>Ga0209948_1000002_pt1 | contig 401887 bp, 365 predicted proteins | sample SalPonR2_C_D2_MG_FD_185709 | JGI IMG/M metagenome (GOLD analysis project Ga0209948, IMG submission 185709) | Salt pond soil microbial communities from South San Francisco under conditions of wetland restoration - Salt Pond MetaG R2_C_D2_MG... ... | reverse complement strand
TGCTATTTAGACCCTCGGCAACGCATCGAAAATTAGCTTTTTACATCTGAGCCGTAAAGAAAAAGCCTCTTAAAGAGGCTTATATTCATTCATTTTATGGGCAACTAATGGCTTGTGCAACGGTTACTATTGTTGTGAATAGTCTATTTCTTGTGGTGAACTATTGGAAATCGTACATTTGATAATAGTTGCCCCATTTCACTGAACTAAAATGTATTATAATGAAAATAGCTATAGGTAACGACCATGCAGGTACGGAGTATAAATTGGCGATTATTGGTTTATTGAAATCTATGAATATAGAATTAACCAATTATGGTACAGACGGGTCTGACAGTGTCGATTATCCAGATTTTGTTCATCCCGTTGCAGAAGATGTGGAAGCAGGTACGGTAGATTTTGGTATCATTATATGTGGTAGTGGCAATGGCGCTTCTATGACAGCAAATAAACATCAAAAAGTTCGCTCTGCATTATGTTGGACAAAGGAGATAGTAGAATTAGCCCGTTCTCATAACGATGCCAATATTTTAAGTCTTCCTGCACGTTTTATTTCACTACCACAAGCATTAGAAATGGTTACTACTTTTTTAAATACTGAATTTGAAGGTGGAAGACACGAAAGACGTATTGAAAAAATACCTTGTCAATAGTTATTTAAGGGTTTCATTCTTCATTTTAATAGCCTTTTAAAAGAACTCGGTAGAACTCCTATGAATTTATTCCTATGAGGTTTAACTGATTTTAGAAGTATCGTACCTCTATTTTTTAAAAATAATAATATGGGACACTCACATTCTGGTCATAACCACGGACATTCACATCCAGATTTAAAGGGAAGAAATCTTATCATTTCTATTGTACTGAATATTGTGATTACCGTAGCACAGGTAATAGGTGGGTTATTATCTGGAAGTCTTTCCCTTTTATCCGATGCTCTCCATAATTTTAGTGATGTTCTTTCGCTTATGGTAAGTTATGTAGCTACGGTACTTTCAAAAAAAGAAGCTTCGACCAATAAGACATTTGGTTATAAGCGCGCAGAGATTATTGCAGCTTTTGTTAATGCCGCATCGTTAATGGTTGTGGCCGTTATATTGATAAAAGAGGCTATAGAACGATTTTTGAATCCGCAGGAAATAGAATCCACTCTTGTTATCTGGCTATCTTTAATTGCTATTGCAGGAAACGGTCTTAGTGTATTGTTATTGAAGAAAGATGCGAAAAGTAATATGAACATGAAATCCGCGTATTTGCACCTATTAACCGATATGATGGCCTCGGTTGCAGTTTTTGTTGGTGGATTGTTAATGCTTTATTTAAAATGGTATTGGGTAGATCCGACACTAACGCTGGTTATTGCGATTTATTTGATATACATGGGTTATGATCTTTTAAAAAATTCAACAAGAGTATTGATGTTGTTTACCCCTAATAGTATACAGTTACAGCTCATTGTAGAGGCGGTAAAAAAGATGAAATTTATTAAAAATGTACATCACGTACATATTTGGCAATTAAACGAGGACGAAGTACATTTAGAAGCGCATATAGATTTTGAAGAAGATATTCGGCTTTCACAGTTTGATATTATTTTGGAAGAAATAGAAGAAGAATTATTTCATAACCATGGAATAAACCATGTAAATATTCAACCGGAATTTGGTAAATGCGATAACAAACAGATAATTGTACAGGATTAGGGATGGATATAGCTGTAAAAACTTTTGAGGAGCTTAATACAACTGAACTTTATAATATTCTTCAATTACGTTCAGAAGTTTTTGTTGTGGAACAGGATTGTGTATATCAAGATTTAGATGGTAAAGATCAAAATGCATTACACATAATTGGCACTAAGAAAAGCAAGGTTGTTGCCTACACCCGTATTTTTAAACCAGGGTATTATTTTAAAGAAGCCAGCATTGGAAGAGTTGTCGTTGCTAAAGATGAAAGACGTTATGGTTATGGCAAAGAAATTATGGAAGCATCTATACAAGTAGTAAAACAAAGACTAGGGGGTACAGATATTACAATTTCTGCTCAGACTTATCTTAAAACATTTTACAATAACTTAGGATTTAACGAAACAGGAGATGGATACTTGGAAGATGGTATACCACATATAGCCATGCATTTAAAAAAGATATAGATAACTAAAACAATTTGTATTATCAATTCTTTTTAATTGTAAACACAAGGTTCAAAATACCTCTAAATTTTAATGGGTGTTTTGTTGCTAAGGTTAATATCTTCTAACATCATATCGGTAAACTTATAATGTCCTCTAGTGGTTATTATCCTGAAACGATTAGAGTGCATTCTGCTTAAGGTGTCTAAGAATAACCATTTTGACTTGAGTAAACGTGGTTTTTCGGATTTTAAACTAATTTCGAAAAAATATTTTCTACCGTTTTTCATTGCTACGATATCCGGTGTAACTTTAGAATCGGCTCCCTTTCTAATGAAGGATTTTGGGGTTTCGTATCCCTCCATATCTGCTTTTATATTTTCAAAACCGGTAGCTTCCAAATGATGTATCGATTTTTCTAAAAACTCTGTGTTTTCTGTTTTGTCTACTTGTACCATAGCGAATAATATAATAATAAAAAACCAAAAAATCAAATAACTGGTGCTGATTTACAATAACTTAACTTTTGTAAACCTATAAAATTTACGTTTTAGAGTTCAGGTATACTTTACTCATGTAGCCATAATGGCTAGGTCTCCGGTCTGATAATACAATCAGCTAACAAAACTGTATTTTAAACTGTACAGTCTATTTTAACGGTTTATGTTGTTATCTTTTGAAACTGTGTTTCCGTTCAAAGGTTTAAAACAACTATAATTAGTAAAAATATGGCCAGGAAATCCAATATACACAAGACAAACAAACCATCTGGTTCATTAAGGTATTTAAGCAAGACGCTTCGCCAAGCCATTTTGTAGTAAAAAACTCAATCTCAGAATTAGATTAGTAGGTTGTTCTGCTTTATTGTCCGATGATATATAAAGGTAGCCTTCAGTTCTATGGTCAAGTTCTTTTATTTTCAGTTTTCCATGTCTTGTTTCGTGGTTATTAACCAAATTGTTTAGGTGTAACTCTGTAACTCCCTTACGGTTTAAATAACTAATTAGTTTCGCTCGGTTGACCAAGGTTATTTTGCAGCTTGTAAAAGTATTGGGTGCATCAGTATAAATTCCGGTAATAAGTGAATAAAATTGCGTTTTTTTGGATAAATCATAAAACCATCCTTTTTTTAGGGCACTTGATTTTTTATATGACAATTCAAAAGCAAAGGTCGGCAAGTCGTCGTTGATGTAATCTAGTTGGGCTTTTTCGTCTATCCCATAGCTAATACCAGTCTCTTTATGGGTAAACAGGAGGTCAATACCCTCAAACTGGCATTTTCTATCATCTATTCGTTTAAAATTATAGTGTTTTAGGTTTTTAGTGTAATATTGATCTACAAGTACTGAAAGCCGCCGCTCTTTTTTTAAATCAGTCTTAAAATTGCTTTTTAAAACCAAGGGACTAGGAATTAATTCTTTTAAATAAGGCGTTTCCAATTCGCTCAACTACGCCAACAACCAATGCATTTCCCATAAAAAAAGCACGTTTAGCAGCAGTAATACCTTCTAATTTCGTATGGTTGTCAGGAAACATATTTAGTCTTTCCAATTCTATCGGAGTTAAACGACGTAAACGTTTGTTATCTTGAATAACATGTTTAAAACGGGAAGGTGATTTGCCACCCTCGCCTGTTATAATGGTTCTAGAGGCATTATCCAAGGCGTCTGGAAAAATCATTCCCCCTTCACTATAGTTGTATGTAAATCCACTTTTGGCGGTTCGCACCTCTCTTTTAGCCCCCTTTAAATAGTCCCATTTGGGGTAATCGTTAGGAGAAATATAGAATTCTTCAGGTACTTCCTCCGTTTCAAGAATATCTTTTAAGACCGTACGTTTTCCTTCATAGGCGGCGCTCGTTTTTTCCGTGTATACTTTACCGCTAATAAAAACGCCACTATTTTGAAATGGGGATAGCTTTTGGCCCACATTAAAGGATTCTGAAAGCTCTACTAAATCATCTGTAATGAAAAACGTATTTTTAATAGAGGATACAGTTCCGATTGGAAAAGCAGCCGCAAAGGTTCCTTTCTTATGAATCCAATCTTCTGTTTTTGATTTTTCTAAGGTTTTATAGACCTGGGTGGTCTTATGATAGCCAATAAAAAAGATACGTCGTCTTCGTTGGGGCATTCCATAATCCGCTGCATTAATAACACGCCATTCAACGGCGTAGCCTAGTTCATCCAGGCTTTTTAGCATTATCGCAAAATCTCGCCCACGTTGGTTGGAGGGTGATTTTAACAGGCGGTCTACATTTTCTAAAAACAAATACTTTGGTGGGTTCTTTTGTTCTGAAACTATGCGATGAATGCTCCACCATAAGACGCCTTTCTTTCCTATAAGACCTTTGGAGTTTTGCAATGTGGTTGCCACGGAATAATCCTGACAAGGAAAACCGCCAACAAGCATGTCAGCATTTGGAATATCTGTGGTATCTACTTCCGATATATCTTTATTGCTATGATTCGTAGGCCCAAACTTTTTCTCGTAGACCAAAGAAGCGTGCTGTGCCTTTGTACTTGGCTCCCATTGGTTACTCCATACAACCTCATAGTTTTTAGCCTGCTCTAGCCCTAATCTAAATCCGCCTACTCCGGCAAATAGCTCTATAACCTTTAGTTTATTCATTGACCGCTAAAGTAAGAATTTTTTAAGGCTAGGCTCAAAACCATAAGTAAAGAACTAATTGTGATTATGTACTTTTACAAAAAACAAGAATTATGTGTTTAAGGCTTAGTTGCATAGCGTTGGTTTTACTGTTAATTTTGGGTTGTAGGACGGAAACGTCTTTAGAAAACCCTGTTCAAAATCAAATAGATGCGCTACAAAAAATAGTAGCCCCAGATAAAAGGGTGGCTGTTTTTCAAATAGAAGCACGTAAAAAAGTAGACGCCTATATCCTAAAAGGGGAGACAGACCAACCTAAAGGGCTAAGAGCGTTACGGGACTCCTTAACCGCAAACAATATTTTGTTTCTAGACAGTGTTACCATATTACCAACGGCGGAGTTGGGAGATAAAATACGTGCCATCATCAACATATCTGTTGCCAACCTCAGAAGCAATCCAAAACATAGTGCAGAACTGGCCACACAGGCTACTCTAGGAACCCCTGTAAAAGTGCTAAAAAAGGAGGGCGGCTGGTATTATATACAAACACCTGACAAATATTTGGCATGGGTAGACGCTGGTGGTATTGAATTGTTTACAGAGCAAGCGATAAAAAACTGGGAATCCAACCCTAAGATGATTTACACTAAAACGTATGGCCATGCCTATTCTGGTCCGGATAGGACCGAAATTGTATCCGATTTAGTAGCAGGAAACGTTTTAGAAGTACTTAAATATGCCGATAAATTTTATATTGTTCGCTTTCCCGATGGAAGGCAAGCGTATGTAGCCCATGAGGAATCAGAGAAATACGAGGACTGGTTGGTTGGCCTCAATAGTAGTTCCGATGCCTTGGTGGAAACTTCCAGACGTTTTATGGGTGTTCCTTATTTATGGGGCGGCACCTCCACCAAAGGAATGGATTGTAGTGGATTTACAAAGACTATCTATTTTTTAAACGGAATGATTATTCCAAGGGACGCCTCACAACAAGTACACATCGGCAAACCTATTGATGACTCTGGAAAGTTTGATTCCTTGGAAGCTGGCGATTTGCTTTTTTTTGGTAAAAAAGCAACAGATTCTATTAAAGAAAAAGTAGTTCATGTAGGTATGTGGATTGGCAATAACGAATTCATTCACGCCTCTGACATGGTCAGGATAAGTAGTGCGGACAAAGAAGCTACTAATTATGACGAATATAATATGAATAGATACTTGCGTACCAAACGTATCCTAAAAGAAGAGGATAAGGATTTGATTGATTTGCGGCGGGTTTCCATGTTTAAATAAGCAGCCACCTCACAACTCTACTGTCCTTCCCGTCCTAAAGGACTCATCCGCGGCCAAAACAATCCTTAGGCTATTAATAGCATCACGCAGATGGAGGCTTACATCTAAATTCTCTTGAATCGTTTTTAGAAAATATTTTTGTTCCAACAGGCAGAGCTCATCATGGTCGGGTTCATCAGAAGTGTCAATAAGCTCATCCGGCTTTGTGAATTTTCCATTGATATCCAAAGTGCTATAATGTAATTTTAAAGCTCCCGTTTTAGAGTGGTCGTCCACGCTGTCCGAATCTCCTTTGGCTTCATCGATGATAGAAACACACCCTTTTGGGCCTATGACGTCCTTTACGAAAAAAGCGGTTTCGCTAATCATTGGCCCCCAACCAGCCTCATACCAGCCCACGGAACCATCTTTAAAACGAACTTGCAACTGCCCGTAATTATACATATTGGCATCAATTTCATTAGATAAGCGAGCCCCAATGGCGCTTACGCTAATAGGAACAGATTGGGCCATCAAACACATAATATCTACATAATGTACCCCACAATCCACAATAGGCGACATAGAGTTCATCAGTTGTTTGTGCGTGTACCAAGTAGCACCAGAACTTTGTTGGTTCAGGTTCATGCGCATCACTAAGGGCTTGCCTAAGGTACGTGCTAGGTCTACGAATTTTGCCCATGCAGGATGCACCCTTAGAATATAGCCAACGACCATTTTCTTGCCTTTTTGAAGCGCTAGGAGAACCAAGCTTTGGGCATCTTCCACGGACAACGCCAATGGTTTTTCCACGAATACATGTGCGTTTGTGTTTAAAGCAGCTCGAATATAATCGGCATGGGTATCAGGGTAGGTATTTATGGAAACCGCATCCGGATTGGTTTTCGCCAAAGCGCTTGTATAATCCCCAAATGTGGGATAGACGCCCAACTCGGCCGATAGCTTTTCTCGACTCTCAGGTCTTCTGCTGACAAGACCAACAATTTCAAAATGTTTTAATTTGTGGTAGGCTCTTGCATGGGATGTACCCATATTTCCACAACCAACGACCAAGATTTTAATAGGTTTCATAATAACTATTTTAGTGTAAAAGCAATTATTTTGTTCCCCTTTTCCGTTCCTAACTTCTCCCCCCCACAGGCGATGGCAATATACTGTTTGCCATTAACTTCGTACATCGCGGGGGTGGCAAAGGCCGCTGCTGGCAGTTTGTATTCCCAGAGCTTTTCGCCGGTATGCTTATCAAAAACACGAAAAAAGCTATCTCGAGTGGCTCCAATGAACAACAAGCCATTTTCGGTTACTACAGGGCCACCGTAGTTTTCCGTGCCTGTTCCCTTGCCTTTTTCACCTAGTTCCGGTGTGTCGCCCAAAGCAATGGACCAGTTATAATCGCCCGTGTTTAAATCAATGGCATGCAGGGTGCCCCAGGGTGGCGCAATGGCCGGTAGTCCTTTGCTGTCCAAGAACTTTGTGTATCCCGTGTGTTTGTATTTTGTTTCGTTAGAAGTATTTAAAGCTGTGCCTTTAACTTCAGTTTTGCTTGGGTTGTTTGCCTTTTGATTCTGTACCTTCTCATCCCACAGAAAGTGTAATAAGGCTTTCATTTCATCTTCTTTAATTTGAGGAAAACCGGTCATCATACCTTTTCCTTTTGTAATGATATTTGCTACATCTTCCTTGTTTTGGCGAAGCTTTAAATCTATCAAAGAAGGGAAACCGCTCGCTGCGACACCTTTTCTATTGGTTTGATGGCAACTCACACAATACTTTTGGTACGTAGTTGCGCCCAAAGGCATAGTTGAAGTAGTACCTTTTTCTTCACGAAGTTGTAATATCCAAGGCATTTCGTTGGAGTTCACATAAAGGATGCCTTCCTCCGGATCGCTTGCGGCACCGCCCCATTCTGCAGCCCCATCATAACCTGGAAGCAACAAGGTTGGTGTTAACGCGGGTGGTGCGTATTGCCTTTTGTCGGCTGATTTGAAATAGGCCAACAATGAATCGCGGTCTTCTGCAAACGGACTTATATCTTCTTCAGTTACATTTTGCGACATTCGTGCGAAAGATTTTGGTTTTACTGGAATGGGCTGGGTAGGCCATGCTTCTTCGCCAGGTATGTTGGAGGGCGGAACTGGTACTTCGGTAATATCGAACAACGGTTCGCCCGTGAGTCGTTCAAAAACATAAACATAGCCTTGCTTGGTCACTTGTGCCACGGCGGGTATTTTTTTACCGTTTCGTTCCACCAATAAAAGATTGGGCGGAGCAGGGGGGTCACGATCCCAAATATCATGATGGGTAAATTGAAAATGCCATATATACGCTCCCGTATCAGCGTTTAGGGCCAAAATACTATTTGCATATAAATTACGTCCTAAACGATTTCCTCCGTAAAAATCTGGCGCCGCAGAGCCAGTAGGCACATAAATAATTCCCGCTTTTTCATCTACTGCCATTCCGGCCCAATTGTTGGCCGCCCCAACAATGGGGCTTCTATATGCCGTAGAATCCTGCCACGTTTCATAACCGTTCTCCCCAGGATGGGGAATGGTATGGAACACCCATTCCAACTCCCCGGTAAGTACGTTAAACGCCATAATATCTCCAGGCGCAGCATCTTCCCCCTCGGACAAACGAAGCGGCATTATAATGAGGTCTTTGTAAATACTGCCAGGCGTATTGGAACTAACGAACTTATCCTTGGCAGCGTCAGGCATACCCGACCGCAGGTTTATTTTTCCTTTATAGCCAAAAGAAGCTATAGGGCTGCCAGTAAGGGCGTCGAGTGCGTATAAATTGGGGCCTGCAACATAAAGGATACGTTTGTCCCCCCCTTGTTCCCAATAGGCTACACCCCTACTAGAAGCTCCTGCGTTTTGTAAGGAGTCTCCAAAAGTCCATAGTTCTACTCCTGTTACGGCATTCAAGGCTACTGCACGCAAAGCTGCAGTTACCCCATATAAAATGGAATCTACTACCAATGGGTTCATCTGCATTTGGCCCCAATCGGAAGCTTCATAGGTCCAAGCAACCTCTAGATTTTTTAGATTGTCTTTTGTGATTTGAGATAGGGTAGAATAGTGGCTTCTGCCAGAATCGCCCAAATAGGAAGACCAAGTAACATATTCCTTTCCATTAAGCGGTTTATTCTTGTTTTCACCACATGCTAGTATTATAAGGCTAAAGAGTGCTATAAGAATGCTTGGAGACGTTAATTTTTTCAAGGCTGATTTTTTTCAAAGTGAATCGCTTTAAAAGTAATAAAAAGGTAACAATTAGGTGCCTCTCTCTGGGTTTTGCTTCTATTGAACTCACTCTGAAATTAGGCTTGTCGATGAGACTTGTTTGGTTTTTCTTGTGCTGGACGTGATTCAGCAAAAGCCCGACAGGTCTGACGTACGCCTATAAGGTTTAGCTTATACAAACTGCAAAACCTTCTACAGTACTAAGTAAAATATTTTTTGATACTATTTCTGCAGGCATCTCGATAAGAATGGCCGAACAAATTCAAATGTACTAGTAGAAAGTACAATTGGTAGATATCATTTCGTTCTATTTCACCCCCTATTTTTGGAAAATGTTCTCTATAAGCCTGATAAAAAGAAGTGTCGAAACCTCCGAAAAGTCGGGTCATGGCTACATCTACCTCATGATGACCACAATAGATGGCAGGGTCAATTAAATAAGGGCTGCCATTTTGGGCGATGAGGTAGTTGCCGCTCCATAAGTCGCCATGTAAAAGGGATGGCTTGGTTTTAGGGAAAAACCTTCCACAAGTTTTCAATAATTTTGTTTTTGATGGAATTTCGGCTAATGAAAGTAATCCTGATTCCAGTGCTATTTTCAATTGGGGTAATAGCCGTTCCAAAGTAAAGAAGTGGGCCCAATCAGCATGTGTTTTATTTGATTGAGGAAGGGTTCCGATAAAATTGTCCGTTTCCCATCCGAACTTTTCGGCAATGGAAAATTTATGAAGTGCAGCCAGTTCATGCCCAAAAAGTTCCATGTCTTTTGGTGCTGGTTTTTTTGGCTCTATATATTCCATCAACAAAAAGCTCCCTGTTTCCCAATGTTCATACACGAAAATTTTGGGTACGGCAATGCTTTTGGTTAGTGCGATGGTGTTTAGTCCAGCTTTTTCCGCTTGGAACATATCAAATGCAGTCGTTGATAAATTAACTTTACAAAAAAAGCGTTCTGTATCTGTCTCCAACAAAAAAGCGCTGGAGATATCTCCTCCAGAAATAGCTGTTATGCGCACTATTTTTATACAGAGCAGGTATTCGATATGGGTTTTTAGGTTTTTGTTCATGGCCGTTTATGAATCAAGTTCAGTCAAAAAGAGGACATTTTCAAGTCTGGAATGGAGCTTCCAGAAATAACGAAAAATGATTAGACAGAAGAGTAAAGTGCCCACAATTACAAATGCCAAAGTATGCACTTTTAAACCTGCTTCAATGATATTAGTATTTTTAATAAGTAAACGCAGTCCTGGCTGGGGAATATAAGCCATCATCATCAATGGGGTTAATAAAAACGCTTTGATTATTTTCAAGAGTGTTGTTATATTTAGAATACTTAAGATTGTAAAAAAAGTCATAGGCAATCCTGTGAATAACTAAACGCTTGCCACTTTACAATTGGAAAGACTGACCCTGATAAGCGATTCGAAACCCTTTTTTTAATACAGTCGCCGACTGTACACTCTCTTTGTATAATAAGGGATTGGTGTGGTTAAAATGTATAAAATGGATTTTCTTTTTTTCCGTGGATAACAGATTTTCAAATAACGCCATACTCTCAATCACAAACGGATGCGGTATTTCCGAAATATCCCTAGTATTGATTTCTGCTCCGTCATAAAAAGTGGCATCTAGAAAAGCATAATCCACGTTCTTGATTTCGGAGACAATTTCCATGTCCCATTTCTCCCATTTATCAATATCTGGAATAAAGAGTGCACTTTTGTTTGGGCCAATGATTCTATACCCTACGGTTTCTGAATATTCATCCCTGTGCGGCACCGTAAACGGCACTACTTTTAAATTGGGTGTAAGCTGGGTTTCTTGTCTGTTTTGTAAGGAATTTAGAATGATGTTTTGATTGGAGACGAGTTGACTCCAAGGGCCATTATTTCCTAAGAAGTGTTTCATTTTTGGCATGGCATACACAGGAACTTCATTGGCGTTCGTTGCCTCCTTTCCCAAATACATTAAGCCGGTATAATGGCCAATGTGGGCATGTGTGAGGAAAATACCACTGGGAATATCGGTGGTTTTAAATGTGGAATGATTACGCAGATCGCGAAGTTGTACCGCCACATCCGGAGTGGCCTCAAAGAGATATGATTTTTGAGCCTTTGAATCGATTACCCCTAAAGAAACTACTTTTCGAGAAGTATCTTGATTTTTGAACAACACCGCACAGCATGCTTTTTCGCAAGCGATATGTGGCGACCCTGCATCTTGCACTGTTCCCAAAATAAGGATAGACACACCATTTTTGCTCGTATAAGCGGGTTGTGTAATTGGTTCATTCGCTTGTTGTCCAAATGATGAAATCATCATCCCTACGGTAAAACAGGAAAACAAGAAGTGTTTTAAGTTACGCATTATTCTGTTGTTAAAAATTCCCGGATATCCTTGGAAAGCTTAATTAAATCGGGCTCATGCGCGTACATCATATGTCCCGCCTCGTAATAGGTCATTTCAACTTTATCCGTTACAATACCATTGCGCGCAAAGGTGTATTCGGCATCAAAAAAAGGTGTAATTAAATCATAATAACCGCTGGCTACCAAAACCTTCATGGCAGGATTCCTACGCATGGTTTCACCCAAATGGGGTGCTGTATTTACTGGCATCGGTTCCCAATATTGACCATCGGGAACCGTTCTCCAGCGCCAGTTGCTACCGCCACCGGAAGTGATATAGGGCCTGTCCATTTTTATTTTAAGTTCCGATGCAAAGTAATGGTTCAAAGAAGCGGTATAGGCAGAACTGATTTGGTAACTGGCCGCATCACCCAAATGTGGACGTTCGGAAAACTTATCGGCCTCATCGCCCATAAATCTCCCATCTAACCGACCAATAGCCAAGCCTTGGTCTTCCAATAACTTCTTTTGAAACCTGCCCATAAGGATCCTAAGGTTGGATTGTAGAATGTATTTTTCATCAAGCCCCGTAAAATAGGCCAGTCTCTTCGCAATGGCTTGTTTTTCGGTTTCGGATAAAAGATTTCCTTTATATAAGGCGGGTGTATAGGTATGGTAGGTGAATTTTCTACTTTCTTCCACAAAGGCTTCTAAGGTTTTTCCTTGCCCTGCTTTTTTGTGGTACCAGGCAGTGGCTGCCATGCTGGGTAAATAGGTAATATAAGAGGTCATGTTGTGATGTGAGGAAGTAGAACCTGCATAATCAAGTGCTTGTGAAATCAGAATCATACCGTTGAGCGCCATATTCTGACCGGAACCCTCCAAGGCCTTACCTAATGCAGCAGCTCGGGTAGTACCGTAGCTTTCTCCCGCCAAGTATTTTGGGGAGAACCAACGCGCGTATTCCGTAACCCAAGTGCGAATGAATTGCGCAAAGGAATCCACATCTTCCTTAAGTCCATAAAAATCGGTGTCCTTTCCTTTGCCCACCAAACGGCTATATCCTGTACCTACAGGATCTATAAAAACCAAATCGGTCAGATCTAATAAACCATAATGGTTATTGACCAAATTATAGGGTGCTGCGCCATCGTCTTTTTTTGCGTCCGAATCTGTTCGAACCAGTTTAGGACCAAAAAACCCTAAATGCAACCACATAGATGCCGATCCGGGTCCGCCATTAAAGATAAAAGTTACAGGTCGTGTACCCACCTCGCCCATAGGAGTTTTTGTATAAGCCACGGACCAAAATGTAGCAATAGAGTCGCCCGTCTTATTGGTCAGGAAGGTTTCTTTTGCTGTAGCCGTATAGTTAATGGTTTTACCACCAAAAACACCTTGATGTTTGGTTACAAATGACTGTGCTTTGGGAATTGGTTTAATCTCTTCCTTTTTATCATCTTTTTGTGCCTGTGTAATAGTACCATTTAAAATCAGCGCGGCTAGGAAAACTATTTTTTTCATAAAACAATAAATTAATAAATACATGTGGAAGGTAATTATTAAATTAAAAACAACCGTACATTGAGTGAGGAATAGTAAGGAACCAACGTTTTATATTAGAAGATTCATCGAACAAGGCAAAGCGTTTTTTTTCTTTGGATGTATTTTGAGGCACTATACTGTTCTTGTTGGCTGCCGCTTTTTAATGTATGTGAGCAATACAGAACTTACTGTTAAAAATGGCAAATAAATTTAACGAACCAGAAAGACAGGGCTAAAATCTATAATTATGAAAGGCCTATCTGCCTAAGCGACATCTATTTTTGCAATGATGTGTTTTTCAATAGCGCCAGAACTATTCGTTTATTTTTGATTAGGAAGAATATATTGTATATTTCCTAGCCTTCAAATAAAACCAACCAACATCTAGCTAATGAATTCAAAAAAAATACTCTTTTGGTCGATTACTGTCGCCTTCGGGGGTTTTGTTTTTGGTTTTGACACCGCCGTTATATCTGGTGCGGAGCAAACCATACAAAAACTCTGGGGCTTAAGCGATACAATGATTGGTCAAACAGTCGCAATGGCTTTATATGGAACGGTTATTGGAGCGCTGTTTGGTGGATTCCCAGCGGATAGGTTTGGACGAAAAAGAACCCTTTTTTGGATTTCTATCCTATACTTTGTTTCTGCTGTTGGATCAGCAATGTCCCCAGAGGTTTACACCTTGATGTTTTTTAGGTTTATTGGTGGTTTGGGCGTTGGAGCATCTTCGGTTGTGGCTCCAATGTATATATCTGAAATTTCTCCAGCAAACAAGAGAGGTCGGCTAACTGCTCTTTTCCAATTTAACATTGTAGTTGGTATTATGATTGCATATTTGTCAAATTACTTTATTGGCGGTGCAGGGGGTGACAATTGGCGATGGATGCTTGGTGTTGAGGCTTTTCCTGCCTTTGCGTTTGTTATAATGATATTATTTGTTCCTAGAAGTCCTAGATGGTTAATTGTTAAAAGGGGTTTGGTAGAAGAGGCAAAAGGTGTTTTAAAGGTAATAGACCCGTTGACAGCAGAAGAGCAGCTAAAATCCATTCAATTGCATCAGGAAAGCAATGACCATATCAGCCTTAAGGTATTCTTCTCCGGTAAATTCAATAAGCCTATTATATTGGCTTTTCTTATTGCGTTTTTTAATCAATTATCGGGCATTAATGCAATTATATATTATTCTCCAAGAATTTTTGCAGAGACAGGAATGGAAGAGGGTTCGGCCCTACTGTCTTCCGTAGGTGTGGGTTTGGCAAACCTTGTAAGCACTGTGATTGGAATGGTGTTAATTGATAAAATGGGCCGCAAATTTCTCATGTATTTATGTTCAATTGGGTATATCGTTACTTTAGGCCTAATATCTATCGCGTTTTATACAGGAATAGGCACTGGTACGATGTTGGTGCCTGTTTTAATTTTTGCATTTATTGCTTCTCATGCCGTAGGTCAAGGTGCAGTAATTTGGGTGTTTATCTCCGAAATTTTCCCCAATAGCGTTAGGTCTTATGGCAACTCTTTAGGAAGCGGAACACATTGGGTGTTCGCAGCGTTAATTGCAGCTACATTTCCATATATAGCCAGCACTCTAGGAGGGGGAACCACGTTTGCCATATTTGCCTTCATCATGATCTTTCAATTACTTTTTGTTTGGAAAATGATGCCGGAGACAAAAAACAAATCTTTGGAAGAGATAGAGGAGATGCTAATAGATTCAAAATAAAAATAATACAAGCGCAGTTATGAAAGGTAGATTTTTAAATAAAGTTGTTTTAATAACGGGCAGTAGCTCTGGTATAGGAAAAGGTGCGGCCCTTCGTTTTGCCTCAGAAGGCGCAAAGATTGTTTTGGCATCTAGGTCTGTTGGAGCTAATGAGGAATTGTTGAAAGAGATTCAGGCGAACGGAGGGGAGGCTATTTTTGTAAAAGCGGATATCACAAACACAGAGCATGTTAAAAATTTGATAGCAAAAAGCATAGAGAGCTATGGTCGGCTGGATATCGCCGTAAACAATGCGGGTATAGAAGGCACTCCTGATATAAAAGTTGCTGATTATGAAGAGAATGTATGGGATCATGTTATTGCCATCAATCTAAAAGGCGTTTGGCTTTCCATGAAATACGAAATTCCCGAGATGTTGAAAACAGGAGGAGGAGCCATTGTAAATATTTCTTCTTTAGCAGGACTTCAAGCCGGAGGGGCGGGTATTGCCTATCATGCTTCAAAATTTGGAGTCGTTGGGATGACAAAAGCTGCAGCACTTGATTATGCAAAGGATAATATAAGAGTTAATACGGTATGCCCTGCCGTTATAGAGACCCCCATGGCAGATAGGGCTTTTGATACTGCCGATAAAAGACAGTCGGCAATTGAGATGCATCCTGTAGGTAGGTTAGGCACTGTTGAGGAAGTGGTGAATACAATTTGCTGGCTTGCTTCTGATGAAGCTTCTTTTGTAACAGGTTCTGCCATTGCTGTTGATGGGGGCGCAAGTTTGTAATTTATGAAAAAAATCCAAGGAAAGATTATTCCCGGTCACGGGGTTGCCTCCGGAAAAGGAAAAGATGCAAGATACCCTAAAGGAACACTAAGGTTACAGTCTCCTTACTTTAAAGAAAGAGGTCTAGATTTAAACGGCTATTACTTAGGTACGTTGAATGTAGATATTGCACCGAATAGTTTTAAGATAGGAAAAGCCAAGTATTTTTTTGAAGGAATAGCATGGTCCGACCATATACCCTCCGAAAATTTTTATTTTTTTGAAGCCGCTTTGGTTCACGACAACAAGAGGTACGACGGTTTAATTTATATGCCAGACCCAAAAACTAAAGTAGACCATGAGCAGTTAGCTACGGTTTTGGAGTTGATACTGCCGCCGATAGAAGGCATAACTACAGGGGACCTCGTTACTTTGGAAATCAAAGAAAATAGTCTTCAAATAATATAAAAAGCAGTTGGACAAACATTTTTATTGAATGGTTGTCCATGATTGAATATGATGTATAATGGAACGGATTAAAAGTAATAGTATGTTTAATATTTTTTCAAACCTACTTCAATATACTGTTGTATTTTCCTGTATTTCCTAATAGTTCTGTTGCCGCCATTATTGCATCATCATGGTTTAGATAGTACGCATAAAGCCCTTTTCGGTAGAAATAGCGCTTAACGATTTCATCCTCCAGGTTTTTTTGGATTTGATCTTGGTATTTGTCCAACGCCGCCAATTTACCTTTTTCTATATTGGCCAACAGGGTTTTGTAGCTTTCGTTCACTTCTGAACCCAGGAAATCGTTTTCATCTCCAGAAAGTGCTTTTTTAATAGCCTCTTCCGCTTTTGTTTCAAATGAAAAATCACTCGCTTTTACGAAATTCTTAAAACTGTTGAAATCAGTGTTGGAGAACTTAAAGTTATTAACGGAGGCTAGTTCGTTGCTGTAATGGTAATTGGTTGCGTAATCGAATATTACGTTGTTTTGTAGTAAGGCTTTGGTAAGGTCATTGGTCTTTGTGGTAGCCACTTCAATATCCGGAAGCACACCGCCGCCATCTTGAACTTTTCTGCCGTTACGGGTTGTAAAATCATTGAATTGTGTGTTACGTACTGCGTTTCCTTCTTCGTCCCTGTTCCAATAGTCCAGTGATTGTATGCAACGTCCAGATGCTGTGTAATATCTAGAAATTGTTACTTTTAATTGCGTGCCATAGGTAAGTTTTAAAGGACGCTGTACAAGTCCTTTACCAAAACTACGTGCACCCATTATTACCGCGCGGTCTAAATCTTGTAAGCTTCCGGAAACGATTTCACTTGCCGAGGCACTTCTCCCGTTCACGAGTACGACTAAGGGAATTTCTGTATCTATGGCCTTATTTTTTGTTTTATACTCCCGATTGAATTTTTTTACTTTGGATTTTGTTGTAACGATAAGCTCTCCCTCTGGCACAAAAAGATTGGTTACGTTTATTGCTTCCGACAAGAGTCCACCCGGATTGTCCCTAAGATCTAATACAATCTTTTCCGCACCCTTTCCCTTAAGGTCCAATAAAGCCGATTTGGTCTGTTCTGAAGCTTTTGCATTGAACTTAGAGAGCACTATGTAGCCGGTTTTATCGTCTACCATACTATGAAAAGGAACGGCATCTACCTCTATCCCTTTCCGTTCTATAGTGCTGCTGCTTATCTTACCTTGGCGTTTATAGGTTATAAAGACAGATGTATTATTGGCTCCTTTCAACAGTTCGCTGGCGTTGTCTTCAAAATCAGCCACTTTAATATCTCCAATTTGAATAATTTCATCCCCAGACTTAAGACCGGCCTCATCCGCTGGATAGCCTTCATAAGGTTCAACGATAAGCAACCGATCTTTATAGGAACGCACAAGGGCTCCTATTCCGGAATATTCGCCGGCATTGTTTATGCGATAGGCCTCTACATCCTGTTCGTTTAGAAACTTGGTGTATGGATCTAAACCTTCTAACATGTTTTTTATGGCCATATCCATTAACTCGGCAGGATTTGTTTCATCCACATAGTTCATGTTTAGTTCCTTAAAAAGGGTGGTAAAGATTTCTATTTGCTTGGCAATTTCAAAAAAGTCACTTTTAAAACTACTGCCTACAATAAGAAATGTAAGTGCTATGATGGGCACTAAAACTCTCTTTTTAACTATTCTTTTCATGCGTCTTTATTATTTTATGAACTATGGTATTAGACTGGAACGGTAACGCCTATACTTATTACTTGTTACGAACGGGTTTTTTCAACGACACTTTCTGTTAAGAGCGGTCCCGCTGTGTACGTTCGTTAAATTTACGTAACAAAAGAATCATTTTTTGCTGCACACTATCAAAAGGCAATGTTTCCTTACCAATGTATAAAAATAGAAACGCAAAGGTGTCCTCCGTATTGTGGTCAACAAGACCTTTGTTCAATCTATAAGACTCCCGCAGCAGTCGTTTGATGTGATTGCGTTTCACGGCACTTTTAAAGTTCTTTTTGGGTACGGCTACACCAGCCTGTATCAAGACCTGTTGATCTGAACTTTTAAGGTAGATTAATTTAATAGGATATTGGGAGATACTTCTCCCATCAATAAAAAGTTGTTGGATTAACTTTTTACTCTTTAGTTTTTCTTTTTTCGAAAAAGTAAACGACATAGCGAGGTAAAAATACATCAAAATCAACAGATCGGCTTTATGATATTTGTCATTGCCCTTAATTATTGAAATTTTTAATTTGGTAGTTGGCTACTATTAAAACACAATCAGTACAATACGTTAAGCGACATGGGAGAACTTAAAGTAGAAAAATTAGCAGGAAGTGAAGCTAAGGCGCACTATATTAAGCACCTTTTAAGCGATATTGAGGCTTTGGATACGATGCTAAAAAAAGGCATGTTTACAAATGATGTTGTTCGCATTGGGGCGGAACAGGAGTTTTGTTTGGTAGACCTTAATTGGGAACCCTCCAATAGGGCAATGGAAGTGCTAAAAGCGATTGACGATGACCATTTTACTACAGAGATTGCAAAATACAATCTGGAAGCCAATCTAGACCCTCTAGTCTTAACAGGCACCTGCTTTTCGGAATTGCACTCACAACTGAAAGAACTTATGACAACTGCAAGTGCAATAGCGGATAAAGAAGGGTTAAAAATTATTCTTACCGGCATATTGCCAACGATAGATTTAAAGCATCTTAAAATGGATTATATGACGCCCATAAAGCGCTACGAGGTACTTAATAGTATTATCTGCGATTTGCGTGGAGATGATCTTTACCTACACCTAAAAGGGGTAGACGAGTTAAACCTTAGGCACGATTCCATTCTCTTGGAAGGTTGTAACACCAGTTTTCAAGGGCATCTGCAACTGGAAGCCGAGGATTTTTCCGATAGTTATAATTGGGCCCAAGCCATTGCTGGTCCGGTACTTTCCGTTTGTGCTAATTCGCCCTTGCTTATAGGCAGGGAATTATGGCAAGAATCGCGTATTGCACTTTTCACACAGAGTGTTGATACTAGGGCTAGCGCCTATTTGCCCAACGAGTACGATGCACGGGTGGGCTTCGGAAAAGATTGGGTACAAGGGTCCATTGTAGATTTTTATCGTGATAGCCTTGTAAACTTTCCCAGTTTGATTACAACAGAGTTGACCGCGAATAGCCTAAACGAACTGGATAGTGGTAACATTCCGAAACTAAAAGCCCTACAGTTACATAATGGTACGGTCTATAAATGGAATAGGCTTTGTTACGGTATTACGGAAAACAAGCCCCATGTGAGGATCGAGAACCGATACCTTCCCGCAGGACCAACGACCGATGACGAAATTGCCAATTTTATGTTTTGGGTAGGTCTTATGTGCGGGCGGACCAAGACTTATGACGGTATTCATGAAAAAATGGATTTTAGGGATGCCAAAAGTAATTTTTACAATGCTGCAAGATATGGAAGCGCTGTGCAGTTTTATTGGAATAATAAGCTGATTGCTTACAAAGAACTATTGCTAGATGAACTGCTTCCTATGGCCTACAAAGGACTCTATAAGATGAAGGTTGCGCCTAAAGACGTTGAACACTATTTGGGAGTCATAAAGAATAGAATCAATGGAAGAAGTGGTGCTCGTTGGACGGTTGAAAGCTTTAGGGCCTTAAAAAAGAAGCACAGGACGCCAGAGGCCGTACGTATATTAACAGCGAGTATGTATGAGAACGAACGAAAAGGCTATACGGTAGATGCATGGCAGTTGGCAAGAGGGCACGAATACGTACCGAAGGAAGAAGAAAAAACGGTTCGTCTGTTTATGAATACAAAGGTTGTAACCGCAGAAGAAAATGATAGCGCCGCTTTAGTGCTTAAAATGATGGAGTGGAAAAACATTCATCACCTGCCCATTGTTAACCAACGGAGCGAACTAACCGGATTATTCACTTGGACAGATGTTAAGCACTATGCGGAAGATGACATAAGACGTCATTGCTCAGCGGCCGATTTGATGCGCACTAAATTGATTACCGTTTCCGAAGACACTACAATTGTTGAGGCCAGGCATATCATGGATACCCATAAGATCAATTGTCTTCCGGTGGTTGCCGGAAAGATATTGAGGGGAATCATAACTACAAAAGACCTTTAAAGTTTAATGGAAGTTTTAAATCAGGTTTCAAAAGAAACAAGATATATTGGGCAATTGGAAGGCAAATCAAAAGGGCCGACCTTAGTTTTCTTTGGCGGGATTCATGGAAACGAACCAGCTGGGGTAACCGCCTTGGAACAGGTTTTTGCGCATTTGCGCCAAGAACCGCTGGAAATTAAAGGGTCAGTTTTTGGAATACGCGGAAACACGCCTGCTTTACTTCAAAAAAAACGCTATATAGAGCATGATTTGAACCGTCTTTGGTCCGAGGCACAAATAGAGCTGATCAAGAACAAGCCGTATTCCGAACTTGGACCTGAGGATTTGGAGCTTCTTGAATTAAAACAGATTATTGAAGACCTCTTAAAAAAGCAGTCGCCACCTTTTTATTTTATCGATTTTCATACGACCAGTAGTGCTACTTTACCCTTTATTACCATCAATGATGCACTGATTAACAGGAAGTTTTCGCAACAATTTCCTGTACCCACTATTTTAGGGATAGAGGAGTATTTAACGGGACCACTTTTAAGCCGTATGAATCAATTGGGTTATGTCTCATTGGGATTTGAATCTGGTCAGCATGACGAGGAAGTTTCCATAGTGAACAATATTGCTTTTTTTTGGCTTTCTTTGGTTTTTGCCGGTGTGTTAGAAAAAGACCAAGTTCCCGATTTTGAGCAGGCATATAGCCAATTGAGCGAATCTGCATTGAATAAAAGCGACTTCTACGAAGTAGCCTATCGTCACGTACTGCAACCTACAGATGAGTTTAAGATGCTTCCAGGTTTTGAGAATTTTCAAAAAGTGCCCAAAGGAACGCTTTTGGCCTGGAAAAATGAAAAGAAAATAATAGCGAAAAAAACCATCTTGTTGTTTATGCCTTTATACCAAGAACAAGGTGGCGAGGGCTTTTTCTTAATCAATAAAATATCTAAATGGGCTTTGGCCTGGTCTATAGTCTTCAGAAAAATTAAGATGGACAATCTATTGGTGTACCTACCAGGCATATCGTGGCAGAGTCCAGAAAAAAAAGCGCTATTGGTGAACCTTACCGTTGCACGCTTTTTTGCGAAACCCTTTTTTCATTTGTTGGGTTACCGTGCGGCGGAGAAAGACAACACCCATGTGTTAATGCATAACCGGGAGTTGACGGCAAAAAATGAAATGTACCGCCAAGAAATTTGGTATAATAAGTAGGGAGCGCTATTTTCTAAAAGTTGATTATAGTGTATTACTGCCTAAAGAATCACAAGAGCTTAGGGGCTGTCATCAGGTAAATATTATTAGTCGTTACCATCAAATAGGATTACTTCATAATCGAAATTTTTCAGTGCATTGCCAATTCCTACATTTTCAATACTAACGGTGAAGACGGTGTCTTCCATTAGCGCATTTGTATTGATTGAAGGCACCCATACAATGGTTCTATCGCCATAACTGTTATTCAGTTCCTCAATGGTCAGTTCTACCGATTGATTATTTTGATTTTTCATGCTAACGCTGGTAGCGGTAAAATCTGCATTTGCGATTGAAAAGGACCACCGTTGATGGGCAAGCTGCTTGGGAGCGTAGCCTTTAGGAGGCCAAGAAATGAATTCAGGAGCGTCGGACGGTGGTGTTCCAGCGTTGCCTAACACCCAAATGGCGTTCGTAGTATTGGTATTTCCTATGCCTATCTCTTGCAGTTTTGGCCAAAGCAGCCATCTTCTATGACCCACAGGTCCATTTGCAGAACCGGCATCCCGCATGTAGGAATCTATTGCTTCAGCATTTTTGGATTGTGTCAAAAGGGAATTACCCGCTCCAGACTTTCCTGCTTCGGTATAACATTTCCAGCTATCGGGAGGGGAATGATTCAAAGTGCCATTTGACTTCATCATCAAAGCTGCATGTTGCGCTTTTTCGCTTTTTGTTTTATTTTCTAAAATTGAATTGGTGAGACCTGCCGCCCTTCTAAAATATTCAATTCGCATAACTATTTTGTCTATAGTTTTTTGCGGAACCGCACCAGGGTCGCAGGAAGGCTCATTCCCGGACCAGGATACATCGACCGATTCGGTTTTAGAGGCAATGTAATAATCCGTATATAGTTTTTTTGCAGTATTACGAGCGGTTAGATTAACCGGCCTAACTTGACCCTCTCCGTCCTCGTTAGTGTCGTCTTTTGAACAGGAGCCTAGGAAAAAAGCAAGACCAATAGCAAGAGTAGGAATTATAGCGATGCGCATACGTATAAAGCTTAGGAACTATTTAAACGTAAAATTTCAAAAATGGGTATAAACTTTTCGATGAATCGCATACGCTCAACACCTCTCACCTGTGATGTTCAACTCAAATTAGGCTAATGGCATTGGATTACGGCTGTGCCGTATATGATTTACCTTAAAAAAGATGAATAGCAGTTAATTCTATGATTGAAAACATGTTTTGTCCCTGACCCTTGATATGGAATTGGAGCGCGATGCCCGCATTAGCAGAGACAACTCATGAACATCATCAATTACAAAGCACCCCATCTACTCCCCAGCCTGCCAAACATTGTTTTCCGCATTTATATCCGCCATCAATAAAGAGGGATCTATAACCACGGCTTTGATTTCAGATACAGGTTTCCCAATAGTAAAAGAATAAGTTGGGTTGGTCCAGGGCCAATCTTCCAGCACCTTGCGTGTTATGGCTGGGTAAGGATTCTGCTTTTCGCCTCGCATCATCCGTAGGGGCGCATAAAAAGTTTCTCTTGTGTCATCTGCATAAACGACCAAAACATCCATAGGCATAGGCATGAGGCCAATACGTTCTAAAGTAACTGTGGTTTCCGAACCATTACCTACAACCTCTTTTATACCATAGTCAATGGTGTTGGTGGTCTGTGTCCAATCCATTAAGTACCAATCTAATTCTAGACCGGATATTTTTTCCGCACTTCGCTTTATATCATTAGGAACAGGGTGTTTGAATTTAAAATCGGCATAGTACTTCTTTAAAGTTTCCATTAATTTATCCTGACCTATAATATACCCTAACTGTGCCAAAAAAACAGCTCCTTTACTATATGCCGCAACACCGTAGGCAAAATTAACATCATAACGATCGGCGTGCGTACTTTGTGGCTGCTCCTTGCCGGAAGCTACCAAGTTAAAATAGCCCCTGTACGAGCCTTCAAAAGGGTTGGCCTTGTCTTGTTCCATTATTTCGTTCATGGCAAGGCTGGAGATAAAAGAGGTAAAACCTTCGTCCATCCATTCGTGTTTTGCCTCGTTTGTAGCCAATACAAACTGAAACCACGAATGTGCCATTTCATGCGCCATTACACCAACTAGACTGCTAAATTTACGCTCTCCGGTAATCAGGGTGCTCATGCCATATTCCATACCGCCGTCTCCGCCTTGGATAACCGAGTACTGATCATAAGGATATTCCCCTACAGCTTTATTAAAAAATTCCATAGCCGCCGCCGTTTTGGGTTGTAGGTTTTTCCAGTTTTCTTCGATCTCGGGATTGTCCTTATATAAAAAGTGAAGGGTAGGGCCATTTTCCATTTGTAAGGTATCATGAACGTATTCTGGATCCGCTGCCCACATGAAATCATGCACCATTGGGGCTTTAAAATGCCAGGTCAGGGTCTTTCCTTTTTGCTTTTTCACCTTGGTTCCTGAGGCTTCGTAGCCATGTCCAATTTCCTGCGGATTTTGTAAATATCCTGTACCGCCAACGGTGTAGTCCTTATCCAACGTAAGCTTTACGTCAAAATCACCCCAAACGCCATGGAATTCGCGAGCTATGTATGGGTCGGCATGCCAGCCTTCAAAATCATATTCTGCTAGTTTAGGATACCATTGCGCCATAGAAAGGGCAACGCCTTCCTTGTTATTACGACCAGTTCTTCTAATTTGAAGGGGAACCTGACCTTTAAAAGCCATCTCAAACGTAGTTTTGGCACCAGAGGCAATCGGTTTTGCCAATGTTACCACGAGGACGGTTCCTTCTTCGTTAAAAGAAACGGCTTGTCCGTCCTGGGTCAAACTTTCTGCATGCAGATAGCCCATTTCGGTTTCGGATAATATGGAAATCCGGCTTTTGTTATCTTCGGTCATCATTCTTTTATCCGGGTCGGAAATGGTCTGTAATCGCATATCCATTTCGCTTCCTGGTTGAAATGCGTTAAAATATAAGTGATAGTAAACCCTTGTTAATTCGTCTGGCGAATTGTTGGTGTAGACCAATTTTTGAGTACCTGTGTATTGAAAGGTCTCTACATCCATGTCCACTTCCATGGTATAATCTACATGTTGCTGCCAGTAGGAAGTTGTATTTTGCGCCAAGGTGGAAAAAACGAACCCCTGAATTAATAGTAGTGTTGTTAATAATCGCATTATTTTCATGTTTTTAATTTATAATTGAAGTGTACCGTTAGCAACTTTTGATGCCATAATCAATGCGTTGTAAGCATTTACAATTTTACCGGATACAGAAATAGATTGAAGCGTAGCTGTTTTGGAATTATCTCCGCCTAAGATCACTTTCGCCTTTATGGGCAAGCCAGACTGTAAAATTATCTTTTTAACCTGTGATGCCGTTAGGCTTGGATACTGAGAAAATAATAGGGCAGCAACACCAGCAACGGCAGGGGCGGCCATAGAAGTGCCTGGCGAAAATTCATATTCGTTATTTGGGTATGTGGAATAAATATCCGTACCCGGAGCAAAAACATCAACATTGATTTTCCCGTAGTTGGAGTAAGAAGCTAAAAGTTCAGAACCATACTTTGGATCGAGTGCGCCAACGGTTATCACATTATCCGCAAATTCGGCCCCATTGTTTACTTGGTCATTTGGAAAGTTGGGGTTGGAAGGGTCATCCAAATTTGCACCATCGTTACCCGCTGCATGGACAAAAAGAACATCGTTATCAGCGGCATACTTCAAGGCATCATATACCCATTGCGCATTTGGCGAAAAGGATTTTCCAAAACTACCGTTAATTACCTTAGCATCATTGTCTACCGCGTAGCGTATACCCAGTGCAATGTCTTTATCGTATTCATCCCCGTTCGGCACGGCACGAATGCTCATGAGGGCCACATTGTTTGCAACGCCGTTGGCCCCTTTACCGTTATTCCGTTCAGCGGCGATAATTCCTGCTACGTGTGTTCCGTGGCTTTCGTCATCCACGCGATTGTCAGGATTTCCGTTTCCGTAATTGGTATCCTTCCAATCATAAGGGTCATCACCTACTATTTTTCTGCCATCAAAATCTTTGTTGAGGTTGTAGTTTAAGCGCTCTGTAAAATAGTTGATACCATCGCCCAATTCTTCCAAGACTTCGGGAATGGTATCTTTTATACCGAACATTTGAGCTAAAATCGCTTTGTTCCTAAGCATTCCTTCGTCCGTCGTTTTTATTGCTGCTACTTCTTGTTTTGTATAGCTATCTTTTCCCAGTTCTTTCTTAACGGCAGCATCTGCATCCTTTACCGCCTGTAATATTTGTTCGTATTGCTGTTTGTTCTGTAAGGCTTCCTGATAATCGGCATCTAATTTGGTCTTCGCTTTTGCCAATGTGGCTGCATCACCAATGTTGAGCCGCAGCATACGTGCGTACTCTAACTGTTCGTTATAGGATTCCCCTAAAAAGTTATATCCATGTATATCATCCACATATCCGTTACCATCATCGTCTTTGTTGTTTCCGGGCTTTTCACCTTTGTTGGTCCAAAGGACATCGTCCAAATCTTCATGGCTCAAATCCATACCCGAGTCTAATACGGCAACAATGACCTTTTTCCCTTTTTTATTTTTAATGATATCGGAGTAGGCTTTATCAACGCTCATGCCTGGAATGGTATCCGACACTAGGTCTAAATGACCCCAGTTCTCTTTTTCGGCTTTACTAAGTTCTGAAATTTTTAATGGGGTTGTATCGATGTTTTCAACGGGGGTAAGAACTAATCCTCCTGTACTGCCACAACCTACTAACGTAAGCAGCGATAGGAGAAAAACGGACTTTGAAATACTGTTCATCATATTTTATGAATTATTGTTAATGGAATGTATGCTCAAACTAATTTTTAAGAATTGTTCTGGACTGGACATGACTGCTTTTTGGCCAGTAATTGACAAATATATTAATTAAAGAGTTCATCAAAAGTGTAAACGGTATCTAATCGCACACCTTTTTCGGTATGTTTTACGGTACATAATTCGTTATGGGCATCATGCTCAAAACAGAGATAAATTTTGTTGTCTGCGGCATAGTTCAGAAAAACTTCTTTTTCCTTTAAGGTAATCAGCGGTCGCGTATCGTAGCCAATCACATAAACTAATGGGATATGCCCGACGGTAGGTATCAAGTCGGCCACGAAAACTATAGTTTTGCCCTTGTAGTTAATTTGTGGTAGCATTTGTTTGTCCGTATGTCCGTCTACAAAATGAATACCAAAACCCAATTCGGAAGTTTCCATATAAGGCAGTTGGTTCATAGATAAAAAATGGAGCTGACCGCTTTCTTGCATAGGTAAAAGGTTTTCCTTTAGAAAAGATGCCTTTTCCCTTGCATTGGGTTCCGTTGCCCATTTCCAATGGTCTTGGTTGGTCCAAAATCTCGCATTCTTAAAAGCAGGTTCATATCCCGTGCGGTCTTTGTTCCATTGTATGCATCCCCCGCAATGGTCAAAATGTAAATGGGTCATGAAGACATCGGTAATATCGTCTTTATGAAAACCATGTGCCGCCAGTGAAGCATTTAAATTAAAATCGCCCCACAAATGGTAGTACCCAAAAAACTTGTCAGATTGTTTGTCGCCTAGTCCGGTATCTATAAGGATACGTTTGTTGCCATCTTCTATTAAAAGACTCCGTGCTGCAATATCTATAAGGTTGTTGGCATCTGCTGGATTTGTTCGCTGCCAAATGGTCTTGGGAACTACCCCGAACATGGCACCACCGTCCAGCTTAAAGTTGCCGGTTTCTATAGGGTAGATTTTCATAGGGGCAAAATAATAAAACCTAATGAAACCCTTAGCGTATTAAGAATAGTTTATCATTTACGTCTTCTTTAGAAAACTTAGGCTTCAACATTTTCTAGTATTTGTCAGCAAATACTAGCGTACTGTTTTTAGGGGTATACAATACTTTAATTATCAACTACCAGCTTAGGTTCACAAACTTGCGACATCAACCGAGTTGAGCTTACAGAAAATATTGCTGTTTTTGGTTCGTGTAAGGGCAATTCTAGCATCATAAATTATTATTTTTACCCAAAACGGATATTATGGTAGAATTGGCAGGAATCATTATTCTCGGTATTGTTGCACAATGGGTGGCTTGGCGCTTAAAATTGCCCGCTATCCTACCCTTAATATTAATCGGGTTAATTGTTGGGCCGTTAGCTACGTTATATACAGAAGATGGAGGAAAACTCATAGAACCCATATGGACCGGAGAAAAAGGGTTATTTCCTGGAGATGGGCTTTATTATTTTGTATCCTTGGCCATAGCCGTAATTTTATTTGAAGGCGGCCTTACCTTAAAAAGGTCCGAGATAAAGAATGTAGGGCCGGTGATTACGAAACTTATAACCCTAGGGTCCTTGGTCACTTTTCTGTCAGCAGGCTTGGCCGCGCATTTTATTTTTGGGCTTAGCTGGCAAATTTCCTTTTTATTTTCTGCCTTGATTATTGTAACGGGCCCCACGGTAATTACCCCAATTCTCAGAAATATCCCCCTTAAAAAGGATGTTTCTGCCATTTTAAAATGGGAGGGTATTTTAATTGACCCTATTGGTGCCTTGGCTGCCGTATTGGTTTTTGAGTTTATTAGTGTAGGTGGAGGAGAAGGCTATACGCTTACTGCGTTAATAGAGTTCGGAAAAATCCTGCTCTTTGGGTTTACCTTTGGCTTTACCTTTGCCCACGGTCTTGCATTTGCAATTAAAAAGAGCTTTATACCGCATTATCTGCTAAACGTAGTTTCCTTATCCGTGGTGCTTTTGGTGTTTGTAGAGTCGGAAGTCTTTGCGCACGAGTCTGGACTATTGGCCGTTGTGGTCATGGGAATGGTGATGGGGAATATGGATCTACCTAATAGAAAGGAGCTTTTGTATTTTAAGGAATCCCTTAGCGTTTTATTGATATCTATATTGTTTATCCTCTTAGCCGCCAACATCAATATTTCGGATCTTGAATTGATTCTCACCTGGAAAACTGTCGGACTATTTGCTGTAATTGTTTTCCTCATAAGGCCCTTGGGCGTTTTTCTAAGTTCGGCAGGGTCCAGTTTACTATTGAAGGAGAAGTTCTTTATTAGTTGGGTAGGCCCTAGAGGTATCGTTGCTGCTGGTATTGCTTCGCTTTTTGGCTCAAAATTATTGGCTAGGGGCGTACCCGGGGCGGAGTATATAACACCTTTGGTGTTTATGATCGTATTGGGCACGGTCTTGCTTAATGCCACAACGGCGCGTTTATTTGCCAAATTGGTTAAGGTGTTTTTAAATAAATCCGAGGGCATTCTGATTATTGGCGCTTCCAAGGTATCTCGGCTTATCGCTAACTATTTGCAAAAAAATAACCGGCATGTGGTCGTCATAGACAATAATGAGACGAACGTAAGTAAAGCGACCAAGCTCGGATTAGAGGCCTTTGCTGCTAATATATATTCCGATTCGCTCACGGATTTTATAGAGTTGAGCGATGTTGGGTATTTAATGGCCCTGACCGGAAATTCTGATATCAACAAATATTCAATTGATAAGTTCCAGAAAGATTTTGGGGAAAACGGTTCTTTTAGATTGGTGGATGCAGACGAAATGAACGACACCGAAAACAATCCAAAAGAAGGACTTTTTTCGCATACCGATGATTTTATAAAACTAACGGAAGCGGCAAGAAAAAACCCAAATATTCATGAAATCGCCCTAAATGGCGCAGAGCATTACCAAGGTCTAATAGAAATTACCAAGGCAGATGAGGATATTGTGCCGCTGTTCTTAAAAACACCAGACGGAGAACTGAAGATTATTTCAGCGTTTAGCGAACAATTTAAAGATATCGAGGAAGGCTATAAATTGGCTTATTTAGGAAAAATGTTTCCCAACGATACCGAAAAAGCCTCTGTTAAAAAGTAGAAAACATGCTATGTAAGTAGCTGAAAAAGCCCAATCTGGTTTTGATGTGACCCAAAACTAAGTAATATTGGTGCTAAAATTTTTTTCTAGTTTTTGATTTATTGGAGAAGAGATATTCTTATTTGGAGAAACCGTTTCACTTTTTAAACCCTTAAACACAAGGATTTTACGCACACATCGTATTTTCCTACGTTCACAACAATTGTTATTGCAATAGTACCAACTATTATAAGTTTACTTCTGAATAAAGAAAAACCAATCAAATGAAGAAGTTAGTATTTAGTTTAATGGCAGTTGCCAGTTTAGTGTTTGTAGGATGTTCTGATGATGATGATGAAGAGAACAGATGTGCTTCTTGTAACCTTTTAGGGGTTTCGATTGAGGCTTGCGATAATGGCGATGGGACCGTTACGGTCTCTGGTGCAGGAGAATCAGAAGTTATATCCGGCGATGATCTGGAAGGGCAAACTGCCGCGGAATATGTTGACGCTTTGGAACAAGGGTGTGGTTTGTTGTCAAATTAAAAAATAGTCGGTAAAAGAACGAATAGAAATATCAAAGACCGGATATCCAAATTTGGATATCCGGTCTTTGCGTTTAGTATTTATCTGGAATTTTGTAGCGTTGGTTAACACCGCTGTTTTTGATTTGGTGTATGTTGCCTCAGTTTTTCATTTATTTTCTAATGCTTACTTCAACTAGATTTTCTGTAGCATTTACGCTCGTTAGAAATAAAAGAAAAACAGCTAGAAACCAGGTTGGCCTACTTCCACACAGTTAATATCAATGAGATGCAGTCATTAAAAAACATTTTTTGGTTGCCCATGACCTATCCTCCATTTTGATTGATTAGGTAAAAAAATAAGCGATAGAGTGGCTAAAGGTTTAATCATTCAACTTCAACACCGCCATAAACGCTTCTTGTGGCACCTCGACATTACCAACTTGCCGCATACGTTTTTTCCCTTTTTTCTGCTTTTCTAACAGTTTGCGTTTACGAGAAATATCTCCACCATAGCATTTTGCGGTAACATCTTTACGAAGCGCCTTGGTGGTTTCACGAGAAATAATTTTTGCGCCAATAGCTGCCTGTATGGGGATATCAAACTGTTGCCTAGGAATAAGTTCCTTTAATTTTTCGCACATTTTTTTTCCAATATGAACTGCGTTATCTGCGTGTATCAATGCGGAAAGCGCATCTACAGGTTGCGAATTCAATAAAATGTCAACACGCACTAGTTTGGAAACTCTCATTCCTATTGGGGTATAATCAAAAGAAGCATAGCCCTTGGAAACTGTTTTTAAACGATCATAAAAGTCAAACACAATTTCGGCCAAGGGCATATCAAAATTAAGTTCCACACGTTCGGTGGTCAGATAGGTTTGGTTGGTAATCTGTCCTCGTTTTTCGATACACAGCGACATTACGTTACCCACAAAATCTGCCTTGGTTATTATTGTTGCTTTTATGTAAGGTTCCTCTACCCGATCAATACTGGAAGGATCGGGTAAATCCGTAGGATTATTTACTATTAAAGGGGTGTCTGGATTTTTTCGAGTAAACGCGTGATACGAAACGTTGGGCACGGTGGTTATTACGGTCATATTAAACTCCCGCTCTAAACGTTCCTGAATAATCTCCATGTGCAGCATTCCTAAAAACCCACAACGAAACCCAAAACCCAGTGCAGCACTACTTTCCGGCGCAAATACTAAAGATGCATCATTCAGCTGTAGTTTTTCCATAGAGTTGCGAAGCTCCTCAAATTCTTCTGTATCAACAGGATAGATTCCTGCAAACACCATAGGTTTAACATCTTCAAACCCAGCAATAGGATTAACCGTTGGTTTGGCGGCGTCTGTAATCGTATCACCTACTTTTACTTCTCGTGCGTCTTTAATACCCGTAATCAAATAGCCAACATCCCCTGCTTTAATGCTTTTCTTTGGGTGTTGTGTTAATTTTAAGGTACCTACCTCATCGGCAAAGTAATCTTTGTCCGTAGCAACGAATTTTATTTTTTGTCCTTTTTTTATTTCCCCGTTAATGACCCTAAAATAGGTCTCAACGCCACGGAACGGATTGTATACCGAATCGAAAACCAATGCCTGCAAAGATTCGTCCACATTTCCTTTAGGTGCAGGAATACGTTCAATTATGGCGGCCAGTATTTCTTCGATTCCGATTCCGGTCTTCGCGCTTGCGGGAATCACTTCTTCCGCTTTACAACCCAAAAGGTCTACAATATCGTCTGTTACCTCCTCCGGGTTGGCACTTGGTAAATCTACCTTGTTTAATACCGGGATTATTTCCAAATCGTTCTCTAGCGCCAGGTATAGGTTAGAAATTGTCTGGGCCTGTATGCTCTGGGCAGCATCTACGACCAAAAGAGCGCCTTCACAGGCAGCAATGGAGCGCGATACTTCATAAGAGAAATCAACATGGCCTGGCGTGTCTATAAGGTTAAGAATATACGCTTCACCCTTATAGGTATATTCCATTTGTATGGCATGGCTTTTAATGGTAATGCCCCTCTCGCGTTCCAAGTCCATACTGTCTAAAAGCTGTTCTTTCTTCTCACGGTCCGTTACAGACCCCGTGAACTCCAACAAGCGATCTGCCAAGGTGCTTTTACCGTGGTCTATATGGGCAATGATGCAAAAATTTCGAATGTTTTTCATAGCAATAAATACAATGTCTGTTGATTAATGCCACAACACGTAAAGAAATGTAGCAAAACCAATTGCAAATATACTCTAATTTACAGCGCAATTTTAAGCAGCTATGCCGAAAATAAGGTGTATTTGAGCGAATAGCAACGTAGGAGGGGATTACACAATTTATACAGAAAAGCCATAATAATTTGTTAGATTTGGTGACCAACCCAAATGTAAAGTGAAATCCTTGCCCCTAATTCTGTTCATGACCTTGTTTTGCGGTTACCTCGTCGTAGGGCAGTCCTACGAACTTAAAGGTAAGGTACGCGATAAAAAAAACGAAGCGATTCCTTTTGCTTCTGTTTTTTTATTGCGGTCTGCCGATTCTGTTTTGATAGAGGGAACTTCGGCAGATGAATTTGGAGCTTTTAAAATAAGCGATATTCCTAAAGGCCTGTATTTTTTGAAGGCAAGTTATATTGGTTGGGCCTCTGCAAATATGGTGTTGGATATTTCAAAGGATATTACTATCGGGGCTGTGATTATAACACAGGAATCCGAAGCTTTGGATGAGGTAGTGGTAACGGCCAATAGGCCAAAAGTTGAGCGCAAAGTAGATCGTTTGGTCTTTAACGTCGAAAATACAGTATTATCTCAAAGTAGTTCTTGGGACATCTTAAAACAAACCCCAGGGGTAATCGCGATGCAGGACGAATTACAGATTAGGAATCAGGCGGCCACCGTGTATATTAATGACCGTAAGGTACAGCTCTCTGCAGAAGAGGTTAGAAACCTGTTGGAAAATTATCAAGGGGAAAACATTAAATCCGTAGAGGTGATCAGTAACCCTCCCGCACGATATGATGCAGAGGGCGGTGCAGTGCTTAATATTATTACCAGTAAAAACATTTCTTTAGGCTATAAAGGCAATATCAATACTACGTATACGCAAGGGGTTTTTTCTAAGTATAATTTTGGTACCTCGCATTTTTATAAGACCAACAAACTGAACATGAACCTTAGTTACGGATTTGCACCAAGAAAAGAATTTTATGATGTTGAAAGCGAAGTGAATTTTATAAACGACACCGGTGTTTTTTCTCGGTGGACAACAGATTTTGATAACACAAACAGGTTACGCAGTCATGTAGCCGGCGCGGTATTGGATTATGAATTTGACGATAGAAACGAATTGAACATTACGGCAAACGCCCAGTTATCTCCTTACCGAAAATATGATAACCGGCAGAATACCATTATGCGTAACCGTTTTAATGTTACCGATTCTACTTTTACTACCCTAAGCCCTGAGGACGAAACAAAGAACAACCTGTCTGGAGATATTACGTACAAACATAAATTTAAGAAAAACGGTTCGGTGTCCATGAACGGTCATTTTACAAAATTTGACCTCTCCCGAAGGCAGAATGTGAATTCCGATTACTTTAATCCGGAGGGCATATTTTTAAGGGAATTTAATTTTATTACGGATGCCGACCAAGATATAGATATTGCCACCGCACAGGTGGATTATTCGGGGATGTTGGGTACCACTACAATGGGGGCTGGACTAAAAGGTTCATTTATAGCATCTGAAAGCACCTTGGATTATTTTTCGGCAACTAACGGGTTGGTATTAGATCCGTCCTTGTCCGATCGTTTTTTATATGACGAAAACGTATATGCCGCCTATGCCAGCGTATCGCATGACTGGGAAAAATGGAGCATAAAAGCAGGGTTACGAGCAGAGCATACCCAAAGTACGGGAACTTCGGTATCCTTATCAACCAGTAATAATTTAGAATATTTCGAATTATTTCCCAGCTTTTATCTATTGCATAATAGAAATGAAAACCACAGTTTTTCCTTTGACTACTCTAGAAAATTGAGACGACCAAGGTACCAAGATCTAAATCCTTTCCGAACGTTTATCAATGAAAATAATTTTGTAGAGGGTAACCCTAGTTTATTGCCTAATTTTAGCCATAATTTTAATTTGAACTATACGCTTAACCAAGAATTCTTTTTTGATTTTTATTATAGGGATAACGGGAATTTTATTTCTAAACTTTCTTTTCAGGACAATCAAAACCAAATCTTAAGGGATATTACCCAAAACGTTTTGGAAAGCACCTCGTATGGTTTCGATTTTAACTATGGCAAATCCATATCCGATAATTGGTATGTGTATAGTTATATTTCCATTTTTCACGAAGACGAGACCTTTCTTGCCCTAGAAAGCAATAATGTTGCCTTTAAAAACGAATTCAACGGTTTTTACGCAGATATTACCAACTATCTCACGCTTTCCAAGGACGGCACCTTTCAAGGTGAGCTGGGTCTTACCTACCTCTCCGGCTTTTTACAGGGCTCCTATATTCAGTCAGAAACTACAAATCTAACGTTTGGGGTGCGAAAATCTTTTTGGAACAGAAGAGCTTTGGTAAGTATTGCCGTAAATGATGCATTAGGGAAGGCTAACGGAAAAATCACCTCCAGGTACCTAAATCAGGATAATAGCTATTTTGCCATTCCTGAAACACAATACGTGCGCGTTGGGCTCACTTATAACTTCGGAAACTTTAGATTAGAGGATAACGATCGTGAAATTGACAAGAAGGAACGCGACCGTTTGAATTCGGAGTAAACTTTGAAAAGCCATAGACCTAAAATTCCCGATTATATGTAGGATATTTCTACATTCTTTGTTTATTTTTAGCCTTCATAGCTCCAACCTAATTTAATGTCCATCGATTTTAGATTTTTTTTACTCTTATTCCTTTCATTTTCGTTTGTAACCGCACAGGATTTTAAAATTAAAGGCGCGGTTTTGGATGCAGACCAAGAGCCTTTAACCTTCGCAAATGTGCTCTTAAGGTCAAAACAAGGTAAACTCATAAAGGGCGTAACCACGGATATTAACGGGCTATTTGAATTAAAAAACGTACAGCCTGGAGACTATCTTTTGTTTGCCAGTTATATTGAAAACACCTCGGATACCCTATCCATTTTGCTTACCGCAGACTTGGACGTAGGCAACTTAATAATTTCCAACGAAGCGCAGGCTTTGGATGAAGTGGTGGTCACCTCCCAAAAGCCGCGATTGGTAGAGTTGGCAGACCGCTACGTCTTTACCATAGAAAATACGGCTCTGGCCGATAGTGACATTTGGAATGTATTAAAACGTACGCCCGGTGTTGTTATCGTTAACAATCAGCTTACCGTTAATAATACTGGTAATGTAGGTATTCTAATCAATGGTAGAAAGGTCAATATTCCAGAAAGCGATATAATCAATTTGTTGTCCGGAAGCTCAGCTAGTAATGTAGAGGCCATAGAGGTCATTACCACCCCACAGGCAAAATATAGTGCTGAGGGCGGCCTGCTTATAGATATTAAAATGAAGACCAATCTAGTGGCCGGTTATAACGGAGCGGTCTACAATAGATATACCCAAGGTGTTTTTGCCAAACACACGCTAGGAACCGATCATTTTTTTAAGGGAAAAAAAACGGATTTTTCAATAGCCTATTCGTTAAGTGACAACAAAGATTTGGTTCGTTATACCGATGTCACTAATTTTTTTGAGAACGATCAGCCCAATGAAATTTGGACAGCTGAACAAAATGTAATAAGCAAACGCAAACAACACAACGTTAATGCTTTTTTTGATTACACGCTAGATGAAAGAAATACCATCAGTCTTTCTACCATTAATTCCCTCGCGCCAAATGTAAACCGCTTTTCCTTTTCGGAAACCGATATTGCGGATGTTCAAGGAAGTTCCATTGGAGGTTTTAATACGGCAAACGATTCAGACTTTAGCCTCTGCAATACCTCCCTGTATTTAGACTGGGTACACAAGCTAAGGAAAGAAGGATCCCAATTGTCCTTCAATACACATTATACCTCATATATTTATGATCGCAACCAAGATATAGACACCGATTTCTTTGACGTGAACGGAACGGTAATCGGAGATAATGATTTTATTACTCAATCCGTTCAAAACACAGGATTATTTAGTATTCAAGGAGATTATAGTACCGATATAGGTGAATCTTCCCAATTGGAAACAGGTCTTAGGTATGCCTCCATAAATTCTGATAACAATATTGACCAGCAAGGTTTTGACCGTAACCAACCAGGTATAGACCCTACGGAAACAGGTGAATTTATATATAAGGAAGACATCACTGCGGCCTATGCTAGCATGAACAATATGTGGAAAGATTGGAACCTGAACTTAGGTCTAAGGGCGGAATATACCGAGACGGATAGCAAGTTGGATACCGATGTACAGAATAACGAAAGCGATTATTTAGAGCTCTTCCCTTCCATATCCTTGCTGTACACGCATAAAGAAAAGCATGCTTTTAAACTTAATTACTATCGCCGTATTACCAGGCCTAGGTACGGTTGGTTGAATCCTTTTCAGTATTTTCAGAATAATAACACGGTAGTAGAGGGGAACCCGGACCTACTACCAACTATTAGTAATTTTGTAACGCTATCATATACCTTTAATAGAAATCTTACCTTGAGACCGTTTTATGACGTTAAAAACAATGGTTTTTTACAACAGGTGACACAGGACAACCAGGGTAACTTACTACGGTTCATAGCAACCAACCTAAATCAGAATACAAGTTATGGCTTGGATATAATTTACAACAAAAGCATAACCAACCGGTGGTCTAGCTACGTGCTGTTCAACTACTACTATAAGGAGAATATTTTTACAGATTTGGAAACAGGACAGTTACAAGATAATAATGCTTGGATAACCTATGTTAGAACCACCCAAAGCTATACATTTTTAGAGGATAGGTCCTTGTTTGCAGATATTACCTTTAGCTACATGTCACCCACTGTTGTAGGAAATTCCGAGAGGGACGCCATCAGTCAATTAGGCTTTTATGTGCGTAAGACTTTATGGAACAAAAAAGCAAGTATTTCCCTTACCGTAGATGATATCTTTAACCAAGGCAATCTGTTTTTTACGCGGCAATATCTAAATCAAGATAATTCTTCTTCCGTACGGGAAGAGAATCGGCTGGTTGTATTCGGGTTCAGATATTCCTTTGGAAACACTAAAATAAGAAACAATAAAAAGCGAAAAAATACCGACGAACGCAGTAGAATTTAAGCATTATTTTATAGTTGCTAAGACGTTTATTGTTAGTAATGATTACATGCTACCGTTCATTAAAACACCATAGGTTCCCAGACTGACCAACAGATAAATGCCTGTCATTATCATATCGTTTCTTTTTGCAATTCCTTTAAGCATGATATTTTAACGTCTCTATAAACCAAGTTCATGGTCTCAAAAGGAACAATCTTATAATCCTTGTTTACAATGTGCATGCAAGATTTTTTATCGCTCTTACATCAAAATTATGAACGTCTATAAATGGCATAATTATAATACGGAAAAGATTGTCATATTTCAATTCCGGTGCATCTATTTTAGGCGAACAACATATTATGCTTCTTAAATTTTCCGAAGCTTTTTGTACAGAATTTCTGCTTCTGAATAATTCGACCGCCCCACCGTGTAAGTACTCTTCCTGTTCTTGGATAACGGTGATTTTTTGGTCGTTCAATAAATCATCTAGATTGCATGGAAACGGAATTAGGTCATCCGCTTCAAAAACGGGATAGTGCTCTCTTATTTTACGAGGCCCTCGGTACGTGTAATCCTATTTTAATTCACTCTTGATGGATGACTAGATCTCTAGAAACACGATGCACTTAAATGCTAATAGCAACCCAAAAAGACCACCTATGATTATGGAGTGTTTGGCGAAAGAAACGCCATGCTATTCTTTCGCGGGTTGACGTACAATCCAAAAGCAACAGAATGCTAGGAACTCTAATATGAGGAGACGGTTCAGCGGTGTATCGACTAGCACATACTCATCAGTGAGGTTTATAGGCTATGTCATAAAATTAAGTTTGACTAAGCAAGAATTAAGCACCAATAGGCTTTGCGTTTAGGGAGTGCTACTCTTGCCATTCAGCAATAAACAAATTGGTGTCACGTGTACCGCCATTATTTCGATTACTGGAGAAAGCCAGGTATTTCCCATCATTTGAGAATACGGGAAAAGCGTCAAAGGTTTCACCATGAGTTACACGTTCCAAGTTCTTACCATCAATATCTATAAAATAAAGATTGAATGGAAACCCCTTTTCCGCCTCAAAATTACTGGAGAATAATATTTTTTCTCCGGAAGGATGAAAAAACGGACTCCAATTCGCGTTCCCTAAAAATGTCAATTGTTTGAGGTCAGATCCATCAGCGTTACAAATAAACAGTTCCATATCCGTGGGTTCTACTAGTCCTTCTGCCAAAAGATCCTTGTACTCCTTTATGGCTTCAGGAGTTTTTGGACGCGATGCCCTAAAGATTAATTTACTGCCATCGGGAGAGAAGAATGCACCGCCATCATAGCCGAGTTCATCGGTAATCTGTTGTACATCCGTTCCGTCCAAGTTCATGGTGTAAAGTTCCAAGTCACCACTTCTATCCGAAGTAAATACAATCTTATCGCCTTTTGGAGAAACGGTAGCTTCTGCATCATATCCTGGTTCATTGGTCAATTGTGCTGTAATATTTCCTTCCAAATCAGCTACAAAAATATCGAAGGAGTCATAGACCGGCCAAACATAATTACCGTTCTTTCGCAAGGGAACATCTGGACATTCTTTGTCTACCAAATGCGTGGAACCATATACGTAGTGTTTATTGTCCGGAAGAAAATAAGCGCACGTGGTGCGTCCCATTCCGGTACTCACCATAGGGGGCTTTGTGTCTTTAAAATTCTCCTCAATATTCATTAAGAACATTTGATCGCACTCCAGTCCCCAATCCTCGTTATTGGATTGAAAAATCATTTGTTTATCGTCCCAGCTCCAATAGGCTTCTGCATTGTCCCCACCAAAAGTGATTTGACGAATACTTTTAAAGTACTTTTCCTCAGGATAAATTAGGGTATCACTGCCAGCCATCAATGATTGAGCTTCTTTTGGGGTATCAACCACTGGCTTGGTTTCTGTTTTACAGCTGGTAATCATAAATAGAAGGAACAAAACAAATAGAATTCTCATTTGATGTGTATTTTTGGGTAAAAATAAAGGCTATGGCTCGTATAATTACCATTTTACTCGCAATTTTCACTATTTCGGTTTCTTGTAAAAAAGAAATACCTGAAAAAATCACCCTGCAAGAAGACGTTTCCTTTTTGGCAAACGATAGTTTAATGGGGCGTGAAACGGGTACACCAGAAGAGCTTATTGCTGCGAATTACATACAGCAACGTATGGAAAAGATAGGGTTGCTTCCAAAAGGGAATGCGGGAACGTTCTTCCAAACATTTACTTTTAGACCAAAGACCGATCCACATACCGAGGCTCAATTTGTGTCTGGGGATGGAACGATTACCGGCACCAATGTTATTGGATATATTGATAATAAGGCTGACAAAACCGTAATTATAGGGGCTCATTACGATCACTTGGGCATGGGCGGCGAGGGATCTCTTTATGCAGAAGGAGATGCGATACACAATGGGGCGGACGATAATGCCAGCGGTGTAGGCATAATGTTACAATTGGCAGAACGCTTGCAGGACAGCCTTATGGGCAGTAATTATGTTTTTATTGGATTTTCTGGTGAGGAAATGGGTCTGTTAGGCAGTAATTACTTCTGTAAAAATCCTACAATCGATTTTGATAACGCCAATTATATGGTCAATATGGATATGGTTGGACGTTTACGTGAAGACAAAACGCTCTCTATCACTGGAACAGGAACCGCACCCGTTTGGAACCAAGTGCTGAATAGCACCAATCCCGACTTTAAATTAGTGTTGGGCGAATCGGGTATGGGCCCTAGCGATCATACTTCGTTCTATTTGCAGAATATTCCTGCCTTGCACTTTTTTACAGGTCAGCATGAGGATTATCACAAACCTTCGGACGACTCGGATAAATTGAACTACGAAGGCATGAAAATGATTGAAAACTACATTGTTGCGGTTATTGCAGAATTGGACGATGCTCCTAAACTTTCGTTTAGAACCACTAAGAACGAAAGTGAGGAAGTGCCGCGTTTTAAAGTAGGATTGGGCGTTATGCCCGATTATCTTTTCGATGGAAAAGGTATGCGGATAGATGGGGTGACCGAGGATCGGCCTGCTTTTAATTCGGGGCTTCAAAAAGGGGATATTGTCATACAATTAGGCGACAGTATAGTAGTGGATATGATGAGTTATATGCGTGCTTTATCCGCTTTCGACGAAGGGAGCACGGCTAAAGTAGTTGTGGATAGGGACGGAGAACGTGTGGAGGCACAGGTAAAGTTTTAGGTTTCTATTTGGTTGATTTCATTTGTCAGCTCTAATGCTTATTCAATAGTAAAGGAGTACAGGAAGGAAAAACGTGTATCTAAAACTTTTAGTAATGGCTCGCTTATCTTTAATCTTCAGTTTCTTTTAGGAAAGTCCTTTCCTATTGTTCGGGAACATCAAGTTTAGGTTAATTTGCCTTGTATTTATTGCGAAAGTGTTTCCAGATGTATAGTTTTATCTAGATTTGAATCAAATCCCTATCCCATTATGAAGATTAGAATTGTTTTTGCCTCTTTGGCCTTTCTGTTGGCTGTTGGTAGCTGTATTAGTCAATCCCGTTTAAATCAAACTTCAAGTGAAGCACACGGGCATACGCATTATCCCTCCTTTTCCGGGGTTGCTGCCCATAAACTTATATTCCCCTCTAAAGTGCCGGATAGGATTATTGTGAACCTTACGGAAGATGCCGCACACAGTTTTGCCGTTAATTGGCGTACAGACCAACAAGTGAAAGCGGCCTATGTTGAAGTGGCCAAAGAGACCCATGGGCCTGATTTTTTGTTGGATGGAAATATAAGGCGGATCCAGGCGACCACTCAAATCTTTGAAAACGAAAATACCCGAGACAATGAACCTCTGGTTAAAGCGGCCTATCATTCCGCACTGATAGACAGTCTGGAGGCAGGTACTACGTATGTGTATCGGGTTGGGGATGGTTCTAAAAAGGATGTTACATGGAGCGAATGGTTTCAACTGGAGACCCCAGGAACCGATGACAATACGCCTTTTAGCTTTATCTATTTTGGGGATGCCCAGAATGATGTAAAATCAATGTGGTCGCGGGTAGTACGCAAGTCGTACAAAATGATGCCTACCGTAGATTTTATGCTACATGCTGGTGATTTGATTAACCATAGCGAAGCCAATGTGGAGTGGGGCGAATGGTTTCATGCAGGAGGATATATCCATGCTACTGTTCCCAGTATCATGACCCCTGGGAACCATGAATATAGTAAGGGCGAGCTTTCAGCCCTGTGGAGGCCGCAGTTTAACCTGCCCCTGAACAGTCCCAATGTACCGACCATGGAAACTTGTTATGCCTTAGATTACAAGAATATGAAGTTGGTTTCTATCGATGCCATTAGCCTGCAAAGGGATGAGGATTCTAAAAGGGCACAAGTGAAATGGTTAGATTCTGTTTTGGCCAATAACACCAAAAAATGGACTACTCTTACTATGCACTATCCTATTTTTTCAACTGCCAAGGGGCGAGATAACAAGGAGTTGCGTGAAAGCTTATTACCGCTGATCAACAAATATAGGGTAGATTTAGTGCTGCAGGGTCATGACCACACCTATGCGAGAGGTGCAGTTACGAACGAAGAGGATGGAATCAACATCTTTGAGGATGCCGGAACTGTGTATGCAGTTTCCGTAAGTGGACCCAAGATGTATAATTCACAAAATCAGGAATGGATGGAGCGTAGGGGGGAATTCACTCAATTATTCCAGATTATAACGGTCGATGAGGAAAAAATTTCATACGAAGCATACACCCCATTAGGAGGTCTTTATGATGCTTTTGACCTTATAAAGGACTCAACTGGAAAGAAGAAACTGATCAATAGGGAACCCGATATTGAAGAACGCTTTCGGAAGGATTTTATTAAGGGAGAATAATTTTTAAAAGACCTCTGAATAGGTTAGGAAAGGGGTTAATCCTTAACAAGTCAAATGCAATCCAATTGTTTTTTGACACAGTTTTTCCTGTACCTCTCAAACCCTTGTAAAGCGTCATATTACTTTAGTGCGGCGCGCTTTCCATTTCATTTTCACAACATCACGACCACAATCCATTTTTTCTTAACTTTGCAACCCAAAAACAGCATCACAATATGCCCAAGATAGGTGACATAGCCTTACCCGATTTCCCGTTATTGCTTGCTCCGATGGAAGACGTGAGCGACCCACCATTCCGAGCATTGTGCAAAGAGCAGGGAGCAGATGTCGTATACACGGAATTTATTTCTTCTGAAGGGTTAATTCGCGATGCGGCGAAGAGCGTTATGAAACTGGACATTTATGAAAAAGAACGCCCGGTAGGCATTCAGATTTTTGGAGCCAATTTGGAATCTATGTTGCAATCGGTTGAAATTGTTGAAAAATCAGGACCGGACATTATCGATATTAACTTTGGCTGTCCCGTAAAAAAAGTGGTTTCCAAGGGTGCGGGAGCAGGTATTTTAAAGGATATTGATTTAATGGTCTCTTTGACCAAGGCCATGGTAGAGCACACCAAACTACCCATCACCGTTAAGACCCGTTTGGGTTGGGACGATGATTCCATAAAAATTGTTGAGGTAGCCGAACGTCTGCAAGACGTAGGCTGCAAAGCTATTGCCATTCATGGTCGTACGCGCGCACAGATGTACAAAGGAAATGCCAACTGGAAACCTATCGCTCAGGTAAAAAACAACCCTAGAATGCATATTCCTGTTTTTGGTAATGGGGATGTAGACACCCCAGAGGCTGCCGTAAAAATGAGAGACGAGTATGGATTGGACGGTGCTATGATTGGTCGCGCCAGTATTGGTTACCCCTGGTTTTTTAGGGAGGTAAAGCACTTTTTTGAAACAGGTACTCATTTAGCTCCGCCAACAATGGTAGAGCGTGTTGAAGCAGCTCGAAGACATTTGCAAATGTCCATAGACTGGAAAGGAGAAAAACTAGGTGTTTTTGAGACCAGAAGGCATTATACCAATTACTTTAAGGGGATACCAAATTTTAAACCATTTCGTATGAAAATGGTCACTAGTGATGAATCTTCTGATGTTTTTGCGGCTTTTGATGAAGTCTTGCAGAAGTTTGGCGATTTTGAGTTTGTGTATTAAATCAGATGAATGCAGTCTAGAGCACATTTTTTTCTATACGAACTGATTTTTCCTTTTTAAAATTCCATTTGCAGATATACTTAAAATCAATCAAAATAAGGAACATTTTAAGACAAACTACGACAAAACAATCAATTTTGGCATCAGCATAACGTGATTATGATTTGGAGAATCAATAATAAATTTTTTGAGGACTTATTCAAACAGTGAGTCAGAATCTTCAGTTGGACCTTCAAATTTTCTTAGATAAACGAACATACCGTTTTTTGTTTTTCCTTTCTCAAAATCTTCCTGCGTCATGTCTGGATTCATTTGGCTATAATGACATTTGATTGAATGGAATGCCTTGTCCAAATCTTGTTTGGTATACGAAATTTTAGTTTTTAAATACTTGCTAGATTGCCCTCGCAATATTTTGCCTTCACTGTCTTCGATGCTCTCGGATGGAGTGCCATAATAAAAGAGAGCCATTGGTTTCTCCCAGTCTTTGCTTAGAAAGACCTGCGTTACAGATGCACCTATTAACCGATGGTCCATGTGGGTAGAGCCCCCATCTGGCCCCCAGGTAATTATAACGTCAGGCTGTTCTTTTTCAACAATACCGTAAAGTTCTTTTATCATTGCTCTGGCATGTGGCACATGGCCATCATATCCCTCAGCAGCTCTTAATTGGTCATGATAGTCCAAGTGGGTGAGCGCTACCCCCAGTTTTTCAGCAGCACACCTCATCTCATCTTTTCTGGTAGCTACTAAGGTCTCTCCCGCTTCATGATCATGGTAGTCATTTGTACCTAGCCTGCCATCGGTAACGATAACCAGATGTACTTTCGCGCCCTCCCGAACGTACTTGGCCAAAATTGGGGCTACGGTACTTTCATCATCAGGATGCGCAAATACAGCTAAAATAACCTTGCCTTCATGAGGATTCTGACTCCATATCCCGTTAGATTGAAAAAGAAATAGGAAGCATATAGTTACTAGAAAAACGGAGCGGATATTTGACGCAAAAAAATAGTCTGGAATTTTCATAAGGGCTTATTTTGGGTTATCGAACCAATGTACTATAGTTTCTGGCTGCAAAGTTTGAATTTAAAGATAGTAAATGATATCTTATCTATATGTAGAATTGCACCGAGTATTAGTTAGCTAGAAACGAAATTCTTTTGGTAAACGACAAAGGAAGCTCCTATACGCCAAATAATCTTATTAATTCGCTTTTAGGATGAAAAGGAAAAAAGATTTCGGAGGTTACATTGTCAAATCGTACCTTACATTTAAATTTTAATATCATGAACAATAGAGATTTAGCAGGTGTACTAATACTGTTTTTTCTCGTCACCAACCTAGGCAATGCGCAGGTCGAATTTAAGCTATGGGAAGACGAAAAAAAACTGTTTTATAAGGAGAATAATCTAGTTGAGTTTGAAAAAGAGGCTTGGGGTACAAAAGCGGTAGGAAATATTACTGAACCAACACTTACTATCTACGAGGCCAAGGGTCAAAATACGGGTACGGCAGTAATTGTGATTCCTGGAGGAGGGTATGAATTGGTGGCTATGTATCATGAAGGTCATGAAGTTGCAGAACTCCTTGCTAATAATGGTATAACGGCTGCTGTTTTAAAGTACAGAATACCTCATCCAAAATCATCCAATGAACCTCATTTGGTACCATTATCAGATGCCAGAAAAGCACTTAAGATGATGCATCAAAAAGCGAACGACTATGGAATAAATATCAATGAAATAGGAGTTGTTGGTTTTTCTGCAGGAAGCCATTTATCAACAGTTCTGGGGCTTTGGAAAAGTGATGAGCAAATGGAAAATCCAGACTTTACTGGTTTGATATATGGTGTTACCGATTTAAACGAAGGGAATAAAGGTTGGTTGGAAAGTAACTTATACCATAGAAAGATGACGGAAGAGGAAGTTGCAAAGAATACATTGCTTAATTTGATAAATAGGGATACACCGCAGGCTTTTTTGGTACATGCCGTAGATGACGATTCGTGCCGTTTAGAAGAAACTACGCTGTTTGCTCAAAAGCTTTTGGCGCAAGGGGTTTTGGCCGAAACACATATTTTTCCGAAAGGCGGGCACGGCTTTGGCGTTGGCACTGCTTCCGATGGCACCGATCAATGGGTAGGTCTGTTTGTGAATTGGTTAAAGCATAGTACGTTTTAAGGAATACCGTCAAAGAACGTTTCGTATGTAAAAAATTGATGTTAAACACAAATAAACAAACGGCATAGCTTTAAAGTAGTGCCGTTTGTTTATCGTCTACCTATTCCAATGTGGGTAGGACCAATTTAAATTTACAATACTGGAGTCAATACAATATTTCTGTAGGCAACATTACCGTGGTCTCCTTGCAGGTAAATTGGGCCCGGTGCAAACACATCTGGGCTCATGGCCCCTCCAGTTGGACCTTGCACCGCTTTGTTGTCAATAATTTTCTTTCCGTTCAATACAACAGTTATGTGACGGTCGACTAGGGTGATATCTAAAGTTTGCCATTCACCACCGGGTTTTTCAGCAGCTTTGGTAGGCGTAATTCGGCTGTATATGGCACCCATATTATGGCTATCTAATGGAGAACCATAGGAATCCACAACCTGTATTTCATATAGTCCCCGAAGAAAAATTCCGCTATTGTTTCCTTTAGGAACGTTTACCTCCAATTTTAAGTTGAAATCACTGAATTCCGCTTCAGTACGCAAATTTCCGTAGGACAGGTAGGTTCCATCTTCTGGTTGCACGGGGTCATTCTGTAGCGTGCCGTTCACTATTTTGAAGCCATTGGCTTTTTTCGGATTTATTGGTCGCCATCCTTCTGTGTCCTTACCATTAAAAAGGGTGATAGGTTTTCCGTATTTAACACTTTCCAAATCGGGAGCAGGACCTACTGGAGGCATTCGTTTTCCACTAAAAACACTGACCTGTTCACCCGTCCCATCCCAAGCTGGCCCAGTCATGGTGCCTGTGACCGTATCTCCTGTTTTGGTCATGCGTAAGGTCCAGGTTCTTATATGCGTACGTTCTTTCTCCTTGTTTCCTTTTTCATGTACCTTTTCACCGGTGCGCGTTACTACCAGGGTATTGTCATTGGCCAGATAAATATCGGAAACAGGTAAAACACTACCGCCAATCCATAATAGTTCTCCGTCCAAAAACCCTTCGTTCTCGTGAACGTTGAGCCAAGCAACGCCACCGCCTTCTATAGACATGCCCCACATACCAATAAAGCTATTTTCTGTTTTATCTGCGCTTGGGCAGGAGGTTGTAGCAAAAACAACCGTAGTGGCTACTAAGAGCGTTAAAAAGGAAAGAGATAATTTTTTCATGATTTTAGTTCTTTTACTGATTTCCAAAAGGAAACCTATTGATAATCAACGTTGTTATAAAAGTAAGCTTTTAATTTATTTTTAGATACTTCAATTTAAAATTGGTCTAGTAAGGTTTGTTGTTTTGGAAATATGAGAATTTAATCGTGTCAAACATCCATAATGAAGTTTAGGTTTTAGCTCCACATAAAGAGTTAAATTAATTTAATCAATTCTTTTCCGATATAGATGCACTAACGCCTTCAAAGGTCATTTTCACTGGTTTTATGGTGCCATCTTTGTTAAACTCCATAACATCTAAACAAGTAACACGATGGTCACGGTCTAAATTTGGTATGGGTCTCCTATGATACACCATAATATATTCATCCGAATCTCTTCTTTTGATAACGGAATGATGTCCCGCTCCGGTTGCGATATCCCCTTCTTTTGATTCCAAAATTGTTCCAATTCGTTTATACGGACCGGTCGCTTTGTCCGCCATTGCATAAGCTACCTTATAACTGCCATTGGTCCAACCTCCTTCGGACCACATGAAATAATAAATACCCTTCCGTAGAAACATAAATGGCCCTTCAACATAGCCTTCTGGTGTAATTTCCTTGAAAGGATTGCCATCCTCCCAAGGGATAAAACCAGTAAAATCATCATTGAGCTTTCCAAGATTGCAATGACTCCAACCACCGTAGAAAAAATAGTGGGTGCCATCCGTGTCCTTAAAAACAAATTGATCTATAGGTTGGGCATCATTATAAAACTCTGATATCAGAGGCTTCCCAAGATAGTCCTTAAAAGGACCACTTGGAGTGTCTCCCACAGCAACGCCTATGCCTCCGTAATGATTGATGTCATTATTGGGGTCGTAAGAATTCCTACCTGGTCTTTGAATATCATTGGCCCCAAAAAATAAGTAATACTTACTTTCCTTTTCGATAATGGAGGGAGCCCATAAAGCTTGTCTTAACCATTTTATTTTAGTAGTATCCAATATGCGTTCGTGCTTTTCCCAATTAACGAGGTCTTTTGAAGAAAAAGCGTCAAAATGTAGCTGCTTGTCGTAGTCGTCGGAAAATGTTGGATATACCCAATACGTATCATTGAAAACGGCTCCTTCGGGATCAGCATACCAACCTTCGAAAATAGGATTGTTCCTATTGTTTTCTTGCCCATGTATAGCAGTAAAAGCAAAACAGAACAAGAGGGTTAAAAACAATTGTGATTTCATCTGATGAAATTTTTAGATTTGAACTACTTACAAAACAAAAGGACAAGCGTAGGTTTCATGATAAAAGATAAATATAGCTAAAAATTGAAAAGAGCTAGAAATGTTATCGAGAAGAAAAGTGTATCCATTAAAATACGACCCGAATACGACAAGCTTGTTTTTAACTGTTTTGAATGTTTAAGTAGTAATTGAAATTTTTGGTGTAATTACAATTTCAGGAAAAGATTGCGAAATTTATGTTCGAATTTGCAACGAACAAAATCATTGCTAACTTTAGAATAAGTCAACTTAAAGCTTAAACCATGAAACATATCTTTTGCCTTTTAATCATTTTATTATTTACAAACACCTTTGTGGAGGCTCAAACGAATAATACAAAAGTAGTTTTGATTACGTTGGATGGATTACGCTGGCAAGAATTGTTCTCTGGAGCCGACTCTTTATTAATTACGAACGAAGCCTTTGTGAACGACACAATCACTTTAAAAGAGGCATTTTGGAGGGATAGTGCTGCGGAACGACGAAATGTTCTTTTTCCGTTCTTATGGATGGAAGTCACAAAAATGGGCCAATTGCATGGAAACAGAAACCTGGATAGTAAAGTGGATTTGACCAATGCCTTATGGTTCAGCTATCCCGGGTACAATGAAATTCTTACAGGCCTTGCAGACGATACGCGAATTACCAGCAACGATAAATTTCCCAACCCGAATACAACGGTGTTGGAGCTAGCCAACAAAGATTCAAGATATATGAATAAGGTAGCAGCTTTTGGCAGTTGGGATGTGTTTCCGTACATCATAAATGAAAATCGTTCGGGTGTACCTGTCAATGCAGGGTTTGAATTGGCAAAGGGAGACACCCTTACAGAGAGAGAAAAATTATTAAACCAATTACAACCTAGAATACCAAGCCCATGGGGAACCGTACGGTTGGACGCTTTTACCCACTATTATGCGGTGGAGCATATGAAAAAGCTCCATCCCGAATTCATCTATATTGCTTACGGTGAAACGGATGATTTTGCCCATGACGGCGATTATGCCGCTTATTTGAAATCTGCCCATAATACCGATATATTAATAAAAGAGCTTTGGGAAATGACGCAAAACGACCCTTTTTATAAGGACAACACGCTTTTTCTCATTACCACAGATCACGGGCGTGGTACGGAACCCTTAGAAACATGGAAAGGACACGGTGATTCAGTAAATGGTGCCGGCTCTGTGTGGCTTATTGCTTTTGGAAAAGGGGTCGCTGCCAAGGGGGAAGTTGCCAAAAAGGAGCAGTTATACAGCAATCAGATTGCGCCAACTATTTTAAAAACCTTGGATTTGAACAATGTTGCAACGACAATGAAAGGCAAACCATTACAATTGATTGCGAATTAATTTTTAATGAATATGTATATACTTCATATTTTAACCAAAGAAACCAATCACTGACTATCAATTTGTGTCGAGAGTACTTTTTTTGATTTTTAAACCCTTCATATGTTTCGCTAACTTTATAGTTTATTTTAATCGCTCAGCGTGTCTAAATGGAATGTAGGTCAACCATGTAAGGGTTGATAAGCATTTATAAAGGAAATGAACCCTTATTTAGAAATTACATCACTGATTGCTTCCCCAATGGCCATAAGTTCTTGGGTTTCGGCCTCTGTAAAATCGTAGGGTACACGTTTCCCTATGCCTATGACGCCGTATAGGGTGTCATTCAATAGCAAGGGAGCGGCAACAGAACCTTCTACTTTAGTCTCTTTGGCTGCTGGTCTCGCTACACCACTGTCATCTGTTTGTAGATTGCACATTTCAACCGGTTTTTTTCTTTCTGCAGCAATCCCTGCCATACCTTTTCCTATAGGAATAGTAGCTAGTTTAGGAAGTAAAAAATCAGGAACACCAACATGGGCCTGCATCTTTAAAAGTTGCGTTTCTTGGTCTAAAAAATGTAAGGTACCCGTAGTACAATCAAAATTGGAAACTACGGTCGCAAGTAAATGTTGCCATCCGGCATCCGGATCTTTTAATAGGGAATTCACTTTATGAAGGGCAGACGAACTTGGAACGCTCATGAGGTATCGTTTTGATGGTTCTAATTTCCGATAAAAATTTAATTGTACCTGTATAAAGATACTATTTTACTTTTTTGTGGTTTTCATATCTTCACTTATCAGGGCATATAAGCGATACGAAAGGTATTTCAATCTATGGTTGTTTTACTACCCCACCAATCTTCGTTGGGTTGAAAGTCCGCAGATAAAAATTGTAACCGTTGGGCTTCCAATTGGTGCAGTAGAACATCTATTTTTTGTTGACGTAATTTTATAGCCAATTGTGGGTCAAAAGTTTTATCTGGTGCCGGTTTGTTGGCATTTACCTCCCTTAGAAAACGGGTTAATGTGGTAGTCATCTTTTCGCCTTGTTGAGCATACTGAGCCAATACATTCTGTTGTTCTCCAGGATCGGAGAGTAGATTGTAAAGTTCGTTTCGGCCATCCTCCCAATAATGAATAAGTTTCCAATCGCCTTCAAGCATCATGGATGCCGGTTCCCCACCTTGATTTCCGTAATGAGGATAGTGCCAAAACAAGGGTCTTTCTTCAATCTCAGCTCCTTCTAGAAGAGGTTTTAAACTTATGCCGTCTATGTGCTGTTTCGGTTTCAGTGGAATATTTGCCAAATCTAACAAAGTGGGGTAAAAATCTGTTCCTATAACGGGATAGGCAACTTCTTTTACGTCTTTGACCCAGGGCACTTTTATAAAATAAGGCTCACGAATACCACCTTCCCATTGGTAGCCTTTTCCTCCGCGTAAGGGAAAATTAGTGGTAGAAAATGCGTCACCGGAAGCCACGCCACCATTATCAGAAGTAAAAACGATGATGGTATTTTCTTCTAGACCTAGCGCAATTAATTTATCCAATACGATCCCTACGGCGTCATCCATTTGTTGTACTAATCCGGCATATATTGGATTGTCCTGTACGGTACGTATGGGCAAAACCCGTTCCATTTCGTAACCAGAATCTTTTATACCTTGCCTTTCGGCTTTAGCCCGATATTTAGCCCAAGTAACTTCGCTGGTTTGTATGGGTCCATGTACCGCGTAAAAGGAGAGATAGGCAAAAAATGCAGAATCTTTGTTTTTTTCAATAAAGTCCGCCGTTTCTTTACCCAGACGCAAAGAAAGATTTTCGCCTGGGGTCTTATTTTCTAAATTTGGATTTTTCCATGGAGAAAAGAAACCTCCTATGGGGCTGCCCTTTTCCCAGCCGCCCTTATTTATTTGGAAACCGTGGTCTGTAGGCCAGCTTCCTTCCGAACCCAAATGCCATTTTCCGGCAAAAAATGTTTTATAACCGTTTGCAGCTAAGGCTTCTGCCAATGTTGTATCGTTTTTTGGAAGATTATGGTTATACTCGGCGGGTAGTAATTTGTCGTTTCGGTTCAAGGTTCTCCAATCCGTACCTGATTTAGCACCTATCCAATCTGTAATCTGATGTCTTGCGGTAAACTGCCCAAGCATAATACTGGCACGCGATGGACTACAAACCCTACTTGCAGCATAGCCCTGGGTAAAAACGGTTCCCTCATTGGCAATACGGTCCACATTTGGTGTTTCGTAAAAGGTGCTTCCCGTAAAGCTGAGGTCATGTAGGCCAAGGTCATCGACCAATATAAAAACAATGTTGGGTTTTTTCTTAACCCGTTCTTTCTCGTTTAAATCGCAAGACATAAGAATGAGTGCAAAAAAACCAAGGAGTGTAAATTTCAGGATTCTCATATTCGTTTAGAATTATGTTGATTATGACAGGCATACAAACTTAAGCTTCTTCAATAATAAGAAATTAATAGCCTTAACCATAGTCGCCAATAAATCGGAGGAGCCAAATTTATTCTCTGTATTTCTTTAGCTTAAATAGGTTGGGTGTTAAAGAAGTCCTATCATTAAAGTGTATTGTCTTAAGAAAAGCATAATTGATGAGAGATTGAGTCATTGCCTTTGATTTTTTAGTACCTTGAAATAAAAATTTATGAAAGATTCTGCAATGTTTTGGGTAGGAGCAACCACATTGGTACTATTAACAGTAACGGTTATGGCAGCCATGAACTTCCCTTTTAACTGGGTATTCTATGTTACAGTTTTTGGCCAAGTGATGATTGTTTTTATGGTATATAGGATGTTAACGGATAAGTATAAAACCGAAAAAACCTTTGCTGATTTTTATGAGGATAATCCTATTGGGAGGGAAGAGCGGTACAGGTAAGTGAATCGAGCAGGCAGTATTAATAGGGTATAGTTTGGGACAACAATTCTTCCTTACACCTTAACTATTTCTTGAAACAATCTACGGTTAAACGTTTATGGTACAGTTACTGCAGGTTTTAAGTCTTAAGAGTTTTATTTAAGATGTAGCACTATTTTTAACAGCAAACGAGCAGTCCTAACTCAGAGGAGTTTGATAGACAACCATCTTATGGTCATAATCGGTCTGTTCGAATAAAAAGGATGTAGGACCACGTGCAAACTAAACTTTAACGAAAAATGTAATCAATACACTTCAAAATTGAAACCTATGGTAATAATGCTAGAAGTGAATGTGGTATCCCTGTTGTAGTTATAATATTTTAAATCTATCTGTTTTAAACCAAATTTCCAGAGTTTGGCTCTGGTGAAAATATCGGTGTATGAAACACCCATACCTAATTGGTTAGCCACATATTTTGATAAATCGTAGTCCGAGGTATAAAATTCTTCTGTAGACAGCGCTATTTCAAATGGGCGGAAATAATCTGCAGCACTTTGATGGTAATATCTGTACGAGGGATAAATGGTAAAATTGTTAGAAAGCTTGACCGGCAGCTCGAAACTTGCAGTATGGGAGGCTATTCCCCACGTATCGTTGTAATATCGGTAATAGGTTCGCAGCACAAACCTATCGCTCAAAAACCAATTTAACCGTCCGCCAACTGCTATTTTAAATCGGGTATCGGGAAGTTGTTCAATTGCATCCGCTAACTGAAAATTACCAACAAAAGAATCCGCAATATCTGCAAAATAGACCCGTTGAAAAGGAGTGGAAAGCAGTCCTTGTTGCTGCACAAAATCTAGAGATAATGATCCTTGTACATTTTTATGTAGTATCTGTGAAAATCCAAAACCTAGAATATAGGAGTTTCTATTTTCATTTTTAAAGGGAACAAATTGTGGATTATAACTAGAATTTCCGGTAATTGCATTATCCAAGAAAAATCCATTATTAAGGCCGTTCCCGTTGGGGGCAAAAGGTCGTAATTCAAACGGATAAATTGCGGCCCAAGAATCTAGATAAACTGTTCCGTTAACACTGATTTCGGTATTTCGTTCATTGAATAACCGGGTGTAACTACCGCCAAAGCCAACAGAAAAGTAATCATATTCCGAAGATACCGAAGCGAGCGCTGACCAAATTTTGTTCCGATCGTCCGAAGTGTGGCTATAAGATGCGGTTAGGTTTGTCCAAACATCGTTGCTTGAAGCACCCGAACTGGCTACAAACGGATCTGCTTGCCGGTTACCATCAAACGGGTCAACATTACTAGAAGAGGCAGAAGTGTATGCAGAGACACCTGCGTCAATAGTCAGCACATCGTCCTCGTTAAGGGGAATGGCAATAATTATGGTTGCAGTAGCGTCCGTTAGTTCTTCCGTTCCTATACCACCTGTTACTGCTGCATTATCACCATCTTGGTTGTAGTAGCTCGATAATAGATCTACTTCCACGGTTTCCAATACGCGTTTCTTATAGCTCTTTTCATCTTCCTGCTGCTGCTGTGAAAATGCCAGGAACGACGTTAGTAAAAAGAGTAGTACTATGTTTTCTTTAATTCTATTCATGACTAAAAAGGAAAGCCCTTTTATTTATAACCTTGTGATATTAGCATCAATCTGAGCTGTATAACTAGAGGCGTATAGCGCAAAACCTAATTGCATCCGCACCCACCACCGGTTTTCCCTCCATTTGCCCCGGCCGTTCCTTCTCTGTATGTATGCGCAATGGTGACATTGCGGTCGCAGGGAAGGTCGGACAATTGCATATCCGGGTCGTTAATAGCCACTTTTTCGTATTCTTTTACCACTACACAGCTACTAAAGAAAGAAACCAGCACTATCATAAGGACCAATGGTTTACTCATAGGGTGTTTATTTTAATATTTTTTGACTTGAACACTTTCCCGTTTTCGTCGATAATAATACATTCTACATCCGGGAGCTGATTAATCCGGTCCAAACCGGTTTCTATGCCCATAACAAATACAGATGTTGCCAACGCATCGGCTAACTCTGCTTTTGGTGCAAATACAGTAACGCTTGAAACACCTACTGACGGGTAACCTGTTCTTGGGTCAATGATATGGGAATACCTTGTTCCATTTAAAACGACTTGTTTTTCATAATTTCCAGAGGTCACCACAGCTTTGTTTACAACCGGAAGCAAACCAAATCCCTTGCTTTTATCCATGGGGTTGGTAAGTGCCACTTTCCATTCACTGCCATCGGGTTGTTTCCCCCAGGTGTTCATGTCGCCCGAAGCGTTTATAATCCCTGAAGGGACATCTTTTTTTAGTAACAAGGCTTTCGCCTTATCTGCAGCATAGCCTTTGCCAATGGCACCGAAACCTATTTTCATACCAGGTAGCTTAAGAAAAACTGAAGTATTCTTTTCGTCCAAAATTATGTTGTCAAAACCTACTTTTGAAACCGATTCTTGAATAGCCTCTTTACTTGGCATCGTTTTCATACTGCCATCAAATTTCCAGATACGGTCCATAGACGCATAGGAGATGTCGAACGCACCATCTGTCAGTTTAGAGATTTTCAGGCATCGATTTATTAAATCAAAAAGTTCTTGGGAAACTACGACCGCTGTTTTTCCTGCAGCAGCATTAATTTTAGATGTCTCTGAATCTGGGTCCCATGATGATATTAGTTTTTCTATCCGATCAATTTCTGCAATAGCCATTTCAATGTACTGCCCTCCTTCAATGGCGTTCTGGGCTACCACGGTAATTTCAAAACGGCTGCCCATTAATTTCAAGGCTTGCTTGTAGGAGTTTTGGGCACTTACCATGCAACAAAAACCAACGGAGACAACAAATAGAATAGTTTTCAAATTCAGTTTAAATAGCGATTAAGTCCTTTTATGTATTCTTCTGGTGTTAGTCTTTTGTAACCGGTCTTTCCCAGTTCTTTTCCATCTGCATCTAGCAGCACAACTAAGGGAAATATGCCTTTTTGGTTATACTTTTCGGCTAATAATTTATTGGCCATAGTCTGTTCTTTGGAAAGTTGGTTTGTTTTTTTTCTTGGAAAATCCGCTTGTAGCATCACATAGTTTTCAGCGGCGTACTTTTTAAATACTGGGCTACTCCAAACCTCATGGTCTAGTTTTATACAGGGCGCACACCAATCCGAACCTTGAAAAACCAGAATAATAGGCTTGTTGGATTCCTTAGCGGCAGTCTTTGCTACCTCGAAATTGGTTTGCCAATCTTGGCATATTCCGTGTAAAGTGAATAAACAAAGAATGATAATTAAAATAGGATGTTTGCTCATTTTTAATTTCTAACGACCAATTGTTTAAAATATAAACCTATATTTTTAATATAAATTGTTTGTAAGAGGGAATAAAGCCGGTAAGAACTGCTATTGAAGGGATTCTGTGTTATCAAAAGAAATGAACAGATAGCATTTCTTTTGAAGTTTTTCTCATCAATTTATTTTAACATAGATTGGTTAGTGAATTATTTAGGAACAATTTACACGCTAGTGATTTGCTAATATTGCATTTAGGATAATCTTCTATTAAAAAACAACTATGAGTTTTAAAGTGCTTTTACTAGAGGTAAAACCGGAATTGTGACAAAATCAATAGAAGAAGAACAAATAACAAAAAAGAGGAAATGGGGTGCTGAGCAAGCTGGTATATCCCGTATATTCCAAATGGTTGTTGACCTTAATGAAGGTTCTATTACTTTTAGTAATCGTTACTTAAAACTTATGATGGTGACCGATACTGTGGAGTAAATTATGAAAGAAGCTGTTTGGTTAGAACTTTTTGGACATTACACAAAATGGCATAAAGCCAACCGTGGTTTTTTCAAATGGTTAAGGCTACTTATGAAAGTGGAATTACTATTAATTTATGATGATTGCAGGTGAAGACAAAAGAGGATGCTTTTAAATGCTGCGAAATAGAAGATTTGGAGAAGAGCGTAAAAATTATGCTGATTAAAAATTAAGGTTTTTAATTTTTGGGCGAAGGTTTCTTGTGTTATTTGGTAGACAAACGAAAATTAAGCGTTCCAAGGCTTACCCTATAATTTTAGGCTTGATGGTTAATAGAAGACTGGTGGTTTTTTCCCTGTCCAATTTACCTTTCTCATTTAGTGGTATTGGCCAAGCTATTATTTAAATCCTCCACAGAACTCATTAAAATTGCGCTTGCTTCATTTTGTATTTGATTGTAATGCTCTATATATAGAAAACAGCACACGATAATAGCCAAAACAACGACGACATCCATAACTAATTTGGACCTTTGGGAGATTTCCTTATTTTTCATAATACGCTAAGCTTTTGATTGTCAAAAGGAAAGGTACCGCAAAATAATTATATTAACAAATATTTAAGAAAATTAACATTTCTTTTCTACCTACCTATCTATTGAAACATAATTAAAATAGCTCCTAACGCTGTTAACACCAATATCATTTTTCTAAAGAAGGCCTCCTTAATCAATTTAATGATTTTTATGCCCACTAAGAAACCCAATAAAATGCCAGGTAGAAGTTTAAGGTTGAGAATTATAGTTTCTTCCGAGATAGTTTCCCAAACAAAAATATGAAAGGGAAGTTTTATAATATTTACAATTAAGAATAGCCAAGCAGCTGTACCTATAAAGTGGTTTTTTGGTAATCGCATCGCTAAAAAGTAAATATTGGAAAACGCACCGGCCAAGTTTCCTACCATGGTCGTTATTCCCGCTACAACACCAATTGTGCTGGAAAATGACCAATGCCGTGGTACTGTTATAATTTTTTTCCTATCCCACCAATACATCATAAAAACAGTGATTAGTATAATAATGGCCATACCTATTTTAAAAAGAGATTCTGGAAGGTCTTTACCTATGTAGACACCAATTAAAACTCCTAGCGTCATCCAAGGTAATAGCCGGAAAACATAGTTCCACTGCGTATGACGATTGTAGTAGATGACTGCAAAAATATCGGCAAGAATCAATAATGGCACTACCATTCCTGTAGACTCCTTTGCCCCAAAAGCCAAGGCCATGAACGTTACGTTAATGACTGCAATCCCTTTAATACCCGCCTTGGAAAGTCCAATGACAAAGGCCGCTGAAGTAGCGAGAATCCAAGATGTTAGGGAAATTTCCATAGTTGTTAATATGAGTGCAAAGGCTATTGGGCGAACAAAGCGCAAAAGTATTCTAATTTATTTTATCTTTAGGCGTTAACCAACAGCCAAACCATGGAATTAAGCACTCTCGACTATAGTTTTATAATAGTTTTCTTCGCTATCATTTTAGGGATAGGAATTTATGTTTCTAAAAAATCAGGTAAAAATTCTAGTGAATTTTTTCTTTCCGGCAGAACTATGCCTTGGTGGCTTTTGGGGCTATCCATGGTTGCTACTACATTTTCAACCGACACGCCCAATCTAGTCACCGATATAGTGCGTACGACTGGAGTTTCTGGAAACTGGGTGTGGTGGTGTTTTTTGCTTACCGGAATGTTGACCGTTTTTGTCTACGCCAAACTTTGGCGTAAATCCAATGTAAATACAGATCTAGAGTTTTACGAAATGCGCTACGGGGGCAAACCCGCCAGTTTTCTTAGAAAATTCAGAGCTATTTATTTAGGCGGACTTTTCAATATTATCACAATGGCCTCTGTTACTTTGGCAGCCATAAAAATAGGAGGTATTATGTTAGGTCTTGAGCCTTGGCAGACCGTGGTTGGAGCAGGATTGATTACCGTAACGTTTAGTGCTCTAGGTGGATTTAAGGGCGTGGTCTATACTGATTTTCTGTTGTTCTTTGTAGCAATGTCTGGGGCAATTGGAGCTGCGTATTACTTGGTAAATATTCCAGAAGTTGGCGGGATTGCTGCGCTTATGGCAAATGAAAATGTCACTGAAAAATTATCTATTCTACCGGATTTCAGTGACCAAAAAGCGCTCATAACCTTATTGATTATTCCGTTGGCCGTGCAATGGTGGAGCTCTTGGTATCCCGGGGCGGAGCCAGGCGGAGGTGGCTACATTGCACAACGTATGTTGGCGGCAAAAGATGAAAACCATGCTATTGGAGCTACGTTCTTTTTTAATATTATGCACTATGCTTTGCGGCCTTGGCCTTGGATTTTGGTGGCATTAGCTTCATTGGTGGTCTACCCGGATATTGCAAGTATAGCAACCGCTTTTCCAAATATCGAGGAGAGCAAATTAGGGCATGATCTTGCCTATTCCGCCATGTTGACAAAATTACCTAGTGGTCTTTTAGGGGTGGTGCTTGCGTCTTTGATAGCGGCTTACATGAGTACAATTTCGACCCAATTAAACTGGGGTTCTTCTTACATTGTTTTTGACTTCTATAAACGACAGATAAATCCTGACGCAACAGAAAAGCAGATGGTAGCGGTGGGCAGGTTGGCTACCGTTTTGCTAATGGTGCTCAGCGCCCTGTTTGCGTTAACCTTGCAAAATGCTTTTGAGGTATTTGATTTGTTAATACAATTTGGCGCGGGTACGGGATTGGTCTTTATTCTCCGTTGGTTCTGGTGGCGTATAAATGCATGGAGCGAGATTACGGCCATGTTCGCCTCTGGTATTCTGGTTATTAGTTTGGCAAAAACAAGTTTAGGGGATATCCTCTTCGACCCAGCAACCGGCGTTTTTCCAGATTGGGCGAACTACCCTTTCATCGTTGTCGTGACTACCACTATTTGGATGGCGGTCACTTTACTAACTAAGCCGGAATCGGACGAAACCTTACGAAGCTTTTATAGAAGAATTCAGCCAGGAGGCCCAGGTTGGGCGAAAGTGGTTGGGAAAGCCAAGGAAGATAAAGTGGAGATTGTCACTACGAACGAAAAATGGAGCGTTCCCGCTGGAATTACCGCGATGCTATTGGGCGTACTGTTGATATACACCATCATGTTCGCTACCGGATATTGGATCTATGGCGAAACATTACATGCTTCCGTCCTAACTGGCGTTGCCATAATTGCCGCTATCTTACTTATAAAAGCGTGGAATAGGTTAAAAGGTAATTTATTGTAGTTATGAAGGACCGAATTCTTTCTGTTGATATTTTTAGGGGAATGACCATCATTCTCATGGTGTTGGTCAATACTCCTGGAACATGGTCTAGTGTGTACGCTCCTTTTTTACATGCAACTTGGCATGGTTATACCCCAACAGATTTGGTATTTCCATTTTTCTTGTTCATCGTAGGAACGTCCATAGTATTCGCCTATCAAAATAAAGAGATAAATGCCAGCGTTTACAAGAAGATTACCGTTAGGAGTTTAAAGCTCATTGGACTGGGGCTTTTCTTAGGTGCCTTTACCATTAGTTTTCCATTTATTAAGGATTTTGCCGACATTCGGTTTCCAGGAGTTTTGCAGCGTATTGGGGTGGTTTTCTTTTTTGCGGCCCTCCTTTTTATAAATGTAAAATGGAAAACACTTTTAGGAATTACCGTAGCCCTGCTAGTAGGATATTGGCTTTTGATGACTTTAGTGCCCGTAAACGGAATAGCCTCCACTTTGGATAGAGCGCCTAATAATTTTGCGAACTGGTTGGATGTACAGGTCTTTGGAACCCATAATTATAAACCTGATTATGACCCGGAAGGACTGTTGAGCACAGTGCCGTCGATAGCAAGTTCGTTGTTGGGGGTGTTTACTGGATTGATACTCATATCCAAACAAACCAAAAAGGCAACCATTTTAATGGGAGTTGGAGGCAGCCTACTGATTATAGGTCATATTTGGGATTTGGTTTTCCCCATAAATAAAGCCCTCTGGACAAGTAGTTTCGTTTTGGTCACGGCCGGATGGGCAAATCTCATATTGGCATTGATCTATTACATTACCGATGTACGAAAAATTGAGTTCGGCACTATCTTCAAATATATTGGTGCCAATGCAATTATTATTTATTTCTTATCCAGCTTTATTGCTAAAATCATGGGGCAAATAAAAGTGGGTGAAACCTCCTTACATGGCTGGCTTTTTCAACATATATATGTTCATGATCTTATTTCCATGCAGTTGTCTTCCTTGTTATATGCGCTAACTGTCGTAGCTTTTTATTGCTTTTTGGCATATTTCTTGTACCAAAGAAAGCTATTCTTTAAAGTATGATTTTAGATAGGCTGTTGTTCGTAAAGTGTTCCTTCTTCCTAGTTTTATTGGCTTTTGGGTACAACCCTCACGTTTTGGGACAAGAAGATTATCGTGATGGTTATATCGTTAGAGCCAATAATGACACCTTGTTTGGAAGGGTAAGCAATCGTAGGCTAGGACCCTTTGGAGGCTTACACAACAAGATAAAGTTTAAAGGCAAAGGCTTAAAAAAGCGTTATGCCCCTAAAAATTTAATAGCATATAAAAAGGGAGATTCAATTTATAGAACCCTATTACTGGGGGATAGTCCTCAATTTTTACTAGTGAAGACCGAAGGCCCCGTTTCACATTATAATTATTACTTTCAACCAGACCCGGCCTCACAACTCCTACTGGATACAGATTACCTTCAGAAAGGCAATGGCCCTTTAATACGCGCTACCCAAGGGGTATTTGGACTCAAACGAAAAAGATTAAGTAGTTTTTTTGCGGATTGCCCTACCTTAGTGATAAAGATTAAAAATAAAGAATTCAAATACGTATTTGAAGTAGTAGATTTTTATAACGAATGGAAAAAGAACCCAAAAACATACTAGGAACAGACTTACAGCCATGTTGTTTTGAGCCAAAAACAGGATTTTATAGAGATGGCTTTTGTAAAACTGGCCAAGAAGATTATGGAACCCACGTGGTCTGCGCCATCATGACTTCCGAATTTTTAGAGTACACAAAATCAAAAGGAAACGATCTATCCACGCCCATACCACAGTGGTCCTTCCCAGGTTTGGTTGCAGGCGATAAATGGTGCCTCTGTATACTTCGCTGGTTAGAGGCTGTAAAAGCGGGAAAAGCACCTAGCATAGTATTGGAGTCGACCCATGAAAAGGCTTTGGAGTATACTACGTTGCAAGTGTTGAAAAACCATCAATTTAGTGCAAACTAAGCTTTAAAAGCCCACTTCAAAAATTCCGGAAACACCTTTCCCCAAGTAGGTAAATCGTGCTTACCGCCATTAACTTCTAGGTAGGTGATGTCGCCTGGATAGGAATACCCTTTTTTCTCTAATTCTTTGATAACATCTTGTGTATCATCAATAGCATCTATTACCCCGTTGTTATTTCGATCTGCGGTTTCATCGTCGGTACCACATTGAAACCAAAATTTCTGTCCGGTAATATGAGGCCTGTTTTTAATGATATCTAAAATAATTCTACTTCGATCCAATTTGTCTCCTTTCACATAAGCTTTATTACGCCACCAAAACGAACCGCTAAAAACACCTACCTTATGAAAATAAGCAGGGTGTTTATAAGCAATATCCAATGCAGACAAACCACCTAAGGACATTCCACAAAACACCCAGTCCGCCTGCCTATTGGATAATTTGAACTCCGACTTTAAGAAAGGAATAAATTCTTCAATTATAAATTTCGAATATTGCATCGCTTTATTGCCCCTATTTTTAAAATCGGGAGTACCGCTAGTACCGTATTCGTTAAGTCTGTTATCATTACAAGATATGCCAACATAGCAAAAAGGTTTTATCGCGGTATTGGCAAAAGCTTGGGTAAGTGTTTCATCTAATTTCATGGCCTGATAATCTTGCCCATCGTTCATTAAAAGTACGGGAAAGGCGTGGGAACTTTTTCGGTAATTACCAGGCGCCACAAATCTAAAAACCACCTTTCTGTTTAAGCTTTTTGAATAAAATGAACCTTTTGCACTTATAAAATCAATCTGAAATCTCATATTTTTCACTTAGCGAATGCAAGTATAACGCTAAGTGAAAAATAAAATTCATAATGTCAAAAAATAAATTACTTTTGCGCCCCTTAAATAGTTGATAATTAATCTATTTGCTTAATTTAATAAAATGGCCAAAGTTGAACACATTTCCTACTACTCCAACACCCTCGGGCGTACTATTATGGTAGAAGTAACAGGACATTGGGGGCACCCTATTCTAATGTTTCCATCTTCTGGAGGACAATACACCCAAAATACGGATTTTGGACTAAATGCTTCTGTTGCCCACCTAGTGGAAGAAGGTAGGGTAAAACTGTACAATGTTGAGACCATAGATATGTTGTCTTTTTACGATGACAATATGGATTCCGAGACCAAGATTCATAATTATGAATTGTTCCTGCAATTTTTAAGGAACGAATTCATTCCGTATATTCAAAAAGAATGTAACACCCATAGAATTGGGGTTGCGGGAGTAAGCTTCGGAGGGTTTCATGCAGCAAATGTCGCCTTTCGTTTCCCGGATGTAGTTTCTCATTTGATTGCCATGAGTGCCGCGTTCAGCATTAGAAATATGACACCATATTCAGAGGACATGCGTATTTATTTTAACTGTCCGGCCGAGTTTATGGAGAATGAAGAGGGTTGGAAATACAATCACATGCAGATAGTTTTAGGCACTTCGGATTGGGATATCTGTTTGGATAAGAACAAGCATATGTCCGGAATCTTAAACAGGAAAGAAATTGCCCACTGGTACGATGAGAAAAAATGGCAAGACCACGATTGGCCCTTATGGAAAATGATGTTTCCGGAATATTTAGGAAAATATTTTTGATGCATCAGGTTTTAAGAAAAAAGTAAAACAATAGGTATAATTTAAAACATTAGATTTCCGCAACAGCGGACATGTAAAAACTAAAATCAGTATGGTAAAAAAAGTAGGTATTTTATTTGGGATGGAAGACACCTTTCCATGGGCGTTTATAGATAAGGTAAATGAAATGGGCAAAGGTGAAGTTATCGCCGAGGCTGTTCAAATTGACAAATTACAACAAGGTATAGATTATGGGTACCATGTAATACTTGATCGCATCTCTCAAAGTGTTCCTTTTTATCGTGCGTATTTAAAGAATGCCTCTTTGATGGGAACTGCCGTAATCAACAATCCGTTTTGGTGGAGTGCGGACGAAAAGTTCTTTAATAACTGTTTGGCAATGGAACTTGGTGTTCCTGTTCCTAAGACTGTATTATTGCCTTCTAAGGAAAGACCGGATGATACCTCAGAAACTTCTTTTAGAAATTTAAAGGCACCTTTGGATTGGGAATATATGTTCAACTACATTGGATTTCCAGCATATATGAAACCACACGATGGTGGCGGCTGGAAAAACGTTTACAAAGTAGAAAGCGCAGACAGTCTTTTTGAATGCTTGGAAGAAACCGGACAGCTGGTGATGATGCTTCAAGAAGAAATACAGTTTGACGATTATTACAGAGTGTACTGCTTGGGTCAAAAATATGTACATATTATGCCTTATGAGCCAAGAAATGAATTTCATGAACGTTATGCTACCGAGCCAAAAACAACAGGCGCTGAACATACAAAACTAATGAAGACGATAACCGAGTATACTTTGAAACTGAATAAGGCATTGGGCTATGATTTTAATACTGTAGAGTTCGCTATTCGTAACGGTATACCATATGCCATTGATTTCTGTAACCCCGCTCCGGATGCGGATATCAACTCGGTAGGACAAGAAAATTTTGAATGGATCGTTGAGCATTCCGCTAAATTGGCCGTTGAAAAAGCAAAGGCGCACAAACCAAAGAAGAACGGAACCTCTTGGGGTTCATACGTCACTAATGCGGCTACACCTGTAAAACTTGCGACAAAAAAACTACCTTTAAAAACGGCTGCGCAGGCAAAGAAAACAGCAGTTAAGAAAGCTGTTGTGCCAGTTAAAAAAGCAGCTGAGAAAAAGGTAACGGCAAAAAAAACCGTTGCAAAACCAGAAGCTAAAAAAACGGGTGCAAAGCCAAAGACAACTGTAAAAAAAGCGCCTACAAAAGCGACGTCAAAAAAATCGAAATAGAAAAACGGATTAAAAGCACACACGATTATGCATAAGTTCACCCTGGGAATAGAAGAAGAATTTCAAATTCTCGATAGCGATAGCCTAAAGCTTCATTCGCAGATGTCGAAGATTATCGATGGTGGAAAAGTGTTTTTAAAGGAGCGTATTAAAGAGGAAATGCATCAGTCCATGGTAGAAATGGGAACCAATATTTGCGAGAATATTGGCCAGGCCAGGGATGAAGTTTCTTATCTAAGACAACAAATTTTTGAATTGGCTGCAAAAGAAGGCTTAACGGTTGCCGCTGCAGGAACACACCCTTTTTCTCACTGGAGCGAACAGTTGATTACTCCCGACCCAAGGTATGATCAACTTATTGCAGAAATGAAAGATGTGGCACGTTCAAATCTCATTTTTGGCATGCATGTACATGTTGCCATCCCTAATAGGGAAGAGGGCTTGCATGTAATGAATACAGCGCGTTATTTTTTGCCCCACTTATACGCACTGTCCACAAACTCCCCTTTTTGGGAAGGACGGGAGACTGGTTTTAAATCGTTTCGTTCCAAGGTTTTTGATAAATTTCCAAGAACAGGTATTCCACCTTATTTCAGTAGTGTTTCCGAGTATGACGAATTTGTAAATTTACTGGTAAAGACCAACTGTATAGACAATGGAAAAAAAATCTGGTGGGATATTAGGTTGCACCCTTTTTATCCAACGGTAGAATTCAGAATTTGTGATATGATTATGACGGTAGATGAGGTATTATGTATTGCATCATTAATGCAATGTATTATCGCCAAACTAAGTAAGCTACATCAGAAAAACCAAAGCTTTAGGTCGTACAGACGTATTCTAATCAATGAAAATAAGTGGCGGGCTGCGCGTTGGGGCATGGATTCTAAACTCATAGATTTTGGCCGGCAGGAAGAGGTGACCTTTCCTACATTGATCAATGAGCTTTTGGAATTTATTGATGATGTAGTGGATGAACTTGGCTGTCGAACAGAAGTAAACTATGTGTACCAAATGCTTGAACAAGGTTCTGGCGCAGACAGGCAGTTAAAAGTATATGAAGACACCAAAGACCTTAAAAAAGTGATGAAGTATGTGGTGTCTCAAACGCGTAAAGGCCTTTAAAGCAAACTATCTAGGTAATTATATAAAGGTTAATCAATTACTTATGTCAGGTAGATAATCTATAGATGCAGATAAAATATAATATTGCAGTTTTAGACATGAATGCAGGGCATGCCAATGAGGGGATGCGTTGTATAAAAATGTTGGTAGAACAGTTTTTAGGTCAGAAGAACATAAAGGGAAACTACGATGTTTTTGATGTTCGTATAAACAACGAAATCCCCAAGATTAAGGATTATGATATGTTTATATCCTCCGGAGGTCCTGGAACGCCTTTGATTGTGGGTGAATTGTGGGAAAACACCTATTTTAATTTTTTGGATGCGGTATTGTTACATAATCTTTCCAAACCCAATAAAAAACACCTTTTTTTAATCTGTCATTCTTTTCAAATGGCTTGCTTGCATTGGGATTTGGCCAGAGTAACAAAACGCAGGTCAACCTCCTTTGGGGTCTTGCCTATGCATAAGACCAAAAGTGGAGAACATGAGGTACTTTTTCAAGATTTGGACAATCCTTTTTATGCCGTAGACTCTAGGGATTACCAAGTTATTGGTCCAAAAGAGTGGAAATTGGACACCTTAGACGGCAAGGTACTTTGTATTGAGAAGGATAGACCAAACGTTGCCTTAGAGCGCGCTGTAATGGCTATTCGTTTTTCTAATGAAATATTCGGCACCCAGTTTCATCCGGAGGCTGACGCTGAAGGGATGACCCGGTACTTTAAACGTAAAGATAAAAAAGCGGTAGTGATAAAAAAGTATGGGATAAGAAAATACAAAAACATGTTGGAGCATCTTAACGATGACGATAAAATCATGAAAACTAACGCTGTAATTATTCCTAGGTTTTTAAAATTGGCCGCTGAATCTATGGAGCGGATAAAACTACAGAAAGCATGATATCCAAAATAAGGGAAAAGTTCAATGCAGGGTATAAAGACGAGTATTACGAAAACCTGAAAGAGGAAATTATTGCAACATATGGAGAGGCAACCGCGTTCCGATTGTCTGAAAGTCCAATTTTTGTTAGTAAAAAAGTAAAGGAAGAACTATTTGATGCTTGTGAAAGCATTATAGATCAATTGTGGCAAATGGATTTTGAAGTAATCCGTAATCAATTCGTGCCCAAGGAAATACAATCGCCATCCAGTTTAGGGAAACCGCATTTTTTGGCTATTGATTTTGGGCTATGTGAGGATGGACAAGGTGGCATTACCCCACAATTAATTGAATTACAAGCCTTCCCAACCCTGTTTTTTTATCAGCCATTTTTAGGAAAAGCTTTTCTTAACAATTATCCGGCTATGCCAAAAAAGGGATTTCATTATTTTTTTAGCGGTCTGGACGAGGCTCAGTATATTAATGAAGTAAGAGATGTAATCATTGCCGATGAAAAGCCTGAAAATGTCATTTTGATGGAATTATATCCGGAAAAACAAAAAACACGTATCGATTTTTGGGCCACTAAAAAGGCGTTGGGAATTGAGGTCGTTTGTATGACTAAAATTTCTAAAGAAGGCAGAAAATTATTCTATGTTAGGGACGGGGTCAAAACTCGAATCAACAGAATATATAATCGGGTAATTTTTGATGAAATTGAGCGCACAAAAGACTTAAAGACCGAATTTAATCTTAACGATGAGGTGGATGTGAAGTGGGTTACGCATCCGGATTGGTTCTTTATGATATCAAAATGTGTCATGCCCAAATTGAAACACAAAAACATACCCAACTCTTTCTATTTGAATGATTTTCCTTCTAATATCAATCTAGAGAATTATGTGTTGAAGCCTCTATTTTCGTTTGCAGGATTAGGAATCGACTTATATCCAACCAAAGAAAAAATAGCAAGTATTTCCGATAAGCAAAATTACATACTCCAGAAAAAAGTAACCTATACACCGGCTATAAAAACGAAAACTGATAAAAATTCCAAGTGTGAAATACGCATTCTTTATATTTGGGACGAAAAGAACAATCGCCTAAAACCAGTAACTAATCTTGGCCGAATGAGCAAAGGCGAGCTGATTAACGTTTCCCACAATACGGAAGAAACCTGGATAGGGTCCTCTATAGGATTTTTTGAGGAGTAGATTTCCCTCTGCGAGATGCTTCTAGCAGGATGGTAAAATGACTTTATGTAACAACCTGATTTTATCATCCTTGAGAGGGGTTGGCGGAGGACATCAACTTAGCTACATATTTTCCAATGACATCGAACTCGAGGTTTACAATAGTTCCCTCTTTGTAGGAATTAAATCTCGTATGCTCATAGGTATAGGGAATAATGGCCACTTGAAAGGAGTTAACTCCAGAATTCACAACGGTAAGACTAGTTCCATCAATAGTGATAGACCCTTTTTCAATGGTTGGGTTGCCTTTGGCAGCATCATATGTAAAGGAAAAAAACCAGCTACCATCTTTTTCGGTTACCCGTGTACAAGTTCCTGTCTGGTCTACATGGCCCTGAACAATATGGCCATCCAAGCGGGAACCTAAAATCATTGCGCGTTCAAGATTTACCTGATCCCCAATTTTTAAATTGTTCAAATTGGTTTTTTGTAATGTTTCGTCAATTGCCGTTACCGTATATTGATCTCCTTCGACAGCTACTACGGTCAGGCAAACACCATTATGCGCTACGCTTTGGTCTATTTTCAATTCTGGGGTAATATTAGATCGTATTGTAATATTCAAGTTGGTTGCGGTTGCATCCAGACCAATAACCTCCCCTAAGGTTTCAATAATTCCAGTAAACATGTATCGTTTTTATTAAGTAGTTTTGTGCCTGCTTTTAGATGGCACGTTAAATTGTTTTACATAACCCTTTTACCTTTCTTTTTGGCAGGTCAAAACTTTAATCATGGTTTTGTAAAGGGTTACAAAGGTAAAGATTATCATGGAGGAAAATAGGAAAATTAGGTTGGGGATATCCATAGGGGATTTGAATGGCATTGGTTGTGAAGTTGCGCTAAAAACATTTCAGGACAGTAGAATGCTGGATTTTTGTACGCCTATTTTTTTCGCTTCCAACAAGACTATTTCGCATCAAATGAAGGCCTTGGACATAAATATTGTGTTTAATGGGGTTTCGGATGCCGCAAGAGCGATAGACGGCAAAGTAAATATTGTAAATGTTTGGAAAGAAATTCCGAACATCAAGTTTGGCGAAGCCACCGAAGAGGCAGGAAAATTTGCGATAGCGTCTTTAAAAGCTGCAGTAAAAGCCTTAAAGGAAGATGTTATCGATGTTTTGGTTACCCCTCCTATTAACAAGAACAATATTCAATCGGAGGATTTTAAGTTTCCCGGTCACACAGATTACCTAGCACAGGAACTGGAAGGGGAGAGTCTTATGTTCATGGTTACTGATGACCTTAAAGTTGGACTGTTGACTGACCATGTTGCGGTTAAGGATGTAGCTTCGGCAATTATTCCTAGATTGATAAGGGACAAGGTGAATACAATTGAAAAGTCACTCAAGATGGATTTTGGCATACGAAAGCCAAGAATTGCCCTTTTAGGAATAAATCCACATAGTGGAGACAATGGGGTAATAGGAAAAGAAGACGATGAGATATTGAAGCCTGTGATTCAGGAAATGGCCAATAACGGTCATTTGGTCTATGGACCTTACTCGGCCGATAGCTTTTTTGGATCTGATGCATATAAGAAATTTGATGCTATTTTAGCTGCGTACCACGACCAAGGTCTTATTCCGTTCAAAACACTGTCGTTTGGAAAAGGGGTGAATTTTACTGCGGGCTTAGATAAGGTAAGGACCTCTCCGGATCATGGTACAGCTTATGAAATAGCTGGCAAAGGCAAGGCGGATTATAGTTCGTTTAAAGAAGCGGTGTTTACAGGAATCTCTATATTTAAGAATAGAACCGAGTATAAAAGGCTTACCGAGAATGTCCTTAAAAAACAGCGAATGAAGCGTTGACAAATTCGTTTTTTACCTCTTTATGACCTAAAGATAAAAAGTTGATAACTATTGGCATTTATTAAAATAATAGTATCTTTGCACCCGCCTTTTAAGGTAAAGGTGATAATTTAAGTTGTACACAATGAAGCAAAAGGAGTTCACTATTCCTTTCTCCGGATTGAAACAAGGAAAGCACAACTTTAATTTTGAAATTGATAAAACGTTCTTTGATTCTTTTGAATACGATGATTTTAACGATGCTAACATCAGTGTGGCCGTTCTTTTAAATAAGACTTCTACGATGATGGAATTAGATTTTGATGCTCAGGGCACGGTTAATGTTAATTGCGATAGCACAAGCGAACCGTACGACCAACCGATAGCTTCGGAGTTAAGGTTAATCGTAAAATTTGGAGAGGAATATAACGATGAGGACGATGAAATCCTTATTCTTCCCCACGGCGAGCATGAACTGGATACCGCTCAATTTGTTTATGAAATGTCGGTATTGGCAGTTCCTCAGAAAAGAGTTCATCCTGGTATTGCCGATGGCACTTTAAAGTCAGATGTATTGGATAGACTTCAAGAGTTGCAACCAAAAGGAAAAGAAGAGAATACAGAAGAAAGCGACCCAAGATGGGACGAATTGAAAAAACTATTAACGGATAAATAAAGTTTTATAATGGCACATCCTAAAAGAAAAATTTCCAGAACACGGAGAGATAAGAGAAGAACACATTACAAAGCGGTTGCGCCTACATTGGCTACCGATTCCACGACTGGAGAAATGCACTTGTTTCACAGGGCGCACTGGCATGAAGGAAAATTATATTACAGAGGCCAAGTATTAGTCGACAAAACAGAAGAGGTAGAAGCATAAAATGCTTTAGCCTAATGATAGAACTCCCACCTTTAAAAAGGGTAGGGAGTTTTTTTTCGTTTTATTGTATTACTAAGGGTAGGCACATGGAAGCAATGTTTATGTGCAAGATTTATTTCTAGACAGTATTTTTTTAAAAACCGATGGGTTATGTGTCAAAAGTCAGTGAAAATCATTAATTTTCACAACTTTTGAGCTGTTTTTGAACGGTTTTTACACAAAAGCAATTTAAATATGACCAAAATAACAGCAGCTATTACCGCTGTGGGTGGCTATGTTCCCCAATTCGTTCTCACCAATAAAATGTTGGAGGGTATGGTAGACACCAATGATGAGTGGATTACCAGTAGAACGGGAATAAAGGAAAGAAGGGTCTTAAAACCAGAGGAAGGAGAGGGCACCTCTTATCTAGCCATTAAGGCGGCTAACAACCTTTTAGAAAAAGGAAACGTAGACCCTGCGGAATTAGATCTGATTATTGTGGCAACTGCAACACCGGACAGTATGGTGGCATCCACCGCGGCCTTTGTAGCTTCCGAGATTGGGGCTAAAAATGCTTTTGCGTATGATCTCTTAGCAGCGTGTTCCAGTTTTCTTTTTGGGATGTCAACGGTAGCTTCCTACATAGAAAGTGGTCGTTATAAAAAGATACTCTTGATCGGCGCGGACAAAATGTCTTCTATCTTGGACTATACGGACCGTACTACTTGTATCATTTTTGGAGACGGTGCCGGTGCGGTACTTTTTGAGCCAAACACGGAGGGACTGGGATTACAAGATGAATATTTACGAGCAGATGGCTCTGGAAGACAATTTTTGGGTATGGAAGGCGGAGGTTCCCTTATGCCAGCGACCATAGAATCTGTAACGAATAAAAAGCATTATATATTTCAAGAGGGAAAAACGGTATTTAAATTTGCCGTTTCCAATATGGCAGATGTTGCAGAACGTATCATGCGCCAAAACAACCTAAGCAGTGATGATGTAAATTGGTTAGTGCCCCATCAAGCAAATAAACGAATTATTGATGCTACTGCAAACCGAATGGGCGTGGACCACTCCAAAGTAATGATGAACATTCAACGTTATGGGAACACCACGTCTGGAACCTTACCTTTGTTATTGCACGATTACGAAAAGCAATTAAAAAAAGGAGACAATCTTGTATTTGCTGCTTTTGGCGGCGGATTTACCTGGGGCTCAATTTATTTAAAATGGGCATATTAATTTATTTAACTACCAACTAAACATAATGTTATACTATGGATATTAAAGAAATACAGAGCCTAATAAAGTTCGTTGCCAAATCTGGAGCAAGTGAAGTAAAACTGGAAACAGACGATATTAAAATCACTATCCGCACAGGAAGTCTTGGTTCCAATGAGCCTACGTACGTACAATCAATGCCTATGGCACAGGCACCAATCGTACAATCGGCACCGGCACAGGCAGAAGCTCCCGCCGCTCCGGCTACTCCGAGCAAAGAGGTAGCAGCGGATGACGATGCTAAATATATTACAATCAAGTCTCCTATTATTGGAACATTCTATAGAAAACCGGCGCCGGACAAGCCTTTGTTCGTAGAAGTTGGCGATACTATTACTGCAGGAGACGTACTCTGTGTAATCGAAGCAATGAAATTGTTTAACGATATAGAATCCGAGGTGTCTGGAAAAATTGTTAAGGTGCTGGTCGATGATTCTTCACCGGTAGAATTTGACCAGCCTTTATTCTTGGTAGACCCATCTTAATTTTAAGTTTAGAAGTTTTACAGTTCACGGTTGAACGCCAAGGCATTTGAACCAACGAACTACTAAACCATAAACTCTTAAACTAAAATACTATGTTCAAAAAAATATTAATAGCAAATAGGGGAGAGATTGCCTTACGCGTCATACGTACCTGTAAGGAGATGGGCATTAAGACCGTTGCCGTATACTCCAAGGCAGATGAAGAAAGCTTACATGTGCGTTTTGCAGATGAAGCTGTTTGTATTGGTCCGGCTCCAAGCAGCGAATCTTACCTTAAAATACCGAATATAATAGCCGCTGCCGAGATTACCAATGCAGATGCGATACATCCCGGATACGGATTCTTATCGGAAAACTCTAAGTTCTCCAGAATCTGCGCCGAGCACGATATTAAGTTTATAGGCGCCTCTGGCGATCAAATAGACCGTATGGGAGATAAGGCTACTGCAAAGGCTACCATGAAAGAAGCCGGTGTACCTTGCGTTCCAGGCTCTGCAGGTTTATTGAAAGATGTTGCCGATGCCAAGAAAATAGCCAAAAAAATGGGCTATCCGGTAATGATTAAAGCCACTGCAGGTGGGGGTGGTAAAGGAATGCGTGCTGTTTGGAAAGAGGAGAAAATGGAAGAGCTTTTTGAAAGCGCAGTACAGGAATCTACCGCAGCTTTTGGAAACGGTGGCATGTATATGGAAAAGCTCATCGAAGAGCCAAGACATATTGAGATTCAGATTGTTGGGGACCAATACGGGAAAGCCTGTCATTTATCCGAGCGAGACTGTTCCGTACAAAGAAGACATCAGAAATTAACGGAGGAAACCCCTTCCCCGTTTATGACGGATAAACTTCGTGATGCTATGGGGGATGCTGCCGTAAAGGCTGCGGAATATATCAAATATGAAGGTGCCGGCACGGTAGAGTTTTTGGTAGACAAGCACCGGAAGTTCTATTTTATGGAAATGAATACACGTATTCAAGTAGAGCATCCGATTACTGAACAGGTCATTGACTATGACCTTATTCGAGAGCAAATTTTAGTTGCTGCAGGCGTTCCGATCTCTGGCAAAAACTACTATCCTAAATTGCACTCCATAGAGTGTAGGATCAATGCAGAGGACCCCTATAATAACTTTAGACCTTCCCCAGGAAGAATAACCACCTTGCACACGCCAGGAGGCCATGGGGTGCGAATGGATACTCACGTCTATAGTGGTTATAGCATACCGCCCAACTACGATTCTATGATTGCCAAGTTGATTACCACAGCGCAGACACGCGAGGAGGCAATTAACAAGATGAAACGTGCTTTGGACGAGTTCGTTATCGAAGGAATTAAGACTACAATACCTTTTCACAGACAATTAATGGAACATCCAGATTATTTGGCCGGGAATTATACTACGGCATTCATGGACGACTTTGTCATGGAGCCAGAACCAAAAGAATAAATGGTATTAAACTCCGACTTTTTGGTCGGAGTTTTTTATGTTTAATAGATTGAGTTAAAAAACACGAAAGAAACAGGGCTAACTTTATTCCGAAAAAATTGGAATATCTACTCATTAATGCTTCTAATTTAGTTAGACATGAGTTATAAATCATAAAATGAACCTAAGCTACTGGGAATACAAAACTTGGCTTTATAATATAGATTTTACGATTTTTGACAGCGGGATTGTTGGTGTTAATGGTGCTTTGCAACTGCGAAAACGGCATACTAAAGCCAAAAATCTAGTATTGGAAAAAGGTCTACTACTCAAGGGAACCAGCACCAAAAATATAGGTTTTGTCTGTTTTGGAAATATTTTTGAGATTTTACATCCGCTGCTAATAGGCACGATGAGCATAGAGAAAAGTAAATGCTATTTTGTATCCTTAATAGTCATAGTTTAGGTGTTTTAAGTTAAATAAGAAAACAATGAAAAAAAGAAGTCGAATAGGATACTTTCTTCAGGAAATTATAATCGTTGCCATTGGTATATTAATAGCAGTTTCAATAGGCGATTACAAAGAAAACAAAGGCAACGAGAAGTATATTGAAAAAACATTATTGGCCATTGAAAATGAAATTAAATTAAGTCAGGTCGAGCTAGACACGGTTTTAAATAAACATCTAAAACTAATTCAAATCCTTGAAAATAAAATTGAGGACAATGAGGAGACACTCGGTGAACTGATGATGAATTCTGGTGGCTTTCAAGTTGCATCCATTAAAAATGTGAGCCTCAGATTTTTCATTTCCAACAAGGCTGAGCTATTAGAATTTCAGCTTATATCGCAATTATTGGATATTGAATTAGCTACCAATATGCTTTCGGATAAAACAAAACGCTTGACTGATTTTAGCTATGAAAATCTTACCAAAGATAATAGGGAAGTTAAAATAAAATTTGCCTATTTAGTAGCAAATGTAATCGATGGGGAACAGACGCTGTTGGAATCTTATTCAAGCTTCTTAGAAGAAAATAAAAGTTTTTTAAAAGAATATAGTAAGTAAAGTAGGGATTAACAAAATCTACAATGAAAAGCCCTCGTTCAATTCCCTAAATCGAATTATTGCTTTTCTTTATATATTTTGGCTTGCGATTCTTAGTCCTTAATATTTAATTGGGTTCATAATGAATGGCTTTTCGCGGTAAATTAAACACTAGTTTTGGAATCATTTTTACTAGAGAACAACATCAAAACAAGCAGACATTATGAACTTAAGCTACTGGGAATATAAAACTTGGCTTTCCAACATCGATTTTACGATTGTTGGGAGCGGTATCGTAGGTCTTAATTGTGCCTTACAATTGCGAAAACGTCACCCAAAAGCCAAAATTATAATACTGGAAAAAGGTCTACTGCCCCAAGGCGCCAGCACTAAAAATGCAGGTTTCGCTTGTTTTGGAAGTATTTCCGAGATTCTATCCGATTTAAAAACCCATTCAGAGGATGAAGTGCTGCAATTGGTACAAGACCGTTGGGACGGTGTAGGGGCCTTAAGACAGACCCTGGGCGATGCCGTAATGGATTTGCAAGTACACGGTGGACATGAACTATTTTTGGAGCAGGACAAAAGTCTTTATGAGCAATGCATCACAGAACTAGATAGCGTAAATGAATTACTACAGCCTGTTTTTGGGGAAGCGGCTTTTGAGATAAAACCAAATTATTTTAAGTTCAAAGGCATAGAATCAAACTATATATCCCAATGTTTTGAAGGGCAAATAGATACGGGAAAAATGATGCAGGGGTTGTTGCAGAAAGTGAATTCTGAAGGAATACAAATTTTAAACGGAGTCACGGTAACATCCTTTCAAGATAATTTTGATTGGGTTGCTATAGAAACGAATAGGTTTTCCTTTGCATCTAAAAAGTTATGTATTGCAGTAAATGGTTTTGCAACCGATTTGATACAAGAAAAAGTACAACCGGCAAGGGCGCAGGTAATCATCACCAAACCTATTCCAAACCTTCTTATAAAGGGGACGTTTCACCTCCAAGAAGGGTATTACTATTTTAGAAATATAGACAATCGAATCTTATTAGGTGGCGGTCGAAATTTGGATTTTAACACAGAGGAAACAACCGAGTTTGGTACAACCCAGTTGGTCCAAGACAAATTAGCTGAAATTTTAAAGGAAGTTATTTTACCCGATACTCCTTTTGAAATAGACCTTAGCTGGAGTGGTATTATGGGTGTAGGCGAACAAAAGAAGCCTATAATAAAGTTACTGTCCAATAATGTAGCTTGTGGTGTACGCTTAGGGGGTATGGGAATTGCGATAGGAACGACCGTAGGAAGGCAATTGGCAGCTGCTTTTTAGCAGCGATTATCCTTATTTTTTAAAATAACCCCATAGAATTGGATACGGTCGGATATTCTTTTTATATTGTCGTCCCCATAACATCTTCACCTTATATAATTCTAGACAAACTTGACCTTGCAATTGTAGTTCGCTACACTATGGCATATATATAGCTGAATACTATACAATGAAAAAAGGTATTAAAAATTATGGGACCTATATCTTGTTGTCTCTTTTGATGTCAACTGTTTTTGGGTGCTCGCTTACCCAAACCTCCTATCAGCGAAAATATAATAAGATTTGGAGGGAAATGGTTAAGTCCGAAGCATGGCAAAAATCATTGGAAGAACAGGCACAGGAACAGGACGTTTATGCCAGTGCTGATGATGAAATGATACTCGTAGATGATTCCCGCGAGGCCAAGAGTACTACCTTATTTGAACAAGAGTATCAGTCCTTGGTATCCAGGGCCTACTTTAAAATCATAACGGAGGCAGAGAAGGCGGATGCTAGTATATCTTCTGAGTATAAAATATTGGAGGAGCAAGAAGAAAATAATCCTACAGGAGTTGATAAACAGTTTAAAAAGAGAAAGGATTTGGTCATCAAAAAGTACAACGCACACAAGGCGATGTTAAGTGGACTAAAATCATGGAATATTTTTAGCGAGAACAGATCTGGGGATCTGGACTATTTTAAAGCCGAAAACCGAAAGGCGGTAGCAACGATGAAATCCGATGGAGTGGGAGACGCTCAAATAGTGAACTATCTAATTTATAAAATGGCAGATTTGTACCACCTTGAAGAATAACGAATACCTTCGTGAGCTTAAGGAAGTTGCCTTTGCGCACTGTGGGACCTTCGTAGCGGAACGATTAGAGCGCCTAAACCGCCAAGCCAAAGAGATTTTAGATGCGCTTACTTCCGAAACCAAAAGTAGTGCTGGTGATAAGCACGAAACAGGAAGGGCCATGCTACAGCTAGATCGTGAAAAACTAGGTGTGCAACTTGCCGAGGCAGAAAAAATGCAAATCTTGTTGCATAAAGTTCCTAGACTTACGTCATTTACAAGTGTTGGTTTAGGCGCATTGGTGGTTACCAATGACAGCACCTACTTTATTGCCGTTTCCGCAGGCGAAACAAGCCATAAAAATCAGAAAGTATATTGTATTTCTCCTGCAACCCCAATTGGAAAGTTAGTGATGGGAAAACAGGCAGGAGATAGCTTCAGTTTTCAAACTAAGGATATTACCATTTTGACAGTCATATAATTAGGTGTTATGGGTGTTGCTTTTCTTTGTACCTTATACCTACTAATCAATAGGTATTATTATGACAACAGAAGAAGTAGCCCAAAAATTAGTGCGTCTTTGTAAAGAGGGCAAGTATCCGGAAGCTTATGATATGTATGCAGACGATGCAGTTAGTGTAGAAATGGATGGCTGGGCAGTCGGCGAACAGATTACCAAAGGGAAAGCCAATATTTTGGAAGGATTTAACCAATGGCAAAGTAATATCCAGGAAATGCACGGTGGTAGCGTTGGTGAGCCCGTGGTTGCCGGAAATCATTTTGTGGTTCCCATGACAAGTGACGTAACTTTTAAACAAGGTGGTCGCGTACAAATGGATGAACTATGCGTTTATGAAGTGGCAAACGGACAAATTAAAAAAGCACAGTTCTTTTACGAAGTACCTCCGCAGTAGTACTTCTTAGAATAAGATTAATCCAAACGAGGTTTACTTCTGTTTGCCTTTTTAAGTGCGGCCTTCTTTTTAGATTTCAGCCTTTTTTCTATGGAGGATTTTGTGGGTTTAGATGGTCGTCTTTTTTTTGGAATAATAAGGGATGTTTCTAAAAGGGCCAACAAACGTTTAATGACAATAGATTTGTTAGTGTGTTGACTTCTAGACTCATCGCACTGCAATACTAACAGGCCATTTTTAGACAGTTTTGACTTGAGTTTTAAATAGAGTCGGTTTTTCTCTCGTTTTGTTACTCCTTGGGAACCGATAATATCAAACGTAACCTCTACTTTTGAGGATACCTTGTTGGCATGCTGTCCACCAGGGCCACCGCTTCGGATAGCCTTAAATTTAAGTTCCGATAAAATGATATCACGATCCAAAATGATAGTTTGAGTAAAAATAGCGAAAACAGCTATAATTGAAGTTACCGTATTCTTTGGTTGATGGTGTTTAAGGAAATATTCAGATACATTTCTTTTCCTTTTGGCAAAACAGTAGAATGCTGAAAATAAATTGATTCACCATTTTCCATAGTTCCTATGTTAAGATAATAATTGCCCATGGGATAACTTTCCTTAACCGTAACGGCTAAGCCTGAAGTATCTGAAACCTTTAGTTCATGTGCATATACGATAATGGTTTTATCCGATTGGGCGTATGATTTTAATTGTGACATGGAAATGCTGTTGGCTTCTCCAAATAGTGACGCGACGTATAGATTTCTTGGATTTCTGTATAGCTCCATAGGCCGACCTTCCGTAATAATACCGGCATCACGCAATACAATCATTCGGTCCATAAATGGCAATACATCATTATGGTCATGCGTAGCCACGATACAGGTAATGTCGTTCTCCTTTGCGTACTTAAATATGTTTCTACGTAGGTTATTTTTTAGGAAGTTATCAATATGTCCAAAGGGTTCGTCCAATAGAAGCACCTCGGGTTGTTGCGCCAGTACCCTAGCTAAGGCCACGCGCTGTTGCTGGCCACCACTTAGTGTTTTTACTTTTTTGTGGGCAAAATCCGTTAGCTCTATCAATTCTAGAAGCTCTAGTGTCCTAGCTTTAAGCTCCTCTGGATAAAAAACAGAGAGGTGCTGCGCTATGTTTTCCGAAACGGTAATAAAGGGCATTAAATCGAAATCTTGGGATAAGTACTTCATAAAAGGCGCCCCGGGAACTAAATTATAGGCAGGGCCTAATACTGCTTCATTTTTCCAAAGAACAGTACCCTGTTCCAAGTCTAGTAGTCCGTAAATAATTTTAAGCAACGTGCTTTTTCCACATCCACTTTCCCCGATAAGGGCTACTTGTTCGCCTTTGGCAATTTTAAGATTAATATTCTCTAGAACAAGAGCTTTGTCATAAGCATAAGAAACATTCTCTACGTTGAGCATAGTCTAAATTTACGGGAAGTATAAAAAAAACCCGTTCTAACTAAGAACGGATTTGCCACTATTTTATTGATATTACCCGTTATTCTTTAAATTCTTTTAGAACCGATTGGTTGGGTAATTTTTCAAAACCCATATTATATAGGGTAAAGCCATAAATGTCGGCATATTGTTCAATGGTTTTACTTACGGGGGTTCCTGCGCCGTGTCCCGCATTTGTTTCTATACGTATTAGTGTCGGATTATCTCCAGTCTGTTTTTCCTGTAGTTCTGCCGCAAATTTGAAACTATGGGCAGGAACCACACGATCATCATGATCTCCTGTAGTAATCAAGGTGGCAGGATACGAAGTACCTGAGGTCACATTGTGTACAGGCGAGTAGTCTTTCAAATAATTGAACATTTCTGCATCGTCCTCAGACGTACCATAATCATAAGCCCAGCCTGCTCCCGAGGTAAAGGTATGGTAGCGCAGCATATCCAAAACACCAACAGCAGGTAAGGCTACCTGCATTAAATCTGGTCGCTGGGTCATTGTAGCGCCTACTAGAAGCCCGCCATTGGATCCGCCTCTAATAGCCAAATACTCTTTTGAAGTATACTTATTGTCTATAAGGTATTCCGCAGCAGCGATAAAATCATCGAATACATTCTGTTTTTTGGTCTTGATACCTGCTTTGTGCCACTTTTTGCCATATTCACCACCGCCTCGTAAGTTGGGCACGGCATAGACACCACCTTGCTCCATCCAAACGGCATTTACAATACTAAAAGAAGGTGTAAGACTAATATTAAATCCGCCATAACCATAAAGGATCGTTGGGTTTTTTCCATTAAGTTCCAGTCCTTTTTTATGGGTAATTATCATAGGTATTTCTGTGCCATCTTTGGAAGCATAGAATACTTGTGTAGACTCATAATCGGCTGGATTAAAATCAATTTCTGGTTTCCAATACTGCTCGTATTCGCCGGTTTCTACGTTGTACTTAAAGGAGGAACTGGGCGTATTATAATTGGTGAAGGAGAAATAAAACTCTTTATCCTCTTTCTTGCCTCCAAAGCCGCTAGCACTTCCGAGTCCCGGTAGCTCCACTTCACGGACTTGTTTGCCGTCATAATCATATTGGTATACCTTTGAAATAGCATCGACCATATATTCTGCAAAGAAGTAACCTCCGCCTGTACTTGGACTCAGCACGTTTTCAGTCTCTGGGATAAAATCAACCCAATTTTCGTGGCTTGGATTAGTGGCATCCACCGTTACTATTTTCTGATTGGGCGCATTTCTGTTCGTAACAAGGAACAACTTGGTCCCTACATTTTCTAGTAGATACACATCGGAATCTGTGTCGTCAGCAATAGGTATCAACAAACCATTGGGGTCTTCCAAATCCCTAAGAAATAATTTATTCCCGGAAGTAGATACCGAAGCGGAAATGGTAAGGTACCGATTGTCTTCCGTTACCGATGCCCCTACATACCGGTGTTTTTCTAGGGGTGTGCCGCCATAGATTAAGACATCCTCCTCTTGACCCGTTCCTAGTTTGTGATAATATACTTTATGTTGGTCGGTTTTGGCAGAAAGCTCACTGCCTTTTGGTTTATCGTAGCTGGAATAATAAAAACCTTCGTTTCCTTTCCAAGAAAGGCCGCTAAATTTTATATCTACCAAGGTATCCTCTATAATTTCGCGGGTTTCAGTTTCCATAACAATGGCCTTACGCCAATCGCTACCACCTTCAGAGATGAGATAAGCAGCTAAAGAACCATCTTTTGTAAAGCTTAGTCCGGCCAAAGAGGTGGTGCCATCTTCGGAAAAAGTGTTGGGGTCTAAAAATACTTCTGCTGCTGTATCTCCTTTTTTACGGTATACTACATATTGGTTCTGTAGACCATCGTTCTTATAAAAATAGGTGTACTCGCCTTCTTTAAAAGGGGAGCCTAATTTTTCGTAGTTCCATAGTTTTTCCAAACGATTTTTAAGATCGTTCCGAAAAGGGATATTCTCCAGATAACCAAACGTAGTTTTATTCTGGTCTTTTACCCATACTTCGGTTTCTGGACTTCGGTCGTCTTCCAGCCAGCGGTACGGGTCTGGCACATCGGTTCCAAAATAGGTGTCTACGGTATCTACTTTTGCTGTTGTTGGATAGTTCACGGCAATCGGGTCTCTTTTAGTTTCTGTTTGGCATGCTGCAAATGTAAGAAGTGTTGCTAGGCCTAGAAGTGATTTTTTCATGGATTTAGATGCATTTGTCGTATTAAAATTACCATAAAAAAACCTTCAAAACAGTACTGTTTTGAAGGTTTTAACATTCTACCTTATCTTTTATTAGACAAGTTGGTTATCCACCAAATACTCTGCAATCTGTATTGCATTCGTGGCAGCACCTTTTCGGAGGTTATCTGCAACAATCCACATATTTAGGGTATTTCGCTGGGTCTCGTCCCTACGGATGCGACCCACAAAAACTTCATCCTTGTCGTGGGCATAAATGGGCATTGGATAGGTGTTGGTGTCCGGGTTGTCCTGTACGGTAACGCCAGGGGTGTCGTTTAGGATACGACGGACTTCATTCAGTTCAAAATCATTTAGAAATTCTACGTTTACGGATTCTGAGTGCCCACCTGCAGTAGGTATACGCACCGCCGTTGCGGAAATAGAAAAAGAACGGTCATCCAATATTTTTTGTGGTTCGCGAGCCAGTTTCATTTCTTCCTTAGTGTATCCGTTTTCTAGAAATACATCGCAATGAGGTAGTGCGTTTCGTCCTATAGGATAGGGATAGGCCATTTCGCCTTTTATTCCCGCTATTTCGTTTTCTAATTGTTGTACCGCTTTTATGCCGGTTCCTGAAACGGATTGGTAGGTAGAAACCAAAACACGCTTCATTTTATATTTTTTGTGCAAGGGTGCCAAGGCCATAACCAATTGAATGGTAGAACAGTTGGGATTTGCAATAATTTTGTCCGTTGCGGTAAGTTGATCAGCATTAATTTCTGGCACCACTAATTTTTTGGTCGGGTCCATGCGCCATGCGGATGAATTGTCTATTACCGTAGCACCGGCTTCAGCAAACTTAGGGGCCCATTCTAATGAAGTTTCGCCACCAGCGGAAAAAATTGCAATTTGTGGCTGTTGAGCAACCGCATCAGCTAAACCAATAATGCTATATTCTTGATTTTTATAGGTTAGTTTTTTGCCTACCGATCGTTCCGAAGCCACCAATAAGAGTTCGGTTACAGGGAAATTACGCTCGGCTAAAACCTTAAGCATTACCTCGCCTACCATACCCGTGGCACCTACTACTGCTACTTTCATTTGTTTCATATTAGCATTGATTGGCAAAAATAGTGAATAGCTATGGGCGTGGCATTAAAATTAGAAAGAAAATTGAAAATATAACAAATTGTTGTTTTTGAAACATCTATAGGATTACTTCTAGTTAGCACAGGTGTTTGCTAAAAAGGTCTTTTTTAGAGGATTTTCATCAAAAAAGAACCGTTACCAGTGTTAGCGAAACAACTAGTAACGGATTAAAAATAGACTGCTAGCGCAGCGGTTTGTCCCGTATTTATTTCGGGATATTCCTTATTTTTTTAACGAATCTCTAATCTCAGTAAGTAATTCCTCTGTTGTTGGCCCTTTTGGTGCTTCTGGTTCTGGCTCAACCGGAGTTTTTGTTTTATTGTAAGCTTTTACGATCATAAATAAAACAAACCCAACAATTATTAAATTGATGATAGCATTTATCCAACTACCGTACATAATAGCATTTTCTGGCTGAGTAATGGTACCGTCAGCAGCTACGACTGCTTCGTCCAAAATCACTTTCATGTCTGCAAAATCTATTCCACCTGAAAAGTGGCCAATAATAGGCATCATAATATCACTCACAAAACCTTTGACTACTAATCCTACCGCACCCGCTAAAATTACGGCTACCGCTAGGTCAATGACATTACCTGTCATAATAAATTTCTTGAATTCTTTTAACATGATTTAGTGTTTTAAAAAAATGGTTAATAATTAGGCTGCAATGTACTAAAAAAAACACTTCTTAATAAAACGTTAATTCGTATTTACGAAAGTATGGTACGCTTTACGCGTTGTGATATACCGGTCAGTAGTTCGTATGTAATGGTATTAGCAGTTTCGGCAAAGGCTTGTGCCGATAATTCTGGTCCAAAAATAAGGACTTCATCCCCTTCCTTACACTTGATTCCGGTAATATCGATCATAATCATGTCCATACAAACATTACCAATAATGGGTGCTTTTTTTCCATGAACGCTTACTACGGTTTTTCCGTTGCCGTAGTGCCTTCCAATACCATCTGCATGCCCCAATGGTAGGGTGGCGGTAATCTTAGGAGTGTCAGTGTTAAAACCTCTATTATAACCCACGCTTTCTTTTGGGCCTAGGTGGTGTATTTGTGCAATAATCGTTTTTAGACTGGCAACCGGTTTTAATACATTGTCGATTTTAGCTTCGTTTCCATAGCCGTAAAGTGCAATACCGCTGCGTACCATATCATATTGCGATTCTGGATAATTAATGATTCCAGAGGTATTTAATATATGGCGAAATACTTGGTAGTGGAGTTGTTTTTCCAATTGTTCCGCAATAGTGTGGAATAGGTTGATCTGTTTTGATGTAAACTCTTTTTCAGAATGGTCTTCTGAGGCTGCCAAATGTGAAAACACCGATAGTGCTTTAATCTCCTTGGCATCATTCAGTTTGGTTGCTATTTGCTGTATGTCCTCTTTTCTAAATCCAAGCCTATTGAGGCCCGTATTAAACTTTAGGTGCACAGGATATTGGTTCTGGCCATGCTTTTTTGCAGTCCTTAAAAACCCGTCCAATATATGCATGGCATAGATACTAGGTTCAAGGCAGTGTTCTATAATGGCATCAAAACTCACTTCTTGTGGATGTAATACAAGAATTGGTTTCGTAATGCCTGCTTCCCTTAAAGAGACACCTTCCTTGGCATATGCTACCGCAAAGTAGTCCGTTCCCAGCTCCTGAAGTTTTTTGGCTATAACCTGGGCATCGCTTCCGTATGCAAAAGCTTTCACTACCGACAAGAATTTGGTTTCTGGCCGTAATTTGGAGCGCAAATAGTGGTAATTATGTGCTAAGGCCTTTAAATCCAGTTCTAGGACGGTCTCTCTTGCCTTAGCCATTAGCGTTTTTGTCTTTATTGTTTATCTCTTCTGAGCTTACTTCTATCGTTTTCACCCGTTCCTTTAGCATCGCTTTGTAAAATGCACCTCTGCTCAGCGGTTCATACTCTTCAGTTTCACCTAGCATGACCAATTTGTCGTTACTTGATTTTCTAAAACTGTAATTTGCCAAATTCCCAGTTCTGGTACATATGGCATGTACTTTGGTAACATATTCTGCAGTGGCCATGAGTGCGGGCATAGGACCAAAGGGATTTCCCTTGAAATCCATATCCAAACCGGCCACAATAACACGTATACCTTTATTGGCCAAATCGTTACAAACGGTTACAATTTCGTCATCAAAAAATTGGGCTTCATCTATTCCGATAACATCACAGGTATCTGCTAGAATACGAATATTTGCTGCTGCTGGCACTGGTGTAGAGCGTATTTCATTGTCATCATGCGACACCACCATTTGATCATCATAACGCGTATCTACCATCGGTTTAAAGATTTCGGTCTTTAGTTTTGCAAACTGGGCGCGTTTCAGGCGACGAATTAGTTCCTCGGTCTTACCGGAAAACATAGATCCGGCAATCACTTCGATCCACCCGAACTGTTCTTTGTGGTTAACGGTATTTTCGAGAAACATTTTGTAATTTTAGACGAAAATAAGAGGTTTTTTCGTTGTTATTTATAGAATGATAAAGTTATTAAAAAAAGGGCTGGTTTGAAGTAACTATAAATAGCTTTGATATTAGAGTCAAAAATAGAATCTAAAAAGAAAACAAAAGAGTATATTGATATAGCCAGTTGAAGAACTGGAACAGAAAAAAAAGTAAGTGATGAAACAGAAGTTGAAAGAGGAGTTGATTAGAATGTCTACAGAAATCATTACGTCTAGGGACATGAACAATATTCCAGAAATGTATGAGGCGGCAAAGGGATTATATGAAAAATTGGCCGTCCTTAAGTTTATTGAGGAGGAGTTGAACGATATCCAGGTGGATGTATCTAAAAACGTGATTGCGGAGAAATTTGAAAAAATGGCCAATGCGGTATTGAGTGCCAACTCTTCTGTTCCGGAAAGTAACCCGCACCAAGAGGATATTATTATTCCTGGAATGGATACCATCAAGGATATGGTTTCTGAAATGCCGAGTTCCGAAAATTTAGAAGATGTATTAAACGAATTTATGGCACAACCTAGGTTGATGAAAAACGATATGGAACTATTTATGCCTCCGGAGAAACAAAAGGCAGAAACTCCAAAATCATTGAATGATCGTTTGTCCAATAGTGAACTTAAGGTAGATTTAAACAATAGGTTAGCGTTTGTTAAACATCTGTTCCAAGGCAGCACCGAGGATTATAACCGGGTGCTTTCGCAGTTGAGTACTATTGACACCGAAGAACGCTCCATTGCCTTTATTACTAATATGGTAAAGCCAGATTATAAGAATTGGGAAGGAAAAGAAGAATACGAACTTCGTTTTATGGAATTAATAGCGCGTAGGTTCGCATAAATGAACCAAAACAGTATTGTAAGGAAGACCTGGCATTTTGCTAGGTCTTTTTTAATATCCATAAACTTCATATTGATTATTTTTGGAGGCACTACTAGATTAGTATGTTATGGGAAAACTGTACTTGGTACCAACACCAATTGGAAATTTAGAGGATATGACGCTGAGGGCAATCCGCATTCTAAAGGAAGTAGATTTAATTCTTGCAGAGGATACTCGAACAAGTGGAAAATTGCTACAGCATTTTGAGATAGGTACACAAATGTATAGCCATCATATGCATAACGAGCATCGGTCTATAGAAGGTATTATAAATCGACTGAAGAATGGAGAAAGCATAGCCCTTATCTCTGATGCCGGAACACCGGCTATATCCGACCCGGGGTTTTTGCTAACACGCGCCTGTATCGAACAGGATATAGCGGTAGAATGTTTGCCCGGTGCAACAGCCTTTGTTCCAGCTTTGGTCAATAGTGGATTGCCAAATGACAAGTTTGTTTTTGAAGGATTTTTACCGGTAAAAAAAGGGAGACAAACCCGATTAAAACTATTGGCAGAAGAAACAAGAACTATCATTTTTTACGAATCACCACATAAACTACTGAAAACGCTTTCTAATTTTGTGGAGTATTTTGGAGCGGATAGATCCATCTCGGTGTCTAGAGAACTAACAAAATTATATGAGGAAACGGTTCGCGGCACCGCCGAGGAAGTCTTACAACATTACATGGATAAACCTCCCAAAGGAGAAATAGTTATCGTTGTTGGTGGAAAGAAATGAAGCAATTACTAACCGAAATAAGAAAATGCGCTGTTTGCAAGGATTGCTTACCTCTGGAACCACGTCCAATAATTTCTGCAACTATAAATTCGAAAATAATACTGGTAAGTCAGGCGCCCGGGAAAAAGGCCCACGATAATAATAAAGCATGGGACGATGCTAGTGGCAAGAAGTTACGGGAGTGGTTGGGCGTAACCGAGGACCAATTCTACAATCCAGATAATTTTGCCGTGCTGCCTATGGGATTCTGTTATCCGGGTAAGGGAAAGACAGGTGATTTGCCTCCTAGAAAAGAATGCGCTCCCTTGTGGCATCAATCGGTTTGGGAGCATTTTAAGGATGTAAAATTGATATTACTGATAGGGAAGTATGCCCAAGACCAGTATTTAGGCGGTAGTTCCAAAAAGAATTTGACGGAAAATGTAGCTAGCTACACTGATTTTCTTCCAAAACATTTTCCATTACCGCATCCATCGCCTGTGAATCATTTTTGGCGGGCTAAGAATCCTTGGTTTGAGGACGAGGTGGTGGGGGAATTAATTGAATTGATAGCTAAGGTTCTTCGATAGGATATACCATAAGGGATAATCATTTTACCCTGGCTTTATGTTTTAAGTCTGATACTAATTCTAATAAACAGACCCATCATGCTTCCCTTTCTCCCAGCCATGCTTTCCTAAATACTGCTTACCACTTTCAACAGCGTCATCTTCTATAGAAGTTCCCATAGAATCGTTCCATCGGTTCAGGTAGCCAAAAAGGGAAATGACACCTAACATTTCTACAACTTCACCCTCGTTCCAGAACTTGTAAAGTCGTTCCTTTATTCCTGCATCTACTTCGTTGGGTACTTGGGAAGCTTGTAACGAAAAATCCAATGCTGCACGTTCCGCTTCGGAGAAGGCTGCGTGGGTACGGTATTCCCAAATATTATCTAGTTGTTCTTGTTCTGCGCCATAACGTTCTGCAGCGCGGATAGCATGGGCTTGGCAATAGCGGCAGCCCGTAGCGTTGCTGCTTACCCAAGCGATCATTCTTTTTAGAGCAGAGGTAACCCTCCCTTCATTGGCCATAACAGCCTTGTTCAAGTTTATAAAAGCCTTTGAGATAGCTGGCCTGTGCTGCATGGTCAGGACTGAATTTGGGCAAAAACCCAAAGTTTCATTAAAGAATTTAGCCAATTCGGCAGTTTCGGGACTGTGACTGGCATCTAGCGGATTTACTAAGGGCATTTTTTTAATTTAGAAGTTAAAAATAAGAAGTGCGAATTTTATGTATGGGTTGGTGCCACTGTTTTTTAACAGCTGGCAAAATGTTGTATTTTTATCCCTTACAAGAAACACAAAAATTATGGCGACAACAAATCATATTACAGCGAAATGGAAAGGCGGAATGGCCTTTGAAACTACAAACCCATCCGGGCATACGGTAAATATAGACGTAGCCCCAGAAGATGGCGGCGAAGGAAGCGGATTTCGTCCTAAGGCACTCATGTTATCGGGTCTCGCAGGTTGCTCAGGATTGGATGTAGCTATGCTTATAAAAAAAATGAAATTGGAAGTTGACGATTTTCAAATAGAAACAATCGCTAGCTTAACCGATGAACATCCTAAATATTATGATAAAGTAGCGTTAGAATACCATTTTTACGGTGCCAATTTAAATGAAGAAAAATTAAAACGTGCCGTAGATTTATCTGTGGAAAAATATTGCGGTGTCATGGAAATGTTCAAACGATTTGCGGAGTTGGAAATAAAGACTGTTTTTCACGGGAAATAAAGTTCAAACAAGTATCAAGTTCAGATCAATAGGATGAACAAGAAGGAAAATGATTTAGAGGATAGACTCGTTGATTTTGCTGCCGACTCGGCTGTGTTTTCCAAGACTTACCAACAGACATGATCGGATTATAGTATGGAAATTTACTTCTAAGCTCAACCGGAAGTATTGCCTTAAACTTTGGCAAAGCACAACGAACCAACTCTGATAGAGCTTATAATACTAAATTGGTAACCAGTCTTAAAGAACATAAAGAATCCAGAATGGATTTATAAATCCTTACAAGAATTGATTACGGAAATAAAACCAAAATAATATCTCTATTTTTAGAGGAGACAGAACAACTAATATAAATCATCGCTACCATAATTAAGAACAAAAGCTGATTTCAACAGTCTTAATTTCAAAACCCATTTACTACTTAAATTTGAGTTTGACATTTTATTTTGTATTTAAACGACCATGCGCTGGACCATAAAACCAAAACCTGAAGCGGAACAAATAGACCAATTGGCAAAAGCGCTAAAGGTCGATGGACTCATAGCGCAATTATTACTGCAACGCGGAATTACAACCTATGAGGAGGCAAAACGTTTTTTTAGACCCCAGTTAGAAGATTTACATGATCCGTTCCTCATGAAGGATATGGATATTGCCGTTAATAGAATTGAGACTGCCATAGCCAATAACGAAAATATTTTAATTTTTGGCGATTACGATGTAGATGGCACTACGGCCGTAGCTTTGGTTTCTTCCTATTTACTAAGTTATTACCCAAATGTGGCTACGTACATCCCTGATCGTTATGCAGAGGGGTATGGGGTCTCGTATAAAGGAATTGATTTTGCAGAGGACAATGGGTTCTCTTTGATTATTGCTTTGGATTGTGGCGTAAAGGCAATTGATAAAGTTGCTTATGCCAAAGAAAAAGGGATTGATTTTATCATTTGTGACCACCACAGACCGGGTAAAAACTTACCCGATGCCGTTGCAATTTTAGACCCCAAAAGGTCCGATTGTGAATATCCGTATGACGAATTGTGCGGTTGTGGCGTAGGTTTTAAATTGATACAGGCTTTAGGCTCCCGAAAAGGCGAAACTATCTACGACCAAACACAATACCTTGATTTAGTGGCTACTGCGATAGGGGCTGATATCGTTCCGATAACTGGAGAGAATCGTATTTTGGCCTTTTATGGCCTACAGGTTATTAATGAAGTCCCGCGAATTGGTTTTAAAGCCATCATAGATCAAGTTAACAAAGCAACGTTGACCATTACAGATGTAGTGTTCATCATCGCTCCCAGAATTAACGCTGCCGGACGAATGGAACACGGTCAACATGCTGTAAACCTACTTACGGAAACTAATATGGAACAGGCTGCAACATTTGCGGCCGAAATAGAGCGATTTAATACGGATCGTAGAGGCCTGGATCAAGAAATCACCCAAGAAGCACTAATCCAAATTAAAGAAAATCAAGAGGAAGAAGGTTTTACTTCGGTCGTATATAAAGAGACATGGCATAAAGGGGTTATTGGAATTGTGGCGTCAAGATTAACGGAAACCTATTATAGACCCACATTGGTTTTTACGAAAAGCGGTGATAAGTTGGCTGCATCTGCAAGATCGGTAAAGGGTTTTGATGTGTATAATGCTTTGGAAGGATGTTCCGATTATATAGAGCAGTTCGGGGGCCATAAATACGCAGCGGGACTTACCTTATTGGAAGAACAGTATAATAACTTCAAACATCAATTTGAAAAAGTAGTCAAAGAATCCATAGACCCACAGTTATTAGTGCCAGAAATTACGGCTGATGCGATAATAGAGTTAAAGGATATCACCCCAAAATTGATGCGTATTTTAAACCAGTTTGCCCCATTTGGGCCAGGTAATATGAGTCCTACGTTTATGGCCGAAAATTTGGTTGATACAGGTTATGCTAAGGGTGTTGGAGCAGAAGGTGCACACTTAAAAATTTCAGTGGTACAAAACGATCGATATAAAATAGGGGGTATAGGTTTTAATTTGGGTGATAAATTACCACTTGTAACTAGCAGAAAACGGTTTAGTGCGATATTTTCTATTGATGAGAACGAGTGGCAGGGAAATGTGAGCCTACAGCTTAAGTTAAAGGACCTTAAGTAGTTGCTTTGGCCAGGGTTAGTATGGAGTTTAGGTGAGGTACGGTTCGCTAATAGCGAATACGACTACAAATCTACCACCATCTGTATATTACAGCGTTCGTAAGGAGTGGGTAAACCGGATACTTTTTTGAACCCCAGTTTTTGATATAGGTTTATGGCCGGTGTTAAAACGGTGTTACTTTCCAAATACACGTGGTTTGCGCCCAGTTCTTTTGCTTTCTTAAGAATTGCCCTTCCCAGAAGGTAACCTATTCTTCTGCCTTGTGCTGCTGGGGAAACCGCCATTTTTGCCAGTTCATAGTGATATGGATGATTTTCGAGCTTTTGCAAGGCACAAACCCCTACTACTTGCTTATTATCAAGTGCTACAAGTATTGCCCCACCTTTATTTAGGATATAATCTTCTGGATAATCCAAGGCTTTGTAATCGGAATCTTCCATTTTAAAGTATTGTCGTATCCAAGCTTCATTGAGTAATTTAAAATCGGCTTGGTAGTTGTCTGTATAGGGTATAATTCTAATACTCGCAAATTCCCGTAATTTTTTCTGTTCCCACACCCTATCGAACAAGGTTTTTTCGTTCAGTAAATATTCCAGCTCTATAATACCCTGCCAAATGTTATGGGTGCTTTGTTGGAATAGATTCATGATGGCACTATTAACGTCGAGATACTGTTTTTGGATATCCTTTGCTATTTGTTTCCCCTTTTTTGTTAAACAAACGAGTTGTTTTCTTTTGTCCGATTTATCTTTTGTTTTGGCAATGAGTTTAGCTTTTTCCATGTCGCGAACAATTTTTACAACCGATGGATGGGAATGGCCTATCTGAACCGCGATAGCCGTTATGGACTTTTCTGTTCTTTCTTGTGTTAGCACATAAAAAACGGGGAACCAATTTGGTTTTAAATCTACACCATATAGCGCATAGAGTTTTGCTGCATCTTTTGTTACCTTTTCGCTTAACATGCGCAATCGAGTACCTAATGCCATTTCTCCCAAGGAATCATAAATCATAACAGTAGCTATTTACGTAACTAGTTACTAATATAATAGATTATTATAAACCATACTTTTTAGTCTTTAGTTTTTATTGATAACTAAAGTTCCCCCTGTTTAATTCAGCCTAGACTCTTTCACACGTACGACTAAAAGGTAATCAGCTCTGATGTAAGGTTTGGTAGAATTAATTGCGCAACTACTGTAGCCTTAAAAATGTGGATTTTCATTTAGTTTTTACAGAAAAAATCATCGCACTATTGTTCAAAACGTATATTTGGCAAAATTTTTATCTCAGAAATGGACCCCTACGCAGCATTACGCTTTAAGGAATTCAATATTTTTTTAGGTGTCCGATTTGCCATGGTCTTTGCATGGTCTATGCAGTTTATCGTCATAGAATGGCAGGTATATACCATGACCAAGGACCCACTTTCTTTGGGTATAATAGGTTTAATGGAGGTGATTCCTGCAGTAGGCATGGCACTTTTTGCTGGGCATATTGTAGACCAAAGAGAGAAACGGAATTTGTTAATTAAATGTATTCTAGGGTTTTCCGTAATAAGTTTAGGGCTTTTTTTATTGAGCTGGCCTGGTTTGGAAAGCGAGTGGGAAGCTAAAAGTATCCTGTACGGAATTTACGGATTAGTTTTTTTAGGCGGTTTGGTACGTGCCTTTTTAGGCCCAACGATATTCTCTCTAATCGCGCTTTTGGTTCCTAAGAAAATTTATCCTAACGCTGCTACTTGGAGCAGCTCTACCTGGCAAATGGCTTCTGTTTTGGGCCCTGCATTGGCAGGTTTTTCAATCAGTATTATTGGTGTGCATTGGTCTATGTGCGTTATCGTTGGGTTTTCTGTACTGGCTTTAATATTGTTGTTTCAAATTGATAAAAAACCCATTTTAAATCCTAAAATTGGCGAACCTGTTTTTGAAAGTTTAAAAGAGGGCTTACAATTTGTCTTTAAAACAAAGGCGGTCTTTGGCGCATTGACCTTGGATATGATTGCCGTTCTTTTTGGTGGCGCGGTTGCCTTATTACCCATTTTTGCACAAGATATTCTTCAGGTAGGTTCGGAAGGATTCGGTATCCTACGGGCAGCGCCTGCTATAGGAGCAGCTTTAACTATGTTAGGCGCAACACGTTTCCCCTTACATAAGAAGGCAGGCAAAAAATTACTCTGGGCTGTAGCCGCTTTTGGTGTTTGTATTATTGTTTTTGGACTTTCTACCTACTTCTGGCTGTCAGTAATTGCGTTGTTCTTAAGTGGCGCCGTAGATGGGGTTTCTATGATTATTCGCCAGACCATTCTACAATTAAAGACACCGGACAATATGCGGGGAAGGGTGGCTTCGGTCAACTCCATGTTCGTGGGGTCATCTAATGAGTTAGGTGCATTTGAAAGTGGAGCTACTGCCAAACTTATGGGCACGGTTACTGCTGTTGTATTTGGAGGGACAATGACCTTGCTTACAGTAGGATTTACCGCTTTGGTTTCCCCAACATTCAGGAAATTGGACTTATCAAATGATATCGCAGCTCATGAGCGTGAATAAGGGTGACTAGGACTTGTATTTCTGTGATATTTTTTAACGAGCTTAAGCATAAAAATTAGTATCTTAGTAGCTCGTTTAAAACATAAGAATCACGTTTAAAAGATAGTAACAATGCGAAAATTACTCATGTTAGTGGCAGTAGGATCTTTAATGATAGGCTGTGGAGAAAAGAAGGAAGAAAAAAAAGAAGGTTTTGAAATGAACCGCGCCAAAAAAGAAGTGAAAAAAGAAGCTGTTTCTGAAGTTGTCCCTGTAGACATGGACAACAAGGGGGTAGGACCCTTTACCTCGGTTAGTTTTGATTCTGAAATTAATACCGATATGGCAGCTGCGGGCGAAGCAAAGTTCCAAGCAATTTGTACTGCCTGCCACATGGCGGAACAACGTATGATCGGTCCGGCACTGAAAGGTGTGTATGACAGAAGAAGTCCAGAATGGGTAATGAATATGATTATAAATCCTGATGTTATGTTGAAGGAAGATCCAATTGCAAAAGCCTTATTAAAGGAGTATAACAATGCGTTAATGCTCAACCAAAACCTTACCGAGGAAGAAACAAGAAATGTTGCTGAATATCTGAGAACGCTGTAAACGAACTTTATAAATGCATTCCTACCCTTCCAATGTAATTGGAAGGGTTTTTTAATTCCAAATATGGTGCTTTTTAGCACATAATCTCCTCTTTTTTCTGTTAGTTCTGTTATAAACACACGACCAAAAATCCAACTAAAACTATAAATCATGCAAACAGAACCTATTACGATAGCTGTGGTATCTGACGTGGCCTGCCCATGGTGCTATATCGGAAAAAGAAGGCTGGAGTCTGCTCTGGAGCAATGGAAAGGCACACCAGTGGAAATTACCTGGCATCCATTTGAACTCGACCCTACGATTCCTGTTTCAGGTTTGGACGGGGAAACTTATTTAAGATCAAAATTTGGCGACTTGGAAAAAACCAAGACCATGATTGAACATATTACGAATGTAGGTTCGGAAGTTAATATTGAATTTAATTTTGGCGAAAATTGGGTAGCTGTAAATACCTTGTCTTTACATCAATTACTTCATGTAGCCGGAGAAGAAGGATTTAAACCGCAATTAAAGGAACGTTTCTTATGTGCCTATTTCACTGAAAATTTGCATTTAAATGTTACTGAGGTCCTAATTACAATTATGGCAGAATTCGGCTGGGATGCCAAGAAAACAAAAGAAATAATAGCCGATGATAACATCGCTTACGCCGTAAAGCAGGAGATAGGGCATTATCAAAACTTGGGTGTTTCTGGCGTACCATTTTTTATTATTAATAATAAGTACGGTATCAGTGGAGCGCAACCTAGTTCTGTCTTTTTAGAGGCTTTTGAGCAAGTTGCTCCATTGAATAATATTAAGGCTGGTGAAAGCTGTGGTTTGGATGGGGATAAATGCTAGTTAAGATACATATTGTTTTCAATCAGCCATAATTAATCTCTGCCATATTTTTTTAACCGCAAGGCTTCGCCATCAAATTCGGCATAGGTGTAGTACGTAATCCAATCGCCCAAGTTGGTGTATTTTGAGTTTTGATTTAATTCTATTTCAAGAGGAAGGTGTCTATGGCCAAAGATAAAATAATCATAATGCTGTGTTTCTAGCTTTCGCTTGCAATAGTGTACAAGCCACTCTTTGTCCTCCCCCAAAAATTGAGCATCGTCATCGCCTGAGATCAATTTATTTTTTACCGATAGATACTGTGCTAGGCGCACCCCAATATCAGGATGCAACCAACGGAACAACCATTTGCTAAACGGATTAGTAAATACTTTTTTCATGCGCTTATAGCCTTTGTCTTCCGGACCCAGACCATCGCCATGCCCTATAAAAAAAGAGGTTCCGTTAATGGTATATTGCTGTGGTTTATGAAATACAGGAATATTTAGTTCTTTTTCAAAATAATCGTTCATCCACAGGTCATGGTTGCCTACAAAGAAATAAATAGGAATTCCCGCATCGGATAGTTCTGCTAGTTTTCCTAAGGTTCTAGTGAATCCTTTGGGGACAACAGTTTTATACTCCATCCAAAAGTCAAAAAGGTCACCAAGTAAAAAAATAGCCGCTGCATCTTTTTTGATTTCGTCCAACCAGGCTACAAATTTTTTTTCACGTGGTAAACTTTTCTCCATAGTAGGAGCTCCCAAGTGGTTGTCACTAGAGAAATATACTTTTTTGCCTTTAGGTAGGGGTATAGATTTCATTTAGGCTACAAATATAGCAGAATAGCGTTTTGCTTTGGCAAATGCATCAACAATCATTTGATACGTGTCAATGTTGGGCATTCTTTAGCCTTACATTCTGTTTAGAACGGTAAAAGTTACTGTTGTTATGTTAATTTAAAAAATACCAAATGAACGACGATATTAAGAATATTGAGAATAGAATGAAACAGATAATTGAGAAAAATGAAGATTCTGTTAAGGGCTTTGAAAAAGCTGCTGAAAATGCGAAAGAACGTGGAATCAAAAATTATTTTGAACAACGAGCGCAGAAGCGTAAGCTATTTATAAAAACATTACATAATGCCACACCGGCATTACAAACGGGAACCATGGAAATAGACGGTTCGGTAAAAGGAACAATGCATAGAATGTGGATGGATACAAAAACCTTTTTTTCTGGCGACACAGATGAAGCCATGCTGGAAGAATCAGTTAGAGGAGACAAGTCTGCTATTTCTGAGTACAATGAACTTTTGACAGATACAATGGTCCCGCATAGGATACGCGAAATTATTAGAGAGCAGCGTGATGAAATTAAAAATGATTTAGAAACTTTACAGATTTTAGAAGAAATCGCATAAAATGTTCTAGAATTGCCAACACCAAATTTTTGAATAAAAGTGTCCGGAAATTTAATAATCCGGACACTTTTATTTTTGGTGACCTATTGTATTAATTATTATCGCTAGCGAACCACTCTGCAAAAGAGGTCTCTGTTTCTTGAAGTCGTAACGAATGTAATGCAATGTTTTTGGGTAGTCTTGCGGTTATTTTTTTTGAAAAGTCGATTACCATATTCTCACTGGTTGGTTGGTAATTGGCAAGAATTACATTATGCCCACGATCGGTAAGTTCCTTTGCCAACTCTATATGAGGTGTGTTTTTATTGAAAACCGTGGCATGATCAAACTTATCTACAATTTCTTCTTTTACAATTTTTTTTAAATCGGTAAAATCTATTACCATTCCTAATTTAACATGGGAGGTATCGGTTATAGGCTGTCCAATTACCGTTACGGAGAGCTTATAACTATGTCCGTGAACATTTCGGCACTTACCATCATATCCATAAAGCGCGTGACCGGTTTCAAAATTAAACTGTTTGGTAATTCTAATAGTGCTCATAAATATTTATTGAGCAGCAAAGGTAGGGATTCTTTAAAATGAAATGGGCAATATATATTTTGTCAGCTGCTGTTTTATTCAATTGGCCTTACCGGTTGCGTATAAGCCATTTCGTATAAAATGTTTTCTATAGGATTTTCCTGTAATTTGGATGAGGTAATCTTGCATCTGACAAATAGTAAATCTGCAGTTACCTTAAACTCCCCAAGGGTATCATTCACCGTTTTTAATATTTCTGTTCCAGTTTGGCCTTTTTTGCAGCCTATAAAGCTTATCTCATAACTTACCCCTGTTTCTGGTTCTATTTCAACGGATATCGTATTAGCATCGTTAGTCAATTTTTTAAGGGTAACCCCGGTACTTGAGTAAAAATCTCCGGACTCCAATGAACGTATTAAACTTATTGCTGATAATGTATCTGTCTGCACCATTACCCAACCTCTACCCGCATTACTCCATTCTTTTCCTTTAGAATGATAATGATGGGAATCATCGGTAGCAAGTCCGTACATTAACGGCTTATTGTTTTTTAAATAGGCGATATTGATTAAATCCCACATCTTTTCTGTGGAGATACGAGTGGAGTCTCCCATATTATGTACTGCGGGATGCCCATTGTAGACTTCAAAGAACCGTTCTCCGTTTAAGGAAATCATATCCTCTAAAGTTATAGCGTAACCAAAGTTAGGATGATTAATGTGAGGTATCATGGGAATACCGGTTTCAATACGTTGATCAAGAACCTGATTTATATTATTTTGCATCACCTCCGCAACACTACCGCCTCCCATGGGTTTAATATTATTTTGAATATTCGTGGCGTTCATGTGTATGGGCCTGTTTTCATAGGAATCGGTGATTTCTTCTGATCTTATTACTAAGAATTCTCCCTGCTTTTCTAGTTTGTCGCGGTATTCTTCATAGCTTTTTAAGCGTACCAAAGTTTTGCCCGAGTCTATTTTGTGTTCTACCCATTTCGCCCCATAGGTTTCCAAATAGCTCTCAAATGCTTTTTGATAAACAGAATCTTCTTTGATAGTTATCCATTTCTTACCTTTTGCTATAGTATTATGGTCTGACAAAGCTATAAACCGATAATCGCGTGACTTGTACCAGTCCAGAATAACTTCTGGAAATTCGTCTCCATCGCTCCAGTAAGAATGGGTGTGTAAATTTCCTTTAAACCATTTTTGGGAGGTTTTTTGTTGTGCTTTTGAGATTTTTTCATCGCAGCTAATTGTTATGGCAAGCAGAAATAAACAAATAGCATGTATGGTTTTTTGAGTATTCATTGGGATGGAGGCATTGGGTTTATAAACTAAAGATATGATTTTTAATCAGGGTTTTGTTTGGGAGTCGCTGTTTCAATAGCCAATATAAAATTGACAGTATCTTAAACATGATTCTGCTCTTGGTTTCAAATGGTCATTCCCTACAAAAGACCATTGTTTTAGATGATATAATAATTTTAGCTACCGATAAAAAGTAAGTATGAACCTCCAATAACGAGAAGAGCACTGGTAACCATAAGTAGAACAACACTCTAACGATACAAACCCCAGAAAGAAATTATCTTAACATCCTCGGGTTGCTAAGGTTGTATACAATTTTCACGTTTTCACCAATGTCGTATGCCAGTCGACTACTATTAATACTGCTTATGAAACTCACCACTGCTTTGGAGCAATCATTAAACTCAAATACAGGAGCTACAAGGTTCCGTTTTTCCCTCTTAGGTTTTGTTGGCCACAACGTTGGCCGTAGTGCGCTTTCCTTTGTTTAATAAGTCCCGACTTTTTGGTATGGTGTCCAAAAAAAATAGGCCAGAACCAATTCAAGGGTAAACAACCTGGAATAAATGAGTATCCAAACCTGCATTTGTAAATGGTTCATTTTAGGATTAACGCTTGTAACGCCTATTGTTTCTAATTCTACCGCCTATATAAAATACAATGGCGATAAGCATTCCTATGGGGAGTATAAGGTCGCTGTTTAAAAAATTCAATAGTTCCATGGCACAAAAAATATGATGTATTTTAAGAACGATATTGCCTTATGTTTAGTATGTGAATAAAGCAATACGTTTAACTCGGCAGTCGATTTCAAAGTTTTTATGAACTAGTTTTTCTTGAATTTTGCCAATGATTTTTTAGTAAATTCAGATAGCACCAGACGACCCGTAATTTTAGCTCTTTCTATTAATAATATATCCCAATGTTCCGTATTGTTCCAAAGTGCCTTTTTCCATTCGAATAAAGCAGCAGGATTATAGGTCGCTAGTTTGTGCGTAAAAAAATCGACTTCCTTGTCTAAGTCCTCTAAATTTTCGAAAACCTTGGCGTACAGCCCTTTTTCTTGTGCCCAATATGCTGTTCTCCATTCCGTAGCTGCAAGCGATAGTTCTGAGATTGCGGCGACTCCTATTTTGCGTTGTACCGCAGGAGCAATGACCAAGGGTGCGATACCAATAGAAAGTTCCGATAATTTTATGGATGCACCTTCAACAGCAAAAACATAATCACAAGCGGAGATTAATCCTACTCCACCACCTACTGCCTTGCCCTGAACGCGAGCAACGATCACCTTTTTACAACGGCGCATGGCATTGATTACGTTGGCAAATCCACTAAAAAAAACCTGACCTTCTTTTAGGTTTGAAACCTGCATCAATTCATCAAAAGAAGCACCTGCACAAAATGCTTTTTCACCTTCGGATTTGAGTAAGATTACGGTGACGGTGTCGTTTTCGGAAAGAGAATCTAATTCTGCCGTCAGCCTATTCAACAGTTCTGAAGTAAATGAGTTGCTGGCCGGGTGGCCAAACTCTACCGTTGCAATTTGGTTTTCTATTTTCGTATACAAGCTACCGTTAGGTCTTTTTGTTGTCATGTGCTTTGGATTCAAAATTCAAGGTATTAGGCTGAAGATTTAATTTTTTATGGTTTAAAGGTAAGGACTTGATTAGAAAGTTTAGGTTCATCAATCTTTAATACACCTTAAGAGGCAGGTCTACATAGGTATTTTCTTGCCCTCCTCTACTCATTACACGTCCAATAATGGTCTAAATTTTTTCCGAAACTTCCAGACCAAGGCACCACCTCTAATGAACATCCAAACGGAAAAAGCTATCCATATTCCGGTAAGGCTCCAACCCATATATTTTCCAAAAAACAGTACAGGTATAAAGCCTAGGAAGGTAGCAATAATAAGGGTGTTTCTAAGATAGCGCATCTCTCCAAGACCTTTGAACATACCATCGAGAACAAAGGCTATCGTATTTATAGGAAGACCTAGTATTACAATATAAAATACACCATAAAACGCTTTTAAGACCGTTGGTTCTTTAGAGAAAAGTATACCAATAGGATAGTAAAAGACGAATCCCAACACCATCAAAACAACACTAACGACCATCCCGTAACTTACTATTTTTTTTGAAAGCCTCCACAACCCCTTGTAGTCTTTAGCACCCAACAATCTGCCTCCCATAATATTTCCTGCGGCGGCATACCCATCAATAAAAAAGGCTGAGAAGAGCCATATATTTATCGCTATTGTGTGTGCGCCAATATAATTGTCTCCCATGTCGGTAGCTTCTCGTACTGCTAGTATCATTGCGGTATTAAGAGCAATGGCACGAACAAAAAGGTTAAGGCTCATGACCACCAAACGGCCGAGTTGTGGATGAATAGGAAATGTTAACCTGAGACTAATGTCCGTTTTTGTAATCAGTAGTATAAAAGCCATTATCGCCATGATCCCCTGTGCTATTAAACTAGCATAGGCAGCGCCTTCCAAGTACAAGGGTTCTATCCAGCCTTCTATACCAAAAACCAGAATAATGTCTAAAACAACATTTACAACAGCACCAACAATGGCAATCATCATAGGCCAATACGTATTTTGTAGCCCTCTAAAAATACCCATTATAGCAAATACAAATAAGGTTAAAGGAAAGCCCCAAACACGAATGGAATAGTAACTGATGCAATACTGTAATATTTTTCCTGAGGCGTTTAACAGTTTAAAAATATCCTCAACAATAAATATGGTAGATAGAAGAATAACGATGCTCAAACCAATGTTTAGATAAATGGCCTGTGCCGGCAAGGATTTTACGTCCTCTATTTTTCCGGCTCCAAGGTATTGTGATATAACGGCAGAAATAGCACTACGCGTCTGGCCTAAAATCCAAATGAGCATAGATAAAAACGAACCTACGATTCCTGCAGCAGCCAAGGATTCCAGTCCGTCTACAGGTATGTTTCCAACAATGGCCGTATCGGTGATAGATAGCAGAGGTTCCGCTATCCCAGCAATAGTGGCCGGAATGGCCAATTTATTTATCTTCTTAAGATTAATGGTAGTACTCAATAAGGATAGTTATAGGATGAGTTCATAACAATGAAAGGGATGTTCGCTTTGCGTTGGAAAATAGATATTCTCTAATTTTTGGTACCCTCTTTTTTCGTAAAAGTGTTGATTTCTTTTATTTTGGCTAAAGGTATCCAATCGTACCGATGTAAACTGGTTATTACGGGCATGTTTTTCCCCAAAATCCATTAATTGTTGAGCAAAACCCTTTCTTTGAAAATCTGGGTGAATGGCTAATCGATGTATATATAAATGGCAGCTATTTTTGGTTAACCATGTTACGGCGGCATATTCTTCGTCCATGAAAAGGGATAGTACTATACAGCCTATTACAGTATTTTGTTGCTTCAATATAAATAACTCCTTGCGTTGGAGGTCTTTAATAAATTGCTTTTCATTTGGATAGTCAACGGTCCATTGAAAGATACCTTTTGCCTCCATATCCAACCGACAGGCATCGCATAGTGTAAGAATATCTGGAATTTCCGATATCTTTGCAGGCTCAATCATAAAATAAAATAAATTTAATTGTAAATTTAGAGTAATAATCAATACATCAGTTATGACCAATATTCTAGTTCCTATCGGTACTTCTTCAGATGCTCACGAAACCCTGCAATATGCAGTAGATTTTGCTTCGGATTTCGGAGCTCGTATTTATGTAATGGAAGTATTTAGCGCAGTAGCTAAGGCAGGTACTTTAGCCAATGTTTCAGAAAAAATTGCTGAAAAAGGAAAGGAGCGTCTAAAAGGGGTAATTTCTCAAATAGAAAACAAGAACGTTGAGATTAAAGTGGTGACCTACAAAGGGGAACTTGTAGATGGCTTAAATGATATTAACAAGGAATTGGGGATTGATCTTATTATTCTTGCTCCACGTAGCATTGATATACAGGAGGAGCTTTATTTAGGAAGTACTTCTGGGGGCATTATAAAACGTACGGACATCCCCACATTGGTGGTGCCTAAGGGAACCAAATACAAGAGTTTTAAAAGTGTTTTGGTAGCGTTCAAATCGGGTATATTAAAGCGTAAAAGAATCTTGGATCCCTTGGTTAATATCTGCAATAAGCATAGGTCTAGTGTTAACCTATTATTGGTAAAGACTCCTGGATATTCAGACGATGATTTGAAAGTCAACACGGCCTTAATGGACATTAGTTCTCAGCTAACAATCACCGAAAATGCCACCACGTATCTTGGTGTTTTAGAGCATTTTCAATCCAAACATCCAGATTTGTTGTGCGTGTTTAGGCGCAAGCGTGGATTTTTTAAAAAACTATGGGAAAAAAGTACCGTTCTAAAGGCTGAATTCTCTGCGCCTATTCCTGTTTTGATCTTAAGTGTTAAGAAAGATTAAGATTTCTTTGTTAGCTTGGTAAAAAGTAGTTCCTTTGCCGCTCTTTGGGGGATTAGCTCAGTTGGCTAGAGCGCTTGCCTGGCAGGCAAGAGGTCACCGGTTCGAATCCGGTATTCTCCACCAGTAAATACAGGCCTTCACAGATGTGAGGGCTTTGTCATTTTCCGCAATGCACAGTTTGTGCACACTTTTGAAAACTTCTTCCTTTTCATTCCAATTTTAACAGTTTTTGGTCTTATTTAAACTGAATTGACTTCTTTTAGTTCCGTTTAGGGTGATATTTCCTACTTTTAGGATTACTAAACCATAAACCAATTAATGGCTTTATTTCAGACTTCGGTACTTAAGAATTATCTCAAACAATTAGACGAGAAAGTAGTAAAAAAAGCATACGCAAAGTATGTCACTTATTTTCAAAATACCACCATACAGGAGAACATAAGAAAGAATAATGAAGAACAGTTTCAAGCGACCTTTTTGAATGAACTTTTCGTGTCTATTCTGGGGTATACTTTAAATCCCAATCCTGATTTTAACCTTACTACTGAATTTAAAAATCAAAAGAATAATCGAAAAGCAGATGGGGCCATTCTAAGTGGCGAAACTGCATTAGCTGTTATTGAGTTAAAAGGAACGAACACCAAAGACTTGGAAAGTATTCGCCGACAGGCTTTTGACTATAAAGCGAATCAAAAAGGATGTGTATATGTCATCACTTCAAATTTTGAAAAGCTACGTTTCTATATTAATGATGCTACTGAGTTTGAAGAATTCAACCTCTTTGAGCTAAGTGCGGATCGCTTTAAACTTTTTTATCTCTGTTTATACAAAGACCACTTACTCAACAATACGCCCCTTGCTATCAAGGAGTCATCTTTGGTTGAGGAAGAAAAAATCACCAAACGTTTTTATGCCGATTATTCGCTTTTTAAAAGAGAATTATATCGGGATTTAGTGAAGCGTAATGCCAAAACGCTTAAAAACTTGCGTTCCGATGAACTCCACCAAATTTCCATAGGTGCGATAGCCGCAACAGAATTTGTAAGGCTCGAAAAGAACGTTAAGCTAACGTTGTTCAAAAAATCGCAAAAACTGATAGATAGGTTCCTTTTTATCTTTTTTGCAGAAGATAGAGGGCTGTTACCTCCCAATTTTACAGTCAGAATTCTTGAAGATTGGCGAAAGTTGGAAAATATGGATACTGATATCCCTTTATATGAGCGGTTTAAGTTGTATTTCAATTTTTTGGATAAGGGTCGGAAGGGTGATACGGGAAAAGCAGAAATCTACGCCTATAATGGCGGACTATTCAAACCAGACACCATTCTAGATAGCCTAGAAATCGACAACGAGTTACTTTATAAACACGCTTTAAAGCTTGCAATCTATGATTTTGAAAGTCAGGTAGATGTAAACATTTTAGGGCATATTTTTGAAAACTCCCTAAATGAAATAGAAAGTGTAAATGCCGAAATTGAAGGGGCAGATTTTGACAAACAAAAAAGCAAGCGTAAAAAAGATGGGGTATTCTATACACCCAAATACATTACTAAATATATCGTAGAAAATACTGTCGGCAAACTATGCGATGAAAAGAAAGCAGATTTAGGCTTTAAAGAGGAAGAGTATTTTAAAGGAAGAGCGAAAAGGCCAAAGACTAAAATCATTGAGTTGGTTAAGCTTTTAGACGACTATAGGGATTGGTTGTTAACACTAACCATCTGTGACCCTGCTTGTGGTTCCGGAGCTTTTTTAAACCAAGCCTTAGATTTTTTAATAAAGGAGCACCAATATATTGATGAGCTTAAAGCGAAAATATTGGGTGGCGGTATCGTCTTTAGTGATATTGAAAATACCATATTAGAGAACAATATTTATGGTGTTGACCTTAATGAAGAATCCGTTGAAATTGCTAAACTATCGCTCTGGTTACGCACAGCGCAACCCAGAAGAAAGTTGAATGACCTTAGTAGTAATGTTAAATGTGGAAATAGTTTAATTGAGGATAAAAAAGTGGCTGGTCATAAAGCCTTTCATTGGGAAGAGGAATTTTCAAAAGTTTTTGAGAAAGGTGGTTTTGATGTAGTGATTGGTAACCCACCTTATGTAAAACTAGAGACGATAAAAAAGCAGTCACAACAGCTAGAAAAATTCAACTTTGAAACTTTTGATAAAAGGGGAGACTTGTACGTTCTTTTTGTTGAAAAGGGATTTAACATCTTAAAGCCAAAAGGATTATTATCATATATAATGCCCAACAAATGGCTGCAAGCTGGTTATGGTGAACCATTACGTTCATATTTTTTGACCAAAGCCTTAAATCAGTTAATCGATTTCGGGGATATTCAAATTTTTCAAGGAGCAACTACCTATCCATTAATATTTGTGGCTTCAAATAAAGAGGCAGAAGAAGAGTTTAACGTTGCTGTTCTCAAAACTGCTACTGCGTCAGATTTCCAGACCAATGTAGCGTTGAGCTTTGAAAGGTATAAGACTAGTTCTTTTGATAAGAACACTTGGGTGATTTCTTCAAAATTAGATAAGAATCTGCTATTTAAATTGGAGGAAAAATTTATTTCATTGGATGAGTTTACCGAAGGAAAATCTTTAAGAGGTGTTTTGACCGGCCTTACTGATGCCTTTGTGATTGACCAAAATACTCGTGATAGTATAGTAGCACAGGATGCAAATAGTGTCAAGTTGATTCATCCAGTATTAAGGGGTAGAGACATTAAACCATTTTATGGAAAATTAAGTGGTGTTTATATGATATGTACTTTTCCTTCATTGAATATTGATATAGACAAATATCCTGGTATTAAGAATTATTTATTGAATTTTGGAAAGGAACGTTTGGAACAAAGCGGTCAAAAAGGAAGTCGTAAAAAGACCTCGAATAAATGGTTTGAAACCCAAGATGCTATAGGTTACTGGAAAGATTTTCAAATGCCAAAAATCATGTACCAGAAATTTCAAGTGAAACCTTGTTTCATTTATGATGAGCAAGGTTTGTATTGTAATGATTCCATGTGGATTATCCCAACTGAAAACAGAAGCTTAGCAGGAGTGTTAAACTCTAAAATGGGCTGGTGGCTTACAACTAAATACTGTACACAAATTCAGAATGGTTGCCAGTTGATATGGAAGTATTTTGGGCAGGTACCAATACCCAAACTCAATGGCGAACTTGATGTTTTGGTGGCTGATATGATTCGGTTGACAAAATCACTAGATATTCAATTAGATGGCTTATTGAATCTGGTAAAATCGAAATTTGGGATTAAAAAATTCAGTAGGAAGCTTCAAAGTTGGTATGAATTGGATTTTGCAACATTTAGCAAAGAGTTAAAAAGGCAAAAAATTCAATTAAGTCTATCAGAAGAGGCAGAATGGCTTATCTATTTTGAAGAGCAAAAGAATATGGCTCTTGATTTAAAAAGACAGTTAAACCAAACAAATCAAGAAATTGACCAAATAGTCTATGAACTTTATGGCTTAACACAGGAAGAAATAGAGATTGTAGAAAGTAGTTAATGCCAAACAGTATGGAAGATATTAGACTAAGAGCAGACGGGCAATATGAAATAAAGATTTTCCAGATTGATACTACACATAGAGATTTATTAGGCAAGTCAAAACATCGAGTAATAAATACATTAGTAAAACATCATAAAACAAGAATAGAAGAAATAGAAACTATTAAAGATGAGTTGACTTCCAATGTGATAGATGGTGTTCATTATTATACTTATGTCTATAACGAAAAAGAAAAAAAAGCACATTGGAATAATTTTTTGCCACCCACTTTATCAGAGGGTCTAGATTTTACTGTTGTTCGGCTCTCATTTGTATTATTTGCCTGTGTCGAGGATAAAATATTTGCAGTTATTGGTGGTGGAGGTACTATGGTAATAAAGTCATTCCAAAATTATCGCTTTGGTTTGGAGTTCTATGAGTATCTTACCACACTTGACGAAGAAATCATATCACTTACAACAAGAGGTATTTCGGGAACATTAACACAAAGTAATAGAATATTTAAAGAAGGTCAAAGGCTTAGTGATGTACTAAACTTTGTTAATATTCCTTCAAGTATCAACCTAATTTTAAAAGATGAAATAAAAGATACTTACTTTGATTTTATCGACTTTGGAAATAAAAACGTCCAGCTAGAAATAGCATCCTATTTCCATATAAAGCACAGCATTTCATTTGCAGAATTACATCAATTATTCCTGCGTATTAATGAAATAATGACAACGCAAATAAGAAGAGCACTAACATCATTTGAAGAGATAAAAGAAAGAGGTCTTACGGATGATGAGTTTGTAAAAATCTTGATGATAGAACTTAGAGAAGATATGCTCAATACGTTTTCTCAAGCAAGAGGGACAAGTCCTCGAAAGTCAGACATAGACTTTGTACATCCTTCTAAAATAAAGCAATTTTACGAGTGTGATAGGTTTGAAATAAAAAAGAAAGGCCAACGAAAAGACTTTGTAATCGTAAATGACAGAAATAAAATTTATAAAGCTGGTTTGGAATTAGTTTTCAATCAATTAGACTTAAATTCTACACAGCAAGATTTTAATAATATTATGTGGGGATTACGTGTCGATTGTTTCAAAGGCAATAACAAAAAACGTTATGTCTGGGCAAACTTTTGGCACTATGTAACTTGTGAATTACAGTATGAAAATAGGCCGATCTTCCATATAGATTCTAAATGGTATTCAGTAAAGGATGACTTTAGAGACTCTATGAATCGCTTATGCAATCAGATGATTAATAGACATCATTCGCAAAGGGATATTTTATTTCATTCTTGGATAGGAGGTTCAGAAGATGCTTACAACTCACAATACAGAGATGAAGAAAACTATTGGGTCTTTGATAAAGCACTTGGTCAAAATATAGAGTTATGTGATATAATGTACGAGAGCGATAGTACTATATATTTCGTGCACATTAAAACAGGCTTTGATGCTAAAATTCGTGACCTAAGCAATCAAGTAGTAATTTCTGCCAATCGATTTATGATTTCTAGAAATTCTGGTGATAACTCATTTATTAATGATGTAGTAGATAGTTATAACACAAGAGTTGATAATATTGGTTACGAGATAACAGATAAGAATGCGTTCTTACAAAAGTTCGTAGCCGGTGGTAAAGAAATAGTTTTTGTAATGGCATTTAAATCAGATACGCAAAGGGTTCCGGTAATAAGAAATAATGTAGAAAGATTGGAATCAAACATTGCAAAATTTTCTTTAATACAATGTGTGAGAGAAATGAGCACATTTAATTATCCAATTGAAATAATTGAGATTCGTAATTCATAAGTTCGAAGAAGCTTTAAAATAATTTTGTGAGATTACTATAAAGCTTTTTTAAGATTATTTAGCTGATATTCACATGATAGTATTAGGTTATTTGCTTTATTTCAGACAGTTAATTTAATTTTTTGTTAATAAGTATGTTTGGTATTTAAAAAGTTAATAACTTTACTTCAACATGCTTACCCCGCTTCCCGTTGGAACAGCGCGCTCAGGGTAAGCTTTTTATTTTTATACCAATGCCTAAAGTTCCATATGAAAAGCCTGCACTAACCTATGCTAAGCAAATTCAGCAACTGAAAGAAAGGGGACTTAAAGTCAACAATATACCAAGGGCTACCCACTTATTGGAAAGTATCAGTTATTATCGCTTAAGTGGATATTGGTATCCAATGCTTGCAGATAAAAGGAATCACCAATTCAAAGCAAACTCCGCTTTTCAGGCTGCTTTTCAACTTTATTCATTTGATCGGGAATTAAGAGTTTTAATTTTAAGGGAACTTGAAAAAATTGAAGTTACGATTCGTGCAAAGATGATTTATCTGCTTTCTCATGAATATGGTGCTTTTTGGTACCAAGACGCTAATCTTTTTAAAAGCCATATTAATCATAGTAAAAGCCTTGGAAGCCTAGAACACGAATACAAAAGAAGTGATGAAGAGTTTATAGATGCTTTTGCAAAAAAATATTCAGATTCTTTACCCCCTAGTTGGATGATGTTAGAGATTACTTCTTTTGGTACATTGTCATTTTTGTACAGTAATTTAAGACCTGGAAGAGTAAAAAGGGATATAGCCAAACATTTTGGCCTAAATGATAAAACCTTTTCATCATGGATTCATAGTATTGTTTACTTAAGAAATGTGTGTGCTCATCATAGTCGCCTTTGGAACAGGGTTATGAGTATACAACCAGTTAGACCAAGAAATATTTATAAAACTTGGTTAGATAACGATGGGGTATCAAATAATCGTTCTTACTACATATTATCCATTATTCTATTTTTAATGCAGACTATTAATCCAGACCATACGATTGTGCCTAGGTTTAAATCATTGTTGGCGAAATACCCTAATGTTGATGTGTCCGCCATGGGTTTTCCTAAAAATTGGGAGAAGGAAAATCTTTGGTCGATTCACAAAATTGGTAATAAATTAGTCCTTTAAACTTCTTATTGAATTTAAAGGGTTTGGAGAAGCAAGAGGATAACCTGCTGCGCAGGTTATATTTTCACATCTAATTGATTATCAAATACTTGTGATAAATTCCATTTTTCTGTTTTAGTAAATTTGGATTAAAAACGATATAACTCATTGATAATCAATTGAATTTTAATCCATTTTTAGTAAAAAGTCATTTTACATAGATAAATTCAATTGAAAAGACGGTCTATTTTAAAAGATATCCTTAATCTGTCTTCCTCCAACTGACATCTTTTTTGAAGGGGCCTCAAGTATTTTTCCACGAATACCAAAAAGTTTTGATGATTCGATGAGAAAATTTGCTATAACTAACGTTTATAAGGGCTAAGGCTGTCATCAAACAGTCATCATTTAATCATCAAAAAAATAATGATAATAAAAGACATTACAAAAAAGTGTAGAATGATGAGCCGATGAAAGAATGATGACTTGCTAAACACAATAAATACAGGGGCTAAGAAGTGCTCTCATCAAATCATCATAGAAATGCATAAAACCATTCCGCTTATAAAAAAGAATGAAACAGTTATCCTGTGTGGAGGTTTGAGTCTTTACCAGTGATGAAATACTGCCCGCCTTTGCTTTCAGATAGTGAGAACTCCTTGACGATACGTGTTTACGTATTTTTCTACCTAACGGTTGGTAAATGGGATTTTCGAAAAAAGGAAATATTACCTACCTAATTACCTAAGTAAAAGCAAAATCAATAGTATCAGGATATAAAGATTGGTAAGTTCTATAATACTATCTTACCTAAGAGTTACCTACCCTACCTAATAAGGTAAGATAGGTAGGCGTAAATAATACGCTTACCTTGACATCGTACCCTGTAATCATTTGGATAGGTAGGAAGGTAACCGAAATTCAATATAAAAAGCTGCTGAAAAGAAAAAGAACAATTAGACTATGTTCGGGAAGATTAAATGTCATATTACTATTTTTTTCTTTTCATTAGCTAGCATTATCATAGGGCAATCAAACCTTATAATGTACTAAAAAATGAATCGGATTGTACTCCAAATCAAAAGTAGAGTGCGCCCTATTTCGATTTTACTTTACGCTTATCTACCAGAATACTATAAAATCGAAACAGGATCCGAGCGCAGTTAAGTTATGGTAAGATTTGGGGGGTTAAATATTAGGTCACAATTAATTCATTGGCCTCATCCAAAACGCTACTATCAAAGCGTTTTAAATAGATTTCAGTTGTTTTTAATGAACTATGACCTAAACCTTCGCTTATAATTGCAGTAGAAATACCCATAAATTTTGCAATTGTTGCCCATGAATGCCGAATGGAATAGGTTGTAAAATGTTGTTCTATTCCAGCATCAGTTGCAATTATCTTAAGCCTTTCGTTTACCCTTCTTCTGATTGTTTTATATTTTTCATACTTAGCTGTACTCCCGTCATAATTTGCAGGAAATAGGAAATCATTGTCTTCCTTGTTCTTTAAGTAATGAGTTAGGATTTCTTTCAATTCAGTAGTCAACTTAACCGATAAGGGATCACCAGTTTTACTTCGCCCATAAAAAATTCTTTCCAGACGGACGTTTGATTTTTTGAGTTTTACTAAATCTATCAAATTCATTCCTCGGCAATTGAACATAATTAGCGCATAATTTTTAGTATGCCAGAGAGCAGACCCTATTTCGTAATTCAATTGTCGGATATTAAGAAAATCCTCTTTAGAAATAGCTCTCTTCTTGGTTTGGTTTGACGAGGGAATCTTATAGCGGTGAAAAGGGTTTTTGGTTATTTCAATTCTATCCTCATTAATTGCAGCATTGTAAATGGCCCGTATGGCTCTTAAAACCGAGCTTATACTATTTGGTTTTATACCTTTGGACTCTTTTTCTATTTGAAAGTCCTTAAGCATCGTTACGTTTAACTGATCTAATCTTATATCCCTATTATTGTTGAATTTGACAAAGGCTTTTATTCCGTTTAGATACCATTCAGCCGAACTTGGTTTATTTGTTTTTAGTTTTCTGTCAACAATAACTTGCCCCCAATCTTTTAACATTAACCCATTGGACATTTTGCTTTTAAGGGAGGGACTTATGTTTTCTTCCCATTTGTTTTTGATTTCTGTAACCAATGTGTCTATGTCCATATATTGTGCTGCATCCCCGAGTTCATTTATCAAGCTACGCGCTGCATGTAGTTTATCATATAGAATTTGATTGATTTTTATGCAGTCTAAATTCTTATTGACCAAAACCGAACGTTTCAGACAAAATGAATTGGAATCCCATCCAACTTTTGAAGTTTCATATGGTAATCGAATAATTCTAGGCTTATTATGAAATACGCGCAATGCAATCGGGAAAAGTTCCGAAATTGCATTTTTCGATGATTTTCGAGTGTCTAATATGAGCCTAACTTTAGCCATTTTTGGGTTCTTGATGCACTTCAAGTTAGGGATAAAAATGCACACTTTGTGCACACTTTTGTTTGTATTCAAATGAACTCATTTGAATACAAATAGCATTAAATATCTGAACATCAATAAATTAACGTTAATTCTGTTTTTGTTAAAAGTGTAGAATTGAGGACTGGCAGGCAAGAGGTCACCGGTTCGAATCCGGTATTCTCCACAAATAAATACAGGCCTTCACAGATGTGGAGGCTTTTTTGTTTTTGAAAATTGCACACTTTTGAAAATATCTCCCTTTACAAATAAAATTGAATATTTTTCATCTTATTTGTACCGAAAAGAACTCAACAAACCGAGAAACAAAGAAGCAAACCTTCAAAAGGGGATTTATCTCCTTGCTAAGAAAAAAAGAGTTCGAATGGTTGGATTCGTCTGAACAAAACAAGATTAATGTAAGTTATATCCCTACAAGTAAAAAACGGAAACATAGAACAGGAAATAAACTCGATGGTGTACGAACTATAGGACCTAATCGAGGAAGAAATAGCGCGCTAATAATGGGACACAACCAGAACTGCAACGGGTAGAATCCTTTTGTAAAAAAAGGGGCAACAGCCGTTACAAGGTGCTTAATCCCCTTGCATAAAACGGATTGTACCTAAGTGCTCCAAATGTTATATGGATGTTGGGATAACTGAGAATTATAGTATTTGATAGTTCCCGTAACTTCTTCGCCTAGCCAATCCGGTTTTTCAAAGATTTCATCCTCGTGCTGTAATTCTACTTCGGCAACTACCAATCCTTTGTTTTCTCCCAAGAATTCATCCACCTCAAAAATATGTTTCCCTATTGGAACTTCATAACGTATTTTTTCTACGATAACTGCTTCGCAGAGGTCTACCAAATCTGCGGCATCGGAAAAGGAGATTTCTTGTTCCCATTCAAACCGGGTGGTGCCGGAGTCGTTTCCTTTGCCTTTAATCGTCAAAAAGCCTTTATCGCCTTTTATGCGCACGCGCACGGTACGCTCTGGATCTGTATTTAGAAAGCCTTGTACGATTCGCGTCTGGGTTTTTGCTGCGTTTTTATACCTGTCGGATTTGACCAAAAATTTACGTTCAACTTCTAGCATATTATTTGTTTTCTGCAATTTTGATGATAATATCAGATGTCAGTCGGTTTTCGGCGTAGGGGTTGTTGGCCAACCAAACTAAGGCCTGCGCAATGCTTTCGGGCGCAATGGACCTGTACTTCTTTAAAGAACCGATAAGGAAAAAATTTAAAATTTTCATCAGCTGTTTGCCAAAATACTCCGCAGGCCTTCTTTCCTTTCTATCGCCCCCAATAAGGCTTGGTTGCAGGATATGGGTTTTTGGCAATCCTAAATCCAAAACGGCAGCTTCCATCTCTCCTTTTACCTTGTTATAAAAAACGCTGCTATTGGGGTCTGCACCCATTGCGGAAACAACTAAAAAAGTAGTAATATTGTTTTTCTTGCAAAGTTGAGCGGCCGTTATCGGAATGCCAAAATCTATCGCTTTATACCGTTCTTTGTCGGGCGTTTTGGCCTTTGTGGTGCCAATGCAACAGAATACTTCATCGGCGTTAAAATGCGCTTGTTGTTCTTCAAGCTTCAACAGATCGCACTGTATTTCGGTGAGTTTAGGATGGGTTAAACGCAAAGGACTTCTCGTTAATACCTTAAGTTGTGAATAGCGATCGTCCTTTAATAGTAATTCTAACAATATACCACCGGTTAATCCCGTTGCCCCTAAAATAATTGCTGTTTTATCCGTTTTTTTCATTACGATAAATATACCACTAATTACAGCTATGTCGCTGTATTCGGTTGTCAAGAAATGGCTCTAATTCAAAGCATTTATTAGGTTGGTACTTCTCATCATATCAAAATATGTGATGGACATTTGCATCACATTTACGGATTTTAACGAATTCTACTTCATTCCAAACGAATGCTAAGTAAGTTTTAAAAGCCTAGCCATCCCACCTTTCACTTAGCTAAGAATTTAATACGAACCTAAGAATATCAGCATGAAAAATCTATTTGCTATAGTCGTTCACAGTTACCCTAAGAAGCTTGTCCTAGTTCGCTACCCAAGTCTTAAAATCAGGAGCTTTGGCTTTGCTTACAATAATCCGTTGAGAAGCAACAGGGGTAACTTCGACAATAAGCTTTCCGTTAAAATATTGTTTTATTTTGGATAAGGCATCGCGTCTCAAAATACATTGCCGATTGATTCGGTAAAAATTATTAGGATCTAGCTCTTCTTCAAGATCTTCTAATTTCTCATCAACTGTGTAGGTTTTGCTATCAAAAGTAGTGGCCTTTACAAGTCCGTTTTCGATTATAAAATAAGCAATATCTGCTGTTTTTATTGGGATTAGTTGATCTCTATGGCTTATAAGATAGGTAGTCTTATAGTTGCGTCCTTTCTCTTTCACTAAATCTAGTAAACCCCTTATTTGGTCATTTGCAATATTGGCTTCTGGCTTTTGTTCTTTAAACTGCTGTAGGGCATCGGAAAGTTCATCTTGGTCCAAGGGTTTTAAAAGATAGTCTATGCTATTTACTTTAAACGCCTTAAGAGTGTACTGGTTGTAAGCTGTGGTAAAGATGACGGGAATATTAATTGAAATTTGTTCAAAAATTTCAAAGGATAGACCATCAGCCAAATGGATGTCCATGAATACCAGTTCAGCGGTTTGATTTTTAGAAAAATAAGCTATGGAAGCCTTTACCGAATCCAATACCTTAACTACCTTAATAGCGCTATCTATGTATTGTAATAGATAGGTTAGATTATCGCTTGCCGCTAGCTCGTCTTCTACAATTACTACGTTCATAGAGGTTTTATTAAAGGGAGTTGTACGCTAAAGATATCATTTTCCGTGCGTACGGTAAGTTCTTTACGCAACAAGAGGATATATCGTTTTTTTAGGTTCAATAGCCCGTTCTTGGTACCCTCCGTAAAGGTTTTCCTTAGCCTTATCGGGTTGTCAACGAAAAGTGATCCGTCTTTAGAGTAAACTCTTACTTTTAAGGGATTGGTTTCCGAAATTTCATTATGCTTCACGGAGTTTTCCACCAATAGCTGTAGCGCTAAAGGGGGAATTTCCTGCTCCAAATAGTGAGGTTCTATATTGATGTCTATGGTAAAACGATCTCGGTACCTGGTTTGCATTAAATAGGTGTAGCTTTCCAAAAATTTAAGTTCGTCCTTAACACTAACCAGATCGCTATCGCCACTCTGTAGAATATAACGGTACATATAGGATAGTTTTTTTACAAATTGGGTGGCTGCTTCGTTGTCTCTAATTAGGGAGGTTAAGGAGTTAAGAGAGTTGAACAAAAAATGGGGGTCTACTTGGTTTTTAAGTGCGATTAGCTCGTTCTGTAGACTTTGTTGTTTCAAGTGTTCGTTCTCTATTCTCGTTTCCTGTTTTTCCACCTGTAAGCGTAGTATCCTACCAATAAAGACTAGCGCCAAGAGTAAAATCGTATAAGTAAAGGCCAGGAAACCCTTATCCCTTGGATTCATTTCTATCTGAATTACGTGGGGGTATAAGAATTCAAAAAAGCTTAGCGTACCTATTAATACTGCAATGTTGATGAGTACCATGACGCTTAAACGAACAGAGGTAGACCATTGGTATTTGGAGTATCCCACATTGGCATTGATTTGTAAAATGGTCCAAGAGAACAAAAAGAAAAAAACAAGGCGGTAGACCAGATCTGCGATCCACGCCCCTAAAAACGCTTCGTCTTTACTCACCATATCATAAATGAATATGGTTTTGGGTACGGAAACCAAAATAGCCAATAAAATAGCTATTTTAATTATAGAGGATTGTTTAACGTGTCTTACGGCCATACTGGACAATGCTTGTGCATATTTCAAAAATACATCAATTTTAAGGTAAATAGCGCACTAAAAATTAAGGATATGCCTTGTGTTTAAAATCAATTCGGGCGGGGCCGAGAATAAAACATTCTCCACTCCGCCCGAAGATACTATGGGTTCAAAATGGTTAGCTATTCAATACGAGAAGCTAACTTAATTGAAATTACTTGGCCAAGGCATCAAAGCTTCTTGGAAGATATTTTTTAGTATTGAAATCCAAAATAAACTCTTCCTCTTCTTCTATGACAACAATATCTTCTATTGCGAATATCATACCCTTGTATGGATTAAAACCTTCTGGCAAATAGTCCTTTGCATTAAAACCTAGTTCTATTTCCTCCTCAACCTCAATTAATCCTAAATCCTCATGAGCAGTAAACATACCTGCATACGGGTCAAATCCTTTTGGTAAGTACTGAGCGGTGTCGAAACCTAATTCTATTTCTTCTTCAACTTCTATTAGATCGATATCTTTTATATCAATGTTATTACATTCTGCCTGGCACTGTGGGCTTGCTTTAAAGGAAACCAATGTAGCACCCAAGAGCAGTAGACTTAAAATTGTTGATGCTTTTTTCATACTATTATATTTTTGTTGTTAATATTCTTTGTTTCGTTAAACAAAAGTACATTAGTTATCCGCCTAAAAACTGGACTTTTTAAGTGAAACGTCTAAATTGATATTTGAAACGACTTTTTAGCGAAGTGATTTTTTTCAAATAACATTCTTTTCTATTAACCGATTCGGTTTTGGCTAAATAACGGTCGTAAAATGGCTCACTTTTAGCTATGGCCAATCCACATTATTTGCTTTGATGCTTATCTTTGAAGAATAGATAACACCTATCCAAATGAAAGTTCGTGAGTATTTTATTTTAATTTCTCTATTCCTTGTAACCTTAATAATTGGCACTTCTTTTTTTCAACCATCGGTTTTATGGTCTTTTGTGGTTGTATTACCCTTCATCGTGATGGGTATTTTTGATATGTTACAAACCCACCATACTATCAGACGCAATTTTCCGGTAATAGGTAGGATGAGGTATGTGTTGGAATCGATACGTCCTGAAATCATGCAGTACTTTGTCGAGACCGATACAGAAGGCAAACCCTTGAACCGTATTTTAAGGTCTACGGTATATCGCAGGGCGAAAGGAGAAACGGATACCGAACCTTTTGGCACACAAATGGATTTGTATGAATCCGGTTACGAGTGGATGGAACATTCAATGTATGCAAAGAGTAATCCTCAGAATCTTGGAGAATTTCCTAGGATAGTAATTGGTGGGAAGGATTGTAAACAGCCTTATGCATCCAGTTTGTTAAATATATCTGCTATGAGTTATGGTTCTTTGAGTAAGAACGCGATATTGGCTATGAACCAAGGTGCCAAAATGGGAAATTTTGCCCATAATACCGGAGAAGGTGCTATTAGTGATCATCATTTACAACCCGGAGGAGATTTGATTTGGCAAATTGGGACCGGTTATTTTGGCTGCAGAAAGGACGATGGGACTTTTAATGAGGTTACCTTTAAGGAAAACTCGCTTAGACCAGAGGTTAAGATGATTGAAATTAAACTTTCACAAGGAGCAAAACCTGGGCATGGCGGTATTTTGCCAGCTATAAAAAACACTCCCGAGATTGCGAAAATAAGACACGTACAACCTGGGGTGGCCGTGCATTCACCACCATCTCACAGTGCATTTAACGACCCAATCCAATTTATGCATTTTATTGATAAGTTACGGAATTTGTCTGGCGGCAAACCAGTAGGCTTTAAGCTGTGTATTGGTAGAAAGCAAGAATTCATGGACTTTTGCGAAGCTATGGTATTCACAGGTATTGCACCCGATTTTATTACCGTAGATGGAGGTGAGGGAGGCACGGGTGCTGCCCCTGTAGAATTTTCCAATACTATGGGAATGCCTATGCGTGAAGGATTGATCTTTGTGCATGATACCTTGGTTGGTTTTAACCTTAGAAAGGAAATTAAGGTCATTGCGGCCGGTAAGATTATTACGGGTTTTGATATGGCAAGGGCAATGGCCCTTGGTGCGGACGGGTGTAATAGTGCACGTGCCATGATGTTGGCCGTTGGCTGTATACAGGCTTTGCAGTGCAATACCAATGCATGCCCTGTGGGTGTAGCGACTCAGAATCAGTCGCTGATGAAAGGGCTGGTGGTTTCCGATAAGGCGCCTAGAGTTAAGAATTTTCACGATGCGACCATTAAGAGTTGTTTGGAACTTATTGCCGCGGCCGGCCTAAACGGACCCGAAGAATTAAGGCGCGAACACATTAGTAAGCGCATGGGCATGTTTGAAGTTAAGAACTATGACGAAATATATCCTTACATACCGGAAGGGAGCCTATTGGATATTGCGCAAATCCCCGACAGCTATATCCGCTATTTTCAACTTACAAGAATTATGAACTAGGACATGCAGAAGTCCAAATCCGGCAGCTTAAAAAAGCCCGAGAAGCTTCTCTTGCTCGCAGGAATTCTTTGTATTGCCATAAACTTACGTCCGGCTTTGGCCAGTGTTGGTCCTTTGATCGGCTATATAAAGCAAAGTACAGGACTGTCCAATTCCTTATTGGGCTTGTTGACCACCTAGCCTTTAATCGCCTTTGGCGCGGTATCTATAATAACGCCCCTTTTTACCAAAAAATTCGGGACGGGAGGAACTTTGTTCGGAGCTATGCTCCTGCTGGTATTAGGTATAGGCATCAGGAGTATAGATTGGGTTCCTGCGCTATATATGGGAACTGTATTTCTTGGAATCGCTATCGCTTTTGGAAACGTACTGCTGCCGAGTTTGACCAAACGCAACTTTTCGCATAATTCAGGATTTGTAACCAGTTTATATTCCAGTGTTATGGCTCTAGGTGCATCTTTGGCTGCGGGGGTAAGTGTTCCATTGGCAGAGGATTTCGGTTGGCAAGGATCTCTAGGCTTATGGGCGGCGTTGGCACTTTTTGCCGTTTTGGTTTGGCTACCTCAATTATCTCGCCTTAAAAAGGCGGTCTCTAGTCGAAAATTTGTAGATGCCATAAAAAACATGTCGCATTCCAGACTGGCTTGGCAGGTAGCATTGTTCATGGGTTTACAATCGCTTACCTTTTATGTGGTCTTGGCTTGGTTGCCTGCCATACTCCAGAGCAGGGGATTTGATGCCTCTTTTTCCGGATGGATGCTATCCCTTTGTCAGGCTATAGGGATTTTAGGTTCCTTAGTGGTTCCAGTTATTGCAGGAGGAAGGAAAAACCAGCGTGGAATAGTATTGCTTTTAGGAATTATGGAAATCATAGGGCTTACAGGGTTGCTATTTCCGATACTTGGGCCAGCAGGTATTTGGGTATCGTTGTTGGGTTTTGTATTGGGAGGCACTTTTGGTCTTGCGCTTCTTTTTATCGTTCTACGAAGTACTGATGCAGAGTCTGCTACCGAACTATCCGGTATGGCTCAATCTATCGGATATTTTGTTGCGGCAACGGGGCCGCTAATTTTCGGTGCTGTTTTTGACTTTACCTCTACTTGGACCTATCCGATTGCCTTACTTTTTATTGTTGCCTTGGTAAAGTTAGGAATCGGTTTAGGAGCGGGTAAATCTGAGAAGGTAGGTGCATAGGTTACTCTCCTATCCGGAGGTTAGTAATCGTGAATACATAAAGATGCACCTTTTTTCTCTAGTTATTTTTTGATTTTACCTGATGTTAGGGGCTTTTAGATTTAATAGATTTAGGTAAGATAGTATGGTTAAAAAAAAATATCGATTCGTACTCAAACACAATTTATATGTAAATTTAACGTTAAATAATTGTAAATATAAAGTAATTTTATCTAACTTTTGATAACATTAAAAAGGATAGAACTATGAAGAGTGATACGAATACATTAAAAGCTTTGAAGGAATTTCATAGGAATTGTGTTAAAAATCTAAGGTCTTACGGAAAAAAAATAAGAAATTTTCACGCGTTGATTTATAGCGTTTAATTTCAATTAAAGAGTTGAATGATCTTCGTTTGTAAAATATCAATTAGCGATTTTAATTCCTTGTTGTTTAGGATTACCGATTAAAAGAAGTGCGTTCTTTTCACTTTCTTCGAACCAATAATTACACCGTACTTTTCAGGCTTCGGCATTAATAAATTCAACGTAATGCGGATCCGTACTAATTTATATTCTGTTGTAATGCTTTTACAACATCAAAGAACCTCCTTTGAATTTCTAAATTGATAAAAAACTCGCTTTACTGCTCCAAAACATACCACTCTATTTCGCTTAGTACTTCTCGTCTTCCGCTTGCTTTTTGAGGATAGTTTTCTACTAAATAATCGATAATTATAGCTTCGTTTTTACCTAAATCCCATAAGTTTTGGGTCTCTTGCATCCAACGGATGGTCGCTTTCCAACGTTCTGCGCTCATTCGGTTCTGGGTTACCAGTTTGGAGGAATGGCAATTGGTACAATTATTTACCGTTTCCATGAGTCCAGGAGCATCAATAAGTCCGGTACGTAAGTGAATCCCATTTTCTATACGGTCAAAATCGTCTTTTTCGGGTACGGATGTTATATCCTCCTCCGGCCCTAGATTGTTGAAAAGAGTTTTTCCAGGGGCTGAGATGATATAAATACCAATAACTACCATCACTCCAATACAACCGAAGACTATGGGCTTTAGGTTATAAGCGCGACGATTTTGGCCTTTTTGAGATGAAGTATCTTTCTCCTTCATAAACCTAGGTGACTTTTATAGCTATTCGTTGGCAAGCATTGTTCAGATATCCCTTAGGGTTCCATCCCGGTATAAGCATAGGTTGGGCTGTTCCTTGACTGTCTGTTGCCTTGGACCATATTTCATAATAGCCCTTTTTAGGAAAATCTACTTGGGCAGAAAAGTGTTGCCACGCTAAACGATTTACGGGATTTTGAATTTGACATTCCTCCCAAGTTGCTCCGAAATCTATGGAATACTCCATCTTAGAAACTTTTAGTTCACCGGCCCATGCATGACCTCTAATAGTCAACTTATTTCCTTCATTGATCATCGCCCCTGTTTTGGGGTATGTAATGAGTGATTTTACCGGCATAGATTCTATAATGCACATGTCTTCCTCAGAAACTTTTTCTCCTGGTGCTACAGGATTACACGGTACCCTATAGGCATCCCCCTGCATTTTAGTGCCGTCGTGTTCTTTATTGCGAACGCTAATGCGTTGCACCCATTTACCTGAAACCGAGGCAGGCCAGCCTCCTGCTACCAACCGTAAAGGATATCCATGTACCAAAGGAATATCTTTTCCGTTCATTTGAAAAGCGAGCAGGGTTTCATCCTGCAAGGCTTTGGCCATTGGAGCACCACGGGAGATAGGTTCTTTATTGGGATCTCTACTAAGATGCTTATCAGCGGCATGATAGCCTATATAAACAGCATCGTTTTTTATACCTACATCTTCCAAAACATCCCGCAATCTGATTCCGGTCCATTCCGCACAATAAACAGCGCCTATGGTCCATTGGTTCCCTTTTGCTGGAGGATTATATTCTGAGCGACCGTTCCCGCCGCATTCTAGCGTAAGTTGATAGGTATGTTGCTGAAACTTTGATTTAAGTTCCTTCAATGTATAGGTCCTCGTTTTATCGACAGATTCGCCATCTATCGTTAGTGTCCAGTTATCTACATCAATATTTTCGGGCACCAGACCGTTGTTTCTAATGAAAATATATTTGTTGGGAGTTACTTTATCATCCAAAAGATGTGCCTGGGCCTCCATGTTCCATGGCCTATCGTTGAGAAGTACCATGCTACTGTCCTTGTTGAACAAGCTAAACGGATCCGGATCTTGTAAACCTAAAGGGGTATAGCCGTTTGGCAGATATTTACCGAATACAATTTCGGTACCCAAGGCACTGGATATGGTTGCTAAGGCGGCACGGCCTATGAACTTTCTTCTTTCCATAGTACATTCTTTATCTTTCCAAGATAGGACTTTTTCAGTTTTTCATCGGCTGTACCACAAATTTTTATACCTCTAAGGCCGTAGGTAGCTCAAAGAGCTTAAGTTTAAAAAATGGAAGTGCGGCAATGAGATGGTCAAAAATATCGGCCATTACATATTCATAGTTCTCCCAACGCTTATCTGCACTAAAGGCATAAATCTCTAACGGAATTCCCTGTGGGGTTGGTGCTAGTTGTCGCACCATTAGGGTCATTCCTTTATTAATGGCAGAATGGTTTTCTAAATAAACGGTAATATATTTTCTAAATACACCTAAATTGGTAAGATTTCTTCCGTTTATAGCTAATTCCTTGTTGGCGTTATTTTCGCTGTTATACTCCTTAATTTGTTGGTTTCTACTGTTAAGATAGGGAGTTACCAATTCAATTTTTTGAAGAGCGGCTATATCATCATCCGAAAGAAACCCAATACTTTTTTGACTAATTATCAAGGCTCGCTTGATTCGCCTTCCTCCAGAATCCTGCATCCCGCGCCAATTTTTAAAGGAATCGGAAATTAATGCATAGGTTGGAATGGTAGTGATTGTCTTATCAAAATTCTGAACTTTTACAGTAGCCAGGGTAATCTCTATAACGTCTCCATCTGCACCGTATTTTTCAAATGTAATCCAATCACCAATGCGTACCATATCATTGATGCTTACCTGTATACTGGCTACAAACCCAAGGATAGAATCTTTAAATAGCAATAGGATTATAGCGGAACCAGCACCTAAAGCGGTAAAAAATTTAAGGATACTAACTTCTGTTATTATGGCAAATATGGTGAGTATACCAATAATCCATATGAATATCATGAACACTTGAATGTAACTGTCCATAGGTTTATCTCTAAACCTTGCCTTGGTTTTTAGATAATCGTTCGTACTTCGCAGTACCTTTTTTACCACGGTAATAGCGAGAACCACAAATAGCACTTGAAGTACTTTTTCTGCAATAGTTACTGCGTACTCAAAATCGGACAATGCCAAGGGTACCAAATCAAACAGCAAAATTAAAGGTAGGATGTGTGCTACATAACGCGGCACTTTATGGGTGACCAAAAAATTATCAAAATCAGTCTTTGATTTCCGTGCCAATTTAATGGATAAAGAACGTAGTATTTTCCAAGCAATGATATCCAGAACATAGGTAAGAACGAGAATGGCAAGTAAAAATATACCCATGTTGAGGTACTCGGCCATGCTTTCGCTCATTCCGGTTTTTAATAAATAATTATATAGTATTCTGTCTGCTCCGTCTTTCATACTTAAATTTTTCGACAACTATAATTATTAGGTCGATTATCATGTGGATATTACAAATGTAACTTAGGAATACTGTTTGTAAAAACTTCTACAGGATTGTTTTGCCGTATTCCGGTTGCTCTTGTAGATTACTCTTAAATTTAAATAATGGTTTTTTTCTTCTTTTTACTAATATAAAAGTTCATATAATTCGGTATTGTTAAGTATGCGATCTTCTACATCTAGAAGATATTCCAGTTCTTCGTTTATATATTCTAAATCATCGGTCCGGTTTCCAATTTCTAGCCGGTCCTTTTTTATCATAATCTTATCATCCGATTCATGACTGTAAAATGGTCTTGTAGCGTTCATAATATTATGTTTACATTTATTCGAATATTCTCCTGACACACTTTTTCTATTGTAATAGTTTGTTCGCCAGATGGAAATTCCCAAACCAGCGAATCACCTTTGGCATACCCTATTACCGCTGCTCCCATCGAGGTTATTATGGATATTTTATTACTCTTTACATCGCTTGATTTTGGTAATACCAATTGAAATTGTTTGTGCCACCCGTTTTCTGAACTAATGGTAACCTCGGAGTTAAAGCGCACCACATCTGCCGGCATGTCTATCTCGTCACATATTTTTGCCGATTCCAATTTCCTTGATAATTTACCCATAGCTTTACGTAGCGTTACGTCTTGTTGGTAGCCAGATATGTTTAGTACACGTTTTAGAATTACGTATTCTTTTTTTTCTATAATAAGATTTTTGTATTTCATTTTTAGAATTTTTGTTGTTTTCATTACTTACAACTCAAAGACTTAGATTTCTTAAATCAGTGCTATTTATAACACAAAACATAAGGCTCACAATCGCTACTTTTTAGAATAGATTATAAAGTTGAATTCCATTAAGGAATATCCTTGTCTGTTTTTAAAATTAACTTTTCACTTTTAGGTTTACTTCTTAATAGTATATCCTTTTCAAAGCAACTGATGTAACAGCCTAATGGTTTTAATCTCTTTTATGGTTATTAGGATTTAAGGGAAAATACCACGTTTAATATAGGTGTCTCCAACCAATGCCAATATTCACTACAAGAACGTATGGCACCCTTTTTATCAATGAGGGAGCAATCCATATAATTTGTGGATGTTATAAAGATTCTTTTGTATGTTGTGTCCTAGTACTATGTTTGTTTTTGAAGCTTTAAATTATTCTTTGGTGTTTGTGACCGTCTTTTTGATGGGATAAAAGATGAGGGCCATCATAGCGATTCCGATGACAATCATTAAACCTAATTCCAATCTTGACATTAATACGTTCATACCCAACGATTTATTTGAAAGTTCGGTCAGTTGCTCACTTTCTTCAAGCTGTATTTTGGCCAGACCGTCTAGCTGTTGCCTCATTGAATTAAGAGCTGTTAGCACCTCTGTTTTTTGTTGCGCAGTTACTTGGGGGCTAATCATTTTTTTCTCCAGAGTTAAAAAACCCTCAAAATCCTCACTTAATTCAATAAGAAGATTGTACTCTTTTGATGTTAATTCTGTTTTCCTAAATGCAGTAAGAATATTAGCTACTTCGTTATTTTCGCTATTGTGAGCTTCGGAATTTGTTTTATCTAAACTGAACCGCAATGCTTTTTTGTGTAAAATAGTACTGAGTTCGTAAATTAAATTCTGCACTACAACCCTATCCTTGTATACCGAGTTTACGGTATTTTGAATGGTTTCAAAGTGTCTATTATCCAATCGGTTGGAAACCAACACCAAAAGAAAGGCAATAGCTAAGATTAGGCCTACTGAAATTCGTTGTAATACTGTGAGTTTTGTGAACATTATCTACTTTTTTTAAAATTCATTATCATGTTAGGTTAGTGCATTTATTTTATGTGAAATATCCACCCGGTCATTGCCTTTGATTTGAGCAAAACAAAACCTTTTATAGATCGAGTGGATTACATCAACTAACCAAAATTGTTGCTGCGACTATAATTCTCCAGCCTTTATTACTTGTTCAAAATTTGCGGATACGAAACTATGGCTTCCGAAAAACGACCACCGTCTTCTTGTCTTATCGTTATTTGATTAGTTTCATCCTTTTTTTCTAAACCGAGCCTAGGACTACTTTTTTTCCTTCTGCACGTTGGAATTGACAACTCCATCTTTCGTGATAATGAAGTTTGGTTTAGGGAAATTAACGTGTTTGTAAGTGCTTGTTTCAGGCTTCCCAAATTCGTAAATGTCGCTCACCTGTGGGTCTTATTAATCAAGGTTTATTCTTCTATTTTGAAGGATTCGCGAACTAAACGCTAGGAATAGAGTTATAATTAATTTCATCATAGTTTTATTTTTTAAGTTATTATCATTTAATCTTGGGAAAAAGTAATGCTCGCTTCTGCTTTTAACTTAGTTGGGCTAGTCTTTATTTTAGAAGTTAAAACAGTTTCTATTTTTAAAAAAATGGTGCTTCCCGGGAGACCATATTTTATATTATCTCCTTCTGAGAGTCCGATGATAGAAGCTCCTAAAGTGCTCATTACCGATGTTTGGTTCTTTTTGATGTTTTCTTCGGATGGAGCCACCAAGGTAAATTCTTCCTGCCATTGTGAGTTGCACGTGACCGTAACCGTAGAATACAATTGTACAACGTCCGACGGCATTTGGTCTGCCTTTAGAATTATGGCTTTGGACATTAAATTTTTTAAGGTATCCAAGGTGTTCTTATGGGCGTAGTCCTCGTACGTAAGGTTTGCCCGTTGATATTGCTTTATCAACGCAAAATCACTTTTTTCCAGTATGAGCTTTCCGTATTTCATCTATTTCGTATATCCGTCATTTAACTTTTATATATGTTATGCCATTAACGCAAAATTTGTTCCTATTAAATAACTAGCGACGTTAAATTTATTTAGTTAATTGAAAGTCAGATTATTATAATAATAAATAGGAAATTGAGCAGTATTCAAAATGAGGAGAAATTCCTCAGTTGGGGAATTTCTCCTCATCAATTTATAATTAGAAGTAGCATCGTGTTTATACCTATGCGCTAGATTCAGTCGAGTTTGTCGCGTAGCGTTTTGCGATCTATTTGTAGTATTTCTGCCGCTTTGGTTTTGTTTCCTTGGGTATGTAGTAAAACCCGTTTTATATATTCTTTTTCCATCTCTCTAAGTGGAAGTAGTTTCGAGTCGGGGAAATCTATATCAAACTTTAAGGAGTCAGGAAGGTCTTTTATTTCGATTTGTCCATCTGCCATAATTACCGACCGTTGTATTACGTTTTCTAGCTCTCTAATATTTCCAGGCCAGTTATAGCGCTCTAAGACACTAATCGCTTCTGGAGATATTCTCAAAAGACGGTCCTTATATTCTACACCATATTTACGAAGAAATTTTTCTACTAGCAATGGTATATCCGATTTGCGTTCCCTAAGGGGCGGCACCATTATTTCTACAACGGTTAGCCTGTAATATAGGTCTTCCCTAAAAGAATTATTTTTTATTCCTTCCAGAAGATTTGCATTTGTGGCTGCAATAATGCGTATGTCTACTTTTTCTACTTTTCTTGAGCCAACTCTGATTATTTCTTTTTCTTGTAAAGCACGTAATAGTTTTGTTTGTACTGCAAGGGATGCCGTTCCAATTTCGTCTAAGAACAACGTGCCACCTTGTGCCGCTTGGAAGAAACCATTTCTGTTTTCGTTTGCGCCTGTAAAGGCGCCTTTTAGATAGCCAAATAGTTCCGCTTCCTGTAAATCATCAGGTATAGCTCCGCAGTTTACGGCAACGAACGGTGCACGGGAGTATTTACCCGAATAATGTATAGCTCTTGCTACCAATTCTTTTCCGGTGCCACTTTCTCCTTTTATAAGTACTGTTGCCTTATTATCCTTTACTCTATCTATTATTGTGGCAACCTGGTAAAAACCCTCCGAGGCGCCAACCATGTCTCCGTACAAAACGGTACTTGGTTTTTCTCTCAAGTTGACGCTCGATCCTTTACTTTTTTCAAAAGCTTTTGAAACAGCCTCCCTAAGCTCCGCTTTAGTGAAAGGCTTAGTTAAGTAGTCTGTTGCTCCGGATTTCATCACCGCTAAGGTGCCGCTAACCGAGGGATACCCTGTAACCATAAGTTTGGGCATATCCGGGTAGTGTTCGTTGGTATATTTTAGTAATTGTAAGCCGTCTACTTCCGGCATTTGGATGTCCGTAATTAATAAGTCTATAAAGGTGTCCTTTAGAATGAAGAGTGCCTCTTTTACTGATACAGCCTTGTAGGTATGGTAATTCATAGACTGCAAGTGTCGCTGTAGTAGTTCTAAGATATTGATATCATCATCAACAAGAAGGATGTTTTCTTTGTGAAGAGCCATGTTTACAATTTAGGGAAATCAATCATAAAAATAGTGCCTTTTGGTGTATTGGGTTTGTGTAAAATAGTGCCCTTATGGCTATCGATGATTCCATGAACGACACTGAGACCTAGCCCCGATCCTTCTCCCAAGGGCTTGGTAGTAAAAAATGGCTCAAAAACTTTATCCTTGTTTTTTGCCGCTATCCCTTTTCCTTGATCAGCGATACAAATTTGTACTATCTTGGTTTTTTCTGTTAGTGCTACCTCTATTTTTCCGCCTATTGGAGAATAATAAATTGCGTTCATAATCAAGTTAAAGAGTACTTGGGTCAACTGAACAGAATCTGCACGCAGAAGAATATTGGCATTACTGAATTCTTTTTTAAGCACTATGTTTTTATCCTTAAAGGAAGGTGAGAGCAGTTTTAAGGAGTCTTCAAGAAGGGTGTTAAGTTCTATTTCATCTTTCTTGTGTGGCATTTCACAGGCAAAAAACATTAATTTTTTTACAATTTCACGGCTAAAGACAGCATTTTCCATGATTTTTTCAAGATCTCTACTATTTTCTTTGATTTTTACCTTCTCTTTCAATAATTCGGCAAAACCTAGAATGTTTGCCAAAGGCGTATTTAATTCATGCGCAATACCTGCGGTAATCTCTCCTAGAATATGCAAGCGATCTGCACGCTCCATTTGCATTTTTGCCGCCACTTCGCTATCACGTATCTGTTTACGCTCCATAAGATTGCCCACGGCCAAACTTACGCTGTGCAATAAGGTGCGTTCTTCTGTCAAAAAATCAGACTTTGAGTAGCGCTCTAGTGGGTATCCGATTTTTATTACGCCGTCCACATTGTTAAAGACCTTAATATCCTGTTCCAAAAAAACCATATTAGGCTGGTAATTCTTGGTTTCAGTTTTATAATCGGCCACTTTCAGATATACTTCGGTATCATTTTCAAATTGCCAAGCTCTTTTTAGGCAGTACACTATGGCCTCCAAGGAAGTATCTAGCTCATCGTAATCGGAATTTACGATGATTGAGGTAACTTGATACAAACAGGTAAGCTCTTTTACCCGTTCTTTTAATTTGGCTTCTGCTGTTCTCATTATCTTCAGCGTTTATACAGCTTGTTAAAAGGAATTGCTAAACGCATTTAAATATAGCCAAAAATTGAGAAGGATAATTCGTTTCTTGTGAGTTGGATTAGGTAGGTAGCTTCAGCTTTTTGTTAGTTTTTTACTTAATTCCTCCAAGGATATACCTTTGGTTTCGGGCATTTTTGTTATTGCCCAAATGAGTTGTAGTATCATCATACCCCCAAAGAAATAATAGATATACCAAACAGCATTTCTTAGGACTCCTTCCGTAGCATCCAAGAAAAATGGGGTAATTAGTGTAATTACCGCTGCAAAAACCCAATGTACGCTCACCCCCCAAGATTGACCGTATGCACGAACGCTGTTTGGATAAATTTCCGAGATAAATACCCAGATAACAGCACCTTGACCAATAGCATGGGATGCTACGAAGGAACAGATAAAAATAAGGGTCAGCGTAGAGCCAAGTCCCATTTGAAAGCATAAGCCCACCATTACCAAGCTAATTATATATCCTAAGGAACCGATGATGATTAACTGTCGCCGTCCTAGTTTGTCCAACAAACGCACACCGATGATGGTAAAAATAAGATTGACGATTCCTATTGCAATGGAGTTAAAAAGCGATTCTTTGCCGCCTAGTCCGGCCTGCTCCAGAATTTCCGGCGCATAATAGAGCACAAAGTTAATTCCCGATAACTGATTAAAAAATGCTATTAAAAATCCCAACCATAGGATACGGGAATACTTCTTTTGAAAAAGGTTTTCACTTTTTTGGGAGTGATTCAAGTCTAGTTGTATCTCCTGTAATTGTTCTTTTGCTTTTTCCTTGCTATGTATAAGTTCCAATACCTTTAAGGCAGTATAGTCATCTTTCTTGTGCAGTATCAACCATCGGGGACTGTTCGGTACCTTAAGTACCATAATGGTATAGACTAATGCAGGTATTGCCTCTACGCCAAGCATCCATCGCCAATCGTTTGCTCCATCAAAATCTTTTAGCAACCAGTTAGATACAAAGGCTATTAAAATTCCGAATACGAGCCAAAACTGATAAAGACCACCCATTTTACCGCGGTTTTCCTTAGATGTAATTTCAGAGATGTAAATAGGGGCTGCTACCGAGGATATCCCAACACCTACACCACCAATAAATCGGAAAAACGAAAAGGAATATGGATCTTGCGCCAGTGCGGAACCTATTGCCGACACAAAGAATAGAATCCCTATCCAAAACAAGGTTTTTTTACGTCCTATCTTTTTTGTGGGAATTCCTCCAAAGAGAGACCCAAATACAGTTCCCCAGAGCGCCATGCTCATTATAAATGTACCATGAAATAAAGGAGATGTGTCCCAAAGTTGTTTTATAGGCTCGTTAGCCCCGCTGATAACGACGGTATCAAAGCCAAACAAAAAGCCTGCAAGCGCCACGGTAATAGACCAAATCACAATTTTGTTCATGTACATAGTTTTAACAACTTCTAAATATAACAAAACAAAACTTTAACATATGGCACATTTTGGATAACTATCTTTGAAGTTGTTATTAATTAAATTATTATACTATCAGCATGAAAGGAAAGGTTGCATATATTACAGGAGGAACAAAAGGAATAGGTTATGGTATAGCGCAATGCTTATTGGATATTGGAATGAAGGTAGCTATTAGCGGAAGAAGCCAAGATAGTGTAGATGCCGCCTTAAAAACTTTGAATAGCGATAATGTACTTGGTGTAGTTTCAGATGTTTCAGTGCTGAATGATGAGAAACAAACAGTGAAGTATATTCTTGATACATGGGGGCATTTGGATGTTGTCCTGGCAAATGCAGGGCTTGGACATTTTGCCCCTGTTGACGAACTTACCGAAGATAAATGGCACCAGATGATAAATGTAAACCTTAACGGTGTTTTCCATACCTTAAAAGCATCAATAGATGCATTGAAGCAATCTGAGGGTTACTATATGACCGTAGCTAGTCTTGCTGGAACCAATTTTTTTGCCTCTGGTGCCGGATATAATGCAACAAAATTTGGAGTAGTGGGCTTTACCCAAGCTGTAATGTTGGATTTACGAAAATACGGGATTAAGGTAACCACTATAATGCCGGGATCTGTAGCTACCCATTTTAATAATAACCAACCCGACCAAAGTGATGCCTGGAAAATACAACCCGAGGATATAGGAGCATTGGTGGTTGACTTATTACAAATGAATCCTAGAACCCTGCCCAGTAAAATAGAGGTAAGGCCAACGCGTCCAGATAAGAAATAGTTACACCTCTTTTTCTGTAAATGGTTGCGCTATATCATGTATTTCGAGGATAAGTTCGTGTAAAACTGTTTCAAATTTAGAAAGGGTTTCCGAATTTATTATATGGTTTTTAGGTCCCCTGAGTGCTTCTTTTTGAGCAAAAAGAAGCGTTCCTTCTTTTAAATTTTTAAGGGAAATAATACCGGCCACTAAGGGTTGGTTCTTTTGTTTCTTTGAGTACATATATGCGTAACAAAGTAGTTGGAACGCTTTACTGTATTTATAATCATTTGTCATGTTTCCCCAGGACATTATTTCAACATTTTTTCTCTCTACCCTACCTGTTTTATAATCAATAATTCGTGTAGTGCCGTTTACTTCGTCTATACGGTCAAGTTTGCCTTTTAGTGTTACCGGGTGTTCTATTCCTTGAATATTGAATTTTATACTCATCGTTTGCTCCAAGGCGATTAATTTTATTTGGTGATCCTCTATTTGTTGTAGTTCCATATCCAAAAAATTGGAAATATACTTTTGAATAACATGAAAGGACAAGTAGTTCTTACCTGTGCTGATATCGCCATCCAGATACGCTTTAAGAAAGTTACGGTGTATGGCTTCCTTAAGTTTTGTTTTAGCGGTGATGATATTTGCTTTGGTTAGAATAGCACCAATAAACGGAGTGTATAGTTCTTCTAAGGTGTCGTGAACAATAGTGCCAAAAGTATTTGCCGCTATCGTCTCTTCTACTGCTAGGCTATCGGTAATGCCCAATAAATTCTGCTTGTAAAAGTCGATAGGGTTTCTAATGTAATTACTTAAGGAACTAGGGGAGTAACCTTTGGCAGAGTAGTTTGAAATAACACGCAGTAAAGCGTCAGATTTGATAATGGAATCCAAGGTGGCCACAATGGGCTGTAACGTTGGGGAAGCTATTTTTTGTAGAATAGTATCTCTCTTTTCTTCGGTTAGCAGTTGGGTAATGAGCCTACTTTTTTCACCTCCTTCTAAAACATCTGGTTCCGTATTATAAAGGAGGTAAACAGTCTTAGCTCTTTGTAGTAACCGATAAAAGTGATAGGTATACACAGCATCCTTTTCTTTGTAGGTTGGAAGCCCGTGTGCTATTTTTAAATCAAACGGAATAAAAGAGTTATTTGATTTTCCGGACGGTAGTATGCCTTCATTTACCGAAGTAAGCACAACTGTTTCAAAATCTAGATTTCTACTTTCTAACATTCCCATAAGTTGCAATCCTTCTAAAGGATTTCCTTGAAAGTCTAGGGTTTCTTTGGATAGTAGTTGTTTTACAAGATGCTTAAGAGCTTTTATGTTGGTTACGTAATCATACTTAATTATAAGCTGTTCAATTTGCGAGAATAAGGTGTGAAACTTGTAAAGTTGTTCCAAAACTATGTCGTTATTATCGGCAAGAAAGGTTTCTTTAAGTAAGGCAACGAATGCCTCACATTTTTTTAGAAACTGTAAGGGGCTTTTGTTTTCGTTAGAAAATAGTAGTGGAATGACAGGGCGGTTATTTCCTATTAGTTTTGCTATTTCAGGGAGTGTTATAAACGACCAGTTTCTGTTCTTTATGGTATTTAGTATAGTTGTTAAGTCAATGTTATGATCGTTTAACAAGGCCGCACAATAGGGGTGGGTAACAAAGTTTATAAAATCCTTAAAAAACCAACCTTTGGTACTAGTAGTTTCATGTAACTCAAAAAACCCCATAAATAAACCAGCTATTGGACTAAGTTCTAGTTTTTGTCCCATAGTAATATTAACCGCGGGTATGGATTCAGGAATAGCGTTTAAAATAGGTGTCAGCAACGTTTCATCGCCCAAAATTAAAGCCATCCTCTTTAAAACTTTAGGATTGTGTTGATTAATATCAGCAATTAATTTTCCTACATATTTAGCTTGGGATACCGATTTAGGAACCCCTATAATTTCTATATGCTTTTGCTGGCTATAGTAATTGCTAGTTCCTTTTAATGTTGTGTCTTTAAAATAAGGCCAATTTTCTTTATGTTGTCTTATGAATAGCCCTGCATCATGTATATGGTCTGCTAGGAAATAGGGGTCTATATCCCAATAAATATCTGATGCCGTGACTTTCAATATGCTTTGTATAATGTGGCTTTCCGCTTTGTTAAGCGCGTTAAAGCCTAAAAAGACATGTGTATTGGACTGTTCTTCTAAGTAATGGTCTAGATTATCCGAGGCATATCTATATACTAAGCCTTGGTGACCTATTCCTTGATTTATTAGATTTTTGGTGAATTTGGAATATATAGGAAAAATATTCTTCCAGAAGTTCAAGTAGTTTTCAATTAGAACGGTCTGTTCTGTATTGGCAGACCAGTGATTTATTTCTTGTATATCGCTCAGATTTGAGAAAAGTGCTTTTGCATCAATTAGATAGCGATCTACTTCATTAAAGTCTTGGAGTAATGTTTCGCCCCAAGATAGAAAGGTGTCGAACGTTTCTTTCTCATAATCGCCTGTTTGAAGATAGGCAGTATAGAGTTCAAATAGTTGTTGTGTGTTTGTTGCATATTCCAGACCGGAGATTTTTTCGACAAACTCCTCTATGCTATAAACAATAGGAGCAAATATGGTTTTGCCAGCTTTTCTGGATATGGCTTCTTTTAAGAAGGTGCCAGCACGTTTACTTGGGAGTACAAAGATAATATTCGAAATTGAATCATTTTCCTTCCATACCTTATCTACTACCTCCTCTATAAAAGTTTGCATTTAGTAAAAATAAAAAAGCTCCGCGAGTCGCGGAGCTTTTTAAATATTAAAACACTTAGTTTTTAGAAACTTAGTTTACTAAGTTAATTTCAACTCTTCTATTTTGTGTTCTACCAGCTCTTGTATTGTTAGTTGCGATTGGCTTTTCTTCGCCATAACCAACAGCTGATAATCTAAATTCTTCAATTCCTTTTTCTACCAAGAACTCTTTTACAGAAAGTGCTCTTGACTCAGAAAGACTTTGATTTAATTTAGCACTACCTACGCTATCCGTGTGCCCTTCAACTGTAAATTTAGCTGTTGGATATTCATTAAGGATTCCGATAATGTCTACCATTACACTAGTTGACTCAGCTTTGATAGAAGTTTTACCTGTATCAAATAAGATAGTTCTAGCATACTCATTCAATTGCTTTTGTACCTCTTCCGTTACTTCAGGGCAACCAGCGTTAGCTACAGTACCAGCAACATTAACACATTGATCATCTTTGTCAAGTACACCGTCACCATCCGTATCTGGCCATGGGCATCCTTTATTTTCAGCAGGACCAGCTTCGTTAGGACAAGCATCATCTTTGTCTGCAACACCATCGCTATCTGCATCTGGGCAACCAGCTAAAGCAGCAATACCAGCTTCGTTAGGACAAGCATCGTCTTTGTCAGCAACACCGTCACCGTCAGCATCTGGACATCCGTTCATCTCTTTGGATCCAGCTTCATTAGGACAGCTATCTTTGCTATCTTCGATACCATCGCCGTCAGCATCTGGACAACCGTTGAAAGCTTCTAAACCAGCAACTTCTGGACAAGCATCGTCTTTATCGTATATACCGTCACCATCAGTATCCGTTCCACCAAACTTGATAGAAAGACCAGCTAAATGTTGGAAATGAGTAACACCATAATCTTCGAAAGCGTTTTTATAAGAAGATTGTAATGTAAGACCTACATTTTCCGTAAACCAGAAATTAACACCAACACCACCATTAACGGTACCAGCACCTATTTCATCTACCCAAGTATAACCACCGCCTATTTCAACGAAAGGATCAACTACGGTATTTTTAATAAAATTATATTTAATCGTACCATCTAAAGCATAATGAGATAAATCATCTACAGATACATCTCCTAATTTACTTATTGTATTTAAAGAACCTCTTGCACCAACAGAGAAACCTCCACCTACAGATTTTGACAACCCGATAAAGGAAATAGAAGGAAGAATGTTCCAGTGGTCATTTGCATTAAAGAATTCGTTACCAAAAGAACTTACGTCACTAGTAGGATATACGTCAATGGCATTTACCCCGAACTGTACTTGCCAAGGATTGTTCTCGTCTTGCGCTTGTACGTTGTTAAATCCTACAACAAGTAGGGCAACAAGCATTAATTTGCTAAGATGTTTCATGTTCAAATTTTTAAGTTTAAGTGTTTATTAGCTGCAAATGTAACTTGTTAAATATTATTAACAAAATCAATTTCCTATTTTTTTTAACGCATTTGACGGATTAAATGACGCGTTTAAACGATTTTTAACTCCTTGCCGACTTCCGTAAAGGCTTCAATAGCATTATCTAATTGCTCTTTGGTATGCGCTGCCGATAGCTGTACACGTATTCGCGCTTTGCCCTTAGGCACCACTGGGTAAAAGAATCCGATAACGTAGATTCCTTTTTCTAGAAGCTTATTCGCCATAACCTGTGAAAGTTTTGCATCGTATAACATAACGGGAACTATCGCAGACTCCCCATCTATAATATCAAACCCGGCGTCTTTAATGCCTTTTTTAAAGTAAGCCGTATTTTCTTGTAGTGCATCTCTTAGGCTAGTATCATTTTTTAACATTTCAAAAACCTTAATGGAGGCTCCTACTATAGTAGGAGCTAGGGAATTTGAAAAAAGATAGGGCCTGGATCGTTGTCGTAATAGTTCTATAATCTCTTTCTTACCAGTGGTATAACCACCCATGGCACCACCTAGGGCTTTGCCTAAGGTGCCGGTAATGATGTCTATACGCCCCATGACATTTTTTTCTTCTAAGGTACCAATTCCTTTTGTACCTATAAAACCTGTTGCATGACATTCATCTATCATAACCAAGGCGTCATATTTGTCTGCTAAATCACATATTTTATCCAAGGGAGCTACCAATCCATCCATTGAAAAAACACCATCTGTTACGATAATTTTAAATCTAGCACCGTCTTCCTTGGCTTGTTGTAATTGTTTTTCAAGATCTGACATGTCACTATTGGCATATCTATATCGCTTAGCCTTGCATAAACGAACACCATCAATAATCGATGCGTGATTTAAGGAATCTGAGATAATTGCATCTTCGGCTGTTAATAAAGGCTCAAAAACACCTCCATTAGCATCAAATGCAGCGGCGTATAAAATGGTATCCTCTGTTTCATAAAAATCGGCGATTTTGGCTTCCAGTGTTTTGTGAATATCTTGGGTGCCACAAATGAAACGTACCGAGGACATTCCAAAACCATGAGAATCCAAGGTGTCTTTTGCTGCTTGTACGACAGCTGGATGAGAGGATAATCCCAAGTAGTTATTGGCACAAAAGTTAATCACTTCTTGTCCTGTAGATATTTTAATAGAAGTATCTTGGGGTGATACGATAATGCGCTCCTCCTTAAATAACCCGTCTTCTTTTATTTGTTGAATTTCAGCTTCTAAATGTTCTTTGATTTTTCCGTACATAATATTGTTAAATAAATTCTACAGTTATAACATTGTCAATATAAACAATGATTTTTTTATTTATGGTATAACCCATTTTTGTTAAGGCGTTGGCATAACCTAATACTTGATTATTGTATTTTGTATTTTTACTCCCCGTCTTATAATCAATTACCGAAGCCTGATTGTTCCTGATGACCACTCTGTCCGGTATTAACTTTTGCCCGGTGTCCAAAAGAATCTCCCTCTCATTGTAAACTTGGTTTTCTTCATTGAACAAAGGTATTAGTTTTGGATGGGTAACAACCTCCAACACCTTATCTTTTACCTGTGATAGTTCGTCAGGGAGGATTAAGCCTTGTTGCAAGGCACGTTTCATGGCAGATTTAACATCCTTATCGGTATGGATAAGGCCCAATATGTAATGTATTGCATTTCCTTTTTTTATAGCCTCTTCTTGTGCCGTATCCCAAAGCATACCTGCTGTTGTCACTATTTTAAAGCTAGCTCTGTTCCTGTGAGTGTAGCCAAATGGAATTTCTATATGTTCGTATTCTTCGTTGTTCTTAACCCCTATTTTTTTTGGGAGTGTGCCAAAACTATAGTTTACAGTATCACTGTCCCAAAGCCCTTTGGACTGTAGGTAGTGAATAAAAAGGCCAGAGAAATACTTGGGTTTATGGGAGCCATCCTTATTCAAATCTTTTTCGCTTATAATATAAAGCGATGCTGCTGCCCTTGTAAGAGCTACATATAAAAGATTAAAAGCGTCTAAGTGTAGTTTTTGCTGTTCCAACTGGAATAGTAATGCTTCTTGCTCCCCGTATTCTTTAACCTCCTGTTTTTTTGAAAGTAGCAGTTCTTGAAAGCCAGAAAAAGTGCCTGGATCTACAGTAGTCCATATTTTGGGATCTATTTCTTCAAAAATATAGGTATTAGCATACGGGAAAATAACTACGGGGAATTCCAGGCCCTTAGATTTATGAATGGTCATTATCTGTACGGCATTTGTGGTCTCTGGTGTGCTTATGCTCAACTTTTTGCCTTTTTTTTTCCAATATGTTAAGAAAGATTGGATGTCTGCACCATGCTTTTGTTGGACTTCAAAAATCGTATCCATAAAAGCGGTCAAATGGGCGTCGGATTTTGGAATTAGGTCAAATGTTTTAATTGCGTGCTCCATACCATCATAAATGGCAGTTTCCCTAAAAAGTTTAGCATTAAAACCATAAGAATCTTGAAGGAGAATGTCTAGCTTATTTAAGTTGGCCGCTATAAAGCTATGCTTATCAGTTAACTCTGGTGCCAAAAATTGTAGGACTTCATAACTAAATTCTGCTTCGTTTGGCTGCATGGCATATTTAACCAAGGAAACTAAAAATTTAACCTTTGTGCTACTAGAAAGTAAAAGCGATTCCGAGGAAACTACCGGAACATTTTCTCTCATTAGATAGTTTGCCAGCAAGACACCATGTTTTTTTTTGCGAATAAGGATACAGATATCTTTATAATCAAACCCTTGTGCCAAGGATTCTGATATGTGATGCATTGTTTTGTGTCCGTAAAGTGAATCATCTGCATCGTTTAAAAATGACAGATGCACATACCCACCTTCTTTGTGGTTGGTTTCTTGTCGGTTTCCTTCTTCAAAAAATAACCGATAGGTTGGCTCTTCTAAGAAGGAACGTATACTTTGAAAAAAGGCGTTGTTGAAACGAACGATTTCATCACGACTGCGATAGTTTCTGGGAAGCATTCGGGTTTCGCCCGCTACAGAAAACGGGTTGGATCCGGAGGTGGCCAATTCTAGAAATTGTTCTGCTTCCCCCCCTCGCCAACGGTAAATGGCCTGCTTGGCGTCCCCAACCAAAAAAAGAGATCCTGTTTGCCCCTGTTCGTCTTCGCTTTCCAAAGCATTTCCTATTAATGGAATGAGATTATTCCATTGCATTTTAGAGGTGTCTTGAAATTCATCGATAAAATAATGACGGTATTTCTCCCCCAAACGTTCGTATATAAAGGGAGCAGGCTGATTTTTTATTTCGTTGGATATAATCGTATTGAATTCAGAAATGGATAGCTGATCTTTTTCCCTTTGAATGTTCTTTAACTCTCTCTGGATTGCGTTAAGCAACGTAAGCGGGACAAGGTTTCTGTAGACATTCTGCAAAAAGTTAAAGCGCATCAACTTCGACTCTATCTCTCTAAATAGTTTAATGAACTGGGCGTGAAGACCATCCAAGATGGATTTTGTAGGCTCTTTGCAAGATTTAGTATAAAGTGGCTTCGTTTCAAAATTCTGTTTCCATGCGCTTTTAAAATCCTGTTTTAAATCGCCTTTTGCTATTTTCAGCATAAATTTTGGAAAGTAGCTTGATGAAAAATCACTGAAGACCAAGTCATTTTTTTCTATGAGCTCCAGACTTTCATTTGCATTAGAAATTATTTCGTCTTTATAATTTGATAAGGTTTTGGAAATATTGCTTTGTAAGATTAAAAAATCGGTTATCGATTTATTTTCGAGATTTTTTACATGGGATACATTATTTTCATTAAATAATAATTTACCAATTTTAGTTAGGTCAAAAGCGATGTCCCAGCTCCTATCGTCATCTATTTTTTCCAAAGCAAAGTCCATCAAGACCTTGGTAAGTTCCATGTCTTCTCCGGCCTTTGCGATAACGCGCGAAACGGCCTCGTCCAAAAGCAAGTCGGTATCAAGGACTACTTCAAAGTTGTGTGGAATTTTAAGGTCTTTGGCAAAAGTTCGGATGAGCCTATGTGTAAATTTGTCAATGGTAGAAATGTCAAAGAACGCATAGTTGTGAAGTAACTCCCTAAGGGTTTTTTTACTTCGTGCAGTAAGCGATTCCTGTGTCATTTTTAGCTCTTTCATGACATCTTTAAACAAGGTGGAAGCTTCCGCAATTGAGGTAGTTTTGCTAAAAGCAAAGAGACTATCCAAAATTCGCTTTTTCATTTCGTTCACTGCTTTGTTGGTGAACGTTATGGCTAAAATACGCTTGAAACTGCGTGGTGAAGAAAGAACAATTTTTAAATACGCTTTAGAGAGGGCATAGGTTTTTCCAGAACCTGCAGAGGCGTTATATATTTTAAAGGAGCTTTCCTGCACTTACTTTTAGTTGCAAAATAAGCATAATCATACAGTTCTTAACAAATTATTAGGGGAATGTAAATGTTAAAAACTGTAAATTTGGTTAGAAAATAATATTAACAACAAAACAAAAAATTATGGCTTTTGAATTACCAAAATTGCCTTATGCCTATGACGCGTTAGAGCCGCATATAGATGCAAGGACAATGGAAATACATCATACGAAACATCACAATGGATATACAACCAAGCTAAATGGTGCCATAGAAGGGACCGATTTAGCAGGTAAGTCGATAGAAGAAATTCTTAGCTCCTTGGATATGGATAATGGTGCAGTACGTAACAATGGAGGTGGATTTTATAATCACGCCTTATTCTGGAATATTTTATCCCCTAACGGAGGTGGTCAACCTACAGGAGCAATAGAAGATGCTATTAATGATGCTTTTGGCTCTTTTGAATCGTTTAAGGATAAATTTAGTACCGCAGCTGGAACTAGATTTGGTTCTGGATGGGCTTGGCTTTGTGTTCATAAAGGGGGTAAATTAGAAATTTGTTCCACACCAAATCAAGACAATCCATTGATGCCAGGGGTAGGATGTGGCGGATTTCCTATTTTAGGCCTAGATGTATGGGAGCATGCATACTATCTAAATTATCAGAATAGAAGACCAGATTATATAAATGCATTTTTCAATGTTATTAACTGGCAAAAAGTAGCTGAACTATATGAGCAAAACAAGTAATGTATTATAGGAATACACTTGTTAAATTAAAGATTTTCAACCACTTAGACTTTTTTTCTAGGTGGTTTTTTGTATCTAATAGAAATAGAAAAGGGCGGAGAAGTCTCCACCCTTTTCGTCCCAAATCTTACCATAAACTTAACCTACTTATGCTATGGCAATACTAAATTACTGGTATTGTGGTAAATAAAAAAAGAAATGTTAAAAAAAATACACTTTCTTTTTATAGAGACAAACCCATAAATGGTAAAGTAGGAGTGTATACCAAATAAAAAAGGCGGAGCATTGCCCCGCCTTTTTCCCCAAATCTTACCATGAACTTAACCTACTTATGCTATGGTTCTTCAAAAGTATGGTGGATGGTTTCATTAAAAAAAGGAAATGGACAAACATCCGTTTACTTAGATGAAATACTACTATTGCATACAGCATATCATTTCTTAGATGGTTTTTAAAATTTAATTTGTAGGTCTATATTGTAGTGTAACATTTCAGTTTGTATTGAATCTTACAAGAGGAATTAGGTACTCTTAAGGATTAAAATGCTGAATTCGCTATTTCAAACTTTTGGTTAGAAACTGAAAGACGGTAAAAAGGAAGACATGAGGGGTTGTCAGAATTCCTAAGAAATGGATTTAAATATAAAAAGACGGAGCATTGCCCCGTCTTTTCCCCAAATCTTACCATGAACTTAACCTACTTATGCTATGGTTCTTCAAAATTATGGCGGATGGTTTCATTAAAAAAAAGTATCGGTCAAACACCCAATATATTAGGTTTAAAAGCAATTATCCAGCATATCGTGAAAAACTGGATAACCCAATATTTTGGTTACAGTTTTTGAAAGTGGGCGAAATCTTGAATAAGTATTAAGAATTGAAAGACAATGCCTTTCGCTGAGTTTGGTTCTTATTCTGTTATTGTAAAGGAAATAGAACCAAATAAAAAAGGTGGAGAAGTCTCCACCTTTTTTGCCCCAAATCTTACCATGAACTTAACCTACTTATGCTATGGTAAGCCCAAAACTAATTTTGTTTCGTTCAAACCATCTATTGTAACGTTAAAACGCTGATTTCATCGACGAAATACTTAATTGAATGTTTTTTATAGATTAAATTAGTAGGCACGTTCATTTTTACCTTCGTAAAAGTTGATAAACGCCTTGTTTACTACTCGGTTTCCACCAGGGGTCGGGTAATTACCGGTGAAATACCAATCACCTAAATTTTTAGGACATGCCTTATGTAGATTAGAGATGGTTTGATAAATTATTTGGACTTCTGCATTTATCTCAACAGAACTTAAAAGTTCTCCTATTTTAGCAGAAATTTGATTTGCAGAGAATGGGGTATAGAACTCTTTTACATAGTTAACAACATCTTTGTCTTTCGATTGTACTTGTTTCTTACACTTCTCATAAATTTCATCCACTATTTGTATTGACCCCTGATCTTCATGCAGAGCCAAGGCTGCTTTAAATGCGATAAAATCTTCTAATTTAGCCATATCAATTCCATAGCAATCAGGATATCGGATTTGTGGTGCAGAAGAAACAACAATAATTTTTTTGGGAGCTAGTCTATCCAATATGCGTAATATACTTTTTTTAAGTGTAGTTCCTCTGACAATACTATCGTCAATAATGACTAGATTATCTCCTTTTTTTACCGAGCCATAAGAGATGTCGTAAACGTGTGCCACCAAATCGTCCCTACTATCATCCTGTGTAATAAACGTTCTTAGCTTCGCATCCTTTATTGCTACTTTTTCTATTCTCGGACGAACCTCTAAAATACTGTGAAGTTCTTCACTTGTTATTTTTTCACCTATAGCAAGTATTTGTTCTTCCTTTTTTTTGTTCAGGTAATTTTGGGCTTCTTTGACCATACCAAAGAAAGAAGTCTCTGCCGTATTTGGAATATATGAGAATACGGTGTTCTTGATATCATGTTCTATTGCTGTTAAAATTTGAGGGAAAACTAATTTCCCCAATTCTTTTCGTTCCTGATAAATTTCTTTGTCACTACCTCTAGAAAAATAAATCCGCTCAAAGGAACAAGCCTTGCGCTCCGTTGGTTCTAGTATCTTTTTTATGCTTGAGGTTCCGTTTTTCTTAATTATTAATGCATGTCCGGGATCAAGTTCTACAACCTCTTCATAAGGCACGTTGAAAACCGTTTGTATAGCAGGTCTTTCGGAAGCTACGACTACCACTTCATCATCCCTGTAATAATAAGCGGGCCGTATTCCCGCAGGATCCCTAAGGACGAAAGCATCACCGTGGCCTAATAGACCTGCCATTGCATATCCGCCATCAAAATTCTTAGCGGCCCTACGTAGTATCTTACCCACTTTTAACCGCTCTGCGATAATAGCGGAGGCTTCTTGCTTGGTATAGCCTTCTTTTTTTATCTCCTTGTACAGTTTGGCAACGGCATCATCCAAAAAATGACCAATTTTCTCCATAACCGTAACCGTATCCGCCATTTCTTTAGGGTGCTGACCTAATTGAATAAGATTGTCAAAAAGTTCGTGAACATTCGTCATGTTGAAGTTTCCGGCGATGATAAGGTTACGGTGCATCCAGTTATTCTGTCTTAGGAAGGGATGCACACTTTCTATACTGTTCTTTCCAAATGTACCGTAACGAACATGTCCTAAAAGTAATTCGCCTATATAAGGAATATTCTTCTTTTGTAATGCAACATTATTTTGATATTCCGGATGTTCCTTTAGTTCGGAATTAATACGATCGTTTATTTGTGCAAAAATATCCTGTATTGGTTGTTGTTGGCAGGAGCGCACTCGGCTCATGTATCTTTGACCTGCTTCTACGTCTAATTTTATACTGGCAAAACCAGCTCCATCCTGACCGCGGTTGTGCTGCTTTTCCATCATTAGGTACATTTTATTTACCCCATAAAACGCAGACCCATATTTCTCTTTGTAATATTCAAGAGGCTTAAGTAAACGGATTACCGAAATGCCACATTCGTGTTTAATAGCGTCACTCATTGTTGATTTTGTTTAATAAGCTTTATTGTTCTAAATCAAAATTCTATACCAGTATTTTGCAAGACTATCTTTCTATTCTAATTACAGTCAAAAAAACCCCAATTAAGGGGTCTGTTTTATTGTAATTCAATTTCGAACTGTGTTAATGCCTTAAACTGGTGTAATCGTTTATTGACCTCTTTTTTCTCTAGGTTGACCATGCGTTCCGTACCAAAACGTTCTACGCAGAACGATGCCAAATTGGAACCATGTATTACCGCTTTCTTCATGTTTTCGAAGGATGTGTCGCCAGTTGCGGCAAGATAACCAGAAAATCCTCCTGCAAAGGTGTCACCGGCACCGGTAGGGTCAAAAACTTCTTCTAATGGCAAAGCCGGAGCAAAGAAAATCTGTTCGCGATTAAACAAAAGAGCACCATGCTCTCCTTTTTTGATGACCACATATTTAGGTCCCATATCGTAAATTTTGCGAGCTGCCTTCACTAAGGAGTATTCACCTGTAAGTTGTCGTGCCTCTTCATCATTTATCGTAATTACGTCAATATGTTTTATGGTTTCGATTAAAGTGTCCAAAGCATTGTCCATCCAAAAATTCATGGTGTCCAATACTATAAGTTTTGGTCGTTTTGTCATTTGATTAATTACACCCATTTGCACACCTGGATGTAAATTCCCTAACATAACCACGGCTGCGTCTGTGTAATCGCTTGGCACCACAGGATTAAAATCGGCTAAGGTGTTCAATTCGGTTACTAGGGTGTCCCTAGAATTAAGGTCGTTGTGGTATCGGCCCTTCCAGTAAAAGGTTTTCCCACCTTTAACAATTTCTAGTTGAGATATATCAATGTGTTTAGCACTAAGCAAATCCAAATATTCCTGCGGAAAATCTTCTCCCACTACAGAGACAATGGTGGAGTCAACATCAAACTGTGAAGCTGAAAGGCCAATAAACGTAGCTGCACCTCCCAATATTTTATCTGTTTTCCCGAACGGAGTTTCAATCTCATCAAACGCCACTGTACCCACAATCACCAACTTACCCATATACCTATTAAAATTTGCATACAAATATACAGTTTTCATTGCCTATTGTAAACTGGTTTTTAATAGAATAATAGTTTTTGGAAGTGATGCTTAAAGCTGTGTTATAAAGGACAGTTTAGTAAAGTTAAATAAAGGGATTATTACTTTCTTCCAAAATCTGCAGGTACTTCTCCCCAGGCTTTTGTTTCCCATTTAACTATAGGCGTCTTGTATTCGTTTTTATTCAACCAGTTTATTGCACGACGGATTAAATCGAATACATCTTTGTTTTTCGTTGTTTCCGGCAATTTTGTATTGCAGTTTTTCTTTCGCACCCAGCTCATGGCGGTACGGGAATCGGTATAAATAATACGGTCGCTGTTACGTTCTTTCAAAAAAGCAAGTCCGTGTACGATAGCCAAAAATTCCCCGATGTTATTAGTACCTTCTGAAAAAGGTCCCTGTCCAAATAGTTTCTTGCCAGTTTTGGTATCTACGCCCTGGTATTCCATAATACCAGGATTTCCGCTAGATGCTGCATCTACCGAAATAGAATGATAGTTGGGTTGCCCTATTTTTAAAAGTTCTTTTGGAGATAAGGAAGAACCTCCTTTTTTCTTCCCCTTAAAATCTTCATAGTTGCCATTAAAGGCTTTTTGTGCTAGAGCAAAGTTCTCAAATGACTTATATTCTGCACCTTTGTAACCTTCAATGGCCTTTTTACAAGCGGCCCATGTTTTATGGATGCCAGGTTGCTTCCCCTTCCACACCACATAGAATTTTACCTTTTTTGACATTTGTTTGCTTTTGTCACATTGAGCGCAGTCGATATGCATACTGATAAAAGGTTCTTCATCTGCACTTAGACTGACAGCTGTGGAGATTCTATTTTTTATTGGTTAACAACTTTTCTATCACCATAGGAAAATGTTCAAACTCGAGTTGATGTATTTTCTGCGCAATAATTTCTGGAGTGTCTGCTGCCAAAACAGTTGTTTTGGCCTGATGTATTATTGCACCTTCATCATAGTTTTCGTTAACGTAATGTATCGTAATACCAGTTTCGGTTTCGTTGTTTTCTTTCACCGCTTTATGAACATGCATACCATACATACCTTTTCCGCCGTATTTTGGTAAAAGTGCAGGATGAATATTTATAATTTTATTGGGAAAGGCATGAACTAGTTCTTGCGGAATTTTCCACAGGAAACCTGCCAACACAATAAGGTCTGGCGTTAGTGATGCAAGGATGTTGATAATACAATTACTATCTGTAAATGCATGTTTATTAAAAGACAGCGCATTTATTTTCAATCTATTACATCTATCCAAAACTTTGGCATCCCTTTTGTTGGTTAAGACAGCGGCAATGATAACGTTTGGGTCATGCTCAAAATATCGAACTATGTTTTCTACATTAGAACCGGAACCAGAGGCAAGTAATATTAGTTGTTTGGGTTTCAAAAGAAAAGTATTTAGCGTAAAGATAGAGTGATATTTGGCAACGACATTGGAAACTGAACAAAGTAAAAGAATAAAGAGCTCAACATCATTATGTATACTTTTCTCTATTTCAACTACTTTTTTATATACCTACAAACCTTGTTATAACGAAATAATTATTCAGGTAAAATTACTACTCTTGTATTTAATTTGATTAAATTACATCACATTTTAACGACAAAACGTGTTATTAAACCAAAGTTTTTTATTTTTGCCATCAATTTAAATTTTTAAAACCAATATTATTATGTCAGACATTGCATCAAGAGTTAAAGCTATCATCGTTGATAAGTTAGGAGTTGATGAAAACGAAGTGGTAACGGAAGCTAGCTTTACTAACGATTTAGGGGCAGATTCATTGGATACTGTTGAGTTGATCATGGAGTTCGAAAAGGAATTTGATATTCAAATTCCAGACGACCAAGCTGAGAATATCGCAACAGTTGGCCAAGCAATCAGCTATATAGAAGAAGCGAAGTAATTTATGATTTCTCTTAGATAGAATTTCAAATTATCCATGTGGTAAATGCTCCGCATGGATAATTTTTTTTAATTTACATTGGTTTCTAGGTTAAACTAAAATAAAATTCAATGCAATTAAAGCGAGTTGTAGTTACAGGGTTGGGTGCACTTACGCCAATCGGAAATAACATTGAGGAGTATTGGGACGGTCTTGTATCTGGTAAAAGCGGTGCAGCTCCAATAACCCATTATGATGCGGAAAAATTCAAGGTAAAATTTGCCTGTGAACTCAAAAACTACAATGTAGAAGATCATTTTGATAGAAAGGAAGGCCGTAAACTGGATAAGTTTGCACAGTATGCCCTAATTTCTTCCGACGAAGCTATTTTAGACTCCAAACTTGATTTGGACAAGGTAGACAAGTTCCGTGTTGGCGTAATTTGGGGAGCTGGCATCGGTGGACTGGAGACCTTTCAGAACGAGGTGTTGAATTTTGCCGCAGGGGATGGAACACCACGTTTTAACCCGTTCTTCATTCCTAAGATGATAGCGGATATTGCTCCTGGTAACATTTCCATCAAACATGGTTTTATGGGACCTAACTATACTACGGTATCCGCTTGTGCTTCCGCAGCGAATGCTATGATAGATGCGCTTAACTATATTCGGCTTGGACATTGTGACGTCATCGTTACAGGTGGTAGCGAAGCGGCCGTTACGATTGCAGGTATGGGAGGTTTTGGAGCCATGCATGCCTTATCTACAAGGAATGATAGTCCAGAGACCGCTTCAAGGCCTTTTGATGCCACTAGGGACGGATTTGTATTGGGAGAAGGTTCCGGAGCACTCGTGTTAGAGGAATATGAACATGCCAAGGCAAGAGGAGCTAAAATATATGCAGAGGTTGCAGGTGGCGGACTTTCGAGCGATGCGTATCATATGACAGCACCGCATCCAGACGGTATTGGTGTGGTAAAGGTGATGGAAAATTGTCTTCGTGATGCAGGTCTAAAACGGGAAGAGGTAGATGCAATTAACACCCATGGTACTTCCACGCCACTTGGAGATGTTGCGGAACTTAAAGCTATTTCCGAAGTGTTCGGTGATCATGCCAAAAATATAAATATCAATTCTACGAAATCCATGACAGGACATTTGTTGGGAGCCGCGGGAGCCATTGAAGCGATAGCTTCTATTTTATCTATGGAGCATGGGATTGTACCTCCAACGATTAATCATACCACGGTAGATGAAAACATAGATCCCAGTTTAAATTTAACGCTGAACAAAGCACAAAAACGCGAAGTTAATGTTGCTATGAGCAACACTTTTGGATTCGGAGGACATAACGCCTGTGTCGTCTTTAAGAAATTAAAGTAATATAGTTAATGGGATTTCCTAAGAACATATTCAATTCCCATCCCAAAGAGGATGGGGATTTTTTTTTAGGGATAACACGAATACTGGGCTTTAAGCCAAAACACTTGACCTATTATAAAAAGGCCTTTCTTCATAGATCGATGAATAAACGAGATGAAGAAGGAAACCCTATGAATTATGAACGATTAGAATTCCTAGGAGACTCTATGTTGGGAACTATTATTTCTAAGCATCTTTATAATGAAGTGCCAGACGGAGATGAAGGTTACCTAACTAAAATGCGTTCTAAGGTAGTAAGTAGGGAGCATTTAAACGAATTGGGGAAAGACCTAGGACTGATAGATTTTGTAGAAAGTAGGATTCCCAAGACCCATTTTGGAGAAAATATCCATGGCAATGTATTTGAGGCATTAGTTGGAGCTATATATTTGGACCGGGGTTACTCCTACTGCGATAAATTTATTAGAAAAAGGGTTATTGAACCCTATGTAGACATTGAGCAGTTAGAGGGCAGAGTAATCAGTTATAAGAGTTTGATAATCGAATGGTGCCAAAAGAAAAAAAAGACCTTCGATTTTAACGTGTACGAAGACACGGGAAAGGATTCCCTAAAGCATTTTGCAGTAAAGTTATCCATAGCTGGTAACGTAGTGGCAAAAGCAAGGGCAACCTCAAAAAAGAAGGCAGAGGAGCGTGCATCTAAAAGAGCATTTTTTGCGCTTCAGGACAAAATAGGGAAGTAAATACCTTTTTTGTAACAAAACAGGTACGTTTTAGTAACATTTATTATAGCTTTTAGGACTTTTGTTCTTAGGCTTTATTCTTTAATAATCCTATATTTACGTCTTGTTTGAACTATGGCAGCAGTCTACAAAATAAACGAGGACTTTTACGACGATTCATTTCTTTTGATTGCAATTCATAGTCCTTTAGAGGATTATGCTATCGTATATAGCTTAAACAAAACGCTTAGAGCAAAATTCAAAAGGTCCTTTAAGGACTTTGACTTATCGGAAACCAGCTCCTTTCCTTGGTTTGATTGGGTAGACCAATTCAATGACCGGTATTGGGTTTTTATTGCAAATCAAAGTACAAAACAAGAAGTACAGGTAAGCAATGATTTGTTTCATAACGAAACTACGTACAGCAGACCGCGACTTGTCCCAGAATATAAAGATGTTGATTATTTTCTTAAAATAGAAGAAGATGAAGGTTTGGAAAGTGATGAAATAGTAAAAATGTTAACTAAAATGCCCAAAGTCATTGCAGCATATGCGGTACCAATGGATAAATTAAAATCAAAGAAAAATTTAATATTTTAAGTATGCCAACTAATAAAAAAACAAAAATAGTAGCCACTTTAGGGCCGGCCACGAGCAAAAAAGATGTGCTTAGAAGTATGATGCTAGCGGGAGTCGATGTCTTTAGAATCAACTTCTCTCATGCAGATTATGAAGATGTTAAAGAGCGTGTAGCCATGATTCGTGAATTAAACGAAGAATTGGAAATCAATACATCCATACTTGCAGATTTACAGGGTCCCAAGTTGCGTGTAGGTGTAATGGCCGGAGAGGTGGTCGTTAGTCCAGGTGACGAAATTACCTTTGTTACCGGATCACCTTTTGAGGGTAATGCGGAACGGGTATACATGAACTACAAGGAATTCCCTAGAGATGTAAAGCCAGGAGAACGCATACTTTTAGATGACGGTAAATTAATGTTCGAGGTACTTACTACCAATGGTGAGACAGAGGTTAAGGCAAAAGTGATACAAGGAGGTCCGTTGAAATCAAAAAAAGGGGTAAATCTTCCTAATACGAATATATCCTTGCCAGCACTTACAGAAAAGGATGTCAAGGATGCGGAGTATGCCGTTTCACTAGAGGTGGACTGGATAGCTCTTTCTTTTGTACGTTTTAGTCAAGACCTTATCGATTTACAAAATATCATAAGTAAGCATTCTAAGCATAAGATTCCGATTATAGCTAAAATTGAAAAACCGGAAGCTGTCGAAAATATAGATAAAATAGTAGCCTATTGCGATGGCTTAATGGTAGCTCGTGGAGATTTAGGAGTCGAAGTTCCTGCCCATGAAGTACCGTTGATTCAGAAAAAATTGGTTTTAAGGGCAAAGAAGGCAAGAATACCTGTAATTATTGCTACCCAAATGATGGAAACCATGATCACTAGTCTTACGCCAACAAGAGCTGAGGTAAACGATGTGGCAAACTCTGTTATGGACGGTGCGGATGCGGTAATGCTCTCCGGAGAAACTTCGGTTGGAAATTACCCTGTTCAAGTTATAGAAAAGATGACAAGCATTTTAAAAAGTGTAGAAAGTAGTGAACTGATAAAAGTTCCGCATGAGCCACCTCATATTAGAACAAAGCGCTTTATAACGAAATCTGTTTGTTACCACGCTGCGCTAATGGCCAATGAAATAAAGGCTAAAGCTATATCTACTTTGACTAATAGTGGTTATACCGCGTTCCAAATTTCTGCCTGGAGGCCAAGTGCACATATACTTGTCTTTACTTCTAATAAACGTATACTTACCCAGTTAAATTTGTTATGGGGGGTAAAGTCTTTTTATTATGACAAGTATGTTTCTACAGATGAAACTATAGATGACGTGAATAACATAGCCTGTAAAAAAGGATTTTTGGAAGTTGGAGATATGCTCGTCAGTTTGGCGGCTATGCCTATTAAGGATAAAGGAATGGTTAACACTTTGCGTGTTACAGAAATAGAAAGTTGTAATTTTTAGATTATAGGATAAACATATTAAAAAACCCGCTATTCGCGGGTTTTTTAATTCTAAAAACTTTTATGGTTTAGGCTACTTCTCTTTCGAAAGCTATGAAATTAATAACTTTTCCTGTTTTGTTGAAAACTGGCTGACCATGTATCCAACACTTGTAAGTAGTACCATCTTGTCTATAATTGGTCACTATTGTTTCAAAAGACCGCTCTTCCTTTATAGCGGTTGATATAAGGGCCAAAGACTTTTTGCATGTTTTTTCACCTTGGAACATTTTGGGTTTGTTGCCAATAATTTGTTCTGGTCTGTATCCGTTCATTTTCCAAATGTTATTTGTAGCGTAAACGATATTAAGTTTGGCATCCGTAACAACTATTACATGGTCTTTTTCCTGTAGTTGCTCTTGCAATATTTCCTGATCAAATGCCCATGAACTATCTCTTGCAATTTTAGACAGGGATGAAAGGTCATTCGCCGTTTCACATACCTTGTCAAAATTTAATGCATAGAAATCCCAAGAAGTAACAGGTAGGGGGGTAATTTTTAATGTTTTATAAAACTTTCGTACGGCATCGTCGTAATTCCCAATATCCATAGTAATAAAATAATTTTAATAGTCTTTTTGATAACAATAGTTGATAAAGCTATAAAAACGGTTTATAGCCGTCAAATTAATGGGGATTATTAACAGTCTTGTTTAATAATTAGGATAGATAAATTTATTTTACTCCTATAAAGAATAAACAAAAAACGAGATTAAATCGTTTGAATACAGCGTGGATTAATCCCTATTCTGATGTATTTTGAGTACAACGAGACTAAAAATAGTTTCTCTTTTTGGAAAGCATTAAGGTCTTATGATACAGAAATAAGGTACCTAGGTAGTTGCACTAATACAAGAATTTTTTATTTAAGGTTCGATTTATATATGGAAACGTTGTTTGAAGGGATTTTATTAAAAATCAAATTTTAGTTGGACTAAAATTGATGCGTCCTCTATGTTTGTCTTATCCTTTTTGTCGGTGTTGAGGTTGGCAAGTGAAATGCCTAATAAGCGTACGGAGTTTTGAAGTTCTTCTTGATATAATAGTTCCTTGGCTGTTTCTAGAATGAGATCTTTATCTGCAATGTAATAAGGTAGTGTTTTGCTACGGGTGTTAAGGGTAAAATCGCTATACTTTATTTTTAGCGTAATTGTTTTTCCAGCGATATCGGTTTTTTTTAACCTACGCTCCAATTCGCTAGCTATTTGATCTAAGCGTTGGAGCATAAAAATTTCACTGCTTAGATTTTCATTAAAGGTACGTTCCGCACCAACCGATTTTGGAATCCGATGTGGTTTTACCTCACTAGTATGGATACCTCGAACCACATGATAGTAGTATTGGCCATTTTTCCCAAAATGCTCCTGTAAAAACTCTACCGATTTCGTTTTCAAATCCTTTCCAGTGAAAATACCTTTTTGGTACATTTTCTCTGCGGTCACTTTTCCTACCCCGTAGAATTTTCGGATATCCAAGGCCTCCAAAAACTCCAGTACTTCCTCCGGATTCACGGTTTTTTGTCCGTTGGGCTTGTTAATATCACTCGCTACTTTTGCTATGAATTTGTTTATAGAAATCCCAGCAGAGGCATTTAGCCCTGTTTCTTCTAAAATACGTTTTCGTATTTCTTTGGCGATTAAAGTAGCGGAAGGATTCCCTTTTTTATTGATGGTTACATCTAAATACGCTTCATCCAGAGAAAGAGGTTCCACTAGGTTTGTATATTCATAGAAGACAGATCGTATTTTTTGTGATATTTCTTTATAGCGATCAAACCTAGCCTTTATAAATATCAGTTCTGGACAATTCCTTTTGGCCAAAACACTGCTCATGGCACTGCGTACTCCGAATTTTCTTGCTTCATAGCTGGCCGCTGCAACGACCCCTCGTTGTGAACTTCCGCCAACGGCAATGGGCTTTCCCCTCAGCTCAGGGTTGTCCAGTTGTTCTACGGATGCGTAAAAGGCATCCATATCTACATGGATAATCTTTCTTTGCGTAATATGCGTGTTATTTTCCATTTATGTCGTACAAATTTAAGAACCCGTTTTGGCTTGTAGACTTTTTGAAGTGTTTAAAAAAGTATTTAATAAATTGATTAAACGAAAATCTTTTAAATTCGACACCACATTTCACATCTATTTTATTACTTGAATTTTGTCAAGCATTCCTTTGGCTTACTGTTGTATTTCGTACTTGTAATCAAAAACAATGGTCCACAACATTTACTACCTTTATGTTCTTCTTGAAGTGTTAAGACCAACGTGTCGGTTTGATCGTTATTTATTTTAATCTCATTTGCGTTCACACCATTATTGCCGTTTAGAAAGAATATAATAGCTGCGTCTGTCGAATTTGAAGATGTATTCACTTGTCTATTATCTTTAGAAACAATAACAGCGGCTAAGGAATATGTTCCGTTGCTAATAAGGTTGCTTCCTCACGTATCTATTGGTTCAATCCAAAAATTTTGAACTGTACAAAGTATTGCAGCACAATTTGGCAGTAAAACATCCTCCTATGTGTTGCTTTAGCACACTGTAAAGATAAACACGCAACACATAATTTATTCCTCATATTATATAGATCTTAATCTATGCGAATGGTTGCGTGGCTCATAGAAGTGATAACATGGCCGTACTATTTATAATGAAGCAGGCCCTTTTTACAATATTTGGCCCCTTAAGTCATTCGCTACCCAGTCAAAACTAGCTTCTATGGTATCAAAAACTTGTGTTTCCGGAACTAAATCGGGTATAATATCTATGGCGACTAATAAATCCCTTGGTTGTTCCTGTAAACCGGTAATTACTATTTTAATATCTTTCAATGCCAAATCCAATATGGCATTTTCGAGTGCATAAATACCAGATTGATCTACGTAGGGAACCCTGTCCATTCGTATTATAAGTGTTTTAACTCCTTCTTCTATATTCTTAACTTGATCTTGAAAATGCGAGGTAAACCCAAAGAAAAGAGGCCCGTTTAAATGCTTAATATAGATTTGGTCCTTAAATTTTTTAAAAAATTCAATCTCGTCTTCCCATGGTTTCTCTCCGTCAAACCCAGCAAGTGTACCTACCTGCATGCCTTCTTCCCCGATATCGCTAGCTTTTTTCATAAACAATAAGGCTGCAAGGGTTACTCCTATGCCTACCGCTTGAATCAAACTACCAAACGTTGTCCAAAGTAGAACCAAAATAAGCACTACAGCGTCGGCTTTTGGCACTACTTTTAAATGTTGAAGACCTTTCATGTCTACAATCTTAAATCCGATAGGAATCAAAATTCCGGCTAAAACTGCCAAAGGAATGTATGCAGCTAAAGAACTTAGCCCCAATAAAATAGCTAAAAGAAATGCCCCATGCAACGCACCAGATAATCGGGTTTTGCCACCGGAGTTAATATTTACAACGGTTCCTTTGGTAGCACCAGCTCCCGGAATACCCCCAATTAATGCAGCTACCATATTACCAATTCCTTGGCCTATAAGTTCACGGTTGCTGTTGTGTTTTGTCTTGGTCATATTATCGGCAATCACAGAAGTCAGTAATGAATCTATAGAACCTAATACGGCTAGTACCATACCATATTCCAACACTAAAAAGTATGCGCTGCTATCAACAGTAAATAACCCATCTAATTGTAATGAAGGAAGGCCCGAAGGAATTTCACCTATAATTGGCACATCCCATTTAATGAAGTAGGCAAATATGGAGACAACAATCAATGCGACTAATGGACTTGGAACCGTTTTATTAATTTTAGGGAACAAATAGTAAATAGTCACGGTCATTCCTCCTAAAGCTAGCGCTTGCCAATTAAAGTCACTAAATAGTCTTGGTAGGTCTGCCATAACTTTCAGGGTCGATTTTGCCGAATCCAGACCCACGAATGGGAAAATCTGAAGTATGATAATAATAAGACCCACCCCGCTCATGAAACCAGAGATTACTGGATAGGGAAAATATTTGATATACCCAGCAATATTGATCAAACCGAATATAATCTGTAATGCTCCGCCGACTAAAAAACTAAGCAGTATAATACCCATGGCATCCTGTAAACTACCTGCTATTTCAATTGCGTTTGCTACTAACGCTGCCGATACCACCGTCATAGGGCCTGTAGGGCCACTTGCCTGAGTGGCCGTACCCCCAAAAAGTGCAGCCAAAATACCAACGGCAATGGCACCATACAATCCTGAAATGGCCCCTAAGCCAGATTGAACACCAAAGGCCAAAGCTAATGGAAGCGCAACAACACCAGCAACAAGACCGCCTGTTATATCTCCTTTTATATTACTGAAATCAAAAATATTTTTGAACATAGATATGGATTAAGGTTGGTTAAAATGGTAACTAGAGAAAATCTACTTTTCCAGTATCCATATCATATATACCACCAATAATCTTAATTTCTCCTTTGTCTTCCATTTTTTTTAAAATAGGGCTATTAGTGCGTATATCTTCTATCGTTTTTCTAATATTGCTCTCGCAGGCCAAATGAACAAATTCTTCATTTTTGGAAGTTCTATCCCCCAAATATGTTACGGACTCTACCGCGGGTCTAATTTTTGATAGCATAGCCGTAATGTTCCCTAGTTTTACATCGTCTACTGCTGCTTTAACCGCTCCGCAGTGTTCGTGTCCTAGTACTAGGATTAGCTTAGAGCCGGACACCTTACAACCAAACTCCATGCTTCCTAAAATATCCTCGTTCACGAAATTTCCTGCAACACGTGCTACAAAAACATCACCTATACCCTTATCAAAAACGTCCTCCACAGGTACACGACTATCTACACAGGATAGAATAACGGCTTTTGGAAATTGACCGCTCACAGTTTTACGTATTTGTTCCGTATGGTCACGGGCGGTAAGTTCTCCCGTTACAAATCGTTTGTTACCTTCCTTAAGACTTTTTATAACGCTGTTTGGGGTCAAGTTAGCTTGTTCCTTGGCTGTCAATACCTTTTCAATTAAAGGGGTGATTTCCCTTGTGCTAATTTCTCCGGTTTTAGACTCAAGGTGTATAGTTAATTTTTTAAATGGGCTCATGGGCTTGGGATAATGGTTTGTTCTTCTAAATGTATACTTGGCTTAGGTCTTTTTAAAATTTAATCTATAACAAATGGTTATATTTTGTATAAATAAAACTAAATATATTTAAAAAAACCATTAAAATGCAGGGGCAAACGCTTCTATTTGGGAAGGGACTGTTTAAAAAAAATAACACTAGTAGCGATAGTATTAATTCTGTAGGCTTGATTACGCTAATAAGTTAAATGTGTTGGCTTACACGCAATGAATGAAGGTTTCAATTATTAAAATTATTACTACAGAATAAGGATAAGAAACCCGTGTGCCACGAACAGTTCATTAGTGACCCAAAACGCCATTTTTTTCAATCAGCGGAATAGATTTTAGATAGTCAACGCTCACGCTGCCGCTCTCGAATATAAAACGTTTTTCGTACAGTTTGTTATCTGCATAATAGGTTACAAAGAACTCATTGTTAAGTGTTAGAACATCTTCTTGAACCACTTCTATCTTCTCAAATGATTTAGCGGTAATTTCACCTATGGAATGGCGCATGGTAGATGTTTTGCGGTCGGCATCAAAACCTTTTGAGACAATAATGACCATTTCAATAGGTGTGTCTCTATCGTTAAGAATGTATGCGTTCCAGTCTTTATCCAAAAATTCTTGATTCCATTCATGAACAAGTGCTACGTAAACGTCTTTAGCAATGGGTATCTCTATATCCTTTTTCATTAAGACAGCTGGTGTTAGGCATATCAGGCAAGCTACTAAAGACTATAGTGCACTTTTAAATTGCTCTAGAAAGCGAATGTCGTTTTCACTCAACAAGCGTATATCGGAAATCTGATGCAGCAACAATGCAATGCGGTCAATTCCCATTCCAAATGCGAATCCAGAGTATTCTTCTGAATCAATACCGCAATTTTTTAAGACGTTAGGGTCTACCATGCCGCATCCCATAATTTCTAGCCAACCTGTTCCTTTGGTCATTTTATAATCTGTTTCAGTTTCTAATCCCCAATAGACGTCTACTTCTGCACTAGGCTCTGTAAACGGAAAATAAGAAGGTCTTAAACGTATTTTAGATTTTCCAAACAACTCCGTAGTAAAGAATTGAAGTGTTTGCTTTAAATCGGCGAAAGAAACATCTTTGTCAATGTATAATCCTTCTACCTGATGAAAAAAGCAATGTGAACGTGCCGAAATGGCTTCGTTCCGGTAAACCCTTCCAGGAGATATGGTGCGAATGGGGGGCTTGTTATTTTCCATATAGCGTACCTGAACTGAAGAGGTATGAGTGCGTAATAAAATGTCAGGATCGGTTTGCACGAAAAAGGTATCCTGCATATCACGCGCAGGATGGTATTCCGGTAAATTTAAAGCAGTAAAGTTATGCCAATCATCTTCTATTTCCGGCCCTTCTGATACATTGAAACCAATACGGGAAAAAATTTCTATGATTTGGTTCTTGACTATAGAAATTGGATGCCTAGCGCCAAGCTCAATCGGATTCCCTGGCCTTGTCAAATCTCCGTAGTAGCTATGCTCCTCGGTTGTGCTCTCCAAGGCGCTTTTAAGTTCGTTTACCTTGGTAGTTGCAGCTTGTTTTAATTTATTGATGGTTTGTCCAAATTCTTTTTTCTGATCATTGGGCACATTCTTAAATTCAGCAAAAAAATCGTTTAATAACCCTTTTTTACCCAAATACCTAATACGAAAAGCTTCTACAGCTTCCTTGTCGTCTGCCTTGAAATTTTGAACTAATTCTATATGTTTCTTAAGGGTATCTATCATAGCTTAAATCTAGTTCGGTAAAGTTAAAACTTTTTGCAAATTACCGATAGTTTTTAAAGTTTTTGATTTATAGACTACCGTATATTCAACCTACTTTGCTATGCGGAATTTTGTACCCGTAGTACGGACTCCTTGAAAGTAATAGATAAAATTTTTCAAAGTAAGTTCTATCACATTGTTACCGAAGGGCAAATTTCAACATTGGCTTAACTGGTTAGAGCAGTGTTTCACACTAATGGGGTATGTGGTTTATTCATAAAAAGAAACTTTACCTGTAGAAATATCATACATAGCACCAATGATTTTTATTTGACCATAAGTTTCCATATCGGCTAGAATTTTGCTCTTTTGCCTAATGTTATCAATATTTAGGTTTACGTTTACTTCGGAAACCTCATCTACAAAAGCTAGATTTTTCGAATTTCTAAAATTTTTCTCTTTTGGTTCTTTGACAGCCGCTACAGCGGGTTCTATTTTCTTGATTAAGGCTGTGAGGTTGCCCATTCTTGCATGGTCGCAGGCACCTTTAATAGCACCACAGCTGGTGTGACCCAAAACCACGATTAATTTTGTACCGGCAAGCTTACACGCAAACTCCATACTCCCGAGGATATCTTCGTTTACAAAGTTGCCTGCGATTCTTATACTAAAAATATCACCAAGTCCTTGGTCAAAGACCAGTTCGGCTGATACTCTGGAATCTATACAACTTAATATCGTAGCAAAAGGAAATTGACCCTCACTTGTATCATTAACCTGTTCCAAAAGGTTGCGGTGGGCTTTTAGGTTTTCTTGAAACCTCTGATTTCCTTCCTTTAAAAATTGTAGGGATTTTTCTGGGGTTATTGTGGCTTGTGTTTCTTTTGTATGTGCTTTCATTTTTAATGTTTTGAAGCTATTTCAGCTCGTGACTACTTTATTATTTTCTTCAAATCCCAATTTGCATCATCCTAGTACTTATACTTTTTGCGGGGTTGAAGCAAGGAGTTGGATAAAACTTTCTGGATTTTTAACTATTCCTTTTTCAGAAATTAATTTAATATTGATATTCCTTTCTTTTGCCTTTATGGCAAAGTCCTCCAATATTTCAATAATGTCATAATCTAGATACTTAGTCTTAGTAACATCTAACTCTAAAAGGGTGTCTTTTTCCACACTGTCCAATTCTTTAAGGATAGCTCCTTTGTTAAAAAAAGTGACTTCTTCGGCAAGGGTCATTTTTATCCTGTGCATACCATCACTCTTATCTTTAATGTGAAGAAAGTGAGAATTTTGATAGCTTTTCAGTAAAATAACTATAATACCTACTGCAAGACCTAGTCCGATACCAATGAGTAAATCGGTAAAAACAATTCCTACTACGGTCACCATAAAAGGAACAAATTGTTTCCAACCTAACTTGTACATTTCTTTGAACAATTTTGGTTTTGCCAATTTATAACCTACAATCAATAAAATTGCGGCCAACACCGAGAGCGGAATCATATTTAATAATGTTGGAATTAAAATAACTGATATTAGGAGCAGAAATCCGTGTAGTATAGGGGATAATTTAGTTACACCCCCAGACTGAATGTTTGCGGAGCTTCTCACAATAACTTGCGTTATGGGCAATCCGCCAATGAGACCGGATATAATATTTCCTGTTCCCTGGGCCAATAGTTCCCTATTTGTAGGAGTCACATTCTTATGGGGATCTAGTTTATCGGTCGCTTCAACACAGAGCAGCGTTTCTAAACTGGCCACCAAAGCTATGGTAAAGGCCGTTATCCAGATTTGGGGATCAGTTATAACGTTAAAATTTGGAAAACTAAATTGTGAAAAAAACGATATTGCATCTTGCGGTACCGGTACACTAACTAAATGGGAGTCTGCAATGGATAACGTATCGCTCGTTTTAGTTAAAAGGTTAAAAATGATGCCTAAAAGCACTGCCACTAAAGGTCCCTGTACGACTGTAAAGAACTTGGCTTTTTTCACTAGGAGATTGTCCCAAATAAGGATAACTACTAATCCAATGAGGCCAATAACCATTGAGCCAATGATAAGATTGTCCACAATATGATAAATAGCTGAAAATGTATTTTCACCTGAAGACTCTATAAAGCTATCGGCGCCTTCTGGCTCAGAATCATAACCAAAAAAATGGGGAATTTGCTTCAATATAATAATAATACCTATCCCTGTCAGCATTCCCTTAATAACGGAAGATGGAAAATAATAGCCTATTACACCTGCTTTTAAAACTCCAAAAACAATTTGAATCACACCACCAAGGACAACAGCAACAAGAAAGTTTTGGTATCCTCCTAAGGCGCCAATAGCGGTCAATACGATAGCTGCCAATCCTGCGGCCGGACCACTAACTCCAACCTTGGAACCACTTAAAGCGCCAACAATAACCCCACCTACAATTCCTGAAATTACACCGGAAAATAATGGCGCACCACTTGCTAAAGCAATACCTAGACATAGGGGTAGTGCTACGAAAAAGACAACGACACTAGCTGGAAGATCGTTTTTTAGATGTTTGAACATACTATAAAAAGTTATTTAGTCCTACATATTGTGAGAACAGTTTATTGATTATGGGAAGACAGTTTAAATATTACCCAATGTAGATAGGTGGAAGGAGAAAGATTTCTGAAGATTTGGAATCATAGTTACGTACATACGTGGTGATTCCAATTTTTGTAGCGTTTATCGGTACAAGAGAACTAGTGTATAAAGGATAAAAAAATACATCTTTCTCGTCGATATCTTTTTTTTCCTCTTCATTAATATCAATTAGTATAGCGGTATCCTTATCTAAATCTAGCAATGTAACCACGGAAGGCGCAACAAAACTTATCGCTAGTAGAATTGACAAAGATAAAATTAGAAACGCCTTCATGTAAACAAGTTAAATACATTGTAAATATAATAGTATTACTATTGTAACATTGTTAAAATCAATTAAAAATCTTTAAGAAGTCTCAAGTTTTTGGAGGTAACCCAACCTGTTTTGCCATTGGCAATTCTAATTTTTTTCCAATTATTAAGTTCTTCGAGCACATTTACCTTGGTTCCCGAATGTAACACAAAAACTTCATCACTGGTGGTATTAGGTTCTGCTTGTATTCCGATTTCTTCTGCAAAAATAATAGCAGGTCGGTTGGCTTTATAATCACTGTATTGAAAATAGGCAAAGAGTATAGTAATAACTACTATGGTTAAGGAAACAAGGCTAGCGATGAAGGCCCATCTTTTACGGGTGGAATATTGGAAATAATAGAACAGTATATAAAATATCACAAATAGAAACATGAACCCAACACCCAAATACGCCCATTGATCAAACGTAAGTGCGCTAGTTACCGTCTTGTATATTTTAGACAACCCTGTTTCTGGTAATACGTCAATAGCATCTAGCGTCATTTGTTGCGCATAACCTAAATTGTTTTGTATTTCTACATCGTTTGGCGCTAAAAGAAGGGCTTTTTCATAGAAATAGATACTATTGGCTATATCGTTTAATTTGTAATAGGAGTTTCCTAAATTATAATATAGCTCCGCTGAATGCTGGCCATTATCTAAAATAGTTTTATAAAGACCAATACACTTTTCATACGCTCCCTCATTGTAGGCAGCGGTTGCTTTATCAAAAATAGACTCATTTTGAGCAGACCCTAAAAATCCCAACAATAGTATAAGTATGATGATGCTATTTTTCACGATATTATAATTGCTTGTCTATTAATGAAATTACCTCACTTGCCTTCTCATAATCCTGTTGCATCTGTACATTGGAAAAAGGACTATATCTTGCCGCTTCACAGTTTTTTAGTAGTGCTAAAAATCCATCTATGGTTTCGTTGTTCACGTTCTTTTTAAGAAGTAGTTCTGAAATTTTATCCTTACTAAATTCCGAGGTCTCTATTTTTAATTTGGCTTTTAAATAATTATGCAAAGCTTTTTCCAATGCTACATAAAACGAATCCTTGTTGCCCAATTCTTTTTTGGCTTTAGAAAGATACTTTCTTGCGAGTCTATTTGCTTTTTTTATTTTATTTCCAACTACATCGTTGGCAATCTTATCTCTTCTTTTACGGAATAGGATAGCGATGGGAATCAGTAATAACGGCGCAAAAAATAACAGATAAAAGCGATTAGACCTAAAAAAATAGGTATTGCCAATAGTGCTTAAGTTGGCATTCAACTTTATAAAATTAAATTGATTGTTAGCTGCCACTACACTTTGTTTGTTTACGCTGTTGGGATTGGCGGTACTATTGGCCCCGCTGTTTGGCCCTTCTAAAACGTTAATGACAATTTCTTCGGAATTAAGTGTACTGTAGCGCTCTGTCTTTGGGTTAAAAAAGCTAAATGAGACCGAAGGCATTGGGTACTTGCCCCTGAACGCTGGTACTACCGTATAACTATTGCTCACTTTTCCTTGCATGCCACCTAGTGTGGTGCGTACGCCTTCGGTAAATTCTGGTTCGTAGACCTCTAAGGAGCTCGGTAGGTCTAGTTCTGGGAGTTTAAACAGCTTTAGGTTTCCTCTTCCCGAAACTTCAACAATGGCCTGCAAGGATTCGGAAGCGTTTAGGCTTGTTTTACTTGTGGTCAATGAAAAATCAAAATCGCCAACGGCACCATTGAAATTTTCCGGCTGGTTTGCTAACGGTAATGACTTTACATTGATGGTTCTGTTTCCTGCGGAAACTGTTTTATTGGTCTGTGCATAAACTCTACCCCCAAAAAAATCTCGTTTGTTTGTAGGAACATCTACGGTAACATCCAACGAAAGTGGTTCTATTTCCAACTTGCCCGATTTCTGAGGATAAAGAACGACTCGCTTCAAAATTACATAACGGTATGGCTTTCCCTTATAGGTGCCGTTTTGGGCATTTAGGCTAGTAACCTTAATATCCTGGCTCCAAAAATTATTGTATTTAGGATTATCCAAAGGCTGATAGTTGGATACACTAATAGACGGACTCACATACAGCTTATAAACAACTGTAATGGCCTCGTTCATGTAAGGATTGCTCTTTGAGACTTCCGCTACCAAATGAAGGTTTTCATCTGCAATATCGTCTGCGGTCATTTGGTCGCTAGGCTTATCTACGGCAGCGGTAACTTCAACAACTTCAGGGAGCGATTTATAGGTTTGTCCACCGATGACTATGGTGGCTTGTTTTATAGTGAACTTGCCCTTGGCTGTAGGAGCCAGGGTGTAGGAGTAGGATTTGGAATAGCTACGTACTCCGTTTATCCAAGAAGAACTGATAGATTGTGATGGCCCCATAAGTACTTTAAAACCAGAAAAATCAGGCGGAGTAAAATTATCGCCATCCTTATTCATGGTAAAATCTACCCTTAACCGCTCGTTAAGTCCTAGTTTGGGTTTACTTAGCTTCATCTCAAACGTAACGGCAGCGGCATCCTGTGCTTTTAAAACAAAGGCAAACAGGAGTAAGCTAAAAAATACGATACCTTTCTTAAAATTCATCTTTGTTATTACCAGTCCTTTTCCGTTTTTACTTTTGCCCCCTGTACTTTTTTTGCATCAATTTTTTCCTGTACTTTCTTTTCTGCGTTTTGCATGGCACGTAACAGATTTTCTATTTGTTGTTTGGAGAGTTGATTTGGTCTAGGTGCGGGTTGTTCTTTAGGATTATCTCCTTGTTCGGGTTTTTTATTTTGTTCTTTTTTCTCGTCGCCATCACCTTCTTTAGTTTCATCTTCCTTTTGGTCTCCTTTATCCTCTTCGTCTCCCTTATCCCCTTTATCGCTCTCGTCTTTTTTATCTTTATCCTGCTCTTTTTCGTTGTCTCCCTCTTTATCCTGATTTTCTTTGTCTTGGTCTTTTTTATCGTCCTTGTTATCTTTATTTTGGTCTTTGTTTTCCTCGTCTTTTTTTAAGAGTTCCTTTGCAAGCGCTAAATTATAGCGCGTTTCCTCGTCGGTAGGGTCGTTTCTTAATGCTTCTTTATAGGCCTCAACTGCTTTAGCATAGTCTTTCCGTTTCATAAAAACATTACCCATGTTGTGGTAAGCGTTATGCTTTTCGGTTTTGACCGTTGCCGTCTCACCAGCTTCCTTAAATCTTCCGAAAGCTTCGCTATACGTTTCATTATTATAATAGGCGTTGCCCAAGTTAAATGGGGCTGCAGCGTTTTCCGGACTTTCGGAAATGGCTATCCTATAATCTGCCTCAGCAGCTACGAAATTGTCCTCTGACAGTTTCTTGTTGCCTTCCCACGTATAGTTTTTGGATTCCCTTAAGCTTTTTTCTTTTGCCTTTAGGTCATCGTCTTGCGCAACTAAGGGTATTGTTGCAAAAAACACTAGAAGTAGATACGCTATTTTTTTCATCTTAATCTATCTGTTTTTCGTTGAACAAATTCAATTTTTTCAACCATTTGGTCTTTCGGTCCAAAACAAAAATTTCTAAGAAAAGAAATAAAAGTCCGGCACCAAGAAACCATTGAAATTGGTCTTTATATTCGGCGAATTGTTTTGCTTCAAACTCCTTTTTGTCCATTTGAAGCAATTCTTCTTTAATTAGTTCTACGGCAGTCTCGGTATTAGAACCATCTATATATTTACCATTGCCCTCATCTGAAATATCAACAAGTATTTCTTCGTTTAATTTGGTAATGACCACCTCTCCCTTTGAATCTTTTTTTAAACTCTCTACAACTCCACGTCGTTTTAAGGGTATGGGAGCACCTTTTGATTTCCCTACTCCTATGGTATAAATGCGGATGCCTTCATCAACAGCGTCTTCTACTGAGTTGAGGGTAGTTCCTTCTGAATGGTCTTCCCCGTCAGAAATAATAAATAGTACTCTATTCGTCTGTTCCTCATCATCGTAAAAGGTTGTCGCTAACTCTATAGCTTCATTTATGGCCGTTCCTTGGGAACTCAACATATCGGTGTTCATACTCTGTAGGAACATTTTCGCTGCCCCGTAATCCGTGGTAATCGGTAATTGTGGAAATGCCTGTCCTGCGTAGGCAATAATTCCTATCCGGTCGCTAGCCAATTGATTAATAATTTCTGATACGAGTCTTTTTGCCTTTTCAATTCTATTGGGCGCAATGTCTTCTGCGAGCATACTTTTAGAGACATCTATGGCAAAAACGATATCTACGCCCTCTCGTTTTACCGTTTCTAGTTTGGTTCCGATTTTAGGGTTTACAAGCCCTATAATCAATCCACACAGTCCCAAAAGAAACAGGATAAGCTTTAAAGTACCCTTGTAAAAAGAACGGTTTGGCGTCAATCTTTTTAATAATGCTGCGTCGGCAAATTTCTTTTGTGTCTTTTTTTTCCAGACCAGTAAAAGCAAAAACAGCAAGATAATCACCGGGATGATGAACAGTAAATAAAAATATATTTTCTCGTCTAACTGTATCATGTTTTACACAAAACTTCTAAAAATAGTGTTTCTTAAAAACCATTCCAAAAGAAGTAAAATTCCGGCGATCCATATCCAAGGCCTAAATTTTTCCTCGTAACGGTAGTATTTAAATTCTTCTATTTCGGTTTTTTCCAATTTATTTATTTCTTCATAAATTTCTTCCAAGGTTTCGTTATTGGTCGCCCTAAAATAAGTTCCACCGGTAGCCTCGGCTATATCCTTTAATAATTCTTCATCAATTTCTACTTGTCTCATCCCATATCTAAAAGAACCGTCTGCGTTGTATGCGATGGGAGACAGGGCATTGCCGTTGGTGCCCAAACCTATGGTGTAGGTCTTAATTCCGAATTCAACGGCTAAATCTGCGGCGGTCTGTGGTTCAATAAAGCCCATATTATTGACACCGTCCGTTAAAAGAATTATAATTTTACTGATCGCCTTACTTTCTTTTAACCTATTTACCGAAGTCGCCAGTCCCATGCCTATGGCAGTCCCGTCTTCTAACTGCCCGTAGGTAATGTCTTTTAGTGAATTAAGCACAATGGACTTATCTGTTGTAATCGGTGTTTTCGTATATCCTTCCCCTGCGTATGCTACAAGCCCAATACGATCGTTGGGCCTTTGTTTAATAAAATCTGCCGCTACCTCTTTCAGTGCTGCCAGTCTATTAGGCTTAAGGTCACGGGCCAACATACTCGAAGACACATCTATGGCCATTACGATATCGATTCCTTTCGTAGTTTTTGTTCTGGTAGAAATATCCTCCGTCTGCGGTCTTGCCATGGCTACGATAATCGCACTCAACGCTAATAGCCGAAGGATAAAAAGTAAAGGCTTTAGTTTTGGCAACCAACTTTTGTAACTGAATCCTTTTAAACTTGATATGCGAACAGCTGCGGTTTCTTCACTCCGTTTAAAAAAGTGCCATGCTATTGCAAATGGCAGTAACAGAAAAAGCCAAAAGAACTCTGGATTTGCAAATGTTATATTCTCTAACATCTAAATTTCTGTTTTTACCTCAACAGTAGTTAATATTCTATCTACAATTTCTTCCGCATAGGGGTCATCATCCAACCAAGTAAGAATAACATATTGCTGAAAGCCTTTTCCCCCAAATAACAGCACTGCGTACTTTCCTTTTGTTAATTCCTTGGAATCTGGTACGGCAAACGTACCGCTTCCATAAACTTTTAAGCCTTTTACGCCGCTAACGGTATTAAATTCTTCCTGCTTAGTTATAATGTTTTTTGCACCTTGGTCTTCAAAGTTTTTTATAATCTGTTCAATGGTCTGGTTAAAATCCGGGTCTTCTTGTTCAATAAACGTAACCGAGGTGGTAGCTATAGTAAAAAGACTTTCGGCATTTCTGTAGGCAAACGCTTGCATCTCGTTAATACTAGCTTTTGCCTCTGGTGGAAGTTTAACTTCTTGTCGTATCAATACCTTGGGCGTTTCCACCAGTATTGGAGGGAATCCGTACTGGCTAGATACCCAATCGCCCTCTAGCAGTTCCATGGTAGGGTTCCCCATTAAGGAGTCTTTAAGGTAGGTGAAACCATATTTGAATCCTGCAATAGTAACGCCAATAATCAGCAAAGCCGCTAGGGTGGCTACACCTAGCATTAATTTTTTCTTTTGATTCTTACGTTCTAGTTCCTCTTGGTATTCCGCTAATTGCATCAGCTCTTCCTCGGTAGGTTCCGGAATGGCTTCATGCGTTTTTTCTACAATCTGTGCCACCAACTTTCGGTCTTGCTCGGCTACCGACATTGATGGTTTGGATTTTGCGAACTTTACTAAATCTGCGGTCTGTAGAATATTTTTAAACTGGTATATGGTATCCTTTTCCAACTCTAGCTCTCCAGAATCGCTCAAAAGCTCTAATTTTTCTATCAATTGCCCCGTGGTACTTTCCATAGCGGAAATATGGGCGTCTTCTTCTAAGTAGGAACGCACGATATCCGTTAGTTCTGAGTAATATTCCTTAAACTCGTCCTGAATTAAGTATTTGGAGTTCTCTAATTTTTTCAACTCCAAAAGGGCGCGGTCGTACGGCGGTAAAAGCGCTACTTTTTCTTCTTCGGTCAATGGTTTTTTACGCAATACGAACCAATAAAAAAGCCCACCCAATATCGCTAAGATTAAGATTCCTCCCAGAAGATACTTCCACCAATCAGGGTTGGTTTTTTCAACCGCAATTAAAGGTTTTATATCGTACATCTTTTGCGCCAAGGTATCCACTGGAATTGTTTCTACATTGATGCGCAGCGAATCGGTAAAATAACCGGTACCGTTTATTTCTATCCGCTGCGTGGGAAGTTTATAGGAGCCAGAATCAAATTGTGTTAAGGCATAAATTTTTTGTAATGTAAATCGGTCTTTTTTTCTGGTAGTATCGGTGGCGTAGGCTTCTACCGTTTCTAAAGGGGAAAAGGTTTGTCCTTCCGGAAAAATGACTTGATCGGTAGAGTCTACCTCTACTGAAATCTTCCATTTTACCTGTTCGCCTATCCGAATAAAGGTGGTATCAACTTGTGTGTTAATAATCGGCTTGGATTGAGAAAACCCCTGAAAGCCTATCAATAGTAATGCAAAAAGAATACCAACCGATAATTTCATGTTCATCGGTACGTAACTAAGGCCAAGTGGCTTTGTGTATGTAAGGTTTTTGCGCTCTAACATCATCGTCGTTTAAAATACCCCAATAGTTTTTTAACGTAACTCTCGTCTACACGGCAATCTAGCACGCCACAACCAGATTTTTTAAACGTCTCCCTAAAATAGGAAATACTTTCCCTGTGGTATTTTGCGTAGGCATTTCGTACTTTTTTAGAACCAGTATCCACTAATTTTAAGGCACCTGTTTCTGCATCCATCATTTGTACCATTCCTAGATTAGGAATACTTTCTTCTCGTTCATCGTAGACACGTATGCCTGTGACATCATGTTTGTTTCCGGTAATCTTTAAACTGCGTTCGTAATCGGATGCTATAAAATCGGAAAGCACAAAAACAATGGCTTTCTTTTTCATTACATTGGTCAAATACTTTAAGGCTTGTGCAACATCTGTCTTGTTGCTTTTTGGTTTAAACTCCAGTAATTCGCGAATGATGCGCAATACGTGGGTCTTTCCTTTTTTTGGCGGAATGAAAAGTTCTACTTGGTCGGAAAACAGAATAAGCCCTACTTTATCGTTGTTCTGAAGTGCACTAAATGCCAACGTAGCCGAAATTTCCGTGATTATTTCATTTTTAAATTGATTAGTCGTTCCAAAAAGTTCAGAACCGCTGATATCTGCCACCAGCATCATGGTAAGTTCACGTTCTTCCTCAAAGATTTTAACATAGGGCTCGTTGTATCTTGCGGTAACGTTCCAGTCTATACTGCGTACATCGTCTCCAAATTGGTACTGGCGCACTTCACTAAAGGTCATACCCCTTCCCTTGAACGTGGAGTGATATTCCCCACCAAAAATATGGTCGGAAAGACGCCTGGTCTTTATCTCTATTTTACGAACTTTTTTGAGTAATTCCTTAGTATCCATGCTATTAGTTGGCAGTATTCAGTATCAGTTGGCAGTTACTGCAAACAATTTAATACTGCTTACTACTACTGCCAAATGAGAGCTTAGCTCTAGGGTACTTCGATTTCGTTCACGATTTTATTTATAATTTCCTCCGAAGTAATATTTTCTGCCTCAGCTTCGTAGGTAATCCCCACTCTATGCCTAAGAACATCTAGAACCACGGCCCTTACATCCTCTGGCACTACATACCCTCTTCGTTTTATAAAGGCATAGCATTTTGCCGCCACCCCAAGATTGATGCTTCCTCTCGGGGAAGCTCCAAAACTAATGAGTGGTTTTAGATTTTCTAGATTGTATTTTTCAGGATATCGCGTGGCAAAAACAATATCTAGAATGTATTTTTCGATTTTTTCGTCCATATACACTTCTCGAACTGCTTGTTGAGCACTTAGGATTTGTTTTATGGATACCACTGGATTCACGGTTTCGTATTTGCCCAGAAGATTTTGGCGCATCACTAGTTGTTCCTCGTTCATCTTTGGGTAGTCTATTACCGTTTTCAACATAAAACGGTCTACCTGTGCCTCTGGTAGGGGATAAGTCCCCTCTTGTTCTACAGGGTTTTGTGTGGCCATGACCAAGAAAGGTTTGTCAAGGACAAAGGTTTCATCGCCAATCGTAACTTGTTTTTCCTGCATTGCTTCCAAAAGTGCGGATTGCACCTTAGCGGGAGCCCGGTTAATTTCATCTGCTAATACAAAATTTGCAAAAATCGGACCTTTTTTAATGGAGAAATCATTTTCCTTCATGTTGTAGATCATGGTACCTACAACATCTGCAGGTAACAGATCCGGAGTAAACTGTATTCTACTAAAACTTCCTTTTACTGCTTTTGAAAGGGTGTTGATGGCCAAGGTTTTTGCTAATCCGGGAACACCTTCCAATAAAATATGTCCTTGTCCTAATAATCCTATAAGCAACCTTTCGACCATGTGTTTTTGACCTACGATTACTTTGTTCATCTCAAGGATAAGCAAATCTATAAAAGCGCTTTCCTGAGCTATTTTCTCATTAACGGCACTAATGTCTACTGGTATATTTTCTTCCATGTACGGGTTTGTGTTTTTTGGTAATGTCAGGTTACTATTTTAACAGTTGTGCAAATTCAAAATTTATTAGCTGAGTAGCTGTTAACGATTGGTTAAAAAATCTGAAAAGCCCCTATTTTTATGAAGTATTTAAGGGATTTCTTTTTAATTTCACTGGCTTATAAGATTCAGTGTAGGCAATATAGGTAACAATCACCATCCCCGCACTGATAATGGCAGAAATATTAATGTTAAGTCATATTTTACGAAGATGAACAATGCCATCGACTATTCTAGAATTATAGCAGGAACTATGACTTGGGGCAATTGGGGCAAACAGCTTTCTGAAAAGGAAATGCAGCAACTCATGCGCTATTGTTTGGAGCATGATATCAGCACTTTTGACCATGCGGATATTTATGGAGACTACACTAACGAAGAAAAGTTCGGTACGGCTTTTGCCAACAGCGACATCAAAAGAGAAGATATACAATTGATAAGCAAATGTGGCATACAGTTCAATGCTAAAGGCAGAAACAAAAAAGTAAAACACTATGCCTACGGAAAGGATTATATCATCTGGTCCGTAGAGCGTTCGCTCAAGGCTTTGCAAACAGACTATTTAGATTTGCTTTTATTACATAGACCCAGTCCGCTTATGGATGCCAATGAAATTGCCGAGGCAATTAAACCGTTAAAAAAAGAGGGTAAAATAAGGCAATTTGGGGTTTCTAATTTTAATTCTTCCCAGGTTGAACTCATAGAAACGAAAATACCGGTAGAGGCCAACCAAGTAGAATTTTCGCTTACATCCAATAGGGTAATGGAAAACGGTACGTTTGATGATTGTATTATAAATGGTAGAATGGCCATGTCTTGGAGTCCTTTGGGTGCTTATTTTAAAGAAAATTCCATACAGAATCAACGTATTAAAAAGATAATGGAAACACTGTGCACAAAGTATGAAGCGTCCCATGATCAGTTATTGTTAAGTTGGGTCTTAAAACATCCCGCTAAGATTTACCCTGTGTTGGGTACTACAACACCAGATAGGTTGATATTGGCAAAGAAAGCATTGGAGATAGAAATGGAACTGGAAGATTGGTTTCTGCTTTTAGAAGCCAGTAACGGATATGAAGTGGCATAGGAATTAAAGAAAATAAAAATGATGACAAAAGGTACAAGTAAAACTTTCCCCCAGGGGGGAGACCGAGAGCAACCTACAGTATTTATTACTGGAGCTACCAGTGGGATCGGAAAGGCCACCGCAGAACTCTTTGGAAAACATGGGTACAGTTTGGTGCTCTGCGGACGCAGGCAGGAACGACTGGACGAACTTAAGAGAAACTTAGGACCACAGACCAAGGTTCATTTGCTAAATTTTGACGTAAGGGATAAAGCTGCGGTACAAAACGCAATCACCTCGCTTCCCAAAGCTTTTTCAGAAATTTCTATATTAGTCAATAACGCGGGTAACGCGCACGGAATGGACACCATCCAAGAAGGCAGCCTCGAGGATTGGGACGCCATGTTGGACATTAACGTTAAAGGATTACTTTACGTATCCAAGGCCATTTTACCCGGAATGATCGCCAATAAGAATGGCCACATCATCAATATAGGATCTACCGCAGGAAAGGAAGTGTATCCTAAAGGCAATGTATATTGTGCCAGCAAACATGCCGTAGATGCCATAAACCAAGGCATGCGAATAGATTTGAACCAACATGGCATCAGAGTTGGCGCAGTAAACCCGGGACTGGTGGAGACCGAGTTTAGTAACGTACGTTTTAAAGGCGATGAAACCCGTGCAGAAAACGTGTACAAAGGCTATCAGGCCTTGAAACCGGAGGATATTGCGGACATCATACACTTTGTGGTAACACGACCATATCATGTGAATATTGCCGATTTGGTGGTCATGCCTACGGCGCAGGCATCATCAACAATCATCAATAAGAATCTATGATCAATAAGCGCTTGCTGGTCAAAAACTTGCTCGCCCATAACGACGAGAACAGTTTCTACGACAAAAAGCGATTTATTGCCATTAACCACAAAGAAGGAAAGGCAAAATTCTTGAAGCATGTCTGTGCCTTGGCGAACAGCAATCCAAAGAATAATTCCTTTATTGTTATTGGGGTTGAGGACGAAGACAATAAAATTGTTGGCGTGGATTTTTTTGACGATAGCAAAATCCAAAATCTAGTGAATGCCTACTTGGATAATCCTCCCTTAATTGCATATGAAAATATTCCTTTTCCGCATTTACCGGAGGGAAAAGTTGTAGGATTGGTTACTATAACATCTAATGGCAAGGTGTGTTCCCTTCGTAAGAATATATGGAAATACTACGGAGGTTCGGTTTTTTTTAGGGAAGGTAGTATTAGTATGCCAAAGGCTTATGGTATTGAGCTACAAGATATCAATTCCCATACGGTAGCTACCATAAAACAGCACGCCCGTAACAATATAGAATTTACCCTAGATGGGGTCATCGATTTTCTAAACCATCGTCATAAAGATTTGGAAAGCGACTACAAGGTATTTAAAGAACAGTTTGTAGTCTGCTGGGCCGGCAATAAAAAGATAGTAAAAGGAAACACCTATTATAACAGGGTAGATATAGAATTGATTAATGAGCAGGTAAAGCTGTTCTACTCCAATTTAGATGAGGTTACTATACAGTACAGTGACGATTCTTTTGTCACTATGGAATATGTAAAATTAGGACTTAGCGGTAAACAGCGCTTTTATCCGTTCGAGGAATTGACCATCACTTTTCAAGAAAACGGCACCTACCAAATACAGACCGACCTTGTTTTTGAGCCGCCTCAATACGACAAAAAAGTATTGCACCATACCTACAATAGCAATAACAGTATTTTAGCGAAAATCAAAGGTGGGATTGGTTTAAACCTAAATGAGGAAGAGGATTTAAATTATCTACCGGATACATATTTGATATGCTACCTTAACGGATTTGAAGAAGCGCGGGAACAAATGGAACTTGCCCGAAGACTTATAAAAGACGATTTTCCACGGGCATATATATCGCTCAAGGCGGCTTTACGCATTTTGAGGAAGGTGGATTACAATTGAATTTTCAAGTCTTAAATTCATTGATAGCAAGGTGGTTTTTATACTTGAAATGAAGTAGTTGAAAGAAAATAGAAGTGCAATTTATATGTAAAGGATAATCAACAAACATTTTATAGTAAAGAATCAAAAAGATAATTGCGTATTATTGTGATACGTAATCTTTGCTTTTAAGGCTAATGGTTTTTTATTTAGTACTGTTCGTAAGGCTTAAAATTACATTGTATATAATTTTTGTTTGTGTTTTTACTTTCTTTACCTTAAGGCGTGGATAAACGATACGCTTAATAAAACGGAATATCATGGCTTGCGAGAGTAGTTATAGTATAATAAAAGACGTGTTTACTGCTTTTTTGGAGAATAACGGGCATAGGAAAACACCCGAGCGTTATTCTATTTTACAGGAAATATACAGTTTAGATGAGCACATGGACGTAGATTCGCTTTATGTGCACATGAAAAACAAAGGCTTTAGGGTCAGTAGGGCTACCTTATACAACACCATGGAGCTTTTGTTGGAAGCGGGTCTTGCTCGAAAGCATCAATTCGGGGATAAGCAGGCACATTACGAAAAGTCTTTTTTTGATGGAGGACACGACCATATTATTTTGACCGATACAAACGAAGTGGTCGAATTTTCAGATCCTCGTATACAAGCTATCAAAAAAAGCATTGAAGAGATTTTTGATATTAAAATCGATAAGCACTCCCTGTATTTTTATGGAACTCGTAACGCTAAAAACCTAGCTAAGAAAGAACCGGTCAAATAAGTCCTTTTTTAATTTTAGCGACCCCTAATTGAAGACTATCCATAAATGCTGGTATGCGCTCAATTCCAAACGGTTATCCTTTATAGCTACTTTCTTACCAGTTAGAAGGTTTACTAGAGGATTTTCAACTGACATTCCTATAGAAAACAACCAAGAACATTCCAAAAACTGGCTGTTTTCATCAAAATTAGAAAGCACCCACAATTTAGATTTACCGTTATTTCGTTCGAACACAAATAAATGAGTATTTGAACTAGGATGTATAATTATCGAGTGGCTATCGGCAAATATTGGTAGTTTTTTACGCAGATGAATCATGTGTTTTAAACCATTGTAAATGGCAGAACTATGGTTGTTTGTTTTAGGGAGTTTAGCAACGGTTTTCCAATCTTGCATGGGCCTGTTCACCCAACGGTTATCATTTTTGTGATCTTTGTGTTTGGTAAACGAATAGTCGTTTAACGTGCCAATTTCGTCTCCAGCGTAAATCAACGGTATTCCGCCATAGCTAAGAATAACTCCGTGCATTAGGAGAATTTTGTTTATGGCTTGGTCAATTTTTTGTTGGTTACCTTGGCCTAAGGCACTTTCCAGTCCCAATAATGACGCTGTACTTCCTGTTATTCTGCCGTCTCCATTTTTTGGATTGTACATAAACAATAGTCCCTTGGCGGGAGACCATTCCAAACCTCTGGCATAATAGTCCAGCAGAAAGTTTCGATGATCACTAGGAGACCAACCTATTTCCCGTATAAAGTCGTCATCGTACCCGAGACCAATATCATCATGGCAGCGTATGTAGTTTATCCAAGTGCCGTCTTCGGGTTTAGGCGGAATTTCTTGTAAACTTTTGTGAAGTAAAGCAGTTTTTTTGGTTGCGATAGAGTTCCAAAGCAAGGCCATAAGTGATGCATTATAAGCAACCTCACATTCGTTTCCTTCCAAAATTCCCTCACCAAAATATTTTACAATATGTCTAGGTGCCACTATCGCTTCGGCCAATAGAATCACGCCTGGAGCAATAACTTGTAAGCACATTCGAAATAAAGCAATCAATTGATGCGCTTCTGGAAGATTTTGAGATACCGTGCCAATTTTTTTCCATAAAAATGCAAGGGCATCAAAACGGATAACGTCTATACCCATGTTGGCTAATTTTACCAGATGGTCCAACATTTCTATAAAAACTTCTGGATTTGTATAGTTTAAATCCCATTGATAGGTGTTAAAGCACGTCATTACCCATTTGTTCATTTCCTTGTCATATGTAAAACTTCCTGGAGCTGATTCTGGAAATACTTCGGGTAAGGTTTTTTCAAATTCATCGGGTATTTTTCTATCTGGATAGGTGTAGTAATAATTTTGGTATTTTTTGTCTCCCGCTTTTGCTTTTTTTGCCCATTCAAATTCGTCTGAAGTATGATTTACTACAAAATCTAGCATAAGGATGATGTTCTTCTCCCTAGCTTTTTTCGTAAAGGTTATAAACTCGTCTTTAGTTCCATATTTAGGGTCTATTTCATGATAATTATTTACCGCATAGCCACCATCGTTTTCTCCGGACGGTCTTGTGGTAATGGGCATAAGATGTAAAAAATTTACCCCAAGATCTTCAAAATATGGTAGCTTTTCCTGTAGTCCTTTTATATCTTTATTAAACCGATCTACATATAGCTGCATACCCACTAATTCCTGACTTTGATACCAGTTTCCTGACTCTAAACGGCTTAAGTCTATCGTTTTTAGTTCTGCTGCCCTTTCAGCGAACAATTTTTTCATTCGGTCTAAAAGGTTAAGAAAAACAACCTCATTTTCTTTCTTGGGATATAATGAAAAAAAAAGGGAGCTTATGAGTGATAGATTTGTGGACAGTCGAAACCGAAATAATCCTTCGGGAGTGTCTGCCTCTTTTTGTAACCTTTTAGAGAGCATTAAGCGATGCAAAGCAGCTTGATTCATGTTACAAAACTAATTGGTGTGGGTGAGGAAGCGCTTCTATTGCACCGAAGTTTGTCGTTGTAATTGCACCTGCTTTATTGGCCATGGTAACCAAGTCGGTCAATTCAGCTTCATGTTTTAAAAGATTGTTAATATTTGGATGGGCCGCTATTTGCTGTAATAAACAACCAATAAAGGCATCTCCAGCCCCAGTGGTATCGACTGGTTTTACTTCAATGCTAGGAATTATTTTGTTGTATTCTTTGGTGCTTAATAAGGTTCCTTTTGCGCCAAGCGTAATCACTATAGTTTGGGCACCTATAGAATGTAAGACCTCACAAGCATCTGTTAAACCTGTTTTTCCAGAAAGTAATTGAGCTTCCTCTAGGCTAAATTTACAGAGATGTGCCTTTTGCACAAACGGCATACATTTTTTTATAAATTGTTCTTCCTTGTTTTTCCAAAGATCCGCTCTGTAATTAGGGTCAAAACTAATGAAGGATTCCTGGGTAAGGGCATCAAAAAAATAGCGTCCGTATGCATCTTCTAGGTTTCCTCCCAACAAAGCGGTAGCAGCGCCGAAATGAACCATATTTCCTTTAAAATCTTTTTTTAGGGAAGAGTTGTATTTTAAATCACGGTCTGCCCCACGACTAAATACAAAATCGCGTTCCCCGTCGCGATCAATAGAAACAAAAGCAAGTGTTGTAAAGATTTCGGATTGTTGCGTCTGTGAGATATCAACGTTTGCATTGTCCAAAATATTTAATAGAAACTTGCCAAAGGGATCGTTCCCAACACAGCCAACAAAGGTACTTTTACCTTCTAATTTGCCCACTGCACAAGCTACGTTTGCTGGTGCGCCACCAGCTTTTTTTGTAAATTCTTTGGCTTTGGACAAATCACTTCCTTGATTTTCGGCAACGAAATCAATCAATAATTCACCGATACAAAATACTTTTTTCATTTGCTTTTATTTTTACGCACCGGAGTATACCTCCTTGTGGTTCTAAGGTAATTAGAAAAAACAGGGCGGTCTATATTTTGTTGAGAATTGTTGGTTTATTTAGATTTTTATTGCTGCAAAAACGATATAATAGCTCATAGTTAACAATCTAGGTTCCTATATCCTTGTTGGGTGTTTGCAAATTCCCTACCTTTTTGCTTCAATTTAAACACACCATATTATGAGCTTATTTGATGAAATAAAGAAAAAACTTAGCCATGAGTTTATAGATATCGTAGAATGGTTGGATGCCTCTAACGACACTATTGTTTATAGGTTTGAGCGTTATCAAAATGAAATAAAAAACAATGCTAAGTTGATTGTACGCGAAGGGCAAACCGCGGTATTTATAAATGAAGGCCAATTAGCAGACGTTTTTACCGCGGGAACCTATACATTAAACACCCAGAATCTACCCATTTTGACTACGTTAAAAGGCTGGAAGTACGGTTTTGATAGTCCTTTTAAGGCTGAGGTTTATTTTGTAAATACCCGATTGTTTACCGATGAAAAATGGGGAACGAAAAATCCATTTATGCTAAGCGATGAACGCTTTGGACTTGTAGAAATCCGTGCCTTTGGAACCTATAGTTTTAGGATAAACGACCCAGGAAAATTTGTAGTAGATGTTGTAGGTACCGATGGCAATTTTACCAATTATGAGATTAACGAACATTTGAAAAGTTTAATTGTTACCCGGTTTACCGATACGATAGGGGAGGCTAACCTTCCTATAGAATTGTATGCCGCAAATACTACGGAACTCTCGGAAACTTGCCAAACCGTAATGCAACCAGAATTTGATCGTGTGGGTATTGAGTTAGAAAAATTCTACATTGAGAATGTCTCCATGCCCGAAGAGTTGAAAAAGGAAATTTTTGAATATAGCCGATTAGACAAGTTGGACATGACTAAACTGACCCAGTTTAAGGCGGCCAAAGCGATGGAATTAGCGGCTGCCAATGAAGGCGGTACGGCCGGTGCAGGTATGGGAATGGGTATGGGGTTTGTCTTGGCACAGCAAATGGGTGGACTAATGGGACAACCAACCGGACAACCTTTTGGGACACAGCCCCAACAAACACAGCAGCCTGCACCGCCACCTGTTCCAATTCAAGTAAGCTATTTTTATGCCGTTAACGGGCAACAAACCGGGCCGGTTCCTTTTGATAGGCTGAAGGAGTTGTTTGCCAATCGTACCATTAACAGAGATTCTTTAATATGGAAACAAGGAATGGCCAATTGGACCCCCTTGAAAGATATTGATGAGCTAAAGTCTTTTTTAGGAGGGAATACGCCACCACCATTACCAACGGCCTAATTTAAAAGGGACTGAAATAAGGCAAAAAACTGCGGTTATAAACCCAGCTTTAGCATATTTTCTATGGAAGAAATTAGAGCATCCGAACATAAAAAGGCATGCGCCAGCTGTGGTGCGGAGCTAAAATTTAAACCAGGTTCACATCAGCTCAATTGTGAATATTGTGGTTATGAGGAGTTTATTGCCCCCTCCAAGAGTAGCTTTGAGGAATTGGAATTGGACCATTATTTAAAGATAGTTGGAGAAAACGCCTACACGGAAACCATTGAGCTTCTTCATTGTAAAAGTTGTGGTGCCAACCAACATGTTGAGGAAAATTATAAATCATTAGCCTGTGTTTATTGTGGCGAGCCCCTAATCCGTGAGGATATAGAGCAAGAGGGTTGGATATTGCCAGGCGCCTTGGTTCCTTTTCAGCTAGGTGTGAAAAAGGCAAGAGGTATTTTCAAAGGTTGGGTAAGCGGTTTGTGGTTTGCTCCTAATAATTTAAAACGGGCAGCTTTAGACCCGGAAGGGCTTCATGGACTGTATGTGCCCTATTGGACTTTTGATGCGAACTTATTTGCGTCCTATCAAGGACAACGGGGAGACTATTATTACGAAACGCAGACCTATAAGACTAGTAAAGGGAAGCAAACGCGCCAAGTACGTAAAACTAAATGGTCCTATGCAGAAGGTAATGTAGACGGCTTTATAGATGACATACTTATCAATGCCTCACAGAAAAAAAGAAGGGATATACCTGCAGCCGTTGCATTTTGGAATTTAAAGGAACTAGTAGTGTTCAATTCTAAATACTTATCCGGTTTTGTGACAGAAAAATATACTGTATCACTGAAGGAAGGACATCATCATTCTTTTCAAGAGGCCAAGCACAGGGCCTATAATTGGATCCGTAGGGATATTGGAGGAGATACCCAACGTATATCCAATACGGACATAAAGCTATCCGAAGAGACCTTTAAGCATATACTACTTCCTGTATACATTAGTTCCTATCGATATAAAGGAAAAGAATATCAGTTTTATGTTAACGGACAAACCGGAGTGTTGAGTGGAAGTAGGCCTTATTCTTTTTGGAAAATATTCTTTTTGGTGTTGTTTATCCTTATAGTTATTGGTATAATTTCGATTTTTGCAAAATGAGGAAAACAAGAACTTTGGTTATAGGAGATATTCATTCCGGACTAAAAGGGTTACAACAAGTCTTGGAAAAAGCCGAGGTTTCAACTAACGACACCCTAATTTTTCTAGGTGATTATGTGGACGGTTGGAGCCAAGCGGTGGAAACGGTCAACTTTCTATTGAATCTGAACGAGACCCATAATTGCGTTTTTCTGAGAGGAAACCACGATGCCTTGTGTTACGAATGGTTAGTAGGCGCATCTGATAATCCCATGTGGTTTAAACATGGTGGTGAGGCTACAGTCAATTCCTATAAAAATTTAGATAAAGTAACAGCGGATAAACATATTCTATTCTATGAAAAATTAAAAAATTACTACCTTGACGACACAAATCGACTTTTTCTGCATGCCGGGTTCACTAATTTAAAAGGAGTGGGTTTTGAATATTCGGAAGTAACCTTTTATTGGGACCGCACCTTATGGGAATTGGTACTCTCGCTAAATCCCAGGCTGAAGAAAGATGATGCACTCTACCCAAAACGATTGTCCCATTACAAGGAGATTTACATAGGACATACCCCGGTTACGCGAATTGGGGAAACAACACCCCAAAACGCAGCCAATGTTTGGAACGTTGATACAGGAGCTGCCTTTAAAGGGCCTCTGACGATAATGGATGTGGACTCAAAAAAGTACTGGCAAAGTAGTCCTGTATATACATTTTATCCTGACGAGCTTGGTAGAAACTGAAAATTGAGAAAATTTTAATTACATTTTGGTTTATAATAACGAACTTTGATAAAAAAGGGATAAATGTCAGAAAAGAACATACGATTAGAAGTAATGCAGGCGATTGAACCGGAGGTAGAAGGTTTTATGGAGAATTTCCTTATTCAACCGGAGGATATTTGGCAGCCTACCGATTTTTTGCCAGACCCACAAAGCGACGGATTTTTAGATCATGTAGAACAGCTGCGAGAAGAGTCGAAGGAATTAGGGTATGATTTCTGGGTTACCATGGTGGCCGATACTATAACTGAGGAAGCCTTGCCAACTTATGAGTCTTGGTTAATGGATGTTGTTGGAATAGACCAGCACGGAGAAAACAAAACTAACGGATGGGCCAAATGGGTGCGTGCATGGACAGCAGAAGAGAATAGGCATGGCGATGTACTCAATAAATATCTTTACTTATCCGGTAGGGTAAACATGCGCGAAATAGAGATTACCACTCAACATTTAATTTCCGATGGGTTTGACATCGGAACGGACAGAGATCCCTACAAAAATTTTGTTTATACTTCTTTTCAAGAATTGGCTACTAATATTTCACATAAACGTGTGGGACAAATGGCAAAGAAAAAAGGTAATGCATTATTGGGAAAAATGTGTACCATTATCGCAGGAGATGAAATGCGTCACCATTTGGCCTATAGGGAGTTTGTAAAAACTATTCTTGGGCATGACCCTAACGGAATGATGTTGGCGTTTGCCGATATGATGAAACAAAAAATTGTAATGCCAGCACATTTCTTAAGAGAATCTGGAGGTACTATCGGGACTGCATTTGAAAATTTTTCCAATTGTGCCCAGCGCTTAGGGGTCTATACCGCCCATGATTATATAGAAATCTTAAAAAAGTTGAATACATTTTGGGAAATCGATGCTGTTAGAGGGCTTAATGATGATGCGCAAAAAGCACGAGATTATTTAATGAAATTACCGGACAGACTGGAACGTATTGCTGCAAGAATGAAATTTCCTGAGGATCAGTACCATTTTAAATGGGTAGAAGCCAACGGTAGATTGTAGCATTTTAAAAACGGAAAACCAAAAACCACTATTCAAAAAGAATAGTGGTTTTTGGTTTAAGTTGGTTGGTATATACTATAGTTTTCCGTAATCGTGCTTGTCCTGCCATTTCAATAGCTCTTTCCACTTACCTTCATAAGCCATTTTGGACTGCATTGGCCATGAGGCAGGATCGTGAACTTGATAACGTTTTCCACCGGTGTCCAGAACTTTCTGACAGTCGGCAACTGTAGCCTCGGAAAGTTCTTTCCAAGTTTTGATGCCGGCATCTTTAAGCATGGCCTCTATTTTGGGGCCAATACCCTCTACAACTTTTAGGTCGTCTTGTTTAATCGTTTTTCCAAAAATTGCTTTTGCAGCAGCTGCATCAAATGGTATGGAAGCAATAGCCGCGCTAGCTCCAAATGACGCTGCAGAGGCACCGAGATTAGCCTTTGCTGTTACCTTTTTGTTGCAGGCGTCCAATTCTGCCTGTAATTTTGTATTTCTATCTTGTAATACTTTCAAATCTACCGAGTTGTCGATAATCTTTTCACCACCTTTACCTAGCAGGTAGCCAACTATTCCGCAAATTATTCCGACTAAAGTAGGAATTAACCAGCACCAGATATTCATATTTTCAAAATCCATTTTTATCTTGTTTTAAGTATTAGTGTTTGTTTAGTTCAGTGTTACAACCGTTCTTCTGTTTCGGTGGCTCCACATTCGCTACAACAGGTAATGTAAAAATAAGTGCCGATGAGAATGGTTAGGAGCATCAGCAATAGATACTTTGTTGTTCTCGTCATTGTTGCAATTGGTTTAGTGTTTACAACAATGTATTAAAAAAATCTTAAAACAGTTAAAATATTATACGTTAATTACTAGTAATCAGTATGTAGTGAATTTAACAGCTACACAGAATTTATTTCCATTGGTACAGAGTAGGGTGTGAACTATATAAACTTCAAGCTAAATAAATTGTATTATAAGTAACTTTAAATATATTGATAAATACATTACCACTCCCGACAATGATTCGGCATTGTGATAGGGTACTATCAAATATTTGAGTTAGTTGGTTTACTAAAAAGCCCTTTTGCGGATACGCAAAAGGGCTTCGTTTTTTGGCAATAGTTTCCATTTACACAAAGACAATATCAAATTGTACAGAAATAACAACAGCCCGCTTAAAATTGCAGTATATTATTGTTGTTAGAAAAAATAAAATGAAAAAGGTAGTAAAACAATTTTTTGCCTTGCTCACCCTTTTATGGATGATTGTCATATTGGGAACACAAGCACTACTAAAAGGTAGTTGGACCTCAGAAAATAGAGATCAAACTACCGTTTAAATCTTGTATTGCTAAAATGTTGATTTACAAATCAAATTTAATGCCTTGTGCCAAGGGCAATTCATCAGAGTAGTTAACGGTATTTGTTTGTCTTCTCATATATACTTTCCAAGCGTCGGAACCAGACTCACGTCCGCCACCAGTTTCTTTTTCGCCTCCAAAAGCTCCGCCAATTTCAGCGCCCGAAGTTCCTATGTTTACATTGGCAATTCCACAATCACTCCCTGCATAAGACAAGAATTTTTCTGCTTCTTTAAGATTGTTGGTCATAATTGATGACGACAAACCTTGCGCAACCCCGTTTTGCTTTTCAATCGCATTTTCTACATTACCAGAGTATTTCATGATATATAAAATGGGCGCAAACGTTTCGTGTTGTACAATTTCAAAATGATTTTCGGCTTCAATAATTGCTGGTTTTACGTAGCAACCACTTTCATAACCTTCACCTTTTAAAACACCACCTTCAACCAAAACGTTTCCACCTTCAGCTTTTGCTTTTTCAATTGCAGCTAAATAGGTTTGAACAGAGTCTTTATCAATTAAAGGGCCAACATGATTTTTTTCATCCAATGGGTTGCCAATCGTTAATTGTCCGTAAGCACCAACAATAGCATCTCTTACTTTATCATAAACAGATTCGTGTATAATTAAGCGACGTGTTGAAGTACAACGCTGTCCACAAGTTCCTACAGCACCAAATACAGCCCCAGGAACAACAACTTTTAAATCTGCGGTTGGTGTAATAATAATAGCGTTGTTTCCACCTAATTCTAGTAGGGATTTTCCAAAACGCTCAGCAACTGTTTTTCCAACAATACGTCCCATTCTGGTTGAACCAGTAGCAGATACTAATGCAACTCTGGTATCGGTTGTCATCATTTCGCCGACTTTATAATCACCGTTGATGATGCAAGAAATTCCTTCTGGTAAATTATTTTCTTTTAAGATTCCTGCAATAATATTTTGGCAGGCGATAGTACATAAAGGTGCTTTTTCCGACCCTTTCCAGACGCACACGTCACCACAAATCCAAGCCAAAGCAGTATTCCAAGCCCAAACAGCAACCGGAAAATTAAATGCTGAAATAATGCCTACAACGCCTATGGGGTGCCATTGCTCTTTCATAACATGGAATGGACGTTCCGATGGAATCACTTTCCCGTTTAATTGCCTTGACAAACCAACGGCAAAATCACAGATATCAATCATTTCTTGCACTTCGCCAAAACCTTCTTGCAAAGATTTTCCCATTTCATAAGAAACCAACCTCCCTAAAGGTTCTTTTAAATCTCTTAGTTTATTTCCAAACTGGCGCACAATTTCACCACGTTGTGGTGCTGGCATTTCTCTCCAAGATAAAAATGCGCTTGTTGCCGCATCCATTACTTTGTCGTAATCTGCTCGTGACGTTGATTTTACTTTACCTATTAAATGACCATCAACTGGCGAATAACTTTCAATTAAATCTCCATTAGAAAAATTAGTTGAACCTGTTGATGTCCCCTCATTTATATCTTTAACTCCTAATGCTTTCAGGGCATCGTTAATTCCGAATTTCGTAGTTATTTTTGACATTTTATAACTTTTTAAATATGTATTGTTAGATTTCTGCAAAGTTACGAATAATCCTTTTCATCTGGATTATTTCCGAAGAACGGTAATCTTGGCTATTTTTTCGTTTTTAACTTCGTAAATCAGGACTAATTCTATGGCTTGATCACTGCTGTTTCTGCCCGTAATATATTCATGGTCTATGATTTTGTTTCCAAAAACGGTGCGGGTAAGTATTTTTGAGTTGAGATTTGGGGAAGCTTTAAAGAGCTCGCTATATACTTCTTCACAAGTTGCGGCACCTTGTATAGTTATTTCGCCATCAGAAAAGTTGTGAACGCTTACATTTGCATCCATAACCGCCATAAATGCGTTTATATCTCGGTTATTATAACCTTCCATTGATTTCTGAACTACTTGTTCTGGTGTCATATCTTGTGCGTTTGTAGAATAGGTTGGAAAATATAAAAATAGAACGAGTAGTGATTTGATCAGTATATTTTTCATGAAAGTACAATTAGAATAATTACGATAATTGCGGGAAGCGCTTGTACATAAAATATCTTCTTACTCACGGTAAAAGCCCCATATATTCCTGCAATGGCAACACACCCTAAAAAGAATAATGAGATGTATGTAATCCAATCTGGGTTATCTATAAAAAATGTCCAAAGTAATCCTGCGGCCAAAAATCCATTATACAAACCTTGGTTTGCTGCCATGGCTTTGGTTTGTGCGAAAAGCTCTTTAGGAAATTTTCTAAAAATTTTTGGCCCTCTACTAGTCCACGCGAACATTTCGAACCAAAGAAAATAGATATGAAGTAGCGAGATAAACGCAATGGTGATTTTTATAGTAATTCCCATCTAGCTTTCTTTAGTAAAACGTTCATCTACAGGCATTATCGTTCCACATTTATCGCACGTTCTAAGATCTTTAGAATTGTAGAAATGCTTAAAGTGGGCTAAAAAATCTTTTTCAATATCGTTCAGCGTAAAATAGGTTTCGTACAGTTTGTGATTGCAGCTGTCACAAAACCAAAGCAAGCCATCATCTACATTCATGTGGTTTCGCTTACGTTCTATCACTAAACCGATTGAGTTTTCATGTCTAACAGGGGAGTGGGGAACTTTTGCGGGATGCAGGTATAAATCTCCAGGTCCCAATCTCATGGTTTTTTTTTGTCCATCTTCTTGTATATGCACTTCGATCGTACCTTCTAACTGATAAAATAATTCTTCGGTTTCGTTATAATGATAGTCTTTCCGGGCATTGGGTCCGGCAACGACCATGACAATATAATCCCCTGCATCCTTGTATAGATTTTTATTGCCAACAGGGGGTTTTAGGGTATGTCGGTTCTCTGCTACCCATTTGGTTAAGTTAAACGGTGGTCTGATAGACATAAGCTATATATTTTACCGTAAGGTAAAAAATCGCGTCAATTGTACCTAGAAACAAAGCAATAAAAAAGGCTGAAGGGTTACCTAAGGCTTTTTAACTTGGCTACATTGAACCTTGAGTTAAAAAAAAGTTTAATTACTCCTTGTAAAAAAGTTGTGTATAGTAGAATTGGCCATTCTCATCTTCTTTTACACTTACCGCAGTATGTGTAAAATCACCTTCCATTGTTTTTTTATGATTAGAACTTTCGAACCAACCTTCAAAGGCTTCTTGGGCCGTGTTATAGTCTTTAGCTACATTTTCTGCCACCATTTGCACATCTACTTTTGAAGCTATGCTAGAAGCACGTGCGCTAAAGTTATCATGGCTAAGACTTCCTTTTGCAATCATGTAATCTGTATGCTTATTGGCATATTCGTAGGCAATGGGGCTAAATTCTAAAGTAACCGCACCTAACGCGGACCTATGTGAATTTACAATTCCCAACACCTCTTGTTCCAAGGCTACTACATTCGCTGCTTCAATGTTGGGTGTATTGTCAATAGATTCTTTTGAGCAGGAACCTAAAATAAATACAAACAAAACAAGGAAAGCGTATTGCGCTCTCATTTTCATATAATGTTCTATTTGTAAGCAGGTCGCTCAACGCAGGGAAGTAGGTTTATAAGAAATGGGTACTCATTGTTCTCGTGCCGATAGGGGACATCGACAGTGTAATAATAATTAAAATTAAGATTGGTACGTTAAAAATTATTTTTTATTCGATGAAAGGGCTTTAATTTGGGAGAAGTTGCTTTTAAACGCCGTAATGTGTATTTTATCGACTTGGGTTTTTTCTCGTTTTCTGGAAGTTCTTCTCTCAATATAGTATTGAATACGATAGCTCCAATTTCCTTGATAGGGTTAAAAAGGACAGATTCATTTTGTGCTTCCTCGGAAATGAACCTAAGATTTTCGTTTGCACGACTTAAAAACACAAGTATGGCACCTACAATTACGGCTACCTTAAGCGCCCCAAAAACTGCTCCTGCTAGTTTGTTCAAAAGTCCCAATAGAGCAATATTAGCCACCTTGGTAAGTAATTTACCTGCGAAATGAACTGCTGTTACGATTAAAAGAAAGGTAACAACGAAGGCCATAATAGTAACATAGCGTTCCTCCCAGTTCAATTGCGCTGTAAGGTATTCCCCGGCGATATAGGAGAAATGGATTGCACCATAGATACCCGCGATAAGCGCTACTATAGAAGCAAGCTCTATTAGAAGTCCGTTTTTGAATCCTTTCCACACTCCCAAGAGAAGGAGAATTCCTAAAATGATATCTAAAAGTGCCATTTGAAAACAGTTTGTAACAAATATAGAACATTGATTAGTACCTTTACTTTTTAAAAAGCAGTAGCAGTTTCAAACGTATAAAATGGCTAGAGATACAGAGTTAAGGAATAGGTGGGAGATTTTGGTCGGTAAACTATCTGCTCAATTTGCGGATGGTGATTCGCTAGAACTCGATGCCATCATCTATTTAGTAGGTATACAGGAGTTAGGGCAGTACCACAGGAAATATAAGAAAGACGATAAATTGGATTTAATGCATATTGCCATTTGTAGATTGTTAGAACCCTACGGCTATTATGAATTTGATTTTTTTGACGAAGATGGATGGCCACATTACACCATTAAGGAAGAGTTGCCCACGCTAAAAGCTGGCGAACAATCTGTTTTGATGAAACAAGCTATTGTGGATTATTTTTTAGAACGCGAATTCATCAGCTAAAGCTATGAAAAAGTCCCACTATGCAGTTATTTTCACTTCTATTAAGAACATAGAAGATCGAGGTTATGCCAAAATGGCCAAAACTATGGAAACCTTAGCATCCCAACAACCCGGTTTTTTGGGATTGGAAAGTGCTAGGGAAATAATTGGAATTACCGTAAGTTATTGGGAGAGTTTGGATGCCATTGCCAATTGGAAGCGAAACACGGATCATTTAGTTGCCCAAACAATTGGAAAAGAGAAATGGTACAAGACGTATAGTGTTCGTATTTGCAAAGTAGAACGAGAGTATCATTTTTCGCAAGAGTAATTCACTTTTGTTTTATACTACGCTATCGTTTGCGTAAAATTTCTCTTTTGAATTCGGGTTTTTTAAGGGTATATTTAAGTTCTTATCCTTAAAAGTTATGTCAAAAAAATACATTATTTCTTTAGATCAAGGCACCACCAGTTCCCGAGCACTTCTAGTCGATGAAACTGGGAATATTCAAGGAATGGTACAGCAGGAGTTTCAACAGATTTTTCCTAAACCAGGATGGGTAGAACATGATGCTAAGGAAATAGTAGCGTCCCAATTGGGTGTTTTAAAGACACTATTATCCGAACAAAAGGTAACTGCTTCAGAAATTAAAGCTATTGGTATCACCAACCAGCGCGAGACTGCGGTCGTTTGGGACAAACAAACTGGCGAACCAATTTACAATGCCATAGTTTGGCAGGATAAACGCACAGCAGATATCTGTGAGCATTTAAAAAGGGAAGGTCTCACGGAACATATAAGACAAACTACGGGATTGGTCATAGATTCCTACTTTTCGGCTACCAAGGTCAAATGGATTTTAGATAACGTTACCGGTGCAAGAGCTAAAGCCGAAAACGGCGACCTTTTAATGGGCACCATAGATACTTGGTTGGTATGGAACATGACCAACGGAGAAAAACATGTTACGGATTATACGAACGCCTCGCGTACCATGATTTATGATATAGTAGACTTGAAATGGGATCAACGTTTATTAAAAGAACTGGAGATTCCAAAACAGATGCTACCAGAGGTGAAACCGTCTGCCTATCATTTTGGAGATTACGAGATAGATGGTGTTAAAATACCTATTGCAGGTATTGCTGGAGATCAACAAGCCGCTTTATTCGGTCAAGCTTGTTTTAAAAAGGGGATGGCTAAGAACACCTATGGTACCGGTTGCTTTATGCTCATGAACACGGGAGAAAAACCTCAATTTTCCAAGAATGGATTGTTGACGACTATTGCATACGGATTGGATGGAAAAGTACATTACGCCTTGGAAGGTAGCATTTTTATTGCAGGTGCCGCGATACAATGGCTTAGGGACGGACTAGAAATAATTAAGGATGCGAAAGAAACCGAAGCTCTGGCCGATTCGGTTCATGGCGAGAGTTCTGTTTATGTTGTCCCAGCTTTTGCAGGTCTTGGCGCTCCGCATTGGGATATGTATGCCCGTGGGGCTATTTTTGGACTTACCCGCGACACGGGAAAGGCACATTTGGCAAAGGCGACCCTAGAATCCTTGGCCTATCAGACAAAGGATATTTTAAAGGCAATGGAAGACGATTCTGGACTTCCCTTGCAGAACCTAAGGGTGGATGGCGGTGCGTGTGCAAACAACCACTTAATGCAATTTCAGGCCGATATTTTGGATACCGAAGTGCACCGACCAGAAGTCATCGAATCGACGGCTATGGGTGCCGCATTTTTAGCGGGTATTCAGGTGGGTTTATGGAAACAGGAGGATATTGATCAGACTAGACCCATGAATAAAATCTTCGAACCTACCTTTGACCGGGTAAAAAGAAAACGCTTGTATAAAAAATGGAAGAAAGCCGTGGAGCGTTCCAAAGGTTGGGAAGAGAACTAATTTAGAAAAAGATTAAAAAAGAGGTTTAGAAAAGTTGAACGAAGATATGCCCTAAGAATGAAGTAAGCGACCTTCGGGAATGCTATAAACATTTAAATCTCGAATAACGAGTAAAAAAGCTATGAAAAATATTGAATTTACAAATTTAGAAAGAGCAACAACTACCAAGAAACTCACTAAAGAGGAGTTTGATTTGGTGGTCATAGGCGGCGGAATTACCGGTGGAGGTATTGCTTTGGACGCAGCATCAAGAGGGCTCAAAGTAGCGTTGGTAGAAAAGAACGATTTTGCTTCGGGTACCAGTAGTAAATCTACCAAACTCATACACGGCGGACTACGCTATTTAAAACAGTTCGATTTTTGGTTGGTAAAGGAAGTAGGTTCCGAACGTGCCATTGTACATAAATTGGCACCACATTTGGTGCTGCCAGAGAAAATGTTATTGCCCTTAATTGAAAACGGCTCTTATGGCAAGTGGCTTACCTCCGTAGGTTTAAAAGTATATGATATTTTAGCGCAGGTCACAGGAGAGGACAAGCGCCAAATGTTAGAAAAGAAGGAGGCTTTAAAGCTAGAACCTTTATTGCCTAAAAAGATTCTAAAGGGTGCCGGATATTATGCGGAATATAGAACAGACGACGCAAGGCTTACCATAGAAAATATTAAAACCAGCCTGCAATTTGGAGCAACAGCATTAAACTATGCTTCGGTGACCGATTTTATATATACTGATGAGAAAATATCGGGTGTTACCATAAAAGATGAACTTTTGGGTGACAATTTTAATATCAGTTGTAAATATGTCATTAGTGCTGCCGGACCTTGGGTAGATGAGCTGCGTAGTGTAAACAATTCAAAAAAGGGCAAGCGATTACATTTAACGAAAGGGGTGCATTTAGTATTTCCATATGATAAACTTCCGGTAAAACAATCCGTTTATTTTGATGTCCCCGATGGAAGAATGATGTTCGCCATTCCGCGGGGAAAAGTAACGTATGTAGGAACAACAGATACTAATTACAATAATGATAAAGATAAGGTGCAAACTGACCTAGCAGATGCTATATATTTACTTTCGGCAGTAAATAATATGTTTCCAAAAATTAATCTGGAGATGGAGGATATCGTTTCATCGTGGGCAGGCCTGCGACCTTTGATTCATGAAGAGGGCAAGTCTGCCTCGGAACTTTCTCGAAAAGACGAAATTTTTACTTCCGATACCGGACTCATTAGCATAGCAGGTGGTAAGCTTACGGGTTACCGTAAAATGGCAGAGCGAGTTGTAGACCGTATCGCCAAAAAGTTAGAGGAAGAATATAAGACTAAGGTAAAACCATGTACCACCCAAGACATTCCGCTCTGTGGTAATGATTTTAAAAAATACAAACATGTTAAAAAGTACATAGCTGAAGTATTTGACCGTATCAAAGTGGATGGTTTTACTGAACACGACGCATGGTTCCTGGTGACAAACTATGGAAAGCAGACCGAAACGATTCTAGATTTCTACCAAAATAGAAAAGAAACCGACAATCCTACTAAGCTAATATTGGCAGAACTACAGTTTGGTATTGTGCATGAAATGGTGCAGGACCCTATGGATTTCTTTATCAGAAGAACAGGTAGATTGTATTTTGATATTGAAAGTGTACGTACGTATATGGAACCCGTGTTAAAAGAATTCAAGACTATTTTTAAAACCGACGATAGTCAAATTTTAAAATGGAAGGAAGCCTTACAAACGGAGTTAGTTGAACATTCTGATTTTTCTATGGAACGGGTTTAATCTAACTTATCCGTTAATTCTTTAAAAAGCTGTTTGGCATTGCCATTTTTGTATAGTATTTGGTATACCGTGTTAATAATTGGTGTTTTAGATTTTTTCTTGAGTTTCGCCATTAAATCATGGGCACTTTTTGTTGCATAATAGCCTTCTGCGACCATACTCATTTCCATTTGTGCACTTTTAACGGTGTAGCCTTTACCGATCATATTTCCAAACATACGGTTACGGCTAAAGGTAGAATAACCTGTAACCAAAAGATCTCCTAAATAGGCAGAGTTGTTTATATTTCGCTTCATTTTGTGCACTTTCTTAATAAAGCGTTTCATCTCACGTATAGCATTGCTCATCAATACACTTTGGAAGTTATCGCCATATCCCAGACCATGTGCAATTCCGGCGGCAATAGCATAAATATTTTTGAGCATCGCGGCATACTCCGTACCAATAATGTCGTCCGAAATTTTTGTTTTAATATAATCGCTCTTTAAGGCGTTGGCTACCAGTTCTGCCTTCTTAGGGTCGGCGCAGGCCAAGGTTAAATAAGAAAGTCGCTCCAAGGCCACCTCCTCTGCATGACAAGGTCCTGTAAGCACGCCAATAGACTCAAAAGGGACATCATACGTTCTGTGGAAATGTTCGCCCACTATAAGTCCAGATTCCGGAACGATGCCCTTAATTGCGGAAAAGATTATTTTACCGTCAAACGAAGCCGTCAACTTTTCAAGTTCAGTATTCAAAAAAGCGGAAGGAATAGCAAAAATGAGTACGTCGTACTTGGTTATTGTACTATTGATATCCGAAGACAAATCCAAGAGTGAAATTGGAAATTCCACAGAACTTAGGTAGTTGGGATTGTGTCTTTGCGTCTTAATGTGCTGAATAGCATCGGTATTCCGCATATACCAACCCACTGTATGTCCATTGCCAGTCAACATTTTCACAATAGCGGTTGCCCAACTTCCTCCTCCTAAAACGGCAAATGTCTTTTCATTATTCATAGGATAAAAGTAAGTATTCAAAAGCATAGGAAAAACAAAAGAATATAAAGTATTGAAAATCAATACAATGAAATTTTTGGCACGGTGCTTGGTTTCTATTTAACAAATCACTAAAACCAAATAACATGAAAACAATAAAACTACTTTTCGGATATTTCCTTATGGCAACGTTGTTAGTTTCATGCTATTCAGATGTAATTATAGAAGATCAGTTCATAGAAGAATCGGCTTTTAATACGGACAGGGTTTTACAATCTTTTGACCTTTGGTATGTAGATATTAATGAAACAAGAGGTAATGGAGAGGTTCCTTTTTTACAACGTGCCTTTACCATTTCCTTTGATAGAGGCGTGCTCATTGCTAATAATAATATTGTTGGAATAGGAAAAACTGGCAATGGTCTAGGAATAGATGTTGGGTTTTACAGCACGCTTAGAGGTGTTGTAGAAATTGACCATGATGTAGATGGACTATGGTTGTTGGAGGTATATGCCTTAAACAACAATACAATTGAGTTGTTGGATACACGATCAAATACATCATACGTCTTACGTGGGTTTCAACGGAATAGATTTGATTATGATATGGTGTTTTATGACAACATCAATTACTTTATGCAGGAGTATGATGTTTGGGAGAAGTCCTTTACGAGTGAAGAAGGGGCTTTGAACGGTTTCGACGACGAGAATTTTTTACAGTTCTTACCTGCTTTTTTCCGTTCTTCCATAGATACACCTGGTACTTCTTTAGGAGCTATACGTTGGGATTTTGAAGGCGACTACCAAGTATTTGATGTTGCTGGGGATACCAGTTTAAAAACCTTGACCTTGGATTATGATTTTATGGGGAGCGATTATTTTGAACTCTATGTAATTAATGACAGCACAATAGAACTGTACCACCCTGATAGCGGAACAGTCTATGAGTTTAAGGGAAGGGGATATCAGCAATACCTTAAATCTGGTAAAAGTGCTGTAGTAAAGAAAAGAACAAAATCGGAGAATCCTATTATGGACGTGAAACGAAAAAGAAAATAACAGTTGTTTTTAAGTTGGTTGAAAATGCCTTTGTTCTTATAACGAAGGCATTTTTATGTTAAACGCCTATTATCGCAATACTTTGAAATGATCTAACTTTATATCATCCAAGCCTTTATCATCAAACGGATATTCCAAATCGTCTTGAATATTATACAGTGAAATCAGTATAAATTCAGTAAGTACCACAATAAAATAAACGGTTAAATGATTATAGTTTTCCCCAATATTGAATATAATCGTAGGAGTGTATATAAGAGGAAAAATATAGATAAATACTTTGCAATAGGCTTTTAAACTTGCCGGTGTTCGATGCACATGAATTCCGTTCAAATTATCAATGGCCTCATGAAGATCACACATATATTTAAACAGTTTATCCTTTAGGCTTTTTGGAATAGTTTCTCTCCTATCAAAGATAAACTCGTAAATTTTATCAATTTCTTCATCAAGATATTTAATATTCCCGTTGTGATTTTTAAGATGGGTCAATGTTTTGTCTTCAATGTTTTGTAATAACTTTCTCAAGCTATTTTCTTCTTCGGCCAATAATTTGCTTGTGGTAACAAAATAAAAGATTGTTTTCATAGCGCTTCGGTACTGGCTCAAATGTTCCAACGCTTTTTCCCTTCTTCTAAATGATCCTCTTATGGTAAAAACCAATGGGAAAATAATTGCAATACTTAATAAGGTTAAATCTACTTTAAAATAAATTTTATATCGATAACAGACAAAAACCGATAGTAAAGAAATCACCGCTACTATAAGGGTCCTATGATTTAAAGATGAGAGATAGAGTTTAATAGTTTTATTTTTAATACTTTACAGGTAAAGTTAAAGGAATATGGGAAATATACAAACTAATATAAATCTTCTGGTTATATCTGTTTTTATCTCAATTTCTAGCTACAGTCAAACAAACAAAAACGACAATAAGCTGGGAAAGGTTTCGAAATTATTTAGATCTACAACAGTATTGCCAATTCAGATGTCTTACAGTAACAAAGACCTTAAAAAACTTACTAATGATAGCACATACTTAAATCTTATGGTGTCGTATTCTGATATTGAGGAAAACAACATCCTTAAATCCTTGCCGGTGAGAGTAAGGGCGCGTGGAAATTTTAGGCGTAAAAATTGCTATTTTACTCCTGTTAAGTTTAAAATCAAAAAAGGAGATGCCAAAGGAACCTTGTTTAAGGGGAATAAGGAACTAAAACTTGTAGTTCCATGTTTGAAGGAGAGAAGCACCAATGACAATGTTGTTAAAGAACTGTTGGCGTATAAATTTTATGAAATTATTTCCCCATACCATTTTAAGACTAGGCAATTAGATTTAACATTGAAAGAGCAGAAAGGGAAAAAGTTGATAGAACATAAACTAAAAGCGTTTTTCATAGAGGATATTGATGAACTGGAGGACAGGTTCGGGGGCAAAGAACAAAAGAGAGATATACATCCCTTACAGCAAGACCCCTTGAATTCAGTTCGTAATGCGTTTTTTCAATATATGATAGGTAATATCGATTTTTCAACAGGATTCCGGCATAACCAAAAGATTTTGTTCGTAGATGGTTTTTCAATACCGATTCCCTATGATTTTGATATGTCTGGATTATGTGATGTTAGTTACGCTGTTATTTCTCAAATACCAGGCCAGGAGTTACCAGTTGAAAAGGTCACAGACCGTTTATATCGGGGATTCAAGAGGTCCGATGGGACTATACAATTGATTCGAGAAGAGTTTTTGAACCATGAATCTGAAATGATGTCTCTATTGGAAGACTATAAAGTGTATTTTGAAAACCCTAAAGAGTTTGAAACATGTAAAAACTACTTATTGAGTTTCTTTAACATTATTCGAGATGAAAACACTTTCAAATCTGAAATTTTGGATAAGAGTAGAGTAGAGTAATTGTAACTATTTTTCGAATAATTCTACCAGTGGTTTGCCTTGAGATGCACTTGGCAAGGATATATTTAGTAACATAGACAGACTTGGTGCTATATCTATTGGATGTACGGCCCTTACTGATTCTCCTTTTGGAATTCCCACGCCCATCCAAATCATAGGCACTTGTGTATCGTACGTATAACCAGAACCATGTACAGTGCCCTTTACGTCCATTAAATCAATATATGGATTGGGATGAATGATGGTGCCCGAGGTGTAACTAACGATTACATCCCCAGACCTTTTTATATGATATCCGTTCTGTATGGTTTTTCGCAACCCTTCCTCATACACTTGGGTTTTTAGATCATCTGCGGTAAGGGCAAGAAATACTTCGGGAGATTCCATGAGAAAATCAGCTGCCTCTTTTTCTACCAAAGGCATGCTTAGCTTTTTTTCATCAACAGTCTCTTTTTTTAGGTATAGGTTATTCCCATTTACCGCACGTATCCATGAGCCATCTCCATATTTCTTATCCAGAAAAGCTTCTAATTTTATAGCATCTCCTGTAGTTCTTGCAACTGTAGCATCAAGTTTATGGTCCTTTAAGTAAGATGCATTTTGAATAGCACCGTGGTCAGAGGTAAGGAACAAGGTGTAGTTGTCATTCCCTATGACATCATCTAACTGGGCAAATAGTGTCGCCAAATCATTGTCCAGTCTTAAAAAAATATCTTCCATTTCTACAGATTGCGGTCCAAAAGTATGACCAATAACATCTGGTACGGAATAGCTAATACTTAGAAAGTCGGTGTGCTCATCTTTTCCTAAATTTTCTTCTTTTATAGCAGTAATCGCAAATTCAGTAAGTAGGGTATTTCCTTTTGGCGAAATCCATAATAGTTGGTATTCCTTATCCTTGGTTTGTAATCTCATGTCCTTAAAGTTATAAGGAAATGTAGGGCTTGTTTTACCGCTCAAAGAAGGTTCATAGTCATTGTTGTCCGAACTGCTTATGGAATATGTTTCCAGCGGATATAAGGTATTCCAAGTTTCGTTGAGATAGTTGTCAGACCTCCCTGCTTTGTTAAATTTCTTCACCCAATTCGGTAGGCTTTCCATATAATAGGAACTACTAACAAAATGGCCAGGGCTAGATTCCCAATCGTGCCAATACGCTGCATCAGCAGCCTTACCGCCCGGCAGAATTGCTCCTCGATCCTTTATAGAGACACTTATGACTTTAGATTTAAAATTGCTTGATTGTTTTAATTCATCTGTAATCGTTGAGGTCTCTAAATTTTTTGGTGAGCTTCCAATGGGACTTTCTGTTGCCGAACCTACAATCGTTTGCTTAGTATCGGAGACACTTCCGATAATTGATTTTGTAGTGGTATCATACCAACTATTTCCTATAATACCATGATAGGAAGGTGTTGTTCCGGTATAGATAGATGCATGACCGGGAGCAGTTTCGGATGGTATATAGTTTACATTGGTATTCTTAAAATTAAATCCTTCTCTAAGTAATCTTTTGAATCCATCGTTCCCATACCTATTTTGATACTTATAAAGATAGTCCGAACGCATCTGGTCTATTACTATACCTATGACGAGTTTTGGTTTTTTGTTGGTTTGGGCCTGCACTTTATATACAGAACAGCTTAGAGAAAAAAGAAAGATATAAAATAATTTATGCATAGAATTCTTTGTGTTTCTATAGTTATCAAGTTTCAATAGTACTAGCTCACCATGTCACTACGACCTTAATCTGTATTTAGCTCACATGTTTCACTCTAAAATTTGACGGATTCTCACCAACAATCTTTTTAAAACTTCTGTTAAAATAAGACAAGCTTTCAAACCCGCAAGAATAGCATGTTTCGGTTACGTTTTTCCCTAAAAGTAAATAGCGTTTGGCTTGGCTTACGCGATACTGGTTTAAAAATTGGACAAAGGTACTGCCTGTATTCTTTTTAAAATAGCGACAAAAAGCAGGTTTTGTGAGGTTACAAAGGCTTGCCACTTCGTCCAAAGTGATTTTGCTTTCATAGCGTTCGTCTATAAATGCGTAAATGGTACGTAACCGCTTTTGTTCCTTTTCATTGTGTTTGTTTATAAAAGGGGTTTTGTGTAGCAGCTCAAATTCTTTGCTTGTAGACAAGCGTCTTAGAATTGTCATTACGCTCATAAAAAAGGCAAAGGGCTCCAAGGTGTGTAATTCTTTTAACAGCGTTCCTACTTCGTTCTTTGTTTCTCCATAGAATGCAATGCCGTATTTTGAAAGCTCTAGTAACCTATCAATTTGTTTCAGTTCGGGCAGGGCATCTAGAATATGATCTTTAAAATTAGGCTTTATATGCAGCACCTCTTTTAGGTAGGTGGTGGTGACACCATGATCAAAATTTAAATGTGGAATGTTACCCCCTATAAGTACAAGATCGCTCCCTTGATAGTGCGAAATATGGTTTCCCACATGCCGTTTTGCGCTTGCACCTTCAATATAAACAAGCTCTAATTCAGGATGAAAATGCCAATAAAAAAGATGACTGAGTTTAGGGTCGTGAAGCAGCCTAAACGGACTCTTTGTAACTTGCGAAATGGTCTCTAAGGCAATCTTCACTATAGGGTGTTTTAAATGTTTTACTTTAATTTTTACTAATATATAACAAAATTAACATAGATATGCTTGATAATAAACTTAAATTATCAATATTGTTCAAATTTATATCAATATCAAGGAAGTGTCGAGTTTTGGTTCGTGCTAGTTTTGCTATGTTAATACGAACGATAACTTTAAATAATACACCATGGAGCATAAAGAGAAGAAGATTGAAATGGCCAATAAAGGACATAAAGAAATTCCTGGAAATCCTTCAACCGCGACTAGCAGTAAACAGAAATTAAACGACCGCTCAAACCAAGAACCGTTGCGTGCTTTGAGCGAGGAAGATTGGCAATTTTGGATTCATAATGGTTATATCGTTATTAAAAATGCCGTACCAAAGGAACAGGTAAAACGAACCGCAGATTTTCTTTGGGAGTTTGACGAAAAGGACCCTAACGATAAAACAACTTGGTATGCACCGCCAAGAGCAGAAATGCAAATGAAAGAATTGACAGGTACTGGAATGGTAGAGGTATATAACCATCAGTACCTTTGGGACAATAGACAAACCCAAAAAGTTTATGATGCTTTTGTAGACGTATGGGGTACTGAGAAATTATGGGTAACTATAGACAGGGCCAATCTTAATTTTCCATTACCCCCTGGTGTAGATAAAAAAGGATTTATTCACTGGGACTATGACCCAGAAACGCGTCCGCAAAATGTGCAAGGGGTATTAGCTTTGGCGGATCAGGATGATACAACTATGGGCGGGTTTCAATGTATTCCCTGGTTGTATCGCGAATATGATTCTTGGAAATTAACGCAACCAGAGGATAGAGATCATTTTCAGCCAGATATTTCAGATTTAGAGGATAAGATAGTGAAGGTTAAAATGAACGCTGGTGATTTGCTTATTTTCAATAGTACCGAGCCGCATGGTATACGACCTAATAAATCTAAGGATAAGGTACGCATCGCTCAATACATTTCTATGATGCCTGCGGAAGAGGACAATGAAGCCTTGAAGGAATGGCGAATCAATTCTTGGAAAAATAGGGTTGCACCTGAGGGGTATGCTTTTCCCGGCGATCCAAGAGAATGGGAACAAACTAAGTATCAAACTGCAAAATTATCAGATTTGGGAGAGAAATTATTGGGGTTAAAGTCATGGTAGATTTCTAAATCGTTAATAATCAAAAGCTTTCTTTTAGTGTCAACAATTAATGCTATTTTTGCGCCCTTAAATTCATGAGCTGTGCGTAAGTATTTTAATTTGTTCGATTTCAAACAAAAAGTAGATTATAAGACCGAAATTCTCTCTGGTCTTACTGTAGCCTTGGCTTTGGTTCCGGAGGCAATCGCCTTTGCCTTAATTCCTGGATTTTCACCATTGACAGGATTGTATGCCGCTTTTGTTTTGGCATTGGTTACTTCTATTTTAGGCGGTAGGCCAGGAATGATTTCTGGTGCAACAGGGGCTGTAGCCGTTATTTTTGTTGGTTTAATCTTAGAATTGAAACGAAATTTTCCCGGAATAGAACCAGAAACCATTCTCAACTACGTTTTTGCGACGGTTATTTTAGCTGGGGTACTTCAAATATTGGCGGGGGTACTGCGCTTGGGTAAATTCATACGTTTGGTGCCACATCCGGTAATGTTCGGTTTTGTAAACGGATTGGCGATAATCATATTTATGGCGCAATTCCCAAACTTTTATCAAAAGGGAACAGAGGATTTGTTGAACGGTAGTGCTATGTATGTGATGCTTGGTCTTACCTTGTTAACGATGTTAATTATTTGGGGTCTTCCCAAACTTACCAAGGCAGTTCCTTCCTCCTTAGTGGCCATCGTTGTGGTGTCTGCTATTGTAATTGGTTTTAGCGTAGATACACTTACTGTTGCCGACACCATGCGTGACGGCGAAACGATTAAAGGAGGGTTCCCGCCACTTTCTATTCCGCAATTGCCATTTACCTGGGAGACCTTTAAAATTATCGTTCCCTATGCGGGAATTGTAGCAGGCGTTGGACTCATAGAAAGTCTACTGACCTTAAATATTATAGATGAAATTACAGATACCCGTGGTAGAAGTAATAAGGAGTGCGTAGCGCAGGGAACTGCAAATATTCTTTCTGGTTTCTTATCCGGTATGGGTGGCTGCGCTATGATTGGTCAGAGTTTGATCAACACATCCTCGGGAGCCAGGGCACGCTTATCGGGAATAACAGCAGCCATAATGCTTTTAGTGTTTATTATGTTCGGTTCTAGTCTTATAGAACAATTGCCAATGGCGGCCTTAGTGGGCTTAATGTTTATGGTAGCTATTGGCACCTTTGAGTGGGCAAGCTTTAAGACCTTTGGCAAAATGCCAAAATCCGATGTGGTGGTTATGGTCTTGGTTACTTTGATTACCGCTATAACGCATAATTTGGCAGTAGCTGTTCTATTAGGGGTAATTATTTCTGCCTTGGCCTATTCTTGGGAAAATGCAAAACGGATTCGGGCAAGAAAATATATAGACGATAATGGAGTAAAGCACTATGAAATCTATGGCCCGTTGTTTTTTGGTTCTACCACATTATTTACCGAAAAGTTCGATGTTCCCAATGATCCCGACGAGGTCATAATAGATTTTAAGGAAAGCCGTGTGGCAGACATGTCCGGTATTGAGGCTTTAAATAAGATTACTGAGCGGTATGCTAAAGTAGGTAAGAAGGTGCATTTGCGACATTTGAGTAAAGATTGCATTCGATTACTGGCGAGTGCCGAAGATATTATAGATGTGAACGTTATCGAAGACCCAACCTATAAGGTAATGGTAGATAAGATTTAGTAGTTGGTTTTTTGAGTATCCATGGCATCGGTTTCTAATTATGCCAATTTTGGAGGTTTTTTTTATTTAATACAGTAATTATTTATCTACTTTAAACCACTACAAAGAATTGAAATAGCCTTATTTTTAATAACTGATAGAATGGGACTATGAACAAACAGTATTGGTTAAGTATCGGTTTAAACTTCTTTTTTATAATCGGATTTAGTAGTTGCGAAATGAAGAACACCCCAAAAACACAGCCCTTATTCGTAGGCACTTATACCGACAATGGTAGCGAGGGTATTTACAGATATTGGTTTAATACGGATACCGGAGAACTCACGGAAAGAGTGCTTGCCGCCACTACGGGAAATCCGTCGTACATAGAGATTTCGCCCGATAAGCAATATCTCTACGCCGTAGATGAAACTGATTCCTATGCCCAGGAAAGCGGTTCTATAACTGTATTTAAAATTGATGGTCAACAGTTAAAGGCCTTGAATACGGTGTCAAGCTTCGGAGCGCATCCATGTCACATAGGTATTTCTAAAGATGGGTCCATGGTTGCCGTTTCAAATTATTCGGGAGGTACTATAGCTGTTTATACTACAGATGGTTTTGGTAAGCTAAAAGAACCACAGGTAATAGACCACACGATTTTGGATAGCACTAAAACCTCCCATGCACATTCTGCCCTTTTTTCTCAGGGGAAGCTCTTCGTCGCAGATTTGGGTTTGGATGTGGTCAACGCATATACGGTAACTAATACAAATGTGGAGGTCATAAATCCAATGGTATTACAATTACCCGAGAAAGCTGGCCCTAGGCATTTTGTTTTTAGTAAGGATGCAGAGTTCTTATATGTAATAAACGAATTGAATTCTACTATTACCGTTTATAAAGGTGGTAGTGATGGCAATTATAGATTGTTGGAGACTAAGTCCACCTTAGCTGAAAATTTTAGTGGTGAGAGTTATTGTGCGGATATCCGCTTGTCTCCAGATGGTAAATTTTTATACGGCTCTAATAGGGGAGAAAATACAATTGTCATTTTTGGAGTAGATGAAGTTACAGGTAAATTATCGTTAATAGGGAGGGAAGACGTTCGGGGCGATTGGCCTCGTAACTTTAATATAGATCCAAGTGGCAATTTTTTGTTGGTTGCTAATCAACGCAGTAATAATATAATCGTTTATAAAAGAAACAAGGAGAAGGGAACCTTGGACTTTGCGCAGGAGTCGGAACTTTCCAATCCTGTTTGTTTGAAGTTTTTGTAGAAGTAGGACTAGTTTAGAATTTGTTGTTAATTGAAATTCTGAATCAAACTATCTCATTAAAAAAAGAGACTGCTCTACGTTCCGAATAGGTAAAATTATCTGGACCATAGAAACCAACATGACCACCATATTTGGGAATCTCTAAATAAACACTTTTATTTTCTTCCGCTTCTTTTGTCGGATAACATGCTGCGCCCAAAAAAGAATCGTTTTGGGCGTTGATAATTAAGGAAGGTACCGAAATGTTATTTAAAAATTGGCGGCAGCTACATTGGTTGTAATAGTCCATCGCATCTTTAAAACCATGAGCGCGACTGGTATAGATGTCATCAAAATCCTTTAACGTCTTAATATTGTTTATATCAACATCGGTGATTTTGGAGGGGAATAGTTCTTGTTTTAATTTTAATTTGTCAATTAGGTTTTTTTTAAACCGTGCTGCATAAGCTCTGTTTTTAAAAGAAAGTAGTTGGCGTAGAGAATCATCCAATCGGCACGGTACGGAAACGGCCACGGCACCTTTAAGTTCAAGTGGAACCGTATTGCCTTCACCCAAGTATTTTAAGAGTAGATTGCCGCCAAGACTAAAACCTTTCAGGTAGATTTCACTGTAATGCTTATTGCCTAAAATATGCTCCAGCACTGTTTTTAAATCTTCTGTAGCCCCGGAATGGTAGGAGCGATAGGTAGTATTTGGTTCGCCGCTACATCCTCTAAAGTTTACGGCGCAAACATCATATCCCTTGCGGTTCAATGCCCTGATGCTTCCTTGTATATAGGCGCGCTGTGTATTTCCTTCTAGACCATGAAGCAGAACCGTCACTTTTTTAGAGGGTTGGTTGGCAAAGCTCCAATCCAAATCTAAAAAATCGCTATCGGGTAAATATATTCGTTCCCGATGTTGCACGATGCCGGTCACTTCTCTAAAAAGTCCCGCATACATAGTAGATAAATGACCATTTTTAAAAAAGTAAGGAGGATTATAATGGGAGGGTATAAGGGGCATTTATGCGCTAATTTTTTAATACTAACATTATAAAAGTACCTGTTTTTTATTTTGAAGGGAAGTTGTGTGAATTTAATTTTTCGGATACGTTTCTAGAAGTTTTGCTTGCTCCGTTATCGCAGTTTTAAACTCGATTTTTAAGTTAGCTACAAGTTCGGCTACCGAGAGACTATTATTTATTAGAGCTGAACCTTGCCCTGCAGACCAAATTGTTTTCCACGCCTTAGCTTCGGTATCCAATTCTTTTCCAAAATCTATTTTTGTGTCTTTTTTTAGGTCTTCCTCTGTAATGCCGGCGGCCTGTAAACTTGCACCTAAAAAATTGGCATGAACCCCAGATATAGATGCGGTATACACTATATCGCTGGCACCCGCTTCAATAATCATTTTTCGGTATTCGGGCGAGGCCTTACTTTCTTCCGTGTTTATAAAACGGGTACCCATATAGGCCAGATCAGCTCCCATTTGCATTGCGGATGCAATATCCCGTCCAGTACTAATACATCCGGATAGGATAATGGTTTTGTGAAATATCTTTTTAATTTCTGCTACTAGGGTCATCGGATTTATTGTGCCAGCATGTCCGCCAGCGCCTGCTGCCACTAAAATGAGGCCGTCTACACCTGCTTGTGCCGCTTTTTCTGCATGTCTCTTCTTAATGATATCATGAAATACGAGTCCGCCATAACTATGTATTGCATCAACAACCGTGGATACTGCGCCTAAGGACGTTATGATAATAGGAACTTCGTGCTTTCTACAAATTTTTACATCGGCTTCCAATCTGGGATTGGTAGCATGTACTATGAGGTTAACACCAAATGGTGCGGCCTTTTTACCCGTTTCCTTTTCAAATTTGTTTAGTGCTGCTTTTATTTCCATCAACCATTCTTCAAAACCCTCGCTCGTGCGTTGGTTTAATGCGGGGAAGGTGCCAACGATTCCGTTTTTACAACATTCAATGACGAGTTTAGGTCCCGATATTAAAAACATAGGAGCTGCGATAGCCGGTAAGGAAAGTTCGTTGATAAAAGCCGGTTTTGTTGACATAAGATTAATTATATTTTTTAAATAGAAGAATTAGCTCCTGTTCTTTCAAAACTATACTATTTTTACCAGCTATTATGCGTGCATAACAAAAAATAAAGAATGTATCTGAAGGAATTTGAAATTAGATGGAGTGATGTTGATGCGAACAGACATTTGGCAAACTCGGCCTATGTAAACTTTATGGGTCATACGCGAATGGCCTTTTTAATTGAAATGGGCTTTGATGAAAAAGCGTTAGCTAAATATAATATTGGTCCTGTGGTATTTTATGAGCATATATATTACTTTAAAGAAGTATTTCTTGGTCAACCTGTGAGAGTGTCCATGGAGATTATGGGCTTGAGCGAGGATGCAAAGTTTTTTGAATTTCATCATAACTTTTATAATGCAAAAGGAGAAAATTTTGCGCGTGGAGAAATGATGGGCTCTTGGATTGATTTGAAGACAAGAAAATTAATGGGATTAGATTCAATTTTTTTGAAGCGTTTTGAAGCGGTAGAAAAGGCTGATGGGTATAGAACACTTACAAAATCGGATACCCGCAGGTTCGCCAAAAACCCAAAGCATCTTTAAGGGGTATCAATACTATGATATAATTTCTATATTTAGGGAATGAATGTCATTCCGACCTTATCTGTGCAGTCTGCATATCAGATGATTAAAAACATGATAGCCTCCAACGTATTAATTGGTGGAGAAAAGATAGATTACACCACCTTGGGGGAAAAGCTTCAAACAGACGCTAAAGTGGTGAAGAAGGCTTTAAAACTATTACAGGCAAATGGTTTGGTTATCGCAGTGCCTGAAGAAGGTTTGGTGATACGGAATTTTTGTCATCAGGATATCCTAGATATTTTTGATTGCCGAATAGCGTTGGAGACCATGGCGATTAAATCCTTTGTCAAACACGCGGACCAAGCAAGAATTGATGATTTGCGTAATTTATTGGTTCCTTTTGAGAAAGGACCTTTGAGCGCTAAGGTTTTTCAGAAAATAGACTTTCATTTTCATGACATTATTTTGGCAAATTGTGGAAATACATTTGTCTATGAACTTTTTAATCAGGCTCATATCTGGTTATGTATGGAAGTCGTGGGCCTTAAAAGGCCGTTAAAAGAAATACTACACGAGCATCTAGATATGATATCTGCCATCCATAATAGAGATTCTGTAAAAGCAGTGCTGTTGATGCGAAACCATTTAGAGAACTCAAAACAGGCGTTTTTGTCCTAAGCTGTACCTACTTTTATTTTAGGTTTTTTACTGGCCAAGTAAACACCTATCAATACCAAACAGGCAGCAATTATTTTAACGGTCGTTAATCGGTCTTGTCCGGCAACAATAGCATAGCTTATGCCTATTAGTGGCTGTACATAAACAAAAGCACTTAAAGTAGATGCTTTTAATTGGGTTAACGCAAAGATGTTAAAGAGGTAGGTGCAGAAGGTAGTTCCTATGATTACGAAGGCGATACGCCAAAGCGCTTCTATGGGAAGTTCGGCCCATTTTATTTCCGTGAATTCTTGGTAGCCAAAGGGCAAACAAATAAGGATTCCTAGGGTGAACAGCCATTTCATAAAGGTAAATGGATGGTATTTTGTGATCAAGGTTTTGGCTACGATTAAATAGGAGCCATAAAAAATCGAGTTACACAAAATTAGAAAATTACCCAATGGTATATTCGGTGCGTCTTGTCGTATTTCCGAACCAAAAAGAATAAGTCCCAAAGCACCCAAAAGCCCTATTCCAATTCCTATAACTTTACGTCCTAAAATCTTTTCCTTTATCACGATGGCCGACAAAACAAGCACAATTATTGGTGTGGTCGTAATCAGAACTGCACTGTTGATAGGTGTAGAAAGCGATAGTCCTTTGAAGAAAACCAACATGTTTAAACCCATGCCTAACAAAGCGCAAAGACCCATTCGCAGGTAATCTTTTTTATCTATTTTTTCTTTAGGTCCCCAAAAAGAAATGAGCCAAAACAAAATTGAGGCTCCTAAAACCCTGAGGATAATGAAACCTAAGGGCTGCACATAAATAGGCATAACCTCTTTTGCTATGGTATGGTTTACCCCATAAATGGTGGTGGCACCTATGGCAGCGAAAATTGCAAGTGTTCTTTTGTTCACGAATGAATAGCTTCTTTGGCAAGCGCAGTTGTTTTTTTGCTATTCCCTATAAAAATAGATTCGTCCAAGAGAATTACAGGTCGCTTTAAAAAAGTATAATGATCTAGAATCAGGTTTTTATAGTCTTCCTCACCCAAGGTTTGCTCATGAAGTCCCCGTTGTCTAAAAAGCATCGCCCTTTTGCTAAATAGCGATAGATAACTATCGGTGCGTTTTCGCATTTCTTCTAATTGAGCAGGGGCAATGGGCTCTGTTTTAATATCCTGTAAAGTAAAGTCTTCTAAAGGTTGCAGTTCTTTTAGAATGCGTTGGCATGTAGAGCAGCTACTAAGGTGGTATATTTTTTTCATATCAATCTTTAAACTATCCGCAATACAAAGAAACTTAAATATCATTAATTGTGCTATTTTTAGCATTCATTTAAATTGATGTCCATTGAAGAACGAACTAGCGATTACCCTTCAGAATAGAAAAAACTTATTATCAATTTTAGAAAGCACCCCTAGAGAGGATTTGTTGCTAATACCACAACAGTTCCGTAATAATATATGGTGGAATATTGCCCATATTGTGGTCACTCAGCAACTATTGGTCTATAAATTTAGTGGGGTGCCTATGCTTGTTTCGGACGAATTAGTAGCAAAATATATGAAAGGAACCGTCCCAGATGGTAGTGCCACCGAGACGGAGATGAAACAGATTTCAGATGTGTTGGTGTCGATTATAGAACGTACGACGGAGGATTATGAATCAAGGCTTTTTAAAGAATTTAAGGCCTATACGACAAGTGCCAAGGTAAGCTTGAACAATGTAGAAGATGCCATACGCTTCAATAATTTTCATGAAGGCATACATCTTGGGTCTATTTTGGCTTTGAAAAAAATGGTATAAAATTACTTTTGTTTGGGAAAATGGACCAAATAGTTTTGGAGTTCGGGGTATGGTAAAGTGAGGATAATAGGGCCATCTGCATAGGAAGCTATCTCATACTGTTCGTAGAATAATTGTAAGCCTTCTTTTGTATACCCTATATTTTCTGCTAGATAAAACGACCCTGTCTCGAACATGAATCCCGTACTATTGATGTCTTTCTCTGCAGGAATACCTTCTTGTATTCTGAATTTGGTTTCGGCATATTCTTCAAAAGCGGTTATGTTTTTAAAAAGTTCATCTGAATCTAGTTCTATCGCCTTCACTTTATCAAAATTTAAGTAGTGTGTTGTGTTGTAGCCATGGGCTCCTCCAGTAAAAAGGTAGGAATCTAGCTTTATGGTTAACACCTTCTTATCCTCGTAGGATACTTGTGCGCTAACATTGGCCTCCCAAGGGGTAGTTTCCTCCGCAAATTGGTTTTTCAGGTTATTGTAGCCGCTTACAAAAGAATGCATGGCGCTTTTAATATCTGTTGCGTTAGTATCTTCATCAAAGTTGAGTACGTAAATGATTTCTTCCTGTACGGCAGTATTAATTACGTAATTAACCCTCGACTTGCCCAAAGCTTTTGGAACTGTGATTTTTATCTTGGGGCAATCTCCACATTCATCTCCAGAATAGGTGATAGGCTCAAACGTAAGCGCGTTGTCTTTTTTACAACTTAATGATAATAGTATGACAAAGAGGCAAATTAAACGGAGTTTCATAGGATATTTTGTATCCGACAAAAATACACCTTCATTGTTTTCCTCAAAAGATAACAATACATTTGAGACAAGAATAAATACTGTGAACGATAAAATATTACGTTTTAATACTAAAACAATACATGGAGGCCAGCAACCGGATAAAGGTTATGGAGCCGTAATGCCTCCTATCTACCAAACTTCTACCTATGCGCAGTCTACTCCTGGCGGGCATAAAGGGTACGCATATTCTAGAAGCGCCAATCCTACGCGAACGGCATTGGAAAATTCGCTAGCTAGTATAGAAAATGGTGCTTACGGGCTCGCATTTGGCAGTGGTCTCGCTGCCATCGATGCTGTATTAAAATTATTAAGCCCAGGTGATGAAGTGGTTTCCACAAACGATTTGTATGGTGGTAGTTACCGATTGTTTAAGCAACTATTTGAAAATTTTGGAATCACCTTTCGTTTTGTAAATATGCAAAATGCAAATACTATTGAGAACTTTATTACAGCAAAGACAAAGCTTATTTGGGTAGAAACACCTACCAATCCAATGATGAACATTATAGATATTGAAGCAATAGCGATACTAGCTAAAAAATATAGTGTGCTTTTGGCTGTGGACAATACGTTTGCAACTCCATATCTGCAGTTGCCACTTGATTTGGGAGCTGATATTGTAATGCATTCGGCCACTAAATATTTAGGAGGGCATTCAGACGTTGTGTTGGGAGGTTTGGTAGTAAAAGATAAAGAGCTGGCAGATAAGTTGTATTTTATACAAAATGCAAGTGGTGCTATTTGTGGCCCGATGGATAGTTTTTTGGTGCTGCGAGGTATTAAAACCCTACATGTTCGTATGCAGCGGCATTGTGAGAATGGTAGCACTATTGCAGAGTACCTTAGGAATCACCCAAAGATAGATAAGGTTTATTGGCCAGGTTTCGAGGACCACCCAAACCATAGTATCGCTAAACGGCAGATGAAGGATTTTGGAGGGATGATTTCTTTTGTGCCGAAAGGAAGTAGCTATAAGGCCGCCATCAATCTCGTCCAAAAACTTACCGTTTTTACCTTGGCCGAATCTTTAGGCGGTGTAGAAAGTTTAGCGGGGCATCCGGCGAGTATGACCCATGGTAGTATACCAAAGGCAGAACGTGAAAAAGTTGGTGTTGTAGACGCTTTGATTCGATTAAGTGTAGGCATTGAGGATCAAGCAGATCTTATTGCCGATTTAGAACAGGCTATAGGCTAATGCCAAGTCGAAACTTTCAAATAGAGTAATAGAGTACCGGATAATTTTTAAAAACAGGGCAGGCTTAGTGAGTAAAAAGATATTAATTTATCAATTTGTAAAATAATCAGCAGATAAATTATAATAATGTCATAATTTTGCCGATATATTTAGAATTCACTAACATCAACAGATATCAAATAGTTCTATGGAAGCAAAAATAAATCAGTTTATGGATGAGGTCAGGACCCGTAACGGTCACGAACCAGAATTCATACAAGCGGTGCAGGAAGTTGCCGAAACGGTAATCCCTTATATCGCAAAAAATGAAATTTATAACGGTAAGAATATCCTTCTCAGAATGGTAGAGCCAGAACGACTTATTTCTTTTAGGGTGGCGTGGGTAGACGACGACGGAGAAATTCATGTAAACCGTGGTTACCGCATTCAAATGAACTCTGCAATAGGTCCGTACAAGGGCGGTCTTCGTTTTCACCCAACGGTAAATGCGAGTATTTTAAAGTTTTTGGCATTTGAGCAGGTGTTTAAAAATAGCTTAACTACACTTCCAATGGGCGGTGGCAAGGGAGGTTCGGATTTTGATCCTAAAGGAAAATCGGACGACGAGGTTATGCGTTTTTGTCATGCCTACATGCTGGAGCTTAACAGGCATATCGGCCCAAATACAGATGTACCCGCAGGAGATATTGGGGTTGGTGCAAGGGAAATAGGCTTCCTTTTTGGAATGTATAAGAAAATCAGAAATGAGTTTACGGGTGTCCTTACAGGTAAAGGAAGGTCTTGGGGCGGTTCTTTAATTCGCCCTGAAGCAACGGGTTATGGTACCGTTTATTTTGCCCAGAGTATGATGAAAACCAATGGAATGGATTTTAAAGGTAAAAGTGTGACCATATCCGGATCAGGGAACGTTGCACAATTTGCCGCGGAAAAGGCCTTACACCTTGGAGCTAAAGTATTGACCTTATCCGATTCCCAAGGTTATATTTATGATAAAGATGGAATCGATCAGGGCAAGTTGGCGTATGTAATGGATTTAAAGAACAATAAACGAGGTAGGATCTCAGAATATGCAGATACCTACAGCTCGGCAACTTTTCATAAAGGAGAAACACCTTGGGATGTAAAGTGTGATATTGCTTTACCATGTGCCACGCAGAATGAATTGGATGGAGAGCATGCAAAAGTCTTAATTAAAAATGGTTGTTTCTGTGTTGCCGAAGGCGCTAATATGCCTTCTACGCCAGAAGCGATTTATGAATTTCATAAAGCAAAAATTCTTTTTGCCCCTGGTAAGGCATCTAATGCAGGTGGTGTTGCCACCTCTGGTCTGGAAATGTCACAGAACTCCTTGCGTATAAGTTGGAGTCGCGAGGAAGTAGATGATAGATTACGCAATATTATGGAAGATATTCACGATTCCTGTATTGAGTACGGAAAAGATGAAGATGGGTATTGCAACTATGTAAAAGGTGCAAATATTGCCGGATTCGTCAAAGTTGCCGACGCAATGTTGGCGCAAGGCGTTATTTAAATTAAAGCTATACAATAATTCGAGACCCGTCAGGTTTTACAGACCAGACGGGTCTTTTGAGTTCTACCATGGTGACATTTGATACCTTTGTGTGAGGTGTTGAGTTTGGAAAAGACGGCATTACTAATTCAGCTGCTTCAAATTATAGATAGCTTCTGCAATTTTGCTTGCATGCTCTTTGGTTAGTTTGTCTTATCGGTACTAATTCCTCCTATATTTGTAGTTGTTCAAACAACCGATTAAAATGCAAGTAACCACCAACGCCATTATTCTTACTTCCCTAAAATATGGCGATACGAGCCTTATCGTAAAAGCTTTTACGTTGTCTGATGGGCTTAAATCCTATTTGTTAAAAGGTATTTTGTCGGCTAAGAAGGGAAGAAAATTGAAAGCTGCCTATTTTCAGCCTTTGACGCAGCTAGAAATCGTAGCCAGCCATAGGAATAAGGGGACCTTAGAAAGCATTCGCGAAGCAAAAGTTAATTACCACTATCAAACGCTACATACCCAAGTTTTAAAAAATGCCCTCACCTTGTTTTTAGCTGAAGTGTTAAGCAATGCAATTTATGAAGAAGAGGTGAATATACCTCTTTTCAACTATGTGGAAACTACATTACAATGGTTGGATATCCATGACAAAGTCGCTAATTTTCATTTATACTTTTTAGTAGTGCTAACAAAATATTTGGGCTTCTATCCAGATACAAATAACCAAGATGCCGATTACTTTGATCTTTTGGAAGGGGAATTTACCTCTGTGCCTACGTTAAACCCAATGATCAAAGGACAGCATCTTATTTTTTTTAAGAAGATTTTAGGCACAAATTTTGATGAGTTAGAGAGTATTAAAATGGGTAAAAATAATCGTAAAGAGTTATTGAAATCTATTATTCTTTTTTACGAGTTACACTTACAGGGGTTTAGGAAGCCTAAGTCGCTCGCTATTTTAAACGAAGTTTTTATTTAGCATGAATAAGAGTATTCTTTTTTTCTTTTTTCTTTTTTCTGCGGTCCTAAAGTCTCAACAAGTAACCGTTTTAGATGCTGATAACGGAGATGTAATTTCCAACGTAGCTATTTATAATGTTGACAAATCCAAAGTTGCCCTTACGGATTTTGATGGCTTTTTTGACATATCCATATTCTCCAAAAATGAGCGTATAATACTCAGACATTTAAGTTATGAGCTGGTAAAAACATCGAGGTCTCAAATACGTAAACAAGGTAATAAGGTGTTTTTGATTATGCGGCCAGAGCAATTAGACGAAGTGGTCATGTCAGTATCCAAATGGGAGCAGCAAAAAAAGGATATTCCTAATAAAATAGCCACCATAGCAGCTAGGGAAATTGCCTTTACCGCACCGCAAACATCTGCTGATGTGTTGCAAAGTACTGGAAAAGTTTTCGTCCAAAAAAGTCAATTAGGGGGTGGGAGCCCAATGATTAGGGGTTTTTCAACCAATAGGCTGGTGTTGTCTGTAGACGGGGTTCGAATGAACAATGCTATTTTTAGAGGAGGTAATTTACAGAATGTAATTTCTATAGACCCCTTTACACTGAAGAATACCGAAATTATTTTTGGTCCTGGATCTGTTATTTATGGAAGTGATGCCATAGGTGGCGTCATGAATTTTTATACACAAATACCTGAATTAAGCGATACGGACAGTCTTAGGATAAACGGAGGGGTAAATTACAGGTTTTCATCCGCTAATTCTGAAAATACAGTTCACGCCAAAGTGGGGTTGGGAAAAAAGAAATGGGCCGCATTAACCAGTTTTACCTATAATAATTTTCAGGATTTGGTCATGGGAAGCCGCGGTCCAGATTCTTACTTAAGAAATTCGTTCGTTAGAACGGTTAATGGTGTAGACGAATTGGTTGCCAACGAAAATCCGAGAAAACAAGTTTCTACCGGTTATGATCAGTTAAATTTTATGCAAAAAGTACGGTTTAAACCTAATGCAAAATGGGATGTCCGTACCGGAATCTTTTATTCGGAAACCAGCGATTATTCAAGGTACGACAGATTAATACGTCCCTCCAGTGATGAATCAGGTCTGCGATCTGCGGAATGGTTTTATGGACCTCAAAAGTGGTTTATGGGGAATATACAAGTAAATAAAAAAGGAAATGGTAAAGGTTATGACGGATTAAAACTAACAACGGCTTATCAACGTTTTGAAGAAAGCCGGAATAATCGTGATTTTCAAGATGTAAGCTTAAATACTACGAAAGAAAAAGTTGACGCGTTTAACGTTAATATTGATTTTGAAAATAAGAAGAAAGGGGACTTTAGACTGTATTACGGTGCAGAATACATATTCAATAGGGTATATTCAGAAGCGATAAACAAGAATATTGTTACTGATATGATTTTGGATGCGCCAACAAGATATCCAGATGGTTCTTCATGGCAAAGTTTAGCAGGCTATGCAAATAGCGAATATAGGGCCAAGCCAAATTTTACCTTAATGTCAGGATTGCGATATAGCCATGTGTGGATAGATGCGATTTTTGACCAAACCTTTTATTCTTTTCCTTTCGATGATGCCAATTTAAGTACAGGCGCCTTAACAGGAAGTGTAGGTTTTAGTTGGTTTCCAAAGTCAGATGTGCAGGTTACGTTCAATGGTTCTACTGGATTTAGAGCACCTAATATAGATGATGTTGGAAAAATATTTGATTCCGAACCAGGAGCTATAGTTGTACCTAACCCAAACCTAGAACCCGAATATGCTTACAATGTGGAATTGGGAATACAAAAGAATTTTGGTGATAAGCTAGTATTAAAAGGTGCTACCTATTATACGTATTTGGTAGACGCATTAGTTAGGAGGGATTTCTCGTTTAACGGCAATGATGAACTTATCTACCAAGGAGAACTTAGTAGGGTACAAGCTATACAAAACGCGGCTAAAGCATATGTATATGGTTTTGAATTTGGAATGGAGGCTTTCCTTTCCGATCACTGGTCTTTATCTTCGAACCTTACGATAACGGAGGGTATTGAAGAAGAGGCAAACGGAACAGATACGCCGGCAAGACACGCTGCACCTACTTTTGGCGATTTTCATGTGAGATGGAAAAATCAGAAACTTAGAGCGAACGTATTTTTAAATTATAACGGTGAAATAGCTTTCAATGATTTGGCGGTTACCGAAATTTCTAAGGATTTTATGTACGCAGCAGATAGGAACGGGAATCCGTATTCACCCTCTTGGTACACGTTAAATTTTCGATCTCAGTATACCTTTGTCAAGAACCTGATTACTTCCTTAAACTTGGAAAATATTACTAATCAACGTTACAGAACGTATTCTTCTGGTATTTCGGCTCCGGGTATTAATTTAATTTTAGGGATTGCATATAGCTTCTAAACTAAAAAAGGCCCGATATACTCGGGCCTCTTATACATTAAAATAGGTTTTGGGTTAATTTTTAACCGCATCCTTAACTTCTTTTGCTTTGTCAGAAACCTTGTCAGCTGCTTCTTTTGCTGCATCCTTTACATCCGCACCAGCTTCTTTTGCACTATCTATGGCTTCAGAACCAGCCTCTTTGACCTTGTCCATAGCATCTGTTCCTGCTTCTTTTGCGTCATTGATAGCATCGTAACCGGCTTCTGCCGCACTGTCTGCAGCTTCTCCAGCAGCATCCATAGCATCTTCGCCAACTTCTTTTAAATCTTCTCCGGCTGCTTCAACTGCATCGCCTGCTTGTTCCGCTGCACCTTTTGCTTTATCAGCAGTTTCTCTGCAAGAAACAAAAGAAACGCTTAGTGCTAACATCAAAACTGAACTTAAAATTACTTTTCTCATTTTTTTGAATTTATTAGTGTTTGTTTAAATCGTAGAGATATACGCACACAATTGTTGTTTAGATGTTAATCTTAAAAACAACAGATTTTATTTATTTTAAGTATTTGATTTTTAAGTAAATACAGTGATTAATTATTTTTTTACTGTGTAAGTATTTCTGTCATTTTTCACTGTTAGTTTGTCTTTTTGTACTCATAACTATCATCCTCTTTAATAGTGTAGTTTACTGTATTCTTGCTTCAATTAAACTTGGACTTTTTAATGAACCCGCTTTTTACGTTAACACTAATTGAAGCGCTACGAACTAAGTCGTTGGCTATTGGCTCTTGCTTAGTTCTAACCGTTTACGTAGAGCTTTAGGAATAAAATCTTTTGAAACGTCGTTGAAGGCATTAAAATGCGTAATCCTACCGGCTTATTTACTAAATTTGCAACCTTAAATTAGTGACTTAGAAGCATTTCATATGAAGTTTGCAGAATATAACGGTTTGGATTTACCAAAGGTAGGAACAGAAGTATTGACCTATTGGAAAACCCATTCAATTTTTGATAAAAGTATTTCCCAGCGTGAAGGTAAGGAAAGCTATGTTTTTTTTGAAGGCCCTCCTTCAGCTAATGGTATGCCCGGAATACATCATGTTATGGCACGTACCATAAAGGATATCTTTCCTAGATACAAGACAATGAAAGGGTTTCAGGTAAAACGAAAGGCCGGATGGGATACACATGGACTTCCAATTGAACTTGGCGTTGAAAAGGAATTAGGGATTACTAAAGAGGATATTGGTGCCAAAATTTCGGTAGAGGAGTATAATGCTGCTTGTAAAAAAGCAGTAATGCGTTACACTGATGTTTGGAACGCGATGACCGAACAAGTGGGCTACTGGGTAGATATGGAGAACCCGTACATTACCTATAAGTCTAAATATATGGAGTCTGTTTGGTGGTTATTGAAAGAGATTTATGATAAAGGACTTATATACAAAGGATATACTATACAACCCTATTCCCCCAAAGCAGGAACAGGACTTAGTTCTCATGAACTTAACCAGCCTGGAACTTACCAAGATGTAACAGATACCACGGTTACAGCACAGTTTAAGGCCGTAGAGGAAACACTACCCGATTTTTTACAGAACGAGGGCACCATTTATTTTTTGGCTTGGACGACTACGCCTTGGACATTACCCTCGAATACGGCACTTACGGTTGGGCCAAAAATAGACTATGTGCTTGTAGAAACGTATAATCAATATACGTTTGAGCCTATGAACGCCATTCTTGCAAAAAACTTGGTAGGGAAACAATTTTCAGGTAAGTTTTTTGAGGTAGATGAGAAATCTGCCTTGTTGGAATATACTTCAGGAGATAAAAAAATTCCATTTTACCAAGTGAAGGAGTTTAAAGGAGAAGACCTTATCAATATAAAGTACGAACAACTAATTGACTATGTACTCCCTTATGAAAATGCCGAAAATGCATTTAGAGTTATTGCTGGGGATTTTGTGACTACAGAAGATGGTACAGGTATTGTTCATACAGCACCTACTTTTGGTGCAGACGATGCCTTGGTAGCCAAACAAGCCGTGCCGGAAATACCACCGATGCTGGTGTTGGACGATAACGGGAATACGGTTCCATTGGTAGATTTACAAGGTAAGTTCAGGCCTGAGCTAAAAGAGTTTGGAGGCAAGTATGTTAAAAATGAATACTACGAAGAAGGTGAAGCACCGGAAAGGTCAATAGACGTTGAGATTGCCATAAAATTGAAGGAAGAGAATAAGGCATTTAAGGTAGAAAAGTATGTTCACAGTTATCCAAACTGTTGGCGAACCGATAAACCTATCTTGTATTATCCGCTAGATTCTTGGTTTATAAAGGTAACGGACGTTAAAGACCGTATGTTCCAATTGAACGAAACTATTAATTGGAAACCAAAATCTACGGGAGATGGTAGATTTGGTAATTGGTTGGCAAATGCAAACGATTGGAACTTATCCAGATCAAGATATTGGGGAATACCTTTACCTATTTGGAGAACTGAAGATGGTACAGAGCAACTGATGATCGGTTCTGTTGCTGAGCTAAAGGCAGAAATGCAAAAAGCAGTTACAGCGGGCGTTTTGGAAAAAGATATTTTTGAAGATTTTGTTGTAGGAGATATGTCTGAGGGCAACTATGATAAAATCGATTTACATAAGAATATAGTAGACCAGATTACCTTGGTTTCCCCATTAGGTAAACCTATGAAACGTGAAGCAGATTTAATAGATGTTTGGTTTGATAGTGGCTCCATGCCGTACGCGCAATGGCACTATCCGTTTGAAAATAAAAACTTAATTGACAATAGGGAGGCCTTTCCTGCAGATTTCATTGCAGAAGGCGTTGACCAAACGCGGGGTTGGTTCTATACCCTGCATGCGATTGGTACTATGGTTTTTGATTCAGTAGCATATAAAAACGTAGTTTCTAACGGACTTGTTTTGGATAAGGAAGGTAAAAAAATGTCCAAACGCTTGGGCAACGCTGCCGATCCTTTCGAAACCATGGACCAGCACGGCGCAGATGCTACACGTTGGTATATGATAAGCAATGCCAACCCGTGGGATAATTTAAAATTTGACCCTGATGGTATCGTTGAGGTCAAGCGAAAATTCTTTGGTACTCTTTATAATACATATTCCTTTTTTGCGCTATATGCAAATATCGATGCCTTTGCGTTTACAGAAGAATCTGTTCCGGTTGCGGAACGAACAGAGATTGATCGGTGGGTTTTATCAGAATTGAATTCCTTGATACAGGAAGTAGATGATGCGTATGCAGACTATGAACCAACAAAAGCTACTAGGGCAATTTCTAATTTTGTTCAGGAAAACCTGAGTAACTGGTATGTGCGGCTATGTAGAAGACGTTTCTGGAAGGGCGAATACGAGCAGGATAAGATAGCAGCCTATCAAACACTCTATACCTGTTTGGTTACCGTGGCAAAATTATCTGCGCCGGTAGCACCGTTTTTTATGGATCAGTTATATCGTGATTTGATTGCCACCACTAAAGCAGAACCTTTTGAGAGCGTACATTTGGCAGACTTTCCTGTTACAGATACTAACTTGATAGATAAAGGTCTGGAGGCTAAGATGTACAAGGCTCAAATTATTTCCTCTTTGGTGCTTTCCATACGGCAAAAGGAGAAAATAAAGGTAAGACAGCCTTTACAGAAAGTAATGATACCGGTGCTGGATGAACAGGACAGGGTAGATATTCTGGAGGTTTCCGATCTAATTAAATCGGAGGTAAACGTAAAGGAGATCCAACTTTTAGACGATGCATCGGGTGTATTGGTAAAGCGAATCAAACCAAACTTTAAGACCTTGGGCCCCAAATACGGAAAGGATATGAAGCTGGTAGCGGCCGCCGTAAACCAGTTTACACAGGAGGATATCCAAAAAATTGAACGAGAGGGCGAAATATCCATTCAAATAGAAAATAAAAATAGTATTTTACAGTTACAGGATGTAGAAATCACCTCTCAGGATATAGAGGGTTGGTTGGTTGCAAGTTCGGGTAAAATTACGGTAGCACTGGATGTTACGATTAACGAAGAACTTAGGAAAGAGGGAATAGCAAGGGAATTGGTGAACCGCATACAGAACCTAAGAAAAGAATCCGGATTTGAGGTTACTGATAAAATTGTTATTAAGTTACAGAAAGATGGCTTTGTAGAACAAGCTGTTGAAAGTAATTTAGCATATATAAAAACAGAAACACTTACTGCTGACCTTCATTTGGAAGACAGTGTGAAAAATGGTACAGAAGTTGTTTTTGATGAAGTGAACACTAAATTGTTTATTGTAAAAAATTAAAACATGGGACAGGATTTAAATATAAGATTTCCAGATAAGGATTTGGCGGAGTTCAAAAAGCTTATCGAAGAAAAAATAGTGAAAGCAAACGGTCATCTTGAGTTGCTTAAAAGTTCCTATATGAACGATGGCAACAATGGTACGGACGATACATCTCCTACGTTTAAGGCATTTGAAGAAGGCTCGCAAACAATGAGTAAGGAGGCGAATACGCAATTGGCGATTCGGCAAGAGAAATTTATTAGAGACCTTAAAAACGCATTATTACGTATAGAGAACAAAACATATGGTATTTGCAGGGTAACGGGAAAGCTCATTAATAAAGAGCGGTTGAAACTGGTTCCACATGCAACGTTGAGTATTGAAGCAAAAAATATGCAATCATAACCAAAACGCCTTTCGGGGCGTTTTTTATTTTTAGGTCTTGAGAGGATTGATATTTGCGATATTGTGTTTTGTAGGCGTAACCTGTCTGGCCCAGAAACAACTGGAAAGAAAGATTGATGCATCCTCAATTTCCTTAATTCAGATAGATGCCGCTAATATTTTTGAAGTACAGATGCAAACTGACAGAACGGATGAAATAGTAGTAATAGCACAATTGGAAGGAGAATATACAAAAGACCTTGCCCTAGAGGTCTACGAGAATGGTGGCACCTTGGCCATAAATGCTGGTTTCAGGGATACTTTTGTAACACCAAACGATAAACTTAGTGCTCATAAAGTGGTTTCCATAGCGTTAGCTGTGTTCCTGCCTAGGTGGAAAAATGTTCAAGTCTACGGTACAAATGCGAGGGTTGTAGCACAGGGCGATTATAAGAATTTGAGCATTGTATTGGCGGACGGGAACTGCGATTTGATAGAAGTCTCTCAAAACATTACGGTTAAAACGCAAAGTGGGACTATTATGGTTAAGGCCAAAGAGGGTCGTATAGTTGCTTCAAGCAAATACGGCCATGTAAACAAAATAATTCTTCCGAAGGGTAAAAGCCATTATGATTTATCTACGGTGACCGGTGATATTGAGCTAAGGAAACCCGAATAATATTTCTATTTTTGTTCCTTATTATAATTGTATGAGTTTAAAAAAGTCTGTCCTGTTTATTTTATTGATCCTCATTATAGATCAATGGAGTAAAATTTATATCAAGACTAATTTCGTTTTAGGAGAGTCCGTTGAGGTCTTTAATTGGTTCAAAATACTATTTATAGAAAACGAGGGTGCCGCTTGGGGCGCAAAGCTCAGCGACCTTTTACCTATTTCCGATAAAACTGGAAAGTTGGTACTCACTGTTTTTAGATTATTTGCTATTTGTGGTATCGGTTATTGGCTGTATGATGTAATTCGTAAAAATACTTCTAAGACATTAATAGTGGCTGTTTCGTTAATTTTTGCAGGAGCTCTAGGGAATATTATAGACTCTGTTTTTTATGGTATGTTGTTTAATGAAAGTTATAATGAGATTGCGACTTTGTTTTCAGATGAACCCTATGGTAGTGTTTTTTACGGAAAAGTGGTAGATATGCTGTATTTTCCAATGATAGATACTACTTGGCCTGAATGGTTACCCTATCTAGGTGGTAGGAATTTTAGGTTTTTTGAACCTGTCTTCAATATTGCCGATACAGCCATAAGTACTGGCGTTGGTATTTTGTTGGTCTTTAACAAGAGTGCTTTTAAGGAAGAGGTAGAAAAAGAAAATGTGGCTTCGGAAGAACGAGCTCCTCAAGAAGCATCAAAAGAATAAATATGATTAGGGGTAACGCAATAATCTAATTTAACATCTGCGTTGTGCACATCTGTTATTTTGTTTTCGGCCTCAAAACAGGAGACACCAACTTTTATAACGTCTTTTCTGCAATGGGATAAAAACCCATCGTAGAATCCTTTTCCATATCCTACTCGGTTGCCATCGTTATCAAATGCCAAAAGGGGAACAAAAACTACATCTAGTTTTTTTGGGGAAATGGGTATACCGTCCAAAGGTTCTGGAACACCCCATTTGCTAAGTGTGAACTTGGTACTATCTGTTAAAAGAAAGTGTTTTAAATTGTCGGAGTCAACAACTTTTGGGACAATTACATGCTTGTCTTTACCTTGTAAAATAGAAAGAATAGAAGAAGTGTCTATTTCTTTTTTGTTTGTTATGGATAAGAATAGATGATAATAATCGAAATTCCAGATAGGTAATAATAAAAGTCTATTGGCAATTGTAATACTGTCTGAACTGAGTCTTGCTGTAGAAAGGGCGTTACGTTTTGTGAGGTATGCCGAGCGAAGTATTGTCTTCAACATTGTTGGAGAACTGATTCTGATGGTTTAAAAGAGTACTATTACTCTTTTCCTGCCACTGCAAAAAATACTTTAAAGAAAAGCATTAAAATAAGATAGGTGCCTAATGTGATAATATAACTTTCCATTGTCGAGGGTTTATGAACATGCTAAATGTAAGTAAAATAATTCTTAATAATCCTTAAAGTGTCGTTTTTTATCGATTAAATGCACAATTTTGACAAAAAATTAACAAAGTAGCTACAAAGAGCTTTATTTTTAAATATGTAATATATTGATAATCAGTATACTTAGTTGTTTTTATAGTTTTGATATTAATGCCGAAGATTTTACTTCGATTTGTTTGGTTTAACAATTCCATTAAAATAAGTTTATTTTTTACGACTTATGTATTTAAGACATACAAAAAATAAGAAGTCCTTAATTAGACATCAGTTGATTTGAAGATGGTCAATCTTTGACAATTACTTTGTCGCGTAAAACTTCAGCTCAAAACAGGATTAGATGCGTTAAAATCGATAAAATCAGCCCACATTTCATAAAATGAAGCTAATTTGAGCTATATTCTGAAATCATTATAGACCAGTTTGTACCATGTCTCAAATTCCTATTGAAATTCAATTACGTTCGTTGCCAACTGGACCGGGAGTATATCAATTTTATGATACAAATGATGTTATACTGTACGTAGGTAAGGCAAAGAATTTAAAAAAAAGGGTTTCGTCTTATTTTACGAAAAATCACGAGTACGGAAAGACCCGGGTGATGGTAAAAAAAATTAATGCCATAAAGCATATTGTTGTCCCTACGGAGTCGGACGCACTTCTGTTAGAGAACAATTTGATAAAGGAATATCGCCCCCGTTACAATGTATTACTTAAAGATGATAAGTCGTATCCTTGGATTTGTTTGAAAAACGAGCGCTTCCCAAGACTTTTTCCTACAAGAAGAGTAATTAAAGACGGTTCTGAATATTACGGACCATACACCAGCATGAAAACGGTTAGAACTTTACTAGACCTGGTAAAAAGTGTATACCCTCTACGTACATGTAATTATGACCTTTCTCGTGAAAAAATACAAAATGGAAAGTATAAGGTGTGTTTGGAGTATCATTTAGGAAACTGCAAAGGACCCTGTGAAGATTTACAATCTAATGAAGAGTATAATCGCCAGATAGCGGATATTAGGGAAATCATTAAAGGAAACTTTAAATCTTCTTTACACTATTTTAAGGGGCAAATGAAACAACTAGCTGACGAGATGCGGTTTGAAGAAGCACAACGAATAAAGGATAAGATAGATGTTTTGGAAAACTACCAAGTAAAATCAACTGTAGTGAACCCTAAAATTAGTAATGTCGATGTATTTTCTATAGTATCGGATGAGGCTTTCGCTTATGTAAATTTTCTTCAGTTGTCACATGGTTCCATAGTAAGGTCACATACTATGGAAATTAAAAAGAAATTAGCTGAAAAGGATAACGAGCTTTTACAATTGGCGATTGTAGAAATACGTAGTCGCTTTAATTCTCAATCTAAGGAGATATACGTACCGTTCAAGGTAGCTATGCCAGAAGGTCTTTTGGTTTCCATTCCTAAATTAGGGGATAAAAAAAGGATTTTGGAAATGTCCGAACGTAATGCAAAGTTTTTCAGGCAAGAACGTTTTAATCAAATTAGGATTATTGATCCCGATAGGCACACCAACAGGATCATGGGGCAAATGCAAAAAGATTTGCGACTTTCTTCCGAGCCTAGGCATATAGAGTGTTTTGACAACAGCAATATACAAGGAACACATCCTGTGGCAGCATGTGTCGTTTTTAGGGATGGCAAACCTTCTAAAAAAGAGTATAGACATTATAATATAAAGACTGTTGATGGTCCCGACGATTTCGCTTCTATGGAAGAGGTGGTTTTTAGAAGGTATAAGCGGTTATTGGAAGAAGAAGCGTCATTGCCACAATTAATTGTAATAGATGGTGGTAAAGGTCAGTTGTCTTCTGCATTAAAAAGCCTTGATCTGTTAGGATTACGTGGTAAAATAGCAATTATCGGCATAGCTAAAAGGTTGGAGGAAATTTATTTTCCGGAGGACCCTATTCCTTTGTATCTGGATAAAAAATCTGAAAGTCTAAAGATTATACAACAATTGAGAAACGAGGCGCACCGTTTCGGAATTACTTTTCATAGAAACAAAAGAAGTAAGACGGCCATAAGTTCGGAATTGGAAGGTATAAACGGCGTTGGAGAAAAAACAGCAAAGGAGCTTTTAAAACGTTTCAAATCGGTAAAAAGAATAAAGGAGGCCACCGTAGAAGATCTAAAGGAGGTAGTTGGGGATGCAAAAGCGAAGATAGTTTATGGGTCGTTCAATAAAACAAAGAATTAGTATGAGGCTCGTAATTAGTTCAGGTTTACTGGTCTTGGCCTTTTGCTTTACTTGGTCTGGCCAGGCACAGGATACGATAGGTACAGGCAATAAAAAAATTGGACTTGTCTTAAGTGGCGGTGGGGCAAAGGGCTTAGCGCATATTGGCGCATTAAAGGTTATAGAAGAAGCCGGAGTTAAAATAGATTATATAGGAGGGACAAGCATGGGTGCAATTATTGGTGCATTATACGCTTCTGGTTATAGCGCAGACCAACTAGATTCTATATTCCGGGTTACCAACTTCAACAGGCTTATACAAGATAACCTTCCAAGAAGTGCAAAAACGTTTTATGAAAAAGAAGATTCTGAACGGTATGCATTAACACTTCCTTTCGATGGATTTAAAGTAGCCGTGCCACCCGCCTACTCTGGAGGACAGAACATTTATAATGAGATGGTGCGTATGTTATACCATGTAAGGAATGTCTCCGATTTTTCTAAATTACCTATTCCCTTTGTCTGTATTGCAACAGATATTGAAACGGGAAAAGAAGTGGTATTCAATTCCGGATATTTGCCAGAGGTTATTATGGCGAGCGGTACATTCCCTTCACTGTTTGAGCCAGTAACCATAGATAATCAAGTGTTGATAGATGGCGGTGTGGTAAATAACTATCCAATAGATAAGGTTAGGGCTATGGGTGCAGATATTATTATAGGTGTAGATGTGCAACACGGACTTGCCGACAGGGAATCCTTACTCTCCGCAACAGAAATTCTTTTACAAATAAATAATTATCAAACTGTAGCGGATATGGTAGAAAAAGCTTCCGATACGGATATCTACATCAAACCAAAAATCGAAAAATTTACAGTTATCGACTTTAATAAGGCCGATGAAATAGTAAAGGCCGGAGAACTGGCAGCTATTGCTAAGTATAACGAATTACAACAAATATCATCTGAAGTTCAAAGGATAACACCGGTCGTAGTACCGTTCAAGGAAACTGACTCCCTGACCATTAATAGACTTCTTATCAGTGGAGATACCATCCATACCAGAGGTTATGTTAAAGGGAAGCTCAGATTCAAACTCGGAACTCCCATTACGTTTAACAAACTAAAACAGGGAATGAGTAACCTAAGTGCTACAGGTAACTTCAAAACAAACCGTTATAAGTTGGTTTCCAATGGGATTGGTAATGATTTGAATTTACGGTTAGATGAATCCGCAAATACTGCTTTTTTTAGAGTTGGAGCTCATTATGATGAATTGTACAAGAGTGCCGCTATCTTAAATTTTACAAAGAAAAATTTGTTGACTAGAGATGATAGGGCTTCAATAGACTTTATTTTGGGGGATAATCCACGATATAATTTTGAGTATTATATAGATAAAGGTAGCTACTGGAGTTTTGGAATAAACTCCAGATATAACAATTTCGAACAAGAAATCCCATTTGGTATTATAGAAGATAATTTTGAAGTTCCATCTGGAATAAGCCTTAACAACATAAATTTAGACGTGACAGACATTACAAATCAGGTTTATGTACAGACCGTGTTAAGGGAAGAGTTTTCTTTTACCTTAGGTGCAGAGCATAAGTTTTTGAAATTTAGCACAAGGACGTTAGGCGATTTAACGCAGGCGAATACCCTGGAAACTCCATCTGTAGTGCCAACAAATGATTCACGGGGTAGAACTTTTTTCGAAAAAAGCAATTTTTATAGCGTATTTGGCAGATTAAAGTTGGATACCTACGATGATAAATATTTTCCTACCAGCGGATTATATTTCGACGGGGATTTTCATTATTACCTGCTATCCTCTGATTTTAACGACAATTTTAAAGATTTTTCTGTTTCCAAGGCACGTATGGGGGGCGCCTTCACTATAACGAAAAATCTCTCGCTAAACTTGGAGACAGAGGGAGGATTTAAATTAGGAACGTCTGGCGTCACCTCTTTTGACTTTGTGCTTGGTGGGTTTGGAACCAATTTAATAAATAACTTTGTCCCCTTTTATGGCTATGATTTTTTAAGCTTACCAGGAAATAGTTTTGTAAAGGCCTTTGGTAGATTGGATTATGAATTTGCTCCAAAACATCACTTTTTAGCTGCTGCAAATTTTGCAAACGTAGCTGATGATATTTTTAGAACCGGGGAATGGTTTACAGCACCGAATTTTTCTGGATATGGTCTGGGTTATGGTTGGGAATCCTTCTTAGGCCCTGTACAATTTGTGTACTCATGGTCTCCAGAGGTTGATCGTTCCAATGTTTTCTTTAGTATCGGGTATTGGTTTTAAGAAGTCATTTCAATTACAAAGCTTCATTTTATTTTTACAGGGTACTTTTAAAAATGTACTGGTTATGAGCCTTTTTTATCTTAAGAAATTCACAATAAATTTTCAGAACTATAAATTAGTGTTAAGGTAAGCGTTAAAGTACGTTAAAGCCTATTATAGTTAGTTATCTATAACTTAATTTTACTTCAGTAAGGGGTGGTTCCCTTACAACTTTAAGTATTGGTTTTTCATAATTTAAAGTTTGGTTGGTTATTTAGGAAAAGCCCGGTTTTTAAGCCGGGCTTTTTTTGTACAATACTTTGGAATAAATTTTGTTTACATTAATGTTAAAGGTATATGTGGTAGCGTACATATTTCTAACTTTAAATAAAAATGTCGTTCATGAAGAGAGTTTTGATACTTGCAATTTTAATAAGTAATACCATTGGTTCGGCACAGGGTATAAAGAAATCTTTTGAACCGGGCGAATGGCTTAAATTTAGATTGCACTATGGGTTCTTAAATGCTAGTTATGCAACACTTCATGTGAAAAATGCCAAGATAAAGGATAAGGATGTATATCATGTAGTTGGCCATGGGGAAACGACAGGTTTTGCTAGTTTGTTTTTTAAGGTTGATGATAATTATGAAAGTTATTTTGATAAACGAAGCGGGAAACCCTACAAATTTATTCGAAAAATAAACGAAGGAGGGTATACCAAGGATATCGAAATAAATTTTGACTATCAACGTGACAAAGCTGTGCTAAATGATAAGAAAAACAAGAAAAAGCTTAATTTTGAAATTCAGGATGGAATACACGATTTAGTATCGGCCTTTTATTATTTACGCAATAATTACGATGCAAAAGATTTAGTAAAAGGGGAAAATATAGGAATGAAATTGCTGTACGATGATGATGGTGTTTTTAATTTTAAATTGAAATATTTAGGAAAAGAAGTTTTAAAAACAAAGTTTGGCAAGGTAGAATGTCACAAATTTAGACCCTTGGTGCAATCTGGCAGAGTTTTTAAGGAGGAGGAAAGCTTATCTTTATGGGTTTCCAATGACGATAATAAGATACCTATACGGATTAGAGCAGATTTGGCGGTAGGAGCCATAAAAGCAGATTTGGACGGTTATAATGGTCTAAAACATCAGTTTAAAATAATAATGGACTAGATTAACATGGAGGAAAAAGAGCGGATTGGAGCCCAAATAGAAAAGCTTGCCGATAAATACAAGGACTCAGGTCAGGATTTAAGCTCTTATTTAGATGGCCTTTTATATCAGCGATATCTTACGTATTGGGACTACATACATTTAGACACCCTTTTAAGTTTACAGGTACCAAGAACCCATTTCCCGGATGAGGAAATATTTATCATGTACCACCAGATTACGGAATTGTACTTTAAACTCATTCTTCACGAACAGAAGCAATTAGTAGATGACAAAACTCAAAAACTCGATTTTTTTATCGAAAAAGTCAGGCGTATTAATAGTTACCTAACGGCGTTAATTTCTTCGTTTGGTATTATGATTAAAGGAATGGAACGCGAACAATTTCTTCAATATCGTATGGCTTTGTTGCCTGCAAGCGGTTTTCAATCCGTACAATATAGAATGATTGAAATTTATGCTACCGCTATGGAGAATTTGGTTCACCATACCAAACGGGAATCTTTTTCGTCAGACAATACGTTAGAAGAACTTTATGAAAATATATATTGGAAAAAGGGTGCAACAGATATAGTTACCGGAGAGAAAACATTGACCTTAAAACAGTTCGAATACAGGTATACGCCCAGGTTAATACGTATCGCAAAACAAACAAAAGATGCTAATGTTTATGCCAAATACTTGGCTTTGCCAAAAGAGCATAGAGAAAACCAAGAACTTATCTCGGCCCTCAAAGCAATGGACATGAATGCCAATGTAAATTGGCCTTTAATGCATATGGGATCTGCACATCGGTATCTTTCTAAAGAAGGAGCCACTATCGAAGCTACGGGAGGAACCAATTGGAAGGAATATTTGCCTCCAAGTTTTCAGAAAGTAATATTTTTTCCATCATTGTATACAAATAAGGAGTTAAAAGAGTGGGGTAAGCAATGGGTAGACCATATCTTTAACCCTGAAAAAAGTAAATAAAGGGAATGCAGAAATATTGGGGCACATTATTAGCAATGGCAGTGCTTTTTTCGTGCAAAACGGAACAAAAGCAAAAGACGGAAGAAATAGCACAGATACCTATTATAGAAAAAACGGTTCCAAAATCATATGGTTTTGATTTAGGGGATTTTAAAGTTATCCGCGACACCATTAGGAGAGGGGATAGTTTTGGAGAGCTAATGATAAATCATAAGGTAGATTATCCTAAAATAATAAAAATAGCAGAGGAGTTCAAGGACACTTTTGATGTTAAGCGTGTAAAAGTAGGAAAACCCTATGTTGTTTTAAAAACAAAGGATACCACTGAAACAACGCAATTCTTTATTTACGAAAATGATAGGATCAACTATACGGTAGTGGATTTAAGAGATTCCGTAAATGCTTATACAAGCAGGAAAAAGATAAAATACGTACAACGGGAAATTGGAGGGGTAATTAAGAACAGCCTTTCCGAATCTTTGGATACTCTAGGAGTAGATTACGCAGTAACCATATCATTATCTGAAATATATGCATGGACTATCGATTTTTTTAGTCTTGAAAAAGGTGATAAATTTAAGATACTTTATAAAGAGCGGTATATTAACGACAGTGTTTATGCAGGGTTTGAGCCTATAGAAGCTGCTTATTTTGAACACAAGGGCAAACCTATATATGCTTTTGCCTATGAAACGGATTCTTTAAAGCAGATAACAGATTATTTTGATCAGGATGCGAATAATTTGAGGAGTACTTTTTTAAGGGCTCCTATTAAATTTGGGTATCGTGTATCATCTAGATATAATTTAAAAAGACGAATTGCTTATTACGGCTATAAGATACGTCCCCATAAAGGAACCGACTATGCCGCGGCTATTGGAACTCCTATTATCGCTACCGCAGATGGTACCGTTACGGAGTCTACCAGAAGGGGGGGTAACGGCAGGTATGTTAAAATAAAGCATAACGGAACGTACAGTACCCAATATTTGCACATGAAAAAGCAGAAAGTCAAAAGAGGGGAATATGTGCGCCAGGGTGATGTTATCGGCTGGGTTGGCATGACGGGAAATACAGGAGGCCCACATGTGTGTTATCGTTTTTGGAAAAATGGTAGGCAGGTAGATCCCTTGCGTGAAAAATTACCAGCGGCGGAACCGATAGCAGACTCCCTTCGAGCCACATATTTAACTCATATTAATCCCTTGAAGGAACAGCTAGATTGTATTGAATACACTATTTTCGAGAACAAAGAAGAAGAATTAATAAGCCTTAACGAATAATATGTCCCTACCCAAAATCGACCCTACCACCACAAAAGCTTGGGCTCAACTCATAACGCATTTTACGAATACAAAGTCAGATTACGTCAAAAATCAATTTAGTGCAGACACTGGGAGGGCAAGAAAGTTTACAATAAAGTGGAATGATTTTTTATTGGATTATTCTAAGAACCGTATTTCTGATGAAACGATTTCTTTGTTATTGGAGCTTGCTGATGAGGTAAAGTTAAAGGAGGCTATATCCGCTAGTTTTAATGGTGAGGCTATTAACGAAACAGAAGGTAGAGCTGTTTTGCATACTGCGTTGAGGGCTCAAAAGGACGAGATAATAAAGGTTAACGGTAAGAACGTTGTTCCGGAAGTGTACCAAGTGAAGCAACAAATAAAGGATTTTACCGATGCAGTGATACTTGGCCAAAGAAAAGGCTTTACAGGAAAGGCATTTACCGATGTTGTGAATATAGGAATTGGCGGTTCGGACCTTGGTCCTGAAATGGTTGCCAAGGCTTTAGCCTTTTATAAGAATCATTTGAAAGTTCACTTTGTGAGCAATGTAGACGGTGATCATGTTGCCGAGGTGCTAAAGGAGCTAAACCCGGAGACTACATTGTTTGTTGTGGTGTCCAAAACATTTACGACGCAAGAGACCTTAAGTAATGCCACCACCATCAAAAAGTGGTTTTTGCAGCATGGAACTCAAGAAGATATTGCAACCCATTTCGCTGCGGTATCTACGAATACCGAGAAAATTAGTGAGTTTGGAATAGCTTCGGATAATGTATTCCCCATGTGGGATTGGGTCGGTGGTCGTTTTTCCTTATGGAGTGCCGTAGGTCTTTCCATTGCACTGGCCGTGGGTTACGATAATTTTAATAACCTCTTAAAAGGAGCCAATGAAATGGACACCCATTTTAAAGAGGACGATTTTTCCGAAAACATCCCGGTGATTATGGCCCTATTGAGTATTTGGTACAATAATTTTTATGGTGCCGAAACGGAGGCAATAATCCCATATACCCAGTATTTGAGTCGGTTTTCTGCCTATTTGCAACAAGGTATTATGGAGAGCAATGGGAAAAGTGTTGATAGGAACGGAAATAGAACGGCCTACGAAACGGGTACTATAATTTGGGGAGAACCCGGAACCAATGCCCAACATGCTTTTTTTCAATTGATTCACCAAGGCACCAAGTTAATTCCGACCGACTTTATAGGATTCAAGCATTCATTACATGGGAATACCGATCATCATAATAAATTGATGGCCAATTTCTTTGCACAAACAGAGGCATTAATGAACGGAAAAACCAAAGAGGAGGTCTCCTCTGAGTTAAAAGCGGGGGGGCGTTCCGAAGAAGAAATTGAAGCACTTGCTCCATATAAAGTTTTTGAAGGTAATAAACCAACCAACACCTTGTTGATTAATACGCTTACTCCTAGTTCCCTTGGCGCATTGATTTCCCTTTACGAACACAAAATCTTTGTACAAGGTATCGTTTGGAACATATTTAGTTATGATCAATGGGGTGTAGAGCTGGGAAAACAGTTGGCAGGAACGATTTTAAAGGATATAGAGGGTTCTGATATTGCTGATCATGACGGGTCTACATTACAATTGCTGCAATATTTTAAGAGTTAATCCCGCAAGTTTATAATTTTTTCGATTTCACTTATAACTTCTTCGCTATCAGGCTTTGTTTTATAGTTTTAAACTTAATTTTACCGATGCTGATTTAACGTTCCCTTAACGTTAGAAGTTCAAAAATGGAGGACTTTTGCAGCAAGTTAAAAACTAACAAAACAATTAAAAAAATGAAAAAGATTTATTTTGCATTTGTAGCGCTTTTAATGACTGCAAGTGCTTTCTCGCAAGGGGTAACTACCTCAAGTATGCAAGGAACGATTGCCGATGAATCAGGGGAATCCCTGTTTGGTGCCAACATTGTTGCTACGCATACACCATCAGGGTCCGTTTATGGAGCTATTTCTAATGAAGATGGTATATTCTATTTACCAAACATTCGTGTAGGTGGTCCGTATACCGTAAAGGTAACATATGTAGGTTTTCAGGACAGAACTTTCGAAGGTATTACCTTAGGTTTAGGTCAGAGCTACAATTTAAAAGTAGTCTTAAGTGAAGGAATGGCACTAGAAGAAGTCGTAGTTACTTCAACAAGAGGTAACGTAATTGATCCGGATAGAACTGGGGCTTCCGTTAACCTTTCTAGGGATAAAATTGATGCCCTACCTACTGTAAACAGAAGTATCGAGGATTTTACAAGACTTACTCCACAGAGTAACGGTAGTTCATTTGCTGGAACATCTAGCAGATTCAACAACTACACTATTGACGGTAATATTTACAACAACAACTTTGGTCTGGGCTCTGCGCAATTCGCAGGTGGGAACCCAATCTCTTTGGATGCTATTGAGGAAGTTCAGGTAAATCTGGCCCCTATGGATGTTCGATTCGCTGGTTTTACCGGTGCATCGGTTAATGCCATTACCAAATCTGGAACCAATGAATTTAAAGGTTCCGTTTATTATTTGTTCAGAAATGAACAAATGGTAGGTGATAGATTGCGTAATCTAGAACTAAACCGAGGAGATTCACAAAATGACATTAAAGGTATTACCATAGGTGGACCTATCATTAAAGATAAATTGTTCTTTTTTGCAAGTTATGAAGAGGAGCTAAGCGCAGTTCCTGGTTTTCAACGTCAAGCAGCTAGAGGCGGCTTAACCCCAGATGGTTTAACGATTTCTAGAGTACCTGCTTCCGATTTGGATTTTATTCAGGAAAGTATGCGTAATCTCTATGGGTACGAGACAGGACCTTACGAGAATTATCCGTTCGCCTCTGAACAAACTCGTTTTAATGCTCGTTTGGACTATAACTTAAATCAGAACAACAAGTTCTCATTGCGTTATAATAGATACAACCAATCCCAAGATATTAGAATTAACGGGAACTCAAATAGGTTTTTGCCTACCCGTTACAGAAATACCAGCAGACAGGGTATAGAGGCTGTAACCTTTGCCAATGCCAACTACACGAATGATCGCTTGGTAGAGTCAATTGTTGGAGAGTGGAACTCCAAAGTAGCGGATAACATGTCCAACCAATTAAACATAGGATATACGGCTATACAAGATCCAAAAAGGGGAATCCCTGGAGGACAAGCCTTCCCGTTCATCGAGGTATTGGAACCAGATGCATCTGGGAACTTATTGTATTATACTGCCCTAGGTAACGAACTGTTTACCGTAGGAAACCTGTTGGAGAACAATGTATTTAATGTAACCAACAACTTCTCAATCTACTCTGGTAAACACACCTATACTATTGGAGCTAACTTGGAACTGATGACGTTTAAAAACGCATTTAACCCTGTATTTAACGGTTTTTATCGCTTTACAAGTCGTGATAGTTTTGTTGAAACGGTTATCAACCAGACCCCAGGAGCTTATCCTGATGCATTTGCCAAAAGTTTCGCTTTAGATGGCTCAACAACGCCACCGGTAGATGAAACTAACTTTGGTCAGTTTGGAATTTACTTCCAAGATGAATATCAGGTAAATGATGATTTGAAGGTGACTGCTGGACTTAGAATTGATTTGCCTTTCTATACCACGGATATTCCAAGAAATACACTGTTGGATGATTTGAACAAAACTTTCGTTGATGGTAATGGCGATAGCTTTACTCCGGATGTAAGTCAATTTCCAAAGGTTAGACCTTTATGGTCACCAAGAATTGGTTTCAACTGGGATGTAAACGGTGAAGGTAAAACCCAAGTAAGGGGTGGAACAGGTATTTTCTCTGGACGTATTCCTTTTGTATGGATGAGTAACCAAGTAAACGGTTCAGGTGTTGTTCGTGGTGGTCTTGGTTTTGAAGGTGCAGAGGTTGCGGCTGAATTCGGTCCTAATTATGTATTTAATCCAGATATTGCATTTGGTGCTCCGGCAGATCCAGGTCAGACTTTATCTAATGAACTGAACCTATCAGATCGTGATTTTAAATTACCACAAACATGGAGAACCAATATTGGTGTAGACCATGAATTGCCTTGGGGTATTACAGGTACTGTTGATTTTATCTATTCCAGAGAAACAACTGCCGTTAATGTATATAATCCTGTTCTTAGAGAAGCAGATGGTGTTCTAGCAGGACCTGATGCCAGACCTTATTGGGATGGAGGTTACTCTAACGATCCGGACTTTAGAAATGTTTTCTTGTTAACGAATTCAGATAGAACCCCGTATTCTTACTCATTGGCGACCACGCTATCAAAGCAATTTAATAACGGATTCTTTGGTTCTATTTCTTACGTTACCGCAAGAGCATTTGATCTAGGGGCTACGGGTGGGTCTCAGGCAGGATCTTTATGGTCTGCTATAGTACAAGAAGATAGAAACGACCCCGAACTTGGTTTTTCTGCTCAAAATCAACCAAACCGCTTTATCGCTAATTTAAACTACCAAAAAAATGGCACCACCATCGGTGTGTTTTGGGAAGGTGGCGAGAATGGAAGGTATAGCTATACCTACTCTGGTAATTTTGGAGATAATTCAGACCGTTTATTGTACGTGCCCAACGATGCCGCCGAACTTAATTTCGAAGAGTTCACCTTGGACGGTAATTTGATTACGGAGCAGGCCCAGATTAATTTTCTTAACAATTACATTGAGCAGGACGAATATTTAAGTGAAATTAGAGGAGAAGTATCTGAACGTAACGGTGCAGTCTTGCCGTGGGTTAATAGATATGATCTTAGAATAACTCAGGATATTGAATTGACCAAAGATGATAAGAATACATTGCAACTTTCAATGGATTTCTTAAATGTTGGTAACATGTTCAATTCAGACTGGGGCGTACCACAATTTGCAACTCAGGAAAACGTGTTGAACTATAGAGGAAGAAATGCTGCGAATGAGCCAATATATAGGCTGAATACGCAGAGTGGAACATCCGATTTTCCTAGGGAATCGTTTATTCAAGCAAGTAATTTAGCTAACACATGGAGATTACAAGTAGGTATTCGATACATGTTTAACTAAACAATTATATAACTAGATTAAAAAGCTCTGCAGTAATGTAGAGCTTTTTTTATGCCTAAAAATCCTTATTTTTATCAGTCAAAATAAAAACCATGTACGAAACTATTCAAATGCTACATTCTTACTTAGCCTATGTAGCCCTCGCAGTGCTGTTTTTGGCCGTTGCCAATGCAATTACTGGCCTACTGTCAAAGCGTATGTTTACCATGACCAAAGACCTAAGGATAAGTCTCTTTGCCTTAATTTTGTGCCATATACAACTGTTGATAGGGCTAATTCTCTATTTTGTTTCTCCTAGTGGATTTAGTGCCATACAGGAGTTTGGTATGGGAGGATTATCGTCTGCTGCCAGATTGTTGGCAGTAGAACACCCATTTATTAACATAGTTGCTATAGCACTCATAACAGTAGGTTGGTCGCGTCACAAAAAGTTTGTGGAAGGAGACAAGAAATTCAAAAGCATCGCTATTTTTTATGGGCTCGGTCTTTTGTTAATCCTAAGTAGGGTTCCATGGTCTCAATGGTTTTCGTAAACGTATTTAAACCTTTTAGCTAAAAAGTATATTTTATAAAATCGTAAAGTATGAATAGAGCGTTATTCCTTATTATCATCTTTTTTTCAATGAGCCTTTCAGCACAAAATAAGTCACTTTTCAATGGAGAAAACTTAGATGGCTGGACTATTTATGGAACCGAAAAATGGTATGTAGAAGACGGGCTTCTCGTTTGCGAAAGCGGCCCGGATAAAGGCTACGGCTATCTTGGAACCAATGACCACTACAAGAATTTTATTTTGGAATTGGAATTTAAGCAGGAGGCGGACGGTAACAGTGGTGTTTTTATTCGCTCTACCGTAGAAGGCACTACCGTAAACGGTTGGCAGGTAGAAATTGCACCTCCAGGAAAGCATACCGGTGGAGTGTACGAATCCTATGGTAGAAATTGGCTTATAAAGCCTGATCCTAAAAAGGACAAGGCGCTAAAAATGGGAGAATGGAACAAGATGAAAATCAAAGTAGATGGTGATAACTTAACTTCTTGGCTTAATGGAACTGAAATGATTACATTAAAGGATGAAATTATTGGTGCAGGTGAAGGTGCTGTTTTACTGCAAATACATGATGGTGGTGGTATAAAGGTAAAATGGCGTAATATCGAATTAAAGGAGCTGTAGGTTTTGAAATGAAGTAATAAAAAGTACTGTTTAGACCATAATATTGTTTTAAAACCTCTTGAAAGGTCTAACTCCATTGGGCATTAAGCCAATAGCTATTCATAACATATAACTGAGAGAGTTATTATTCTGTATGCGCCTCCCTTAGTAAGTAAATATATACCGGAAAATGATCACTGTAACCTCCAATATAGCTTCCACCGGCATAGGTGCGTAACGGATACCCTTTGTATTTTCCATTTGGGTCAATAATATAGTTCGGCGTAAATATCCCGGCTTTCCAAAAGGTATAGGTTTCTTTTTCGCTTTCAACGAGATTAGCGGTCATATATAGCTGGTCAAAAAGATTCCATTTATCCCTGTATGCTAAGGAACCTTCTCCTTTTCTAAACAGTTTCTCCATAGGGCCAAAGAGACTCATGGAATCCAGTTGTTTCTTTTTTCCTTTTACATCTAAAATTCTTTTGAAGCTAGGATCAACGGGGTCGTCGTTAAAATCGCCCATACTTATTATTTTTGCCAATGAATTGTTACGTTGTATGGAATCAATTATCCGCTTATTTAATTTTGCTGCTGCTAGTCTAAAGGGTCTACTTCTTGCTTCGCCTCCACTTCTGGAGGGCCAGTGGTTTACTATAAAATAGATTTTTTCATTATCCAAGGCTCCTTCTATAACGAGCTGGTCTCTCGTGTAGTCCCGAAATCCGTCATCCTTGGATAGCAAAAGTCTTTTACTATCAAAAGAAATAGGGATAAATACCGATGTTCTGTACAAAAGTGCAACGTCGATACCACGTTCATCCGGAGAATCAAAATGTACAATACCGTAATCATATTTTCTTAAATTTGGGTGGTTTACCAAATCCTCCAGAACCTGTCTGTTCTCTACCTCGCAAACACCGATTACATCTGGTGGGGTTTTGCTCACATCCAAACCTATCTGGGAAATTACCTTGGATAGTTGTCCTAATTTATGCTCATAACGTTCTTGCGTCCAATTATCCTTGCCCTCAGGAGTTCTATCGTCATCATATACTAACGTATCATTTTTAGTATCGAAAAGATTTTCTAGATTATAAAACGCAATGGTTCGTAACTGGTACTCATTGGTTGTTTGCGAGATTCCAAAAAAGCAGGTAATTACTAAGAAAGAGAACAAGAATAGCTTCATTTGCAAAGGATTACAACCTAAAATACAGTATTAATCGGAAACTTCTTACCTGATCTATACTTTTTTAGATATATTGTAGTACCATTAACCTAATACACTAACCACCAAGCATGTATAGAAGATTTCTGTTTATACTACTTTTTTCATGCGTACACCTATTGTTAGCACAAACAGAGACCCTTGTTTCCGGAACTATATTTAAAACTATAGACCAAACGGTAGTTGTGGGGGCAACAGTATCTTTGGAAGGGGAACAGATTTATGGGAAAAGCAATGCATCCGGACAATTTAAACTTAATATTTCTTTAACCGGAGATTACATTTTAAGAATAGAATTTCAAGATTTCGTCACCAAAAGAATTCCAGTGTCCCTTGACGGCACCCCTTTAGCTTTAGGTAATATCTCACTGGATAAGGATTTGACGCTAGACAAACAGGACAATCTTATTACTTTAACTGACGCTGAGTTGTTGGATGATGAAACCAACGCCAGCTCACTGGGCTTACTGCAGGCTACGCGGGATATCTTTTTGAACAGGGCAGCTTTTGATTTCGGACAAGCTTTTTTTAGGGTACGTGGGTATGATTCTCAATATGGAAATGTATTATTGAACGGCATACCCATGAACAAGTTATTTGATGGTAGGCCGCAATGGAACAACTGGGGAGGTCTTAATGATGTGATTAGAAATCAAGAATTCAGTAATGGCCTTGGTGCATCGGCACATACGTTCGGTGGTATTTTAGGCAATACCAATATAGATATGAGACCATCGGGTCTACGTACGGGTTTTCGTTTATCTACCTCCGCATCCAACAGAACCTATACAGGTCGCCTTATGGCTACATATAACTCAGGTGTTCAGAAAAACGGACTTGCCTACACAGTGTCCGGTTCCAGAAGATGGGCAAAAGAAGGATTTATAGATGGAACACTTTACGATGCCTATTCTTTTTATGGTGCTTTGGAATATGAATTCGATGCTAAAAATAGTATAGCTGTAACCGCTTTTTCTGCTATAAATAGAAGAGGAAGATCTTCTGCCATTACGGAAGAAGTTTATGAACTGGTAGGGAATCGTTATAATCCCTATTGGGGAAACCAAAACGGAGAAATTAGAAATTCTAGAGAGCGTCGTATATCTGAACCTATGGTGCTTTTGAACTATTTTCATGATTCCAAAAAGTGGAATATTGACGCTGGATTGGCTTTTCAAACGGGAAGTCACGCAAGGAGTAGGGTAGGATACTATAACGCTCCGAATCCAGATCCCAGTTTCTATAGGTATCTACCAAGCTTTTATGTAAATAGTCCTATAGGAGCTAATTTTATAAGTGCAGACAGGGCCAAAACTAGTTTTGTTGATGACCCACAATGGAATTGGCAAAATCTTTATACCGCGAACAGGAGTCCATCTAACAATGGTAAGGCTACTTATGTATTATACGATGATGTTATAGATGATACGCAACTTACAGCACGGATAAATGCCAATTACACCATAAACGATAGGTTACGAGTAGATTTTGGAATGACGAATAAAAACCTGAATTCAAAAAATTACGCACGAATTGCCGATTTATTACGTGCCCAATATCATGAAGATATAGATCCATTTTCAGATACAAGAAATAATATCGATGGAGACGCAAACCGGTTAGAAGACCAAAAATTCAATTATAACTATGAGTTTTTGGCCAATTACACAGATGGTTTTATCCAGATGAATATGGATTATAATAAATGGAAAGGTTTTATAGCAGGGCAGTATTCTAACGTTTCTTACCAGCGTAATGGATTGTTTAAAAATGAACGTTTTATAGAAAACTCATTGGGAACAAGTGAAAAAATAACCTTCTCCAATCTTGGTGTTAAAGGTGGATTGTCCTATAAAATTACGGGTAGGCATTGGGTTGCATTCAATGGCGCACAATTACAAAGAGCGCCTGTCTTACAGAATGTTTTCGTGAATCCTAGAGAGTCAAACACTATTGTACCAAATCTACAAAGGGAAGCTATAACCGCTATGGACCTGAATTATTATATTCGAATGCCAAAGCTCACGGGGAGGGTAAGTGGTTTTTATACGCGCTTCCAAAATACGACCGATATCAATTTTTTCTTTGTGAATAGTGGTTTGGGTTCAGACTTTGTACAAGAGGTACTTACAGACTTAGATCGTTTACACAAGGGTGTGGAACTGGGTCTGGAGTATCAGTTGTCTGCATTTGTTAAAATATCTGCTGTAGCGGCAATAGGTGAGTATACCTTTGCTAGTGATCCATTGGTAAACATTAATTTTGATACGGCTGCGGCAGACGAAGAATTAATTGATGTAAGTGGTACCAAAGATTTGGGCATTGCGAATATAAAAGGACTAAGACTCGCTCAAGGGCCACAAACAGCAGTTGCATTGGGTATGGAATATCGTGACCCAAAGTATTGGTGGATAGGTATGACCGCTAACTATTTAGCAAATAATTATGCGAATATTTCTACCATTACCAGAACAAGAAGTTTTTATTTAGACCCTGAAACCGGACAAGAATTCCCTGAGGCAACGGTAGAAAATGTAGATAAGTTGTTGGCTCAAAAACCCTTGGATAATTTTTACCTGTTAAATATGGTCGGTGGTAAATCGTGGTTAAAAAACGGTAGGTATATCGGTGTCTTCGCAAGTGTAAATAACTTATTCGATACTCGATTTAGAACTGGCGGTTATGAGCAAAGCAGAAATGGTAATTTTGGACAGTTGCAACAAGATAACCTTAGCGGATCACCCACGTTTGCCCCAAAATATTGGTATGGCTTTGGCCGTACATATTTTCTTAACCTAGCCATAAGCTTTTAAAACATGCAGCATATAGTAAAACAAATAATTGGAGTTGGGGCCTATACGGGTCTGTTGCTTATCTTTTTGTTAATATTGGATAGTTGTATCAAGAGTAGGGATTTTGAACCCTTAGATCCTGCATGTAACGATGATTTAATCGCAAATATTAGCTTTTCTGAGGTGCAAAAGTTGTATGACGGGGAAACAATACAAATACAAGATGATTGGATAATTGAGGGATATATAGTTTCTTCGGATGTTGTAGGTAATTTTTTTGGGGTACTACATTTTCAGGATAAGCCGGTAAATCCTACCCAAGCATTTCAAATTGAAATAGATTTACGGGATTCTCATTTGTTTTTTGCAATTGGGGATAAAATACTGATAAAGATGAAAGGACTCTATTTGGGCAAATCCAAAGAAGTGTATAAGCTAGGCGGGGTATTTCTTTCTTTTGGCAATACATCTGTAGGAAGATTACCGACTAATGCCGTTTTTGAGCATATATATGTTTCTTGTGAGGAAAGACAGATGGTTTTACCTACTTCGGTTAATCTATCAGAACTGCCTGCAAACATTGCCGGTACATTGGTGCAAATTGATAATGTTGAATTCTCTCAAGATGATTTAGGTTTATCTTTCGCAGAAGAAAGAGAAGAAACCACACGGTTATTGATAGATTGTAACGATTATGAAATAGAAATTCGGAACAGCGGTTTTTCTGATTTTCAAGCAGACGTTGTGCCTGCAGGTAGCGGCAGTATTATAGGATTGCTAATCAAAGAAAATAATGATTTCTATATCCAGATTCGTGATTTGGATGATATCGATTTTACCAACGACAGGTGCCAAGATGTAATTGATGAATTCACCTCCCAAGAAGTGTTCTTTTCTGAATTGGCAGACCCAGACAATAATGCCAAGGCAAGAATTATAGAAATTTACAATGCATCGGATAGTATTTTGTCTTTAAAGGGATGGCAAATAGCCAGATATACCAATGCATCTGTTGAAATAAGTTCTAGTTTGGACTTGTCCGATTATGTCATACAAGCAAACAGCACCTTGGTCGCGGCGGCAGATGCCGAAGAATTTTTAAATGTTTATGGTTTTTCTCCCGATGTTGGTGCCGGAAGTAATTCCCCTGCCGATTCCAACGGAGATGATAATTTACAACTTATAGATCCCTTTGGAACGGTAATCGATGCCTTTGGCATAGTAGGTGAAGATGGCTCTGGAACCAACCATGAATTTGAAGACGGGAGAGCTTTTAGAAAACTTGAAATAAGCAAAGGGAATAGTATATATACATTTACGGAATGGCAATTATACAACGATACGGGCAGTGCCGGTACTAGTAATGAGCCGCAACTAGCTCCTGAGGATTTTACGCCCAAGGCTAGGGATTAATTATTTGGGGTTCTGCTGATAGCTGCAAATTTTCTCTAAAGACGCTTCGGTTAAGGGTTTTACTATATAATCCTGTATGAGATTATAACTTTTTGATCTTTCAATGAGTTCGGGACTTATAAAAGAGCTTGCAATAAAAAGGCGTACATGCTCTCTTTGTTTAATGGGTAGTGCAGCGAACTCATTTAGAAATTCCCATCCATTTTTATTGGGCATGTTTAAGTCCAACAGAATAATTTGAGGAAGATTAATATTCTCAATCATTAAACCAACTAGTCCGTCTATGGCACGTTGACCATCCGAATACCAAAGTACATTGTCAGCAAAATCAGACTCGATGATAAGCCTCTTAGTGTTGAAGACAAAAAATTCATCATCATCAATTATGCAACAGGTATGAAATGATTCCATTTATACTGATTGATGTAGGCTTATAAAATCGTTGGGTACATTAAGATAGCAAAATTAGAGAAAATGGTTACGAAGTTAAAATGGAATAATGATTTTGTTGAAGAATAGTTTGAATAATCAATTATATTCCTGATTAAAAGTTAAACAGAAAAAAAGCTGGTTTGATCTTATAAGATGAAAAAGGCTTAAAATCACACAAGTTGCGACTTCAGTATCGTTTGAAAATCATTGGGAGTTATAGGTTTTAGTATGTAGTTACTTATAAGTTCATATTCTTTAATTTTAGCAATATCCTGGGGATCAACAGAGGAGCTAACGACATATATTACGGTTTTGTTCAAGGAATTATTATGTAGTTTAATAAGTTCATCCAAAAATTCCCAACCGTTCATAATAGGCATGTTTAAGTCTAGAAAGATGACTTGGGGCAGTCCATGTGTAATCTGATACATTTCGTTTAAGCCTGCCAAGGCATCCTCACCATTGTTAAAAACGGTAATGTTATCACAAAAATCGGTTTCTTTCATAATACGTTTCGTCCCATAGATAAAAATGGGGTCGTCATCTATAATACAACAGCTTTTTACTTTACTCATATCTATATGTTTATACCTTTTTAAGAGTTATTGAGAATGTTGTGCCAATATCAATGGTACTTTCTACGGTTATCGTTCCATTCATAGATTCTATTTGATTTTTGGTTATGAACAATCCAATACCTTTGGCTTCTGTATGTTTATGGAAGGTTTTGTACATTCCAAAAAGCTTGTCCCTGTGTCTTTTTAAATCTATTCCTTGTCCATTATCCTTGAATTCGATTACAATCGTATCCTCCTTCTGTTCAGATGATATATGTAGTACCGGGTCTCTATTGGGAGAGCGATATTTAAGGGCATTGGTATATAAATTTAAGAGTACATTTTCCAGGTATGCAGGAACTACGCTCACGTTATGGGAGCTGCAAACCCTAATTTTTGTTACCGCGTTTTCCTTTTTGAGGAGCCCCTGAATACTATGCTCTATATTATTAAGCGTTTGTAGCAAATTCATAGGTGTCATGTTTTCAGAAGCGTTGGTTTTAACATGTACTACTTCATTTAGGTTTGCAATGGTATCAGACAGGCTTTTGGTGGCATCTACAAGCATGTTTTGTATATTCTGGCGTTCTTCCTCATCATTTTCGTCCAATAGGAACTTCGTCAACATAGACATGTTACTGGAGTGCGATCTTAAATTATGAGATACGATATGAGCAAAATTGAGTAAACTTTTGTTTTGGGTATTGGTGACCTCGAGAGCTTGCTTTAATTCTCGTTCCGCTTTTTTTCTTGATGTAATATCCAAGACCTGAGAAATAAGATGACTTAATTTACCATCCAGGTCTTTAGCGGCACTAACGGTTAATAACGTGTAAATTAGACTTCCGTTTTTATGATAATATCGTTTCTCTAGTTGATATGTTGATATTTCCTCCCTCAGGACTTGTTGAAATAGTGCTAAATCACTATCCATATCGTCTGGATGCGTAATGTCCTGCCAAGTAATTTTTTTCAATTCTTCTTGGGTATAACCAAAACTATCGCAAAGTCCTTGATTTACCGATATCCATTTACCATCTAATCCTACTAAAGCCATACCTGCTACGGAATTTTGAAATGTAAGTTTAAATGACTCCTGGCTTTGTTCTAGTTTTAATTTTGTGCTTCTAAGTTCGGTTATATCCCAATTGGATCCAATAATCTTCACGATTTGACCAGATTGATTTTTTTGAGCCGCTCCGAATGCAACCAGATGAATTGTCTTACCATTTGGCTTTACACCTCTGAATTGAGTGTTAAAGGGTTTTTCTCCAGCTATGGTGGCCGCTAATTCTTCTTGTACCTGCTCTTGGTCTTCCGGGTGAATTCTTTTCATCCATTCACCCAATAAATCAGAAGAATCTTTTGGAATGTCGTACATGGAATACATATTGTCATTGCAATTGACTCGGTTTTCTTCAATTTGCAAATCCCAAATTCCAATTTTTGCTGTCTGCGTAGCAACATTTAAGCGTTCTGAGCTTTCTATCAGTTTTAGCTCAGCCATTTTGGAACGGGTAATATCCCAATTGACACCAATCATTCTAATGGCATTACCGTTCGAATCTCTTTCCGTCTCTGCAATTGCTCTAATATATTTAACAGCTCCATTTGGCCAAATCACCCTAAATTCTGTATCAAATTCCTTTTCTCCAGAGATGGCATGTTCAATTTGCATACGTCCATTTTCCTTATCATCAGGATGAACAACTGCTTCCCAAGCATCATAAACCCCAGAAAATTCTTCTTTTTTAACGCCATAAAGACTATACATGTTTTCATCCCAGATAAGCTGGTTTTCAGAAATATCATAATCCCAAATACCAATATTCGCTTTGTTTGTTGCAATTTTTAATCGTTCGGCCGTTTTTTTGTACTTAAGCTCAATTTTCTTTTTTTCATCTATATCCTGGAAGGTCCCAGAAATTCTAAGACATGTACCATTGTGAAATTCTGCTTCTCCTTTTGCTCTGACCCAAACTTCTTTTCCTTTGGCGGTAACGATGATAAGTTCAGTATCCCAAGGTTTCCCTTCTATCATGGCATCATTTACCAATTCAGATATAAGCGTTCTATATTTTCCTTCCTTGTAAAAATTGATTCCCGTTTCAAGCGTAGGAACGTAATCGGGACTTACTTCATGTATTAGTCTTGTCATTGGACTCCAGTAGACGCTATTCTGTAAGAGATCTACCTCCCAGCTACCTGTCCTCGAGACCAATTCTGCACGCAACCATAGGTCATTATATCTTTTGTCTTTCGTAACATCCTCTAAAATGGCTAAAACCCCAATGATGTTATCTTTTCCTTCCTTTATGGTTTGCAGTCTCCATTTTAACCATTGTATTCGACCATCTGAAAGAACAAACTTTGCCCCCGGATTTATATGTACTTCTCCCTGCAGGGATTGCTCCAGCTCTAGCCTAAACCTTGAAGGAAACTCTTGGATTAAGTCAAATATTTTTTTGCCCCGTGTAGCGGTATCTTTAGACGCGAATTTTTCTACGAAACTATCCGAATAGCTTACCAGCCTGAGCTCTTTATCCAACATGACTATTGCATCTGTGGAGTCTTTTATGAATAGGTTTATGGGAATAGTATCCAAATAGTAATATTATTGTGCTATATAAAAGTAGGAAAATATATACAAATATATGTAAATAGAATTACTAATCTTACCCTCTGAAAGGTACAATACGAGGCACTTGTTGATCCTGTAAATCATTTACAGTTCGTAACTTGGAAAGGCCTACTGGGTATTTTAAGTTACGTAGCGGAATTAGGGAATAATCATGTAGAAATAACAAGAGATATAAGCTGAACTAAAGTTAGTTAAGCAACCCACAACCATGAGTACTAAGGAAATTGGTTCATTTGTTATTATATACTATACCGTTTAGAATTGTAAGAAGAAAATACTTTCGAAGTTCGTGATAGTTTTATATCTTGATTCCATGGAAAATACAGAAAAGTTTTTTGAAGAAATTAGAAAAGGAAATCTTCAAGAAGTTAAATCGCTAATTGATGTAGAACCCAAATTGTTACATTCACGGGATTCTAGAGGTAGTACACCTTTAATATTAGCTAGTTATTACGATTTTTTGGAAATAACGAATTTTTTCATTGAAAGAGGCGCTCCCATAGATGAAAAGGACGGTACCGGGAATACCGCCCTAATGGGTGTTTGTTTTAAGGGCTATACTACAATTGCTAAATTATTAATTGATCATGGGGCCAATGTGAACGAGCGAAATACCATGGGTGCAACTCCGTTAATTTATGCCGTAACCTTTAATCAACCGGAAATCGCCAAAATGCTTTTATACAAAGGAGCAGATACATCTATAAAAGATGCAAGGGGTAATACTGCATTGGATCATGCAAAGCTCCAAGGTTCCGCCATGTTGATTGATTTGTTGGAAGCCAATGCACAATAGATATTATTAAGCTTTCTAATAGCACGCAATTTTAATCCTTTTGTAGCAGGCATTAATTTAATAATGAAATTATTGTTTATATCATAAATGCAAGAAATTATAAAAATAGCAGTAGTACAAGCCCCTCTTGTCTGGGAAAACCCCACTAAAAATAGAGCTTTGTTTACCACGAAGATTCTGGCAGTGGCCGCAGATGTAGATGTCATCCTGCTTCCCGAGATGTTTACCACGGGTTTTACTATGAATCCAGATAGTATTGCTTTATCCGAGGATGCGGTTACCCTAAAATGGATGATCCAAATGGCTAAAGAATCAAACGCTGCTATTGTAGGAAGCTTGGTATATAGAGAAGAAGAAAAGAATTATAATAGGCTACTTTTCGTTAAGCCAGACGGTAGTGTTTCCAGTTATGATAAACGACATACGTTTACGTTGGCCGGAGAGGATAAGAAATATACTGCAGGAACTGAACATCTGTTGGTAATGTATAAAGGATTTACCTTTTGTCCCTTGATCTGTTACGACCTTCGTTTTCCAATTTGGAGCAGAAACACTAGGGATTATGATATATTGCTTTATGTGGCCAACTGGCCCGAAACTCGGGTGGCCGCTTGGGATACTTTGCTGAAGGCCAGAGCTATTGAAAACATGGCCTATTGTATAGGTGTCAATAGGGTAGGAACGGATGCCAACGGACTTTCCTACTCCGGGCATTCGGCAGTGTATGATACCTTGGGAAAACAATTGTCATTTTCTAAGAGTGAGGAGGTTCTAGAAGTTAGCTTGTCAAAAAAGCATATTTCCGAAACTAGACAGAAACTAGGTTTTCTTAATGATAGGGATGCTTTTAGTCTTTTAAAATAAAGGTTTCAATTTTTTCCCAGTTTGCGCGCATCTCTATGACCCCTGGATAGTAGCTTATTTTTTCAGGTTGTATTCTTTTTAAGTAGTTTCCTGTGTCCCATTCCTTATTATTATTCTCATCGAAGATTACCCGGAGTAAATAATTTTTTGGGTCAAGATTATTGAATTCAAAAAGTTGTGACTCTTCTGCATATATTTCCCGTTGTACTTCCTCTTTTTCATTTAATAGCTGCACAATAATAGGATAAGAAATAGAGTCTGTTATAACGTTCATTTGTAAATTACCATAGTCAGCAGGGCTTTTAGTGCTAAACGCGTAAACAAGAGTGTCGTTCGTGTTACCAAAAAAATCTAAGACCGTACCCGGCAGGAGTCGCATTTTATAGTTTTCGTTGGTCTCTAAGTCAAACAGTATATCCAATTTATTTTCTATACTATCTAGCACAAGGGTGTAGGGGACGTTTAAGGAATCCTTATTGATAAAATTTATCTTAGAGCTATCGGTCTGCACTATTGGAGTATTGGAGAGAATACTTAAGGTTTTATCAAATTCCAGACTTCCTCTTTGGTTAAGACTTAATATCAACGAATCCAAGCCTACTTTTCTGGCTTTAACATTAAATGTATCCTGTACTTTTAATTTTTCGTTGGTGAGAGTAAAAAGGATAGAATCCATTTTAAATGGTGTAAACCAGTAATTTAAGGTGTCTTTGTCTCGCTCTTTTAAAACAATAGAAGTTACGGTATCCGGTAATTTGGTCAGCGTATTAATGGTGATGTTCTCAGCGTTTCCAAAATACCCAAAACTAATTCTATTTTGTGCTATCATGGAAGGTACGATTACCCCGTAATCTGGCTCTTCTTTGAACAAATTAAGTAAATAGATAGAATCTGTCGGTAACGTAATCGTATCCTTAATAAAACCAATTTTATCTACTTTTTGGTTAAAGACATTGTCTTTTGCAGCGTCCTTAATACCAATGAGTGCGTAGGCTCCTTCCTTAAGGTTCCGTAGTTTAAAGATAACCGCACTATCCAAGGTATTTGTAATGTAATTGGGAGGTTTATGGTACACCGTGGAATCGGTATAGGCTGAATCTATTTTGTACAACATTACGCTTACAAAATCATCTGCTGCCTTGTTAAAAGCGTCCTTTACCGCACCCGAAAGCTCCAATGAATCTATATAGCTGCCGGTAGAAAAGACATAGGTGAGGAAACTATTGGGATTACCTTCGTTATTATCCGTAATGCTTTGCCCAAAGTTTAGTGTATAGGTAGTATTTTCTAGAAGGGTATCCTTAATTGTAATATCAATAAACTTGCTTGCCCCGCCTTGAGGGGTAAGTAGGGGTTGGTATTTTAAGGGAGGAGAAACAATAAGCTGTTCCTGAACATCTTTTAGTTTAACAAGCTCATCAAAATACAATCTTATTTTTTGGGCATTAAAATTAACAGTCATGTTTTCGGGCTCCGCTTTCATCAAAACCGGTGGTGTAACATCTCTGGGGCCACCAGTAGGGGTTCCCTTTCGGGCACAGTGATAAAAAGCCGATGCCATGAAAAAAACAAAAAGGATAGCTAATACGCGTCGTAACATTTGTATAAATCTCTCACAAAGAAACAACATATTTAATACATACTAAACCAAGATAGTCCTAAAAAAATATAGGTCTGTTTACCAAATAAAACTCAGGTTTACTCTAATAGCAAAAAGGATAAAATGGGCTTAATTCTAAAAAATGCATTTTCACTTTAAAATATTCAAGTTGAACATAAAAAGAAGGTGTTTGCATTTAATTTGTTCAGTTTTGCAAAGCCGGAATAAGCTCAAACCACCACCGCTATACTAGCTAGGTATATGGTTGTTCCCTGTATTTTTTTCAGTTCTGTTGCACAGAGTTCCATGGTGGCACCGGTTGTAATTACGTCATCTACCAAAAGTACCTTTTTGTTTTTTAGCAATTCCGGATGCTTAATTTCGTAAAGCGACCTATTATCGTACCAACGGCTTAATCGGGTTTTCTTTGTTTGCGTTCTAGTATTGGCCGTTTTTATAAGTAGTTGGTCGTTATAGGAACTATTTAGATGATATGCCAGTTGCTTGGCAAAAAGGGCACTTTGATTGTAACCTCTTTTTCTTAGTTTCTTTCTATGTAAAGGAACAGGAATTATGTAGTCTATGGAGGGTAGATGACCATTTTCTTTAAGAATTTGGCCAAACCAATCTCCTAAAAACGCTCCAATCTGCTCTTGACCTTTATACTTCAAGTGATGAATTAAATTCTTTACGATACCATAATCTGTGAAAAATAGAAAGGAATTAGCCTTTTTTATGTTAATTCGTCCATAAAAAATACGGTCTATCGGGTTTTGAACGTTAAAGGTGTACTCGGTGAGTGGCAGCTGATGTCGACAAACGGTACACAGATGTTGCTCTCCTCTGTATAATTGCGCATTACATCCAAAACACACCAAGGGCAGTAGGAGGTTGTTTATATCGTTTATTATATTTGAAAGCTTGTTACGGGTCAAATCCTGTAATTTTGTTAACCTACTTAACGGCCAAATTTTTAATGGATAGTCAAGATAACAAATTCAATTATAACATCATCCTCGCTGCCCTTGTTGCTGTTGTAATAGGTATTCTTATTGCCTTTTACTATAGTCATGCGCAGTCTGCCTCCCAAATAGACTTTTTAGAAAAAGAAAAGAAAATTTTAATAAGCGACCTTACGCTCATGAAAGCAGATGTAGACCGTTTGTCTACGTTGAACGAGGTTAACGATATTGAGCTTCAAGATTCTAAATATAGGGTTCAGCAGCTGCTGGATTCCGTGGGTAGATTAACGTTTACTATTGATAAATTACGAGAGTTTAAGACTGAATTGCGAAGGCTCGAAGCCAAGAACGATAGTCTTAAATTGAAAAATAACTTCTTGCGATATAACAATATGTTATTGACCGAAAAGTACGAAGAAACGCGAAACGAAGTAGAGATTTTACGTTCCAACAGCAGTTCTCTTGCAGAAGCGGAAGCTTTGCAGCGTAGAAAAATATTAGAGCTGAACCAAAAACTAAGGACTAAAAGCTACTTGAAGATGGACTTTTCCGAAGGTCGTGGTTTTCGGTTGCGAAGTTCCAGGCCTGTTGGAACTAACAAGGCCTCTACAATAGAGAAGTTAAGAGGTTGTGTCACCATTCTTAAGGACCCAACGGAGATTGAATCTGAAAAAGTTATTTACTTTCAATTTTTGGATCCTGACAAACAAATTATAGAGGATAATGCGAATACGATTACTGTTAACGGTAATGTGTACAGTAAGCGTGTAGAGTTTGTGTTTTTAGGTATCGAAACCTCGGTTTGTGAGGCAATAACCGTTCCCGAAGGTTCCCTCAAGGAAGGTACGTATACCCTTAATGTTTTTGAGGATGAACGTTTGATTACCTCTTCGGAATTTCAATTAAAATAATACTACTTCGTTCTAGCTAAAAATTCTATTTTTGCCACATGGCAAATCAAGATGATAATTTTAAGAAAGTTATATCCCACGCAAAGGAATACGGATACGTGTTCCAATCCAGTGATATTTACGACGGGCTAAGTGCCGTTTATGATTACGGTCAGAACGGGGTAGAGCTGAAGAAAAATATACGGGAGTATTGGTGGAAAGCCATGGTGCAGCTCAATGATAATATTGTTGGGTTGGATTCGGCGATTTTTATGCACCCGACCATTTGGAAGGCCTCAGGCCACGTAGATGCTTTCAATGATCCATTAATAGATAACAAGGATTCCAAAAAAAGATACCGAGCAGATGTTTTAATCGAAGATTATGTAGGTAAACTGGATACGAAAATAGAGAGGGAAGTAAAAAAAGCTGCCAAGCGATTTGGAGATAAATTTGATAAAGAGCAGTTTTTGGCAACGAATCCACGTGTTGTTGAGTATGCTGAGCAAGGTGCCGCTATTCTTAAACGAATGGGGCAATCCTTGGAGAAAGAGGATTTAGCAGATGTAAAGGCATTGATTGAAGAATTGGATATTGCCTGCCCTATGTCCGGATCCAAAAACTGGACAGATGTAAAGCAATTTAACTTAATGTTCGGTACAAAACTGGGTGCTAATGCAGAAAGTGCGATGGATTTATACCTAAGACCGGAAACGGCTCAAGGTATTTTTGTTAACTTTTTGAACGTACAAAAAAGTGGCCGTATGAAGATTCCGTTCGGCATCGCTCAGACGGGAAAAGCTTTTAGAAACGAAATTGTGGCGCGACAGTTTATCTTTAGAATGCGCGAGTTTGAACAGATGGAGATGCAATTTTTCATTCAACCCGGCACACAAAAGGAGTGGTATGATACCTGGAAGAAAAAACGGATGCAGTGGCACCTTTCCCTAGGTTTGGGTGAGGATAATTATCGTTTTCATAATCACGATAAATTAGCGCATTATGCGGACGCCGCCGCTGATATAGAGTTTCGTTTTCCATTTGGATTTAAGGAACTGGAAGGGATACATTCTAGAACGGATTTTGATCTGGGAAGCCATGAAAAATTTTCAAGTAAAAAACTTCAATATTTTGATCATGAGACTAATAAGAATTATGTTCCTTATGTTTTGGAAACCTCTATTGGATTAGATCGAATGTTCTTAGCGGTATTTGCAAATTCGTTGCAAGAAGAAGAATTGGAAAACGGTACCACGAGAACAGTTTTAAAATTGCCAGCTGTGTTGGCACCTATTAAAGCGGCTATTTTACCATTGGTCAAAAAGGATGGCCTTCCTGATGTAGCCCATGCCATTGTAGATGATCTAAAGTGGGATTTCAATATTAGTTATGATGAGAAAGACGCCGTAGGTCGAAGGTATAGAAGACAAGATGCCAATGGCACCCCATTCTGCATTACGGTTGACCATCAAACTTTGGAAGATCAAACGGTTACTATTCGTCATCGTGATTCTATGGAACAAGAACGCGTAGCTATCGGCGATTTAAAATCAATCATTCACGAAGCGGTGGATATGAAAACGTGGCTGCAAAAGATGGGGTAAATTTGATTTTGAATCAAAAATACCTTTCTAATAAGTTTCGTTAATATTTTGAATAGAGGTAGACCTGAATAGTTTTTGAGACTTTTCAGGGGTCTTTTATTTAATTTATGTATCTAGAAGTACAAATAAAAGCCGGTTAAAACCGATATCCCAACCTTACACTCCCATAATAATTACGCGCATCGCCTGGATAAAAGTAGCGTGGTTCCGCACCACCAAAAGCTTGGGTGTTAATGAGCACGGATTGTGCATAAACGGTATCGAATAGGTTGTTGATTCCAAAATCGATGCCTAGTGTAAAATTCTTGCTTAATTTTTTAAGATAGCCCAAGCGTGTTGTAAAGACATTAAAGGCATCACTATCCAAATCACTGGCATCGGTAAGGGGTATACTGCTCACATATTGGTGGGTGGTATTCCAATAGAAATGTTGAAACAAACGTAATTGAAGTCCGGCGACCCCTGTTACTTTAGGGACTCCGGTAAGGGAGTTGCCAGAATAATCTTCCCCCTCATCATCAAATTCTATAAAACGATGGTCGTTGAAGGTATAGTTTGCAAAAGGCGAAATTTGCAGGTTTTTTGAGACGTCCCAAGTGTAGTTCAAACTCATTTCTAGACCATTGTGCCTCGTTTTTCCTGCGTTTCTGCCTACAAATCTATCTTCTTGTATGCGTTCGCCAACTAACAGGTTGTTTATTCTCATTTGGTATATGGAGAGAACTATGTTCAATCTTCTCTGATCAAAAAATAACTGGGTGCCCATTTCATAATTTACTCCCGTTTCCTGAGCAATATCTGGATTGATGACTCCGTCTGGCGTCAAGGTTTCCTCAACACTTGGGTTGGAAAAGCCACGGCTAATATTCGCATATAAGCTATGATTGTCAGTAAGCATATAGTCTAAGGTTAGGTTGGGCAACACAATGGCCTTAAAATTTCTATCTGCACTCTTGTTGTCCGAACCCATGTTAAATAAATCTCGATAATCATATTGTGTTTTGTTGATGTTAAGCCCTAGCTGTGAAGAAAATTTTTCGGATAAAGGGAGTAAAATAGCTCCAAAAATATTCCATTGGTTTCTAAATTCTTTATTACGCGCAAATTGATCACCCTTTAAACTCCCGTTGCCGTTGTTCTCCTGATAACGATTTCTAAATTCGTCCCAGTCGTATTCATCTTTAAAGAGTTCCCCACCAAAGTCATAGTTGGCAGAACGCCCATTAAATCTAAAGCTTCCTGTAAAGCGGGTTCTAAGACCATAGCCTTTGGTTATTTCCTCTAATATTCCAAAAGGCCGTGCTTCCTCTTTGTCCAGGTATGAGTAGAAAATACTAGTTGAATTTTTAAAATCCCCATTGAACTTGTGTTCAACGTTAAGGCCCACAATGGTATAGTTATTGGCCTCAAATCCTTGGGAGGACCTCCATGTAAACGTAGCTTGTTGCGGATCTTCGGCAAAAGCTGTCGCCCCTAACGAACTAGGAATCTGTGCAGTAAAATCGATATGGTTTACCAGTAAGGAGATGTTGTTTTTTTCATTGATTTGATAGGAGGTGTTGAGCATTAGGCCATCACGCTCAAAGTTACTGTTCTGGCGATAGCCATTTGTTTCCAAATGTCCATATTGCAACCCTAATCGTAATTTGCCGTCGTAATGATTAAAGGATAGGTTGTTCTTAAACAGACCAAAAGAGCCAAAAGTACTGTTATTGGAGAAATTAGTAGAAATACCCAAGGCTTCTTTGGCCTCTAATAGTATCGCTCCGCCCAGATTGGCCCCATAGGAAGTCCCCTTAGGGCCTTTGACTACTTCGATTTGACTCAGGTTTTCCAAGTCAAATGCTTCGATAGAGGAGAAGCCGGAACCATCGGTTATGGGAATATCGCTGTAGTACATACGCAATTTATCTGTGCCAAAAAGTGTTCTGGAGCCAATACCCCGAATAGTAATTCTATTGGTGTTCAATGCTCCTGAAAAAACAAATACTCCAGGAATCTGATTCATGGCAGGTACCATAGAAACTGGACTATAGTTCTGAAAAGTGCGTGCCGATATAATTTCAGATGGAGTTATGCCGACCGTATTTTTTTTTCGCAAGGCGTCAAGAAGGATAACTTCGTCCAATTGGGTGATGCTATCCTTATTGGAAGGGTCTTGCCCCCAAGATAGGATTCCAGAAATAAAAAATAAAATTATGGTAAGCCTCATGTCTAGAAATATAAGGCGGCAAAATTAAGAATTAAAAGCGAAAGCCTAAGGAAATGCCGCCACGGCCAACAACTTCTACGGTATTATTGGAATTTAAAAGATTACGCCCAACCCCACCATATACTTCCGCTACAAACCCTCTTTTAGAAATAAATTTACCGCCTAAGGACACTCCGACAGCAAAATCCGTATATGTTTCCCTAACAAAGCCATTTGATTCACCAAATTCATTAAAATCAGTGAAAAATTCGTCGGAGGTTTGGTTGAGCATACCAAAGCCTTCTACAAAAAAACCTTTGGCATAGCTCTTAGAAAAATACCTGCGGTAGTATGGTGTTATGGAGAATTCCCTGAGCAAATCAAATGTATCACTGTCATCTCCTAAATTTAGAAGTGCGGCAACACCAAATGAAGATTCCTCATCTATAACCCGTTCATAGGAACCATCTAAATATTTAAATACGACAAGATTAAATAAATTTAGTTTTACTTCATCTTTATCAAAGGCTGGGTCGTTAGCGTCCTGGGCATTGGTAAAAAAGCCAAAAAGCCATAGGAAAGCAACTACAATATATGTTTTTTTCATTTTATTAATGAATTTATTTAAAAGTGAAAGGTAATAACAATTTGTATATCAAGGAGATTCATTCATCGATTAAAATAAGAATATTTGTTAGAGGATCGATACCTAAAAAACAGTTGTACTTATGGGATAAAACTGAGGTTTACCGTCCCAGAAGAAAGGAACAATGCCTATTTTAGTAAAAAATTATAAAAGTGAAAATAGTTTCATACAATGTAAACGGTATTAGAGCTGCATTGAAAAAGGGATTTTTAGATTGGTTAGGAGCTGTTGATCCAGATGTGGTCTGTTTACAGGAAATAAAGGCACAAGAAAATCAATTGGATCTTTCTGTTTTTGAAGATACCGGATACAAATACACCTATTGGTATAGTGCTCAGAAAAAAGGATATAGCGGTGTGGCCATTCTATCAAAAAAGGAACCAGATCATGTGCAGTTCGGTACCGGAATAGAAACAATGGATTTTGAAGGACGCAATTTACGCGCAGATTTTGGGGAATTATCGGTAATGAGCATGTACCTCCCTTCAGGTACTAATGTGGATAGATTGGAATTTAAATTAAATTATATGGATGAAATTAGGGACTATATTGATGTGCTCAAAAAAGATAGGCCTAATTTAATCGTCCTAGGCGACTATAATATCTGCCATGAAGCAATAGATATACATAATCCGGTAGGACTAAAAAATGTGTCCGGTTTTTTACCCGTAGAACGGGAATGGATCGGTGATTTAATACAAAGTGGGTTTATTGATAGTTTCAGGCATTTTAACAAGGAACCAGAACATTATACATGGTGGAGTTACAGGGCAAACGCCAGAAATAATAACAAGGGATGGCGTTTGGATTATGCTATGGTAGCCCAACCCTTAAAAGATAGATTAAAGCGATCTATTATATTATCAGAGGCCAAACACAGTGATCATTGTCCAATTTTGGTAGAGATCGAATAGTCTTTGGTTATGGCGAAGAAACTACTTTTACTTTTTACACTTCCTGTAGTTATTGTTGGGTTACTCTCCTTTAAATATAACTTGTTTATGGAGTATACTGTGGTGACTCCAATTATTAAAAATAAAGATAAAGGACAAAAGTTAGCCTCCGTTTATTGTGCTACCTGCCATAAATTACCTGACCCAAAATCCCTAGATCGGGCGACATGGAAAAATAGTGTCCTTCCTAATATGGGACTGAGACTTGGCCTCACTATAGATGGCAAACGTTGGGATGAAGATATGGAGGCAACGGAAGCAGATTTGGTACTCCAACTAAATGTGTACCCAGAGTATCCATTACTATCAGAAACAGATTGGGAACTGGTGCAAAAGTATTACTTGGATAATGCGCCAGACAAACTACCTGATGTTGTAAGAGTTGTTGAACCTTCCAAAACTGCTTTCCCATTTACTGCACAGACCATTCGTATCGGGGATTCTAAACTGCCACAGGTAAGTCTATTACGTTACGACAGTATTTCTTCTAATTTATACGTTGGTGATTTTAAAAGTCTTTTTGTGCTGGATAATAAAGGTGGTATTTTGAATAACTATACGATGGACAGTCCCGCTTCACATTTAGTTTTTAATGCTAATGGCAATCTTTTGTTGTCGACCTTGGGTAAACTTTCACCATCTGATCAATCGTTAGGGAACCTATATAGTCTAAAAGATGATTCTAAAAAGGGTGCCGAGTTAATCTTTTCTGATTTAAAACGTCCAGTCAATTTTGAAGTTGAGGACCTTAATCTTGATGGTAAACCAGATTTGATTTTATGCAGTTTTGGACACTATGGAGGTAAACTTTCATGGTTTGATGATTTTGACCTTGCTAAAGAACATGTTTTAAATACGTTGCCGGGTACTAGAAAGGTAGAAATAAGAGATATGAACAAAGACGGTAAACCAGATATTATCGGTTTAATGACTCAGGCTAGGGAACAAATAATAATTTATTATAACATTGGCGATAGTTCATTTAAGGAAAAAACAATACTGGATTTTGATGCAGTAAATGGAACTAGTTATTTTGAAATGGCCGACTTTAACTCCGATGGATTTCTGGATATTATGGTCACAAATGGAGATAATAGGGATTATTCTGCAATTGATAAGCCATACCATGGTATTCGTGTGTTTTTGAATGACGGAAAGGATAATTTTGAAGAATCGTTTTTCTATCCTATGTACGATTGTGGTAAGGCTATGGTTAGGGATTTTGATAATGACGGGGATTTGGATATTATAGGCGCATCTCTTTATTCTGAGTATACAAAAAACCGAACCGCGCGCGAGAGTATTGTTTATTTGCAGAACAATGGGAATATGAATTTTACAGCGTCATATATGAAAGTGCCCATTCATGGAAATTGGCTAACGATGGAGGTCGCAGATTTCAATGGAGATAATAGGTTGGATGTACTTTTGGGAACTTTTATTTACAATATACAGGAAATGATTTCTATATCTACCAATACCGGGGTTACCTCATTTCCTCAGGTGTTATTATTGACCAATAGTACACCCTAGGTGCTAAGTCTCGTAGAAATATATTTTGATATCGTCTAAGCGTATTTTATTTGTTAATTTTGCGACTTCAAAAATCGATAACCTTTGTAATTTATGAAATATACCCAACTTCCCCATACTGCAATCGAAGTTAGTAAGATATGCCTTGGGACTATGACTTGGGGCAGACAAAATACCGAGCAAGAGGGACACGAACAAATGGACTATGCCTTTAATCAAGGTGTTAATTTTTTTGATGCCGCAGAGTTGTATCCAGTTCCTGCCAAAGCGGAACTTTATGGGCATACGGAGCAAATTATTGGTAACTGGTTTAAGAAAACCGGTAATCGAGATAAGGTAGTATTGGCATCTAAAATTGCAGGTAATGGAGATTATACCAAATTTATACGTACGACAGGATTTTCTAGGGAATCCATTATTAATGCGGTCGAGGGGAGCTTGGAACGTTTACAGACCGATTATATAGATTTATATCAATTACATTGGCCTGAACGGAATACAAATTATTTTGGCAAACGGGGTTACGAGCATGATATTTCCGATCATTGGGAGGATAATTTTCATCAGGTTTTAGAAACTTTACGTGATTTGATACGCGAGGGAAAATTGAGGCACGTCGGAATTTCTAACGAAACGCCTTGGGGTACTATGCGCTATTTAGAGGAGAGCAAAGTACACGCAACCTTACCTAGAACAATTACCATACAAAATCCATACAGTCTACTGAATCGGTTATTTGAAGTTGGACTTTCGGAGATTGCCATTCGAGAGAAGATAGGATTATTGGCTTACTCGCCATTAGGTTTTGGAGCGCTTAGCGGTAAATATTTAGGAGGAAGAATGCCAGAAGGTACTAGGGTTGCCCTTTTTCCCAATTATAATAGGTACACTAGCGAAATAGCAACGCAAGCAACGCAAAAATACTATGAGTTGGCGCAGGCCAATAATATTTCTTTAGCGCAAATGTCACTTGCTTTTGTAAATACGAGGCCCTTTGTTACCAGTACTATCGTAGGTGCCACCTCGATAAAACAACTAAAGGAAAATATAGCTAGTATTGACGTGGAGCTGTCAGATGAGGTTCTAAAGGGTATTGATACCATTCATAATCAAATTCCAAATCCGGCACCTTAAGATGATGACCCTTGTTTTTTTAAAGGTAGGATTCGGTCAAATCGTATTGATTATTGCCGTTGTTCTTATTATTTTAGTAACCGCCAGGATTATGAGAGATAAGCGCTAACCCTAACCAAATAAGTTTTGGACCATATCTTCAATTTTGGATGCCAACAACACCTTTATTTTAGTCTTTTTTAGTCCTATCTTGTTGCTTTTGGATACAATAATGGTATGATATCCCAATTTTTCAGCCTCTAAAATACGCTGGTCTATGCGTTGTACTGGTCTAACTTCTCCTGCAAGGCCTACTTCCGCTGCAAAGCAAATCCCTTTCTCTATAGGAATGTCCTCGTTGCTGGACAGTATTGCCGCAATCACGGCCAAATCGATTGCCGGGTCATCTACGGAAATACCGCCTGTAATATTCAGAAATACATCTTTGGCACCTAATTTAAAACCTGCGCGTTTTTCCAGAACGGCCAGTAACATGTTTAAACGTTTGGCATTGTAACCAGTGGTAGAGCGTTGGGGTGTTCCATAAACAGCGGTGCTTACCAAGGCTTGTATTTCTATTAATAAGGGGCGCATACCCTCAACCGTAGAGGCGATTGCAGTACCACTTAGGCCCTCATCGTTCTTGGAAATTAGAACTTCGGAAGGGTTGTTTACTTCTCGCAGACCGCTTCCCTGCATCTCGTAAATACCAAGTTCAGCGGTAGAGCCAAAACGATTCTTTAAAGAACGAAGGATTCTATATACGTAGTTTCTATCCCCTTCAAACTGCAAAACGGTGTCTACCATATGCTCCAAAATCTTGGGGCCTGCAATAGAGCCGTCTTTGGTAATATGACCTATTAGAATAACCGGGGTATTGGTCTCCTTTGCAAATTTGATGAGCTCGGTGGTACATTCACGTATTTGGGATATGCTTCCCGCGGCCGATTCTATATAGTCGGAGTGCAAGGTTTGTATGGAATCAATGACAACGATATCCGGTTCGGTCGCTGCTATTTGTTTAAAAATATTTTGTGTTTTTGTTTCTGTAAGGATAAAACAGGACTCACTATTGGGATGAATCCTATCTGCTCGCATTTTAATCTGCTTTTGGCTTTCCTCACCAGACACATACAAGGTTTTGTACGGTAATTTTAGGGAGATTTGTAAAAGCAAGGTGCTTTTGCCTACCCCTGGCTCACCACCTATAAGTACCAAAGCACCAGGTACTAATCCGCCACCGAGAACCCGGTTAAATTCCAAGTTATACGTATTTAAACGTAGTTCTTTTTCGGTGCTTATCTGATTTACCAACAGCGGTTTAGAAACCCTTTTGGCCGTGTTTGTAGGTGTTTTCCAAGCGGCTTTTTCCTCTTTTTGTACAACTTCCTCTACTACGGTGTTCCACTCCTTGCATGCCGCGCACTGTCCTACCCATTTTGCATATTGCGTACCACAGTTTTGGCAAAAAAATGCTGTTTTTGTTTTGGCCATCTTTAGTATTTCCCGTTGGGCTAAAGGTAGCAAGAAGTTTGAATATTGCGGTTATATGTTACTTACAAAGGTATCTTATTTCTTGCTGTTGTTTAGTTCGCTAAAGGCTATAAAAAAGGAGGCCCATGCCATAAGTAGGGACAAACCATTGTAGACCAGCACAAATTCTCCTTTAAGTCCAAAATAGGTGAATAGAATGCCTGAGACAATGAAGTACTTGGAGTCGATTTTTATCATAAGCGGTAGGTATTAAGATTTGGGTTGTGGTCATTATTGTAGGTTTAGAAACCGAAATCGGCCTTAAGGGCGTCTATTTTTTCGAGAGCTAGGTCTTTGGTCAGAAAATCTATCTCTTCCATCAAAAATGCTTTTTCAAAAGTTTTTAAAGCTTTTTTGGGTTCCCCCATTTGTTCGTAATATTCTGCTTCAAAATAAAAGCCCAACATGGTTTCTGGGTATTGTTTTTTACATAGGTCCGAGAGTGATTTTAAGGACTCAAAATCCTCTTTCTTTCTACTGCCGGCATAAATAGCCATAATATCGTTTAGTGCTACAGGTTTGCTAAAGCCAAAGAGGTCTTCTATACCCTGGTATTTGGTTTCTAAGTAATTAAATACAGGTTCTTCGGATGTGAGTATTTGAGTTCGATATTCATCTGGACTAATGGGTTTGAACATGCTAAAGATATTGTCAAATGCCTTTCCTATACCATAGGTAGCAACAGAAATATGGTCTGCGTCTTCATAGCTATCAAAGAAGTAATGCAAGTTTTCTTTCTCAATGGCTTTTATACCTTTATCCATGGCCAATATGGCTTCCGTACTTTTGGTTTTTTCTCCTGACGTGATTAACTGATAAAAGATTTGCTTATCAAAAATACCCAAACGACTAGGTACGCGATTTTCCATTTCTGGCGCAAGGGTAGGAGCGATATTGATGTAGGCGTTAAAAAGGGAGTTGTCTTTGAACAACCAATAATTTTGAAAGTTTGCGCTTATATCATACCCGACAATCATCTTAAAAGGTGCCGTGCTATAGTTGAGGTCTAGGTAAGGGATAATCTCCATTCCTAAGAATTCAAAAAACATTTTTGCTTTTTCTTTTGGTAGACCTGTTTCAGAATCAAATGCACAGTCCTCGAAACGGATATTATTTTTGCCTTGATTGACACCTACAACAATACTCTCTGGGGCACCATGAAATTTACTGTAAAACTTAGATGTGGCTACAACTTGATCAAAAAGATATTCTGCATCCAATACTAGAATGAGCGGATATTTTTTGGTGTCATCAAGATCTTCGGGAAAATAGTAATGCACATCGCGTCGTTCTTGAAGTTTAAAGGATTCAAATATTTCTTGCGTGGTTTGGGCGCTAGAAAGGAGGCCTAAGAAAAGGGTGGTAAGTAATAAAATATGGCGCATCTGACAGTTTTCAACAGTAGAACTACTGTTTGTTTCTGTTCAATAACGGTAATAGCAGAAAAGATATTGCACCAAAAACAATGTTCATGAGTGTTTGTGCTATCCACATAATCCAACCAAATGCATCACCGTGCACTTGTTGTATGCCAAACAGGGCCAAAGCTTTACTCACTAGAATGGGAAAAAGCCCAACACCACCATTTGTAGTAGCCATTGCGAACGCCCCAAAAACAAAGGCTACCAGAATCTCGCTTAATGATAGATTGGCTGTTGCCGGAACAGTGAATTTTATGACCCACATCATCCCAATATAGCAACTCCAGATAAATAGGGTGTGAAATGCAAATGACCATTTCCGTTTCATTTTAAAAATACTTAAAACCCCATCGAATAAACCCAAAACAAACTTTTTGATTTTCAATGCAATGTTGGAATTGGATTTTCTAATAAATAAAACAAAAACTAAAAAGCCAATCAACCCTAGGCCCAATAGCATGAATATGCCGTTGAGGTTAAGGCCGCGATCCATAAAAAAGGTGATGATGATATCGGTTTGAAGCAAAAGTGTAATCAATACCACAATAAGCAACATAAAAAGGTCAATTACGCGTTCCGTAACAATGGTACCAAACCCTTTTTCGAAAGGCACTCCTTCATAGGTGGTGAGTGCTGTTGCTCTTAAAATTTCACCGGTTCTAGGAACGCCTAAATTTGCCAAATAAGCCATGAAAATCATTAAAATATTATTAACCAACTTGGGTTTATAGCCTAAAGGTTCTAGAAGATAATTCCAACGTATAGCTCTAGAAATATGACCTAAAAGACCAAAAAGGAGCGATAGGCTAACCCAAAAAATATCGGCTTCTTTTATATAAAATAGGATTTGCTCGCGATCGGATGGTGCAGTTTTGTAGTACCAGTATAAAACCAAAAAAACGCCGATAGCAATCGGAACAACTGTTTTCAGTGTCTTTTTTAAAGTAGCTGTCAAAATTTAGTTTAACAAGTTGTTTGCTTCGTTAGGAAATACTAGGGCAGGATTAAAGGTCTTCGCTTTTTCAATGTCCATAGTGCCGTAACATATGAGGATAAGTACATCGCCAACAGCAACTTTTCTGGAAGCGGCACCATTTAAAGTGATTTCGCCACTTTTTCTTGGCCCAGGTATGGCGTATGTTTCTAACCGTTCGCCGTTATTATTGTTAACTATCTGTACTTTCTCACCTCTAATTATGTTAGCAGCGTCCATTAAGTCTTCGTCAATGGTAATACTGCCAATATAATTTAGATCGGCCCCAGTAACCTTTACTCGGTGTATCTTGGATTTTACTACTTCAATTTGCATAGTTTAAAGGTATTTAGTTTAGCGCTATATTATCTATTAGCCTAACGTCATCTGCAAAAACGGCTATGAACGCTCTATATTTTGTATTTTGTATTTTTTGTTGAATAGGCGTTAACGTGGCAACATCGGTTATTTCAAAATACTCTAATTTAAAATCTGGATGTTTTTTATATTCCGCTGCTACCCATTGCTTTGTTTTGATTGCATTTTCCATGCCAAATTTTTGTTTGGCAGCCATAAGTGTTTCGAAAATAAAAGAAGCCTTTTTTCGTAATACGGGATCTAGTCGTTCGTTTCTGGAACTCATTGCCAAACCATGGGGTTCGCGAATTATAGGACAACCGATTATTTTAACAGGTAGATTTTGTAATTCTGTCAATTTTTCAATGATACGTAATTGCTGAAAATCCTTCTCCCCAAAATACGCCTTTTTCGGTTCAATTAATAGAAATAAAGCTTCTACAATGGTTGCAACTCCATTAAAATGACCCGCCCTAAAAGCACCTTCCATTACTTTTTCCAAGCCATTAAATGCATAGGTTTTTGATTTTGCCGTAGTATCGTAAATCTCTGTTACAGAGGGAGTAAAGACAATGATTTCCGGTGAAATATTTTTGATGAGCACAAGATCCTCAGTTAGTGTTTTGGGATATTTTAGAAGGTCTTCCGGATTATTGAATTGAGTAGGGTTAACAAAGATACTCACCACCACGTATTCGTTTTCTGCAATAGCTTTTTCTATAAGCGATGCATGGCCCAAATGCAACGCTCCCATAGTGGGGACCAGGCCTAAACTAGCATTTTTTTTTAAGCTGCTTAATCTGTTTTTAAGCGCTTCCTTAGTTTTTATAGATACCATGTAAAAGTGTCATTGGCGAGCAAACTTACTATAAATACTGGTAATCTCTATATTTTTTGTAATTTTGCATTCGCCTTTACGCAAAAAATTAAAAACAACTTTTATGAATGGTAAAAAGATATTGTTTGTATCTTCTGAATTAGTACCCTATCTACCAGAAAACGAAGTTTCACTAATGTCTTACGAAACGCCGAGGATGGTCAATAGTAATGGGGGTCAGATTAGGATTTTTATGCCAAGATATGGCAATATCAATGAAAGGCGGCACCAACTACACGAAGTAATTCGCTTGTCGGGAATGAACCTTGTCATCAATGACATGGACATGCCTTTAATTATAAAAGTGGCATCTATTCCAAAGGAGCGCATCCAAGTTTATTTTATTGATAATGATGAGTACTTTAAAAGAAAAGCAACGTTTACGGATAAAGAGGGAAACCTCTTTCCGGATAACGATCAACGTGCTATTTTTTTTGCAAAGGGCGTCATGGAAACGGTTAAAAAATTAAATTGGTCTCCAGATATTATACACGTGCATGGTTGGATGGCAAGCTTGTTGCCCCTATATCTAAAAAAGTATTATGCAGACGAACCACTATTCGCAGACAGTAAAATAGTCTTGTCCGTGTACGGGAAAACCTTTGAAGGTGAGCTTGATAAGGATATGTTGAAAAAAATAACTTTTGATGGTATTCCTGAAGATGAAATTAAATCCTTAGGTTCTCCTACATATAATAATTTGTTAAAAGTAGCTGTGGATTTTTCAGATGCTGTTATTTTAGCCTCAGAGGATATTCCTGAAGAATTAAGCTCTCATATTGCCAACCTTCAAAAACCAGTATTGTCCTATGTTCCTGTGCAAGAGTTCGAGGAAGCATACGCCAATTTTTATAACACTGAAGTTTTAAAATAATCTGAATGAATTTTTTTAAGAAATGCACTTTTCCCATGGTTTTGGGTCTTGCGCTAACTGTGGGGTTTTTTAGCTCCTGTGAAGAAGATTTGACCACAATCGGTGCCGGTGTTGTTGGAGCCGAAGCGTTTACTTCTGGCAAAGAGGTTTATGATGTTTTCACCTACAACAAGAACATAAAAGCTGTAAGAACCAATAAGCTTCCTTTATACCAGTTAGGTAGATATGACCACGGCGTTTACGGTAATACAACGGGGAGTATAACTTCGCAACTTCAGTTGTCCACACCCAACCCTATTTTTGGCACCTTTTCACAAAGCACTGAGGATACTGCCGATTCAGATGACTCAAGTAGCACTATTGAAGAGAATGAGACGGTTAAGGAAGTCTATTTGTATATTCCCTATTTTACGGTCGGTGCAAGGGATACTGATGGAGACGGTGTTCAGGATGTGTTTGATACTTCACCTGAAGACCCCGAAAACGACAGTGATGGTGATGGGATATCCAATAGATTGGAAGCAGCAGCAAATACAGATCCGTTGGATAGTACTAGTTTGGATGCGGACCTAGACGGACGTAACGATACCGATGATGCCCTTATCATAGCAGATAATTTTGCAGAACGTTCCCAGTTGGATAGTATTTATGGTGCAATTGATGCTGCGTTTAAATTAAAAGTTGAGGAAAACACGTTTTTTCTTAGGGATTTAGACCCAAATACAAATTTTCAAGAAGCGCAAGCTTACTTTTCTTCCCAAGAATTTTCACCAAACTTTGTTTCGGATGTTTTGTATGATTCCGATATTTCTGGCGAGTTGTTTATTGACGATAAGGAAATCCTGATAGCGCGTGAGGATAACGAAACCACCGAAGATGTAGATGAATCATTATCCTTTCGGAAACTTCCGCCAGGAATAAGGGTGCCTTTGGATAATCAGTTTTTTCAAGATAATTTATTGGATATGGAGGGGAGTGCAGAACTCTTTAGTCAGTCTAATTTTAATACATTTTTAAGGGGTATTCACATGTCGTTGGAGAGTACGGCTCCAGAGGGTTTGATGCTTTTATTGAATTTAAGAGCGGCTAACATCGAAGTGGTTTACACCCATGATTCGTACAATAGCGAAAGCCCTGCTGAACCCGATATATTGGAAAAGACCTACCTACTCAGTTTAATAACTCAAAATCCGCAAACTGGTGCAATACTTGGAAATGCTATTAACACATTGATAAATGATGAGTATCCCTCTAGTATAACAGAAAGACTGGATACTTCTGAACCTACGTCTAGGATATACGTGAAGGGGGGTGCTGGGATATTTGCAGAAATAGACCTTTTTGAAATAGGAAACGGTAGAGATGCCATTAGTCAAATAAAAGCGGAAAATTGGATTATCAACGAAGCAAATTTAGTTTTTTATGTGGACAGAGAGCAACTAAATATGGTTGGTGGCATTATTGAGCCACCAAGGTTATACCTATATAATACGGAAACGAATGTCCCACTATATAATCCATTCACAGACCCTGGTCCTGCACCAGCAGATCGCTTTCCGTTGTTGACGGCTTACCCTAATTATGATGGGATATTGGAAAAATCTGGAGAAGAAGGTGTTGCCTATTCGGTAAAGATTACCGACCACATCAATAATTTGGTATTGAGGGACTCAACAAATGTAACACTTGGTCTAACCCTAGCTACTGAAATTAGAACAACTGGTGCGACCAATGCGATGCTTACAAATGGAGAGGATAGATCTATACCGGTAACATCAAATTTAACACCGTTAGGTACCGTGCTTTTTGGAAGTAATATTCCGGCCACCGACCCGGATTTTGACAAACGTATTAAATTGGAAATATCATATACCAAAGTAGATTAGCATTTCGTTTATTCACTTTTCAGCTATTACCTATACCATTTCGTAGAATAAATACGTTGTATGTCTTGAATACAGGTTCAAGCTTAGGCATTCACTTATATTTGTGTAAGAATTTACAACACAAACCATTAAACAATTTTAGAATATGTGTGGAATCGTTGGATATATTGGTTATAGAGATGCTTTTCCTATTATAATTAAAGGATTGCAACGCCTAGAATATAGAGGTTATGATAGTGCAGGTATCGCCTTGTTCGATGGAAATGAAATAAATCTTTCCAAGACTAAAGGAAAAGTTGAGGATTTAAAGAAAAAAGCCCAGGAAATTTCTCAAAAAGGGAGCCTTGGAATAGGACACACAAGATGGGCTACCCATGGTGTTCCTAATGATGTTAATTCCCATCCACATTATTCCAATTCTGGTGACCTGGTCATAATCCATAATGGAATTATTGAAAATTACGAATCCATAAAAAAGGAACTCACTAAAAGAGGATATGTTTTCCATTCGGATACGGATACCGAAGTTTTGGTAAATCTAATAGAAGAGGTTAAGAAAACTGAAAAAGTGATGTTAGGCAAGGCCGTTCAGATTGCATTAAACCAAGTGGTTGGTGCCTATGCGATTGCCGTATTTGATAAAAGAAAGCCGGATGAAATAGTAGTTGCCAAATTGGGAAGTCCCCTGTCAATAGGTATTGGTGAGGACGAGTTTTTCATAGCATCGGATGCTTCCCCATTTATCGAGTTTACAAACAATGCCGTGTACTTAGAAGATGAGGAAATGGCAATTATTCGACTCGGAAAAGAAATTAAACTGAGAAAAATTAAGGATGATGCCATAGCCTACCCGAGAATTCTGGAATTACAGATGAACTTGGAGGAAATAGAAAAAGGAGGGTATGAGCATTTTATGTTAAAGGAAATATACGAGCAGCCAAGAGCTATTAAGGATACCTATCGAGGAAGACTATTAGCTGATCAGGGATTGATCAGAATGGCTGGAATTGATCAGAATCTGGAAAAATTTACGAACGCGAACCGCATAATCATAGTTGCCTGTGGTACATCTTGGCATGCTGGACTGGTAGCGGAGTATATTTTTGAGGATTTGGCCAGAATACCGGTAGAAGTAGAATATGCTTCAGAGTTTAGGTATAGAAATCCGGTAATTACAGATAAGGATGTTTTAATCGCCATATCACAATCGGGTGAAACAGCAGATACTTTGGCGGCCATTAAATTGGCCAAAGAAAAAGGAGCCTTTGTTTTTGGCGTATGTAACGTGGTAGGTTCATCTATAGCAAGAGAATCGGATGCAGGAGCGTATACACATGCAGGGCCAGAAATCGGTGTAGCATCAACCAAGGCGTTTACCACACAAATTACGGTATTGACCTTAATCGCTTTAAAATTGGCGAAGGCAAAAGGTGTTTTCTCCGAGAGCAAATATCATGAGTTTCTAACAGAATTGGAGACCATCCCGGTAAAGGTTGAAATAGCTCTGGAATCGAATCCGTTAATTGAAATTATATCAGAAGTATACAAGGATTCTACCAATTGCCTGTACTTAGGTAGAGGGTATAATTTCCCTGTGGCATTGGAAGGTGCTTTGAAATTAAAGGAAATCAGTTACATTCATGCAGAGGGTTATCCGGCTGCGGAGATGAAGCATGGCCCTATTGCTTTAATCGATGAGCATATGCCCGTTTTTGTAATAGCCACTAAAAAAGGACACTATGAAAAAGTCGTTAGTAACATTCAGGAAATAAAATCTAGAAAGGGTAAAATCATAGCCATAGTTACAGAGGGTGATGAGCAAGTGAGAGATCTCGCTGATCATGTAATCGAAGTGCCAGAAACTTTGGAAAGTCTTACCCCATTATTAACTACTATTCCTTTACAACTGTTATCGTACCACATTGCGGTGATGAGAGGATGTAACGTAGATCAGCCTCGAAATTTAGCAAAATCGGTTACGGTGGAATAAAAATTTTAAAAAAATAACTGTTAAAAAGAGGTCCTTAACGATAAGGACCTCTTTTTTGCTTTGTGAAATTCACAATAGAGCGAGGGTTATTTTGCCATAGTAATACTATGCATGCATAATTTTTTTTGTTTTGTTATTTTGCGTTTAAAATTATCTGTATCTTCATCCCAACTAATTTTAACTCAAAGAAAAGAATGAAAACGATACAGTTTTTTGCATTGATGTTGTTTGGAGCATTAGGATTCTCACAAACAACTATTAGTGGAACCGTAGTTGATGAAAACAACCAGCCTATTCCGGCAGCTAATATTGTGATTACGGGCACCACAATAGGAACAACCGCAGATTTTGACGGTAATTTTATTTTAGAAACTTCAGAAGTCCCCCCTTTTACAATTGTCATTTCCAGTTTAGGGTATTCGGAAGCGCGTGAAAACGTAACTACTGCAAATCAAACTTTAAACGTGGTGCTCCAAGAGGCACAGACCTTCTTGGATGAAGTAGTATTGTCTGCTTCTAGAACACCCGAGCGAATTTTTGAATCTCCTGTTACGGTAGAGCGAATAGGTCTTGAGGCAATTGCAAATACGGCTTCTGCAGATTTTTACGGTAGTTTGGAGAATTTAAAAGGCGTGGATGTCAACACTAATAGTTTAACCTTTAAATCGGTGAACACCAGAGGTTTTGCCACCTTTGCCAATACGCGTTTTATGCAGTTGGTAGATGGGATGGACAACTCTACTCCAGCGCTTAACTTTCCTATTGGGAACTTGGCAGGCTTGGTAGAACCAGATGTGCTTAGTGTTGAATTATTGCCCGGTGCTGCTTCCGCATTATATGGCGCAAACGCTTTTAACGGAATTCTTTTTATGCGCAGTAAAAGTCCTTTTGATTATCAAGGGATAAGTGCATCCATAAAACAAGGGGTTACTTCCCAAGAAGCGGCAGGAACCAACTCCTATACCGACGTTGGTATTAGGGCCGCGCACAAGTTTAGCGATAAGTTTGCGGTAAAATGGAACTTTGGTTATTTAGACGGTACCGATTGGGCCGCTACTAGTGAAGTAGATCGATTCAATCCTGGACAAACCAGGGCAGATTTGGACTATGATGGCACAAACGTGTACGGTGATTTGGTTTCTACCAATATTAAAGGAGTAGCCGTCACCCTAGAGGGTTTGGGGGTTTTGCCAGCGGGCGCCAATGCTTTAGTCCCTTCGGTAAATGTAAGTAGAACTGGGTATAATGAACGTGATTTGACGGATTATACAGCCAGAAGTATCAAATCGGATTGGGGCCTTTATTACCGTCCCATTGAAGGGAATAGTCTAGAATTGTCCTATGTAGGAAAAGTGGGAACGGGTAATACCATTTACCAAGGTACTAACCGATATAACATCCGGAATTTTTTTCAGGAGCAGCACAAAATTGAGATTAAGAACGATAACTTCTTTGTCAGAGGCTATATGGTAGGAGACAAGGCAGGTGATTCGTATGACATGGTTTTTACCGCTGTAAATATTAATCGCTCTTGGAAAGATGATAATACTTGGTTTGGGGAATATGCTGGAACATTTGTGCAAGCTACCTTAGGTGGTGCTACAGAAGCACAGGCACATGCAGCAGCTAGGGCACAAGCCGAGACGGGACGTTTGTTGCCGGGAACTCCTGAATTTCAGGCCGCATTTGACCGCGTAACACAAGATCCTGATTTAACTACAGGTTCAAGATTTGCAGATGCATCAAAATACTACCATTCGGATGCAAATTATAACTTTGGGCATTTGTGGGATTGGGCCGAAGTTCAAGTCGGAGGCTCCTTTCGCGAATTTCAGCTAAATTCCTTTGGTACCATTTATACCGATACGGACGGCCCAATAATATACAATGAGTTTGGTTTATACACGCAGATCCAAAAAAATATTGAATTGGCAGGGGAACAAAGCTTAAAACTGACGGGATCGGTTCGGTATGATAAAAATGAATTTTTTGATGGTTTCTTTTCGCCCAGAGTATCCGCAGGATATACCATTAACAGAAACCACAATGTTAGGGCATCGGTACAGACAGGTTTTAGAAATCCTACTACCCAGGATTTATTCATAGGTCTTAATGCCGGTAGGGCTATTTTGGTGGGTGCCGCACCCGATAACTTAGACCGATATTCTGAACCCTATTCCGTAAGTGGTGGAGGGCAGTTGTTAGGTCAGCCTGCTACCATTACCCAAACAGGTAGGGCGGCCTATGAAAATTCTTTTTCAGCAGCTTCGTTGCAACGCTTTGCTGCAAGTGGAAACCCTGCAGATATTGAAGTTGGTAATCCTAGCGTAGTACAGCCAGAACAGGTCACCTCTTATGAGATAGGCTACCGTGGAAAAGTAGATAAATTGGTGATTGATTTTAGTACTTATTACAATCAATATCAAGATTTTCTTTCTCCCGAGAACGTAGTTGCTCCCTTATACGGAACGGTTGGCGACAATTCACTTTCTTTGGCAGCTTTAGCCAACGACGATACAGTAGCATATCAAGCCTATACGAATTCTGATGCAGACATAGCTTCTTACGGGGCTTCCTTAGGATTAAGCGCCAAGGTATTTGGTGATTTTGATTTAAGTGGTAGTTATACCTTCACAAAACTGGATTTTGACCGTGAGGCAAATCCTGATTTTCAAGTACAGTTCAACACTCCAGAACATCAGTTTAAGGCTTCCTTCGGAAATGACGAGCTGTTCAAGAACTTTGGTTTTAATCTAAACTATAGGTTTAGTGATGATTACTATTGGGAGGCAACTTTTGGTAACGGAATCATTCCCGAGTTTCATGTGGTAGATGCACAGGTCAATTATTCTATACCTAGTATTAAATCTACGTTTAAAGTAGGTGCCAACAACTTGTTGGGTGATGAGTACTTTACCGCATTCGGTACTGGATTTATCGGTTCTATATACTATGTATCCTGGATTATCAATAACTAAACAAAAATCAAATTACTATTTGACATGAAAAATTTTAAATATATATTTTTTGCTTCGGCACTGATTTTTTTAACAAACTGTAATGATCCAGAGGATGTAGACTTGGATCCTATCATCGAAGAAGTCTTGCCCAATCTCACTGCGGGTTCTGCTGATTTTTCGAACTATGTTGCATTGGGTAACTCGCTTACGGCTGGCTTTACCGACGGGGCCTTGTTTCAAGCTTCACAAGAAAACTCATTACCAAATATTTTATCGCAAAAATTTGCTTTGGTCGGCGGGGGTAGTTTTACCCAACCTTTGACCAATGATAATTTTGGAGGACTTGCTTTGGCAGGGAATCGTATCCAGAATCCAAGATTGGTATTTGGAGGTGCAGGACCTGTAGGTTTAGAAACTATAATTGGAGATTTAACAGTTACTACGGATATAGCGACTAACAATCCAACAGGACCATTTAGTAATTTAGGCGTTCCGGGAGCCAAGAGTTTTCACTTGCTTGCACCAGGCTATGGAAACGTAAGTAATGTGGCCTTAGGTTTGGCGAATCCCTTTTTCGTAAGAATGACCGGCTCAACGCCAAACGCCAGTGTCTTGGACTTAGCGGTTGAGCAATCGCCAAGTTTCTTTTCGCTATGGATCGGTAATAATGATGTATTGGGTTATGCAACAACCGGCGGTGATGGTACCAACCCTATTACTCCGGTAAATGGTGCACCTGGTGTTGGTTTTGATGGTAGTTATGGTGCATTAATAGCTACACTTACCGCAGGTGGTGCGCAGGGTATAGTAGCTAATATTCCTGACGTGACGAGTATACCCCATTTTACTACGGTACCGCACAATCCATTAGATCCAACAAATCCTGATTTTGGACCTCAGATACCAACCCTAAATGGAATTTTTGGACAATTAAATCAAGTATACGCATTTTTAGGTGTTCCTGAACGGGCTATAGAATTTTCTACAACTGCGGCAAGCGAAGTGGTAATACAGGATGAAACCTTACCGGATTTATCTGCTCAGATCGCGGGTGTATTATTGCAAAGCCCAACCTTTCCTGCCTTTGTGCAATCTTTTGGATTGCCGGCACAAGCAGCTCCTTTGGTAGCTGGTTTGCTAGGAAGTACATATGGACAGACCAGGGAGGCAACGCCCGAGGATTTGTTTGTTCTGCCCTCTGCCTCAGTTATAGGAACAGTGAATACCGAGGTGGCAGGTGCACTAGCGGCACAAGGTTTGCCGGCTGCTTTGGCCGGTCAATTTGCGGTAGAAGGAATTTCCTTGCCATTGGAAGACAAGTGGGTTTTACTGCCTAGTGAACAACAGGAAATTGCAGAGGCAACGGATGCTTTTAATGCGATAATTTCGGCTGCTGCTAGTTCTGCAGGTTTAGCGTTGGTAGATGCAAATGACCTTTTAAATTGTTTGGTATGCGTAGGGAGCTCTAGTGGAAATTATACACTAACCCCAGACTTAGTTACTGGTGGGGCTTTTTCCTTGGATGGCATTCATCCTACTGCAAGAGGTTATGCTTTAATTGCAAACGAATTTATGAGAGCTATAGATGCCACATATGGAAGTAATTTTGAAGCTTCTGGTAATTTTGTGAATATAGGCGATTATCCAACAAATTATTCTCCTGCATTGCAGTAGTAATCTTCGTTTTAAACAAGTTTAAAGGCGCTCACGGAGCGCCTTTTGTGTTTTTAAAAAAGCGGAAAAAACAATTTTCGTTTAAAATGAAAAGACATATCTTTGCAGCCTGAAAATGATAGCATTTTCGAGCTAAGTTCAAACGCAATACATAAACAGAATAGTAATGTCAAAAGTTACAGGTAAAGTTTCGCAAATCATTGGCCCCGTGGTTGATGTAGAGTTTCAATCAGGAGCAGACCTTCCAAAAATATATGATTCTTTGGAAATTGTCAATAAGGATAAGTCCATATTGGTATTGGAAGTACAGTCTCATGTTGGGGAGAATACAGTACGGACCATTTCAATGGATTCCACCGATGGTTTAAGTAGAGGTACTGATGTGACCGCAACGGGAGCTGCGATACAAATGCCTGTAGGAGAGGATGTGTATGGACGTTTGTTCAATGTGATCGGCGATGCTATTGATGGTTTAGGTGATTTGCCTAAATCTGGTAAGGACGGACTTCCAATTCACCGAGAAGCACCAAAATTTGAAGATTTAACCACATCTACGGAAGTGTTGTTTACTGGTATCAAGGTTATTGATTTAATTGAGCCGTATGCAAAAGGTGGTAAAATTGGATTGTTTGGTGGTGCAGGGGTTGGTAAAACAGTACTAATTCAAGAATTGATCAACAACATTGCCAAAGGTCACGGTGGTCTTTCCGTATTCGCAGGAGTAGGAGAAAGAACTCGTGAAGGAAACGATTTACTTCGTGAGATGTTAGAATCAGGCATTATTAAATACGGAGATGATTTCATGCATTCTATGGAAGAAGGCGGATGGGATTTATCTAAAGTGGATAAAGAAGCGATGAAAGGCTCCAAAGCTACCTTCGTTTTTGGGCAAATGAACGAACCTCCTGGAGCACGTGCGCGTGTGGCGCTTTCTGGGTTGACTATTGCAGAGTACTTCCGCGATGGTGCTGGTGAAGGTCAGGGAAAAGATGTATTATTCTTTGTTGATAATATATTCCGTTTCACGCAAGCAGGTTCAGAGGTGTCTGCACTTTTAGGTCGTATGCCGTCAGCGGTAGGATACCAGCCTACGTTAGCTACAGAAATGGGTGCTATGCAAGAACGTATTACATCTACAAAAAGAGGTTCTATTACATCAGTACAAGCGGTTTACGTTCCTGCGGATGATTTAACGGATCCAGCACCGGCAACTACGTTCGCCCACTTGGATGCTACAACGGTATTGTCGCGTAAGATTGCAGAGTTGGGAATTTATCCAGCAGTGGATCCTTTGGATTCTACGTCCAGGATTCTAACTGCAGAAATTTTAGGCAACGACCACTACGCATGTGCACAACGTGTAAAGGAATTGTTACAACGGTATAAAGAACTGCAGGACATTATTGCCATTTTAGGTATGGAGGAATTATCCGAAGAAGATAAATTGTCCGTAGGTAGAGCAAGACGTGTACAACGTTTCTTGTCTCAGCCATTCCACGTAGCGGAGCAGTTTACCGGTCTCAAAGGAGTTCTGGTAGATATTAAGGATACTATTAAAGGTTTTAATATGATTATGGACGGCGAGTTAGATCACCTACCGGAATCTGCCTTTAACCTTAAGGGAACAATAGAGGAAGCTATAGAAGCTGGTGAGAAAATGCTTGCTGAAGCTTAAAATTTAGTGATAAGTGCAAAGTAATGAGTATTTGGTACTTTTTACTTTTTACCAATTACTTAATACTATAAGAAAATGTATTTAGAAATCGTATCGCCAGAAGCAACTTTATTTGCTGGAGAAGTTAAATCAGTAACGGTTCCCGGGATAAACGGAGAGTTTCAAATGCTGCAGGACCACGCACCAATAGTTTCCTTATTGCAAGAAGGAAAGGTAAAGGTAGAAGGTAATGTGACCTTGGAAGAGGAGCATGAGGATAAATTTACAAAGGATGCAAGCGGCAAGACCATTTTGAATATTTCTAGCGGTACTATCGAACTCAAGGATAACAAAGTAATTGTGTTGGCGGACTAGTTCAATCCTACGACAAGAATGACTAAAAAGCCATACGTTTTGTATGGTTTTTTTTGTAGAAAATAAAAAATGCTCAAATTATTGGTATAGATCTTCGGCATGCTAGGGTTCCATAAAGAAGACATGGTTTAAGTATGTAATATTTAAAAAGTCATCTCTTTATTGGTCATCTATATCCATGTATTCCAAAATATCGCCTGGCTGGCAGTTCAATTCTTTGCAAATAGCTTCTAAGGTTGAAAATCGTACTGCTTTAGCCTTGCCGGATTTTAAGATGGACAGGTTGGCTTCTGTAATGTCTATAGCCTCTGCTAGCTCCTTACTTTTCATGTTTCGGTCTGCCAATACCTTGTCTAGGTTTACGATGATGCCCATGCTATATCGTTAGGTCGTTTTCTTTTTTAATAAAAGAACCCTTAACCAGTACATCAGAAATGATTAGTGCTGTTATGCCCAAGAGTAGTAATAAGACATTTGTAACTATTCTCTGAAGCCAAAGTTCTGGACTATTCGATTCTATAATTGAATACAGGGTATAGGTAAAATCTAAAGAACAAGCGAAGAGAAACAAAATCCCGCCATTTTTTATATTATGGGCAGATTGAGAAGTGAAAACTCCGGATTTTATAATTTTAATAAGACCAATTGAGATAAGATTAAGCGCGATGAATATGGCGACCTCCATGAGCAGCATTGCAGCAAATATTACTTTTTCTTCCATTGTGTTCGTACTATAATACTGATATATATTATGCCCAATGAAACTAGATAAGAAGTGTATAAAGTAGATTATAGAAAGTCCAACCGTAAAAACTAAGAGAATTTTAATTTTATTCATAATAATTCTATTAAATGGTTAAGTCGTTTTCTAATTGTAGTAGAGTTCCTTTCTTCAGCAAAGCGGATATAAAGAATACTATTATTCCTAGAATCATATGTAAAAGTACATAGGGAAGTTGTGTGAAATGCGTATCCTGTAGAAGGATCATATGAAATAGGATGTATGCAACTGGAGCTAGCAAATTTAGAATTGCAAAATTAACAAGTGTTTTTTGCACACTTACTGTAAAAAGTTTTTCTGCACTAAAAGTTTTAAAAACGTTGGAAAACGTATAAAAAAAGATACTATAGAATAATAGCCCCGCGATTATCATCATAGGAATATTTGTTTCTTTTAATATTTCTAGGTGCATACCTTTAATGGGCAGTTCTATTCGTAATTGATTTCCTACGGTAGTAAAGCTTTTTGTGGTAATGGAATAGATAAGACTCAGAAAGCTAATTCCTGTGACTATAGTTAATATCCTAGTAGCGTAAAATAGATAAATTGAAAGCGATTTTGGACCAAACATTTTCATAGAAATTATTGTTTATCAATAACAAATATATAAAAATTATTGAAAAACAATAATAAAATTAAAATGGTGTAGGTATAGAATAGAACTACCAAGTTCAATTTTAAAGACATTTATATTGAAATTTTACTAGTAATTGATTCTCAATTGCGGCAACTAACAGATTGCTTATCCTTTGAATAAAAAATAATTAAGTACCATATAATTGAATAAGTTGATAATGATTACTCATTCGTATTTAACCACGCCGCTCTTTTTTGAAGTGCTTTTTTAGTAGGAGTTTGGCCTTCTTTTTCCATTAGGCTTATGGTATAGGACGGATCCGATTGTAACACTACCACAGTAGTTTTTTGAATTCCATAACGCTCAAATCTAATAGTAAATGTTTCTCCTACTTTTTGTGTTTTGATAAAAGCATCAAATGACTGTCCATTAGTAAAGGGCTTATTATTAATGCTAGTGAGAATGTCTCCCTTATCCAACCCGGCGGTATACGCGGGACTTCCAATTTTGGGATTACTAGTTAGAACGGCGTTTAAATCATCGTTTATTTTTGCAGGAGCACCAAAGTAGGCTAGGTCTGTATTTTGGTGTAAGAGTACTCCATGTGAGGCAAGGAGTTCTTTATAATTTGGCATTCCACTAGTATAGATGTATTTATTGAAAAAATCAGCTCCAAAATCATTTCTAGCATAGGTGCTAAGACTTTCTTGAAGGTTCTGTATGGTATAGGGCGTTTCGCCTTTGCCATAGGTATTCCAGACCAATTTCATATAACCATCTAGATGTAACCCCTTTTCTCTTAAGGATAAGTCAAGTGCCAGGCCAAGAACACTACCATAGGAGTAATACGATATAAAGGTATTTTCTCTATTTACGGGATCTACCGAAGTTGCTGCATCAACAAAGGGTGCCTGATAACTCATTTCAATAGGTGTAAAGAATTGTCTTGCAGGAGAGTTCCATACATAATTGAAGGTGCCTGTGAGTCCTTCTATGTATTTTTGAGGAGTAATAAGTCCGGCGCGAGCTAAAATCAGATTTGTATAATAACTAGTAAATCCCTCTGCGAACCATAGTGCTCCACTCATATTCGCTTTGGCAAAATTAAAGGGTTCCAAAGATTTTGGTCGAATACGTTCTACGTTCCAGGCATGAAAGAATTCATGCGATACCGTTCCTATATTCCGTTCCATCCCACCTTCCGCTAAACCTCGGGTACTGGTTAGTATTGTAGAGTTCCTATGTTCCATACCGTCACCGGAAGCATTGGGGATATAACAGGCTAAAAAGGTATATTCACCAAAATCAAAATTGGGTAATTCGCCATATACTTTTTCTTGCTCTAGCACTACTTTTTTGACTTTTTCAAAATAGGTATTCAGTTCTTCTTCGGTGCCATTGTGATGTAGTGCTAGACGTACGTTCTGTCCGTTAACATTGAATTCCCGTAATCCAAAGTTGCTTATTTCGGTGGGGCTATCCATAAAATAATACAGGTTAGGTGCCGAATAGATAGTACCAGAAACAAGGGGTAGTTGCGTGGCTACCTTCCAATTTAAGTCATCTCGAACTTTAAAGTCCACTTCTATTTTCCTGTCTTCCAAAGCGGGCGCATACATAAACGTTGCCGGAATGTTTAAGTGTGCATGGGTTTCATCTATTTGCGAGTAGGTCCCGTCACCACGGTTTCCAAAGAGGGTATATGCAATATTTACAGTGCCGTTGTGATTATATACAAACCAAGAGTACGGGTCTTTTCTATATATCTTTAGAGGGTCTCCTTTACCATCCGTTGCTTTAAAACTGTACACATTTTTGACAAATTCATGCAAGGCATAACGACCAGGGGAAGAACGGCTCATGCGTATTTCTAAAGTATCGGAACTTACATTTGGAAAATTGACCGTTATATTTGCTTCATGGTGTACTGCATTCTCAAAAGAAATACTATAGGTATTGGTTTGAGCCACCGATGATAAAACGCATAAAAAAAGTACGGGAACAAAAAGTAAACAACGCATGGGAATGATTTTCGGCTAAGATACTAAAGCCCTTTGATTTAAAAAGGTTCAAGTTTTGAATCCTTCCTGGCTCATGATGTCTTAAACAATGGTTTGGTTGCCAAATTTTTCTTCTATGAGTTCTTTTAAACTTTTAATGGTCGCCTCACTAATAGGTTTGGTAATATATCTTGACACAAACGGATTATGTTCAAAGATGTCCATGTCGTTTTGACTTCGTGACGAGGTAAGGATAAAGACCATAGTATTCTTTGACTTTGCCATTTCATTGAAAACGTCCATAAATTCATACCCATCCATTATGGGCATATTCAGGTCAAGGAAAATTACGTAGTTATGTTCTAAGGTGTAATTATGTTTAAAATACTCTATTGCTTGCAGGCCGTTGGCGAAATTCAAAATAGTTCCGGCCAATCCTACGCCTTTTATAGCTTTTTCTAATAGAAAAGTAAATATCGGGTCGTCTTCGACCAGTATTAATTCATATTTCATTTCAAATTTTCTAAATCAGTTAGCCTTGTAGTTTGCTCAACGTTATTTTTGATAATATTATCTATTTCTTCTGCCGAACTTATTATAAAGTTAAAAACCTTTTCTTTTTCCTCTGTTTCTATCGCATCTTCTTTTAGAAGGTTTATCAAGCCCATTAAACGGGCTACTGGGGCTCTAACAACATGTGATTGATTCCAAGAAATCTCACGTAATACTTTGTTTTGTTCCTCAATTTCCTTTAGATGTAATACTCGATCTGTAACATCTCTAGTGTTTACTACGATACCGTTTATGGTGGGTTCCTCGGTTTTATTCGTAGCAATGGTTTCTAGCCAGGTCCATTCTCCATTTCCGTTTTTAAATCTAAAGGGGTGAATATATACTTGTGGTTTTTGTAAGGTCTCTAAAAACTGAGCGTATACTTCCTCATGGTCATCAGGGTGTATATGTTCAAATGCATTGGTACCCACAAGTAATTCTGGCTGTATGTTTAGCGTCCTATTTGATGTGGGGCTTACGTAGGTGAAATTAGCTTCTTGATCAAAGATGGCAATAAGTTCTGTTCCCTCTTGTACCAGTGTTTTAAAACGGCGTTCACTTCGCGCTAGTTGTTCGGTTACTCTTTTTCTTTCCGTAATATCACGGGTGTTAAGAACAATGCCTTTTATATGAGGTTCATCTAATTTGTTGGTTGCGATAGTCTCCAGCCATAGCCATTCTCCTTCCTTATTTTTAAACCTAAAGGATACTGTTATTGGTTTTTTGTTATCTATAATTTCCAGAAGCTTTGATTGTATCATTTTCTGGTCGTCTGGGTGAATATACTCCAAAGCATTGGTGCCAACGAAGGTGTCAGGATCAATGTTCAGAATTTTTGTAGTGGTCGGACTTACATAAATATAGTTTGCATTTTCATCTATAATACCTATCATCTCGTTACCTTCCTGCACAAGGGCCTTAAAGCGGAGTTCACTATTTGCTAACTGCTCGGCTGCTATTTTTATTTCTGTGTTGTCTCTTGCAACACAGTACATAATTTCTTCATCTTCGTCCCAGTTTGCAGACCAAATCATAGGTACTACATAGTTGGTCTTATGTAAATATCTATTTTCAAAATAGCGTATTTTTTCTCCGCGAACCACTAGTTTTTCAATTTCTAGAGATGCGTTTTTATCATCTGGAAAAACAAAATCTATGTATTTTTTACCTATGAGTTCCTGAGGGGTATACCCCCAAATACGAAAACAAGCCTTATTAATAGTTAAAAAATGGCCATTCCTATCAACAGTACAGATAATATCAAGAGACGTGTTCAAAATCTTATCCGTTTCTTCTTTTGCTTTAAGCGTAACCTGCTGTAACAACACCTCTTCGGTAATATCTTTTGAAAAACAGGATACTCCTAACGGTTCGTTACTGTTACCATAAATAGGACTTAATGAAATTAGACCATACGCAGTTTCCGGATTTGATGGGTCTTCCAGTTTTTCTTTAATGGAAAATTGCTCGCCGCGGAGGGCTCTATCATAATAGGATTTCCACTTGATAAGGTTTTCTTTTCCAAATTCTTTTTGCAGCGCAGACTCACCTGGATAAAGCTTACGCCCCAAGTTTGCCTTTATCATCTGTTCAAAAGCTTTGTTCGCTATTATAAAATTGTATTGCGTGTCTACAGACCATAAAAGATCTTTGGTGCCATTAATCAAGGCTTCTTGATTTCTTTTTGTTATTTCGAGTTTAGCAGCATTTTGTAATTCTTCTGTAATATTAAATAAGGTAGCTTGTACGATTACTGGTTGGAGGTTTTCGCTCCATTTCAGAACCTTACCTGTTTCCTCTATCCAAATGATATCTTTTTGTTGGTCAAAAATCCTATAAGAAATGGTGTATGCCTCATTTTTGTTCGGAAAACAGTTCTCCAGTTTGTTGAGGGTCTGTTCGAGATCATGCGGATGAATTCTGCTATTCCAATCTTCTCTGGTCAACTGTTTATATCCTTTTGTGGATTTCCCGATAATCTTGGCTCCCTCGGTATTTAGTTGTATGAAATCAGATGTTTTTTCCCATTTCCAAACACCTATTTCAATAGATTCCAGGATACTGTTTAAGAGCTCCTCTTTGGATTTTAGTGCAACTTTCGTTTTTTCTAATCTTATCGTTGTTTTTCTAAGTTCAAAAAGTTGAATAATTTGTTGGGCTAAGGTATGAAGCGCTTTCCTTTGATAGCTTTTAAGTTCTTGAGGTTTGGAGTCCATTACGCTCAAGACCCCAAAGGGTGTATCTGTTGGACTCATCAACAAAACACCAGCGAAAAAATTTATGTTTGGATGTGATTCCACCCAAGGATCCTTGATGAATTTTGGATCGTTGGTAGTATCTGTTACAATTAGTTCTTGTATCTTATTGGTAAACATGTATTGAAAAAACGCTGTGCCCTCAGGCGCTTTGTCAATTGTGATACCAAAATGCGATGTATAGAATTCTTTCGTGTCCCTCACAAGGGTAATTAAGCATATTTCTGCATTGCAGATACTTGCAGCTAGGCTTGTAATATCATCGTAAAGTTTTTCTTTTGGACTGTCTAACAACCCATAGGATTCAAGAATATTCTGTCTTGCCCTACCTTTATTTTTATTCCGCTTCATAAGACCCTCAACAAATTATTCCTACAATAAATATATAAATAAGTAGGAAAATTCATAATTGCGGCGCGAATTTAGTTTTTATCTTAAACATACTCGAGTTTTGAACTGTATTTTAATCAAATTTGATTGGTTATTACATTTTATAAGTTATTAAAAATCAATTTATTAATACAGTATTTTCATATTAAGTATATAGAATTGTTTAAGTGTTTAATGAATTGCTACTGATAATGGATAAACTATATCAATTCGTTACTATTTTTAATAATGATGAAACAGAAAGATTATTTTTGTGAAATGACTCAATTTCCAGAAAAACTAGCAAAGATGCTGGATGTGCGTAAAAGTCAAGGGACCTTGCGTAAATTATCGGCAACGGATGGCACCATAGATTTTTTGTCCAACGATTATTTGGGTTTTGCGAATAGTGATACCCTATTTTCAAAGACCTTTCAGTTACTCCTAAATGAAGGTGTGGCGTCTAATGGGTCGGGAGGTTCGCGATTACTATCTGGAAATCATAAATTGTATGGAACTTTAGAACCGTTGTTGGCAGCTTTTTATAAGGCAGAAACGGCATTGGTCTTTAATTCCGGATACGATGCCAATATGGGTATTTTTAGTGCGGTGCCCCAGCGTGGCGATTTAATTTTATATGACGAACTTATACATGCTAGTATCCGTGAGGGTATACGAATGAGTAACGCAAAGGCCTATCATTTTAAACATAATAGTATAGATAATTTGAAGGAAAAGATAGCGCTGAACAAAGCTCAATTAGGAGTAGATACAACTATTTTTGTGGTAACGGAAAGTATTTTTTCCATGGACGGCGATACACCAGACTTAAAAGCCTTTGCTGAATATACGACCGATAACGGCTACCACTTAATTGTGGACGAAGCTCATGCGGTGGGCTGCCACGGTGCAAATGGAGACGGAATTATAGCCCAGCTTAAACTAGAAAAAAAAGTTTTTGCCAGAACGGTTACTTTTGGTAAAGCTTATGGCTGCCATGGAGCTGCCGTTCTTGGGTCTGCGGAGTTAATCGATTTTTTGATAAATTTTGCGAAACCTTTTATTTACTCCACGGCGCTTTCTCCACATGCACTGGCTACCATAATTGCAGCACATGAATTTTTCAAAGCATCTGGAAAGGAAGAAGTGGAAAAGTTGAGAAAGAATATTACTTATTTTAAAAAAGAACTAAAAGCGCAAGGACTACAAAAGTATTTTGTTATAAGTGCGTCTGCTATTCAATCTTGTATCACAACTGGTTCGGGCAAAGCAAAAACAGTTTCCGGAAAACTTGTAGAAAAAGGGTTTAGAGTAAAAGCGATATTGCCACCAACCGTACCCGTGGGACAGGAGAGACTCCGTTTTTGTATCCATAGCTACAATACCAAAGAGGAATTAGGCTTAGTCTTAAAATTATTATCATCCTATTTATAATGCTATGGAAGAAACTTTCTATCGATTAGCCTCTTTTGAATATGCGGCTGACGTTCAAATAATTAAAGGTAAACTAGAGTCCGAGGGCATCCCTGTATTTCTAAGGGACGAGAACACCTTAAACTCCGACCCGCTCATTAGCAATGCTATAGGCGGCGTAAAATTACAAGTGTACTATAAGGATAGGGAACGGGCTATCGCTATTTATAACGAGGTACGTGCCTATGCGCTAGACGACAATAACAATCCTGTAGTTTGCCCTAATTGCAAGGCCACAAAATCTGAGGTGTATTATACTAGAAAAGGAATCTTGAATAAACTTTTCCCATTTTTTGAAAAAAGAAAATATAAGTGTTTAAATTGTGGGATAATTACGAAACCGATTTGAACATGCAGAAAATATTTGTTACAGGAATATCAACTGAAGTAGGAAAGACAATGGCCTCGGCCATACTTGCAGAAGCTTTAGAGGCAGACTATTGGAAGCCTATACAAGCGGGTGATCTGGATAATACGGACAGCCATAAAGTGGCAAGTTTAATATCCAATAGCAAAACGGTAATACATCCTAGTAGTTATGAGCTCAAAACACCTATGAGTCCACATGCAGCGGCAGAGATAGACAGTGTTTATATAGATCGTTTCCATATCAATGAACCGAAAACGGAGAATCATTTAATTATTGAAGGGGCCGGGGGTATTTTAGTTCCCCTGAACCAAGAGGATACCATTTTCGATATTATTATGCCCAATTACAAAGTGGTTGTGGTGTCTAGGCATTATCTGGGGAGTATCAACCATACCTTGTTGACCATTGGTTGGTTGCAACAAAAAGGCTATGATGTTTCGGTATTGTTCAGTGGTGATAAGAATCCACATACCGAAAATATCATCCTGCATAAGACCGGTGTTTCTTTAATTGGTAGAATTAACGAGGAGAAAGCGTTTACCAAGGAAGTTGTTAAGGGGTATGCTGAAAAATTCAAGCATATTCTAGAGACCCTCTAGACGCTGTAATATTGCAGCGTTTTCTACATCTGCATATAGTTTGTAGTGTTTATCCAAATACGCCTCTATATAGGTGTTCTCGTCTATTTCTTTTTTATCAAAAATGCGTTTGTTTTTTCTAAGCACTACGGTTTTTGGTCGTAGTTCTTCCATGATGTAGGCCAGTTCCTCTACAGATGTTTTTCTTGGATTATCAAAGAACTCGAACATTTCGTCCTTACACAAATTACTGGGATGGGTGGCTATTTTGGTTGGCGGATTTACATTAAGAAACCAGTATCCAATCTGATATTCTAAAAACAGAATATTTTTTTTATCAAGGTTATTTTCATCGATATAGGCCGGAACAGAAATCCCCTCTCCATTATAGAAAGTACCGTTTTGGATTTTAGTTTTGATTATATTCCCATATTCTAAGTAGCTTTCCAAGGGAATCAATGCCATAATAATAAGAAGCGATTTTTTAATATTTGAGCTGATGTTCCATTGTATTTTGGATAGTGCGATGCCAACAAAAACAATTAGTAACGGATGTAATTGTATCAGATAATGGCCGTTTACCCTTCCACCTTTTATAAATGATAGTACCACGCCGATAATGGTTACAAGAAGGAGTTGGGTTGCCGGCTTTTTAAAATCGATGTATCTTTTTTTCCAAACAAACAGAAAGAATCCACCTAGTATGATAAGGATAGGCATCAATTTGAAAACAGAGTACCGTCTGGATTCCGAATAAGCAAGAGGCGCTTTCACTACGGAATTATACCAAAGATCCAATTGTTCGGTCAAGAAGTAAGGAAGTATAGTTAGTCCTATGACTAGAAGTATCCCTACTCCGTATGCCATAGTATTCCAAAAACCTTTTAAATATTCTTTTTCCTTTATATAGCCATAAACTAGATAAAGGCCTATAAAAAGAATAGCGTATGCCATGTTTAACTTTACCATTACGGCTATTCCCATTAGTATTCCGCCAAAAAACACCCATAATAAACTATGTCGTTTGATTAGAACATAAACAGCAGGCATAAAAAACGCCATAGTAATATGCTCGGACATTACACCTTGTAAACTACCGAATAAACTCTGTAGCACCACAGCACCTAATGCACACCAAAAGCCTATTTTTTTTGTTGAAAGATGCGTAGCTAGTTTGTAGGTATAAAACGAACTGATAGAAACCAAGAACACACCAAATAAACGTATGGTAAACAAGCTTTTACCGAAAGCGTAAATGATACTGGCAAAAAAGAAGAACGTAAGCGGTGGTTTTACGTCCCAAAGTTCAGTAAAGGGTAAATTTCCTTCCACCCAAGATTGGGCAACCAATATGAATGTACTTTCATCACGATCTACATAATCTCGAAAAAAAAAGGGAAGCCTTATAAAAAATGATAACAGAAATAGGATAAGAAATGTTGTCTTACTTTCAAAGACCTTGTATTTATCGAGAGTTGTATCTATAACGTAATTAGCCATTTGCCTTTAAATTTTGTTGATGACTCTGCCAAATACGGTACAAATCTACCCATAAACGAAAGAAATAGGAGAGTTTAACTTTGGAATCCCCTTTGTCTATCCATCTTTTAACGGGAATTTCATCCATGAGCTCCAGTGCTTCCGGTTTCCCATAATGGGTAATAATTCTACTAAAAATCTCAACATCAAAAAGCCATTTAGAGATAAAAGGCTCTCTAAATGCTAGGGTAGCTATTTCTTTGGTGAACAATTTGCATCCGCATTGCGTGTCGTACACTTTTATGTCCAAAATATTGGAGATGAAGGATGCGATAACACGACCGGATAAAAACCTTGAAAATTTGCGGTCTACAATAGAGCCTATTTTAAGTATTCTAGAGGCAAAAATAAAGGTCTTTCCATCTTGTAAATACTGCAAATAGGAGTAACATTCCTCCAATGATGTGGCTAAATCGGCATCTAGATAGGCATAGTTTTCACCTTTGTTATACTCCAAACAGTACAGGACTCCTTTACGTACAGATTCCGCCTTGCCTAAATTTGTAGAATTCGATAATTTTAATATTTGATTTGGAAATTCATTCTCCAATTCATGCAAATGGTTTATGGTACTGTCAGTAGAGGCATCATCTACAAAAAACAGGGTGGCGTTCAGTTCTTTTCTAAGGAAATTTTGAATCTCTGAAAGTGGTAGTCGACTATATTCATTGTAGCAGGGAACAATAATTACCAGGTTTCCAAATTTTTTATTTCCCATCTTTGCAAAATACGTAAAACCTTGTGCAACAAAATAGCTTGAATTGAAAAATCTTTCTGAAAGAGATAAAAAACACCTGTGGCATCCGTTGACTCAACATAAAACGGCAGCTCCTCCTTTGGGTATCGTTAAGGCAAAAGGGGCTTTGTTTTGGGATGAAGAAGGTAAGGAATATATAGATGGTATTGCATCGTGGTACACCAGCATGTATGGGCATGGGAATGAATATATTATCAACGCTATGACGGCCCAAATGAAGCAATTGGATTTTGTATTGTTCAGTGGTTTCACCCATGAGCCAGCCGTGCAATTATCAGAAAGATTATTAACACTGCTACCAAAAAATCAAGCTAAGATTTTTTTTAACGACAACGGTTCCACAGCTGTGGAGGCAGGGATTAAAATGGCCTTGCAATACCATCATAATCACGGTGAAAAACGAGACACGCTTATTGCTTTTGAAAATGGCTTCCATGGCGATACCTTTGGTGCTATGAGTGCATCGGGACTCTCTTCCTATAATGGGCCATTTGAGGATTTTCTCTTGAGGGTAGAACGTATTCCAGTTCCGCATGAGGATACAATAGCGACTATTGTTTCTCGACTTAAAGAGATTATTAGTAAAAATAAATGCGCGGCCTTTATTTATGAACCTTTAGTACAGGGCGCGGCGGGGATGAAATTTCATTCTGCAAAAGGATTGGATACACTTTTGGAATTGTGCAAGAGTGCCGGAATTCTTTGTATAGCCGACGAAATTATGACCGGTTTTGGGAAAACAGGTAAAAATTTCGCTTCGGAGAACATGCAACACAAACCTGACATTATGTGTTTAAGCAAGGCATTAACGGCGGGCATGTTTCCTTTGAGTATAACCAGTTGTTCCCAAGAAGTATACGATCGCTTTTTAAGCGATACCGTTTCAAAAGGTTTTTTTCATGCACATACATTTAGCGCACACCCCATTGGATGCGCTGCGGTATTAGCGGGTTTAGATTTGTTGGAATCACCGAAAATTTTGGAAAGGAGATGCTATATAAAAAACGCCCACGAACGTTTCGTAACTGAGGTTAAGGTCCATCCAAAAGTGGACAATGCACGTTGTATTGGCGTTATTTTGGCGATAGATTTAGATATAGAAATGGAGCGTTATGGAAATCTGCGCGATAAATTATACCATTTTTTTATGGAAAGGGGCGTTATTTTACGGCCGCTTGGGAATACGGTGTATGTGCTTCCCCCTTTTGTAATTACGGATAGGCAGTTGAACAAAATTCATGATGTTATTAGAAGCGTGCTAAAAACCTTCTGAAGTTTTCTCTTACAAATCTATATTCTCATCGTCTTTGATTTCTACCCTAATTTCGTCATAATTCCAGTCATCATTTTCCCCTGTTGCTTTTACAAACAAGGTGCCTGAGCCTTTGGGGCCTGAAATAGGAATTTTAAGATTGGCAGTTTTATTCCCATTGGTATTGTTGTAACTGCCTTGTATCATCCCGTCTTTTACAATGGGCGAACCTATAGCACTTACAATTTCTTTGTCTTGGTTTATTTTTTCAAGCGCATATTCGTAGGGTTGAGATTCTTCAAATGCCGCCGTTACCCCATAGAATAATGATCCAACAAATATTAGAAAAATAACAATTAGGCTCATGCAACCGCCCAAGGGTACTGCCCATTTCCAGTTTCTTTTCCACTAACTTGGGTATTCCACCAATTCGTTGTTCATTGTTTTTTATATGGTTTTGCTTTCATGAAGATAAGAACTTTTACTTTTGCCTAATAATTCATTTTTTGTGATTCAACCTATTTCTATTACGGCTATTGGTTCTATTTCTGCTTTAGGAACTTCCCTTGATGAGGTGTGGTCCAACTACAAGAAACCAGAACATTTTTTTCAACAACAAGTGTTTAATAATTCTAAGGAGTGGGTGGCAGTTTTAAATAAAGATGCTAAGACCGAAATTCAAACACTTAGAAATTCAGATGCGAAGTATAAAAATTTGGATGATTCCGTTTTGTTTGCTTTACTTGCATCCAGAAAAGCGATTACCCAAGCTGGTTGGAAAGCAACGGATAGTTTTGGAATCAATATCGGTTCCTCGCGCGGTGCTACTTCCCTATTTGAGCAGTATCACAAGGAATTTCTAGAGGACAAAAAGACGGCAACGCTAGCTTCGCCAACGACTACACTAGGGAATATATCCTCTTGGGTAGCGCACGATTTACAAACTAAGGGGCCGGAAATTTCCCATTCAATTACCTGTTCTACCGCATTACATTCAGTTTTAAATGGCATCGCTTGGCTTCAAAGCGGTATGGCCGATAAATTTTTGACAGGAGGTAGCGAAGCACCTTTAACACCTTTTACCATTGCCCAAATGAAGGCTTTAAAAATTTATTCCAAATATGGAAACACCGAGAATTACCCCTGTAAGGCGCTGGATTTAGGAAAGTCGCTAAATACCATGATTTTGGGAGAAGGAGCGGCTATGGCATGTTTAGAGCGTGGAATAATATCTAAGGCCTTGGCAATAATAGTGGGGGTTGGTTATGCGACAGAACCTTTGGAACACAATGTTTCTATATCTACGGATGCACTATGTTTTAAGTGTTCTATGACAATGGCATTAGGGAATGTCTCACCGGAAGAAGTAGATGTAGTAGTGATGCACGCACCAGGCACCATAAAAGGGGATGAGTCCGAGTACCGTGCTATAGAAAAAATATTCTGTAACAAAACTCCTTTTTTAACTACTAATAAATGGAAAATGGGTCACACGTTTGGCGCATCCGGAATGTTGAATATAGAATTTGCAGTTTTAATGCTGCGCCATCAAAAAGCTATTCAAGTGCCATTTATAGGGAAACAACATGAACCTAAAAGCATTAAAAAAATTTTGGTGAATGCCGTAGGATTCGGTGGGAATGCGGTAAGTGTTTTATTGGAAATCCCTAGTTAAGAATTAATTTCCATGTTCTCAATTAAGGGACTTATAACAGAAGTTGTAAGATGGTTGCTAGAACACCTTCATTAAAATATATCATTGAAGACAATTCAGCAAGGCTGAAGAAAATAAGTTCTCCCACGAAGAAAGAGGAGTAATATAGTTTTTGAAGGGTAACAACAGTAATTGGCCATTGAACCATTGTTCTTTGGCCTTTTTTCTGGAATTCACAAGTATCTAAAAGCTTTGGGAACAATGACTTTTAAGATTTAGTATATTAGGCATCATGAACAAAATTGAAATTCGTACCGTAGATGTAGTTCAATATATAAAACCGCTTCGGGAGGGAGGTTCGCTTCCTGCAATCGTAAAAGCAGATGACGGATTTTTATATGTGTTGAAGTTTCGTGGTGCAGGTCAAGGAAAAAAGGCACTTATTGCTGAATTTATTGGCGGAGAACTTGCGCGTACCATAGGGTTAAAAGTTCCGGAACTTGTTTTTATGAACTTAGACGACTCCTTTAGTAAAACGGAACCGGATGAGGAAATTCAGGACCTGCTTAAATTTAGTGTTGGTTTAAATCTAGGGTTACATTTCTTATCAAGTGCTATTACCTTTGAGCCTTTGGCATCTAAAGTAGATGGTACAACAGCTTCGAAAGTGGTATTATTTGACAGTATCATCAGTAACATAGATAGAACGGCAAAAAATACAAACCTCTTAAAATGGAATGAAGAGTTATGGATTATAGATAATGGCGCCAGTTTTTATTTTCACCATAACTGGGAAACATGGGAAAGCCATTTAACGAGGACTTTCCCCCTTATTAAGGATCATGTACTCCTAGCGCAGGCAACTGATCTACAAGATGCTGCTCTAGCAATAAAAGAGTCGTTGAATGAAAGGAGGATTATTGAGATTGTTTCGAATATACCTGAAGAGTGGCTCGTAAACGAAACAGATACCATGTCACCTAAAGAGGCTAGGGAGGCTTATGTGCGCTTTATTACCGTAAGATTAGCTAAGATAGATTCACTTGTTAAAGAAGCTGAGGATGCAAGATAGATGTACATTTGAATTTGCAATTATTAGAGTTGTTCCTAAAGTGGAACGCGAAGAATTTTTTAACGTAGGGGTGATACTTTTTTCCAAATCGAAAAAATTTCTTGGCGTAAAATATAAAATAAATAAAAATCTTTTAAAGTCGTTTACCGATGAGATAGAAGTTGGGGACTTGTTGGAATATCTAAAGGCATGGGAATTAATTTGTGAAGGAGTGCCTTCGGGAGGGGCTATTGGAAAGTTAGAATTAGCTGATAGGTTTCGTTGGTTGACTGCAACTAGAAGCACGATTATCCAAAGTTCTAAAACACACCCAGGACTATGTGAAGATCCAGAAAAAGAGCTACAGGATATCTTTAAGAAGATGGTCCTGTGAAGTTTTACGCTTTTGTGCGATACGTAAACGTGAACTTTGATTAAGGTAAAGTTTTAGAAGTTCTGTTTATAGGTAGTGAAATAGAACATCCCATTGAAAGCACTTTTCAATTCGTTTAATTATTATATCTACCCTAATTCAGCTATTTTTGAAACCTAGAACAAGCAATTAATTTATGAGCGCAGCCAGACATAATTGGACCAAACAAGAAATTCTCGATATCTATAACAGACCTTTGATGGAGCTACTTTATGATGCCGCTACCATCCATAGGAAAAATCATGACCCTAATACGGTTCAGGTCTCCACCTTACTTTCTATCAAAACAGGCGGATGTCCAGAAGATTGCGGCTATTGTCCGCAAGCAGCGCGTTATCACACCAATATTGAAGGAAATGACTTAATGACCGTATCACATGTAAAGGCACAGGCACTTCGTGCAAAAGCATCCGGCAGTTCACGGGTTTGTATGGGAGCCGCTTGGCGTAACGTAAAGGATGGCCCAGAGTTTGACCAGGTATTGGAAATGGTACGTACCATAAATAAGTTGGATATGGAGGTTTGCTGTACCTTGGGGATGATTACGGAAAATCAGGCAAAGCGTTTGGCGGAGGCCGGTTTATATGCTTACAACCATAACTTGGATACTTCGGAGGATTATTACAAGGACGTTATTTCTACCCGTGCTTTTGAAGACCGCTTGGATACCATAGAAAACGTGCGCAAAAGCAATGTAACGGTCTGTAGCGGCGGAATCATAGGTATGGGCGAGGCTTTAGAAGATCGTGCCGGTATGTTGGTAGCACTATCATCGTTGAGCCCGCAACCTGAATCTACGCCTATTAATGCGCTGGTTGCCGTTGAGGGTACACCTATGGAGGATATAGAACCTATAGCCATTTGGGATATGGTGCGTATGGTGGCAACCACACGGATTGTATTGCCCGAAACCCAAGTAAGACTATCTGCAGGCCGAACTCAAATGAGTAGGGAAGGTCAGGCAATGTGTTTCTTTGCAGGAGCTAATTCTATCTTTGCAGGAGATAAGTTGTTGACTACCCCAAATCCGGACGTGAACGATGATATGGAAATGTTTAAGCTTTTGGGACTAAATCCTCAGAAGCCCTTCACCAAAGTTTCCCAGCCCAAGACGGTAGAGGCAACGGATTCGGAGTTCCAAACCTTGGGTGAAAAACCAAAATGGACAAGGCCAGGACATAAAATAGAACGTAATGAGATGGCAAAGCAAAAGGCCAAATTGACGGACTAACCCTACATTACTCTCTTTTTTAAGAAAGTATTCTAAATCGGTTGATTAAATTTGTGCTTCCTAAAAAATCTGAAAACCATTGAATTTAGTCGAAATCCCAAGGGTAAAATCGATTTCTAAGCAAGACTTTGTTGCTACTTATCTTAAACCACAACTTCCTGTTGTTATAGAGCAGTTTGATGGTGGTTGGGCAGCGCATTCCAAGTGGAATTTGGATTATATGAAGCAAGCGGCGGGAGAAAAGATGGTGCCGCTTTATGACGATCGCCCTGTGCAACATGAAGACGGATTTAACGAGCCACATGCTACCATGAAAATGTCGGATTATGTTGATTTGCTAAAAAGAGAGCCTACCAAATACCGAATTTTTCTTTGGAATGTATTAAAAGAGGTTCCAGAACTTCAAAAGGATTTTAGCTACCCCGACTTTGGTATCCGATTATTAAAGCAGGTGCCCATGCTATTTTTTGGCGGAAAGGATTCCCATACCTTCATGCATTATGATATTGATTTGGCCAATATTTTTCACTTTCATTTTGAAGGAGAGAAGGAATGTATTCTGTTTTCGCAATCCCAGAATAAACATCTTTACAAGGTGCCACACTCCCTCATAACACATGAGAGTATCAATTTTTCCGATCCCGATCTGGAACAATGGCCAGCGCTTAAAAAGGTAAACGGGTTTAGGACGACCATGAAACATGGCGAGGTCCTATATATGCCAGAAGGCTATTGGCATTATATGAAGTATAAGACACCTGGTTTTTCCATGAGCTTGCGTGCCTTGGCCAGAAATCCTATAAATTTAGGTCATGCGGCATACAATATTGTAATCATGCGTCATTTTGATGTTTTGATGCGAAAATTAAAAGGTCAAAAATGGATCGACTGGAAAAATAAGCGTGCCATAGAACGAACTACCGTTTAGTTTGCTTAGTTGTTGTTGGGTAATTAAATATATTTACACTCGTAAGACACGAACCATTAAATTTTTAGACATGAAAAATATAATAGTAGGGATAGTATTAGTTTTTGGAGTAACCTTAATGAATGCCCAAGCGTTTGATGGTAAGGGGGACTCAAAATTTCAAGTAGGAGCTAGTTTTCAGGATAACGGAACCGGAATAACAGCGACCTATGATTATGGGCTAGGTGAGAACTTCTCAATCGGAGTTTCAACAGGATATGTTTTAGGCGTAGAGGAAGCGATAGATGCCGATTTTGGTGACCGTATTAATGTAGTAGCACGGTTCAATGCCAATATTGGAAGTGTATTAAATATAGATGATGCGGTAGATATTTATCCTGGGCTTAACCTTTCATTGAAACAATTTGGAGGTCATATTGGCGGACGTTATTTTTTTAGTGACGGATTTGGCATTTTTACTGAATTTTCCGTTCCTTTTGCAAAGTATAATAATGATATCTTGTCCGATGCAGAATTGTTAAACAATCAGTTTGTATTTGGTTTGGGGGCTGTCTTTAATCTGTAGATTAAAACTTTGAAAAGTTAGGGAACAAGCCTTTTGGTTATTTCATATACCAAGGGGCTTTCCCATCCTCTATATAAAAGGTAATCTGCCAATTTCTTACGTTTTTTGAAGATGTCGGTCTCGGTAAGCTGTCCAACGCGTTTTTCCGCAAGCTGCTCTAAGGTTTTTAAGTAATCGGTTTCGTCAAGTTCCTTTAAAGCTAGATTGATGTTGTATTTTGTAATGTCGCGCTGTTTCAGTTCGTTAACGATCCTATTCTTGCCCCACTTTTTTATATTGAATTTACCACGTGCAAAACTGCGCGCGAAACGCTCTTCATTTAGAAAATTCTCTTTTATAAGATGTGCCAGGATTTCGTCGATGGCTGCATTGATCATTCCCATTTCCCTTAATTTGGAAATAACTTCTTTGTGACAGCGATCCTGATAGGCGCAATACCCCTCTAGTTTTCTTGTAGCCTCTATTAGGGAGTAAGCTGAATTATTTTTTATCTCTCTGTTCAAGTACCTTTTCGTATTTCTTAATTTTTATATCCTCTAATACCACAGTAATGGCAGTTAGGACTAGCATCAATTTAATAATATCAAAAGTGTCATTCATTTTTAAATCCCTACCCCTACACTACCTAGGAGTATGCTCGGGGCAATTATTATCCAAAATATGTTTTTGGTTTGTTTCAACTTTGTTTTTAATGCCAAAGTATCCGATTTCATTAATTCTTTTGTTCACAATAGCCGAGGTTTAGAAGTCTTAGCAAGTTAAGAAATAAGGACGGAATGGTATCAAACAAAAAAAGCGACTCCTTAGAGGAATCGCTTTTTACTAATAAATTGTTTTACCGTCTTTATTCTTAAATCGGTAGTCGAGATACGTATATGCATCCCTAGGTTGTATCTTGATCCATCTTTTATGCTCCAAGAACCACTTGGTACGTATAGAAGGAAATCCTTTTGTGATGTAGGCCGCAATAAACGGATGCAAATTTAAAGTTATACTTTTACTGTCCTTTGCAGGGCCTTTTAAAAGTCGTTCCAGATCAACATTTATTTTGTCTATTAAAACTATGGGAGCTTCTACTTCCGCACCTTTTTGGTTAGGGTTCTCCTCTGTGGTCTTAATATTCATTTCGGGTCTCACACGCTGCCTTGTAATTTGGATAAGTCCAAATTTACTAGGCGGTAGAATTTTATGTTTGGCACGGTCGTCCTTCATTTCATCTCTTAGATGTTCAAAAAGCTTCTTTCTGTGCTGCGCTTTTACCATATCTATAAAGTCAACCACGATAATACCACCCATATCTCTGAGTCGCAATTGTCTTGCGATTTCGGAAGCAGATATCAAGTTCACCTCTAACGCGGTATCTTCTTGATTTTTTGCCTTATTGGAACGGTTACCACTGTTCACGTCTATAACGTGTAAAGCTTCGGTATGTTCAATAATTAAATAGGCACCTTTACTCATTACCGCTGTGCGGCCAAACGAAGTTTTTATTTGCCGGTCTATTCCAAATTTTTCAAAAATAGGAACTTGGGAATCATAGTGCTTTACAATAGACTCCTTGTTAGGTGCAATCTCTACTACATAATCCTTTACTTGGTTATATAGGTCAGCGTCATCAACATGTATTCCAGTAAAGCTATCATTGAAGACATCCCTCAAAATGGAGGAAGCCCTGTTAAGCTCTACTAATACTTTTGAAGGTGTTCGTGCGCGCTGTAATTTTTTACACATGGTGGACCATTTGTCCAACAAGTTTTCCAGATCTTTGTCTAATTCTGCTACTTTTTTGCCTTCTGCAACTGTTCTGATAATAATTCCAAATCCTTTGGGTTTTATACTCTTTACGAGTCTTTTAAGCCTATCTTTTTCTTCGTTGCTGCCTATCTTTTGAGATACGGAAACACGATCGGAGAAAGGAACCATGACCAAATAGCGACCGGCTATGGATAGCTCGGAGCTAATTCTTGGTCCTTTGGTGGATATGGGTTCTTTAACAATTTGCACTAAAAGGGACTGATTGGCCTTAATAACATCTGTAATTACGCCATTTTTATCAATGTCTTTTTCGAAAGGGAAATCCTTTAAGGAGTATTCCTTTAATCTTCCGGAGCTCACTTGTTTTATGAACTTAAGCATAGAGGATAACTGTGGCCCAAGGTCATGATAATGCAAAAAAGCATCTTTTTCATACCCAACATTGACAAATGCAGCGTTGAGACCTGTTACCGGTTTCCGTATTTTGGCTAAAAAAATATCGCCTACAGAAAAGTCGTTATTGTCCTCTTCTTTATGCAGTTCAGTGAGTTTTCCGTCCTTTAATAAGGCAAAATCGACGGCATCGGAACTAGATCTTACGATTAATTCTCTATTCACCTGAATGTATTTATACTTACCTAGAGCTTACAATGATATGTAAGCCAGATAAATTGATTAAACAATATCATAAACAGATTTGTACAAATCTGCCGAGGTTCATCTTTGGGACCTCTATGTCAAGGAACGTTATAAAATGAAAAAGTAGTTGTAACAACTACTTTTTCTTGTGTCGGTTAGCTCTTCTACGCTTTTTGCGCTTATGTGTAGCTACCTTATGTCTTTTTCTTTTCTTACCACTCGGCATAAAGTTCTATTTTTTAGATTATTATTTAACTTGTACGTTGCTCTTTACTCCTTCTACAAAAACCTTTGCAGGTTTAAATGCAGGTATATTATGGGCCGGTATTTTAATTGTTGTGTTTTTGGAAATATTTCTTCCGGTTTTTTCTGCCCTAGTTTTGATTATAAAACTTCCAAAACCCCTAAGGTACACATTGTCTCCGCTTTCCAAGGAAGTTTTTACCTCTTCCATGAAGGATTCAACCGTTGCCTGTACATCTCCTTTTTCAATTCCCAGCTTGTCTGAGATTTTAGATACAATTTCCGCTTTCGTCATTAGATTTTCTATATTTTTTTCGGGTTGCAAATATATAAATTAAATTCAATCTTTCTTTCTAAAGGTTTAATTTTAAGTATTTAAACTGCTACTTTTAACGCTCAGGACAAAAGTTGATGGTTTTTTCGGATAAAATTCTAGGTTGGTATCAGAAAAACAAGCGCGATTTACCATGGCGTGGATCAACTGATCCTTATAAAATTTGGTTATCGGAAATTATCTTACAACAGACCAGGGTTGCGCAGGGTACACCTTATTATTTAAGATTTATAGAAACCTTTCCCAAAGTTACGGATTTGGCAAAGGCTAAAGAAGAAACTGTATTAAAGTTATGGCAAGGACTAGGATATTATTCTAGGGCGCGAAATCTTCATACTGCTGCAAAAATGGTCGTAGATGATTATGATGGTCGGTTTCCCGATACCTATAGGGAACTTCTGAAACTCAAAGGCGTTGGCGATTATACGGCCAGTGCAATATCCTCCATATGTTTTAATGAACGGCAAGCCGTTGTAGATGGCAATGTGTATCGTGTTTTGGCGCGTTATTTTGGAGTGGCAACACCTATAAATAGCACGGCCGGCATAAAGTACTTTAAGGAACTGGCACAAGAAGTGCTGCACGAGAGGAACGTCAGTGACTACAATCAGGGAATTATGGAATTTGGAGCTTTACAATGCATTCCAAAAAATCCTGTTTGTTCGGAATGTCCTCTTAAAGAAAGTTGTATAGCTTTAAAGGAAAAGAAAACGGATTTTTTGCCGGTAAAACTAAAAAAGACCAAGGTCAAAAATCGTTTCTTTAATTATCTGGTGCCGATATGTATTGCCGGTAATGGTAAAAAATATACGCTGTTAAGACAACGAACAGGAAAGGGAATTTGGCAGAATCTTTGGGAGTTCCCCTTATTGGAATCCGGCAATGAGATGGATTTGAATGCCATAGAACAGGGGTGCAGAAAAGTTTTAGAACTAAAAAGTGCGCCAAATATCAGCCTTTTTAATACCGATGTTGTAGTACATAAATTGTCGCATCAACATTTGCACACAAAATTTTGGATCATAGAAGTTGATGAGATTGCTCTTGATGCTCTACCGATTACGGAATTAGAAAAATATCCTGTTCCTGTTTTGATATCGAGCTTTATGAATGCATTTAAATTTTAGTATTTTTGTAGTACAGAAACTATTGATATGAGCGGTACATTAAATAAGGTAATGCTAATTGGGCATTTAGGCGACGAGGTAAAGATGCATTATTTTGAAGGCGGTGGTAGTATCGGCAGGTTTCCTATAGCCACTAATGAAACGTATACAAGCAAGCAAACAGGTGAGCGTGTGACAAATACAGATTGGCATAATATTGTGGTAAGAAACAAGGCTGCTGAGATTTGCGAAAAATATTTAAGTAAAGGTGACAAGGTATATGTTGAGGGTAGGCTAAAAAACAGACAATGGCAGGGCGAAGATGGCAATACCAGATATACTACCGAGGTTCATGTACAGGAATTCACCTTCCTTTCTACCAAAAAAGACAGTACAGCCAATAATCAATCGCAGTCTTCTGGCAATTCTTCTGCGGCCCCTTTGAATACGTCTATCCAACACAAGACACCTACAAGTGTTAGTGAACCTGAACAGGAAGATGATCTTCCCTTTTAAAACTATAGAACAGAACATTGGACCCTGACCCTCTAAGTTATATGCTAAATTTTTTGGTGATGGATGGCGCCCTTGCGCTAAATATTGGCGTGCTAGTAGTATTGCTCTGTTTTTCTGCCCTTATCTCCGGTGCTGAAGTGGCACTTTTCGGTTTGTCTGTTACGGAGGTGAATACGATCAGTGAGCAAAAAACACCTAAAGGATTTATTCTTGTATCCCTATTGGAAAGGCCTAAAAAATTACTGGCTACCATCCTTATTGCCAACAATGCCATAAACATTGGCATTGTCCTTTTGTTTAATATAATTGGCGACACCTTGTTTTCTGAAATTACACAAGTCCTTTTCGGGATACTTTCGCTACGTTTTCTGTTAGAAGTGGTTGTAGCTACTTTTTTAATATTGATGTTCGGGGAGATATTGCCCAAGGTATATGCGAACCGTAATAGAATGAGCTTTTCCTATTTTATGGCGTACCCATTACGAGTGTTGGATTTTCTGTTTTCACCTTTGAGCTTGCCTATGCGTTCCGGAACTATTTTCCTATATAATAAATTGGGAAAGGAGAAATCCAGCCTTAGTATAGACCATTTATCCCAGGCCTTAGAGCTTACATCCGAAGGAGACACGACCAAAGAAGAACAGAAGATATTGGAAGGTATTGTAAACTTTGGTAACACAGATACTAAGCAGGTGATGCGGCCTCGAATAGATATCTTCTCCCTGAATGATCAAATGAAGTTTTTAGAAGTTCTAGAAGAGATTAAAAAAAATGGATATTCCCGAATTCCAGTTTTTGCCGATAATATAGACAACGTTTTGGGGGTTTTATATGTTAAAGATGTTTTACCCTATTTAGAACGTAAATCCTTTAATTGGTTAAGTTTAATACGGGAACCTTACTTTGTACCCGAAAATAAAAAGTTGGATGATTTGCTTGCTGAATTTCAAGCCAAGAAGAACCATTTGGCGGTTGTAGTTGATGAGTATGGCGGCACTTCGGGCATTGTTACCTTAGAGGATATTATAGAGGAAATTGTTGGGGATATAAGCGATGAGTTTGATGATGAAGACCTTGTTTATTCGAAGTTGGACGACCTAAACTATGTGTTTGAAGGCAAAACAACGCTTAAGGATTTTTATAGGGTGATAAAAATTGCCGATGAAACCCATTTTGAGGAAAATAAAGGAGAGTCGGAAACAATTGCAGGTTTTGTGTTGGAAATAGCCGGTAGTTTTCCGAAAAGAGGAGAGGAAGTGTTTTTCGGTGGTTATAAATTTATCGTTGAGAGTTTAGATAAAAAAAGGTTGAAACAAATTAAAGTCACATTACCAAATGAATAGTAATTATTTGATTTTTTGTTTTTTCTGTCTCCTTATTATGGGAGCTTGTAATAACCAAACACCAATTCCAAAACCTAAGGCGCAAATACGATTGGAATATCCCCAGGGAGAATTGGCTACACTAGAGACAGCTAATTTCTCTATTAATTACAATAAGCTGGCAAACCCCAAAGAAAATAAAGATTTGGCGTATACTTTAGAATACCCTGAAATGAAAGGAGCTATTTTTTTAAGTTATAGAAGACTGGATAATGATTTAGATAAATTGACGCGAGATGCCAAGCGATTGAGCTATGAGCATGCGGTTAAGGCACACAACATCGTAGAACAGCCTTTCTTAAACCCAGATGCAAAAGTATACGGTTCCTTGTTTGAAGTACAGGGCGATGCTGCTTCGCAGACTCAATTTTTTGTAACGGACAGTACGGATCACTTTCTTACGGGCTCGGTCTATTTTTATACCAAACCTAATTACGATTCTATTCTGCCCGCAGCAGCTTATTTGCAGAATGACATACGTAATATTATGGAAACGCTTCGTTGGAAATAATAGAATTTGAGACTTGTTTGGTTTTAACGGTACTGCCATTAGAGTTCTTGGGTTATGGCAAAAACTTGGTAAGTATTGTTAGACAAGGCCTCAATAAGAATATTTATATATGAACAAAGAAACGCTACTAGATTGCCACGCGAGAATTACCCCTTACATTCATGACACGCCTGTTTTGACCTCTGGGTCGATCAATAAAATAGCTGATACATCGGTATTTTTCAAATGTGAGAATTTTCAACGCGCGGGCGCTTACAAAATAAGGGGCGCTACAAATGCTATCTTACTTTTATCGGATGAACAGCGAAAAAACGGAGTAGTTACCCATTCCTCTGGGAACTTTGCCCAAGCTGTTGCTTTGGCTGCAAAGAGCCTAGGTATTACAGCACATATTGTAATGCCGTCATCTGCCCCCGAGATTAAGAAAATAGGGGTAATGGAGTATGGTGGGACCATGTATGAATGTGAACCTACTTTGGAGGCAAGGCAAGCTATGGCAGATAAAATTGGACGTGAAACCGGTGCAACTTTTTTGCACCCCTCCAATAACGAAAACGTAATTGTGGGCCAGGGCACGGCCGCTTTGGAACTTTTAAAAGATATACCTGATTTGGATTTTATTTTTTGTCCCGTTGGTGGTGGCGGACTCATTGCGGGGTCTTCTTTGGCGGCGACATATTTTGGCAAGAACTGCGCAGTTATAGGAGGCGAACCTTTTGAGGCAGATGATGCCTATCGTTCCTTGCTCAGTGGAAAAATAGAAGGGAACGATACCGTAAATACCATTGCAGATGGACTAAAAACCACCTTGGGCGACAAGAATTTTCCGATTATCAAAGAACACGTATCTAAAATTATTCGGGTTACGGAGAACGAAATTGTAGCCGCCATGCGCTTGGTCTGGGAACGTATGAAAATTATCATAGAGCCATCAAGTGCAGTAACTGTTGCTGCGTTACTGCGTGATGCTAAAGAAAACCCTAAGAACTATTTAGATAAAAAAGTGGGTATTATAATTTCTGGTGGAAATGTGGATTTAGGTAATTTGCCATTTTAAATGCAAAAACTTAAAAAAGTAGTTTGGAAAATGATTTTAATTCTTTTTGGCCTACTATTTTTAGTGGTTATAGCCGGTGTCGTATTCTTAAATACTAGTCCAGAATTTGGAGGCACCATTTCAATAGCAGAACGGGAAAAACATGAACGTTCCCTAAACTTTAAAGATGGTGTATTTGTGAATTTAGGCGGAGTTTCAATGAGCTTTGGCTTTAGCGCTTTCGTCAAAAGTCTTAAAGGGTATTTGAGCAAACAGCCCAATGCTGTTCCCAGTAAAAACATTGAGGTGGTTTACTTGGATTCATCTGCAGTTGCCAATTATAACGGTCCTACACGGCTGGTCTGGTTTGGGCATTCCACTTTCTTAATGCAAACTAACGGGAAGCATATTCTCATAGACCCTATGTTCGGTAATGTTCCGGCACCGCACCCCATATTTGGCGGTTCGCGGTTTAGCAAGGAACTTCCAATTTCGCTTGCCCAGTTGCCACGTTTGGACGCGGTTATTTTTTCACATGATCATTACGACCATTTAGATTACGGATTTGTAGTAGCGTTGAAAGATAAAGTAGATCGTTTTTACACACCGCTGGGGTTAGGGGCCCATTTAAAGGAGTGGGGCATTGAAGCGGGCCGTATCACGGAATTGGATTGGTGGGATGCCGTTACTATGGACGAACTCACATTTACCTGTACCCCAGCGCAGCATTTCTCTGGAAGGGGCATCATGGATAAAGGCAAGACCTTGTGGAGCGGTTGGGCAATTTCCTCTCGGACAGAGAATCTATTCTTTAGCGGAGATAGTGGTTATGGTCAACATTTTAAGGAAATAGGCGTACGTTTGGGACCCTTTGATTTTGCTATGATGGAATGTGGACAGTACAATGAACTTTGGAAAGAGATTCACATGATGCCAGAAGAAACAGCCCAAGCAGGCGTGGCTGTTAATGCAACCGCCATAATGCCCATTCATTGGGGCTCGTTTAAGCTTGCTATGCATCCTTGGACAGAACCGGTAGCGCGTCTCTCCAAAAAGGCGGAGGAATTGGGTCTACCAATAATAGTTCCAAGAATTGGTGCTCCTATCTATATGAACAAATTAAAGCCAATCTCAAATAACTGGTGGGAGGAAGTTAATTAGTATTGCTCAGAATTTTTTCAGCATTCGAAATACTACTATTAATTTTCTCCCTTACTACCTTAACCTTTTCTTCCTCTTCGTCCAACCATTTTTGTTTTTCTTCTGTAAGTGCTTTCCCTTTCATAATTTCATCTGCATCGAATCGTTTGCCAATGCCTTGCATCCAATCCATCATAGACTTATTAGCGTCTTGCAAATCGCGCATGGCCTTGCCTTGTGGAGAATCCATTCCCAACGAATCTGCCATGGGCTTTAATTGCCCAACAAGTTTTCCAATTTGGCTCATTTTAGGCATAACCTCATCATGTATGGCCATCACCTCTTGCATTTGAGTGGGACCTTCTTGCTTTTTTTGCTCTTTACATGAAGAAAGAATGATTAAGCATATTGATGCAACTAAAAAGGGTATTTTTTTCATGTTATTGTTCTTTTATCGTAATAGTATTTACTTTATAAATTTACGTTTTTACCTTAGTATTGGTGATGATGTTCATTAGTTTTTCCATAGTTACGCTTGCTTTGTCATTCAAGATAATTGCCTCCTTTTTCTCAAGGTTTAATGCACCACTTATATTTTCTCTAGCAAATTAAAAGTTGACCAAGATAAAAAAGCTTACTATGGTTAAAAGTGACTTCAACATTAAGTTTATTTTGAGGTGTTCACTTATTAATAGCCAATCAAAGCAATTAAATTTCAACTATGTCGTAAAGATACCAAAACTTAAAAAAAAGATTCAGCTTTCGTTGTATATAAATCCAAACTATCAATGGCTTGTCAATAGTTAATATAGGCATCATTGAAGTAGTAAAAAGGTTTTAATCGCTTATCAAAACACCAGAGTTATTGGGTGAATAATCTTTCCATCCCCCCCCCTTTATTTTAAATCAGAAAAAAGCATCATTTTTGCAAAAAAAATTTGCTTTGGGCCTTCAACAACGAAAATGGTTTTATCTGATTGTGCTTTCTTTTATTTGGGGAACATCCTATATCTTGATTAAAAAAGGATTGGAAGGCTTTACCCCTTTACAATTAGGAGCTTTACGTATAGTAATTGCCGGAGTTCTTTTATTAGTAATAGGTTTTAAATCACTTAAAACAGTTTATAAGAAAGATTGGAAATGGTTAGCCCTGTCCGGTTTTGTGGGTAGCTTTTTGCCCATGTTTCTGTTTGCTTTTGCTCAAACAGAGATTGACAGCGGTGTAACTGCGGTTTTAAATTCTTTAGTACCGCTATTTACACTATTCGTTGGTTTATTCGCCTTTGGTATTTCTTTTACCCGTAATCAACTTATAGGTGTTCTGGTAGGTCTTCTAGGGGCTTGTTTATTGGTTGTTTTTGGAAGTAGCATACATCCTGGACAAAATTATTGGTATGCCGGGTTGGTAGTCTTTGCTACGATTTGTTATGCCAGCAATGCCAATATAATTAAAAGCAAGTTGCAAAATGTGAGTCCCATGGGAATCGCTGTAGGGAATTTTATATGTATCTTAATACCTGGAATGATTTTATTGCCTTTGTCCGGTACCCTAAATACGGAAGTTCTTGCGGGAGAATTTTTTTGGAGTTCTTTGGGGTTTATCACGCTGCTATGTATTATTAGTACTTGCATTGCTAAGGTGTTGTTCAACAAACTGATACAAATTTCTTCACCTGTTTTCTCAGTATCCGTTACGTATTTGATTCCTATTGTTGGAATATTTTGGGGAATTATGGATGGCGAAGTATTCACTTTAAAACAGCTTGGGGCTTCACTTTTAATACTTACAGGGGTTTATTTGGTGAATCAAAAAAAGAAAAAGATAGCTTAAATCAATTTGCAACTGTAACAATCAAAAACAATTGTAGTCTTTAAGTGGAAATCAATTTTAAAAAGAGCCAAAATGAAATTAGTAAGCATCATACTGTTAAGCATATTTTTCACCATCACATCAAGTATTGCGCAGGATAAAACTTTTAAGACAAAGGATTTTGATAAGATTATTATAAGTCCACATATAGAAGTAAATCTTGTTGCCGGCGAAGAGGCCTCCGTTGTCATAGAAAATGCAAAGGTGCCTATGAACAAAATCAATGTAGCGGTAGAAGGAAGTACGTTAAGGGTGTATTTGGATGGCGCAAAGACGGTAACAAAATCCGAGAGAGTCTCCTCGGATAATTGGAATGGCAAGCGATCTATTTACAATGGTACCATGGCAACGGCTACAATTACCTATAAAACGTTGAAAAATCTATCGATAAGAGGAGAGGAAATAGTGCGTTGTAAGAGTACGCTAGACCAGGACGAATTAAAGATGACCCTTTACGGAGAAACAAAGGTATATTTCGAGGGTTTAGTGTTGAATGATTTAACGGTAGCTATTTATGGTTCTTCCTATTTAGAAATAACCAAAGGGAACGTTGGGCGCCAAGTGTTCCGTGCTTACGGAGAAAGTGAAGTAAATACTATTGGTATGGAGAATGAAGAAACTAAAATTACCGCTTATGGCGAAAGTAATTTCAGGGTAAAAGTAGCGGACCGTTTAAAGGTTACATGTTACGGGGAGACAACGATTAACTATGAAGGTAATCCGGATGTAGATAATGGAATTATAATTGGAGAGGCTAAGGTCAGGAAAATTGGATAAATATTTGGGGTCAAAAATCCTAGATTACAATAGTATTTTAAAAGTAATTTACAGACAACTGAGGCCCGATACGCTTCAGTTGTTTTTTTTATGTTGTTTTCAGCGGCTTGTACCTAATCTAGATTTATAGGTTGCTTCATATTGTTTACATCAAAGTTTAAATCGTTTGCACAGTTTAGAGTTAAATATTAGATTTAAATTTGATTTTTAAATTATTGAGTTATAACTTATAACGAAACCAAAAACAGCTATGAAAAATTTCACATTGCCTATTCGTTTTGGAATTGCCACCAGTGGTAGTCTAATTGCATATTTTCTAATTCTCTCTCTTTTGGAATTGCATACCAATGTGTTTTACAGTTTGTTTAATGCCGTAATAACAGGTTTTGGAATCTATGAGGCGATAAAATATTATAAATTACAGGAGGGAAATTCGTTTAAGTACAGTACTGGTTTTACTACAGGATTAACTACAGGCGGAATGGCTACCATAGTCTTCACCCTATTTTTTGCCTTATACTCAACGGAACTTAATCCAGGGTTTCTAGAAATTCTATCATCTCAGTGGGCTAGTGAATACGAAAGTTTCGAGGCTATCGTTTTCTTTGTAGTTGCCGTTATGGGTTTTAGTACAACTGTCGTGCTTACGCTTACCTTTATGCAACTTTTCAAAGGCTCCAATAATTTAAAGAAAAATCAAAACTAAATTCCGTAAAAAGCCTTGTAGATTAAGCAATAAAAAGTATATTTGCAGCCGCCTTTGGAAAAAATTCAATAGGTTTTAATTATACATTTTTAACGATATGTACGCAATTGTAGAGATGGCAGGGCAGCAATTTAAAGTTGCAAAAGACCAGAAAGTGTACGTTCACCGTTTACAGACTGAAGAAGGAAAAAAGGTAACTTTTGACAATGTTCTTCTTTTGGATGATGGTACGAACGTTACTGTAGGCGCCCCAGCTATAGACGGAGCCGCTGTTGAGGCTAAAGTCATTAAGCACCTAAGAGGTGACAAAGTAATTGTCTTTCACAAGAAGAGACGTAAGGGTTACAGAAAGAAAAATGGACACCGACAGTCTTTGACTGAAATCGTAATCGAAAGTATCGTTGCGAAGGGTGGCAAGAAAACGAAGGCAGCTGAATCTAAAAAGGCAGCTCCCAAGAAAGAAACCGCGCCAAAAGCTGTAGCTCCTAAAAAAGAAGCTGCTCCCAAAAAAGCGACGGCATCGAAGGCCGCTAAAGCAGATGATTTAAAAAAGGTGGAAGGAATTGGTCCTAAAATTGCCGAAACTTTAGTTGCAGCAGGAATTTCAACGTTTGCTGAGTTAGCGAAAGCTACACCCGAAAAGGTTGCTGAAATCATTGCGGATGTTCGTGGAAATCACGTTACGGATACCTGGCCAGCACAAGCTAAAATGGCAGCAGAAGGTAAATGGGACGAGTTAAAAAAATGGCAAGACGAATTAGATGGCGGTAAGGCATAATTGCCAACTGCTTTAAGTATAACTTATTTTCCGTGACTTCACGGAATCAAAAACCGTAACAAAATGGCACATAAAAAAGGTGTAGGTAGTTCTAAAAACGGTAGGGAATCAGAATCGAAACGTTTAGGTGTGAAGATTTTTGGTGGCCAAGCTGCTATTGCTGGTAACATTCTAGTTAGACAGCGAGGAACAAGACATAATCCAGGTGAAAATGTTTATGCTGGCAAGGATCACACGTTGCACGCACGTGTAGATGGTCTCGTAAAGTTTGAAAAGAAAGCCGGTGGAAAATCATTTGTTTCCATTGAGCCTTTTGAAGCTTAGGATTTAAAATATTGAATTAAAAACCCTGCCTTCTGGCGGGGTTTTTCTTTTTCATTAAAATGTCTATAGGATTAAAATTCTTAGGTTTTAGACAAACGTGTTACTCGATAATTAGTTATTTTAGATTGAACCTAAAATTTATTTTACCATGAAAAAATCTATCGTTTGTATTGCAATGTCTAGTATGCTTCTGTTTTCAAGCTGTTTAGGATCATTTAGCGCTTTCAATAATTTGAAAGACTGGAACCAAGGTGTGTCTGACAGTAAATTTGTAAATAATTTAGTTTTTTGGGGGTTGAATATCATTCCCGTATACGGTCTGTTTTTTGTTGGTGACGCGGTCATTTTTAATCTAATTGAATTTTGGAGTGGCTCAAATCCTATCGCCATGGAGGAAGGTGATGAAGAACTGCAAGTGGTAGAGAAAGATGGTAACACCTACGAAATGATAGCTACTAAAAACCGTATTCAGGTTACGGTGTTAGATGGTCCTAAAAAAGGAAATAAAATTGATTTAGTGTACAGGCCAAGTGAAAAATCATGGAATGCTGTGCGACCGAATGGAGATATTATTAAACTGTCTTCATTTGAAGAAGGATTCTATATTGTTTATATGCCAAATGGAGAAGAAGTAAAGATAAACCCACTTGATTCCAAGGAACAAGGCTTAGCAGTGTTACACGAGCATACCGACTGCTATTATCTAGAAGGTATGTTAGCTGAAAATTAAAATTTAATCAGAATAACTAAAAGCACCTTTATATTTGATAAGGGTGCTTTTCAGTTTTAAAATTATTTAGATTACCGGGTTCAATAATCCTATCACTTTACCACATCGCAAGGGTTACTTTTTTTGAAAATTAGCCAAGGAAACTTTGCCGTTGAGATCCATCAGGATTATGTAACGAACGCTTTTTAAATGGGAGGGTAATTACACGAATATTTTAAGGTTAGAAAAGAATTAATTAATTATTTAGGGTTAACTTTAAGCAGAGAATACTAACTTATACAGCTATGGAATACATAACTTTTGCTTTACAACTTATTGTAGGATTAAGTATTTTGAATGTTTGGCTAATTCAGCCAACTAAAAACACACAATGGCGTGGTGGTAATGCTACCACTATAAAAGAGGAATTTAAGGTGTACGGGTTGCCGGAATGGAGTTGTTATCTTATTGGATTTCTAAAGGTAGCTTTGGCTTTGGCTTTACTTGCCGCTATTTGGTTCCCCCAACTTTTACAGCCTGCAGCTATTGGACTGGGTCTGCTGCTTACAGGGTCTATTATAATGCACATAAAAATAAACGACCCGATAAAAAAGTCTTTTCCTGCATTTTTGTTCCTTTGTATTTGTGCTTATCTCGCCTTTCTTGCCTAGTTAAGTATTGATTCATAGGTTTTGTAAAATCAGTAAAGCGATATAACCGTTGAGCAACGCATACAAAAATGCCGGTGTTGATTGCAAGATAGAATCCCTGATTTTTAAGCGTACCCCAAAACCTAAAAGCATTAATAAGCAAAGTCCTAAGGCCGAAAGTAGGCATACCAACTGACTATAAAAATAGCCGAGAATAAGCCCAAAAGCTCCAGCAAGCTGCAAGGTGCCAACCAGTCTTCGTTTATCGTCCAGGCCATAGCGGATAAACTCGATTTTCATTCTGGGTGCCAAAAAACAGCCTAATCCAAAAAACAGAAAAGAGCAGGCCGAAAAAAATATTAGGAATACCTGTATATTCATAGCTGCTGTAAAGATAGACTAACCAAGGTTGATACCATGGTCAACTATTTTAAATACCTTCTTTTGTTGTCAAGAGCGCAAGACAAACCCAAAATCTTTTTAACTATTTTAATGTTAGATTAGCTTTTCCCCAATTTGAAGCCACGTATCTGCCCGTTCAAAACCTTTGGTATGTACGTTGTGTGGCGAGGTAAATAGTATTCCCTTATTCTCAAAGTGCTGAAGGTTATAGCTTCGGTCATCTATCAACACATCGCCATTTAGAATGTGTTTATGCCCACATAAGATTCTATTTTGCCAAGGTATAAAAGGAAAATACTGATCTAGCCATTCGCTTTTTTCTTCTAAGGAATTAGGAAATTGCATGGCAGCAGAGGCAATATAGATGTCATGTTTTTTGGAAAGCTCCTCTAAAATCATAATGCTATTAGGTATGACTTTTAAATCTCTAAAAAATCCCCTTCGTCTGGCATGTTGGCGCACACTATCTTGATGGGCTTCCGGCACCATGTGCCAAACTTCTTTTCCTGCACATGATTCTGGAGAAAGCTGGCCGTTGAACTCGGTATTGTAAATTTCTATGTGCGCGCCATAGGTGTCTGCTATAACCTCGTCCATATCAACGAAAATTCTCATAGTTTTTGTTTTTATGCTAAGTTCGTAAAAGCAAGTATATTCTGAAAATTATTATAGACCGTTGATGTCGAATACTCGGTAAAGCTTAATGCTTTTGTTTGTAAAAGTGTATTTCTTGATTAAGGTGATGCAGTTTTTAAATACAAATCAAGAAGGTAACAAAACTTGGAGAATTTTTCTATAAAATGTTTACTTTAGAGAAAACTAAACACCAATGACTGTAAAAAAACTACCTAATTCCAGAACAATTTATCTTCTTGCTTTACTGAGCATATTTATTTTTTGTTTTGGAGGAATAGGAATTATACCTGCCATAATTTCTTATGTCTTGGCGGTAAAATCTGAAAAATTATACAGTGCCAATTCAGATTTGTATACAAATCTGGCAACAATTAAAAAAGGGAAAATCATTGCCATTATAGGCTTAGTGCTAAATTTGATAATTGTTGGAATCACTATATGGACTTTAAGTACTATTGGTTGGGATGCATGGTCAGATGAATTCGTGAGAAAATGGAATGAGGGCTTAGAGCGTGGTGGAACTTATTAAGAGTAAAATTATTTTATTTGTTGTTATAAAGTCTAGTTATTGGTGGAAACTACCATTGCTGGCCCTTAAAGCCTTGTTTTTTTGCATATTGGATAGTATCGCTTAAGTATTTCTCTAAATTGTAGGTGGGCATAGGTAAAATACTTTCGAGCAACTTGGTGTCCCATTCGCAAGGTTTAGAGGTAAGATAGGGTGTAAGGTGTATACCAATCGTATCGTAATAAAATTGCTCCAACTTCGAATCAAAACCTGTAGCGGTAGAAATGATAGTATTGGTAAGTTTAAAGTTTTTAAAATCAACAGCTTCCAAAATTTTTGAAATACCTTTTATAATGTGCGTTGTTTTAGCGTGTACAATATTTAGCTGTTCAATTTGGGTGTCGAAAACAGCCACAATGACCCTCGCGGCATAATCTGTTGGGATGATGTTTAGGCCACTTTCCGCATTTGCGGTTATCCGAATACTATCTTCAGAGGTGTTTCTATGGAAAAATTTAGCGAACAGATAGAAGACCATGTATTTGGAAATAAAGAAATTTGGACTGTCCATAATATTACCGCCTAGTACACTTGGTCTTAAAATCTGCACAGAAATACCGAATTCCTTACTGGCTTGCATCACATATGTTTCGGTCGCATATTTAGAAGCTTCGTAATGGTTTCTATGTGCTTTGGGTTTGTTGGACAGATAATCGTTGGGAATGAGTCCTTCTATATTCCCTACAGAAAAGGCGGTGCTGATGTAAATAAACTTATCTATTAATCTTTTGTACGTGTCAAAAATACGTTTTGTGGACTCTAGGTTTTCCTCAAATATAATATCTTTTGCCTCCGGTGCGGTCGAGAGGTTTACCAGTCCGGCCGAGTGTATAAAATGACTAATTCTATGGTTTCCTAAAAAACCATCAGGATGTAGAAGCAGATTTGCAGGTACCACGGTTATTTTGGCTGTTATTGCTTCGCCATTGGTTTTTATAAAATCTGGGGCAAAATCGCTCGTCAGCATTTTTGTAATCCTACTTTCCGGTGTTTTGAATTTGCGTTCCCGTACGGGCAGGTAAATATGTTCTATATCTGCCCATTTTTCTTCCAAAAGGGAGAATAGAATTCTGGAACCTAAGGTACCGGTCGCACCTGTGAGGAGTATAATCATATCTTGAAGTTAAAAAGAAAACCCTTATCCATAAGCTAGATAAGGGTTTTTATGAGTTTTAATTAACTATTAGTATCTATAGTATTCTGGTTTAAATGGGCCTTCAACGGTGACGCCAATATAATCCGCTTGGTAGTCTTTTAGCTCTGTCAATTCTGCGCCCAAACGGGACAGGTGCAGTTTAGCTACTTTTTCGTCTAAGTGCTTTGGCAGCATATACACATCGTTCTCGTAGTTGTCCTTGTGCTTCCATAGTTCTATCTGCGCCAAGGTCTGGTTGGTAAAGGAGTTGCTCATTACAAAACTAGGGTGTCCTGTGGCACAGCCTAGATTTACCAATCTGCCTTCGGCCAAAATAATAATATCCTTGCCATTAATAGTGTATTTATCTACTTGTGGTTTAATTTCATCCTTGGTCGCACCATGGGTTTTGTTCAGCCAACCCATATCTATCTCATTGTCAAAATGACCAATATTACAAACAATCGCTTTGTCCTTTAGCGCTTCAAAATGTTCTGCACGGATAATATCCTTGTTTCCTGTAGTGGTAATTACGATATCGGCATTACCGATAACGTTCTCCAATTTTTTTACTTCAAAACCGTCCATACAGGCTTGCAAGGCACAAATTGGATCGATTTCCGTAACGGTTACTATAGAACCGGCTCCCTTGAAAGAAGCTGCAGTACCTTTGCCTACGTCTCCATAACCGGCAACAACAACTTTTTTACCGGCTAACATAGTATCTGTAGCTCTACGTATAGCATCTACCGCACTCTCGCGACAGCCGTATTTGTTATCAAATTTAGACTTGGTAACCGAGTCGTTTACGTTGATTGCGGGCATAGGCAAGGTTCCATTTTTCACACGCTCGTATAATCTATGGACTCCAGTAGTTGTTTCTTCTGATAATCCGTTAATACCGGATGCTAATTCTGGGTACCGGTCCAAAACCATATTGGTCAAATCACCACCATCGTCTAAGATCATGTTTAAAGGCTTACGGTCTTCGCCAAAAAATAAGGTTTGTTCGATACACCAGTCAAACTCTTCTTCGTTCATTCCTTTCCAGGCATAAACTGCTATGCCGGCGTCTGCCATTGCCGCAGCGGCTTGGTCTTGGGTAGAAAAGATGTTACAAGAGCTCCAAGTAACCTCTGCGCCCAAGGCCACCAATGTTTCTATAAGCACCGCTGTCTGTATGGTCATATGTAGGCAGCCCGCGATACGCGCACCTTTTAAGGGTTGCTCATCTTTATATTCCTCGCGCAATGCCATTAGCCCGGGCATTTCTGATTCGGCCAAATCAATTTCTTTACGTCCCCATCCGGCTAGACTAATATCTTTTACTTTAAAGGGTACATATGGGATAGTTTTGGTGCTCATATCTTTTTTTCTTTTTACTTTCGTTTGTAAGCGTATAGCTTTTTTATTGCGCTGCAAAGGTACAAAATAGACAAGAAATCCTATGCCGCTTTACAAAACAATAACAGTAAACGACCACATCTCCATCGCTATTTGGAAGGTTGAGGAAACTGAGGAACAACTAGCCTCAGGCATACAATTAAGTCAGCACTGCCAAATTCGCTTTAATGGCATGAAATCCGAAATGCATCGTAGGGCCTTTTTGAGTATTAGGCACTTAATGGCCATTTATGGTTACGTAGATGATGATCTTTACTATAGCGAAGCAGGCAAACCTCATTTAAAGGACGGCACCCATATTTCCATTACCCATTCCCATAATTTTACTGCCGTTATCATTGGAAAGCGAGATGAGGTAGGTGTCGACATTGAGAAGCAACGAGATAAAATTCTAAGAATAGCCCATAAATTTACTCCTGTACACGAATACAAAACTTTGGCCAATACCGAAGCGGTGGTACGAAAATTGACTATTGTTTGGGGTGCAAAGGAATCGCTTTATAAAATTTATAGTCAAAAGGGACTTAGTTTTTTACAACATATAGACGTGAGCGATTTTTTGTTTGATGACCAAGAAACAACCGCAACAATCAAATATGAAGGCGATAAGTCTACCTATCATATTTCTTTTTTGGAGTTTGAGGGTTTTACCTGTGTGTATGCTTTTGGGGTAGCTACAGCCGAATTTGAAAAATAAGAAAGGAAAGAGCATAAAGAATATGAGAGAAGAGACTGTAACTAGAAATAGGATTCAAGAACCATGGGACAGGCTTTTTAAAATTAGTTTCGAAATCAAAACAGAATGAAGCCCAATTTATCTAAAAAATATAAATTCAATAAAAATTAAAAATGAACATATCCGTAGAGCTAACCTTTTCGCCCTTGCAGGACGATTTTGAGGAACACATTATCAACTTTATCAAAAAATTGAGAGCCTCTGGACTTACTATTCTCGAAAACCCCTTAAGTACTCAGGTTTACGGCAATTACGACCATGTGATGGAAGTGCTCCAATCCGAAATAAAAATAGCGTTCGAATTAATGGATAAAGGCTTGTTGTACATGAAGTTGGTAAAATCAGATCGGAGCGAATATGAACCCCATTTCTGATTTTTTTCTTGATTCTTACAGAACTAAGGAGACCTATATCATTGTACTGGAGGCCATCGTTTTTGTATTTGGTATTCTAAGTGTGTGGTTTGCCAAAAAGGAAAATATTTGGGTATATCCTACAGGACTTATCGCTACGGTACTTACGGTATATCTTTTGTTCAGGGACGGACTCATGGGAGACATGGCCATGAACTTCTATTTTTCCATCATGAGTATTTATGGCTGGTGGAACTGGTCACGCACAAAAAATAGTGAGAAACTTGTACAGATATCAAGAACTACGACAAGGGAAAAAGGAATTGGTTTTGTACTTTTTCTGTTGACTATGTTGGTCACTTATGGCGTGTATACCGTGTTTGATGTTGAAGTCACGACCGGTAATTATATTGATATTTTTACTTCGGGCATCTTTTTTACCGCAATGTGGTATATGGCACTTAAAAAACTAGAAAATTGGACACTATGGATATTCGCGGATATTATTACAGTGCCTTTGTACGCCTATAGGGGATGGGGCATGCTTTCCTTCCAATATGTTATATTTACAATTCTCGCCATACAGGCCTATTTCGCATGGAAGAAAAATATAGACAACAACCTTCGGACATCATAAAAGTGGTTCTTTTTGGACCAGAATCTACTGGAAAAACCACACTGTCAGAACAACTGGCACGACATTACCATACCGTTTGGGTACCTGAATATGCGCGTGAATACCTACAGCGAAAATGGAACAACGAACGGAAGACCTGCGAACCCCATGATTTGTTGCCCATTGCGGAGGGGCAGATGAAACTGGAAAACGACCTGACCAAAAAAGCTACAAATTTGCTCGTTTGCGATACGGATCTTTTGGAAACTAAGGTATATTCCGAAGCGTATTATATTGGGAGTTGCGACCCAATTTTGGAGAAATATGCTTTGGAAAATTCCTACGACCTATATTTTCTAACGTATATAGATATCCCTTGGGAGGCAGATGATTTAAGGGACAAGCCCGGCGAAAGAGAAGAAATGTTTTCTTATTTTCAAAAAACATTGGAAAAATACAGTCGCAATTTTGTTATCTTAAAAGGCGATAAAAAAAAGCGTTTACAGACCGCTATTGAACACATAGAAAAGCTACTTAAAAAATGATGGAACTTACAGAAAAAGATAAAGAACAACTGGCCGCCAAAGAAATTAGCGTAGAAAAAGTGGCTGCGCAAATAGAAACATTTAAAAAAGGTATTCCCTTTGTAACCCTCAAAAGAGCTGCTGTTGTAGGTGACGGAATTTCTCGGTTTACCCAGAACGAAAAGGAAGAATTAGTTGCAACCTACGAGAAGAATTCAAAAAAGTTGGAGGTGCTTAAATTTGTCCCGGCTTCTGGTGCTGCATCCCGTATGTTCAAGGCTTTGTTCAACTTTCTGGAGTCTTATGACCCAAAGAACGAAACGTTAGAAGACTATTTGGAAAGAACAAACGACAAGGACATCAAAGTATTTGCCGACGGTTTGGAGAAGTTTCCGTTTTATGCAGATGTAAAAAGTCGCTTAAATACAGATGGCCTTGATAAGGGCGCGATAGTGTATGCTTTTGTAAATGAACTTTTAGATAAAAATGCCCTGAATTATGGATTTTATCCAAAAGGGCTTTTGCCTTTTCATAAATATGGAAGTGAAACTGTAACCCCGTTTCAAGAACATTTAAAGGAGGGTGCCTTGTACGCCAGTTCCAAAGGACAATCCCAATTGCATTTTACTATTTCCGAACAGCATGAGGCCATGTTCAATTTTGAACTTAATGCCGTACGCGAAAAAGTGACTAAAGCTACCAATACCAGTTTTCATGTAGGGTATTCTTTCCAAAAATCGGCTACGGATACTATTGCAGTGGATATGGATAATAAACCATTTCGAAATCCAGATGGCACGGTGCTATTTCGTCCAGGAGGGCACGGGGCGCTAATTGAGAATCTAAATGATCAAGATGCGGATATCATCTTTATTAAAAATATTGATAATGTTGCCGTAAGCCGTGATGCGGAAGCCGTGGCACAAAGTAAAAAAATATTGGCCGGTGTACTTTTGGATGTCCAAGAAAAGTCCTTTGCCTATACCAAAGCATTAGAAGATGGCACTGTAGAAGATAAAAAAGACATAAAGCAATTTTTGGAAACAAAGCTGAATGCCAGATTGCCCGAAGGATATCAAAATCTGTCTGCTGAAGCGCAAAAAGAAGCACTTTTGTTAAAACTTAAACGTCCAATTCGCGTTTGTGGAATGGTAAAGAACGAAGGTGAACCCGGTGGTGGTCCATTTTGGATTGTTACTGTCAAAGGAAACCTTTCCTTGCAGATTATAGAGTCCGCCCAAATAGATATGGAAAACACAGAGCAAGTTGCTATTCTCAAAGATTCGACTCATTTTAATCCCGTAGATTTGGTTTGTGGCGTGCGTAATTATAAGGGCGAAAAGTATAATCTATTAGATTTCGTAGATCATAAACAAGGCTTTATTACTAATAAAACTAAGGATGGGAAGGAACTAAAAGCCTTGGAACTTCCAGGACTTTGGAATGGCGCCATGGCCTATTGGAACACAATTTTTGTCGAGGTTCCTTTGGTTACGTTCAATCCTGTAAAAACAGTCAACGATTTGTTGAAGCCATCTCATCAAGGATAAAACCATATTGTTTTTTTCTGTTTTAAAATCTAAAACTATTTTTCTTCCGTAAATAGAGAGCGATAAAAATAGTAACGATAAAATTTTACAACATGAAAAAATATACACTAGTTTGGCTAATGGCAATTGGAACAATGTTCGCCGTAAAAGCAAGCGAACCTACAAATTTAAAAAGTAATGAAATACTATTCTTTACTGCTGAGGAGTTTAAAAAGGTTACTTCAAAAGAATTAACCCCAAGGATAGTGGAGGAGTTAATAAAAGAATATCCTACCTCTAAATTAGGAGGTGTTTATAAAAACGATAAAGGAGAATTTAAGCTTATTATGGTTTTGAAGAGTGGTACCAGAAGGACGGTGTATATAGATTCTAACGGTAACTGGTTCAATAGGAGGTGATTAAAAATAACATCTTAAAAAAAGCTGCTAAAGAGCAGCTTTTTTTATTCCCAAAAGTGACTTTTTAAAGATATCGTGTCTTATACACTAGAACATTAGTAGTTAGAATATGGTATCTATAGTATTTACGGTGATAGGCATTCTAGTCTTTGTAACCTCGCTTTGTATGATAGCCAAGATTTATTGGGAAAAGAAATAAGAAAAGTACTATTTAAAATGAATGAAATTATTAAATCAATTGTTATTGGAATTTTGACTATCGCTGTTTGGCTAGCGGCATCCGTAATTTTAAATGACAATAAAAATACAGATTCCCCTGGTTATGACAGCATTAAAAAACAAAGGATCTTCGTGGAAACACTAACCATTGACTATGAAGGCGACACCAGAAAAATATAAAACTTTAATCCCCCGTTCAAATACTTTCATCTGATAGTGTTTACATAATAAAACAAAGTTTTTAGGATTGATTTTTTTGGTTGGTTGTGAGGGAGTTACTTCGGTAACTCCTTTACTTTTTTTAATTGTTTTGTATTTTTTTATTTTATGGTATGAAAGATTAAAAATGCGCATTACATTTGTAACATCTCAAAGGGGTGCTAAGTCCCGAACAAGAATCAGGCTGGTCCTGAAACGAGTTCAGGATGAAGCTGAGATTATACCCAAAGAACCTGGGCAGGTAATGCTGCCAAGGGACAGACGAATAGAAAGGTCTGGTAGACCTTTTTATGAGGAGTGAGATGGTGCGCTGGCTAAGGTTTAATTTTGCACCATGTCTCACGCAGGGTAGCGTAATTGCTAACAAAAATCAAACTTTAACTTAGAATAATAGCCCCTTTTATTCGCACTAAATTTTAGTACGAATGAAGCTATCTATTTTTACAATTGCCGCAGTTCTTGCGATGAACATGGGTTTACGGGCCCAGCAACAACCCACAGATTCCTTGGAGGGAAAGAAAGTGGACCTGGACGAGGTCTTCGTCTCTGCCATAAGGGTTACAAAGGTATCTCCCGTAACCTTTTCCAATCTTACCAAGGAAGAAATCAAACCGAGAAATTTAGGACAGGATATTCCTATTTTAATGAACTTTTTACCCTCTGTTGTGACTACTTCAGATGCAGGGGCAGGAATAGGCTATACCGGTATCCGAGTGCGTGGTAGTGATGCCACTAGGGTTAATGTTACCATCAACGGAATTCCGTATAACGATGCGGAATCCCAAGGAACTTTCTGGGTAAACATGCCCGATTTTGCCTCTTCAACGGAGAGTCTGCAACTGCAGCGTGGGGTAGGAACATCCACTAATGGTGCTGGCGCTTTTGGGGCTAGTTTAAATGTATTGACCGACGGTTTTTCTGAGGATGCCTTTGCCCAAATAGGATCATCCATAGGGAGTTTTAATACTATGAGAAATAACATAAAATTCAGTACAGGAATGCTGAATGAACATGTTGAAATTTCAGGACGCTTGTCTCAATTAAATTCGGATGGATACATAGATCGTGCCAGGGCCGATATGGATTCCTACTTTTTACAAGGAGCCTACAAAGATGACAATACGGTCGTAAAAGCCTTGCTGTTTGGCGGTCACGAAATTACCTACCAGGCATGGTACGGCATTGATGCTGAAACCTTGGAACGCGATAGGACTTTTAATCCGTCCGGAATCTATACCGATGAAAATGGAGTAACGCAATTCTATGACAATGAAGTGGACAACTACAAACAGGACCATGCCCAATTACTTTGGAATGAGCAAATAAACCAGTATTGGAGTACCAATATCGCCCTGCATTATACTAGAGGTAGAGGCTTTTTCGAACAATTTAGGGAAGATGATGATTTTGCTACTTACGGTTTTGAACCACTTACAGTAAATGGTGCAGAGGTAAACACAACAGATTTAATTCGCAGGCGATGGCTAGATAATGATTTTTACGGGACGGTCTTTTCTTCTAATTATAAAAAGGATAAACTGGACCTGATTATGGGCGGTGGCTGGAATCGTTATGAAGGTGACCATTTTGGTGAGGTTATTTGGGCGCGTTTTGCGAGTAATAGCGAAATTAGAGACAGCTATTATGACGATACTTCTGTAAAGACCGATTTTAATTTTTACGCCAAAGCTAATTATCAGTTAGATGAGCAATGGTCGCTTTATGGCGATTTGCAATATAGAACGGTTGGATATCAAGCCAATGGCGAAGAGACTGGTTTGGTAGACGATACATTTAATTTTTTTAATCCCAAGGCAGGGCTCACTTTTGATTTGAACAGGAACAATAATTTTTATTTTTCCTATGCCGTAGCCAATCGGGAACCGAATAGAAACGATTATGAAAGCGGTAATCCAAAACCAGAACGATTACAGGATTACGAGTTAGGCTGGCGATATGTTTCGCCTAGTATCCAAGTAAATACGAATATGTATTTTATGCAATATCAAGATCAGTTGGTGCTTACAGGAGCTTTAAACGATGTTGGTGCTCCTTTGAGGGAGAATGTTGGGGATAGTTATCGCTTAGGTCTGGAATTGGATGCGAATATAAGTATTGGAGAAAAGTTTGCTTTGCAACCGAATGCTGCTTTGAGCATCAACCAAAACAGAGATTTTGTCTTTCAAAGGGATGGAGAATTAGAGGAGCTGGGGAATACTAATATTGCATTTTCACCTAATGTCGTGCTAGGAAATATATTTGTTTACAGTCCTACTACAAATTTTCAGATGAGTTTGTTGTCCAAATATGTGGGGAGACAATATATGGGGAACATAGATTCTGAAACATCGGTCTTGGATGCCTACTCCCAAACCGACTTCAACCTTCAATATGAACTCAAATGTGATGGGTTTTTGAAGAGTATTGTATTCTCTGGCTTGGTAAACAATATCTTTAACGCAAAATTTGAGTCCAACGGATACTTCTTCACATTTGATGATGATTTTACGGTTCCGGGCACTATTACTACTGTAGAGGGAGCAGGATTCTATCCACAGGCGGGCACGAACTTTTTATTGGGAGCTACAGTCAACTTTTAAACGCAATAAAGCATCATGAAAAAATTTACAATTGCCCTGGATTGGACGGCAAATACGAACCATACTGGTTTTTACGTTGCCAAAGCCAAAGGGTTTTACGAAGAAATGGGCTTGGATGTAACAATAATCACGCCTGAAATGGACAATTATGCTGTTACCCCCGCGAAAAAGGTAGAACTTCTGCAGGCAGATATGGCGCTTTGCCCTTTTGAAAGTGTGGTCAGTTACCGGACGAAGGTTAACCCGTTTGATGCCGTGGCCATCGCTACTATTTTTCAGGAAGACGTGAGTGCCATAGCGAGTTTGTCCGTCAGTGATATTAACTCTCCTGCAGATTTGGATAGTAAGATATATGCTTCTTATAAAGCACGTTATGAAGATGAAATAGTGCGGGAAATGATACGGAACAATGGTGGCAAAGATGATTTAAAAATAGTGTATCCTGAGAAGTTGGGTATTTGGGATACTATTTTAAAGGGCACGGCGGATGCCACGTGGATATTTACAAATTGGGAAGGCATACAGGCCAAAAATGAAGGAATAGAGCTGAAACTATTTAAAATGGAGGACTACGGAATCCCTTACGGCTACTCTCCTGTAATATTAGCCAGCGAAACAGCGGTCACGGAAAGCAGGGATGCCTACGCCAGTTTTCTGAAAGCCACTAAAAAAGGATATTTGTTTGCCCAAGAAAATCCGGCCGAAGCCGTAGCCTATTTTGCTCCGTTTGTGGCTAAACAAGACCGGAACATAAATTTGCTACAAAGTCAGCAGTTTACGTCTCCTTTTTATGGTACTAAAGAGAACTGGGGCGTTTTGGAAAAGCCCAAAGTACAGCAATATTTGGATTGGTTGTTAGAAAATAAGTTGGAAGAGCAAGCTTTTATAGTGGCCGAGTTAGTAGTTTTTGGGTTGGTTAATTAGAAATCCTAACAGAATTTCCTCCAAAAGTAGCCCTATACTCCAGCATGTCATAATAGCGATTGCCATCATCTGGTCTGTTTAATTGTTGGCCTGTAAACAAACTGTACTCGTAGTCTTCACAGGAACAGGTGGCTACTTGTCCTATAAAGGTCATGGTAGAACAGTCGTTGGGTACATGGTTGGGACAACTGGCCTCAAAAGCACGGTATTGGTTAAAGCCGGTATTGATAACAAATACACCTCGTGTCCCAACGCCGTCTTGTGGTATCAATACCGCTGTTCCCGTATTTGTAAGCGGACTGTATAATGGTAAATTAAGATTCACTTCAAAGCGGAACCCAATCTCCTGTAAGAAAGGGTTTCTATTCGTTCGTTCATCATCGCAAGCGCATAAAAGACCAATAACAAAAAGGAGTAACATACGTTTCATTTGTAGCTATGGTTTTAACAGTTCCTAAACAAAATTGCGTAAAAAATATGTATCTTTGCGTTAAATCCTCTTTAAAAAAGCCAGTAAATAAGGCAAATACGGAGGATTTTTCTATTTATTAAACATTGTTATCATGAGTAACGTATCTTACTATACTGCGGAAGGGCTTAAAAAGTTAAAAGCGGAACTAAATCAGTTACGGGATATTGAACGACCAAAGGCCTCACAAGCCATTGCCGAAGCCCGAGATAAAGGAGACCTTTCCGAAAATGCGGAATATGATGCCGCCAAGGAAGCACAAGGGCTTTTGGAGATGAAAATCTCTAAAATGGAGGCTATTGTTGCCAATGCCAGATTAATAGATGAATCCCAATTGGATACGTCCAAGGTGTTGGTATTGTCTACCGTAAAACTGAAAAATCAGAATAACGGTATGGAGGTAAAATACAAACTAGTTGCCGAAAGCGAGTCGGATATAAAGACGAGTAAGATATCTGTTAGCTCTCCTATTGGTAAAGGGCTATTGGGTAAAAAGGTAGGTGAAGTAGCAGAAATTGCCGTTCCTAGCGGTACTTTAAAATTAGAGATTATAGAAATCACAAGAGAATTATAAATCTTTATTAGGTATATTTAATCCCATTCAATATTGAATGGGATTTTTAATTTTAATACAATCAGTAACTTTTTTGGACTTGAAACTTGAAAACCTTACCCTATGCCAACCATTTTTACAAAAATCATAAACGGAGAAATACCCTGCTACAAGATTGCCGAGGATGATGATTTTTTTGCCTTCTTGGATATTAATCCAAACGCCAAAGGCCATACCCTATGTATTCCAAAAATTGAAGTCGATAAAATTTTGGATATGGAAGAGGATCATTTTACAGGTTTAATGGCTTTTTCTAGAAAAGTGGGCAAGGCTATTGGTGCGGCGATTGACTGTAAACGAGTAGGAATTACCGTTATTGGGCTTGAGGTTCCACATGCACACGTACACTTAATTCCGTTGAATACGATGAAAGATGCTAGATTTCAGCATAAGGAAAAACTTACGCCCAAGGAATTTGAAGCAATAGCATCCAGTATTCGTGCTAATATTCAATAGGACCCGTTAAGTAAATATAAATAGTACCGGCGACCAAAACTATGAACACCAATAGTAGTATATAAAAGAAGACGGTCGCTTTTGACGATTTTGGCTCCGGCACTACCGTTTTTTGATAATAGTTGAACATTCGTTCTATATCCTCCGTCCAACTTACGGGGTAGATTTTGGATTTACATTTGTTGCACACTAATTTATTTGAAACTTCCGAAGTGGTTTTGTGAAAAAACCGACCGTAGGTGTGTTTTTGAAAAAAGGTAAGGGTTAAGTCCTGATTAAAACATTCCGGACAGTTATTGGTGAGGTCGGCCTCCTTGATAACTACTAACTTTACTTTTGCCATGATTATGCTGCTACTTTAAAGGATATTTGCATTATTGTACCCTCTTTGCCCGACGAAAGTACTTTTATTTTTCCATTATGATATTCTTCAACTATTCTTTTAACAAGTGATAAGCCTAATCCCCAACCTCTCTTTTTAGTTGTAACCCCTGGATTAAAGATAGTGGCATAGTTACTTTTTGAAATTCCGGAGCCTGTATCCGCTATGAGGATATTTACAAATTTGCCATCTGGAACAATCTCAATAGCAATGCTGCCTTTGCCTCTCATCGCATCTATTCCATTCTTGACTAAATTTTCTATCGTCCAATTATATAAAGAACTGTTTAGTAGTACGGGTAGGGTTTCTATTTGGCTTACAAAAGAAAAATGGATAAGCTTGGAACTACGTTTTTTTAAATATTCGTAAGCTTTTTGGGTTTCATCTACAATATCCATTTTGTCCAACTTAGGTAAGGAGCCAATTTTGGAAAAACGTTCTGTAATAGTTTGTAATCGGTCAATATCCTTATCGATTTCTTTTGTGATGTCAGGATTTATATGTTCCGTTTTCAACAACTCGTTCCAGCCTAATAATGACGATAAAGGCGTGCCTATTTGGTGAGCGGTTTCTTTGGCCATACCTGCCCATAATTTATTCTGTTCTGAAGATTTATTGGTCTTGAAGAGAAAATAAATGACAGTGCCAAATAAAAAAATAATTAATAAAAGAGCAATCGGATAGTACTTTAATTTATTTAATACTTCGGAGTTTCCGTAATATAAAGTGGCCAAATGTTCGCCTTGCTGATCAACTGAAATAGGTGTGTTCTCGCTTTGGAATTGTTTTAATTTCTTTTGAATGTAAAGCGAGTCCGTTGCCTTCTCCTTAGGAATATTGTTCACACGAATAGAACTGTCCTTATTAATCAAGATCATTGGCGTAGAGCTGTTGTTTTGGAATACGCGAAGGTGAAGGTTTCCAAGCTCCACGTTTTCAGAGGATTGTAAAAACTCGGACTGGGCCGTAGCCCAAATTTCCATTTTAAGGCGCTCCTCTTCTTTGAAGGTTTTAAAAAAACTATTGGTGTTCCAAAGAATAAGGCTAACCACCACAAAAGACCCGATAAGAAGAAAAATGTTCGAGGTCTTGCTTTTAGGGTTAAATTTCATTCCGTTGTTTTCTAGTATTAAAGATAACCCAAATTGTAAAAAATTGTTGTGTTGTATTCCGCTGTGTTAGTTTTATTATGGCATCATTTTATGTACTTTTGATTCTATAATGAATTAAAGAGCATTTAAGATGGAATTAGAAGGTAAAGTAAAGCTAGTTGGTGAAACCAAGACTTTTGGTAACAACGGATTTAGAAAAAGAGAATTGGTCATCACGACAGATGAGCAATACCCGCAGCATATTTTGGTTGAGTTTGTGCAGGATAAATGTGATTTATTGAATAATTGTGGTGTTGGGCAAAATGTAAAAATTGGCATCAATATACGAGGAAGGGAATGGACCAACCCACAGGGAGAGGTTAAGTATTTTAACTCTATTCAAGGATGGCGCATAGAAACCCTACAACAAGCTTCGGCAGCAGGCATGCCTCCTGTGCCTCCGATGGAAGCATTTGAACCAGCAGATAATCTAAACGAAGAAGACCATGATGATCTTCCTTTTTAAAAGAAGTATTATGTATGGTTTATATTTTATAGTTTTTTAAATTTATTATAATTCGTTTGAAACATGAAACTTGTTTGACTTAAAAAAGTTGAACAAGTTTTTTGTTTTTTTTAGGTTTTAATTACATTGTAAAAAAAACCCCGTGAGCGAACGAAATCAAAATACCTCTGTTGTGTTTCTTTCGGATAGACTAGCTTTCCCTGATGTAGATCAGGCGAATGAAGAAGGTCTTTTGGCCGTTGGTGGGGATCTTTCTCCAGAACGACTTTTACTAGCCTATCAAAAGGGCATTTTTCCGTGGTTTAATGAAGATTCCTTGATCCTTTGGTGGAGTCCAGATCCACGGATGGTGCTATTCCCGAAAAATATAAAAGTTTCTAAAACTATGCGGAAAGTACTACGGGATAATAAGTTTAGATTAACAACAAATACCTGTTTTGACTCTGTTTTGAAACACTGTTCCACGATAAAGCGCGAGGGCCAAGAGGGGACCTGGATTACCAAAGAAATGAGAAATGCTTACAACGTGTTGCATAAAAAAGGGGTTGCTGTTTCTTATGAGGTTTGGGAAGAAGATGCTTTGGTAGGCGGTCTTTATGGTGTGGATTTGGGAAACGTTTTTTGCGGAGAAAGTATGTTTAGTCTGCAGCCGAATGCCTCTAAATTTGCATTTATAAAACTTGCACAGGAACTTGAAAAGAAAAATTATCGGGTCATTGATTGCCAGATTTACACAGATCATTTGGCAAGTATGGGAGCGGAGAAAATCCCAAGAAAGGAATTCATTAAATTGTTATAGAGACAGCACCAAAGCGGACGATATGAAAAAGATATACTCCGTTTCTTGGGTATAATTTTCTGCACGCCACTGCGTACCCACCTGTATTTTGGTATTGTTGTTCAGCAGCCATCCAATTTGGGCGTCTAGCCTTTGGTCGTATTCCGGCTGAGATGCACGTCCAACGCTTAATAAGGATTCTACCGAAAGCACGGCATAAGATTCTCCAATATCAAGCACCTCTCCTTGTAATGGGAAATCGATAGCAAATCTATACCTAAATCTATGTATTGTGGGCTTTTTCGTTATACGTTGTTCTGTCCTTATCCTGTTGCCTAGTCTTAATTTTCCTGTTCTTTTGGTAATGTTGTATTGTTGGGAAAGCCTCAACTCGTTACTTCCTGTAGTGTCAAAATTTTCACGGAGACGATATTGGACACCAAAGGCGATATCAGCGTTGTCCTTTATTTTAAAATCCGAAAAATGAACCAAGTCCAATTGGCGTGTGGTAAGTTGCACGTCGGAACCAAGATAAATAAACGAACGTTTAGCCAAGGAAAAATTATGCTTATAGTTATCCTTTACTTTATAGTTAAGGGCAATCACTGGTTCCCAAAAACCCGTTAAATTGTCTTGTCCCCAAGTTGCTTGTAAGCTGAAAATAATTCCTGTAAGAAAAATTATTTTTTTCTTAGTAAAGTACATGGTCATAATTTGGGGGCAGGCGTTCTCTGCTCGTTTTAAAGTTGCCTTGGGCATCGAACAAAACCTCGTATTCCACATAATTTTTGTCTATCTTTCCAGCTACTTCAATTTCATAGAACAATGTGGGCAATAGTAGATTTTGAAAGGCGTTTCTAAGTGTGGTCTCTACGCTTTCACTGGCCTTAGCGGGGTATTGTTGTTGTATTTTTTTTATACGATATTTTTCAAATCTCTGTTTAAAATACGTTTTTACCTTGGTAAAGGTTTCTTGGGGGATATCTGTGGGTTGCACAATAATTTCAACGTCTTCCAAAGTTCCAACGGTATCAAATTCTACGCTGTACCAAAGTTTGTCTTTTTTGAATTTGACTTCATAGCTTTTTTTAATACTATCAGTCTCCTTATAGAATTTTAATCTTTTGGCATTGGTTACATATTTCTCTAATACTCCTATTGCCGTTGGTGGAAACTGATTTTTTTTAATACGGAACTCCCGTTCAATTTTATATTGACCGCATGCATGGTTTACTACTGTAATGAACACGAGAAAGACTATAAAGCTTAATTTCATGCTTGAGGTTTTAATATTTTTTGGAGATTTATTGGTGTTTGTGTCTTGGTTCATAAAATTAGGAGATAATGAACGGGTCAAAGAACTAATTTAGAGTTTTTATAGTTCGGAATATCTGAAACAACTTGTTTCATGATCGTTTACCATTCCTATTGCTTGCATATAGGCGTAAATTACGGTGCTTCCTACATATTTAAATCCCTTTTTCTTAAGGTCTTTACTAAGGTTGTCTGAAATAGTAGTATTAACCGGTGCATCCCTATAGTCGGCAATGGTATTCTTAATAGGTTTATGGTTTACGAACCCCCAAATATAGTCGCTAAAACTTCCATAGGTTTTTTGAACTTGAATAAAGGCCTGTGCGTTTGTAACGGTTGCGTTTACTTTAAGTTTATTTCTTATGATTCCTTTGTCTTTCAGAAGAGCTTCTATTTTTCTTTGGTCGTAACTAGCTATCGTATTATAGTCAAAATTGTCAAAGGCATTCCTGAAATTTTCCCGCTTTTTAAGTACGGTTATCCAACTGAGACCGGCTTGAAAAGTTTCGAGGATTAAAAATTCAAAAATTTTAGCATCATCCTTAACAGGAATACCCCATTCTTTATCGTGATACGCTTCGTAAAGAGCATCTCCCTTGCACCAGCCACATCTATTTTTGGTCATAGAAAATGTTTAAGTATTTAAAGATAATACAATGTATTGAGAACGATTGGACAATACATAGGTAAAGCTGCATGCCAATTGTTAAGTTGAATGGGAAGGTGATGGCCAAAGCCATGGGGAGACAAAGGCTAGGATTTGCTTTTTGCGCCGCCAAACACATAGCAGCTGGAACGGCAATATAAGATGCGCTTGCCACTAATATCGAAAAAAGAAAACTATTGCCAATACTATCCGTAAAAACTGAACTTACCATGGCCACAAGTACTCCATTAATTACAGGTATAATTATTGCAAATAGAAAGACAAACCATCTTTTGTTTAAAAAATCCGCTAATTTTTTCCGCGGGTTATGCCCATATCCAAAAGAAAAACTGCTAGAAACCCCTTAAATATATCAGTGGTACATGGTTCTGTTTTCCTAGCCTATTGGTTGCTGGCTAAAAATCCTATAATCAAACTACTCGTTATAAATCATACACTCCCGTTTGTCAGTGAGTGTCGTATTACCCCTGACAAACTAATTTTATTTTTTTGTTTTTTGAAAATAGGACATGAGCGGAATGCCAATTATTACGGAGGGAACTTTCATAAGGGCCATTACCGCTACCATATGACCCCAAACGTGATCTGTTCCAACTCCAAAAAAGAAGTAGCGGTGAAAGGTAACTGCGCATACAGACCCATAAGCTGCGGCTATGGCTCCGGAGTTCTCTACACTAAATTTTCTTCCCAGAATGAAATAGGTATAGATAGGTACGAATAAAGCTAAACAGACCCCAAAGAGCAGAGACCATAATATTTCTAAATCCAAATTACTATGCGAAAGCTCTAACCCTCCGTTAAGACCAATGGAGTACAATGGATAAATCGATATAAATTTCGGGGTGTTTTGAGGTATTTCCTAATCACTTTTCAACTGAACGGTCAATACACCTAGAAAGAGAAAGAGGAGCGCAGGGTTGGTGTGTTTGTCCAGCAATACATGTAAATCCACACGAAAGTTAATTTTTTAAGGTGATAGGACTTCACCTTCGTATTTGCTCCAGTAAAATTGAAGCCATGCTGCCTATTGATTGTTCTTTTAGGCTTTTGTTTAACACCTTTTTTAAAAGTATTATAATTTTTGAATTGTTATGGGGAATCGCATATAAAGAGGTACAAAAGAGAAATGTTCGTAACTGAGTACAAAAGGGGTACATTAAACCGTACTGTCAAAAAACATTTTAGGAATTATTAAGTAACAGGTATTTTAGGAATTACCAAGTGTTTTTACAATCATTACACATGATATGATGCCAGAGGCAGCCAAAAGGCGATCCATAAACAAGTTATTGTTTGTGTAAGAAATTATCAAACAGCCAGCTAGCACAATAAACGCTAGACAAAAATAAAGATGTGCTTTTTTTAGAAACATAATGCTTTTAGTTGTTGGGTTAAACGCTTTTACATTTAACGGTGCGTTTTTGAATTAGTGTTCGTTTACCGAGATGGTAAGGATGCCATCTATTTTTAATGTTAGTCCTTGGGCCCTAGCTTGTGTTAAAAAATCCTGGGCAATGGTTTTTTCATGTTCAAGTTCGTTAATCCTTCCATCTGGGTATTTGGTGTCCGCACCGGAAAAACCTTCACTTAGGGACAATCTCTGTAGTTTGTGGAAATTTATCTTTTCGTTGATAAGAGATATGATAATATCAGAGGCTTCCGTAACGGTAAAGTCCCCATCAACCAATTGAATTTTTTGTGTCGTTTTTGGTGTTGTCACAATGCTTTCTGTTTTCATGATAATATATTGATGAGTTTATTAATCGATGGTACAAAGTTGGCATTAATAATTAATAAATTTTTATTTATATTTATTATCTAAAATATAAATTGTATTTATGAACTATACCTTACATCAATTGCAAGTGTTTTTGAAAGTTACCGAGAAGGGGAGTATTACAAAAGCTGCAGAAGAGCTATTTTTGACGCAACCGGCAGTATCTATTCAATTAAGGAATTTTCAGGATCAGTTCTCTATTCCTCTTACAGAGGTAGTGGGCAGGAAACTATATGTAACCGATTTTGGTAAGGAAATTGCCGAAGCGGCCGAAAAGATTATAAACCAGGTATATGCTATCAACTTTAAGTCTTTAGCGTATGAAGGGAGGTTGTCCGGGAAGCTTAAGATTTCAATTGTATCTACAGGGCAGTATGTGATGCCGTTTTTTTTAAGCGATTTTATAAACCATAATTCTGGAGTAGAACTGGTTATGGACGTTACTAATAAATCTAAGGTGGTTAGGTCTTTAGAGCGCAATGAAGTAGATTTTGCATTGGTCTCCGTAGTCCCTGATCATCTAAAAGTAAGCTGTGTAGCCCTTATGGAAAACAAACTTTTTCTTGTAGGAAACACCAAAAGTGAGATGAAGCCTAAAATCACCAAGAAGACTTTTGAACAGCTACCGCTAATATATAGGGAGCAAGGGTCGGCAACAAGGAATGCAATGGAGGCGTTTATTAAGAAGAATAAGCTACCGGCTTCAAAGAAAATAGAATTAACCTCAAATGAGGCTGTAAAACAGGCAGTAATTGCCGGGCTAGGTTATTCTATAATGCCGTTGATAGGCATTAAGAGCGAACTTTTGAATAAAGAATTGCAAATTATCGAAGTGAAGGGTCTTCCTATAAGTACGACATGGAATTTGGTATGGCTTTCGGCAAAAAAATTATCTCCTGCGGCAACGGCATTTTTGGAATATACCAAACAGGAGAAAGGACGTATAATCTCAGAGCATTTTAGCTGGGTGAACACAATTTGAGACTATACTTTAGCCGTATTCTCCCTTAGCAAATTAGCTAGTTCTTCATCCATATAGATGATAGGGACAGCATACACCATAGGCATGTTTTCGAAAAAATGTTTTTTAAGTTCTTTGTTTATGGTGGAAAAAAGCAGCCCTTTTGTTTTACCTATGATGAGCGTTCTAGATTCACTAATTAATTTGCCACTTTTGGTTTTTCTCTGATAAATGGTTTTTTCAGAAACGGCCGCTTGCAATAACAGCTTTTTATCCATTAACAAGTTGACTATTTCAAGAGCCTGAATGCGGTCAGTTGCGATAATGTGTGCAAGTATCATTCTTTTGCTTTTTTATAAAACAATGATCTTGTGCTTTTAAGGTTCATAGGCGTTGAACAATTTTGAAGTAACTGGGGTTATAGATAGCTATATTTTTTAATATTATGTCTTGTCTTTGGTGATAATACCTGAGTTCATATAGATACGATTTAGGATACTTAGGCTATTTTTTATGGGTTGATGGTACATTCACGCCTATGAAAATTAATTATACCTTCTATAGGAGCTATAATTTGGCCTTCGTTATTTACAATCCGATGATTCATATAATGAATGTAAAATGCTAAACGAACTATTTTCTTTGATCAACAACTGTTCAATTTCTGCTACGGTGTGCTGCTTATGAGTAACGGCTGTACTTTCTTATTTTTAAGATAGCGAACCGGTGTTAGCTTTGCTTTGATGGTTGGGTATAAATTAAAAAAATTACCGCCATCCTCGCGTCTTAATACTACACGTTGAGTGCCATCTGAGGTGATTTCCAAACTATCTACAATAAGTTTGCTACCATAAATATTAAAATAGTTACCAATACCGTCTAAATCATTAAGACCTCCTATGATAATGGTAGATTCTTTTAAAGGGAAGCTAGTTTCATTGGAATCGTCCCATGAACTATATATGGAGCTTTGCTTATGTTCAAAGGATAAATGAAATAGCTCCTGTGCCTTTCCTAAACGGGGAGAGAGCAGTAATGCTAGTAAGAGTATTGCTTTGTTCATAATCATAGTAATTTTACACGGATAATTATTAAATATACTTTCAATAGTTAGAATTTCATGCATAATCCTCGTTAAATATTAGTTAAACTATCGTTAATCAGTAGTGTTACTATTATATTTGTGACTAAAATTAACAAAATGCCATGGAACATTTGCTTCAATCCGTTAAAATAAATATTAACGAGAAAATCTATCTTAAAGATCCAGAATCTTCGAATTTAGGAAAGAGGATTATAGAGAATAGTATTCTAATGATCAATGAGATGGGCTTTGAAAGTTTTACCTTTAAAAAGCTTGGTGTTAAAATTGGTTCTAACGAGAGTTCTATATATAGGTATTTTGAAAATAAGCACAAGTTACTCTTGTACCTTACCTCTTGGTATTGGGGTTGGTTAGAATATCAGTTGGTGTTCGCTACCAACGGAATCTCCGATTCTAGGGAGAAATTAGCTAGGGCATTAGAAATAGTAACAAAAAATACAGAAGAGGATAATGCTTTTTCACATATTAACGAAGTACTTTTAAACAGAATAGTGATTAATGAATATTCTAAGTCCTACCTTACAAAAGAGGTAGATGAAGAAAACAAAGAAGGCTATTTTGTAATTTATAAAAGATTGGTGAACCGGTTGACGGACATGATAAAGAAATTGGATGCAACATATCAATATCCCTCTAGTTTGGCTAGTACTGTTCTTGAGGGATCCTTACATCAACATTTTTTAAAGAATCATTTTGGCTCTTTGACAGATTGTCGTGGAAATGATGATCTCGGTCAATATTTTTCAAATTTGGTTTTCTCCGTACTTAAATCTTAAAAATAATGTCAAAAAATATTTTGACCGCCTGGCAGCGGCTTATTGGGATGTTGCGTTTGGATAAGCGAGACGTTTTGCAAGTATTTTATTATGCGATTTTTGCCGGGCTTGTAAGCCTTTCCTTGCCATTGGGCATTCAGGCCATTATCAACTTAATTCAAGGAGCCCAGGTAAGTACTTCGTGGATCGTGTTGGTGGTTCTGGTAACATTGGGGGTTGCATTCGTAGGGGTTTTGCAACTAATGCAAATGCGTATCATAGAAAACGTGCAACAAAAAATTTATACTAGGGCATCGTTTGAATTTGCGTACCGGTTTCCAAAAATGAAAATGAGTGAACTGCATAATTATTATCCACCAGAGCTGGCCAATCGGTTTTTTGATGTACTCAATATCCAAAAAGGAGTTTCCAAATTATTGTTGGATTTCCCCGCTGCACTACTGCAAATCATTTTTGGCTTGTTGTTGTTGTCATTCTATCATCCGTTTTTCATTGCCTATGGAATATTATTGTTGGTATTGATTTATATAGTTTTTAAATATACGATAGAGAAAGGTTTGGAAACTAGCCTTGTAGAATCAAAGAAGAAGTATGCGATGGCACATTGGATTCAGGAGGTTGCCAGAACCATCATCAGTTTTAAGCTATCTGGTAGAACGTCGCTCGCCTTGAGTAAAACAGACAGTTTGGTGGATAAGTACCTGGATGCACGGGAAAATCACTTTAGGATATTGGTGTTGCAATTTGTCCAAATGATAGGCTTTAAAATATTGGTAACTGGCGGGCTACTTATTATTGGGGGTTTATTAGTACTTAACCAGGAGATGAACATTGGTCAGTTTGTTGCCGCGGAAATTATTATCCTTACGGTCATCTCCTCTGTAGAGAAGTTGATTATGGGCTTGGAATCGTTTTACGATGTGTTAACCGCTTTGGAGAAACTGGGCCAAGTTGTAGATAAGGAATTAGAACCACAAGAAGGTGAAAAATCCTTTGGCGAGAATGAGGGTTTTACAGTAGAACTTAATAATGTTACTTATTCCGTTCCTGGACGAAAGAGCAAAATAATAGATGATGTGAGTTTAACTATAACACCAAAATGTTCCATATTATTACAAGGTGCCAATGGATCTGGAAAGGCAAGCCTTTTGAGATTAATTGCCGGTACGGCAGAACCTACAGAAGGTGAAATATATGTTAACAACGTATCTCTAAAAGGGTTGCATCTTAACCACTACAGGTCTCACTTAGGACAGTCCTTGGAGGAAGAGTCTCCTTTTGAGGGAACTTTATTGGAGAATATAACCTTTGGGGATACCACTATTTCAAGGGAAGATATTTCGTGGGCGATAGAGAATACGGGATTGTCTGACTTTGTTAAACGACAGGAACTTGGATTAAATACTTTTATTTTTCCAGAAGGAAAACAGATATCTTCTACGTTAGCAAAGAAAATCGTTTTGGCAAGAAGTATCGTGCGTAGACCAAGATTACTTATTTTGAACGATCCCTTTTATCAATTTGACAATGCAGAAGCGAAAAAAATCATGGATTTTTTATTGTTGCCAGAACAGCCTTGGGCCATTGTGGTTACTAGTCAAAACCCAAGATGGGCAAAACGCTGTGGCAGGATTATAACATTGGATAAGGGAAAATTAATCAGCGAAATATAAAACAATGCTCAACATTTCAAAGAGTAGTCTGAACAAGAAAGTAAGTCTTGAAGGCTATAAGTCTACTGAAAAGGTTTTTCATAAAAGACATTACAAGCACTTTAATCGATTCCTTAAGGTGTTTGCCGTAATTATGGTAGTCATATTGTTTTTACCCTGGACGCAAAATGTGAAAGGAGTCGGTTTTCTTACCACTTTGAGACCAGATCAAAGACCCCAGACCATACAATCACCCATACCGGGAAGAATTGAACGTTGGTTCGTGCAAGAAGGGGATTATGTAAAAAAGGGAGATACCATATTGTTTATATCGGAAATCAAGAACGAGTATTTTGACCCTATGTTAGTGGAAAGGACCAGCGATCAGATACGTGCCAAGTCTGCATCAGTGGTTTCGTATGAAGGCAAGGTAGGTGCACTTAACAATCAAATCGTTGCATTAAGCAGGGAACGGGAGTTGAAGTTGGAGCAGGCTCGGAACAAATTGTTACAGGCCAAGCTAAAGGTACAAAGTGATAGTATTGATTTAGAGGCCGCCAAGACCAACATAAAAATTGCCGAACGCCAGTTTGAGCGTACCGAGCAGCTAGAAAGTGAGGGATTAAAAGCGGTTACCGATGTGGAAGAAAAACGCCTCAAATTACAGGAAACGCAGGCGAAGTTAATTTCCCAAGAAAATAAACTCTTGGCCGCAAAGAACGAGGTAATTAATGCCGAAGTTGAAATTAACAGTGTGCAGGCCTCATATACAGATAAAATATCTAAGGCGCAGAGCGATATGTTTACTGCACAGTCCAGCCAGTTTGATTCCGAGGCCCAAGTGACCAAGCTCCAGAACGAGAAAACCAACTATGAAATGCGGAACGATATGTATTATATACGAGCACCGCAAAACGGGTTTATAAATAGGGCGATCCAAGGTGGTATTGGAGAAACATTCAAGGAGGGCGACCAGTTGGTAGGGATAATGCCGTCGGATTATGAAATGGCCGTAGAGACTTTTGTAGCGCCTATAGACCTACCTTTGATTCATTTGGGTGAAAAAGTAAGAATCGAGTTTGATGGTTGGCCTGCGATAATATTTAGTGGTTGGCCAAATGTATCCTATGGTACGTATGGCGGTAAAGTAGTGGCCATTGAGACATTTATCAGCGCAAATGGTAAATATAGGATCTTGTTAGCTCCTGATGAAAACGACCATGCCTGGCCAAAGGATATCAGGGTAGGTTCTGGTGCCAATACTATAGCTTTGTTGGAGGATGTGCCTATTTGGTTTGAACTATGGCGACAATTGAACGGATTCCCGCCTAATTATTATCAGCCAGCTAGTGCCCAAGCTAAACCGGTAAAGAAATAACGATGCGTAAAAGTTGTACTGTTTTACTTTTATTGATTGCTTTCGTTGGTCGGGCTCAAGTTCAGGATTCCATTGTACTTCAGTTTAACGAATACTTGGGGTATGTTAAACGGTACCACCCAATTGCAAAGCAGGCCCAATTGGCCATAAGTATGGGACAGGCAAATTTAATGAAGTCCCGTGGCGGTTTTGATCCCAAGATAGAGGTAGATTATGCACGGAAAGAGTTTAAGGGAACGCAATACTACGATGAGCTAAATGCTACTTTTAAAATACCTACATGGTATGGAATAGATTTAAAGGGAAATTTTGAGCAGAATGAAGGTGCTTTCTTAAATCCGGCGGAGACCGTGCCTACAGATGGTCTGTATAGTGCAGGAGTATCGGTGTCCCTAGGAAGGGGTTCTTGGATAAATGAACGAATGGCAACCTTAAAGCAAGCCAAACTTTTTAGGGAGCAATCCATGGCAGATCGCGATTTGTTGGTGAACCAAATATTGTTCGATGCCTCAGTAACCTATTTTAATTGGATACAAGCATACAGGGACAGTAAGGTTTTTGCTAATTTTCTAAACAATGCCCAAATAAGGTTTGTAGGTATCAAAAAAAGTGCGCTGGCCGGAGAAATTGCGGCCATTGATACCGTAGAGGCAAAAATTGCCGTTCAAAGTAGGGCACTGGAATTGGAGCAGGCAAATGTTAGATTCAGAAATAGATCATTAGAGCTTTCTAATTTCCTTTGGTTGAACGATAACGTGCCGCTAGAACTTCAGCCTAATGTGATACCAGAAGAAAATATTGCCTCCGATATAGATACTACTTTAGAAATATTAGGAAAACCTTTGGATAGTTTTACCATAGAGAATCATCCAAAACTAAGGTCTTTAGGTTTTAAGATAGATGGTTTACAGGTAGATAAGCGTCTAAAAATCAATAAGCTATTGCCTACTATAGATGTAGATTATAATTTTTTAACGGAAACGCCCGAGTTTATAAATTCCTTTGTTACGGAACAGTATAAAGGGGGACTCACTTTGCAGATGCCTTTGTTTTTGAGAAAGGAACGTGGAGATTTACGGCTTGCGAAGATAAAATTACAAGATGCGGAGTTTGAGTATGATAATGCCCAAATAGAAATTCGCAATAAGGTGCTCGCCATTTATAATGAGCTAGATTCTTTTGAGAACCAGAATATTCTTATAGATGATATTGTTATGAACTACAGGGTATTGCTATCCGCGGAGGAAAGAAAGTTCAGTTTTGGAGAAAGCTCCTTGTTCCTTATAAATTCTAGGGAGAGTAAACTCATAGATGCAGTGTTGAAACAGAATTCGGTTCAAAACAAATACTATTCCGCGAAGGCCAAGTTATTTAATAGTTTGGCTGTAAATCCTGAAAACCTTTAAGATTACGGTGTTGTACATTTACTTGAGGGAGCTATAACATCGTTGCTTACACCTAGTAAGCCTGCTGCGTTATAGGGATGCAATTTCTACTTATTAGTAACCAACGTTTTTTAATCGATAACAATTATAATAAATATAATAGTTATACTATTAAATTATAATATATTAACTATTGTTTAACGGATTATTGCTATCGAAATATATTTTGTGAAGTATTTTTGTATACTACACTAGACCAACAACCTAGTCGATTTATAGCAGAAATATATAAAAAGACAAATTGTATGAAGAAGAGCAGACCTGTGTTGTTTCCCGAGTTTATTGGTAACGAAAATATGTCATCTAAGATAGATATAGGATGGCAAGATATTAGACCTGGGCATAAGCTAAAAATTGGAAAACCATCTAATAGATATTATCAATATATCTCTCCCTCACTGAATTTTAAGGAGCATAGTTTGGAGAATCTAAAGGCTTTATTGGATTTGGAAGGAATTATGGTTTCTGTAAGAAGTATTTTGAAAATGAACAATGGAGAGTCATATGCTGTCCTGGCAAGGGAAGGAGAAGTTCCTTTTTCCAATAATAACATACATGTGTATGCGGAACTCAAAAAATCGCTTGATTCATTTGAGTTATTGGATGAATAATGCTACCCATAAATTGTAAACCGATTCTTATATGATTGTATTTGTGAATGTAACGGCAGTTACCATATAAAATTATTTAAGGTTGTAAATTGCGCTTTAAATTTTTTATAGAAGCAAACCTATAGTATCAAACTAATGATAAAACCTACGGAAGAACTCATTAAACAGGCCTTGGCCAAAGCAATTTCTTATACTGAATACAGAGCGCTAGTAGCTACATTGGCCCTGGAAGGTAAATCTACCGGTCCCGTACAGACAGATGATTTGGCAAACTATACAAAACTGAACGATAGGCGAATGCGGCGTTGGGATAAAATGGTAAAAATAAACGAGACAGTTGCACAAACCGTTGAAAGTATATACAAAAACCATACATGGCTAGTGTTGACCGAAAGTTGGTGTGGAGATGCCTCTCCGGCGTTGCCTGTTATGGAAAAGATAGCTAGTCTAAATGAGGGTATTACCTTCAGGGTGGCACTTAGGGATGAAAATGAGGCATTAATGGGCCGGTTTCTAACCAATGGTGGTATGTCTATTCCAAAACTTATTGTTTTGGATAATGCAAGTAAAAAAGTACTAGGAACTTGGGGTCCCCGTTCTGGAAATGCTACAAAACTGGTGGAGAATCATAAGGCTCTACACGGTACCATATTGCCACAATTTAAGGAGGAACTTCAGGTTTGGTACAATACTGATAAAGGGGAAAGTATTTTAAGAGAACTAGTAGAGCTACTTACTTTGGAATAAATAGGTAATTGTTCCTTTTTGATTTGGTTTGGATGCTTTGCTAAATCTAGCTTTTAAAGCATAGGCAATGGCATTCTCTACAAGACATCCGTTAGATGTCCCTGAGCTTTTTGCATTAAAACTGGCCTCCGTAACATAGCCATATGCATTAACCTCTATATTAACGACGACTTTCCCTCCTTCTATGCAGGTATATATAGGCGGTGGTAGTTTATAACTGTTTCTATCTACTAGGGAGTAGGATATGCTTGTTCTTTTTTCTGCCAGATAATTGGTGTATTCCTGTTTTTGAGCTTCTTTTTCTCCTAAAAACTGTTTTTGTTCTTCACGTTTTTTAGCAAGTTCCTTAATCTTGGCTGCGTATTCCGAGTCGTCAACTAAATCGTCGGATAAATCACTTGCATCAGAAGTTGCATTTTCTTCTAGAATTTCTTCAAATGTCTTTAGTGGTTCTGGATTCCCATAACTTGGTTTGGCCGTTTCGTTAAAAGCGGTATGGCTTTTAATGTCTTGGGCCTTGGACTGCTCCTCGTTAACTTGTTCTTCCTTGAGAATTTCCTCGAGTACCTCTTCGTCCAGAATCATTTCTACAACATAATCCTCATCCTTCTCGGTTTTTTCTCCTAATTGGATAGAATAGAGTATCAATACAACAATTGCCATGGTAAACACTGTGCATATTAGAGATAATTGTTGCCTGTTTAAATTCATGAATATATAACTGTAATATTTAAAAAATAGTACAAAAACAAACTAAACTTATAGAGTTTAAGAGTCTATTTCTTTCAATACTATTTCTTCAAAAGTCATTGGGTCTAGGGCATTATCTACGTTGTAAACCCCTATTTTGGTTCTTCTAAGGGAAGATAAATACGCTCCCGAATTTAAAGCTTTTCCAAAATCATGTGCAACGGAACGAATATAGGTTCCTTTACTACAAACAATGCGGAAGCTAATTTGGGGAAATGCTACACCAGTAATTTCAAATTCGGTTATCATTATTTTTCGGGTCGGTATGGCCACTTGCTTACCTTCGCGCGCGTATTCGTACAATCTTTTACCGTCTTTTTTTAGTGCTGAAAATATTGGTGGGGCCTGGTCTATTTCACCAATAAATTTCGCTGTGGTTTCCCGTATGAGTTGCTCGGTGATATGATTGGTATTAAATGTGTGGTCTATTTCTGTTTCCATGTCATAGGAGGGTGTGGTAGCCCCCAGGATTAGGGTACCTGTATATTCTTTTTCCAGGCCTTGGAATTCGTGTATTTTTTTAGTGTGCTTGCCAACGCATACCAGAAGAAGGCCAGTTGCAAGTGGGTCTAGCGTCCCTGCATGGCCTATTTTAATCTTCTTTAAGCTGAAGCGTTTTTTTAATACCCATTTTAGTTTGTTTACCGCCTGAAAAGAGGTCCACTGCAATGGCTTATCTATCAATAGCAACTCACCGTTTAAGTAGTTTTCTTTTGTTTTCACGTTTTTTCAGGTATTTAGTAAGTGTAACGCCTAGTCGAAATCTGTTTTCTGCTCTTCTCTAAAAAAGCCAAAAGCAGCACCGCTATATGTCAAATACCTATCCAAGGCAGTTTAAATTTTAATTGGGCAGACAGCCCTAAGCATTCATAAAACTGTAGACAATGGCAATAAGGCCAACAACCAAACAGTAGATGGCAAAATAGCTTAATTTACTTTTTCGAACCAGTTGTATCATCCAAGTGCAGGCAGCTAGACCGGCAAGAAAAGCAGCTGTAAAACCCGCTCCCATGGCTATATTGTTTTCACCACTTAACGTAAGATCTCCGCTAAGTATATCTTTAGCAATTTTACCAAAAATCAAGGGGACTACCATTAAGAAAGAAAAGCGTGCAGCTTTGGATTTGTCTACGCCTAAAAGTACAGATGTAGATATGGTAGCACCGCTTCGAGAGATTCCGGGCAGCATCGCAATAGCCTGTGAAACTCCTACAATAAAGGCATTTTTAAAACTCACCTTTTTATCGGTATCCCTTGCTTTGTCGGCAAAGTAAAGTAACACTGCAGTAATCAACAACATAAAGCCCACAAATCGAATATTACCGCCAAAAAGAGCTTCTAATTGTTCTTCAAAAAATAATCCTACGAACACCGCTGGCAACATGGAAATAATAATCTTCACAGAAAACTGACTTTCTTCGTTCCATTGGAATTGTAAAAGGCCACTTATAATTTCCCAAACATCTTTTCTGAATACGACAATGGTGCTCAAGGCGGTTGCAAAATGGAGTATTACGGTAAAAAGGAGACTTTCTTCCGGTACCGAATTATCTCCAAGTATGGCTTTACCTAATTCTAAATGGCCACTAGACGATACGGGTAAAAATTCTGTTAACCCTTGGATTATACCCAGGATAATTGCATCCAAAATTTCCAATTAGTTTTTGGTTTTATGCGGATTCAACAAAATGGCATAAACTTCTATCCCTAAACCTATGAGTACTAAAGTAGGAGCTAATCGAATTCTTCTAAAGCTGTATATTTCAGGATTAAACACATTTGGGTCATCTGTTCCCCCACCACTCATCAATATAAAGCCCAAAGTAATCAAGACTAATCCTATAAACATAAAAAGATAATTTTTCTTTTGGAAGATAAATTCCTGTTTTGGGACCGATTGCATATGTTTCTTCTTACTCATGATACAAAGTTACTAAAGTTGGTGAATAAGTGTATAATCGGCAGTAAATAAAACCTGTAAACCTATACAAAGCATTAAAAATACAATGGGCTTAATAATAGAGTTCGTCAGTTCTTAGGTTTAAAAAGCGTTGTGTTGCAAAATAGGTGCTTGTTAACGAGATAAGAATTCCTAGCACAAAAACCCCAATTAGTAAGCTAATTATGATGTACGGATCGTCTAAAAGCCCTAGATCTTGAAAGTTAGTGTTTAGGTAATAAAGTACACCGCCAATAGCAATCAAGGCCAACACAGCTCCCAACATACCTAGTTTTACATTTTGCCAAATAAATGGCCTTCTGATAAAGGTTTTTGTAGCGCCTACCATTTGCATGGTCTTAATTACAAATCGCTTGGAATAGATAGATAATCGAATAGAACTGTTGATCAATAAGACTGCGATAAAGGTAAAAATAGCGCTTGCCGTTAAAATCCAAAAACCGATTTTCTCCACACTTTTGGCTACCATCCCTACCAATACCTTGTCGTAGCTTACTTCATCTACGTATGTTTTTTCGGAGAGCGTTTGGGCAATCTCGGTCACTTTTTCCTCCGTAACAAAATCGGCCTTTAGATTTACATCAATGGAGTTTTTTAAGGGATTGTAGCCTAGGTAATCAACAAAATCTTCCCCAATATCCTCGCTATGTTGTTTGGCCGCTTCTTCTTTGGATACATATACTGCAGACTTTGTATACTCGGACATAGCGAGGGTCTTCTGTAACTGTTCCACTTCGATTTCTTTGGCGTTTTCCTTCAAAAATATAGAAATGGTAATCTGTTCTTTGGAGCGATCCGCCATTTTCTGCGTGTTCAACACCAAAAGACCCAAGATTCCCAATAAAAAGAGTACTAAGCCAATGCTAAGCACCACTGAGAAATAGGAGGAGATAAGCTTTCGCTTCTGGTAATTTTCAAAAGAAGTGCTCATAAGGCTAATTAAGTAGTGTAAAAATAGGAAAGTAATGTGAAATGAGCCACAACAATTAACACTGCAATTGGAGAAATGGATGTGTTATCGATTTTAAGAATGCTTTTCTATGATACACAATAAATCATTATCGTTTCAGAACAAAATATCCGTTACGCAGGGTGCCATCTGCCTGTAAGCGATACCAGTAATTCCCGGAAGGCATTTGGGCGCCATTAAAAGTGCCATCCCAAGATGGGTTGTTCTGATTTGTGATTTTTAATAATTGGCCAAACCTATTAAAAATAGAAAGCTCATACGAGTTGAGAAATTCCAGGCCCTCTACCAAAAACAGGTCATTTGTGCCATCGGCATTCGGGGTAAAGAATTTAGGAATGACCAAATGAATAAATTCTTGACTTATAACCCCGCAGTTGTTCCCATAGCTGATATTAAGGATATACCTGCCGCCTTTAATTGATTCAAAAATTGGACTATCCTGAAACGGACCGTTGTCCAATGCAAATTTGAAGTTTCCTAAAGTTTCCAAATCGATTATAATATCTGGGCCATTTGAACTGATACCATTGATTAGGGGAAGTGTTACAGGTTCTACCCATATTTTTTTGGTATTGGAACAGCCTTCCGAGTTGGTTATTAAAACCGAGTATTCTCCTGCAGATGTTACTATAATTTCTTCTGTAGTCTCCCCCGTATTCCAAAGGTAGGTCACGTTTTTTAGATTTGCCGACAGGGTAATGTTGTTCCCTTCGCATATTTCTATTGTTTCATCTGTAACCCGTGGTACTTGGTTAATCGTATAATTAAGGGATATTCTTGTATCCGAGGCACAATTTAGGGTTCCGGATACGCTTTCTGCGTAGTAGGTTCCGGAGGCAACTGGAGTGTAACTAAGACTATTTTCCAATAAAGGAGTTCCTCCTGCGGGCGAACTATACCAGTTAATCCGGGCACCATCAAGGACGGATACGGTTAAAGGTGTGTTCTCATTTTCGCAGCGGCTTATATCACCATTGCTAATTGGTGCCATTGGAGTAGGGGTAATTATAATTTCGAAAACATCGGAAGTGACGTTACAAAGGTCGTTATTCAGGTTTACTGGGTCTTCTGCTACTTTTGTTCTAAAATAGGTAGTAGTAGTAACAGGTGGGGTATTGAAACTATTAGTGTTTTCGCCTTGGATATCTGTCCAAACTGCTCGGTCGCTACTTTCTTGCCATTGATACGCATAATTGGTAAAAATAGAGCCGTCCGGTGTAGCCTGTAATGTAGTGGTAATACTACCCTGATTCTCGCAATAAATAAGTCCAGTTTCGTTTTCGCTGTCCGTTAGGGTGATGGCATCGCCACAAGAGCTAAAAGAAATATCATCGATTGCAAGATCATTACCACAGCCTCCGTTGGCGTTGTTTCTCATTTTTAGGATAACTGAGGTCTGTGCGGCAAGGGTTTTGAAAACTAAGGCATAATTTTCCCATTTAGGTGTGTTACGGTTCGGAATATCACCGGTATCTCCTTGTGCAAGAAGATTGGTGTCGGTTGCGTCCCAGATTTGGAAGCGTACATTTATTGGAATTCCATTACCCTCACAAGAATTTTGAGGCAGAAGGTTAACGAGCCATGCGGAAAATTCATAGGTGGTGTTCTCACAAAGTCCCGTTACAGTGCGTCTGTAGAATTCTCCTGCGGTGAAACTAGCATTTACAATAAGTGATTTTCCGTTCGTGTCTCCAGGTGTGCGATCACTTACGTTATGCCAATTATAATAATTTGTAGTACTGGAAATCGTATAATCACCATCACTAGGGATTCCAGTAGTAAAATTATAATTGGTGGTCCCAGTTGGCAGGGCAGGGCCATCGATAGGGCCGGCGCCAAAGTCTTCCGTAAAGATAGGAGTGCCCGAGTTTCCGGTGCAAAATCCAAGTTGCCCTGTCAATTTGTTGGAGAAAAAACCAATAAGACAGCAGAGTATAAATAGGGATTTGGGATACCTGTTTTTCACATCCCTAAAGATACTACTTTTGAATAAAGGGTACTGTTTTCGGGCTAAATTGGACTAGAAAAGGGTTAATCATCAATATCTTTTTAACTTTCATTGATTACACCTATTTTTGCCCCGCAAAATAAGGGCATGCCAAAGCGTTGAAAGAATTTTTTTGGTGTGATTTCAGGTTTTTTATACAGAATCCTATGAACTACGATTTTAATGCAATAGAAGAGAAGTGGCAAGCGTATTGGGCCAAAAATCAAACATTTAAGGCAGAGAATAAGTCTGATAAGGAAAAATTCTACGTATTGGATATGTTTCCTTATCCATCTGGTGCGGGCCTCCATGTAGGTCACCCCTTAGGATATATTGCCAGTGATATTTATGCCCGTTATAAAAGACATAAAGGGTTTAATGTATTACATCCGCAAGGATACGATTCTTTTGGTCTGCCCGCAGAACAGTATGCGATACAAACAGGGCAGCATCCTGCCATAACTACGGCAGAGAATATAAAGACCTACAGAAGACAACTTGATCAATTGGGTTTTTCTTTTGATTGGAGCAGGGAAGTACGAACTTCTGATCCCAGTTATTATAAATGGACACAGTGGATTTTTATTCAATTGTTCAATTCATGGTATAATAAGGAAACCGATAAGGCCGAGGATATAAAGACATTGGTTGCTAAGTTTAAGGCTGATGGAAACACTAAAGTTAATGCGGTCTGCGATGATACCGTTGAACCATTTACAGCGGCAGATTGGGAATCATATTCCGATATAAATAAACAAGAAATTTTATTAAAATATAGACTGACATACTTAGCCGAAAGTGAAGTAAACTGGTGCCCAGCGTTAGGAACGGTACTGGCAAATGATGAAATTGTAAACGGAGTTTCGGAACGTGGAGGACATCCGGTTATCCGTAAAAAGATGACGCAATGGAGCATGCGCATCTCAGCCTATGCACAGCGATTATTGGACGGCTTAAACAAGATAGATTGGCCACAGCCCTTAAAAGATTCACAGATCAATTGGATCGGTAAATCTGTAGGGGCATCGGCTGTATTTAATGTAAATGATCATGATGCTGTCATTGACGTCTTCACTACCCGCCCAGACACTATCTTCGGGGTTTCTTTCATGACTTTGGCACCAGAGCACGAATTAGTGACACGGATAACCACGGAGGAACAAAAAGCTGAGGTGGACGCTTATATAGAAGCAACGGCCAAACGTTCGGAACGAGATCGTATGGCAGATGTAAAAACCATTTCCGGTGCTTTTACGGGTGCTTATGCTGAACATCCGTTTACAAAAAAGCCCATACCTATTTGGATTGGTGATTACGTATTGGCGGGTTACGGAACCGGTGCAGTAATGTCCGTTCCTTGTGGAGATCAACGCGATTATGATTTTGCAAAACATTTTAATATTCCCATCCCAAACATTTTTGAAGGTGTGGATATTTCTGAAGAAGCCTTTGCCGAAAAGGAAAAGGTAGTGATTGCGAATTCTGATTTTCTAAATGGATTAGGACAAAAAGAGGCGAGTAAAATAGCGATACAAACCTTAGAAACTTTAGGCCAAGGAGAGGGGAAGATAAACTACCGGTTGCGCGATGCCGTGTTTAGTCGCCAACGGTATTGGGGAGAGCCATTTCCGGTATATTATGATGCTGATGGAATGCCACAAATGATTGACCCAGAATTTCTGCCGATAACATTACCAGAAGTAGAAAAATACTTACCGACGGAAACAGGAGAGCCACCATTGGGCAACGCTACCGAATGGGCGTGGTGTACTAAAGAGAATAAAGTGGTTTCCAACAGTGAAATAAACAATACATGTACATTTCCTTTGGAATTGAACACCATGCCGGGCTGGGCAGGAAGTTCACAGTATTTTAACCGCTACATGGACCCTCAAAACGACACGGAAATCTTCTCTGAAGCGGCCATTAACTACTGGCAAGATGTGGATTTATATATAGGCGGTAGCGAACATGCTACGGGGCATTTATTGTATTCCCGTTTTTGGCAAAAATTCATGTTTGATAAAGGTCTGGTGCCTAAAGATGAATTTGCAAAGAAGCTGATCAATCAAGGGATGATTACGGGGACTAGTGCTTTTATTTATAAGGATATTGATGATAATAAAGTCTATTCTAAAGGAAAGTCAAATAATAAGAATGTTATTCCTATTCACGCAGATGTTTCCTTGGTAAATGCCTCTGATGAATTAGATGTGGAGGCTTTCAAAAAGGGGAAGCCAGAGTACAAGAATGCTGAGTTTGTTTTGGAAGATGGTAAATATATCGTAGGCCGAGAAGTCGAAAAAATGTCCAAATCCAAATACAATGTGGTGAACCCAGATGCTATTTGTGAGGAGTATGGGGCGGATAGTTTGCGGTTGTATGAAATGTTTTTAGGGCCTTTGGAGCAATCCAAACCTTGGAATACCGCAGGTATTACCGGAACGCATTCCTTCTTGAAAAAACTATGGCGTTTATATCATTCAGGTGCTGATAGTTCTTTTGCCGTTTCGGAGGAAACACCATCTAAAGATGGGTTAAAAACATTACACAAGACCATAAAAAAAGTAGAAGAAGATATAGAGAGCTTTAGTTTCAATACCTCCGTTTCTACCTTCATGATTTGTGTAAATGAACTATCCAGTCAAAAATGTACCAGTAGGGTAATTCTAGAACCCTTGGCTATTTTGGTATCGCCCTATGCGCCGCATATTGCAGAGGAGCTTTGGGAGAAACTGGGGCATACCGAGTCTATTGCAACTGCACCTTTCCCAAAATTTGAGCCGAGCTATTTGGTAGAGAGCACCAAGGAATATCCTATTTCCTTCAACGGTAAAATGCGCTTTAAACTGGAACTATCCTTAGATTTAAATAAAGATGAAATTGAGGCCGTTGTTATGAAGCATGAAAAAACCAAAGATCAGTTGCAGGGTAGAACACCTAAAAAAGTAATAATCGTGCCCGGGAAAATAGTAAATATTGTTGGTTGACCAACTGCTAGCTTTCAGAATAATTATAACGTTTACAATACCAGAAGCAAATGCACTACATGGAAACAATAGGTCTGATTGCCGCTAGCTTAACCACGTCTGCCTATGTTCCGCAGGTATATAAAACTTGGAAGGAGAAATCAACTAAAGATATCTCCTTAAGCATGTATGCTGTTTTATTGTCTGGTGTTCTCCTATGGTTGGTATATGGGATTTATTTAAAAAGTGTTCCTATTGTATTGTCAAATATCATCACTGCTATATTGCTATTATTTATGCTTTTCTTAAAATTAAAATACAAATAGCACAACACACCCCCTAAAAAATAAGGGGTGTGTTGTATTTATTATAATAGTTTACCCAGCTACCCCTTCTTTTTATCGAATATTTCTTTCATTATCATATTAATTGTTACAACTTAGCCGTATAATCTAAAATGATAGCATAATGATTGTTGGTATTCCTAAGGAGATTAAGAACAATGAAAGTCGGGTAGGGATGACCCCTGCCGGAGTTTTTGAAATGGTAAAGCACGACCATGTTGTATATGTTCAGTCTGGAGCTGGAGACGGCAGTGGTTTTTTTGACGCTGATTATGAACATGTTGGAGCTGTAATTTTTGAAACAATCGAAGAAATATATGCTATTGCCGAGATGATAGTAAAGGTCAAAGAGCCGATTGCCGTGGAATATGGGTTAATACGAGAAGGTCAGATTTTATTCACCTATTTCCATTTTGCTTCCAGTGAACCTTTGACCAAAGCCATGATCGAGCAAAAAGCAATTTGTATTGCGTATGAGACTGTTGAAGATGAGGAAGGTACCTTACCTTTGTTAACACCAATGTCCGAAGTTGCAGGAAGAATGGCCATTCAGCAAGGCGCCAAATATTTAGAGAAACCAGTGAAAGGACGGGGTGTGTTGTTAGGCGGTGTTCCTGGTGTAGCTCCGGGCAAGGTTTTGGTCTTAGGAGCCGGAGTGGTAGGGATACAAGCTGCAAAAATGGCAGCAGGTTTGGGCGCTCACGTTACCATTATGGATATTAATATGAAACGATTGAGGTATGCCAACGATGTGATGCCGCCCCACGTAGTAACCGAGTTTTCAAACGAATACAATATCAGAAAACATATTAAAACACATGACCTTATCATAGGTGGCGTATTGTTGAAAGGCAAGAAGGCTCCAAATCTGATAACAAGGGATATGCTGAAAGAAATGCGACCTGGAACGGTTATCGTAGATGTAGCGGTAGACCAAGGTGGTTGTGTGGAGACCACAAAACCAACGACTCACGAAGATCCTATCTATATTATTGATGATGTAGTACATTATTCGGTAGCCAATATGCCAGGGGCGGTACCTTATACCTCCACTGTAGCATTGACCAACGTAACATTGCCTTATGCAGTTCGATTGGCAAATTTTGGTTGGGAAATGGCTTGTGAAAAAGATGCTAGCTTAAAAAAGGGTCTTAATATTATCTCTGGTAAGGTAGTATATCAAGAAATTATAGAAGCTTTTGGTTGGGAAGAAATCCTTGCTTAAAAGTACATTTTGTCAGTATTTCGAACCTCTCCAGACCTTTTACAGCGTTAAAAGGTTTTGGCGGGGTTTTTGCTTTTAGGTAATCGATTTCTTTAACAGATGGGAATCTTTAGTATATTTAATTTGAAATTTAAAAGTTGAAACGTTATGATGGGATATTATATATTGATAGGTGCTATTGCTTTAGTAAGCTGGTTGGTAAGTAGCCGACTTAAGAGTAAGTTTAAGCATTATTCAAAAGTGCATCTGCAAAATGGGATGAGTGGTGCCGAGATTGCCCAAAAAATGTTGGATGACCATGGTATTCGCGATGTGAAAGTCGTTTCTACTCCTGGGATGCTAACAGACCACTACAATCCTAAAAACAAAACGGTAAACTTAAGTGAAGGAGTGTACAACCAAAGAAATGCATCTGCTGCTGCTGTTGCGGCTCATGAGGTAGGGCATGCCGTACAACACGCCACTGCTTATGAGTGGTTGGGAATGCGTTCCAAATTAGTGCCTATTGTTAGTGTAACGTCAAGTATGTCTACTTGGGTAGTTTTTGGTGGTTTGGCTCTTGGAGCAGCTGCTGGAGTTGGTTTTGGGTATTGGGTGGCAGTTGCTGGATTGGTAATGATGAGTTTTGCCACGTTGTTTAGTTTTATAACCTTACCAGTGGAGTACGATGCTAGCAATAGGGCTTTGGCATGGCTAAAGAACAAAAATGTAGTTACCCAAGCGGAATATGCAGGTTCTGAGGATGCGTTGAAATGGGCTGCAAGAACATACCTTGTCGCTGCAATAGGTTCCTTGGCAACTTTGGTCTATTGGGGTCTTCAAGTGTTTGGAGGTAGAGATTAGAGAATGTTGAAAGAATTTAAAAGCCTGTCGGTTTTATACTGAACAGGCTTTTTTTTGCATATTAGCTAGATAGAAACTACCTTAAAATATTTGCGGGTCGACTTAATGATTGGTTCGTATCTACTAAATCGTAATCTGTCGGTCTATTTGTTGTGCGAGGGAAATAAAAGTCTCTGTTCTAGAAACACCTTCTATCTGCTGTATTTCCTTATTTAACACATGCATTAAGTGTTCGTTGTCCTTGCACAAAATTTTTATGAGGATGGACCAATTGCCGGTGGTATAGTGGCATTCTAATACTTCCGGTATTTTTTCCAATTGTTTGACTGCAACAGGATTACTCATGGCCTTGTCCAAATAAATACCAATATAAGCCATGGTGGTGTATCCCATTACTTTGGGATTAATAACAAATTTCGAACCTGCCAAAAGGCCTGAAGCCTCTAATTTTCGTAATCTTTGGTGAATAGCCGCACCGGATATACCAATGTTCCGGGCAATTTCTAGTACAGGTTTGCGAGCATCCTCCATTAGGAATCTTAGGATTTTCTTGTCTATACCATCTATTTTAACATTTTGACTGGATGATTTCATATTCGACGTATCAATTTGAAATCAAAAATAGATAAAATACTGTTGTTTTGTTAGCTCCTGTAAAGAGGTAAGATTAAAGGTATGTATTAGCTCGCTACCGTATCCGGATTATATCCTAAGTAGGGTACATGATGCTCCTTGAAACGAATACCATAGTTTTCCAATTCCTTAAGGATTGGGGTATATACCTCTTTTGAAATAGGAATCTGTACCCCAGGGGCGGTAATCTTTTTGTTTAAAATAAGCAGGGTGGCAATAGCTACAGGAAGTCCTACGGTTTTTGCCATGGCCGTATGGGTTCTGTCTTCACCAAGCACCACCATGTTGGAATCTATTTGTTCTTTTTTGCCATTTACTTCGTAGCCAAATTTATGGTACATAACAATCATGTCCTTATCCTCTGGTGCTAACGTCCAACTATCTTCCAGTATTTTTTGTAGAATTTGTGCTGGTGTTGCATCTTTAATTCCAATACGTTTTTCAGTATCAAAAATGTTTAGTTCGGTAAGCTTGTCCCACATAATATCGTCTTGGTCTATTTTAAGGTAGTGCCGTAATTTAAGCTCAACCGAGTCGGTTGGTGAATATGGTAAAAATAGGTTTACAAATTGGCGATAGGTCATGTTTTCCGAATCTTCTACGATATAACTATCGTCCGTCATCCCTAATTGCACGAACATATTCCATGCTTTGGAAAAACCTACCCTTCGCATGGTACCTCTGTAAATAGTAAGTGCATTTTGCAATCCGTATGCTTCTTTATAATTTAGGGAATCTCGGTTAGCATAGCCTTCAAACCGGCCATAGCCATCAATTTCAAAAAACTCTGTTCTGCGAAATAATTTATGATAGGGGATAAATTTATAGGTTCCTTCCTGAATAAATTTTGCAGTTCCGCCCTGGCCTGCCAAAACCACATTTCTAGGGTTCCAAGTAAACTTATAGTTCCATAGGTTGTTGTCCGATTCTGGTGCTACCAAACCGCCGGTAAAAGATTCGAACAAGAGAATTTTACCTCCCTTGGCTCTAATACGGTCAATGACTTGCATGGCACTCATATGATCAATCCCTGGATCTAGACCTATCTCGTTCATAAAAACTAATCCGTTTTCATTAGCCGCCTTGTCCAGTTCCATTATTTCGGGACTTACATAAGACGCGGTAACCAAATGTTTCTTGAATTTGATACAATCTTCCGCTACTTTGATATGAAATCTCGCTGGAAGCATAGAAACAACAATGTCTGCATTTTTGATTGCTGCTGCGCGTTCCTCGTTCTTAAAAACGTCTAAGCAAATTACGCTACAGTTAGGATGTGCTGTTATGTTCTTTGGTATGGCGTCAGGGTTCAAATCCCCTATGGTAAGATGTAACGATTCACTTACCGATTTATCCAAGAAATAATCTAATAAATACGAGGTGGATTTACCAGCACCTACTACCAAAATTTTTCGCGACATATGTATTGCTTACTTTTGTTATAGAACGATGAACTAAGGTATCAAATTGTTATATTTTTAAAAAATTAACAAAGATAAGTTATGAACAAAACAATATTTGTGACAGCATGTTTTTTAGGGCTAGTAGCGGTGGTGTTAGGTGCATTTGGCGCACATGGATTGCAGAAACTTGTGGATGCCAAGGCGGTTACAAGTTTTGAAACTGGCGTTCGGTATCAGATGTACCATATTTTTTTTCTGTTTGTAGTAGGACTGCTCCCAAGTGTAAACGAGCGTATAAAATGTATTATTTTTTACTTGGTAATTGCTGGAATTGCGCTTTTCTCTTTTTCTATTTATCTGTTGGCTATGAACAGTTTGTTTGAGTTTGATTTTAGGGCGATCGCTTTTATAACACCTATTGGAGGGGCTTTACTTATTACAGCTTGGGGTGTGTTTGGTTATAGCATATTTAAAGGTAAATAGACCATATTTGGTTTTTAACGTACCTTAGGTCATTGCTGAAACTCAATAGATTTGTATTTATGAACAGGACAAAATTGATAGGTCGCATACTAGGCCCACTATCTTTCTTTTTAATACTATTCTTTTTCCATCCTGTAGGACTTTCCCAAGAAGCGAATGCCGTTTTGGCAACCACGGTTTGGATTGCCATTTGGTGGATTACAGAGGCCATACCTATTGCCGTGACCGCCCTGCTTCCGCTGGTCTTGTTTCCTTTGTCCGGTGGATTAGAGTTGTCATCGACCGCTGCTTCTTTTGGTCATAAATATGTTTTTCTCTATATGGGTGGCTTCATTATCGCTATTGCCATTGAAAAATGGAATCTACATAAACGTATTGCTTTAACAATCATCAATTTTATTGGCTCGGATGTGCGTAAAATTATTTTGGGCTTTATGGTGGCTACCGCTTTTTTATCTATGTGGATATCCAATACTGCAACCTCTGTAATGATGCTTCCCATTGGCATGGCTATTATCAAACAACTTAGGGATAATCCGGATACTGTTGAAGATGAGAACCAAACGTTCGGTAAAGCCCTAATGTTGGCCATAGCCTATAGTGCTTCAATTGGTGGGGTAGCTACATTGATTGGTACACCTCCCAATTTGGTTTTGGCAGGTGTCGTTTTAGATACCTACGATTATGAGATTACCTTTATGCAATGGTTCAGTTTTGGTCTGCCCATTTCAATTATCCTTCTTTTTATCTGTTGGAAATACCTGACTCGCTATGCTTTTAAGTTTAAACAAATCCAATTTCCTGGAGGAAAGAAAGAGATTAAACGACAATTAAATCAATTAGGCGCCTTATCCTACGAGGAAAAAATGGTGGCTTTTGTTTTTGCGTTCACTGCCTTTTGTTGGATATCCAGATCTTTTTTACTGCAAAAATTCCTTCCTGCATTGGACGATACCATTATTGCCATATTTTTTGCTATTGTTTTGTTTTTGGTTCCGGCAAAAAATAAAAGAGAGCATTTGATTAACTGGTCAGAGGCAGTAAAAATGCCATGGGGCATTATTTTACTCTTTGGAGGAGGAATGGCCTTGGCCAAGGGTTTTGAAGTAAGTGGACTGGCTGTTTGGATTGGTAGTCAAATGACGGCACTCTCTGGACTTCCCATTTTACTTCTGATACTGATACTCGTTGCAGCCGTTAATTTCCTAACCGAGATTACATCAAACTTAGCAACTACTGCAATGCTTTTGCCCGTACTGGCACCTATGGCACTGACCATAGATGTGCACCCTTTTGCTTTAATGGTAGGTGCTGCCGTTGCCGCTTCGTGTGCATTTATGCTCCCAGTGGCAACGCCACCTAACGCCGTAGTATTTGGTTCTGGGTATCTTCGGATTCCCGATATGGTGCGCAAAGGTTTCTTCATGAATATTGCATCTATTTTAATGGTAACGGTATTTGTATACTTTGTCTTACCGGGATTATGGAATCTTGTAATAGATACATTTCCTGAACAGTTGAAAAAATAATAGTTTTATTGATTCCCGACAAGTTCAAAGGGTACGGACTTAAAAGTTTTTTAAATGTCGACTTCTTGCATGAAATAGATTTTATACTCAAGCTATCAGGAATCTAAACCATGCTAGCTTCGGATACATTTGATTTTATCATTACGGGAGAGGGAAAGTTAATTAAGCAGACCTCTTAACGGAGAACTAATACAAGGCGTACTAAATTTAGCAAAGAAATTTGAGATTTCTGTTATCGCCGTTTGAGGACAACTAAATATCGATAAAGTTATCTTAGAGGGAATGGATATTTTCGATGTCATCTAAATTTAGAATAAGAAAAATCCGCTTTCCTTTAAGGGGAAAAACGCCCAAGAGTTTTTGGAACACGCAATAAAAGAATTATGTAAAAAGATAGGATAATTCAGCTATTGGACTTATTTCAACCCACTATTATATAGTGATAAAATCGTAAAATAAGCATTATTTTTTATCAAAACCACAATATAACGAGGTGTTTTTTGATTTAAATATAAGTTCTTATAAAAAATGAATTGTTATTTTCAATAGTTTTTATTGTGAAATAGGGATACTGCAATTCAACCGATACCTCTTTCATTATAGCTTAAAATCAACTTGCTTGAGATATAATTTTAATAGCTTTGTGCAAACAAAATTCTGAATTTATGACTGCATCGGACCAGAATACGAAAACGATTTCGTTGAAAAATTATGGTATTACGCACGAGAACATCCATTACCAACTAAGTCCCGCTCAACTACAGGCGATAACTGTGGAAAATAAAATGGGTGTTGAAACAGCTAACGGTACTTTGGCTGTAAATACAGGGGAGTTTACGGGAAGGTCACCAATGGATAGGTTTATTGTAAAAGATAGTATTACAGAAGATAAGGTATGGTGGGGAAATATTAACATTCCTTTTCCAACAGATTCCTTTGATGCCTTGCACAAAAAAGTTATTGCTTATTTGAACGATAAAGTAATTTTTGTACGTGACAGCTACGCTTGTGCCGATCCAGAGTATAAACTAAATATAAGGGTAATAAATGAATATCCTTGGTCTAACATGTTTGCTTACAATATGTTTTTAAGGCCTACGGAGAAGGAGTTGGAAAGCTTTTCCCCGGAATGGACCGTAATCAATGCACCTGGTTTTATGGCGAATCCATCCGAGGACGGTACCAGACAGCATAATTTTGCGATTCTTAATTTTACTAAAAAGATAGCCTTAATAGGAGGTACCGGCTATACAGGAGAAATAAAAAAAGGAATATTTTCTGCCCTCAACTTTATACTGCCTGTAGATAAGAATACCTTACCGATGCATTGTTCTTCCAATGTTGGAAAAGAAGGAGATACCGCTATTTTCTTTGGTTTATCCGGGACGGGCAAAACCACTTTGTCTACCGATCCAAACAGGGAACTTATTGGAGATGATGAACATGGTTGGACCAGCAAGAATACCGTTTTTAATTTTGAAGGGGGATGCTATGCAAAAGTCATTAACTTATCGGAGGAGCAGGAGCCAGAAATTTATGGTGCTATAAAACCGGGTGCCATATTGGAAAATGTTGTTTTGGATGGCAACAGAAATGTTGATTTTGCCGACACCTCAATCACACAAAATACAAGGGTAAGCTATCCTATTTACCATATAGAGAATATTAGGCAACCATCTATTGGAGAGAACGTTAAGAATATTTTCTTTTTAACAGCAGATGCTTTTGGCGTATTGCCTCCGATTTCCAAGCTTACACCTAGCCAAGCGGCATATCATTTTATTTCTGGATATACGGCAAAGGTTGCGGGAACTGAAGCCGGTGTTGTAGAACCACAACCTTCTTTTTCCGCTTGTTTTGGTGCGCCATTTATGCCTTTACATCCAACAAAGTATGCAGATATGCTTAGTAAGAAAATGAAGGAGAGCGGTGTAGCAGTTTGGTTAGTGAATACAGGTTGGACAGGAGGTCCTTATGGTATAGGGACACGAATGAAATTGAAATATACCAGGGCTATGATCAGTGCTGCCTTAAACGGTGATTTGGGATTATACTCATACGACAAGTACCATATACATTCTGTTTTTGGAGTAGCCCAACCAAGGGAATGCCCAGGTGTTCCAACAGATGTGCTTAGTCCAAGAACCACATGGAACGATGATCAAAAATATTACACCACTGCGTTTAAGTTGTCGAACGCCTTTAGGGAAAATTTCAAAAAGTTCGAAAGTTATGCCAGTGAGGAGATAAGAAGAGGGGGTCCACAGCGGTATGGATTTTAGATAATACCTGATAAGCATAAAAAAACCGGCATTAATGTCGGTTTTTTTTATGCTGTACAATCGGTAACTTTTGCTATTTATTAACGCTTGTAATATATTTTTGCAATGCCATGGTCATTGATGGAGTTTCAGGGGTCGGAGCTTGGATATCTATTCTAAGTCCAGCTCCCGTCGCAGCATTTACCGTAGAATTTCCAAATACGGCTATTCTTGTTTCCTTTTGTTCAAAATCTGGAAAATTCTGAAGTAAAGATTCGATTCCAGAAGGGCTAAAGAATACTAATATGTCATAATAAACATTTCTTAAATCGGACAAATCGCTAATTACAGTTTTATAAAAAATACCCCTTTTCCAAGAAATATCTAGCGTGTCTAGTGTTTCCGGCACGGCAGGTTTCAAAGCGTCCGAAGAGGGCAAAAGGAATGTCTCGTCCTTATATTTCTTAATGAGCGGCACCAATTCTGAAAATTGTCTTTTACCTACGTAAATTTTACGCTTTCTATACACGACATATTTTTGAAGGTAATAGGCAACAGCTTCGGATTGACAAAAATATTTCATACTGTCCGGAACTTTAAAACGCATTTCTTCGGCGATCCTAAAGAAATGATCCACCGCATTTCTGCTGGTGAGTATGATGGCGGTAAACTCCTTAGGGTCAATCTTTTGTTGGCGAACACTTTTTGCATCCACAGCTTCGACATGTATAAACGGTCTAAAATCTACCTTAATTTTCTCCTTATCAATAAGCTTGGAATACGGAGAATTTTCCATTTTTGGTTCAGGTTGAGAGACCAAAATCGTTTTTACTTTCATATGTCGCTCTATTTGAGAAGGCTTCCTATTATTATTAAGGGTGCAATTTCGAGAGTGCAAAGGTACAAAATAAAATAGAAGAAATGATTTGCAAAGAAGTTTTGATAATTCTTTAGCACTAAGACCCAACCGATTAAGTTAATACTAATAAATAGGAACATCGTTGTGAAAATCACAATGTCAGGGCTTACAGTTACGTAGGCAAGTAATAGATTAGCTATGAAAAACAAGATACCTCCGTAGTTAAGGTAGGATGTTTTTTTGAAAATAATTTCGCTAAAAAGCGATTGAGATCCAAAAATAAATCCATTAGCTATTTGCAATGCTATTTTTATTAGTAAAAACAGAAAAAAACCAATTAAAATTAAAGGATATAAATAGGAATCTTGGGTGTCAAAAGTAGGCATAAAATACTCGTAAACGAAGTACAGGAATAGTGCGGTATTGATGACCTGAAATGCAGTGAAAAGAACATGGAACCAATTCAGTAACCGTTCTTTTTTATTATACATAAAAATATACTTGTTATTGAACGGCAAAACCATAAAATTCAAAAAACGAAAATAGTAAAGGCTTTTCGCAATAAGCAGAAAAATTAGACTACCAAAGATGACTAAGGTAATCCAATCCAATGATTCGTAAGTTCTTAAAATCGGATTCATTGGGGTAAAGGTATGGGTTTACCGTTAAGTCCAAAATACAGGTTGTTCTCCGATATTACTACTCTAAAGTAGGTAGGGTTCTTAACCTTGGTGCTAATAGGTATCCTGAGGTTGAAATAGGTAGTGTCCTTGGCCTGCAAAAGTTTTGTTTCTCGCTTTACCGTTTCAACAATTACAGGTTTTAGGTCCTTCACTTTTTTATACCGATCCAAATAGGCTACTCCAACCTGTAATTGGGACAACGGGATTTCAAAATTGTATGGGTTGTATATTTTTAGGTTCAGTGGTTTGCCCGTGTTTATTCCTGTAATACCAAAGTCTACTATGCATTGGAGTTTTCGGTAAGAATTAAAATTTTCAATGTACTTGCCATGATATTTCCCTCCTGTCATTTTAGTAAAGACAAAAGGCCATTCCTTGGCGTATTTGGATATGTACAGTACATCCTTGCTTCGAACCGTTTCTTCAGAATTGTCAATGGAATATTGGTTTTTTCTGTATTGTACATTGTTCAGTGAATAGGAGGTGTTTCCACTGTAGAATTGATACATAGGGGCATTTCGATAAGAGTTCTCGAAAACTACTGGGTTATCTTCGGCTTCCTTGGCCACTTTAGAAACCCATTCTTTATTTCCATGTGTTTCATAATAAATATTGAATAACAAAGGCTGATGAACTAGTCCAAGCCGCAGGTATAATATAATGATGATATTGACCAAGCCTAAACGGTAAATCCATTGTGCATTTTTTTTGTTCGCTAACATATACTGGAACACCAAAACTACCATTGGGATGCATATAATTATAATCCATTGGGTCTGCACCCTTCGATTAAAACTAGATATGAAAAAGAATAGGACAACCCCATAGGTCAAAAACAATAAGGCCTTGTTGAAGAGACTGTCCGCCTTACTTTTAAACAAGGCTTGGTAGATAAAAGGAAACGTTAATCCAAAAATGGCCACTAGGTTCAGAAAAAATCCTAAGGTATACTTTTCAAAATTGTAAGCTCCGTTGGGGCGCTCAGATATATGATAGTTGATAGAGACAAAATCTTGTTGGTAAAGCCAATGAAAATGCGGTGCATAGCACGCCAATGCAATTACTACGGCGTACCAGGCATATTTGTTTTTAACCAGTTTTAGATTGGATAGTAGTACAAATAGAATAACGAGAACCGCATGGTATTTACTGTACATTAAAGCGGCCATTACCAAGCCCAGTAAAACGGATAGGCCTAAGGATGGTCTTTCAACAAACTTTTTGTAGACCCATAAAAAACAGGAAGTAAAAAACAATAAGGGCGTATCGGGCAAAGTGAAGAAGCCATAGGCATTAAGCAAGGTCATTGAAAATACTAAAACGAAAAAATGAGGTATAAATCCGTTCTTTTTTGGATGTTCTATAAGTAACCACAGCACTAGCATATTAGCTACGGAGAGCAAACAGCTTATAAATCGTACACCTAGCTCCCCGTTAAAAAACAAGCTGCTCAGTTTTACTAATAATGCTACCATAGGAGGATGGTCAAAATAGCCCCAAGCCATGTTTTGACTATAGTACCAATAGTACGCTTCATCGTAGATCAGTTCCGTAAAAAAGGACTGCATGATGTTCAGCGCTAGAATAGCGGCCAAAAAATAATAAAACTGTTTAGGTATTTTGGTTAACATGGTCGGTTTCACTTGATGCAAAACTACAAATTCTCTTCATTACCCAATTTCTAAAAAAAACATAAAGCTTTATCCCTTGCCCTTACTACCAGTATTAAAATAGTATTTTTGTTTAAATACGGTAGTGTTCTATGGCCAACAGCATTGTAATAATTCCAACCTACAACGAAATCGAAAACATTGAACCCATTATTAGGGCTGTTTTTGAGTTACCTAAAGAGTTCCATATACTTATCGTAGACGATAATTCACCAGATGGTACCGGCGCAGCTGTTGCCAAGTTACAGGAGGAATTTTCAGATGCACTTTTTTTGGAAACCCGTATAGGAAAGTCTGGTCTGGGGACCGCATATATACATGGATTTAAGTGGTGTATTGCCAAAAAGTATGATTATATCTTTGAAATGGATGCGGATTTTTCCCATAACCCAACAGATCTGTTACGCTTACTTAAGGCCTGCGAAAATGGAGCCGATGTTGCGGTAGGTTCTAGGTATAAACAAGGTGTGAATGTAGTAGATTGGCCGTTATACAGGGTATTGTTGTCCTATGGCGCCTCATTTTACGTAAAAATGATTACAGGGATGCGTGTCCACGATCCTACAGCCGGTTTTGTATGTTACAAAAGGGCTGTTTTAGAGTCTATTAATTTAGATTCCGTACGTTTTGTAGGTTATGCTTTTCAAATCGAAATGAAATTTAGGGCCTATCTAAAGAATTTTAATATTCAGGAGATTTCAATTATTTTTAGAGATAGGGTAAGAGGTAAATCCAAAATGAGCTCTTCGATTATTACGGAAGCTATATGGGGTGTTCTATCTATGAAAGTAAAAAGTCTATTTCAACGTAATAAGTTTTAGTTATGGCAAAAATACTTATAAAGCATGGGACCCTTGTTAACGAGGGCAAGATACAAGAGCTAGATATCCTATTGGATGGAGACCTAATCGTTAAAATAGCACCTGGTATTTCTGATGCAACTGCCAAGATAATAGATGCGTCCGGGAAGTATATTTTACCTGGAATCATAGATGACCAAGTACATTTTAGAGAGCCTGGCCTTACGCATAAAGGAACGATAGCTACTGAAAGTAGAGCGGCTGTTGGTGGTGGGATCACTACGTTTATGGAACAGCCAAATACGGTTCCGCAAGCCACTACCATAGAAAAATTAGAGCAAAAATTCATTACGGCAAGTAAAACATCTTTTGCCAATTACTCATTTCCTTTTGGTGGTACCAACGATAATCTTGAAGAGTTAAAGCGATTGGATAAAAATTCCTGCTCAGGAATAAAACTGTTCTTAGGGTCTTCTACAGGCAATATGTTGGTGGACGATGAAGAAGTAATCGAGAAAATTTTTAGTAGTACCGAAATGGTTATTTCGGCGCATTGTGAAGATGAAACTACTATTCGTCGCAACTTGGCGGAATATATGAATACCTATGGAGACGATATTCCAATTGAATATCACCCCCTAATTAGAAGTGCAGAAGCCTGTTATTTATCTTCATCTCGGGCTATTGCACTTGCAAAAAAAACGGGAGCAAGATTGCATGTGTTTCATTTATCAACTGCTAAGGAAATGGACTTGTTTCGAAACGATATTCCCTTGGCCGATAAAAAAATAACCGCTGAGGTATGTTTGCATCACCTATGGTTTTCAGATGTGGATTATAAAGAAAAAGGAACGTTGATTAAATGGAATCCGGCAGTAAAGACAGCCGAAGATCGTGACGCACTCTGGGAAGCACTCCTGGACGATAGAATAGATGTTGTTGCAACTGATCATGCCCCGCATACACTATCCGAAAAGGATAATGTGTATACAAAAGCACCCAGCGGTGGTCCTCTAGTGCAGCATGCCTTGCCTGCGATGTTAGAAAAACATTTGGAAGGTAAAATAAGCTTGGAAACGATGGTTCAGAAAATGTGCCATAACCCTGCAATATTGTTTCAGATAGAAAAAAGAGGTTATTTACGGGAGGGGTTTTATGCAGATTTAGCGATTATTGACCTTGATAGTCCATGGCAGGTAACCAAGGAGAACATTGCTTATAAGTGTGGTTGGTCTCCTTTTGAGAATAACGTATTTAAAGCTTCGGTTACGCATACGTTTGTTAATGGGCATTTAGCCTATGAAAATGGGGTGTTTTCCAAAGAGCGAAACGCAAAACGACTTACGTTTAACAGATGATGAAAAATTCAATTAGCATTTTATTGGTTTTATTGGCGCTATCCTCTTGTGTAGAAAATCTAATGGAAAAGCCGGATAATCTCATCCCTAGGGATAAAATGGTAGTCATACTAGAGGAAATGACAATTCTTAATGGAGCAAGAGAACACAGGGCCAATATCAAAGTCCTCAAGGAGAACGGTATAGATCCTACGCAACACCTCTTTGAAAAATTTAATATAGATTCTACCACTTTTGTAGAGAGCGATCGATATTATGCTTCTTTCCCCTTAGAATATGTTAGCATGTACGAAGAGATTGAAGCTTCGTTAATAAAGAAAAAAGAGATTTTAGACGAAAGAAAAAAAATCAGTGACAGCTTAAAAGTATTGGAGAAGCAAGCCTTACGCAGGAAAAATGATAGTTTATCGCAGATTGCTAAAAAGTTAGCTAGTGATCAGAAATAAAATAATCGGCGCTAAGTTTTATTGTTTCGTCTAAAGCTTTAAATTCAAAATCTAAAGTCGTTTTGATTTTACCACTACTGTATATCTCCCTATTTTCTAGGGAATAGACGGTACTACTTGTAATTTTGCGCTTATTCCCTGTAAGTATATGGCTCAACATATCCAAATACCTCAGTATTTTCAATTGCCATATCCTCAGCCTTTTGGCCGGTGCTTTTTTGTTCATGGCTATGGCAATCTTTGTTAGTATTTCCTTGAACGTAATATTGGCGGAAACTAGGATAAAACGTTCACTTTTAATATTGGACTTTAATAGCCTAATCATTATTTTAACGACATCCGACACAGTTATAAAACCGGTTCCTCCTGGAGGATAATAGTTAGATTCTTTTTTAGCGGCCTTAAAAAATTTACCACTACCTGTTTCCCAAAAACCTGGCCCTAAAATAACTCCGGGATTTACGATAACAATCTCTAAATTTTCCTGTGCCCCACGCCAAACCTCCATTTCTGCCTGGTATTTGGTCAACGCATACACGTTTTTGTTTTGGTTGCTCCATTCATTATCCTCGGTAGCTTCCTTGTTAGGCAGACTTCTCCCAATAGCGCCAATCGTACTCACATAGCATAGCTTTTTAACCTCGTAAGCAGTACAGAGATTAACAATGTTCGCAGTACCTTCTACATTTACTTTTTTTAAGGTATCAAAATCATTGGGGTCAAATGAAATTAGTGCAGCGGCATGGTATACATACTCAATCCCTTTAAAAGCAGTTTCCAAAGCAGGGATGTCTAGAATATCCGCCTTAACCCATTCAATTTCATTGAAAAGCAGATGGGAGTCGGGTGTGTAATAAGAGAATACTTTTCTTACTAAGGCCAACTTAGATTCGCTTCTATAGATTGCCCTAACCTTTGTCTTGGAACGTACTAATTCCAAAAGAAGATGTGAACCTACTAATCCTGTGCCTCCGGTAACTAAAACCATACCTCAAAGTTAGGGAATACAGGTAAATAAAATCCCTATAAATTCTGGTAGATAGCCTGCAGATTTCCTTTTATATTTGCATACTATCTAAGAACAATACGCATGACTTTGAATTTTGTTAAAGAACTCGAATGGAGGGGAATGTTGCACGATGCCATGCCCGGTACAGAAGAACATCTACTGGAAGGTATGCAATCTGCATATGTAGGCATTGATCCTACTGCAGATTCCCTACATATTGGTCATTTAGTTGCTGCAATGATGTTACGTCACTTTCAGTTAGCGGGTCATAAACCCTATGCGCTTATTGGTGGCGCTACTGGAATGATCGGTGATCCATCCGGAAAATCAGCAGAACGAAATCTTTTGGACGAGAAGACCTTACGCCACAACGAGAATGCGTTAAAAGAACAGCTTTCCCGATTCTTGGATTTTGAAAGTGATGCCGATAACGCGGCAGTGTTAGTAAATAATTACGATTGGATGAAGGGTTTTACATTCCTAGATTTCATACGCGATGTTGGAAAACATATCACGGTAAATTATATGATGGCTAAGGACTCCGTTAAAAAACGATTGTCCTCCGAAGCTAAGGAAGGAATGTCCTTTACCGAGTTTACCTACCAATTGGTTCAAGGTTATGACTTTTTACATTTATATCGGGAACATAATTGTACCCTACAAATGGGTGGTAGTGACCAATGGGGAAATATTACTACAGGTACAGAGTTGATCAGGAGAATAGGTGGTGGCAAAGGTTATGCCCTTACATGTCCGTTAATCACCAAGGCCGATGGTAGCAAGTTCGGGAAGACAGAAAGCGGTAATGTTTGGTTGGATGCCAATAGAACATCACCTTACCGATTTTACCAGTATTGGCTGAACACCTCCGATGCTGATGCGGCAAAATATATAAAGATTTTCACCTTCATTCCTAAAACTGAAATTGAGGCACTTATTACCCAACATGAGGAAGCGCCACACACTCGTTTGCTTCAAAAACGGTTGGCAGACGAAATTACCGTGATGGTGCATTCTAAAGATGATTTGGATAATGCTATAAAGGCTAGTGATATACTTTTTGGAAAATCTACGCGTAGCGACTTAAAAGGCTTAGACGAAAAAACCTTTTTAGACATTTTTGATGGTGTGCCACAGGCAGAGATTCCAATCTCAGAACTTGAGGGTGGTTTGGATATGATTGCCGCTCTTGCTGCGAAAACGGGCTTTTTAGCTTCAAATGGGGAGGCGCGCCGAGAGCTCAAACAAAATTCCATCTCTGTAAACAAGGAAAAAGTGACCGATGCTTATACGATTACCAAAGATGATTTGATAAACGGAAAATTTGTATTGCTACAACGTGGTAAAAAGAGTTATTACGTATTGGTCGTTATTTAATACGATACATAGGGTTTATAGTAGCGTTCAACTTAAAAAAGGACGCAACCATTTTAGATATTTTCTATCTTAATGTATATGAATCGATGCGTTTTAAGATGAACAAGTTGTACGTAGCCATACTTTCCGCACTTATGTTATGCTCTTGCTCCGAACCTGATACTTCTTCTTTGGAGGGTGCAGCGGTACAATTTGGTAACCAAAAATGGGAATTGGTACGGATGTCGGGGAACATGGCGAATTCTATGACAACAGGAGTGGAAATGGAATGGCAGGAGTACTACATCTTTAGCGTGAATGGTACCTTTCAAAAAATTAGAACTAGGGATGGTGTTGTTTCGGAAGCTGCCGGGACTTTTGAAGTAGCGGAATATGAAAATGACGAAGCCGATTATTTAGAGCTAAGTTATACAAAAGGTTTAGAGCTCATTGGAAACTGTTTTGGCGATGAAAAAGAGGTACTACAATATCGGTCCGCAACCGAGATTTCTAATACCTGGCAGGCCTGTGATGGTCCGGGACTGGATTATGTTCTTATAGAAGACTAAAGCACCATTAAATTACACCCTCGAATATCCGAATCGTCAAATCTTCCTAAAATTTCGAAGGTATCATTGGTATGTTTCTTGCCCAAATCTTGGGTGGCAATAAAGGAACACGAGTTTCTGTTGGCTAAATCTATTACGTTAATACCGCCCGTTTTTCCATTGGCCACGTATGTCAATGGATCTTCTGTATCACGCACCAATAGCTTCATCCATGGTGGACATTTAAAAATCCCGTTTCCTTTGGAGTAGGCCTGGGAGAGTAATTCGGTCATTCCATATTCCGAATGTATATGGTCTACACCGAAGCCTTTTTTTAGTAGGTCGTGTAATTCTTCGCGAATAAGTTCTTTTCGGCGACCTTTCATGCCTCCGGTTTCCATAATTGTAGTGTGTTTAAGTTTGAATTGATGTTGTTCGCAAAAATCTAAAAGTGCGAACGAAACACCTATTAATAAGGTTTTGGTTCCTGTAGCTTCTAGAGCAATCAGATGTTTTTTTAAACTGTCGGTGTCGTCTAGAAAAAACCCGCTCTGAGGATGTCCTGATTTTTGTATAAGATCGTGTACCATATAGATAAGCGAAGAGCCTTCCCGTTCCAAATAGGAGGGTAGTAAAGCAAGAATACAGAAAGAAGAAGGCTTGCTGTAGAATTGTTCAAAAGCGGTAAGATAGCTTTTTTCGTAAAGGCCTATATCTGTTACTATATGTTTGCTGGTGATACTTCCGGTGGTGCCACTGCTTGTGAAAATGACCTTTGGGGAATCGGTAGTACTAACGAGTTTCTTGTTTTTAAAAAATTGAATGGGTAAAAATGGTATTTCTTCCAAATCAAGAACCTTTTCAGGTACTACCTTAAGATAGTTGCAAAACGTACGATAAACAGTATTGTTGGTATATTGAAAACGAAAGGTGTCTAGGGCAGTTGCCAAGAACTCGGCATCAGTGGAAATTTGAAATAGGGCCTTGTTATGTGCTTCGTTTCCCATGATTGCAAAGGTAGGAAACGCCTCTAGATATAGACATGCAAATGGTTGTATTTAGTTTTGGGAAATAATTCATCGGAAGGTTCATCTCATTAATGCAAAGTGATTTGGAGAGGAGTTCCAGTCACGTGTGTTACCTTTATTGAAGCCTTTTTGAATCTAGTTATTTGACCAAAGTCAAAAATTTAACGTACCACAAGTTTTCGATTAATAGATTTCTGGTTCTCTACAACCTGCACCATATATACCCCTGGGGACAGGCGGGAAATATCCAAGGTTTTACTAGAAATTCTATCGGTAAGTATAAGTTCGCCAAAAACATCAAAAATTCGGATTTGCTTTATTGCATTCTGTTCTGTGGTTACATACACAATGTCTGCTGTAGCAGGATTAGGATACAATTTAAAACCTGAAATTTCCGTAGTAGTATTTTGCGCAAGTAGTGTGTTGTCCTGTGCGTGGTTCAGTAGAGTAAATCCTAAAAATAGGATAAAGTAGATTTTTTTCATTTTGTATTGATTTGGGGTCAACACGGTAAAGGTACATCAAGAGCAAAGAGGTTTTTGGAAAATGTTGTGAAAGCTAGTATTTTGTAGGTCAATAGAATACGCGCTGTTTTTCATCGGTTTTTTTTGCCGATGGTCGATATGGAATAAACGTAATGGGTAAATCAGATAAGTAAAAATTTACTTAACGATCAACTTGCGTGTAGCAACTTTACCTTTTTCAAAAACACGTAAAACATAAACACCGGCATCCAAGTCACCAACATTTAATTCTTTGCGTAAAATTGTAGTTTTTAAGACTAAGGTACCAAGCACATCATAGATTAATATTTCCTTAGCATCGTTAGTTGAAGTGGAAATATAGACTTTGCCTGTAGTAACCGGATTGGGATACATACTGAAGCCATCTATCTCTCCCGTGCTCTGGGTACTTTGCCCATAGCTCAAAGAAATAAAAAGAAAACAAAGGATAAAGTAGATTTGCTTCATATATAGCTGATTACAAATGCTATGCCATAAAGATAGGAAATCTATTGGCCTATTGTAAAACTAGACTATTCTTTATTGTTTTTTTTCGATGAAACGCAACAAAACCCACAAAAAGTGGGTTTTGGAAACGTTATTTATTAAAAATAATCAGGGAACGCTTTAATTTGAACCTTAATTCAGCTTAGAATTGATAACTATACCCCAAAGAGATAGCCTGTCCTGGATATCTAGAAGAGAATAGCTGATCTGTTGCGCCAAAAGACTGGTAAACACTTTCTATCTTATCGTTTAAAATATTTTCAAAACGTAAGGAAATCTTACTGTTTTTTTCCTTTCCAAGTTCTTTACTAAGATTAAATTTTAGATTATGAAACGGTAAGGTGAAAACATCTGGAATATCTCCGTTACCAACTATTTCGAGAGTTTTCCCTTGTATGTTATAATTAAGTCCGCCTTGCCAACCGTTTTCGTTATTGTCATAGTTAAAACCTATGTTCAATAATAATGGAGATTGACCCTGTAATTGGCGACCATCAGGAAGGTTCTCTCCTTCTCTTAGATTATCTGTTCTCGCTTCCCGCTCGTCTTCTGTAAAAGTTTGATTCGATTCTATGATGGAAACGTTAGCGTTAAAAGAAAAATCTTGCCAACCAGGGATAAAGTCTAGATTTCTTCTAACTTCTAATTCCCCACCATATACGGTTGCATCCCCTAAATTTAATGGTATAAATTGACCCCTAGCTTCTCTAATAAAAGAAAGTTCTATTGGATCATCAAATGTTTTTGCGAATGCACTCAACGCAAAGAAGTTGGTTCCCTCGCCATACGACTCAAAACGAAGATCAAAATTATTGATATATGTAGGCTGTATATCTATATTACCTATGAAAAATGTGCTGGATACAGGGTCAAATATTTGGGCATTGGAGGCTTCTTTGAATGAAGGCCTTGCCGTAGTGCTGGAGAAGGAAGCCCTTAGTTTTTTATTTGCTTCCTCGTTTAACTCGTAAATAAAATTGGCCGATGGGAAAAAGTCCATTTTATCCAAAATGTTCGCTTGATCAAAAACTTCACCATCCTGATTTTCTCCTGAGTAAAGCAAATCAAACTTTTCTAAACGTAATCCTACAATTGCATTTAACCTGTCAGAAAATTTAAATTCATCAGATACATAGCCAGCCGAAACTGTAATCTCTGAGTCAAAGGAATCGGATATATTAGAATCACGTCTCACATACGTTCCTTCTCTTGTAATAGTACTATAAATATTATCAGGAGCTAAAACTTGGTCGGCATTCCCATCGAAACCAAGGCTAAAATTACCTGCTCTTGACTGTACGGGATGTGAGAATTGATCTACAATAAATTCCCGTTGTTTTAAAGTATGAGCTCCACCAAATTTAAATTTTGCATCCCTACCGAATAATTGGTGTCTTCGCGTTAAATCTAGTTTGCCAGCTATATTTATTTCTTCAAGATTTCTCCAAATTCTGCTGGGATCCCCAGATTCACTAGGTGATATTGAAAAGTTACCTGTCTCGTCATTAAACCTAAACGGTGTGGTCCTTAAGTCTTTATCGTATATTTTGGAAAGGGTAGGTGCAAGTTTCCAAGATACCTTCCATGAACCATCTTCATTTGCATGTTCGCCATTTAGTAGAATGTTGGTTATAGATCGTTCTGTGTAGGTTAAAACGTCCTTAAAAATAACATTGGAATTTACATTGAAGTTATCTTGCCTAAGGTACGCAGCGCTAGATTCTCCATTTTGTATATGAAGTACGTTTAATTTGTATTTTGAAGTTAGACCTTTTAATGAAACACCGGCAAGTCCGCTTATCAAAACATTATTTACGCCCAAATTACCAGATTGTGTACGGTCATCTATTAATTCAAGGACAGACCTGTCCTGGTCTTGTTTTCTAAAGACTTGACCGTTTACGATTCCATCGTAGAATTCCGTACTGTTTTTGTATGTCAAAGAAGCCAAGTAGCCAATTTTTTTACTTCCTTCATCATTTAAATTATATTGGTTGCCAGCAGTAAAGCCAAAATTAAAATTCATTAGACTTTGTTCTTCCAGTGCCTTGAGATTTGGCCTAAACAATTGGGTCAATTGTCTTATTCGTGGGCCATTATCTGCCGGGTTTGGCGTTTCAACGCTTTGTGGGAGTACTAAATCTCTTCTTCCGCTGTCAAATCCAAGGATGTCACCGGCACTACCCTCAGAGCTTAGGTAATTGTTATTAAAGTGCATAGTGGAATTATATCCTAAACCTACCGAAACACTATATTCGGCCCTGGTTGGAAAATCTTTAGTTACGATATCTACAACACCTCCGGTAAAGTCGGCTGCTTGATCTGCCGTTGCGGACTTAATAACGAGTATATTGTCTAGAATATTTGTTGGGAAAATGTCCAACTGCAATGTATTTCTGTCGGGGTCTAATCCGGGAACGTCAACGCCATTTAAAATAGATTTGGTATAACGGTCTCCAAGACCACGGACATAGACAAATTTACCTCCTTGAACGGATACTCCAGGGACTGATTTAATAGCACTAGCGATGTCACTAGCACCTGATTTCTTCATACTTTGAATAGATAGTCCATCCAATAATGCAACGGAGTTTTTTTGAAGGTTTAGTACTGATACCTCTGTATTTTTTGAAATTGTTGTGGTTACGACTACTTCATCCAATGCATTTGCAAGTGGATTTAATGTAACGTCAATTATTTGCTCAGCACCGGGTCCAATTACTACTTCAGATATCGCTTTTGTTTCATAGCCTAAATAGGAAAATGTAACGGTATAGGTTCCGGGTTCTACCTCCAATACATATTTTCCGTCAAAATCCGATGTAGTTCCTATGGTGGTTCCACTTATGAGTATATTGGCAAATGGAAGCACATCATTCAGTTCACCATCATTGACGGTTCCAGAGATAATGCCGCTTTGAGAAAAAGCATTGAGTGAAGATAGTAGGGATAAAAAAATAAATACTAGTTTGAGTTTCATCTAAAAATGTTGTTAGAACAAATTGTCTGTTAATATATAAATTGCTCGTCTTAAATTTTTAAGACGAGCAATTTGATACAGTGATTAGGTTTTCAAGGATTCTATTAGAAACCTAAGCCAGCTTTTGTGTTGGAATATGTCCATGAAAAGGCAGAAGTTGTAGCTCCTACTGTTGCCGGTGCTGGTGCAACGGCTGAAAAGGTAATAGCGTCCGCTTCAAATGTAGATTCATCTGTAGTATCATTAAATATTTCTGCAGATGTTGTAATTCCTGACGGTAAAACTACCTCCCAATTAGCAAAAACCAAGGTGCCAGCAGTATAATTAGCTGCTACTACCGAGTTATCCAATTCTACATCGGACAGTTGTAAATCTGTTCCTATGCCTGTAAAACCAGTCACTAAAATATTACTGTTTGTTCCGGTAGCACCTGATCTAAAGTCAGCTATTTCTCCGTTTTCTACATTGTTGTCAAGTCCTATTAGTGTAGCGTTTGTTAAAGTGTAAGCCCCGGCAAGTGAGCCTTCAGGGCCATCTATTTCTAAAGCGTGATCAGAAACGTTTCCTTGAACAACGATGGCATTGTCGATAGTACCGCTATACGCTTGGTCAATGTCAAGTCCGTCATCACCTACTGCCCATACAAACAAGTTAGTTGCATTTACCGTTCCACCAAAGAATTCGATACCATCATCAACATTACCAACAACTTCAACATTATCAACAGTTGTTCCAGAACCTACTGCACCTAAAGTAAGGCCATTTATTTCGTTTCCTTCGCCGATCAAAGCTCCTCCATGACGTATAGATACATATTGTATGGTACCACTATCATCGGCAGCATCGCTACCACCATATAATCCTTTGTCACCATCCGTATCGGTTGGGAGACCTTCTATCTGAGCAGATTCAGCGTCACCGTCAAACGAAGAAGGTGCATTACCCAATACGATAAGTCCTCCCCATAACCCTCGATCGTTTTGATCAAGATTAGTACCTGCAGTCTCTCCAAATTGGATATTATCAGAAGCAGAGGTAAAGATGATTGGCTCTGTAGCTGTTCCTACTGCTTCAATTTTACTACCCCTAGTTATTACAAGAACCGAAGCATTTGCACCTGAACCAGCATTAGCTTTAATTAACGTACCAGCTTCAATGGTAAGGGTTGCACCATCAGTAACAAAAATTCTACCGTCTAGATTATAAACAGAATCCGAAGACCAAGTAGTATTAGCTGTAATATCTGAGTCTACTACTACAGTGCCACCAGTAGGAGGTGTTGCACCATCATCAACAGGGTCGCAAATATCGCCAATACCATCACCGTCACTATCTGCTTGATCGGCATTTGATGCAGCTGGGCAGTTATCAACATCATCGTTGATTCCGTCATTGTCAAAATCAACATCCACTTCTACTGGCGGAATGACTGGATCGTCATCGCTACATGCTACGAATGTTAAAGAACTGACAAGCAGTACAAGGCCAAATACCCTTTTAATAAAATCGAATTTTTTCATTTTCTCGTTTTTAGAATTCATTTTTAATTACTGTTTTACTTTTTGAATAATAGAAAGTTGTTTTCGCTGCAAAGAAACCGGTATCTTGTAAAGGTGCAGTTACCCCCATGTTAAACATTTATTTTTTTAGTGTTATCTAAAGGTTACTACATTAAATCAATGTTAAGCGACACTATAGTTACGCTATTATCTTTACTTTTGAGAAAACAACCGTACCAAGACACCATGAAAAAAAAGGACATTAAAATACTATTAGTAGATGATGAGCCAGATATTTTAGAGATTGTCAGTTATAATCTCACAGCAGAAGGCTATGACGTTTTTACCGCAAAAAATGGACTTGACGGAGTAGCCAAGGCAAAAAAGAAACAACCACACCTTGTTATTTTAGATGTGATGATGCCAGAAATGGATGGGATTGAGGCATGTGAGCTAATTCGAAAGACTAGCGGGTTGGAACATACGGTCATTACCTTTTTGACCGCGCGAGGGGAAGACTATTCTCAAATGGCTGGTTTTGATGCCGGAGCGGATGACTATATCACCAAACCGATAAAGCCCAAAGTGCTTGTAAGTAAGGTAAACGCCTTGCTAAGGCGAGTACTCAAAAATGATGATTCACAAGACGATATTACCCAGGTTGGCGATATTATTATTAACAGGGAGGAGTATAAGATTGTTAAAAAGGGCAAGGAGATTATTCTGCCCAGAAAAGAGTTTGAACTTTTGGCTCTTTTGACTTCCAAGCCCAGTAAAGTGTTTAAAAGAGAAGTTATCTTGGATAAAGTCTGGGGCAATGAGGTCGTGGTAGGAGGCAGGACCATAGATGTACATATCCGAAAACTAAGAGAGAAAATTGGTGAAGAGCATTTTAAAACGGTAAAGGGTGTGGGATATAAGTTCGTACTTTAATGTCCGGTAAATCAAAGAGGTCTTATAGGTTTGCCCTTAGGTCTTCGCTTTATATTAGTGGTTTGTCCGGTGTAGTGCTGGGCTTTTTATGTTGGCAATTTGATTATTTAAATAGTTGGTTTTTAGTAGCTGCTTGTATTCTTATTTATATAATTTCTTTCGTTACACTCCAAATCCGTATAGAGAACTTCATTTACAAACGAATCAAAAAAATTTACGATGATGTTGCATTGTTAGAATCCTCGACGTTAACTACCGACCCTATTACAACAGACATGCGCACGCTTACCGCAGAAATCGAAAAATTTGCCAAGGACAAGAAAATCGAAATCGATACTTTAAAAATCCGAGAGGAATATCGAAAGGATTTTTTAGGAAATGTATCCCACGAATTAAAGACCCCCCTGTTTACAGTACAAGGTTATTTAGAAACGCTTTTAGATGGTGCAATCGAGGATAAAAACGTTAGGAAAAAGTATATTTCGAGGGCCAATAAGGCCGTAGATAGACTCATATACATTGTTAAGGATTTAGACTTAATTACAAAGTTGGAAGTTGGGGATCTGCGATTAGACAAACAGGATTTTAATATTATTGAGCTCATACAAAGCGTATTTGACCTCTTAGAAATGAAGGCCGCAAAAAACAATATTGTCTTGACCTTTGATATGCCTTACGATAAACCCATTATGGTGCATGGCGACAGGGAAAAAATTCAGCAGGTGCTCACCAACCTCTTGGTAAATTCCATAAAATATGGTAATGATAACGGTACCACAGAAGTAAGTGTCGAAAATTTGGTTAAAAATAAGGTGATTGTGCGGGTGACCGATAACGGCGTAGGTATCCCTAAAGAGCATATCCCCAGGTTGTTTGAACGCTTTTATAGGGTAGATCAAAACCGAAGTAGGAAAGAGGGTGGCTCTGGATTAGGACTAGCGATAGTAAAACATGTAATCGAAGCACATGGAGAAAAAATATACGTGGAAAGCGTATTGGACGTAGGGTCGGAGTTTTCGTTTACCTTGGAAAAGAGCAAGCCGGAAGTTTTGGATAAGGCATAAAACGATACATATCGCTGGTACCCTGAACAAGCTATTTCTTAAGTTTTCATAGCAGATAGTTACCAGTTATCACTCATTTCATAGCTTTGCATACTTATAAAGGAAATAGTGGGAAGTAAGAACAAGCTTAAAAGATTTAAGGAAAACGAAACCTTTAAAAATGTAATTCAGCCCTCAAGGGATGCCGTGAGCAAAGGCTTTGCCAAACGCGGGGCTTGGAACGATCATTTTGGAAATGACAACCCCATTGTACTAGAGTTAGGATGTGGTAAAGGGGAATACACCGTAGGACTTGCAAAACTGTTTCCGAACAAAAATTTTATTGGAATTGATATCAAAGGAGCGCGTTTTTGGCGTGGTGCCAAAACAGCGTTGGAAGAGGGGTTGGACAATGTAGCCTTTTTAAGAAGTCAAATTGAATTGGTGGATCAGCTTTTTGCCGAAAATGAAGTTTCCGAAATCTGGATTACCTTTCCCGACCCCCAAATTAAATACAAACGTACCAAACATCGTATGACGAATCAGGTATTTTTAAATCGATATAAAAAAGTACTGAAACCGGGTGCTTTACTACATTTAAAGACCGACAGTGAATTTATGCACGGCTACACGTTAGGGCTCTTACATGGAGCCGGATATGACGTATTGTACGCCAATCACGATGTGTATAAAAATGAAGGTAGTCCTAAAGAGGTCTTGGAGTTACAGACATTTTATGAAAATCAGTACCTTGAAAAGGGAAAACCGATTACCTATATCCAGTTTCGGATAAATTGAAGTCATGCAGCACCTGTTAATTCTTTTTTTTGCTACGTTCTCGGCCGCATTTATGGCAACCGTTCCACCGGGATTGTTGAACGTAAATGCCGCAAAAACTAGTGTGGAAAAGAACAAACTTAATGGTATTGTATTTAGTTTAGGCGTGTCTACTATGATCATGTTACAGGCGCTCGTAGCTGTTTTCATATCTAAGTTTCTTCATAAAAATCCAGATGTGGTCGCGGTGTTGCTAAAAATCGCCATTGGCGTTTTTGCCGTGTTGTCGGTATATTTTTTTATGGCTGCAAGAAGTAATAGGAAAAAGAAAATAAAGGAAATAAAAATCAGCAAACGAAGCAGTTATTTTAAAGGTGTTTTCCTTGCAAGTGTCAACTTGTTAACGATTCCCTATTACAGCGGATTAAACATTATGTGGAATGCATCTGGGTGGATAAAATTTCAGGTTTTGGATATTGCAACCTTCGTTTTAGCTGCAGGTATGGGTACCTTTTCTGTACTCTATCTTTATGTTTTTTATTTTGATAAACTAGAGCACAAGACACAAAAGTTTGCCAAGAACGCTAATTATATTTTGGGATTTTTAATGTTGGTATTACTCGTCATCACTATTATTAGAGTTTACAATACTTAAAATGTCGGATAACACTAATTTTTTTACAAGGGTTTATGAGGTGGTAAAACAGATACCCTATGGCAGGGTTACTTCGTATGGCGCGGTGGCCAAATATTTAGGAGCTGCCCGTAGTGCAAGAATGGTTGGTTGGGCTATGAATGCCTCACACAGTATGGATGATGTTCCTGCGCACCGCGTAGTCAATAAACAAGGACTTTTAACCGGAAAGCATCATTTTGACGGCACCAACCTTATGCAACAATTGTTGGAAAGCGAAGGTGTTACTGTAATTGACAATCAAATTCAGAATTTAGATAGTCATTTCTGGGACCCATGGAAAGAGTTGGGAGCATCAGAAGGTTCCTAGTCGAACGTAAGTGTAAATTGAGTAGTGTTACTGGAAGCAACACTAATACTCCCCCCGTGGAGTCTCATAATTTGTTTGGATAGGCTCAATCCGATTCCCGTGCCCGTATTTTTTGTTGTAAAGAAAGGAACGAAAATCTCATCAATTAGATTTTCCGGAATTCCAGCACCATTGTCTGTAACTTGTATGAATTTTTTGTTGAATGCATTTATGCCTGCTGCAAAATGGATGTAGCCATCATCTATCCCTTCTAAGGATTGCTTTGCATTTTTACCCAAGTTTAATAATACTTGTGTTAGTTGTTTTTGATCTATATAAAACTCGAGTCCAATGGGTTCTATTTGGGTTTTAATACTTAGACTGGAATTTACTTTTTGCTCCTGTAGCAATACAATGATTTTTTCAAAAAGTGACTTAGCGGGCACGAGTTCGCGGTCTGGTTCTGGAATGCTTAAAAAGTTTCGATAAGATTGCACAAAACTCATTAAATCCGACCCCTGTTCTTTGATTACCTGTAAGCCCTTGGTTGTATTTTTAATTTGTTGTTCGGAGAAATGGGTGGGTATTTCTAGGTCCTTGTCCTTTTTAAAATAATTTAGAATCGATTCCGAAATAGAGGTTATTGGGGTAATGGTATTCATAATTTCGTGCGTAAGCACGCGAATAAGTTTTACCCAAGAGTCCGTTTCTTTTTCGTCCAGTTCTTTATGGATGTCGTGCACTACAACCAAAAGTAGCTGCTGGCCTTCTATAATAATCGGCGTACATTTTAAGCTTAGCTCCTTCTTGCCCCGTTCGTTTCCCAATTTAAAAATTGTATTGCCAAAAGGTTTTAGGTCTGCAAATAGTCCGTAGAGTTCTTTATCTACCTGGTTCAGTTGTTTTACATGGTTTAACGGTCTATAGTTCAGAAGTTCTTGAACAGTAGGGTTCGCGTAAAGAATATGCCCTTTTGGATTTATAGTAAAGATGCCAATATCTGCCTGACGGAGTATTTCTTGGTAGTATTGTTCTTGTGCTTGTTTTTTCAGATGAATATCCTGAATCATGGAGTTCAACATATTTAAACTGTGGTTAAGCTCTTCCAATGACTTTACACTTAGCTTCTCTGGAAATCGTAATGTAAAATCTTCGTTTTTAATAGCATCGAAAAAATATGCGATTTTACGGTTGGTCTGGTTCACATAATCTATAAGTCCTCCGGTTTGAAAAATCATTATAATTGCTCCAATACCTCCCGCCACATATTGTTTGTTAAAAAAGAAATAGGTTGCTAATACTATTGTCAGCGTCATAAAAATGACCCGAAACACTAATTGTATATATATATTTCTACTTACCATGTATTAGATTATTGATAAAGAATTCTATAGTTGTAGATCCCTTTTTACTGTCCACTTTTTTTCTTTAATTTATTGTAAAGTGTTTGTCTTGAAATACCCAATTGTTCCGCAGCTGCACTGTAGTTTCCGTCATTTTGGTTCAAGGCATTGGTAATCATTACTAATTCCATTTCTTCTAGGGTATTTGGTCCATTTTCCATTGAAACTGCTTGTCCGGTTTCCAATAAAAAGTCAGTAGGTTTTAAAACATTTCCTTCGGATAGGATTACGGCCCGTTCCATAGTGTGCAATAATTCCCTGATATTACCCGGCCAGTGGTAGTCCATTAATTTTTCTTGTGCAGCTTGGTTAATTTTAAGACCTGGTTTTCCATACTTGTTTACGAATTTGTTCAGGTAAAATTCCGCCAAGACAAGCACATCTCCTTCCCGTTCACGTAAGGGCGGTACTTCTACCCGTATGGTGTTAATTCTATATAATAAATCTTCCCTAAAAAGTCCGTCCGCTACCATTTGATCTAGATTACAGTTGGTAGCACATATCAATCGGATATCTACCTTTATAGGCTTGTTGGAACCGACCCTCACTATAATTCTATTTTGGATAGCTGATAGCAATTTAGCTTGTGTCTGTAGCGAAAGATTACCTATTTCGTCTAAAAATAAGGTACCTCCGGTAGCAGCCTCAAATTTACCGGCACGGTCTTCTTTTGCATCGGTAAAAGAGCCTTTTACATGCCCGAACAATTCACTTTCAAAAAGGTTTTCTGAAATGGAGCCCATATCAACAGATATAAAAACCTCGTTACTTCTACTAGATCGGTTATGTAATTCTCTTGCGATCAATTCTTTTCCTGTTCCATTTTCTCCGGTAACTAGAACATTTACATCTGTTTTTGCTACTTTTTGTACAAGATTTAATACCGAGTTCAAGGCTTTGGAAGTACCTACAATATAATTTTTATTTTGGTTAATGACCTGTTTAAGGTTATTCTCTTTTTGTTTAAGTTGGTTGACTTCCTTACGGCTTTTTCGCAGTTCATAGGCAGACTTTACCGTAGTTAACAACCGCTCATTGTTCCAAGGTTTTAGGATGAAATCCGCAGCTCCTTCTTTTAGGGCTTCTACCGCAAGGTCAATGGCACCGTATGCCGTCATCATTATCACAGAAATATGGGGTGATTTTTTTCTTATTTCCCTAAGCCAATACAGCCCTTCGTTTCCTGTATTTACGCCGGCAGAAAAATTCATATCCAGCAAGATAATATCAATAGCATTAAAGTTGGGGAATGACGGTATCTGGTTAGGATTGCTAATGGTCTGTACACTCTTATGTTCAAATTGTAATAGTATCTCCAAAGCACTGAGTACACTTTTGTTATCGTCAATTACAAGGATGGTTGCATCTGTCATGTTGTTCTGTAATTTAAAATAGTGCTAGCCCTTCAACCAGAAAAGTAAATACGTTTATTTGTTTATGAGTTTAGGATATGTTTTTTTAAACCTTAACATGGTTAAAATTACAAATCAATTTCTACACACCACATCTACTGTAAAAATATTGGACAATATCTGTATAGTTATTTTACACTTTATTTTATAACACTAAATAAAGAATAATGTAAAATGCTGTAAATGAGGTTTTTAAATATATGGCACGTATATAGTATAGGGTTTGGCACAGTAATAAACGTATGAATTTGAAAACGAATATAATACTCCTATTTCTCCTTGTCCTTAGTATAAAAGCGACAGCACAAGACCAATGGACTTTAGATGCTTGTATTGCGTATGCATTGGAACACAACCTGCTGCTTAATGACTTTGAATATACTAGTGAGTCCAACAAAGAAACCTACCGGCAATCTATTCGGAATTTGCTACCGGAAATTAATGCCAATTCTAATTACACCATTAATTCGGGTAGGGCAGAAGATCCTAATACAGGTACTTTTGTGGTACAGGATTTCTTCTCCAACAATTACACGTTACAGTCTAATATAGATTTATTTCAAGGTTTTCAAAAAATCAATTCTATTAAAGCCTCTAAATTTTTGTTTAAAGCAGCTAAAGAAGAGCGTTTGCAGCAAAAGTATCTTTTGGCGTTTAGGGTAATGCAAGCATTTAACAACATTCTATTTTTTGAAGGTCTGGTTGCTATTGCAAACGAACAGGTAAACGTTTCGGAAACGAATTTAAAATTAGTGGAAAAGCAAATTGAACTGGGTCTTATGGCGGGTGCCGATATTTATGAGGCAAAATCTGCTTTACTATCGGATGAATTAAACCTTACCCAAGGCGAAAATCAATTGGCGGCGGGCAAGTTGGCACTGATTCAAGAAATGAATCTAGAGGGTGCCTCAGATATTGAAATTATTCCCAATTTAGAGAAAAAGGCAGTCGTAGAAAGTAATTCAAAGATGCAATCAGATTTGGTATATACCAAAGCTCGCGAATTTCTACCTTTAATCAAGGCGCAGGAATTAAGGTCGGAGGCCGCAAAAAAACAGGTAGGTGTTGCACGGGGGAGATTCTATCCATCCTTATCACTTTTCGCCGGTATGGGAACAGGATATTTTGAAACCTTTAGGGATGATTTGGGGAATACCTTGCCTTTTCGTGAGCAATTTAGAGACAATTTTTCTAGGTTTATTGGGCTTAATCTAAACATTCCAATTAGCAACGGATGGTCTGCACGATCGCAAGTAAAACAAGCAAAGATAGAAAGGCTTCGACAAGCAAATAATCTTAACGTTCAAGAACAGGTGCTTTTTCAAACTATTCAAGAATTGGTGCAGGAGTATAACGCCCTTCTGGTAGAAAGGGGTCAGAGTGACCAAAATGTTGAGGCACAACGAATGGCCTTTACAATAGCGCAGAAACGTTATGAAAAAGGAATGATTAATGGTATTGAGCTTTTCACCGCTAAAAATTTATTTGCCAGTGCTCAGAATGAAAATTTACAGGTGCGCTTACGAACTCAAATCAATAGGTCTACATTGGATTTTTATAGGGGTTTACCAGTGTTTAATATTAACTAGGATAAGATGATTTTCTCTTTTACGAAAATGATAAAAAGAATATTTTAAGAAATGGACATACAATTAGAAAAGAAAAAAGGATTACGACCAAAGCATTATGGGTATATAGCCATAGGATTGTTATTGCTTTTTGTGGGATATCAGTTAATTTTTAGCACCTCGGTATCTACGTTTAGAACAGAAAAGGATAAACTCTCAATCGCAACGGTTACCCAAGGCAAGTTTGATGATTATATTACAATCAATGGAAATGTTGCGCCGATTACTACTATTTATATGGATGCTTACGAGGGCGGGCGAGTTACCGAAAAATTAATAGAGGAAGGCGCCATGGTCAAAAAAGGAGATATTATTCTAAAGTTGGAAAATATGAATCTTTATGAACAAATTTTGGCCAGTGAAAGTAATTTGGCGCTAAAGCAAAATGATTTACGTTCAACGAAACTTACATTTGATTCACGACAGGTAGAAGGTCGCAGGTCGCTGGCAACTGCTAGTACCGATTTACAACGGCTAAAACGGAATTTCGAACAGAATAAAGCCTTATTTGAGGATGAGTTGATTTCTAAAGAAGCCTATCAGCTTTCAAAGGAAAATTATGAACTTTCCCAAAAGCAGTACGACATTGTAAAAATGCAGACCGAAAACGATGATGAACTACGTAAAACTTCTCTTACCGGATTGGATGCGGATTTGGCCCGTATGCAAAAAACCTTGGGTATGGTTTATCAACGCTTAGATCATTTAAATGTTAGGGCCCCTGCCGATGGTCAATTAGGTTTCCTGGACGCGGAAATCGGACAGAATATTGCCCAAGGACAACGTATAGGGCAGATTAATGTATTAACCGACTATAAAATCGAAGCAGATATAGATGAGCATTATATAGATCGCGTTAAACGTGATTTGAGCGCGGTTTTAGAACGAAATGGAAATGACTTTAATTTAAGGGTACGAAAGGTATATCCAGAAGTGAGAAACGGTAGGTTTAGGGTTGATCTTGTTTTTACGGATGACAAGCCGGAAACGATACGTACCGGACAGAGTTATAATATTAAACTGCAGTTGGGGGAATCCAGTGACGCGTTGTTGTTGCCCAAAGGAAGCTTTTTCCAGAGTACCGGAGGCCAATGGATTTTTGTGGTTACTCCAGGATCGGATGAAGCCATAAAAAGAAACATAAGAGTTGGAAAACAGAATTCTAGATTTTATGAAGTATTGGAAGGTTTAGAGTCTGGTGAAGAAGTCATAACAAGTAACTATGATAGCTTTGGAGAAGCAGAACGGATTGTCTTGAAATAAAAAATGAATTAAATCAAAAGCATATTAACAATAAACGTATACTAAAATGATATCAATTACAGATTTAAAAAAGAGCTTTCGGACAGAGGAAGTGGAAACCTTAGCATTGAATAATGTAAATCTAAAGGTTGAAGATTGCGAATTTGTTGCCATTATGGGCCCCTCTGGTTGCGGGAAATCTACCTTATTAAACATAATAGGGATGTTGGATAATCCCACGGAAGGCAGTTACAATTTTGCTGGGCATGAAGTATCGGGTCTTAAAGAAAGTCAACGAACCCAACTAAGAAAGGGAAATTTAGGCTTTGTCTTTCAGAGCTTTAATCTCATTGATGAGCTTACCGTGTACGAAAATGTAGAACTGCCCCTTATCTATTTAAAAATGGGAAAGGCCGAGCGCAAGGAAAAAGTAATGAAGGTCTTGGAGCGTATGAAGATTGCACATAGGGAAAAGCACTTTCCTCAGCAATTATCCGGTGGGCAGCAACAACGTGTAGCCATTTCTAGAGCCGTGGTCACCAACCCAAAACTGATTCTGGCGGATGAGCCTACGGGGAACTTGGATTCCAAAAATGGTATCGAAGTAATGAACTTGCTTACGGAACTTAATCAAGAAGGTACTACCATCGTTATGGTAACGCACTCAGATAGGGATTCACATTACGCTCACAGGGTGGTTAATCTATTCGATGGTCAAATAGTAACGGAAAGCCAAAATAGGGCAATTGGGGCAATGGTCTAATCAGCCATTAATTTGCACCAAATAGTTTATAAGGAGTTTATTCATCAATCGAATAACCAGCCAAATCTATCCTTTAATCTGGGATAAGAAGGAATAAGTCAACCAAAAAATGTTCTATCATGTTTAAAAACTATTTTAAGATTGCTTGGAGGAATCTTTTAAAAAACAAAGGGTACTCTATTATTAATATTGGTGGTTTGGCCATTGGCCTGGCCTGTTTCCTGCTGATTGCCATTTTTATATCCAACGAGCTTTCTTACGATACCTACCACGAAAAGAAAAATTCTATTTATAGGGTAGTCCATCATTCAAACGCGAACAACCCAGAAGATGCATGGGTTTGGGGTAATGCCCCGATCGGTCCTGCACTAAAATCGGATTTTCCAGAGATTGTTGAAAAGGTCCAGTTTTCAGGAAGAAGTGATATCCTATTGGGGTATAACAACCGCAAGTTTCAAGAAGCGGAATGCTTTTATGCAGATGCCTCCGTTTTTAATGTATTCAGTTGGCCCTTACTAAAGGGGGATTCGGAAACCGCGCTAGAGGCTCCCTATTCCATTGTGCTTTCTGAAACCACAGCAAAAAAATATTTTGGAAATGAAAATCCAGTGGGTAAAACCATAGAGGGTATTGGTGGTAGGGCAGCAGACGGAACGTACACGGTAACAGGTGTGATGAAGGACATTCCACAAAATTCCCATTTTAATTTTGATGTACTCATGTCCATGAGCAGTTTTTATCAGACTAGGCCGGAGATTTTTGAATGGTGGGGGTATGTTGACTTTTATACCTATGTCTTGGTTACACAGAACTTTGATCAAATGGCATTTGAGTCCAAAATTCCAAGTTTTTTGGAAAAACATCTTGATCCAGATGAAGCAGAGGAGTATTACTACAACTTCTCTTTGGAATCGATGAATGAAATTTATCTGTATTCGACAGCAGATCGTCAACCAGGTGAAACGGGTAGTTTATCCAATATTTACATATTTGCTATCATTGGCCTATTTATTTTAATTATCGCCAGCATCAATTTTATGAATTTGTCCACCGCGCGTTCTTTAGAAAGGGCAAAAGAGGTGGGGATACGTAAAGTCATTGGTGCGGAACGAAGGGGTCTTATTTATCAATTTCTAGGGGAATCGTTGATTTTAGTACTGTTTGCCTCACTTCTTGGTCTTGGTCTAGCATTAATAGGCCTGCCATGGTTAAGTTCCTTAACAGGAAACGTATTTACGATGGCTTCGTTTATGACCGCTCCTATACTTTTTCTATATTTTGGAACATCTTTGGTGACCGCGCTTATCTCGGGCAGTTATCCTGCCTTTGTACTTTCTGGGTTTAGACCGGTGAGTGTGCTTAAAGGCGCCTTTAGGACATCACCTCAAGGCACCACCATGAGAAAAGGGTTGGTCGTACTTCAATTCAGTATATCCATTGCGCTTATCGCCAGTACGGTGGTGGTATACTACCAACTTGGTTTTATGCTAAATAAGGATATGGGTTTTGATAAGGAACAACAACTGATATTGGACTTTAACTGGGACAACGAAGTGCTGAACAATGTTGAAGCCATTAAAGGAGAGCTCTTGGCGCTAGCTGATGTGAGCTCAGTTTCCCTATCAAGAACGGTACCTAGTAGTCACTTTCCTGCTGCGGGAACAGACATAGAAACGTATGAGGGAAATATGGAAAATTTTAACCCCTACATCTATGAAGTGGACAATAATTTTATTCAACACTATAAAATTGATGTGGTAGCCGGTAGGGCATTCTCTCCAGATTTTCCGGCAGATAGTATTAGTTCGCTAATTATTAACGAAGCGGCCGCCAAAGAATTTGGATATACAGACCCAAATCAGATCATTGGAAAAAAGTTTCAGCAATGGGGCCGCGAGGGAACTATTGTTGGTGTGGTAAAGGATTTTAATTATATTTCGCTACACTCCAGCGTAGCACCGCTTACCATAAGACAAGTACCTTATGGCAGGTACCTCTCCTTACGTATTAGCTCAACGAATTATTCCAAAGCGATAGCGGCGATAAAAAACAAATGGAGCCAACTTGCTCCGCATCGACCGTTCTTATATAGCTTTTTGGATGATGCTTTTAACAAACAATACATTGCTGACATACGTTTTAGAAAATTATTCACTATTTTTTCTTGTTTGGCCATTTTTATCGCTTGTTTGGGCCTATTTGGATTGGCAACCTACAGCGCTATGTTGCGCACGAAGGAAATTGGTATTCGAAAGGTGTTAGGGGCAGAAGTTTCTACTATAGTTACTCTTTTATCCAAAGATTTTATTAAACTGGTAGGTATTGCCATTCTAATAGCTATACCCTTTTCTTGGTACGCGATGCGACAATGGCTTAATGAATATGCCTATAGTATTGATGTGGAATGGTGGGTGTTTGTCCTAGCTGGGGCAATAGCGCTAACAATTGCGATTGTTACCGTTGGTTTCCATGCGTTCAAATCTGCCAACAATAATCCAATAAAAAGTTTGCGCACAGAATAATTCATCAATCAAAAAACCACTGATCATGTTTAAAAACTACATTAAAATAGCTTGGAGAAACCTCTGGAAAAGCAAAGGATATAGCCTGCTCAATATTTTTGGCTTAGCCATAGGTATTACTTGTGCCGCTGTCATCTTACTTTGGGTAGAGGACGAGGTAAGTTATGATACTCATTTTCCAAAACAAGATGTAGTGTATTACGTTCCTACGAACCAGCAGTATGAGGGCGAATGGCGCACTTTTTTCCAAGCAACCCCGGGGCCCTTGGCCCAAGATTTAAAAGATGAGGTGCCCGGTATTGTGGGTGCTGCAAGAACAAGGGGTGAAGATTTTTTGTTTCAAGTAGAAGATAAATCCATAAATAAAATAGGTCGTTTCGCAGATCCGGATTTTTTAAGCATGTTTAGCCTTAATTTTCTTGAAGGAAATTTAGGGACCGCTTTTAATGAAGTAGATGCGATTGTGATTTCAAGAAAGACTGCCAATCAACTTTACGGGGTAAACACCCCCGTCGTGGGTAAGGTGGTACGGATAAATAATGATACCAGTTATACCATATCGGGTGTTTTTGAAGATTTGCCTGATAATATTACCTATCCTTTTGATTGGGTCGCCCCGTTTGAACGCTATGCAGCGGATAAGGATTGGATGCAGGGATATGGCGCACTATTTTCAGATACTTTTGTTGAACTGACTCCTCAAGCCGATTTTAAAACAGTCAATGAAAAAGTAAAAAAAATACTTCCTGCAAAGATGGAGGAGGCCGAAACCTATGCTTTTTTACACGCTATGAAAGATTGGCATTTAAGGTCAAATTTTGAAGGAGGAAAAAAAGTAGGGGGACAAATTATTTACGTACGGTTATTTAGTCTTATTGCCATTATTATCTTATTGATAGCCTGTATCAATTTCATGAATTTGGCTACCGCTAGAAGCGAAAAGCGGGCCAATGAAGTAGGGGTGCGTAAAGTATTAGGCTCAGGTAGAAAAGGCTTGATATCTCAATTTATGGCCGAAGCTATAATTACGGCAACTTTGTCCGCTATTGTGAGTGTATTGTTTTTAAAATTGCTTTTGCCCCAGTTTAACGCATTGATCAATAAGCAATTGGAATTAGGTCTTTTTAAACCAATGCATATGCTTACTTTGGTGGGTATTACCTTGGTTTGTGGACTCATTGCCGGTTGGTATCCTGCGTTCTATTTGTCTTCATTTAAACCTGTAGACGTACTTAAAGGTTCGCTTAATAAACAAGGTAGTGCCCCGTTCATACGCAAAGGGCTTGTGGCAACCCAATTTGTTGTTTCTATCGTGTTTATAATCAGTACGATTATAGTCTACCAACAGGTACACTATGTAAAAGGTCGCGATTTAGGCTATGAAAAAGAGAACTTAGTAAGAATACCGGTAAAGGGAGCCATTATTAAAAACTTTGACCCTATTGAGCAAGAGATGATTGCATCAGGTGCTATTGAAAGTCTAGGGTTGAATAATTCGGATATTCTATCAGGGGGCAACAATACCTCTGGATTAGAATGGCAGGGCGGTGTAGATACTGAAGATGTATTGATTTCTGTTAGAAACATTAGTTCTGATTTTTTCAAAACTACCGGTATGGAAATCATAGAGGGTAGGGGATTCAGCAATAATCCGGCACAAGATAGTACCAACATTATTGTAACCGAGTCTTTTGCCAAATTGATGGGATCGGGCAGTGCCATAGGTAAAACAGTAGAAAATGACTACCCTGTAATCGGTGTAGTTAAAGATTATGTTTATGGTGATATGTACGGTTCTAGTGACCCGGTCGTATTTTTTAATGATCCTAGCGAAGCTCGTTTTCTATACATAAAGGCAAAACCCGGTAGGTCCACGACATCTGCCTTGTCTGCCATGGAAGCCGTTTTGAAAAAATATAATCCTGCTTTTCCTTTTGAGTATACGTTTGTAGATGATACGTATGATGCTAAATTCAAGAGCGAACAATTAATAGGAAGCCTTTCCCAAATCTTTGCGCTTTTGGCCATTATTATTTCCTGTCTTGGTCTGTTTGGCCTGTCTGCTTTTACTGCAGACCAACGTCGTAAGGAAATAGGGGTACGAAAAGTATTGGGGTCCAGTATTGCGGGTATTGTCCAGCTATTGTCAAAGGATTTTATGCAATTGGTGGTAATCGCCATTCTAATTGCCTGTCCAATAGCTTGGTGGTTGATGCAAAATTGGTTGGAAAGTTTTGCATATAGAATTTCAATCAATATTTGGGCCTTTGTCATAGCAGGTTTAGGAGCAGTTTCAATTGCATTGCTTACCGTTAGTTTTCAAGCATTTAAAGCGGCAAGGGCCAACCCCGTAAAAAGTTTACGAACGGAATAAAAACGCTATATATATTACGTACACCGTACTATTTTATATCTGGTAATAGCCCTGAAACTGTAAATATATTGTACATCTATTGTAAATATATTTTACAGTAAATAATTATCTGTATTGTTTAACGTGTTGATTTTCAATATTTTAAAGATATGGCATAAAAATGGATTTGGGAATAACACATCAAATCAATCAAAATCGTCAATCATGTTTAAAAACTATATAAAAATTGCCTGGCGGAGTCTAAAAAAGCAACCCTTTTTTACGTTTCTCAACACTTTCGGACTTGCCATAGGCATGGCCGGAGGTCTTCTTATTTCATTATACATCTATGATGAACTCAGTTATGACAAGATGTTCGCTGATTCGGATCGAATTCACAGAATCAATGCAGCTATTAAATTTGGGGGTGATGCCAGAAATTTTGCAGTAACTCCGGCACCTTTGGCCGGTGCTCTTAAAAGCGATTTTTCAGAAGTTGAATTAGTGACCCGTTTTAGAACCAGAGGGAGTGCCCTGATTAAAAAAATAGACGCAGAAGCCAATGTAAAGGAAGAAAACACCACACTTGTAGACCAGACTTTTTTCGAAATGTTTGGCATAAAGTTACTTTTTGGAGATGCCAATACTGCACTGAACAATCCTAATACTTTGGTGTTGACCAGAACTGCTGCCGAGAAGCATTTTGGTATTTCCAATGCCGTTGGTCAAAGTCTGTTATTGAATAATGAGGAGACCTATACGGTTACAGGGGTAATAGATGATCTACCCAAAAATTCGTTTTTAAGGGATTATACGGTGTTTGAAGCTATGGAGGGTTATGATGATTCCAAAGTAGTTAATTGGGGCAGTAATAATTACAATACCTTCCTTAAGCTAATTCCTACCGCGAACGTTGAAGATATACAAGCACCTTTAGAAGGATTTTTAGGAAAATATGTTATTCCAGGGGCGCAACAATATATGCCGGGCATTACCGAAGAGCAGTTCAAAGCTGCAGGAAATCACTTGGTGTATAGTACCATACCCTTAACTGATATTCATTTGAATTCTAATTTGGTAGCGGAAATGAGTTCCAATAATGACATGCAAAGTATTTATATACTTTCGTTTATTGCCATTTTTCTCATAGTGCTGGCAAGTGTCAATTTTATGAACCTTTCCACGGCACATTCATTAAAAAGGGCAAAAGAGGTTGGGGTGCGTAAAACCTTGGGTTCTAATAAAAGGGATTTGATTCGGCAGTTTTTGGTAGAATCAGGATTAATCTCCTTTCTCTCTTTAGCATTGGCATTACTTTTAGCTATCATAGCATTGCCTTTTTTCAATAGCTTGGCGGCAAAAGAAATCTCTATTCCCTTTTTAAATCCATTTTTCTGGCTGATACTATTGGGTTCAGTTCTGTTGTTAGGATTATTATCCGGGAGTTATCCTGCATTTTTTATGTCTCGCTTTATGCCGGTAAAAGTATTGAAAGGTGGCGGGCAAAGCAGGGTTGGTGGAGGTGGAATAAGAAATTCACTGGTCGTATTTCAGTTCGCGATTTCTGTCTTTTTGATTATTAGTACTCTGGTGGTGTATCAACAATTAAAGTTTATTCAAGGTAAAGATCTTGGTTTCTCTAAGGACCAAGTTTTAATTATAAACGATGTATATACAGCAGGCGGTAAGGTAGATTCTTTTAAGGAACAAGTGACACAATTAAGTTTTGTAAATAATGCAACCTTAAGTAGTTTTTTCCCGACACCATCAAGTAGAAGTGATTCCGTTTTTAGTCCTGAAGAAGGTGGTACGGATCAAGAAAATGCGGTGAGCATGCAGACTTGGGGAGTAGATTATGATTATGCTTCTACCATGGATTTTGAATTTGTTGCTGGGCGGGATTTTGATAGAAGTTTTGGAAACGATTCTACTGCAATCATTGTAAATGAAAGGGCCGTTACCCTTATGAAGACAACCCCCGAGAAAGCGATTGGCATGCGCTACACCTCTGACGGGAACAGTGAAAATGCCGACTACTTTACCATAATCGGTGTGGTCAAGGATTTTCATATAGATTCGTTGAAAGAAGAAATTGATGGAGTAAGTCTTTACCTATCCAATAATGCCTATGCCATGGCCGTAAAGTTAGAGGCAGGTAATTTTGAAAATGCTGTTTCAGCTATTGAAAGTGTTTGGAATTCAATAGTACCTGGAGAACCTTTCAACTATTATTTTATGGAAGATTCTTTCAATGACACCTACCAAAGCGAACGAAGGTTGGGTAATATTTTTGTCATATTCACGATACTTTCATTAGTAATCGCCTGCTTAGGGTTATTTGGATTAGCTGCCTTTAACGCACAAAAACGGACCAAGGAAATAGGAATTCGAAAAGTATTGGGAGCTACAGTTGGCCAAATCAGTTACCGGCTTACCACTGATTTTCTAAAAATGGTAGGAATATCAATTCTAATTGCCTTGCCTCTGGGTTGGTTTATAATGAACAAATGGCTCGAAGATTTTTCGTATAGAATTGAAATCGCTTGGTGGGTTTTTGCCTTGTCAGCTTTAATGGCAGTTGGTGTTGCAGTTTTAACGGTGAGTTATCAGAGTATTAAAGCGGCCATAGTAAACCCGGTCAAAAGTTTACGATCAGAATGAAACAATGATAATAAAAACGTGTCTTTATAAAAATCATCAACTTGGGCCGAACGTAGTCTAAGCATCAAAAAACAATCAATCATGTTTAAAAACTATTTAAAAATTGCTTGGCGAAACCTTTGGAAAAACAAGGGTTACACGCTTATTAACGTAGGTGGACTTGCATTGGGTATGGCCGTTACATTGATTATAGGGCTTTGGATACAGGATGAACTTAACTATAACAATTATTTCAAGAATAAAAGTAAGATAGCCCAAGTATTTCAATCTCAAACCTTTAATGGAGAAACAGGAACAGGACCTGCGATTCCTAGGCCACTTGAGATGGCACTTAGAGATGGTTATAAAGATAATTTTAAGTATTTGGTGATGTGTTCATGGACCAACAGTCACTATCTAAGAAATGGGGACGTCAGCATTTCAAGGTCAGGTAATTATATGCAACAAGAAGGACCAGAACTTTTTGGGCTTGAAGTTATAAAGGGCGAAAATGATGGGCTTAGGGAAGTCAATTCCATAATGCTATCGGAATCTACCGCAAATGCCCTCTTTGGGAAAGAAGACCCAATTGGAAAAATTGTAAAAGTTAGTAACCAGCACGATATGAGCGTTAGTGCCGTTTATAAGGATATCCCTGTAAATAATTCGTTCAACGATACTGATTATATTATCCCATGGGAAAAATATCTGGCCAATAACGAATGGATTCGAAATGCTGAAGATCAATGGGGCAATAATTCATTTCAAATGTTTGTGCAGATTGCTGATTACACCTCTTTCGAAAAAGTAACCACTACCATTGCCAATGTTAAAAAAACATTGAATGAAAATTCAGCAGAATTTAATCCTCAGTTATTTCTATTACCCATGGAGGATTGGTATCTAAGAAGCAATTTTGTCGATGGCAAAAGGTCTGGGGGTCGTATAAAATATGTGTGGCTCTTTGGCATAATCGGGGCTTTTGTATTGCTTTTGGCCTGTATTAACTTTATGAACTTAAGTACGGCAAGGTCAGAAAAAAGGGCTAAAGAAGTAGGTATCCGTAAATCCATTGGCTCGCAAAGAGGACAACTGATTTATCAGTTTTTGAGCGAATCTTTTTTGGTAGTATTATTTGCCTATTTCTTGGCGGTATTAGTGGTGTTATTGACCTTGAATGGATTCAATGACCTGTCCAGTAAAGAAATTTCATTTCCATGGGACAATGGTATGTTCTGGGTGGTTTCTTTGGTATTTGTATTGTTTACATCTTTATTGGCAGGCAGTTATCCTGCACTTTATCTATCCTCCTTTAAACCGGTCGATGTTTTAAAAGGAACCTTCAAATCAGGGAAATATGCAGGATTGCCAAGAAAAATTTTGGTCGTACTTCAGTTCACCGTTTCTGTAGCATTTATTATTGGAACGGTCATCGTTATGCAACAGATCAACTATGCCAAAAACCGCCCTGTTGGATATGATAAGGAAGGCTTGATTCAAATACCTACGTTCAGCGAGGACTTTTTTGGAAAATATGATTTGATGCGAAGTGAATTTATTGGGTCAAATGCAGTGGTTGAAATGTCAACATCTAGTAGTCCAACCACTCAAATATGGTCTAATAGAAGTGGCTTTACATGGGAGGGAAAACCGGAAGGCTTTCAAGAAGATCTGGCCTGGACCGAGGTTTCTCCAGAATATGCCAAATCGTTGAACTTAAAAATAGTAGAAGGCAGGGATTTCTCTCGGGATTTTGCAACCGATTCGCTGAGTGTACTTATCAATGAAACCGCTAAAAAGTATTTAGGAATGCCAGAGCCAGTTGGTAAATTTTTGAAGGACGATAATGATGAAGATCCAAATCCACCCTTGAAAATTATCGGTGTAGTACAAGATATGATAACCCAGTCTCCTTATGAACCTGTTAAACAAGGTATTTATGTATATGACCGAAATAATAACGCTAGTTACTATAACCTTAGGCTGAATCCAAACCAGAGTGCCGGTCAAAACCTAGCAGTTGTGGAACGCGTTTTTAAAGAACATTTTCCTGATATCCCTTTTGAGTACGACTTCGTAGATGCCCAATACGGCGAAAAGTTTGCTTCTGAGGAACGCATAGGAACCCTTTCAGGAATTTTTACGGCGCTTGCAATTTTAATAAGTTGTTTGGGGCTATTTGGATTGACTTCTTTTGTAGCCGAGCAACGGACTAAGGAAATTGGAGTGCGTAAAGTGTTAGGTGCATCGGTCTTTAATGTCTGGAATATGCTTTCTAAGGATTTTATAAAATTGGTGATTATTTCCTGTTTCATAGCAGTGCCCATAGCGTACTATGTGATGAACGGATGGTTACAGGAATATCCATATCGCGTGATTTTAAAATGGTGGATTTTTGCCTTGGCTATTGCCGGTGCTATGTTGGTGACTGTACTAACGGTAAGCTTCCAGGCAGTTAAAGCTGCGAAACAGAATCCAGTGAAAAGTTTACGCACCGAATAAATCGTTAATGAAAAACAATACTCATGTTTAAGAACTATCTAAAAATCGCTTGGCGAAATTTAATAAAAGATAAAACGAACACCAGTTTAAATGTAGTGGGACTGTCCATTGCTTTTCTGGTGGCAATATTATTGGGAATGGCAGCCATGTTTCAACTTTCTTATGATGGCTTTCATAAAAATGGAGCATCCATATATAAAGTTGTCAGAACACAACAAACCCCAAAAGGGCCTCAAGCAACCACCTCACAACCCGCGCCACTTGCCCCAGGTTTAGATGCTGAGGTTCCCGGCGTAAAACAATTTACGAGATATCTTCAAGATGGCACCCTTGCTTTTTACAATGATAAGGAGTTAGATATGGATGTTGTTTGGGTAGATAAGGATTTCTTCTCTATGTTTAGTTTTCCAATCGCTAACGGTAATGAAAAGGAGCCTTTGAACAACCTTTCTTCTGTAGTCCTGACAAAAAAAGCGGCCGATAAACTATTTGGTTCTACGGATATCATAGGGAAAACCATGAATCTATTAATAGATGGCTCCGAAAAACCGTTTACCGTAAGTGCCATTGCTGATGATATTGTAGCTCAAAGTTCATTGAAATTCGAAATAGCTGCCCGTTTTGAAAGTCAAAGCGAGTACGCAGAAAGTAATGAGGAGTGGGATAGACAGTATCATGATGTATACCTGGAACTTGAAAAAGGGGTCACTGCAACTGCATTTGAGAAAAGTAGTGAAGCTTTCGTAGATCTTCATTATGGGGAAGGTATAGAACGTTTAAAAAGAGATGGCGCATCAGCTGATAAACAGGGTCGTTTTATTAATTTAAAATTGATTTCGCTTCAAGATGAACATTTTGCGAGCTTAAGATCCGGAACAATTTCCATTAGTAGAAGCAAATCGTATCTAATTTTTGGAATTGCCTTGTTGATTTTGTTTATCGCATGCATTAACTATATAAACATGAGTATTGCCAAGACTGCCAAACGCCTTAAGGAGATAGGCATGCGCAAAACCCTAGGAGCACAAAAAAAGCATTTGTTCTTTCAGTTTTGGTGCGAGAGTGTATTTGTGTTTAGTATTGCCATTGGTGTTGGGATGGTTTTGAGCTTAGTATTCTTAGACGATTTTAAGACCATGTTCAATACTCAAGTTTCTTCAGAAATGCTTCTCTCACCTATTTTTATCATAGGTGTTTTATTAATATTACTAGCTATTTCATTGCTCGTTGGGGGGTATCCGGCACTATTAATGAGTAGGTTGGGTACAATTCAATCTTTAAAAGGTAAACTAGAATCGTCCGGTAGTAATAGAGTAAGAAACGTTTTGATGGTATTTCAATTTGGAATTGCAATATTAATGATTGTAGGAACACTAGTTCTATGGGGTCAAATAGAGTATATGCGTAACAAGGATCTTGGGTTTGATAAGGAACAGGTTGTCTCTGTACCCTTGAACGGTAAACGTAATAGTTATGATATTATCGAATTGATGCGTGACGAGTTAAGCGGAAATCCTAACATAATTTCCGTTAGTGGTTCAGATAGTAATTTAGGCCTAGGTATAGATGGCAGTAGGTCTTCTAGCGGAATCGGATTTGAATATAAAGGTCGTATCGTAATGTCGAATTTTTTGGTGGTAGACCATGATTATATTAACACCTTAGGTTTGACCATTACTGAAGGCAGAGGTTTTGAAAGTGCTGCGGATAGTCTAGGGGTGGTTATCAATGAAGCAATGGCAAAAGAATTAGGAGAGCAAGACCGATTATCCTCACAATTGGAAATTGATGATGGTATTTTTTATCCAGTGTTAGGGGTCGTAAAGAACTATAATTTCTCTGATTTGGATAAGACAATTGAACCAATGATATTTTTTATGAGCCGTGAACAGGATCTTTCATATATGTATACAAAAGTTTCCTCATCCGGCTTGGCCAGTTCTTTTAAAGCTATTGAATCTGTTTGGAAAAAACTCGAACCTAATGCCACATTTTTAGGGTCTTTTTTAGACGAGAATATTGACAGAACGTTTAAACGCGAAAAAACAACGGCCAAAATGATAGGAAGTGGCGCTATTATTGCCATCGTCTTAAGCTGCATGGGTCTTTTTGCCATGTCCCTGTTAATTGTGTCGCAGCGCACTAAGGAGATTGGAATTAGAAAGGTGGTTGGGGCGAGCGTTACTTCAATCACCTATATCTTAACTAAGGATTTCTTGAAATTGGTTGTGATTGCATTTTTAATTGCCTCTCCAATTGCCTGGTATGTACTGCGTGAATGGCTACAAAACTATGCCTATAGAATAGATTTAAGTATTTGGTTTTTTGTGGGTGCCGGTGCCATAGCCATTTTAATAGCAGTATTGACGATTGGAACACGGACGATCAAAGCCGCTAGGGCGAATCCTGTAAAAAGTTTGCGAACGGAGTAACTATGCTATGAAGCGCTAGTTAAGTAATAGAATTTACAGCGTATCATTAGATGCTTTCAGGTGCGTTATAAACCTATTAAAAAATCAATCTGTCGCCTATTTTGAAGGGGTAAGTGTACTGGTTAGAGCATATAAAGCGTAAGTGGCGTATTTAAAACAGAGATTAGATACTCTGGGGTGAACTTCCATAGTTATTTCTAAACACTACTAAATTTAAAACTACAAAAGCTTCTTTTTTCTCTTTAACATAAGCGCCGCTGAGGTATAACCACCTTCAGTCCCATCTACAAAATGGATGTGTTTGTCTTTACGGTCTTGCACATAGCAACTCATTACCGATGCATAAGTAACATGTATTCCGTAGCTAAGTTTTCCATCATGCTCAGCTATATCCAAGTACTCCCTTAGAGCTTCAATTTTAGACGTGCTACCTTCTAAAACAGTGTTTATAGTGCCATCTATCATAAGCGTATCCGAAAGCATACTTATTTTGTCCAAGTATTGTTTCCCCTCTTTAAAATATTTGAAATAAAAGGTGCCTAGATACGTATAGAACCAATTCTTAAGAAGGTAACCTAATTTAAATTGTCCTATACGCGCACTCATTTCCTTTCTTACTTTAGAAATGGAAGCGTCTAGTTTTAGTTTTGTTTTAGATATGGGCTGTCTTTCTTCCATTGCGCCAAATATTTCATGGATCTTCATCAGAACATCAGAATACACTTCAGGTTGGGCACCATCATCATCACAGGATATAAGTAAGCATACTATTTTATTGACATCTTCACTCGGCTTTATTTCGTCCCATCGGCACTCCATACCCATTAGGTTGACCGGAGTTGCGGGTATTTTATTTGCTGTTTCGAGAACAAACGAGTCTTTTATTACTTGTTCTGCATGCTTTAAACCGGTACCTAATACTATGGGTATAGTAAGATATTCGGTAAGTCGATGTTTTGCAATTGCGATGGTATGCCCTGTTAGTATAACATCACTGATCTTCATATGCCCCACGCGTAAATTCAAATACAGATTTTCACTTACATGGGTGCGATAGTCTTCAAGTATAGTACTTACCTTTTTTATTATTTCAGAAGGAACTAAAAATGTAGCACCATCACCACCAAAGAAATAGGCAATTTTATATTTTTTTGAATGGTTTTTGATTTCATTGAGTACTGCAATGATACTTCCTGTAGCAGCAAGATTTACTTCGTTATGAAATCCGTTCACAACGGCTTGCGTACTATCCTGTACATCTGCCACTACAACATACCAGTCGTTAGGAACAGCTTCGAATAAATTCAATTGGGAAATGATAGTATGCAAAGACCCGGAATGTTTCGGTAGCTGCTCGTAAAAATCATTTGTACTTTTCATAAGATGTAAAAAAGTATAAGCTAGTTCCTCTGTGATTCAATATCACCTACTGAGGATTGATTACAAATGTACAGTAAACATACACACCTCATGTGACCTAGAATGTGTGACAATCAGCTGCAACGATTCCATGTGGGTTGAGCAAGCGTTGTATTTTAATAGTTTTGGCAAACAGTGGAATACAGAACAGCAAATTTTGACAAAGAATGGTAACTATGGATTACCACGAATCAAGGGCGAATTGCGACAGGTGAAAAAAGGGTATGGTGCCTAAACAGATTGGGAACTTCATACCTATATTGTCTTCAATACGAAAGCTACATTAAAGGAAGATGTTTTGGAATTACTATGCTAACCGTATCACCTAGCAAAGGACTTGGATTTCGGCGCTATGGTTCAAGTCTGAAAAGAGTTTGATATTCAAAGATTTATATTGTGTTCAGTGTTATTTTGCCGTCAGCATAAATGCTAGCCTACTAGATCAACTAATTAAAAGGGTAATACATACTGTAAAATTATTTTACAAAAACTGTCCATAATTTTTACAATAAAATACAAAATATTTAAATTAAAATAGCTTAAATACCTTGTTATCAATTATTTATAAACATGGCACGAAAATCGATCTAGCCAAATGGAAGTAATCTTGGAAAAAGAATTTCTAAATAGTAGTAGGATGCTAAAGAACCACTTAAAACTATCGTTCCGTAACCTTTGGAAGAATAAGTTACTTTCCTTTTTAAATTTTTTAGGTCTTAGTATTGGTATTGCCAGTGTGTTAACCTTGTTGTTTTCTGTATATGCGTATTACACAGCAGATACCAATATTCTGGAGCAAGAGAATATCTATTATCTAAAGACCCACCTTGCCGATGGTAACGACTATAATGAGGCGGTATATCCGTTATTGGATAAAATCAAAAGTACATCACCAGAAGTTGAAGCAGGCACCCATTTACATGGTTGGGGCGATATTTGGTTGGAAGTAGAAGACAAGGAGTTTCAGAATCGGACCGACTATGCCGATCCGGAATTTTTTGAGGTTTTTGGGTTGCCTTTAAAACATGGGAATCAAAGCACCGCGCTTTCCGAGAAGTACTCTATAGTCTTAACGGACAAGGTAAGTCAACAACTTTACGGGAATGAAAATCCGGTTGGTAAAACCTTGATTGCTGCCGATACGTTAAACCTAACCGTAACAGGTGTTTTGGAGCCTATAAGTCCGTATTCCGCATTTCGTATGGGTGTATTATTGCCCAATACCATACTAAAAGGGAATCCAGGTTTTGAGCGTCAAATGAACTGGGGCGATAGCTTTTCTCCAGTGTATCTAAAATTGCGGGCCGATGCCAACATCGCACAACTTGAAAAACGAATAAATCAATTGGTTCAGGAAAATTATACCGACCCTACCTTGGTAGATAGGATGGAGTTAACACCGCACTCAGAATTACGTATAGATGCTATACCTGTGGTAGAAACTATTATTGGTGGCTGTATTGCCGCTGCCTTTTTCGTTTTGTTGATCGTTTTGGTAAATCTTCTGAATTTGAACATGGCTACGATGTTCCGGCGTACCAAGGGTATAGCCGTCCGAAAAATATTAGGAGGTAGTAAAAAGAGTGTTATAGTTCAGTTTTGTCTTGAGAACGGACTCTTGGTCTTTGCTGCCATACTTATTTCAGGGGTTCTTTTTTTAAGTGTGAACCTGCCTAGAATGAATGATATTTTTGGTGCCGATTTCGGAAAAATCAGTTTTAGTTTTTCTAAGGATTATCCCATAGTTGTCGGGATTGTAGTTCTTGGATTATTAGTAACGCTGGTGGTGGGGATACTACCAACCCTAAGGTTTATTTCCTTACCTGTTTCTAAAGGTATCAAAGGAAAGATAGATAGTGCTAAAGGGAATTTTTTCTTCAAAAATGCATTTATCATCCTTCAATTTTCTATTGCCATCCTTTTTATATGTGTGGCAATTATTTTAAACCAGCAAATAGGGTTTATGAAAAAAGCCGATCTGGGATTTGAGCGCGAAAATGTCATCGTAGGGAATATCGATTTGGATTATAAAAACATGGATGCCGCTAGTTCTAGTTTTAGTGCCCTGCTGGACGAATTGACAGCCAATCCCTATGTAACCAACGTCAGTACGAGTCAGGCTGTACCATCTGACTACTACTTTAATTACACAAATTTTTATGACCCCAATACGAATACTGATGTACGTTTGCGCCGCTCGTATACGGATGATGGCTACCTTAAAACCCTTAAAATTCCAATAGTAGAAGGTAGGGATTTTGACGGTGCCTTAGATAATGGAGAGGAACGCTCCGTGATTATCAACCGCAGCGCCATGGAAGCTTTTGGGTGGAACTCCATAGAGGGAAAACGCCTAAAATGGAAAAATGATGATTCTAATGGTCACCAAATTGTTGGACTTATGGAGGACTTTCATTATCAGGATTTACAAAATACAGTTGAACCCTTGGTACATTATTATAGGGACAAAAAAGACCTAGCAAGGCATCGTTACCTTTCCGTTCGTGTCATTGAAGGTCAGGAAAAAGCGGTTCAGGACATGATGACGACCGCCTTTGCCAAAATAAATTCCAGAAAAACATTTGCCCAAAGCTTCCTATCCGAAAAGGTAAGCGGTCAATATCGTTTGATAGAGGGCATGCTAAAAACTGTCAATATCGTGGCCTTGTTGACCATTTTTATCTCTTGTTTGGGCATGTTCGGACTCATTTCCTTCATGGCAAAAAGGAGAATTAAGGAAATAGGTATTCGTAAAGTCTTGGGTGCGGGGGTTTTCAAAATCGTGGTGCTCTTGTCCAAGGATTATATGCTGCTAGTAGGAATTGGTGCTATACTGGCGTTCCCTATTGCTTGGTACGTAATGAATGCTTGGCTGGGGAGTTTTGCCTATAGTATTTCTATACAATGGTGGATGTTTGCATTGGCAGGACTTGTCGCTTTTCTAATCACGTCGATAACTCTGGGCATACAGGCAGTGAAATCGGCAACTGTAAATCCTGTAAAGAGTCTGCGGACCGAGTAAATAGACCTTTTAAGATAAAGTGCATAAATCGTTTAAAATTAAAATATGCTAAGTACAAGTTTAAAGATAGCCTTTAGGGGTTTTTTCAGGAATCGATTTTTTACGGTTTTTAATTTATTGAGTTTGGTTGCGGGGCTTTTTGTTGCTTTTGTTGCTATTGGATACATTGGATTTGAAAGGAGTTATGACCAATTCCATGAAAAATCAGAGAATATTTACAGAGTAGGATGGACATATCGTTCCCAAGATTATAGTGTTCTAGGTTTTGAAAATGAAGCGGACGAAAAACAACTCAATGTTGTAAACGGTTTAAAAAGAATACCCGGGGTCGAAAATGTGGCACAGTTCATTACCTCCGAAAATCTTGAATTTATTGAATGGCAAGGTAAAAGGGTACAGGAAAAGGGTTTTTTAACTACGAATACCCCAGATGAATTTGCTACACTTTTTACTTGGACACCAATAAGTGGCAGTCTATCCGATTTTGGTAGTGATTTTAATAAAGTACTCTTGACCAAATCGTCGGCTCTCAAGATATTTGGCGATGCAATGGACAATCCTTCAAGCCTTATAGGAGAGACTATTACGTTGGCAGAAGAAAGCTATTCCGTTTCAGCTATAATAGAGGATATTCCTATGAATTCTCATTTCGACTTTTCCATAGCCTTCAGCAATCCGAGAATAGATTATTGGGGTAGCAGGGTATATATGAGTATTGCCGACAATATAAATTATCTGGATGTACAGCAACGGATGAACCAGGCAATGGCTTCCATAAATGCATCCGTGGTAAACGACCCACTGTACAAAGAACACTTTTTGCAGCCATTGGAAGACATTCATCTAAAATCTAATATACTGTATGAGTTAAAAACGCCAGGAAATTATTCCTTTATGTATTTAATAGGAGGCTTTGCAGTTTTTATTCTGATCATTACATTGTTCAATTATGCCAATTTCACCTTAGCTATTAAATCCAAACAAGGAAAGTCCATAGGAATTAAAAAAGCTATGGGCGCAAAGAGTTTTTCGGTAGCAAGACAGTTTGTGTTGGAAGGAGTTTTGCTGGCACTATTAGCTGTTCCAATTTTAGCGGTATTGTTGGTATTGATAGTACCCTCGTTTAATACTTTGATGGGTGTAAATTTAAGTACCAACCTATGGGATGATGCGTTGACCTTTCTTTTAATAATTGCTCTTGCAGTTACATTGGGAATATTGGCCAGTATTGCCCCTGCGGTATTTCTATCTACAAAGAACGCTCTAAGTCTTTTTAATCAAAAGTTAAGAGACAATCGTTTTGAGCATTTCTCTATTCGAAAGTATCTTATTGTGAGTCAGTTCGTAATATTGATTTCCATTACGTCAGTATCCTATTTTGTAGTTCGGCAAATGGATTTTATAGAAAACAAAGATGTAGGCTATAAAAAAGAAGGTGTTTTATATGCCTATACGTCGTCTGAAAAACAAGATATTTTTCAAGAACGACTAAGACAGGTTCCATGGATAGACCATGTAGGTAATGGCTCCTCTTTTGGTATTGGCACTTTCAATCAAACAACCTATAAATTAAAAGGTGTGGATGAAGTATTTGATGATGCCAACCAACTATACTTGGATTATGAAGGACTAAAGGCTTATGGTATACAGAGCAGTATTACTCAAGAGGATATTACCAGCAGGAAAACTATTATAAATAGAACGGCTGCCGAAAAATTCGCAAAGGTCAAAAACGTGTCAATAGAAGAACTTATTGGTACCACGGTAATTACCGAACCTGAATATATATCGGATGATGGGCAAACTGGCTTTCCTTTTGTAATTGGCGGAATATTCGAAGACGTAAACATTTTTTCTTTACGAGAAAAGGTGGAGCCCTATTTTATTACACTTTCCCCAAATGTTCGCATGGCCGGGGTAAGTATAATATCTTTTGATCCTGATAAAACCGATATCGTAATGAATCAGGTAGCTTCGGTATACGATGGTATTAATGATGTTTTGCCCTTGGAAACAGCATTTTTAAGTGAGAATATCTCAAATCTCTATACCCTAGATAGGCAAACTGTAGATTTGATTTTTTGGATGAATATTTTAGCTATAATCCTCGCATCTATGGGTATTATAGGGATAACTGTTTTTTTGGTTATCGCTAGAACGAAGGAAATTGGGATAAGAAAAGTATTGGGTGCATCTGCATTTCATATTATAGCATCAACGGTAAAGGAGTATGTGTTTTTTATCGCAATCGCTTTATTAATTAGTTGGCCAATTGCCTATTATGGAAGTGAACAATGGCTTTCAAATTTTGCATATAAAATTGAAATTCATCAGCTGGTATTTCTAATAGTCGGCTTGGCAACTTTCTTTGGGACCGCCATTTTGGTAGGAGCCGTGGCATTTAATGCTGCTCAGAACAACCCTGTTAAAAGTCTGCGGACGGAGTAAGCACACTGTGCATAACCGTAGCTTCATATAGGAAAGAAAAGAAATTCGAAATAATACAAAGCTATTCTCTCGCACGATAGGGTACGGGGAAGTTACAATGGGAGAACCTATCGCTAAAAATAAATAAACTATGCTACTACAACTAAATAATATTTTCAAGTGGGTCAATTCAGGAGGACAACGTATTTTTTTATTAAAGGACATCAATCTTCAAGTTGAGGAAGGCGAATTTATTTCTGTTATGGGACCGTCGGGTTCTGGGAAATCGACCTTATTGAATGTCATAGGAATGCTGGATGCTTTTGACGAGGGGGAATATCATTTTTTGGACGAATCCGTTCACGCCTTAAAGGAAAAACATAGGGCTAACTTGTATAAGGAGTATATCGGATTTGTATTTCAGTCCTATCACTTGTTGGATGAATTAACGGTACAGGAAAATTTGGAAATGCCGTTGTTGTATAAAAAATACAAAGGCTCCGAGCGTAAGGCAATGGTAGCGGATATGTTGGACCGTTTTAATATTGTTGGTAAAAAAGACTTGTTTCCAGCGCAATTGAGTGGAGGGCAGCAACAGTTGGTGGGTGTCGCGAGGGCATTAATCGCTAGTCCTAAATTAATATTGGCAGACGAACCCACAGGTAACCTTAACTCCCAACAGAGTGAAGAAATTATGGAGCTCTTTAAAAAACTGAATAAAGAAGATGGAGTAACGATTATCCAAGTTACACACTCGGAGAAAAATGCTGCTTACGGTTCAAGAACCATCAATTTATTGGATGGGCGGAAGGTGTAGGGCACGAGCGCACTAATCTGTATACCCCTTTGGATGCATTTCATCAAATTCGGTTTCTGCTTGAAAGGCTTTGGCCAATAAAAGAATACTGGCTTCATCATAAAGATTCCCAACCAAGGTAATGCTAGTCGGATGTTTTTCTTCATCCAGTCCCGTAGGTATGGAAATTACAGGGTGACCGGTAAGGTTGGTAATTACCAATTGGCGATTGCCAAAAGTAGGAGAAATTAGCACATCATACTCCTGCATAATTGTGTCCATTTTTTCGATCAGTACCTGTCGGTGACGGTTAGCCTGTAAATACTCTACTGCCGGAATAAAACGTGCTTGACGTAAGGAATTGGCTCTCGATTTTTGATCTTGCTCAACCATTTGGTCCACATCACCCGAGCGAACTAGGTTATCAAAAAATGCGCCCGCTTCAGCACGTAAAATGATATCAAAACTGTTGTATGGCACATCCTTAGGTAATTCAACTTCAGTTAGGGTCAATCCCATATTTTTGAACGTAGTAATGGCCTTTTCCAAATTGGACTTGCTTTTAGAGGTGTCCTTTTCAATATCCTTTTTTAAATAGCCTATTCTTAGGGATTTTATGTCCTTTTTTGGTTCAAATCCATCAGGATAATCGGTCGTCGTCGGGTCCTTAGGGTCTCTTCCCGTAATTATGCTGTATACAATGGCACAATCCTCGGCACTTCTGGCCATGGGCCCCACTTTATCCATAGACCAGCTGAGGCTCATAACCCCATGTCTGCTAACTCTTCCATAGGTTGGTCGTAATCCCGTAATCCCGTTACGCGTACTTGGCGAGGTAATGGACCCTAGTGTTTCCGTACCCAATGCAAATGGCACCAAACCTGCTGAGGTTGCAGAGCCAGATCCGGCAGAGGAACCGCTGGCACCTTGTTCCGTATCCCATGGGTTTTTTGTTTTTCCATCGAACCAAACGTCGCCCCTTGCCAAAGAACCCGAAACCAATTTGGCTACTAAAATACCACCGGCGTTTTGTAGTTTTTCAACAACCGTCGCGGTCATATCAATAGTTTGGTTTCGGTAGGGTGCTGCTCCCCAGGTAGTTTTATAGCCCTCAACGGCCATTAAATCCTTTACCCCGTAAGGTATGCCGTGTAAAATACCTCGATAATTGCCTGCGGCCAGTTCATCATCCATCTTTTTAGCTTGCTCCAGGGCTAGTTTTTCGGTAATGCTTATGGTACATTCTAGAATGGGATTGTATTTTTTTAGGCGTTCTAGAAAAAATTGGGTCAATTCTAAAGAACTGATTTTTTTGTGCTGAATGAGCGAGGCTAGTTGTGGAATGGTGTAAAACGCTAATTCGGACCTATTTTTAGGGAGTTCTATGCCTTCCGGAACTTCCCAATCTGGAAAACCGGACTGCTGCCGAGGGATAAAAGTAGCGGGTAAAGGATTAAATCGTACTGCCGGAAAAACATCGTAACTTAAATCGTACGTACGGAGAGAATCAAACCCTTCCCTGTTTTTTTCTAAATAAGGATATAGTGTGTCGATATACTTTTTACCAAATTCCAACCCTATTAATCTTTGAGAACTCCGTACATCCTTCTTAGAGAATTTTGATTTAGAACTGGAACACGCTGCAAAAAAAATCAGGAATAGTATAGGGTATAGTTTGTTTTTTCTGAATAGGGTCATCATAATTTTGGTTTGGTCTTAAATATCCGAATTTACGTTTTTTACAACGTATCTTTTATTCTTGGGAAAGCAAATGAATAAGATTTTCATTTCTCTTAATAACAGCTTCTTTTTATACCGATATCTTCATTTTCAATAGCATAACTTCTCCATCTCATGGCTAAAAGTTATCTTTGTTGTTTAGAATCGATATACATAATGAAGCTAGATAAAAAGGATATTTTAAAAGCGTTGGAACTTATTACTGTTCCTGGGGAAGGCCAGAATATGGTTGAAAGCGGTGCCGTAAAGAACGTTCAGATTTTTGGTGATGAGGTAGAGGTTGATATTGTGATTACAAACCCAAGCCTACAGGCCCGTAAAAAGACCGAGGTTGAAATTTTAAAAATCATCCATAAAGAGGTTTACGAGAAGGCCAAGATTAAGATCAACATAAAGGTTGATGCTCCCGTCGCTAAACCCAAGACGAATGAAATAAAAGGAAAACCTATTCCAGGGATACAGAATATTATCGCTGTTGCATCTGGTAAAGGTGGTGTGGGAAAATCTACAGTGACGGCAAACTTAGCCGTTACTTTGGCCAAGATGGGTTTTAAAGTCGGTCTTTTGGATGCAGATATTTACGGGCCGTCTATGCCTATTATGTTCGATGTTGCCCAAGAGAAACCTTTGGCCGTAAATGTAAACGGTAAATCCAAGATGAAACCTGTAGAAAGCTATGGGGTAAAGTTACTTTCCATAGGATTTTTTACACAACGCGATCAAGCGGTTATTTGGAGAGGACCTATGGCTTCCAAAGCATTAAATCAAATGATTTTTGATGCGAACTGGGGAGAAATCGATTTTATGATACTGGATTTACCACCAGGTACCGGAGATATACATTTGAGCATTATGCAGGCCATGCCGGTGACGGGTGCAGTCGTAGTAAGTACACCGCAAGAAGTGGCCTTAGCGGATGCCAGAAAGGGGGTGGCCATGTTTCAACAAGACTCTATAAATGTACCTGTCTTGGGTATCGTGGAGAATATGGCCTATTTTACACCTGAGGAACTTCCGGATAATAAATACTACATCTTCGGAAAGGAAGGTGCCAAAAATTTATCGGAGGATTTAAAAGTACCTTTTCTAGGAGAAATTCCTTTGGTGCAGAGCATTCGTGAAGCCGGTGATGTAGGTAGACCTGCAGCGCTGCAAGATGGTACAGCAGTTCAGTTGGCTTTTGAAGAAATAACGAAGAACGTGGTGCAACAAACTGTGAATAGAAATAAGAATATCCCACCTACCGAGGCAATTAAAATAACAACAATGGCAGGGTGTTCTGCCGTTAAAAAGAAGTAATTATGGTTACAATGACTTCAGAGGAACTTAAAAATAACGTAGAAAAAGCACTTGCAGAAATACGTCCTTTTTTACAGAGCGATGGTGGCGATATCACCCTTATTTCCATAGACGATGAACGTTCTGTAAAAGTGCGTTTGGAAGGCAACTGTATTGATTGTTCCGTCAACCAAATGACGCTTAAGAGCGGAGTAGAGATGACAATTAAAAAATACGCTCCACAGATAGAAGAGGTCGTTAACGTTGCCTAGTATAAACCTGATAAATATCATACGTTAATAGAGGTATGGTATAGTACCTTTGTGTTGTTAGAAAAAGAAGATTTAGATGATTAAAACTGATATACTCATAATAGGAGCAGGGCCTACGGGTCTTTTTGCCGTTTTTGAAGCCGGACTTTTAAAGTTGAAATGTCATTTGATAGATGCATTACCACAACCTGGCGGACAATGTTCCGAATTATACCCAAAGAAGCCTATCTACGATATTCCAGGTTTTCCCGAAGTTTTAGCAGGAGATTTAGTGGATAATTTAATGGAGCAGATAAAACCTTTCCAGCCTGGATTTACCTTGGGAGAAAGGGCAGAAACCATTGAAAAACTGGAAGATGGCACATTTATAGTAACGACTTCCAAAGGTACAAAGCATCATGCGCCTATCGTTGCTATCGCTGGAGGACTAGGAAGTTTTGAGCCACGTAAGCCACCTTTGGAGGATATAGCCAAGTATGAGGATAAGGGTGTAGCTTACATGATCAAAGATCCGGAAGTGTATCGTAATAAGAAAGTAGTTATTGCCGGTGGTGGCGACTCTGCCTTGGATTGGAGCATTTTTCTGGCCGATGTGGCTTCTGAAGTAACTTTGGTGCACAGGCGTAATGAGTTTAGGGGTGCCTTGGATTCTGTAGAGAAAGTGCAGCATTTAAAGGATATAGGTAAAATAAATCTAGTGACGCCGGGTGAGGTTGTAGGGCTTCAAGGGGAAGATACCTTGAAATCTGTTATCATTAGAAAAACGACAAATGCAGCCGAGGATATGATGTTGGAGACGGATTTTTTTATTCCGCTTTTTGGCCTATCACCTAAATTGGGACCTATTGGGGATTGGGGACTGGAAATAGAAAAAAATGCTATAAAAGTGGATAATGCACTGGATTATCAGACCAACATACCCGGAATTTATGCCATAGGAGACGTAAATACGTACCCTGGAAAATTAAAGCTGATTCTTTGTGGTTTCCACGAAGCTACTTTAATGTGCCAGAGTGCCTACCAACGTATTTTTCCAGATAAAAAATATGTGATGAAATATACGACCGTAGGCGGTGTTACCGGGTTTGATGGAAGCAAAAAAGAATCCCCAAAAGCAGTGGTAAAAGCTATCAACTAGTGATTCACACAAAAAAATAAAACACGGAGCACTCCCGAAGATTCGAGAGAAGAATAGAAATACCATAGGCTAGAACAGCGTACTTCACATGACCGATATAAAGATTAAAATTACCGATAGGGATGGGGTTTCGCACGAAGTGGAGGCTCCAACCGATATGAATATGAATCTTATGGAACTGGTGCGGGCGTACGAGTTAGCCCCAGAAGGAACCATTGGGATTTGCGGTGGTATGGCCATGTGTGCCTCTTGTCAATGTTATGTACAGTCCGATCATGAACTTCCCGAAATGAGCGATGACGAGGAAGCCATGCTATCGGAAGCCTTTAACGTAAGGGAGAATTCGCGTTTAGGATGTCAGCTACATATCTCTGAGGAGATGGATGGCCTTGCGGTGGAATTGGCACCCGAAGAAGGGTGATGTACTACAAAAATGAAGCGGCTACTACGCGTTTGGATAATAGTTCTTTTACTTCAAATGCAATTGGTGGTATCCCAATTTATGTTTTTTATTGCATCGTACGATACCTTCAAATCCTTTTGAACATAGTTCCGCAAAAGGTGATATGACATAACTACTACCAAGAACTGCAAATGGAACTAGGATAAGAACTATTTTTCAGGTATTTCGTTTGTACCGTAAAATTACCGTTTTTTGGACCGCGAATACGGATTTAAAAATGACTATATTGGCGTGGAATGTATAATTGATATATGATCAATGATCATATACATACGTTGTGCAACATATGAAAACAACCGAGGAAAAAGATAAAGTAAGAGCAGAATTTTATAGTTCGATAGACAAATCTGAAAATGATTTAGAGCGAAAAATAACATACATTTCTGCTGGAGCACTCGCATTGTCAATCACTTTTATGGAAAAAATTGTTGATTTGACTTCTGCCGAGCATTTTTATCTTTTAATAATTGGTTGGATTTTACTTGCACTAACACTTGCTGTTAATTTGATTTCCACTCTTACATCAAGAAAGCTAACAATGAAAAGTCTAAAAGATTTTGATGATGAGATAGAGGAATCGGAATTAATTAAAAATATTGCTAAAAGAAACAATTTAATAAGCAACCTAGATTTAGCTTCATTAATTAGTTTATTAATAGGAATTTTCTTTGTGGTAACCTTTTGTTCAGTAAATTTAGAAAACAGAAAAATAAATAATGATATGTCAGACAAAGATAAAATTGAAAAAGGGCGAGTAATACAAACCCCAAGACCAAGTACAAATACGAGTACAGGTGGAAATGGAAATAGCGGAAATAATAGTGGAAACAGCGGAGGAAATGGTTCTTCTGGAGGAAACTCAAATTCTGATAAAAAATAAATACGTTGCACAACAATGGTAACCGTTGCACAAGCCATTAGTTGCCCATAAAATGAATGAATATAAGCCTCTTTAAGAGGCTTTTTCTTTACGGCTCAGATGTAAAAAGCTAATTTTCGATGCGTTGCCGAGGGTCTAAATAGCA